>Ga0154954_113_pt1 | contig 150895 bp, 157 predicted proteins | sample RifCSPhighO2_01_FD_105922 | JGI IMG/M metagenome (GOLD analysis project Ga0154954, IMG submission 105922) | Candidatus Taylorbacteria bacterium RIFCSPHIGHO2_01_FULL_46_22b
CAACAGAGGACAAAGACCTCCTCCCGGAGCTAAAGCTCCTCCCTGCGATTCCTATGGAGATGTCAACAATGATGGGTGGGTGAGTCAGGGGGATTTGGATTTTCTAAATATAGGGAGTAATTACCCTCTTACCGAAGAACAGCTAAGAAGGCTTCAGGTAAGAGGAGTTGGATACGGTGCTTTGAGTAGAAACGATATTGGTATAATCAGAAGATATATCTTAGGTGAGACTACCTCAATGCCTCTTTGTCAGCCCCTTCCACCTCAATGTGATTCTCGCGGGGATGTTAATAATTCTGGGAATGTGACCTATCAAGATACCACACTCATAGAACGGAGTGTTAACGGTGTTATTACTTTGAACTCCGAAGAAATTCGCAGAGGAGATTTAGACGCTGATGGTGTTGTTGCTCGATCGGATTTGGACTTAATCTATGCGTATGAAGTGAATTATAGCCCGAGCTATGTTTTCCCTGCCTGTGAGAGTCAAATCGCTTGCCCTACTGGGTATCAGTACAATGGGTCTGTTTGTTGTACCTAACGAACCTAGAGGAACACTAATCATCCCCTAGTTAAAAGTGGGGGAAAAGGAGATTTCTCTGTTGCTCTGAATTAGGATTGAGGTGATATATAATAAGTGTTATGGAAAACACAGTGCTTATTGTGATCGGTGTTATTGTCCTTGCAGTGAACGTAATTGCCCTTTTTCTATTTTCACGGCGTCCTGCACCCAAACAAGATGAGACTGGCTTGAAGCTGTTACTTGAGCAGATGAATGAATTGTCTCGCACCGTTGACCAGAAAATCGGGGAGACAACCAAAGAAGTTTCGAGTGCGCTTCGACATCAATTCGGCGAATCGCAGAAATTAATAAAAGATGTTACTCAAGGCTTGACCAAGCTGGATGAGACGAATAAGCAAGTTATTTCATTTGCCGATCAGCTCCAAAGTTTGCAGGATATACTGAAAAATCCCAAACAGCGCGGGGTGCTCGGTGAATACTATCTTGAAACACTCCTGAAGAATGTGTTGCCGGCGGGGAGTTATCAAATGCAATACCCATTCAAGGACGGAAACATTGTTGATGCGGTCGTGATAGTTAAAGAGAAAATTATTCCAATTGACTCAAAATTCTCGCTTGAAAATTACAATCGCATGGCAGAGGCACGTGATCCTTCCGAGCACGAGCGTTTGGAAAAACTATTTCTGAATGATTTAAAGAACCGGATTGTAGAGACAGCAAAATATGTCCGTCCAGAAGAGGGGACTACCGATTTTGCGTTTATGTTTATTCCACACGAAGCCATTTACTACGATTTATTAGTCAATAAAGTTGGCGCAGTTTCTGCTGATACCGAAAACTTACTTCAGCGCGCTGCGGGGAAATACCACGTGATTATCGTTTCCCCGACATCTTTCTTGGCGTATCTCCAAACAGTTTTGCAAGGCCTTAAAGCTCTTCAAATTGAAGAACAAGCAAAGGAATTGCGGATTGCAGTGGATAAGATGCTCAAGCATTTTGAGAGCTATGGGGAGTATCACAATAAACTGGGGAATGCCCTTGGAACAGTAGTAAATCACTATAATGCAGGGGGAAAGGCCTACGGGCTCTTACAAAAGGACGTAAAACGCATTACCGAGGGTGCTACCTTCGCCTATGAACCTGAATTACTGGATAAACCCCTTGCGGACGAGTAAGGCTTGCATAAAGGGTTTTTTCGTGTAGAATAATAAACCTTATGCCAATCAGCAGAGCAAAAAAGGAGACAAAAGTAGACCTTGCCAAACAAGGAGCTACCGTCATGCCAGTAAATGGCGAATTTGCAGTTATCGCAACTGGTGGAAAGCAGTACGTAGTTTCTGTTGGAACAAAGGTTAAAATCGAACGTCTTACCGGTGTCTACAAAGCAGGTGACCCAATCACATTTGATAAAGTCCTTGTGGTGGATAACGGTACCGAGACAACTATCGGTAATCCATATATCACCGGAGCGAAAGTAATAGGCAGACTTGAAGCAGAAGGACGCAACAAAAAAGTTGAAACTATCAAATACAAACAGAAGAGTCGCTATTTCGTTCGCCGCGGCCACCGTCAAGAATACTTTTTGGTCAAGATTGAGTCAATAAAATAAATGAAATTTATCCTTACAACTAGTGCACATCATCACCCAGCATCTTTGAGAGCTGGTTGTTGACTATGAAATAATTTTTCTTTTCGTACTTAAAAACGGGCTCTCAATTCGAGAGTCCGTTTTGCGTTACCCCGACTAAAACAGCAGGGGACGGAATGCAGAAAGCACATTGAAAGGTGGAGAAATGAAATACGATAAGTGCGACAGACAGGCAATAAAGTCTCTGAGTTCACATTACCAGAGAATCTTCAAGGTCTTTGAAAGAAGGGAGCAGGGGGAAATTAGTGGTATTCCCGAGTTATGCAATGCCATTGAAAGATACTGTGATACCTACTTATTTTCTTGTGTATCTGGGAACGGAGAGATAGAAAAACTTGATGCAAATCTGGGGGTTTTGTTTTCGGAAGGTTGGAAGAAGCGTATCAGGGGTTTGCAGTGTGAGCTGCAAGCGGTGGGAGGCAGTGGATTGATAAGGGTAGTGGTAGACGATACAGAACCGGTGCGTGTGTGGCAGTGGGGGAAAGATCAGTGTGAAATAACACACTGGTATCGGAAAATTATCGCTGGCACGAGTGTTCCACAGAAGTGGATTATCGAGTTGTGGTCTGACGTAGAGAGCAACTATTTGACATATTTCGACTCCCCGCCAAAGTCTTGTTCTCCACCTCGATATCGTTATGAAGATGTAGACCAAATCGTGAGAGAAAAAGGATTGTTGTCTCTGCATCACCTTGTTGAACACATGAGGCGACACCCAAACAAGAAGTTGGGGAATAAACAAAACATACAGCAGGTAGCGTTACGACGCGCGGTGCAATATCGTTTTCAAGGCATTGTGCTGAAATTTCTCTCTCCGCATGGAATGTTGATCCAGACGGAAACACCATCGAGAATTAAAGATCCTCTCTACGGACATCCGTCAGAGAGTCTCCCGATAGTACACCCATTTTCGGAAGAAAGGAGGTGATGGTCATGTTGTATCGTAGTATTAACCGCAAGGCAGGCGGACTGCCCTTGCACAAGTAGCACAAGGCGCCGAACGAAGTTCGGCGCCTTTACTTTACCGATGCGCGGTTTTGGAGCGCGTTTTTTATGGTATCTGAATCGGAATATTGGAGTTCAGTACCAGTCGAGAGACCTCGACCAAGGAGAGTGAGTGTCAGAGAGTTCTTTTCGACAAGTGGAGCGATAGTTTTAGATACATATTGGACTGTGTGTTCTCCTTCAGGGTTGAGATCAAATGCAAGCACAATTTCTTTGAGGCCCGTTTTTATTTTCTCTTCGATTTTCTTTTGTAGGGGAGAAATGCGCACCCGTGTTTCTGGTTTTTCATCAAGTATGGGAACGGTTCCTCCCAGTACGAAATAATATCCATGATAAATATCACTTTTCTCTATTGATTCGACATCCACATCTCGCGCGACGACCATCAGAAGAGAGGTTTCGCGTTTGCTATCAGCACAAATATCACAGAGTTTTAGTTTTGCGTCTTTTCGACTGAATAGACGCCCACATTCACTGCAGGCGATAACTGTCTTTTTTCCCTCCTGTATTGAATCAATTAGATTTTTGATCTGAACTGAATCGCGCGTGAGCACATAATAGGCAAATCGGCGTGCTTGGCGGGCGCCGATACCGGGGAAGTGTGAGAATATCTCAACCAATTTCTGGATAGGATCGTTCATGGAGATTAAAAGGTTTGTGCTTCAGTAGGAGTTGCTCCGCCGAAATCTCTCAAATCAGCTTTTTCAATACTCAAGAACGTTGTCTTCTTTTCATCAAAATAGAGTTCTACTTTTCCCGTTGGGCCATTGCGATGTTTTTCAACCATAATCTCTGCAATGTTTGGTTTGTCAGAGTCATCTTTATACTTGTCTTCGCGATGAATAAACATCACCACGTCCGCATCTTGTTCAATAGAACCTGAATCTCGGAGATCGGAAAGGCGGGGTTTGCCGCCACGCTGTTCAACGGCGCGGGAGAGTTGCGAGAGCGCAAGCACGGGCACTTCAAGTTCGCGCGCGAGTTGTTTGAGCGAGCGGGAAATTTCAGTGACCTGTTGATAAAACGAGTCGTTGGCATTTTTCATCCCCGAGAGCATTAGTTGAAGGTAATCCACGACAATAAGACCAAGCTTTTTCTCACGTTTGAGTTTTCGCGCTACCGATCGCATTTTGATGATTGATTGGCCAGGTTGATCATCAATATAAATTGGAGCTTTAGCCAAGACATCAAGCGCATCACGAATGCGATTGAAGTCTTCCCCTTGCGAGATATGACCCGTGCGCAGGCCCCATGCGTTTACGCGCGATTGTGCTGCAAGCATGCGATCAACAAGCTGTTGAGCACTCATTTCAAGCGAAAAGATGCCGACCGATATGTTGTGATTGATAGCAGTCTGGCGGGCGATATCAAGTGCAAGCGCTGTCTTTCCCATGCTAGGCCGTGCGGCAAGAATAATCAGGTCTGATTTCTGGAGGCCGGCAAGCAAGCCGTCGAGTTCTTTAAATCCGGTGGGGACGCCGCGGAGTTCGCCGCGCGTTTTATTCAAATGGTCAATCCTTTCCCACGCATCGCCGAGCATGTCTTTAAGCTCCACAAATTTATGTTTGCCAGAAACGTTGGTTACTTCAAAGAGTTTTTTTTCTGCGTTATCCAGAAGATGCTCCATCTCTTGCTCTTCATCATAGCCGAGCGTTCGAATATGTTCCGATGCGTCAATGAGCTGACGCATCAGGTATTTTTTTTGCACGATTTCGGCATAGTGCTTTGCGTTGATGGAAGTGGGAACAGAGCCGGCAAGTTCTGCAATATAGCTTGCCCCTCCAGAACGTTCAATCAAACCTCGTTCGTCAAGTCGCGAAGTAAGAGATAGAAGATCGATCGGGGTTCCTTTACCGAACATTTCAAGCATCGTTTCAAAAATCAGGCGGTGCTTCTCTGCATAAAAAGAGTGTGCTGCGACAATATCAAGGCAGTCGTTCAGTGTATCTTGTTGTAAGAGAATAGAACCAAGAAGCGCCTGTTCAGCCTGAATATTTTGCGGGGGAATACGGGTGATGTCGACAGCTTGTTTTGCCATACGCCGATTATATCACTGCTGCAAATCCCTTATAACTTTCAAATGAAGCTAACCTGTTGCAAAACTGTGGATGAAAAAAGAGGGGCAGGTTCGCATTGCGAACCTGCCCTTTAGTGAATTTTCGTCCCAGAACCCTATTTGCAGATTGCCCCTGCAATTTCAGATTGGAGTTTCAGGATTTGATCTCCCATACCCCCGTCCTTTTGGGCAATTTCGAGAGCCCTGTTTTCGGCAATGGTTGCCGGATCAGGGCGTTTGAGCCTTCGGTAGTGGGCGCCGAGCGACCGGTAAAAACGCACTGCTGTAGAGGCGCTTACCCCGCGTTCGACCAGCCCACTCCCTTTCCTGTAGGCATGAAACGATTCCTTGTATTGTTGCCGTGCCTCCTGAATTTCTCCGAGTCCCATCAGGAGAAGAACTTCTGTGTCTCGGTTGATGTTCCTCTTGAGTGCAGTGGTGGTAATGAAGAAGGCGTCATCCACGCGTTTTCGACTGAAACGGCTTCCCCATTTGAAGAGAATTCGCGCCCGCACGTCGAGTTGATCGGCAGTCATCCCTTGTGTACCCGCCTCACGTCCGAGAGCGTCTGATAGTCGAACTGCTCGCCAGAGACACCAGAGCGCTTCAAGCGTCCAGACAGGCTTGCCAAAGATGCTTGCAAGTCTCATGCGCGCGAAGGCACTTCCCGAAGCACTATAGTAGGTGCTCGAGAGGGAAGCGAGTGCCTCCCTCGTTTTACCTTGCCCACAGAGTTTCTTGAATTGCTGTCGATTCAGGGCAATGACTCCATTTGGGCCCCAGTAGTTTCCCTGCCAACTTTCAGCAGAGATTACACGTTGTGCCAACTTCATTCTGTTCGTCATGTGTATGTCCTCCTCCGACATTAGGGTTTGGTTGTTTGCTCACAGAACAAAAAAAACAGCGACTCGCGCTATCATTACAATACCATGATTGTGGAGTTAAATCAAACTTTCTGGAGCTTCGCTCCATCCGGAGTATCGGAAATCTCAAACCCTGCCGCCTTTATTTTATCGCGCAATTCGTCCGCTTTCTTGAAATCTTTTGCCAGTCGCGCTCGTTCGCGCTCGGTAAGGAGATTTTCGACTTCAGGCGGGATGTCACTGTTCGCGATTTCTTTTTTATTTCCCTCAAGAAACTCTTGTGCAGTAGAAAGTCCGAGTCCCAGCACTTTATCAAAATCAAGCAAGGTGGCTTTTTTGTCTGGTTTCGAAACCCCTGTGTCTTTTAAGAGATTCCAGAGTGTAGCAATGGCTTTGGGCGTGTCGATATCATCAGCTAAGGCATCCGAAAATGTTTTACGGTAGGTCGCGTTGATTGACCCCTTTTTTACGCCGAGGTCTTCGACAAATGCTTTTTGCAGTCGATAGAATCCGCGATGTGCCGCTTCAAGCGCTTCCCACGTAAAATTGATTGGCGTGCGGTAATGCGAAGTCAGGAGCCAATAGCGGTAGGCGAGAGGGGAGATATTGCGTTCCTCGACATGTTTAAGAAGGATTACATTACCGAGCGATTTTGATATCTTCTTTCCGTCTATGCGCAAGTGTTCCGAGTGCATCCAGTAATTTACTGATTTCACTCCGAGCGCGCAGTTTGATTGTGCAATCTCGTTATTGTGGTGAACCGGAATGTGATCTACTCCACCTGTGTGTATGTCAAAGCGATGGCCGAGATATTTTGTCGACATGGCGGAGCACTCGATATGCCATCCGGGGAATCCTTTGCCCCATGGACTTTCCCACTCCTGCTGGCGCTTTTCTTCTGGTTTTGAGAATTTCCACAGTGCGAAATCGGTCGGGTGTTTTTTTTCTGCATTAATCGCAACGCGTTTTCCCTCCTCAAGGCCTTTGAGATCAATATTTCCGAGTTTTCCGTAATCAGGGAAGCGGGATGTGTCAAAATAGATTCCGTCGCTGGTGGGATAGGTATACCCCTTCTCTTCGAGAGTTTTAATGAAAGCGATTTGTTCGAGTATGTGCTCGCTTGCTTTTGGGAATATCGTTCCGTCTGTGTCCACGTTAAGCTTGGAAAGATTTTCCATAAAATCATTGGTATACAACTCAACAATTTCTTTAGCGGTCTTGTTCTCCCGCCGCGCACCCTCTTCGATTTTATCCTGCCCCTGATCTTCGTCGTCGGTTAAGTGTCCGACATCAGTGATATTAATGATTTGGTTAACTGTTAATCCTTGATAGAGAAAGAGACGTTTGATGAGATCCGCAAATACGTATGCGCGTGCATGCCCGATATGCGTGTAGCCATAGACAGTAGGACCACAGTGATACATGCTTACGCGCCCCGCTTTAAGCGGCACAAAATGCTCTTTTGCGCGTCCTAGTGTGTTATAGAAAAGAACATGTACTTCGGGGGCGGGGGGTTCTTTGAGAAAAAATTTAAATATGTTTAGAGCCATTTTTTTCTTTTTGAAAATGCATATAAGAACAGTCCCAGTATGACAAGTCCGGCGATGGTAAAAAGAAAGTCATGCGGACGTGACACGAAATCTATCTGCAAGAGTGTTGCCATAATTCCCAAAGGAAGGAAGATGAAAGCGCTGACAGACAGTTGCTTCATAGCCTCATTTTGTTTTGTTGACACCAGTGTATTGTTGGTTGCGCGCAGTTCGCTGATTAAGTCTTTGTGGTTGTTAAGCTCGTTTCTGATCCGGAACTGTTCATTCTTGATAATCACCATTGGAAATTCAAAATCGGATCCAAAAAAGCGTACTGCCGCGACCGAAAGAGAGTCTAAGGTATTTTCATGGTGTCGAATTGCGTTAGTGATATCAAGGATATCGTGACTGACTTTTGATATCTCAAATACCATTTGAGTTTCTTTTCCGGAAAATATTTCTTGTTCAATCGTTGCAGTCCGCTCCTTTATATGCTCAATCTCGTCTTCAGTTCGTTTGTAAATATGTTGGAGTAAGTGGTACAAAACATAGCCTGCATGATCACCCATGTCGCCGCGATCGAGAATTGACTGGACTTCAAACACTTTTGCAAATTCTTGCAAAGGGTCAATGGTGTCGTAATGTGCCGTGATAATGAAATTTTTTCCAACAATAAAATCAATTTCTTGGCTTGTTGACCCGACATGAAAATTCTTTATAGCGGGGAAATGCAACACCAGATACAGGTATTCTCGATAGAGATCTACTTTTGATTTTAGTGTAGGCGTCAAAAGCTCGCTTGCCAGCACTGCATTGAGTTTAAATTGTTCGGCAATCGAGGTCACTTCTTCGTAGGTAGGGCAGTCGAGATCTATCCAGTGTACGCCTCGGTAACTGTACTTAGTAATCATCGTCTTATTATAGCGTGATTCTCGAGCTTCGGAAGTGTGTAGAAGGAATAAAGTCTGAACCCCCGTTGTGTCTTCTAATAAAGATCAGATTTATGCACTTCGTATATAGATAGCGGATGATTATGTTGTACAATAGAGACAATGACTTCTTGTCGTCCCCCCATCCTCTATTACAAGCTCAACAGTGGTTACAGTGACTACACCGCCAACGGATACAACCTCACCGGCACTAATGATCCCACTTTCAGCACCACCGTACCCTTCATCCCCGGCACAGGGAGCAGTGGACAGGGTGATGCCACCACCTACTATTACAGCTATGCGACGAGTACGATTCCGAGCCGGCAGTTCATTCAGGAAATGTACGATCCGATCAGCCAGCTTTCGTATCTCAACGCACGTTTTTTCGATCCGGTGCGGGGACAGTTTTTGAGTCAGGACCCGGCTGTTGTCAACATTTCAGACCAAACATTACTTGTCGACCCACAACAACAGAATCACTATTCATATGGGCGGAATAACCCACTGATTTATAAGGATACTGGTGGAGAGAAAGTAGAGCTATTTGCCCGTGAAGTTCCAGGAATTCCTTGGGCAAGACATATGTATTATAAACTTACGCCTAATAACCCGAATGATCCAGGTCTGAAATTGCCTCAAGGGGTGCCACAAGGAACTGAATGGTTTACGATGGGTGCTTATAATGATAAGGATGTACTAAATAAGGATATCGGCTATCAGGGCCAACCAGAGGATCAAAGAAATTCTGACACAAGCAGAACATACAAGAGAAATTATTCTACTATTCTCACACCGCCAAATAAAGGCATGTCAGATACTGACTTTATTAACTTGTTAAGTAGCGAGTACGAAAAGATTAATACGGGAGGAGAATATTACGGACTCGGGACACTTCCAGGATTCAGGATGGCAAACTCCAATAATTTCGTTTACACCTTAGGTAACAATGCCGGCATAGGAAATCAGATAAGAAACTTTGCAATGTTCCAGGTTACGGGTATAGTGCCTGGTTCTGGCACATCAATACCGACAATTTCTTTCTTGCAGGCGGTTGTGAACGAAATTAAAGGCGTTGTTTCTTCAATTCAGGCACAGGTTAATTCATTGATTAGCAATTAAATTCTGAATTATGGTAAAAAACTTTACAAAGCGAGACCTAGTAGTTTCTATTATTCTGGTGATAATATTCATTGTGTGGTATTTCATGATCAATTTTTACAAATTCACAAATCTCTACAGAGATTGTAATAGAATACTGATAGGCGATAAGAAAGAGGAAGTATTAGACCTTATGGAAGATCATCCCCTAAGCAACACTGCATGGGTTTCGAAAGTCCAGAGAGATGAACATTTAAATTATACAAATTCCGATGAATCTGGTTGGTGTGGTGTCGATTTTCTTCAAGGAAAGGTCGTGGACGTAAATTTTAGGTATCCATCGCTTTAGAATGTTTGGAGATAATTTATCACAATAGTGTAAAGGAGACAGCCACACTAATCTAAAATAAATGCGTTGTAACGTTGCAGAGCGAATATCGTTAGCAGAAATCTGGCACGCATACCAGCTCGCTTTACATTTCCTCCACCCCGACCACCTCTCCTCCGCCAGTGTCATCACCGACTCGTCAGGCAACCTCACTCGCTCCCTCGACTACTACCCCTTCGGGGCACCACGTGGGGGATAATGGTGTCAGGTACCATTTAATGCTACTATGTCGGGATGGGACGAGCTATCCGTGTCGATGTTGGAAATCAACTGTACCATGTGCTTAATCGAGCAAACGGGCGTCAGACTATTTTCCATTCTTCCAAAGACTACCAGCATTTTGAGAGTCTTCTCGCAAAAGCAGTTAAAGATACAAGCATGCGCCTTCTTGCATATGCGGTTATGCCTAACCATTGGCACCTTATTCTCTATCCACACCAAGACGGAGATCTCAAACGATTCATGCAATGGCTTACATTGACACATACTCAACAGTATCACGTACGAAACAAAACGATTGGCTACGGTCACCTCTATCAAGGTCGTTACAAATCATTTCTGATTGAGAGAGACAACTATCTTCTTGCGGCGATCAAATATGTCGAGCGCAACCCCGTACGAGCAAAACTAGCAAAGAAAGTTGAATCTTGGCAGTGGGGAAGCGGGTACCGACGGCTTGAGGGAAAAGCTACAGAACGATTAATCTTAACGGATTCGCCTGTGGACTTGCCTCGAGTCTACCGTACATGGGTAAATAAATCTGATACAGATGATGATCTCACAGATGCACGGATCGCCGTGAATAAAGGGAAGCCTTTTGGTACTATTGAATGGACAAAACGTATGGTTGAGCGTTTTGGTTTAGAACTTACCACGCGTCAGCGAGGGAGACCTAAGAAAACAACTACATGAAAAAGGTACCTGACACCATTATCCCCAGGAAATGTACGATCCGATCAGCCAGCTTTCGTATCTGAACGCACGTTTTCTCGATCCGGTGCGGGGGCAGTTCTTGAGTCAGGATGCGGTGTTTCTATCCATAGGATCAAAACAATTGCCTCAAATATCAGACAAACCCCTCACTTACTACCTTTCTGATCCGCAGCAATTGAATAGTTATAGTTACGGAAGAGACAATCCAATAATATATTCTGACCCGAATGGTCTGGATATATATTGGAGAAGTGACGGCACGCTAGCGAGAAATACCCGGAGTGGTTTTAACCAGTATTTTGAATCACAGGATGTGTCGATGTTAAACAGAAATGCGTCTTTAATGGAAAATAATCGTTGGAATCTGAGTTTGTTCAATAATCAGGTTACTGATAATGGTTCTTGGGATTACAAGACACAAGGAAGAGAATATTATTTCTTTGACGGGAAATTAGTCAAAGCAGATGAGTTTGGAAACCTGAATTTTGGGTATACAGGTACAGCAGGGGGCATCGGTTCGTCTGTACTTGTAGATGCTGGGGGTTATGTCGAGGTTAGGAATCAGACAGCGATGTTTGAAAATATTGGTAATAATTTTGAGAAACCAGAGGATGTTAGGTCGATTAATCAAGGTGTTCAGACTTACTATAAGAATAATGGTAATAATTCGTCAGCTAATATTAGCCAAGCGAGCAACGTGGTCTATCAGTTGGGTTTACAGGCTATCGCTAGGGCATTGACCGCCATCTCATATATTTTGGGTGAAATTAGTCAGTCAATTAGCAATAAAATAAATTGATATGGAAAAAGGACTTATGTTTAAGGGTGTTCTCAAGAAGACCTTAACCGTCATCGGAGTCATTATTATAATTATGCTTGTTGGTTTTTCGATTTGGACTGGCTGGTTTTTCCATCTTTTGGGAAGTGGTTGTACAAATGGAGTTCTTGATTCCAGTAATTCTCCGGATCAGCAGTATAAAGTTGTAATTTTTGGTCGGAATTGTGGTGCAACAACCGATTTCTCTACACATGTCTCCGTGTTGACTGTAAATGAGAACACAGATAAGTTATCAACAGGGAATATTCTGATAATTGATTCTAATAATGGACAAGACTCTTCAAAAAATAGAGAAGGTGGTCCTGTAGTCATAAGTCAATGGGAAGGTCCGAAAACGCTAATCATCACTTTTAACTCTAAAGCACGAAGTTATCAGAAGGTCCAAAGATATAAGGATATCGAAATACGATATTTAACTAATTAAACTCCTATCCGTTATTACTTTGTGCTAATATGGATTCATGAAAAAGCTATCATTTTGGGGAGGGCTCATCGGAGCACTTATTATCGCAGGGACTGCCTACGGAGCAGCAAAGGCTCTGACACACCCCACCGATTTATTGTTGGTGAACATTGCTACAGGCGTCTCTAATTTATTGTGGATTGGCTTCGGTGTATTCTTGATAGCTATTTATCTAAAAAGTAAGAAACTTGAAGATGCAGGTCATATTCCAGTAATGTCCCAACCTAATACTCCAGAAGATATCGAATTGCTGCGGAAAAGGAGGAATTGGGTATTCGGTTTTGTCATTCTATTCGAAATACTCGGATCGGTACCCACTTGGATCCTTAATAATTATGCTGGAGGTCTAACACTCGTTAACACTGGGGTTATTTTTGATGTTTTGTCCAACATGGCTTTCCTGTATATCGCCATCGAGTTATTTAGAGACAAAAAGAACGTTCTCAATCTTTTATTTCTTACCATGATTTTTTATACTCTGGGCGGAGGGGTCATTGGAATGTTGCGGCAACATTGGGTTGGGGTAATTATCGGTGTCCTTTTTGCGATTTATTTTGTGTACGGAATCAAGGCCCCTCTCAATCGTAGAAATCATCGGATTGCTCATCTGATTATTTTACCAGCATTTGTAATCATTGCCTCCACATACCCATTTTTCGATAACGGAAATATTCCGGAGTTGGCAAAAAAAGATGCACTATTTGCACAAGAATACACAACTATAAATAATCGCCTTGCAGGTTCATACTCTCTTTATTTGGAACGTGAGGTTCCAAGTGAGAGCGACATTCAGGATGTGCAGAATGCAGTAACTAGGAAGGATGCAAAACTCCAAGAAATAATCTCAAATATGAACGCACTTCAAGCAGAATATAATAAGCAACTTCCCAGCATTCCGCAGCAGAAGACTTTAGAATACCTCCGTCTCACGCTAGCGGTTATTGATCTTGATAGAGAACAAGGAGATATAATTAAGGAGTTGATGAATTATTCAACTAACTTAGATTTTACAAGATTTTCCAGTGAACAGAAAGAGAATATAAGTGTACTTAAGGATAAAATAAATGACTATAACACCCAAATTACAGCAGCTCAGTTTAGGCGCAATAATTCAAATTTAAGTATTTAATACTAAGATTTATGGTGTCAGGTACCTTTTCTTAAAAACCCCAATCTAATTTCCGATATATAATGTATCAATGTTCCGCTTTCTAGCCACCACTTTTCTCATTGCAAGTCTTGTTTTTGCGCCACTTTTTACTGTCGCACAAGAAGTTTCAACTACTACAGACAATCTCATCCCCGTCCTTTTCTTTTTGCACCACACTGATGACACCGCTTTAGGCATTCTCGCCGTAATGCCGTTCAATGAACAAGAGGGGGTTGTAGTGTATCAGCCGTTAGCCACCTCCACCAACTCCCACACACTCCTCGGAGGCCCCACCTCCTCATCAGGCAATGGCTCAAACACCAACTATGACGGCTTCATCATTGGACAAGTAGACCAGACGTCTGGCTCCTCCTTCACCCCCACCTCCAACTGGTACATGGATGGCCTCATTGACGATGTAAGGGTCTACAATGCCGTCATCTCCACGAGTACCATGAACACCCACAATACTGAACTCGAGGGTAACGAGTCAGACCTTGTTCTTGAATATAGTTAAGTCACTTAGATAAAAGTTGCCACAGGACTTATCTCTTTGCAGTCTTCTGTTTGTTGTTTTTGAATGCAAAGAGGGGAAGGAGGTCGGGGAAACGGGAGTTTCCCTGTTGAGGAGAGCAGCAAGCGAGTCTGCGAGTGAGCGTTGAGAACCGAGAGGTTACTCAAGATAAGTTCTATTTGCCACAGGACTTATCTTTTGTGATAATAGGAGTTCTCATGCAACCTCAATCACGCGGAAGAATTGTTTTAGTTGTTATTGTCCTCCTTGTACTCGGAGGTGTTTTCTATGCTGGTTTTACTGCTGGCATGCGGAATGTGCCGGACATATCTTTAGTTACTGAATTGACGAATAAAGAAGGGGACAAGCCTTCCGAAGTTGATTTTTCGGCTTTTTGGAGAGCGTGGAGAGTGCTTAACGATAAATATATTCCTACTAAGGTTGCTACGACAACCGTTGCCGTTACAGATCAGGATAAAGTGTGGGGAGCTATCAGCGGCCTGACTGCCTCGCTCAAAGATCCGTACACAATTTTCTTTCCTCCCGAAGAGGCTAAGATTTTTGAGAGTGAAATTTCTGGAACGTTTGAAGGAGTGGGGATGGAAATTGGGATTAAAGACAAAATTCTCACTGTAGTTGCTCCGCTGAAAGATACGCCTGCAGAACGTGCAGGGATTCGTTCAGGTGATCGCATTCTCAAGATTGATGGTATTCCTACTGATGGTATGGGTACTGATATTGCTGTGCGTAAAATAAGAGGGAAACAAGGCACTACAGTGCGTCTCACGGTCTCAAGAGAAGGCCGGCCAGAGGCGTTCGATCTTTCTGTTACCCGAGGAGTTATCAATGTCCCAGTGATTGATACACAGGTTAAGCTTTCCGATGGCACCATTTCTCCAGATAAAACTGTGGGTCTGCGTTCAGATGGTGTATTTATCATTCGCTTATATAGCTTTACGGCGCAGTCACCGGATTTGTTTAGAGGTGCGCTTCGCGAATTTATTCAATCCGGTTCAACCAAATTATTACTTGATTTGCGGGGAAATCCGGGTGGCTATCTTGAAGCGGCAGTCGACATGGCAAGCTGGTTCCTTCCGGCAGGCGATGTTGTGGTACAGGAAGAATATGCAAAGGACGATGTGCGCATCTATCGAAGTCATGGGTATGACGTGTTCAATGAGAATTTGAGAATGGTTATATTGATTGACGGCGGATCTGCTTCGGCGTCTGAAATTCTTGCAGGAGCGTTGCGTGAATATAAGATTGCAGAGCTTGTTGGTGCAAAAACATTTGGCAAAGGATCAGTGCAAGAGCTAGTTCCGCTTACAGCCGATACATCCTTGAAAGTGACCGTTGCGCGCTGGCTCACACCTTCTGGAAAGAGTATCTCGGAGGAAGGCTTGATTCCGGATTACGAAGTGGAGATTACACAGGAAGATTTGACCAAACAGCGTGATCCGCAGATGGATAAAGCAATATCTGTTCTGCTTGGCAAATAAGCAATTTTTGTGTAATATCGGTATTCAACACACATTAACGATTTAATCCAAGTAACGCATGAAAGTTATATTCCTACAAGATGTACGAGGTAGCGGAAAGAAATTTGAGGTTAAAGACGTCTCAGATGGCTATGCTATAAACATGCTTATTCCTCGGAGTTTGGCGCAGCCGGCGACCGCTTCGGCGCTTACCAAGCTTGAAGTTGAGCGATCGCGAATGGCTGCGGAGAAGAATATCCAAGCCGATCTTCTGCACAAGAATCTCTCTGAACTTGAAGGGAAGCAAATTCATTTTAAAGTTAAGGCAAGCGAGCAAGGACATCTATTTGCTTCTATCCATAAAGAAGACATCGTAGCTCGTTTGAAAGAGGAACTACGTATTGACGCTAACCCCGATTTTATTGAATTAGCGCATCCTCTGAAGTCTCTTGGCGAGCATGAGATTGTCGTTTCTGTCAAAGATCAAAAGGCAAAATTTAAAGTTATAGTGGAAGTTCAGAAATAAAGAGTGTTTGTTCAAAACAAAAATCGCCCTGTCATCCGACAGGGCGATTTTTGTTTGAATGGTTAGTTTACGTGGACGACTTTCTTCTGCTTGGTTTCATTGTTGAACCCCTTCTTTCTTTTATCAGAAAAAGAAACAATACCGTTTTTAAGGGCAAACAAGGTATGATCTTTGCCGATTCCCACATTCTTGCCAGCCATAATCTTTGTGCCGCGTTGACGGACAATGATTGCTCCGACATTGGCTTTCTGTCCAGCAGAGAGCTTAATGCCGAGGAATTTCGGGTTTGAATCACGTAGGTTTTTAGCTGTTCCGCCTGCTTTAGTATGTGCCATTGAAGTAGGGAATAGGGTTTAGCGTATAGGGTAAAAGATTGAAAATACGTTACAATTGAGTAACGAAGATGAGTATACCTGACATACAGCATTTGATCAAGTGGCCCCCTTCAGGTAAAGCGAAGGATGTTTTTATACTAATCGTCATTGTATTAGTGGCGCTTTGCTCGTTTGCACTTGGCCGACTTTCTGCTATCGAATCTGTGCGTCCTCCAGTGAAAATTTTGGGTTCAGCGAGCATAATTCAAGGTCTCCAGACTCCAGAGACAGACAGCAAAGTAACCTCTTCTACAGCAATACCTGCTCCTGCTCCTCTATCAGGGCAGGGGAATGGATCAGTGGTCGCCTCAAAATCAGGCACAAAATATCACTTTCCGTGGTGTGCCGGTGCTAAAAGCATAAAAGAGGAAAATAAAATTTGGTTTGCTTCAATTGAAGCCGCTCGATCGGCGGGATACACGCCCGCGGCAAACTGTAAGGGATTGGAATGATATTTAAAAAAAGGCCTTGCTCGGGAAGCGAGCAAGGCTGTACTGAAAAAGGGTGGCCACACACGGCTTCCCTGCAAGTGTTTTTCTCTTTCGACTGCGGGGAACCTCCTACCTCCTTGCTTCCTCAACGCTTTGACCCTAACGAACAACTTGCTTTCAGTACACCCCTTATTTTAATCGAAATAAAAAAATCAAACAAGAAAAGGTTGTTAGAATTGACTTCGGTTTGTGTGTGATAAACTTAGCGTCATGATTGTGGTTGATATGGAATCAAGCGGACTCGATCCACATAAAGATGGACTGCTCTCAATTGGCGCAGTTGATTTTAGCAATCCCAAGAACACTTTCTATGCCGAGTGTCGACTCTGGGATGGGGGACACGCTGATCAAGGAGCTCTCAATATCAATGGATTCACTATGGAAAATGTTCACGATTCCACCAAACAGACCGAAGCCGAGCTCGTAGCAGCATTCATCCGTTGGTCTGATTCATGCAAAGAAAAAACCATTGCGGGGCAGAATCCTGCGACTGATCGGGAATTTATACGTATTGCGGCGCACAGAGCTCATCTCAACTGGATGTTTGCATACCGCACTATTGATTTGCATTCAGTTGCGTATACACACATGATTATGAATGGGAAAGAGCCTCCGCGCATGCATGACCACTCTGCACTTAACCTCGACGCTATTTCGGTTTATTGTGGAATGTTTTCGGAACCCAAACCGCACAATGGTCTCACTGGGGCAAAACTTGAAGCCGAGTGCTTCTCCCGTCTCTGGTACAACAAACCCTTTTTTGATGAATATAAAGAATATCTCATCCCGTGGAAGAAATAAGAGGATAGCATGGAAAGATATTTAAAAAATAAGAACTCGAGAATATGCAAAATCATATTTTACCAGCGATAGCTGGTAAAATGTGGACCTTAATTAATAAAACTAAAAAGTAAAAAAAGAAGAGGGCGTTTGCGCAAGCAAACGCCCGTCTCTGAAATGTGCTCGCCCTACTCGAGGAGCGTGATGAGCCCGTCGTCGGGATCGACGTTGACCAACACGTACCCTTTTTTGGTCAGCTCGGGGTCGTGAATGAACCCTTTGAGTGAATCGTTGGTGGTGATTCCTTTGGTGTGGGCAACGATCCCACCGATGACCGGTCGATGACTGGTGACCAGAACATTTGTCTGTTTGAGGTGTGCCGTGCTGATTTTTCGCATTGCGCGGACACCACTCTGTTGCCAATAGACGTAATCCTGTTGCTCACATCCAGGGTAGTAGATCACTTCACCACTGGCCTTGTCGAGATTCGCCTTTTGTCCCAATTCCTCCATGGAGTGGAAGTCAAGATCATAGAAGTTGGCGAATACCGATGCCGCGTCCGACGCCCGTGCCATGCGAGAGCAATACAAGACATGATACGGTCCGAATCTCCTGATGACAGGCAGGAGGTGTAGGAGGTTTTCCATACCATCCATTGTCATAGGAGGGTTTGCCCCCAATACTTTTGGGTACCGTGTTACATCTTCCACTTTTGCGTCATGGAAGACCATACAGATTTTTGCCATCGTGCTTGTCTTTCTCTTTCGAGGTTGTTCAGTTGCAGGTGTTTCTCGGCACACCAATTTAAGCCGTTTGTGTTTTCAAAACTGAATATATTATAGCACATTCCTTTCTATTTTGCAATACCTTGTCAGGTGCCTCGTTTTTGAACAGATATATGGAAAAGAAGCTTGTTTTAGGCTATAGTAGATAAGCGTTTATTAAACGGGGTGTAGTATAACGGTAGTATTTGCCCATGCTGGGCTGAAAAGTAAAAGTCTTTACTTTTCAGGGGAATTTGAAAATTTGTGGCTGCATAATTTTCCCCAGTGTCGGGGTGTAGTATAACGGTAGTATTTGCCCATGGGGTGGGTAAGGCCGGAGTTCAACTCTCCGCACCCCGACTCTGGGCAATAAATTCCCGTAAGCGGAGTTCAACTCTCCGCACCCCGAAAATGTAGGATAATAAAGGTTAAAATAGGCCAGAAATAAAAGAGTTTAAACCTTGTAACATAATGATTTCAGATAGTTTTAAGAAAGTATTAGATGTGCTTCGGACACATTCAGATACCGCAAGCGAAGGGGTGGGGGGAGGTCCTCGCGTATCAGTCAATCAAATCACCAAGAAAGTCGGCGTTTTCTACGAAAAGGTTCGTTATTTGGTTGATTACAAAAAAGAGCACGCGATCAAGCGCAGCGCAGTTGAACGCATTCTCAAGCGCAAAATTGCAATTGAACAAAGCGGTAAAATCGGTGAATCACTTTTGAATGAACTAGTAACTGGGGGGTATCTTCCCAACAACGCTGTTTCAGAGAATATGGCGGGGAATATCAATGCGATTGCGGCAAAATACATGAATCTTTCGCATGCGGGTGCACTGAATCAAAATATGGCGTTAAGTTTTGCTGCAACCGAAATTGAACGATTGTTATATCCTCGCATTCTTCCGGATTTAATTGCAGATTATTTTTACAATACTATTTCACCGCAAGTGAAATATGTAGGCGCGATAGATAGTGCCCGTTTTCAATCTCAAGTATATATTGCATGTCGGAGAAGTTTTTTGGATGACGATGAGGAGACCCTACGGTATGTCATGCTCGGCAAATACGTCCCTGAAGTCCTTCCGCACCAAGTTTCAAATGAGGAATTAGTGCCACTTGCGCCGCGCGTAGCAAAAGCGATTGCGCTGATAGACACCGAGCTCGATAACCCACTTGCATGGCGTATTGCAGTCAAACTTCGCAACCATTCGATTTTTGTTTCGGTTATTGATGAGATCGTGCGCCAATACAGTGTGGTGTCTGAAGAAATATTCAATGACCCTGTACGTTTCGAGGAGACAGTTCGGCAGATACTTGCGGAAAAATATAAATTGGAGCGCTCGAGGGTAAATAAAAGTGGAACGAGAGCTATTATCTACATTTTTATGACAAAGGTTGTTCTTGGCCTTACCTTTGAATTTCCGTACGAGATTTTCTTTTTCCAGTCTTTAAACTATCTCGCACTCGGAACCAATGTATTTTTCCACCCGCTGCTTCTGTTCGCTATGATTAAATCAGTGCGAGTGCCCGACGAAGAAAATACGAAGCGTATTGTCACAGGCATTCAGCATATGATTCATGGGGAAAGCACAAAAGATATCTATATCCGCGAGCGAGTACATCACCTACCTCTCCAAATTATTTTTGGATTTTTCTACCTTCTCTTGTATGCAATCAGCTTTGGTTTCTTGCTTTCAGTACTGAAGTTCTTAGAATTTAACTTCGTCAGCATTGTCCTTTTCCTCCTATTCTTGACCTTGGTGAGCTATTTTGGTATTCGCATTCGACACAAGGCGAAGAAATGGCTTGTGGATCGCGAGCATGAAGGGTTTGGGGTGGTTATTTGGAATTTCCTAACGCTCCCGATTGTTCGCGCTGGAGGATGGATTAATCGCAAGTTCTCCCGCATAAATTTCGCGGTATTCGTACTCGATTTTATTATCGAAACACCTTTCAAATTCACTTTAGGTGCGTTTGATTCGTTTGTCTCATTCATTAACGAAAAGAGGGAAGGGCCATACTAATGATGTTCAAAAATAAGAAGAAAATCCTCTATGTAACGTGTTTTACTTTGCTCGGATATCTTCTTGGCCAGATTATCCATGGATTAATTGAAATTTGGTATATCGGCCTCCTTACCGCTGATTTTTCTCGTTTTGGATTCGGACTGTCTTGGGATATGTGGGCTCTTATCCACTATATTCAGGCTGGGATACTCTTTTTAGCCGGTATTCTGCTTGGTTTTTGGCAGGGGAAGCATTGGTGGAGTCGTTTATATGATGAAGAAGGGAGACGGAAGCTATTTATCCGGAGATAGTTTTTCTGTCTAGAGGCAACTCAAAGTCTATTTTAACTTTATTTTAAGCCATATTTAGGTGATTGACAAAATCACCTGATATGCTATAATTATATCTAGTCAGGGCTTTCGGGCTCTGGCTTTTAATTTTGTGGTGTGGTCACCACAAAATTTTCCTAAAGACTCGAACTACTATGATAGTTGAAATTACTTCTAGTCTGATGCTCCTTCTCTCCTCGGGAATGTTGGGACAGGGAACTACTTCTTCACAAAGTACCGTTCCCAACACAATTTCGTCTCCCAAGATGGTCATTGAAACGATAATTGATACGCGCAACCAAAAGGATGTTGCAGCATATGTAAAGGAATACTTTGCGGATGCTCCCATCATGATGGAAATCGCTCGTTGCGAATCAACATATCGACAAAGCACGCTTCAGGGTTCGGTGATACGAGGTCGTGTGAATCCAGCAGACGTTGGAGTCATGCAGATCAACGAATATTACCACGCTGACACAGCGGAGAAATTAGGGATTGACCTCCACACCCTTGAAGGGAACTTGGCCTACGCTAAGTATCTTTACGAGAAAGAAGGGGTTAGACCTTGGAAATCCTCGCAGAAATGCTGGAGTCCAGCCCTTGAGAGAAAGGGATAAATAAATCAGACATATACAAAACAACCGCCGGAGAAATCCTGCGGTTGTTTTGTATATTAGTTTTCTGGATCGAGATTTTCTTATTCAATAGATACTCTCATTGTTGGAGGGAAGAGGTCTTTCGAGCCTAATTTCTGAATACATATATGTCGCACAATATATCTTTTGCGACACTGCCTAGGGCAAAAAATCGGCCTGTATTTGGCCAACCACTTCCCCGATGTTTTAATGAAATTTAAGGCAACCTCGACGATCCTACTCGTTTATGATTCCTGTGGTCGAATCGAGTGGCACGAGACTATTTCCCCCGTCGCGCTGTATCAAATGCATTAGCGGATTGTAGACATAATTGATAAATCCGTCTTTTATCAATTCCCATGTAAACCAGAGATTCTTTTTCAACAAAGGTGTTGTAAAGGCGTTTTGAAGGTCAATTCCGAAGTAACTGACCAATATGATGGCTATCAAGATGAGTATTACGAGCTGTATGATTCCGCGTTGTCGCATTGATGTACTAAATTATAGATTACTGCGAAATTGGAGGCAAATAAGAAAGTGGATTGAGATAGCCGCGCAAATCTGCAATGGGCATGCGATATGTGCCCCCGCAGACTCGGCTTCTGCGATCCGCAATTTGAACGCCTTGAGTTGCGTAGACAGTAAAGTGTAAGTGTGGACCGGTTGAATACCCAGTATTACCACTGTAGCCGATGACAGAGCCTGTAGAGACCGAATCTCCGGCAGAGACGCCAATAACTGAAAGGTGTGCATAGAGAGTCGAAAGACCGTTGTCGTGCTTAATTAGGACCCATTTGCCGTATGATGCTCCGGCGCAGACAGCATCGGTGTCCCCAGTTCCCGTAACTTCCCCGCTTTTTGCAGATTTTATGGGAGTGCCAATGGAGGCGCGGAAATCAATTCCATTATGGCCTTGTCCGTTGTATGCTTGCGGATTTGCTTTCGCAAAAGCAGTGTTTCCAAAATATTGCGTGACAAATATAGTTTCTAGTGGCCAGTTTAGGGCTCCTGCATGAGCTTCAGGGATTTTTGATGGATCGGTAATCAGACGCAATTCTGATTCAAAGCTCAATAGCTCGTCCTCGAAAGCATTTTTAAGTGCCGTTTTTTCTTTGAGGAGTTTTTGATAGTTGGCTTCGTTGTTCTTGGTGGTGGCGAGTAGTTTATTTTTTTGCTGCGTGTTGTATTCCACAACCTTTTTTTGGTTGGCTAATTGGTTACGCAATTGCGTCAGTTGAGTCTTAATTTTAAGAGATTCAGTCTGCCGATCCTCAAGCCCAGTTTTTATCTCGCCCAAACTTGCAATATGAGCATGCAAGCCTTCCTGTATATCTTGGATGACTACTACGTCATTCCATACGGTCGAAAAATCATCTGCAGCAAGAAATCGTTCGGTAAAGGAAGCCTGATCGTAGCTATCAATGATGCGCAAACCCTGCGCGACAGCCTCTCTTCCTGCATCCATGCGCGTTTCTTTGTCTTTGATATCAATTGAAAGGGCTTCAAGTTCGTAGCTCGTTTTGCTGATTTTATTTTCTGTTACAGAAATGTCTGCAACAAGTTTTTTGCGCGTTATATCGAGGCTTTTTATCTCATTTTGCAGACTTTGCTTCTGTGTACCGATTTGTTTGAGTTCTCCTTGGTATTTCTCTATTTCGGCTTCTAGATCTGCAATAGATTTTGCTTTACCATCAATCAATGATCGAAGTTCGGTCTCGCGTTCAGGGCTCTGTGCAAATACACTAAGAGGCATTCCTAGGAATACCAAGATCAGCGTTAATGAGATAACAGGTCGTAGCAATAAAGACTTCACGTGCTTATTGTAGCAAATTCGCAGCTGTTTTGAGGCGTGAAATACTTTCGGTAATACCAAGTAGGCTTGCGAGGTTGAACGGATCGATAGATTTCTGTTTGCCGGAGAGTGCAAAGCGCATTGGCCACAAGATTTCACCTTTACCTTCTTTTTCTGCATACGGAAGTATAGCTGACTGCACTTCTTCCATAGATGCGGTCGGCTCGAGTTCTTCCAATAGTTTGACTACATGTAAAAGATGTGTTTTTGTATTTTGGGGGTCAGGGGACTTCTTCCAGAGAAGTTCAGTTGGGTTGCAGGTGGGAGCATGTGAAAGATACTCAATCCCCTCCTCGATAAGGATTTTTTTGATCTCACTGAAAACTTGAATTCGATCAGCAAGAATAGTAGCTAAACGCACCTGTTGCCAATCGGCAAGATATTTTGTTAGAGGTTCTTCGTGGAGTATCTGGGTGACCGTTTCCACCACCTCCCCTTTCGGACGTAGGTGCAGGTACTCTTTGTTCACCCAGTTTAACTTTTCGGGATTAAAAATTGCCCCGCCTTTTTGCACTCGATCAAGCTTGAATTCTGTTACCAGTTCCTTGAGGGAGAATAATTCGCGATCACTCCCCGGATTCCATCCCAAAAGTGCAAGAAAATTTATAAGCGCCTCTGGCAAATAGCCTTGCTCTCGATAGAATTTTAGCGAGACGCTTTCCCCGTGCTTACGCTTGGAGAGTTTTGATTTATCAGTCGCCAAAATAAGCGGAATGTGTGCGTATAACGGTCGCGGTGCGCCGATCGCTTCTTGGATCAGGATTTGGCGCGGGGTGTTTGATATATGATCCTCGCCGCGAATCACATGCGTGATACCCATATCAAAATCATCCGCGACAACTGCAAGATGAAAGAGGGGCTCTGAAAGCGATTTAGCGATTACAAAATCTCCGAGTTCGGTTGTGTCAAATTCGATATGGCCTTTGATCAAATCATCAAAAGCAATTTTTCGGTTTGGATTTTTGAAACGGATAACTTCCGCTCGTTGGCCTTCCTCGGTGACTTTTTCTTTCGAAACGTATGCTAAACCTTTCTCGATAAGTATCGAAAGATATTTCTTGTGATTCTCAATTCTTTCGGATTGAATTACGGTTTCATCAAAAGAAAGTCCGAGCCATTTAAAGCCTTCAACAATGTCGTCCGCATACTCCTGTTTTGATCGCTCTTTATCTGTATCCTCAACGCGTAAGACAAGTTTACCGTTGTTTTGTTTGGCAAAAAGATAGTTGAACAGCGCCGAGCGGACGCCACCGACGTGGAGTGGTCCGGTGGGGCTAGGGGCAAATCGGCAGACAATTTTTGATGGTTTAGACATGATTAATTAATTTTCGTGTTTAAGCGCGATGGCAATAATTCCTCGAGCAACTTTTTCAGCCGCATCTGGTTTGGCAAATTGCTGCGCACCTGCGGACATTTTTTGCAAAAGTGATTTATCTTCGATTAAACGTTTCAAATCTGCAAATAATATGTGCGGTTTTAAGTTTCCTTCTTCAATCACGACACAGGCCCCGCTTTTTTCGTATTCTATGGCATTCTTTCTCTGGTGATCGCCATTTGAGTCCGTGATAGGCACAATAATCGAGGGTTTCCCCCAAATTGCGATTTCTGAAATTGCTCCAGCGCCGGCGCGCGACAGGATGATATCCGCGGCACCTGCAGCCATCTTGAGTGTTTCAGTGTCGAGATATGAGAATGGACGATACCGGTTTTTGAATTGATTGTCCTGCAAGGCGACACTTGAAACATTGGAGACCTCTTTAAAGTTGTTTGGACCAGTTTGGTGAATCACTTGAAATTCACGAACAAGTTCATTCAAAACATCCAAAAGGGTGTTGTTAAGTAGTTGTGCCCCCTGCGATCCCCCGAGTACCAAAAGTGTAGGAACTTTTGCATCAAAGTGTAGGAGTTGGTGCACTCCTTCACGTAAGAGCGTTTTGACCTCATTTCTCACTGGATTGCCTGTCCACGCTGTTTTTTTCAGGGGGAAATATTGAACAGCATTGCTGAAGGAAACTGCAATTCGGGTAGCAAATTTCCCAGCCCACGCATTTGCGCGTCCGGGGACGCTATCCGATTCATGAATAATAAGCGGAATCCGCAGTATCCGCGCGGCAAGTGTAGCAGGGAAACTTCCATATCCGCCCTTGCTGAATATCACATCAGGATAAATGGCAAAGACGGTAAAAAACGCATGAATAGTTCCCCAGATTGTTTTAAAGATATCAAAAAAGTTTTGTATCGATACATATCGGCGCAATTTTCCCGCAGGGACTTTTTTGAAGACAATGTCATTGTCAAACAGAGCTTTTTGATCATACGGTGCGTCTGACATAAAAAAGAGTTCAGGTGTCACCAGTTTTTCTTCGTGGGTTATTCTGTTCAATTCTTCTGCAACGGCGATCAGAGGATAAAAATGACCTCCTGATCCCCCGCCGGTCAATAAAATCTTCATATTCGTCAATTATAGCACTATCAAGAAGCTCTTCGAGAAATAGAAAGGAGAATTCCCGCTTCGCCTAATGTGAAGAGAAGCGCGGTGCCTCCATGGCTGACAAATGGTAGGGTGATGCCCGAAAGCGGGAAAATTCCGATCATGGCTCCGATATTCACGAGTGCCTGTGAAAGAAACATCACAATGATTCCAATGGCAAGATATCTTCCGAATAAATCTGGCGAGTGGCTTGCGACACGCAAGCCTTGATGTGCGAGTAAAAAGAAAAGAAGGAGAATCAAAACACTTCCGACAAAACCGAATTCCTCGCTCGCCACTGCATACACGCTATCCCCTATCGGTTCGGGGAGATAGTTGAATTTTTGAATGCTTTTTCCAAAGCCTCTTCCTAAAAATCCGCCGGAACCGACCGCAATTAGAGATTGCTGAATTTGATATCCGGATCCGAGACTGTCTTCAGTTGGATTGGCAAACGTATTAATGCGGTCACGCACATAAGGAAATGCAAACGCAAGTGCAGTCAAAAGTCCTGCAGTCAAAAGCCCGAGAAGTAGCAGATGCCTCAAACGCGCTCCGGCTGCAATGTACATAGCAGTAGCTCCGGCACCGATTACCAGAAACGTATCAATATCAGGTTGTTTGAAAAGTATTGCTCCGGCAAGACCCATAATAATCACAAAAGGAAGTAGTCCCCAGCGAATAGTGCTCGCGCGTTGTTTAACAGTTGCAAACCATGCTGCGAGATATATCAGCACACCAATTTTTAGAAACTCTGAAGGTTGAAATGTGTGCGAGCCAATAGAAATCCAGCGAGTGGCGCCCCCGTGAGAAAATCCAAGATAGGGTATAAAGACAAGTAGAGAGGCTACCATCGAGGCAATGAGAAGATAAAAGGCCAAACTACGCAGATATTTGTAAGGGACACGTGAAAGTATGAACATCAGGATAAGTCCGGGGATCAATCCAAAAATAGTTTGCGTCAAGACAGTGGACTGGAAATTTGCGCCGCTGTCGCGTGCGACGAGTCCAACTGACGCAGAAAGGAAAATAATAAATCCGAAAAAAGTGAGTGTCAGAAGGATGACGAGCAGCCAACGGTTTACTGGAGCATGCGCGCGTGACATTTGTTTATCCGATAACCCCTATCATCATGCCGATAATCGCAAAAATAATGCCGATTACCCAGTAACGCATGGTCACTTTATATGCCGGCCAGCCGATTGCTTCAAAATGATGATGTAGAGGCGCCACCAAGAAAACCTTTTTCTTGCGAAAACGTTTGGAGAGTATCTGGATAATATTTGAGAGTGTGGTTAAAACAAGCGGTAATGCAATAATAGGAAGTACGAATACACCATGTCCTCCATCAACGGAATCGGTCAGAAATGCGACGACTGCGAGCGTTATGGTCAATGCCATGCTTCCAGTTTCAGACATGTAAAATCGAGCAGGTGGAATATTGAACCAGAGAAATGCAAGAATCGCCCCTACCAAGGTCATGCAGAAAGCCGCGAGATCAATTTGCTGTTGGAAGAAGGCAATACCGGCGTAGGCACTGAATATTGCTGCGAAGATACCTCCGGCAAGTCCATCAATACCGTCTATGACCCCTCCGGAGTAAATACCTAAAGTGACGAGCAGGAAGAGTGGAATAAAGAGCCAGCCAAGTTCAAATTCACCGAAAAAAGGTATGCCTACGCTATGCGTTTCCAGTTTGATATAAAACCAGAATGCAACAAGGAGCGAGATTGCAGAGACAATCAACAAACGCTTTCTAAGAGAAAGACCTCCGGCAACATGATCTCCTGTTCCCCGTACTTCCATATAATCGTCAATGAGTCCTACAAGTCCCCCGAGAATAAGTGTGGCGAATGGAAGCCAAGTTTGTCCTCGGCTTAAAAATAATAATTTAGCGGTATCTACAGAGGGTAGGATAATGCTCAACAACAAGAGAAGTGCGACTGTGAGTATTGGGCTCGCCCAGATCAGTATTCCGCCCATTTTGGGGACGCTTACTTCGCGAACCTCATGGAGTTTATTGAAAATAGGCGTATCGGCTCCATCGAGCGTTTTTTTGCCTGCTCGTTTTTTCCACATTTTGTATTTATACAAATAGTGGTTGAGTATCAAAGAGAGCCCGATACCGAAAAAGAAGGAGAGAGTTGAAGGAATGAATATTTTGAGGACGTCGATAATCATACCTGTATTATAGTGCGCAAACAGATTCAGGCATACAATCAGAAAGAGCGTTGAGTCGAAGCGGGGCACCCAGATACTCAATAGTGGCATTGACCAGCTGTTGGATGTCGGTAAACCGGCTTTCTTCAGTTGAACCAAGTACCGCTACAACAAAAGGTTCGCCGAAGCTCGCGTCAAATGCGATTACCAAATTTCCGCCTGCAAGATCGGTTAGTCCTGTTTTTGATCCGAGGATTCCAGGAATTTGAGAGAGAACAACATTTGTATTTTTCCCAAGCACCGCACGTCCATCGGAATCTCTAAAAGTTTCTTCAACGAGCGTTGTCGTGGTTAAGAGATCGGGGTGCTGTTCTAAAAGATACGAAAAGAGAATCGCAGTGTCTTTCGCCGAACCATATGCCCCTCCTAAATTTCCGTTCGTATCGAGGCCGGTGCTATTGAGGTAATAGGTCTGCGCAAGTCCTAATTGCAAAGCACTTTGATTCATAGCATCGACGAAAGTTTGTCTCGAAGTACTTGCATATTTGATAGTCCCCTCTCCCTCGAGAAAGGCACCTGCGACGGATGCGATTGATTCTGCGCCAGAATTTGAGGAAGAAATAAGCGTGTAGGCAATTAAATCTTCAAGTGACCATTGTTCTCCCTGACGCAAGCGAGGATCCGCATCTTTGGACAGAGGGACAATGGCAATTCGAGTGAATGGTGGGAGAGTTTCTGCCGCGACAAGTGCAGTCATCAATTTGGTGAGGGAAGCAAGTGGCAACTGCACTTCTTCTTGATTTCCATACACTACTTCTCCTGTTTTTGCATTGTAAACAATCGCCGATTTTGCGGAGAGTGCTACTTTATCAAAAGGATTATCTTTAAGCGTAGAAAGAATCGGAAGTTCTGTTGTGTATTGCGCTGCACGGGTCTGTGCTGCATGTATGGAAAGAGTCGCGTAGAAAATAAAACATCCCATCAACAACGTAGTTGTTACGCAAAAAGAAGTGAGATTTATTAGCCACAACGGGACAGGGTTTTCGTATTTCTGATTCATAATTAAGCTTGGATTTGTTCGGACTCTTGATTAGAAGCAACAGCGTCCTGCTCCTGTTGAGCATTTTTAAATTGATCAAGCTCGGCGCGGGCAGTTTCATATTCAGGAAGTTCAGATACTCCCTTGAGACCCAAGAACGTGATGAGCTCAAATGTCGGCTTATAGAGGAAACTGCGCTGATCGTTCTTATTTTGAACTCGCTCAACCAATCCACGGATAAGCAGATTGCGAAGTACGAATGTTGAGTTTACGCCTCGAATATAGTCAATTTCCGATCGTGATACAGGTCCAAAATACAGGATAATCGAGAGAGTCTCAAGTCCTGCTTTCCCAAGATCTTTATGCAGTTCCTCTTTGGTGAGTTTTTCGATAAGTGGTGAGAATTCAGGCGCAGTGCCGAGCATCACCTCGTCTTCTTTTTTGACCAGCGTAATACCGCGGGAAGCAAGAGCAGTTTCAAGTTCAGCGAGTCCTTCTTCGACTGCAGTAATGTTTGAGTCCAGCAATTCAGCGAGTTTCTTTTTTGAGATTGGTTCTGCTCGCCAGAACAGCACCGCTTCTATTTTTTTTGCCAATGATTCCATTGATACGTTTTATTTATAACTCGGGACGTCGAGTTTCTCGGTTTCCATCACAATATCATCAAACTGACCGTCTTGTTTAACCGATATAATTCCCTGCTTCACCAGTTCCAGCATCGCAAGAAAGCTGACAATAATGTGTACTTTTTCTTTTTTCCCTATGGACGCAAATTCTTTGAAATTAAGTTTAAGATTGCTTTTTATGCGTTCGGTGAGATTGGTGATCATTTCTTCAAGACTCACGACTTTCTGGACAATGGCCTTTGCGAGCACCGAGGCTTTAGGTAGTTTATGTAAAAGTTCTCGAAGTGCTGTCGAGAGATTATTACTTGAGGTAAGTTTGTCAGGAGAGAAAACAGTTACTTGGATGCGCTGTTCAGGTCCGAATATAATTTCTCTACCGAATCGTAGCCGAATATGTTTGCTCAATTCACGCGCTCGAGCATACATCTTCAAGCGACGCTCCAAATCGGCGATACTCCCCTGTTCTTCTTCTGAAAGAGCGAGCGAAGGAAGAAGAGATTTTGATTTAATTAACAGAAGTGTCGAGGCAATCAAAATAAAATGAGCACTTGAGGCAATCGGGAATTCGGAAAGAGATTGGATATAGCTTATATAATCATCGGCAACTTTAGACAAAGACACCTCGTTTATGGCAAGTTTCCGTTTTTCAATGAGGTCGAGGAGGAGGTCAAGTGGCCCCTCAAATGAAGGAGTTTTGACCGTAAAGGACTTTTGAGCATGCACTAGGGTTTCAGACGACATGGGAGAATTCTACCAGAAAGAAGGCTTCTGGTATAGGGTTTTTTCAGTTTTGCACACAGAGGGGTTTACAAGCTTTTTAAGCAGTGTTACCATCTTTAACGTGATACAAATGATTACAAAGAACTTCTCAACCGTACTCGTCTCAGACGTGTATTTTTCGGTTGGGAGCTGGTCTTTGTAACGAAAATCTCCATCTAGCGTTACAAAAACAAGCTCCCAACCACGGGAGCTTGTTTCGTTCAGTCCGCAAGGAACGTGGACGAAAAAATGTTCATCGCCAACACCATCCTTCATCTATGGAAACCCACAGGCAGTTCGAAGAATTTGCAGACCTCATACCCACAAACCTTGTTCCCGGGCCAGAAGCAGGGTTGTCTTTTCCAGACAAACTTGCAGCCGTTTCGGCTCATTGGCAGAGTCCCTGTTCCGAGCCGGAAGTAGGCTTTCGTTCGGACATCGCCAAAGACCGTGCGCGACTCATGGGTCCGGAAACCACATGAGTGAAGGATTTCCCCTCCTCTTCCTGCTCTAAGGGGGGCAGGTGCTCACACCCCCATTAGGTGAGCGTTAAACGCCGTTTTGAATAATGATTTCCCGTGAGGAATCGTTCAAAGCGGCGTTTGTTTTGGTTATATTTTTGAAAGTATTTCAAAGAGTTTCTGATACTCTTCCGTATGCATCAAAAGATCTCTTTTGGGTTCAGCTACCCATTTCTTGAATTCTTCGATAGAGATATATCTGACCTCATCAACCTCCTCCTTTTGTAAAACTAATTTTGATACGTCCAAATCTTTTTTAACCAGATATACGTCTTGAAAATGTTTTGCTTGATTCTTTCGATTGCTCAATTCTGCATCTGTTGATGTGCCAAACAGAAAGGTGAGTTCTGAAGGTTCTATGGTGATCCCAATCTCCTCTGACACCTCACGCACTGCCGCTTCAATGCTTGTTTGGCCTGCGGAGATATGACCTCCAACCGATATATCCCACATCCCACCCCCACGATCTTTTTTGCTCGTTCTTCTCTGAATAAGGAGTTCTCTTTTTGAATTCAAAAACCAGACATGCACAGTCCGATGCCAATCACCATGCCGATGCACGAGCGATTTGCTTTTTGTTTTGCCAATCTTATTCCCTTTCGCGTCCAAAATATCAATTTGTTCTTCCATTTCTATTGATTGCCAGATACCGCACTGATCACACGGATGACCCCATTTTCTTGGAATCCTTTTATCTCGGTTAGGGAACTTGAGGGAAGCAGAACATCAGGACACGCTCCCTGCGTGCCGTTATAGACACAATGACTTTCCTGATCAAAGAGAAGCTCGACAGTCAGCGCCGGTGCGCCCTGTGCTTCATATACCAAATACCATGTGTTGGGTTTTAATCCCGGATTGTCTTTCACCAAGTGTCCCAATTTTTCAAAATTGATCATTGAGCGCGACACATCACTTGTGTCAGGGATCTGCGATTTTTCTTTTGTCGGGAGGAAAAACCATGTCGCCAGTGCAATGACTATGATTCCGAGCAGTGAAAGTAATAGTTTTTTCATAGTGTCGTACCAATCTTTTCTCTCACCACCTTCATCTTCTCCCTTGCGACTTCTCGAGCTTTCTCGGCTCCTTCAGCGAGGATTTTGAGGACGGATTTCTCGTCTTGAGCAAGCACCTTTCGACGTTCACGCAATGGGGCGATAAAGGCCTCGATATCGGCAATCAAAGCTTCTTTTAAGACCTTATATTTGCCGTTATTTGCCTCGTAGAGAGACTTTAACTCTGCTTCAGGCCTGAATAGCTTATGGATGGCAAAAACGTTTTTAGGAAGCTCTCCGCTTGAGTCAGTGACAATACCCATAACTGCCTTTTGTATCTCTTCTGGTTCCGCAAAAAGTGGGATCGTGTTGTTATAACTTTTCGACATTTTCTGGCCGTCAGTGCCCAGCACGACCGCAACATCTGCAAGTATCAAAGGTTCTGGTAATTTGAAAGTCTCACTGAAAATTCGGTTGAATTTTTCGGCAGTGTCACGTGCGTATTCGACATGTTGTTTTTGATCCTGCCCTACCGGCACGACATCTGTGTCATAGAGCAAAATATCTGCGGCCATGAGCATCGGATAGTTGAACGTGCCGACAGAGATTTCTTTGTCTTTTGCTTGCGCATCTTTGTATGCGTGTGCGCGTTGAAGATACGGCATTGTAGTGATTGTATCGAAAATCCATGCAAGCTCGGTGTGCTCCTGCACATCAGATTGTTTGAATATAACGGATGTCTTTGGATCAAGTCCGAGTGCAAGATAATCAAGTGCAAGATCAAGTATGTTTTGGCGCATTTCACCTGCGTTTTGGATGAAGTTCAGGGCATGATAATCGGCAATCATAAAGTAACCCGAGTGTGTATTCTGGAGCTCAACAAACTGTTTCATGGCGCCGAAGTAATTGCCGATATGAGGATGTCCTGTCGGTTTGACGCCACTAAGCAGTGTTTTTTGTTTTTTCTCGTTCACATTCATAGTGTAACAAAAAAGTGCTATTTTGCCGAATAACGAAAGCCCGACGTGTGAGTCGGGCTTTGGATCGAAGGTCGCTTGTGTTTTGGACATCTGTGTATCAGGAACTGGTGTCGTCTTCAACAATGGCGAAAGCCACTGCTATCCAAACTACGAGAGAGAGGATTATCGCCACAAAATCCGTGATCTCTAAAGTCGAAGCAGACCACTCATGAGGTACTCCAACGTAGTGGAGGAGTCCAACGTACATTGCAAGTGCAAAAGGTGGCCAGACGAGTAGCCAGACAACCGCGAGTAGTTTTTCTTTCATTGGGTGCAAGGTTGAGGGATTTGACTGTGAGGAACAACGCGCAACAGATTTCTCTATGTATTACCACACCCTGTCCTCCTCTGTCTACTTGCAGAATATAATGGAATTTAGGTACATTTAATTCCAGATATGAAAACGAAAAGGCGAAAGAAGTACCGTTCCAAGTACCGCGTCTCAACACCGCGGAAAACCAAAGGAGCTAATCTGAAAGCAAAATTTCAATCAAACCAACGCGGAGGAGCATATTCTTGGGCGCCTCCAGAAGGCAAGCACGAAAAAATTCCCAACAAAGCAGAGAGCGCTCGAGAATGTAGTCGAGCATTTCATGCCGACAATCCTCGAATTCTCCAAAGGTGGCGGTTGCAACACACCGCTTAACTTGGAGCACAAACAGAACAAGCCAACCGCAAGGTTGGCTTGAGCTTTACATACAAAGGATGCGTCCCGCTTTTGGGCGGGACGGGAAGTTCAAACAAGAATGATGCAGGGCTGGTTTTGAAAAACACAACGAGCCAATCCCTTTCGTCGATCATGTCTTGCCGGCTCAAGGTACTCTTTCCCTCCCAATGTGGTGGTGATTGGAACAATAGAGGGCGGAAATACATGTGCGGCAAGACGAGCGGGACGAAAGTACTCCATCATCCAGTATTCGATTTCCGGACCAAATGTTCGAGTTGAGTATGCAGCCATACAACTATCTCCTTTCTGGTCGTGGTGTACAACCTTCCCCATACTGTTCCTTCAGCAATAGTTAGTCAACGTATAAAACAAAAGCACCCATCATCAAACTCGCCGTGAGGCGAAGAGACTAGGGTGCTTCGTGATGTTCTCCATCAGCCCAATCGGGCTCGTGGTGATGGCGCAAATGACTGGCCATATCACGTGTACGGACAAAGCGTTTGGGAGCGAATCGAATCACTACCTTAACGCTTTTTGACGGCCGAGCCCATAGGATCGGCAGACGTACCGGCATTAATCGGCGTAGTGGTTTGCTTCTCATAACGTTTGTTTCCCGAAGGGAATTTAACAGAAATATTAGGTGGAGTCAAATTTTCAGCTACCGCAAGCAGGGTCGCGATATTTCGCATAACAAGATCTGCGGCAATAACAAAATCATTTCGATCGGGAGTTATTTTAGGCGCGCCGCCACAAAAAGCGAAAAGGTCTTTAGGATATATCGGCGCACCAAATGAAATCACTGTGTATCGGCGGCGAAGTATGAAGTTTTTGAATCCTATTTTCCACAAATTAGTTAATGCAACGGGTACCACGGGCAAACCTGTTTTGAATGACAAATATGCCACCCCACCCTTCCCTTTTCCCAAGTTCCCATCGCGTGTTTTGTATCCTTCAGGAAAGATACAGAGCGAATTTTTATGATTTAAAATTTCGATATGAGTCTCAAGAGAAGCCTCATAGTTATGCTGTCCGGCCTGCACGGGATATGCACCCCAAAATTTAAACAATGCTCCACCATAAAAGAGTTTTCTCCAGCTACTATTCTTGTAAAAAGATCTTTCGCGGGAAGTGTAGAACATAGGAAAATGTCGGCTTAAAAAGGGAAAAGAAGCAGGTAAGACAATAGGGTCAAGTTCGCTTGAATGATTGAGAGCAAAAATAATACCGCGAGGAAGGTTTTTGATGTTATCCGTTCCCTCGATTTCAAGATGAATGAAATAGCGAAGCAAAAGGCGCGTTGGCACCCAAATAGCCCTTTGCAACATTTTGGGAATAAATTCGTATGTCATTCTTTAAATCCCCTCTTTCTTGAGTTCTTCAACTAATTTTGCCGCAGTCTTGCTCAATTTGCTGGGCAATTCAATGGAAAGTTTGATCATCAAATCACCGCGTTTGTTTTTGTCATAGGGGATGCCTTTTCCACGCACGCGCAAGATTTCTCCAATTGAAACTCCTGCGGGGATTTTAACGGTTAGATCGCCGTCGAGTGTTTGGAGATGATAATCCCCTCCCAGAAGTGCTGTTGAAAGCTTGATTGAGAGATGCGTAACCAGATTCGTTCCTTCTTTGGCAAATAGTGGGTGTTTTCTGACGTGAATTTTGACATAAAGATCTCCTGATGAGCCGCCAGAAACTGCCTCACCACCGCCAGTCATTCGGATAACTTCACCGTCTTCAATGCCAGCAGGAATGCGAACGCCGATTTCTTCGTCGCGGCGCCGAACACCTAAGCCCTTGCAGCCATTACAGCGTTCTTTGGGAACTTTCCCTTTTCCATGACAGATATTGCACGTAGTAACGGCAGAGAATGAACCAAAAAATGATCGTTTAGTTTCGTGAATCTTTCCGCGGCCGTTGCAAGTGGTACAGGTTTCAAGCGAAGTTCCTGCGGCTGCGCCACTTCCTTTACACACTTCGCAGTTACCAGTTTTAGCCAGCAGAATTTTTCGTTCGACGCCGAAGACCGCTTCATTGAACTGCAGTTCAATATCTACAGAAATATCACGTCCCCGATTAGGCTGTTGTCCTTTACCTCCAAAAAATTCGCTAAAAATATCACCCAGATCCACACCTTCAAAATTACTGCCGAATCCCGAAAAATCAAATCCGCCGAAAGGATTTCCTCCGGCTCCCGGACCTGCACCATCAGAGAAGACGCGGCCGTATGAATCATACTCGGCGCGTTTTTTGTCATCGGAGAGGACTGTGTAGGCTTCGTTTACTTCCTTGAATTTCTCTGTATTACCGTCTTTCTTGTCAGGATGATATTTGTGGGCCAGTTTGCGGAATGCTTTTTTGATGTCGTCTTTCGATGCGCTCTTCTCTACTCCCAAAATTTCGTAATAGTTTTTTTGCATAGTTTTTGAAAACGTTTAGAAGAATCGACTCATCAATTATAGACCAATTGGGGCTGTATGATACTTGACTTAAGATATTTTAGTTGCATCCTGTTTCCCAGCCGCCCAAGATTCGGGCGGCTGGAGTTTGACCTCTACTTTGTCTCTGCATCTCGTACTTTTCCCTCTCCGTCTGTTTTGTCATCTCCCGATTGCCCATCCTTCTTTTCGCTACTCGCTTTTCCCTCTTCGCTCTGCTTTGACATATACTGGCCAATTTTTTGCATTTCGGTCGATAGAGCGTCAGCAGCTTGTTTGATTGAGTCTGAATTTCCAGCATCTTTTGCCTTTTTCAACTCGTCAATTTTTGTCTGCACTCCTGTCGCCACATCTGCCGGAATCTTCTCTTTGAAATCCTTGAGGGACTTCTCGGCGGCATAGACAAGCTGTTCGGCGCTGTTTTTTGCATCAACCTCTTCTTTTTTCTTTGCGTCTTCGCTTGCATGAGCTTCGGCATCTTTTGACATTCGATCAATTTCATCTTTGGTGAGACTAGATCGAGCTTCAATACGGATTGATTGCTCTTTGCCACTTGATTTATCTTTTGCCTTTACCTGCAAGATTCCGTTTGCATCCACATCGAAGGTAACTTCAACTTGCGGCATGCCACGGGGAGCTGGTGGAATACCATCTAAGATAAATCGTCCAAGTGACTTATTATCTGCCGCCATCGCACGTTCTCCCTGCACCACGTGCACTTCAACACTGGTCTGATTATCTCCGGCTGTCGAGAAGATTTGTGATTTTGATGCGGGAATGGTTGTATTCTTCTCGATGAGTTTTGTTGCAACTCCACCGAGTGTTTCAATACCAAGCGAAAGCGGGATCACATCCAAGAGGAGAATGTCCTTTACATCGCCTCCCAAGATTCCACCCTGAATTGCAGCGCCGATTGCAACCACTTCGTCAGGATTGACTCCCATGTGAGGTTCTTTTCCAAAGAATTCTTTTGCCGCTTTCTGCAATGCGGGCATGCGGGTCTGTCCTCCCACGAGAATTACTTCGTTGATTTCCCCTACTTTGAAGGGTGACGCTTCAATTGCACGTTTGGTAATTGTCATCGCGCGATCAATGAATTCCTGTGTGAGTTCCTCAAGTTTGGCACGGGTAAGTGTTACTAAGAGGTGTTTGGGGCCGTCTGAACCCGATGTAATGAAGGGAATGTTGATATCAGTCTGCACTGCTGTTGAGAGCTCAATTTTGGCCTTTTCAGCGCCTTCATCGAGGCGTTGCAGTGCAAGCGGATCCTTTCGCAAATCAATGCCGTTTTCCTTTGCAAATGTATCTGCAAGCCAGTGCACGATTTTTGCGTCAATGTCACGGCCGCCAAGGTGACTATCTCCGTCAGTTGATTTGACTTCAATGACATCATCCCCAACCTCAAGCACCGAGATATCGAATGTACCGCCACCGAAATCAAATACGGCAATTTTTTCGTCTTTTTTCTTGTTGAATCCATATGCAAGCGCAGCAGCTGTCGGCTCATTGATGATGCGCTTCACATCAAGCCCAGCAATTTTTCCTGCATCCTTTGTTGCCTGTCGCTGACTGTCATTGAAGTATGCAGGTACGGTGATAACTGCCTCAGTGATTTTTTCGCCTAGGCGCGTCTCCGCATCCGTTTTTAGTTTTTGGAGAATCATTGCTGACACTTCTTCAGGCCGAATCCACTTTTGTCCTACTTTTACTTCTATGCCTCCGTTTGAAGATTTTCGGGTCTCAAAAGGCACATTTTTGATATCTTTTTGAACTCCGGATTCGTCATAGGTGTGCCCCATGAAGCGTTTAATTTGGAAGACGGTGTTTTGAGGGTTCGTAACCGCTTGGCGTTTTGCCAAAAGTCCCACGAGCCGTTCGCCCGTTTTTGATTCAGCGACAATGGACGGCGTGGTGCGCGCACCCTCTGCGTTTTCAAGCACTTTAGGAGTACCTGCTTCCATCACGGCGACTGCGGAGAAGGTTGTCCCAAGATCAATTCCGATAATTTTTGACATAGATAAGAATGAATTATGAATTCAGAATCACGAATAATGGAAAGAATCTGACACAATCAGAAACCTCTCAAAGAAGCTGCAAGCTAAGAGCTGACAGCTTTAAGATATGTATGCAGGTGCGCGAGTCAATTGGCTCGTGAAAAACAAGAGTGATACGTAGGGGGAAGCAATAGGAGATGAAGAAGAGAGACCAGAGATAAGAGATGAGAATTTAGAAGAGAAGTGTGGGAGACAAAGAATCAGGTCATCTTCTGAAATCACATTAAGAGGCTCGGCTGATACGACACGTGCAGAAATCTTTCCGTCAACAAGGGTCACAAGAAAAACCACGCGATATGATTCGCCGTTTGGAGCAACGAGTATTTTGGTGACTAGCTGCGGTTGTAGATACGGGGAAAGCATGTGTGTATTATATCAAATCTACAGACATGTCAAGTTATGCTTTGTATTCCCCCACCACTACTTTTGGAACTTTCAGGACTTTTCCGTTCAAACTGTATCCTTTCTGGATAACTTTGATAATTGAATGTTCAAGAGATTTGTCGGTTACCTGCTCATAGCCAGTTGCCTCGTGTTTTGCATGATCAAATTTTTCGTTAATAGGGTTTAATTCGATTATTCCGTGTTCGCTCAAGACTTTGTTGAGCTGGGAGTAGATATATTCAACACCTGTGCGCCAATTTTTATCCGCCTTCTCCCACGCCTCCTTGTTGGCCATGGCCATCTGAAAACTTTCAAGTACGGGTAGAAGTTCTTCAATTAATTGTTCATTGGCAAATTTTGAGAAAGATTTTCGATCTTCCTCATCGCGTTTGCGGGCATTGATTAAATCAGCTTTGGCGCGCTGCCAACCTGTCAAATACTCCTGCCTTTCTTCAAGAGCAATTTTCAATTTTTCCTTAAGTTTCTTTATTTCGTCACCTGCATGTTCTTCGGCAACTACTGAATCATCCAATTCGTCTTCGTTTTTTTGCATAAAATGACTATAACAAAATTAGTACCGTACCTGCAAGAAACCGCCGCCCAGATTTTCATCGAGGGCGGCGGCGAGATTTTCTTTCGGGTCAGGGCCATTGGGCGGTTCCAGAGATCCAATCATCCTTGCGAGCAAGTGTAGCTTCTTCGCGCTTCCGAGCGCGGATTTCCGACGCAATTGCTTCGGCAAACAACTGGCTCATGCTGCCCGAGTACCCTCCCTCTGCGAGCGTAAGACGGTAGTGTTTTATGATGTGATCGCAAGTTGCACAATGGTTCTGTGCACGATCGCAACCGGCTGGATCGAGAATCAAACGGATGGAACGACGTAGTTCCCACATTCTTTCGTCTCGTTTTCCTACGAAACAAACTGAGATGAACTGTGTGTAGATCGGGTAAAAGATTTTGAATCGAAGAAACTGGACACTTCGGACACCAAGGTTGAGCAAGGTTTTCATGGGTTTGGAAAATGAACGAGGTTGGTTTGGTCGTTCCAATAAAGACATTGCAACAAAAGAGAGGGTATGTAAACCCTCTCTTTTGTTTCTGAGATTTTTTGGTATAAGCTAGCGTTTCGACCACTGCGGGGCTTTACGCGCTTTCTTGAGTCCAAATTTACGGCGTTCTTTTGCACGGGAATCACGTTTCAAATACCCGTCTTTTTTTAGTGTCGCACGAAGTTCAATGTCATGAATGATGAGTGCCCGTGCAATTGCATGTCGAAGTGCAATTGCTTGTGAAGAAATACCTCCACCCGAGATTCGTACGGTCGCTTTGAATTTCGGCTGTGGATCAAGTTTTCGAAAAGGAGCAAGGACAGTAGCGCGAAGGAATTCGGTTGGAAAATATACTTCAAATTCACGGTCATTTATCGTAAACGACTGCTTTGCAGCAGGAGTCATACGAAGCGTTGCAATCGAAGTCTTTCGTCTTCCGATAGTTTTGATATAGCGATCTGATTTGGTAGCTAGGGTCATGTTTATTCTTTTACAATAAGATGTTTGATCATTTTTGCGCGCAGTCGGTTGGTAGGAAGCATTCCGTATACCGCCTTGCGGAACAACTCGCTATACCCTTTCTTTTCGACTACCTGTGACGCGGTTAGCACTTTGCGACCGCCGGCATAACCCGAGTAGTTATCGTACTCTTTTGTGCTCAATTTTTTCTCGGAAATGTCGATTTTTGATGCATTTTCAATAACCACGGTGACTTCAGGAATCGTGTTGCGTGCAAAATCAGCGCGATCTTTCCCCATGATGATCTTAGCTGCTTCACTTGCAATTCTGCCAAGCCGTTTATTTGTTGCGTCAATTACGTGGTTTTTCATACAATTATACGAATTCAATAATAGCTTGTGAGCTGCCATCTTTGCGCATTTTTCCAAGTTTTGCAATACGAGTATATCCGCCTTGGCGATCCTTATATTTAGGTGCAATAGTGTTGATCAAATGTGCTGTTCCGCGGACACTGCCAATTCGCGATTGCAACAAGCGACGACTCTGGAGCGTTGGTGTCTTTGCACGGGTCAGCAATCGTTCAATAAACGGCCGTAATTCTCGAGCTTTGGTAATTGTGGTCTGGATTCTTCCATGAACAATAAGCGAGAGCACCAAAGAGCGCATCAAAGCATTTCGCTGATTGCGTTCGCGTCCGAATTTTCTGTTTACTTTGTGGTGTCTCATACAATGATGTTAAAAATTACTCTCTCAATGAAAGGTTGATTGCACTAAGTGCTTTCTTGATCTCCTGCACTCCTTTATTCCCCAATCCATCTATATCAAGGATATCTTCTTCACGTTTTCGCACCAAACCGCCCACAGTTCTGATGTTTGCAGCAGTCAGCGCATGCATAGTGCGCTGAGAAAGATCGAGTGTTTCAACGCGAGTCTTGAGAATTTCAGGGTCTGTTTCTTTTGAAATTTTCTTTTCAGACATATCTTCTTTGACCGCAACTGGTTCCGGAGCAACTTCGAGGACTTCCTCTTTAAATCCGATGATGGCTTTAAGCTGATTGACCATAATCTCAATAGATTTTGAGAGGGCTTCATGCGGAGTGATAGTTCCATCCGTCTCAATATGCAATTTCATGCGGTTGAAATCTGTTCGGTTTCCCACGCGCATGTTCTCCACTTCGTAATTGACTCGGCGAATCGGAGTAAATGCAGCATCAAGCGAAATATTACCAATTTCCACTCGATCTTTCTGAAGAGTTTCTTTTGACATATAACCCAGACCGCGTTCAACAGTCATCTCAACTGCAAGCTCCTTCCCTTTTGCAGTAACTGATGCAAGGTGAAGTTTTGGATTGAGCACTTTTACTTGTCCGGGAACATCAAGGTCTCCCGCAGACGCATCTGCAGGACCTTTAACCTTCAAGCTAATCTTTTGAGGTTCATCGGTAGTCATCTGCAAACGAACTTTTTTAAGATTGAGAATCAAGGTAACCACATCCTCCTTAACACCTTCAATTGTAGAAAATTCATGATTAATACCGTCAATTTTGATAGAGGTGATCGCTGCTCCCGGAAGTGAGGAGAGGATAATCCGGCGCAACGAATTTCCAAGCGTGTGTCCATAGCCTGGGTAGAGATTATCTATCTCGTAGACACCTACAAAATCGTCTTCAGAGACGATGCGAGGTTTTGACGGTAACATGATGCTATAGTCGGCCATGATATAGAATTATTAAAAAATAAAGAGACTAAAATAAGACTTTAACGCTTATAAAATTCGAGGACTGTAGTAAAATCGAGCCCCGAACCAGCTTCAAGTTTCGGCGTCCCTGTCACTGTCCCCTGCTTCTTGATCGGATCAAGAGATAACCAGTTGGGAACAGATAATGCCGGAAGTTTTTCATCGAGTTTGTCGAAAATCTTCTTTTTTGAGCTCCCCGGACGGATACTCACCACATCCCCCTCTTCAAGACGACAAGAAGGGATGTCAACTCGGCGACCATTTACACACAGGTGTCCATGATTGACGATTTGGCGCACGCCAAGGCGTGTTGGTCCGAGTCCAAGTCGGTACGCAACGCTGTCGAGACGACGTTCAAGTGTCTCATAGAGTCTCTCGTCTTGTTTGATACCTTTTTTTGAGAGAATTTGTTGAACATATTTCTTAAGCTGGCGCTCGTTGATCAAATAGGTATAACGAACTTTCTGTTTTTCAAGCAATTGTCGGCCGAAATCAGTTAGGGTTTTTGGATGCTTACGTGATCGCTCTCCACGGCGCCCCATAGACAATGCAAATTTCTGCGTCTGTGTTTTCTCAAACACAGGTACTCCTAGACGACGGGCGATTTTGTATTTTGACTTAATTAACATGGTAGATTTTAAACCCTTCGAGGACGTTTTGGGCGGGGTCCATTATAAGGAACTGGAGTCACATCTTTGATACTTGCAAGAGAAATGCCACGAGAAATGATGCTACGGATAGATGATTCTCGTCCAGGACCAATGCCTTTTACCACCACCTGCACTTCTTTTACTCCCATCGCTGTAGCGCGTTCCGCGATAACTTCACCGACTTTTGCCGCTGCAAAGGGAGTTCCCTTCCGAGCACCTTTAAATCCAAGTGCTCCACTTGAAGACCATGTCAATACGTTTCCTTTTTCATCCGAAAGAGTCAAGCGGGTATTATTATATGAAGAATCAACATACACCACTGCGCTGGCAATATGACGTTTAAGCGAGCGTGATGCTCCTGCATCAGCTTTGCTATCTCCTGTCCCATCTTGTTTTGCGACTCGTTTCTTTCCCATAATAAATTATTTCTTATCGAGCTTTCTACGTCCAGTGCCCATCGTCTTTCGCACATTTCCACGGCGAGTACGTGAATTGGTCTTGGTTCGCTGTCCCCGTGATGGAAGACCTCGCGCATGTCTACTTCCTCGGTATGTCTTTATGTCCTTCAGCCGTTTGATATTTCCAGCCACAATTCGTTTTAAATCTCCCTCAATCTTAAATGCGTCAATAAGTTTGCGGAGCTCATTTTCTTCAGCAGGTGAAAGTTCTTTTGCTTTCTTTCCATTATCAATTTTTGCTTTATACAAAATATACTGTGCGCGCGAACGCCCAATACCATAGATAGCAGTCAATGCGATCTCCATTCTCTTATTTTCCGGCAATGTAATACCTGCAATACGCATGTCGTTATATAAATTAACCCTGACGCTGCTTATGACGCGCATCAGAAGTGCAGACAACATACAAGTGGCCGCTTCTGCGAACCACTCGGCAGTTCTTGCACAATTTTTTTACTGAAGCCCGTACACGCATAAAATAAGACCTGTTAGTAAGTTAAAAACAAAAAAGAAAGGCTAGCTCCTCTTTATAATGCGTCCTTTACCACCATACGGATCAAGCTTAACGACAACACTGTCGCCGACAAGTACTCGAATCCTATGTAACCGCATCTTGCCTGCAAGATATGCCAACATTTCCTCTCCTTCTTGAGTAGTCACTCTAAAGAGGGTGTTGGGCAAAGCTTCAGTTACAACACCGGTTACGGTGTCTTTTTCGTTTTCAATTCCCATTCGTGAGGGAGAATAGCATACTAGCAGAACTTGGCATATCTAGTCAAGTTTAAGCTTAATGTGTATCTTGTCGGGATTGCTCGGATAGGACTGGAGCCACATAGGTTTTAGGATTACTTCAGCTTGTTCTATTGCGCTGTATTTTTGCATTACACCATTGGTAGCTTGTTTAGGTTTCCCCTCAAGGTCTTCTTTTACCTTTTTCTCATCAAATTGCCATACAAAGTGTGCATTTCCTGAAACAGAGAGCGACAGGTTGCCGGCTTCCCATAAGGCTTTTTGAGTTGAGTTATGAGGAACAAGATCTAAATCGGAAAGATTCTGAATAAGGATCCCTCCACCGGTATATTCAGAAAGCATCTTGTTCGCGACAGCTTCACTGAAAGCAAATGTGTCAAACGCAAGTGCGTGAACAACACCAAGAACACTGATTACCACCCCATCCCCGCTCGGGTTATCAACAGAATTGATAGAAAAATCAACACTGGAAAGATCTTGGGGTGCAACAACTGAAGTAGGAAGTGATGAATTAATTTTATTTTTGAGACTCTCGGCAAGATCCACTTTTAATTTATCGGTAATAGCAGAAAGAGTGACTTCATCAACTACTCTAGCTTTTCCTGAAAAACCTCCAACAATGTCGCTTTTGATCCGCCCATAAAATGCTTCATATCGCGGAGAGCCTTTAAAACCAGGGATGGTGAAGTCTCCTTTCAAATCAGCGACCTTCAAATTGTAATCCGTTCCGACTGCATCAGCATAGACAGTCACAGTGATGCTCCCAGGAACCTTAGAACCACTTTCAATTTTCTGCCCCGGAACAACCACTGAAGAATCGATTCGATAAATACGTCCGTCTGGAGCCTCAAATCGAGTATTTTTAATCAGTCGTTGGTCAGCGTTGGAAAAATTATTGTACACAACAATTTGTCCCGAAGCTTTTTTCTGGACATCCGCTTCTTTGTTGCTTGGCACCACCTCGGAAGCGCTTGATGTGGCAGTCAGAACAGTATAAGCGAGTACGGCGTTGGAAGGCATTGAAGAAATCGGCAAAGAAATATCTACGCTCGCAGTTATTTGTTTAGGAGTTATGGTTACCACCGCAGAAGAAAAAATATTGGAAACAAGGATCCCTGCTGCAGCAAGCACCAAAATAGAACCGACAATTATTCCCCATCTGAAAAATCTGCCGTTTTTCTTGCGGGGAGCACGTTTTTCGGACGGACGTTCCTCTTCGATTTCCACTTTTCTGCTACGAGGAAGCGGAATATGTCGTATGGATTTCCTTCCGGGTGGCATAATATCTTGTAAGATTTTTTTTATCATCTTCAATTTCTCAAAGTATAGCATACCCACCCTTGACTGTATCAATACCATCATTGTGCATGAGAAAGGTAGTGCATGAGTACAACTTCTAGATTTCCTTGTACTTGAGAATCAGCAGTTAAGGTCTCTCCAAAAGAAGTACTCGAAAGTGGTGTCAGAGTATACTCACCACAAGAATCAAGCCCCAGAGAAGGTATGGAGGTAAACAACATAATATCAAGCCAATCAAAAGATAAAATAAAAACGGACTTCGCCAGCGTAAACCGTTCGCTTAATTTTTGGCGGGCAAGTGTAAATTGCTTTGTCCACTCATTCCCCACTTCTTTGAGTGCCTCGCTAAATTTTCCTTCAGCGGTATTATGCAGTTTCTGATCTCGGTACAAAAGAGCATGGGAATGTGCGACAGTTCGAGTGGTGGAAAGTTTTTTAGCAATAGCTCCAAGGATGTGATCTGTCCCATAAGGAAAAAGTATCTGACGGGTCGCGATTTTGTTTTCCACGCTATAGAGAGAAGACGCATGCGGAAAAATCGTACAAAGTAGAAAATTTTGAGGATGTGTTTGCGTCTGCGCAAGCACATCAAGAACCGCATGTCTTACCGTCAAGTGAGAAAGTTCCGCATAATGAAAAAGAGAGTGTGCCACATCCATTAGTTTTTGTAGCATGTCAGCAGGTACGGCCTCAAGAGACAGTTCGGCAGAGAAACTCTTATATGAACGCGATAAAAAATCAGAAACAGGGTACCCATCCAGCACTGCAAAAGAAAGTTTCTCTGTTACCACCGCAAGCCGCGACACGCTCCCCCCAGTTGTCTCTTTAATATTTCGCCGATATCCAGCAGCAAAACGTTTTTTGGCTTCCAAGACTGCATTTTCGAGTGTTTTCGTGTCGAGTTCTGTCTGCTTGGGCGAATGAATAGAAATTTGCTCGTTTCCATATATCGCAAAAGGCGGGGTGTAGAAAAAAACAACACGGGAAACGGAGCTTTCAGAAACATTTTTCTGCAAAAATTTTTCGCCCTCATGTAACAATTGATAAACAGACGATGTGATCGCGGCATATAACTCTCGATCAGTGCCTTGCCAATTCTTGGAGAGAGCCTTTTCTTTGGAAAAGAGCGGTCTGGGCGCTTTACCTTCAAGTATTTCGAACACAAGAACTTTTACAAGTGTCTTGCATAGCAATACATTAATAGTAACCGGACGTGTTTTTCCGCGAGAACTCAAAAACTTCATATTCCTTTTAGTATAACATTACTCTCTACCCAAGCACCGCACGTATGCGGCGAACACCCCGAGAAATCCCTTCTTCTTTTGAAATTTTAAAGTTTCCGCCAAGCTCGGAAGTATTGTTCACATGCGGCCCACCACAAATTTCTTGACTGAAAAAACCTTTTTCCAGAAAACCGATGCGATACACGCTAACTATTTCAGGATAGCGCTCTCCAAAAACCCCTACCACTCCTTGTTTTTGGGCTTCTGCATATGGCATGGTTGTCTTCTCGACGGGCAACGCCTCCGCAATCTTTTCGTTCACAATTCGCTCAACTTCCACAATTTGTTCAGAAGTAAGCTTGGTATCATTCGGAAAATCAAACCTAAGACGCTCCGGAGTGATATTGCTCCCTTTCTGATATACATGATTTCCAAGTACTTGACGCAGTGCTTGATTTAAAAGATGAGTAGCTGTGTGATATTTGATGGACATATCCGATGTATCTGCCAGCCCACCTTTAAATTTCTTCTCCGAAGTATTCCGTGAAAGTTCTCTGTGCTTGTCTCTATGTGTCGCAAGTTCTGTAGTGTCTACAGTCAAACCTTGTTTGCGTGCAAGTTCAATACTTAATTCTTCGGGAAAACCGTAAGACTGGTAGAGATTAAAAATGTCTTCGGCCTGCAACACACCTTTTGTAGCCACTTGGGTAAATTGCCGGACGCCAGCTTCAAGTGTCTTTAAAAACTTCTCCGCCTCAAGTAATAGGTGTTTTACAACTTCTTCCTGCCCATCATCGATTTCCGGATAAAACCGCCCGTATGATTGTATATAAACATCAACAACTTCCTTAATCCACGCCGTACCTTCTATCTGAAGCGCTCGTGCATTAAAAAGCGCGCGGCGCACCAAACGGCGCACGACATATCCGCGATCTTTGTTGCTCGGCTCGACACCGGCGGCAATCATAAATGTGGCCGCGCGCAGATGGTCCGCAATAATGCGAAAAGGTCGCTTTTCTTCCTCGGTACTTGCCTTATATGAACGTTTGGAAATTCTTTCAAGTTTTTCCACGGCGCGTTTGAGCACATCAACTGCAAATATATCAGGGGAATTTAAGAGTGCTGCTCCAATACGCTCCAGTCCTCCACCAAAGTCGACATTTTTCTGCGGGAGTGATTTGAAACTACCATCGGCTGATTTCACATATTCCATAAAGACGCTGTTGCCGATCTCCAAGAATCGTCCGCAATCACAATTGGGATGGCACTCGGCTCCAAATCTTGGATCATGCTTAATAGCAGTGAATTCATAAAACATCTCCGAATCAGGACCTCCGGGCTCGCCTGATGGCATTGCGTGTGGCGCGCCGGAACGCGACCACCAATTTTTTCGCGCGTCATAATAAAAAATTCTGCCACCCTGCATACCAGATCGTGAGGCTTCTTCAAGCGAACCGAGGTGCACATCGTTCGCAATGATGCCCTTTGATTTGAATAATTCTTTCCAAATTAAAACTGAATCAGTATCTTTGGGAAGATTGAGTGTTTGGTCGCCGGCAAATACAGTAACGTAAAGACGTTCGGGAGAAATTCCAAGATTATCCGTCAAAAAGGAGAAAAACCACGACAACTGTTCTCTCTTGAAATAATCCCCAAATGACCAGTTGCCAAGCATCTCAAAAAAAGTCGTATGCCGATTATCTCCAACTTCATCCATATCTTCGGCACGAAAACATTTTTGAGCATCGACAAGCCTCTTTCCTGCCGGATGCGGTGCTCCCAATAAAAACGGTATGATCGGTTGCATACCTGAACCCGTAAAAAGCGTCGTCGGATCATTTTCGGGCAACAAAGAAGCTGAAGGGATGATGGCATGTCCTTCGAGCTCAAAAAACTTTAAATATCGGTCTCGTAGCGTTTCTATGTCCATAGTTTAAGCTCATTATACAACAAAACCCTCTCGTTTTAAGAGTGCTATTTTGCGCTCCCTGCCACGATTATATTCCCCAATTGAGCCATCGGAACAAATTACTCGGTGGCAGGGAATCGCCGGATTGAAATTCCTTTTGAGAATATTTCCTACTGCGCGATATGCTCGCGGAGATTTTGCACGGCGCGCGACTTCTCCATATGTCAGTACCTTCCCTTTCGGTATCAAAGCGACCACGGTATATACCCGTTCTTTAAAAGAGTTTTTTATTTTCTTTCGAGTCATCAACAATTTCTTGTTTTTCAACTTTCACTGGTTTTTTAACAGATATTTTTGTTTTTGTTCCCACAAGCGCACGAAATGCCTTTCCTGCTTCTTCGCGATACGAACAAAAATCACAAGGTCCTCCGCCAAACGACGTCCCTGCTTCGGGTATTTTTCCCCCGACCAACGTCTTATGCAGATCAGTAATTGCTTTTTCAACCCAATCATCTTTACCTGTGTAAGCAATCAGTTTCACATCAAATTCAAGTTTGCCATCAAACGCTTCCGCATCAGAACGCCCATTTGCATACACAAAATAGCCCGTGTCAGAAACTTTAAAACCATTTTGCCTGAAAAGCCACTGATAAATCTCAATTTGTCTTTTATATGAATCATACAGATCGTCAGTAGTGCTGGGTCCAATCTTTTTTGCAGTTGCTTTATAATCTACAATCACGAGTTCCTCATTTGGTTTTATCCACACATCATCGATACCCCCTCGAATAACAAGATTAGTAGGTTTGTGGTGATATTGAATACCTCGACGCAGGGCATCACGCCACTCCTCCATCCGCACATCATTGAAAGGGATAGCGTCAACATCATATTTCTTTGCGAGCGGGTGTGGAGTGCCTGCAGTACGATGTACATCAAACTCACGCTTGAAGAGTTCGTCTACTGCGGTATTCAGAGTAAAGGATGGTCCTTGCGGACGTTTTACCCCAAGACGCGCATCCAGATAAAAACAGCGCGGACACTCCATAAATAGATCGATTTTTGAACGGCTGATCTTGAACGGCTCGGAACTCTTAGGATCAAACGTCCGGCTCCACTTTTTTGCAAATGCGACCATGGCAAAAGTATACCACCTCCTACTCTTTTCCTCCGTAAACGAAACGCCGCGGCCAGAGGCCGCGGCGGGAGAACCCTTCAGAAGTTTTGATTACTCCTCTGAACCTGCATCCGGAAAAGTCTTAAACGTAGTTAATACTACTGATCCCTCATCTGTCGTGATCTGCTCGTCTTTCTTGGGATCAAATGCTCGATCTCCATTGTCTTTCCGAAGAACTGCATAGTAACTCTGGCTTGGCAAAGTACCTCGAAGCAAATCAACATTGCCGTTCGCTGCATTTCCAGCGTCAAACAGTTGCGCACCAAGAATTCTTCCTGGCTGTTCATTGTCAGACTCATGAATCACCACCCACCCTGATTCGGTAAACCCTATTTTTTCGATTGCCACATTGACTCCCGCTGCCTGATCAGCAACTGTAATAAAATTACCCAGACTAACTATCTCCTCTTGGTTTACCTGATCATCTACTCCGCTGGGATTTGCGGTGTCGCTATCTTTGTTGACAACAATAAGCCACGCCAAAGCAAAACCAACCACAAACGCGAGCGTTGCCACAATCACTGTCTTTTGATTATTATCCTGTTGCATGCGATTCTCCTTACTAATTTATTAAAATATCATCTTCCGCATAGAGCTTCGGCTTCAGCGGCGATGGTAGTGACCTTTTCTCTTTTTATTCCTAACTCAATTAATTTGGATTGGGAATCAAGAATTTGACTACAAAGTACCATATCGTTGTTTAAAAGCAACTCTCGCTCTTCTTTGGTAAGACTGGGAAGACAGGTCACGGGGTGAAGTCGAGAATCCTCTATTAAATCCCTCATGCTTCCTTTTTCGGGATAATTCCACCCCACCATCTTTAATCCGGCACAAACACCAAACTTTATGGCGTTTTCAGTAAATTTGGTGTTAGTCACGAGCCACCCTTCATCCAAAGGGCGTGCCTTCCCATAATCAAAGAGTTGCTCTGATAAATCATCAAAACGGGCTTTGACATACAGTGCAACTTTCACATCGCTCTTTTCTCCCATACGGTTGTGAAATTTTGATTCTACCATCACTAACTTATTTTCATTGTATGCAACTAAATCGACTTCATGCGGCACACACCTTCCTTGTAAAATTTGATCGTTTTTTACCTCAAATCCCTGACTAGCAAAAAGCTTCGCCAAAAATCGCTCGAACGGAAATCCAGTAGGACCCAGATCAATTAGGGCGCGGCGCAAACTGTAACGTCTTATCGCGCGCGGATTCTGGACGTCTTTCAAAACTGAAAAAGCGTGGCGGTAAATATGATCGGTAGTCATTCCATCTTCCAATTCTTTTGAAATATGTCTAAGTACGGCCTCAACTTGAGAATCCTCCGCACCGGCGCGCAAAAGCGACGCCCGCAACTTTCCTTCATCAAAAAACTCTCGCTCGCCGTTTGCCTTTATGATCTCAACTTGTTTTTGCATGCCCCCATTATACTGAAAGCGGTTCCAAAATCCCACCGCCAAGACATTGTTCGCCGTCATACACCACAAGCGATTGCCCAAAGGCGAGTGCGTCCGGAACTTCCAAGAAAATGCATTTCTTTCCTCCTTCAGTAATCCGGCAACTCATCCGTCCCCCATGATAGCGGATTTGAGATTCGTATTCTTTACTTGCGTCTGGAGCTGATCCAGAAATCCAATTGGTATCTGAAAGCAAAACCTCATTTTGCTTAAAAAATTCACCTGCTTTTCTCGTTCCAACGGTAATTGTATTAGCGACCACATCTTTTGAGACAATATATCGAGGGATGTCATTCGTTCCCTTTTCGGTGATGATAAATCCATGTCGTTCCCCGATAGTAAGAAACCATGCACCTTGATGTTGCCCAATTTTCTTCCCTGAAGTACCAAGGACATCTCCTTGTGTGGGTTGAATGTATCGCGAAAGAAAAGTTTTGATATCTACGTGGCCAATAAAGCAGAGACCTTGGCTGTCTTTCTTTTCTGCTGTCGGCAATTTAAATCTCCGTGCCAACTCGCGCACATCTCTCTTGTGCAATCCACCAACTGGAAATAGTGTTTGCGCTAGTTGAGTTTGGGTGAGTGTCCATAAAAAATACGACTGGTCTTTGGTAGAATCAACACCAGCGAGTAGCGAATAGCGAATGGTATTTGGTTGTTTTTCTTCTCTATTCACTCCTCGCTCTTCGCTCTTTGCTACCTTCGCGTAATGCCCGGTGGCAACAAAATCAGCGCCTTCCGAAAGCGCCCAATTGAAAAACGCGCCAAACTTTATGAAACGGTTACACATCACATCAGGGTTCGGGGTTCTTCCTTTTTTATATTCAGAAATCAAGTGATCAACCACCTCTTGTTTATATGCATCAGTCAAATCAATTTCCTTGTAGGGAATACCTAGATGGGCGCAGACACGCATTGCATCCAGCCGATCTTCTTTAGAAGTGCACTCAGTCCATTCGGGACTCCAAATTTTTATGAAAACTCCTGTAACATCATATCCCTGCTGTTGAAGCAGGGCGGCAGAAACGGAAGAGTCAACTCCTCCTGATAATCCGACGAACACTTGGCCTTGACTAGTCACGGACAGCATGATATCACAGTCATGTATGTTCTCTCAACAACTCCAAACTCCGAGGTTTATGCCAAACACAAAACCCTTTCCACCTCTCGCCTTGCAACTTGGTGTTTTTGTCATCGCAATCATCCTCTTCACACTTCTTATCAAGGTGGACGGGGAATTGTCATGGACTATGGCCGTGGGACACACTGTGCTCTACTGGTCAATGCTCGGAGGATTTCTCCTCTGGGCCCGACGACTCTCAAACAACAACTGAACCCACCTGCACTATGAGCAAACCGAGCAACGTAAAAGTGATCAATCTCGTGCTTAACGGACCCGTCAACCGGAGGCTACAAATCGAGCGAGAGATACGTCTCGACAAATGCGAACAACAAGGTCTCGCGATCAATGGACGCGAACTTTGTACCGGCAACAACTGCATGGACGTCGCCGTTGTTGAGGTCAATTCTGTAGGGGTTGCGTTCTGCCGACAAATTGGCAGCGATCCCACCACAGAGGAAGAGCTGCTGGAGGCTGGGTGGCACCCAGTCACGCTGACCCCAGCGTTCACGGGCTGATCCTTCTTCCGCACACACCACGCCGCTCTTCACCTCTGAAGGCGGCTGGTTCTTTTTCTTTTTTCAGCTACCGTAAGTACTTATTTTTATTTGCGACATGTTGGTCGTGAGTGATTCCGTAGTGCATCACTCCCTCTTTATCCGAAAGGAAATAATAATATTTGCTTTCAATCGGCGTCACCGCAGCACGCAAAGAATCCAACCCTGGATTTGAAATCGGAGTTGGCGTCAATCCTCTGTATTTATAGGTATTGTAGGGCGAATCAATTTTTAAATCATCAAGCGAAAGCTGAAACGTATTTTTCCCATTCACATACTGAAACGTACAATCAATTTGAAGTGGCATCCCCTCATCGAGTCGCTTCCAAAGAATACCTGATATCATTCGGCGCGTCTGGGTCAATCGAGCTTCCTCTTCAAGATACGAGGCCATCTTTACGACATCTGCCACGGGACGTCCAAATGAAGCAATCTCATTTGAAATTGAATTAATCTTATTCTGGAAATTTTGTTCCATGGCGTCAATTATCTCGGGCGCTTTCACTGTAGGCAAAAAATAATATGTGTCAGGGAAAAGGTACCCTTCTTTTCCGTGTGCCAATTTGATGAATGCCATAGAATCAAATTCGCTAAACGCTTTTGAAGCAAGTTCTGCAATTTGAAATATATTGCTCCCTTCGGGCACCGTCAACGAAACAGGTTTCAGGCCAAAAACTCCGCGTGATATCCGATAACTGATGGCAAATACAGAACTGGGTTCTGATACGTAATAGGAGCCTGACAATACTCCGTTGTCCGGATTAAACAGAGAAACCGCAATCCTGAATAAAAGCGGAGATTTGATGACATGGCGATCTTTAAGATATTGCGCAACTGAACTGATGCTGGTGTTTTCGCGGACAGTCAGCAGACTATTAACTGGAAAACTTGACGGCGCCGATGATTCAATCAGAAACAAGATAAAAAGAGCTGCTAGGGTAATCCAAAATCCGCGCCGAAATTGGCGAGACCCACGCCATAATGAAATCATCTTTGGAAAAAAAGAGAGAAGCGAGCTCCACATATAATTTAGACTGGAAGATTTGAAGGTGCTTCAGAACGGCGAGAATCAATGCGTGAAAGCGCGGGCGTTCGCGCAACCCTCCCTGGGAAATGATAGATAGTCGCCAATTCTTCAGTAGTCATAATAAAGGGGTGGCAATGAAAATCCTTAAAGGGTTCATGGAAACCCGATCGAAGTTTGTATGCCCGCAACATTTCTCTCTCGGCAGCAGTGCGCCGAATGCGTCTGAAATCCATCCATGGATAATCAAAATCGGTAAACCATCCAAGTTTCAACCCATTGAGATAATTCGAACTGTATTGTTTGACACTTCCGATAAGCCCTGGAATTGCGGCAGGGTCAGGTGGGCCGGCAGGACATATATAAAATGCGCGGATAATCGTGTCGAACGCATGTTTTTCAATACTCCGTTCAATCGCCTGTATCTTTGTATCTTGGCCTTTGGTGAGCATTCCAAACACCCCCGGTTGACCAACACCAGCTTCTTTTCGTATGCGGGCAATCTCATATTTTGCCTCATTTTTCCAATCTTTCGTCCGAAATAGATGCCCTTGCATAATACTTTTCTGTTTATGACCTTGAATGAGTATTTGTATCCACACTTGCTCATCTCTTTTCATAGAACCGAGATACTCAAGTACGGCAGTAATGGGATCAACCTTCATCTCTTCTTCGGTGTTTTCATTATCCAATTTGTAATCAACATATGATTTTATCGGATAGACATCTTTTTCGGTGAGCTTGAAATAACACCCCCACATAAAAAATCGGGAGAGATCGTGTACCACAGCGTTGGTATAATCTTCTGCATCATAGAGTTCAACATCAGGATATTGCGCATAGAGTTGCGCTTGTACAATGTTTTTGAATTTTCCCGGACCCCAGATAAAGAAACGTATCTGACCGTTGATGGAAACCATCTCAAGAGAAAACCATGGCTGAATCTTTCCGAGCCAAAAAGTTTCTATATAGGTTGAAGCTGGTTTCTGCCATAAAGCGAACAGGAATGTCTCCATGGCAAGGGGGGTCTTCATAATTTCTTTAGGAATCTTTACCTCAAACAAAAAAGAACCCATGTGTTCGATATACTCGGATTGAATATAGTTAAGCCATGTACGCAAAAAAATGACGCCAAGAAACACAGGCATCCACCAATATATGTATGTGTACAAAACTTCCCCGATAAACCAGAGAATCGAGAAAAGCGCAGAAAATTGGCTCTTAAGAAGTTCGAGCACCATAGAGATACTATACAACAGCAAAAAGGTAAATTCTAGGGAAAACAAAACCCCGAGCAGACGCTCGGGGTTTTGTTTTTAAACTACTATAGAGTATTTTCCGTCTTTGTCTTTCTTGAAATATTTCTGGTTCTGCAAATTGACGATAATAGTGTTTTCCTTGACATAGCGCTCTTTGAGCACCTTGTCGATCACCTCTTCTTTTGAAAGAGACCCGTTCTTTTCAAGGACTTTCCGGATGACATCCCGTACTACCCCTGACACATACCCCCATTCAGAAAGAGCATACAATCCCCTGCCAACCAGAACAAAACGCGGATCTTTGATGAGTTCGTTATGCGTAGTTGCTACATGCGCCTTCTTGCCAAACAATTGCGTAATTGATTTTGCCACATCGCGGAAATGAATTGGCGAACCATGTCGGCGCAATACCAAGAATGCATAATCTCGCATGCCTTTTGCGCGAATATTCGGTGATGAGGCAAGTCCCCATTCACCCAGCGGATTCTTCCCTATGGTTTTAGTCATTGAGAGCCAGCGCTTGAGCACTTCTTCATTTTTATATTTTTCGGAGACATCCTTGAGGTGTTCCAAAAACGCCGCGACCATGTCCGCTTCAGGAATAATGTCATTGTCTTTCAGATTTTTATACAAGCGACGGAGCGATTCATGCACACTTCGCGAGAGATCTTGGTCAATGTGCCAACGGTGATAAAAGGTGTCATCTTCTTTTTCTCTGAAAAAAGACTCTCCAAGCACCAGCATAAACATGACGTTATTCTGGAGCGTTTTATCTTTGGTCATATGCATAAGCAAATCCTTTTCTGCAATGATACCCCCAAGAGAATCAACAATCTTTTCAAGCTCCTCAAATGAAGGAACTTCCTTCTTAAATTGATCCGACTTCCGAATGTTATGTAAAGCGTAGTTCTCAATCTGACGAACACGTTCACGGGTAATACCATAACGCTGACCAATCGATTCAAGCGTCTGGCGTTCAGAACTCTTTCCCAATCCGTAGCGAGCAATAATCACTTCACGCGCCCGTTCGGGAAGCACCACGAGAAGCCTCTTTACTACCTGCTTCGGTTTCATCTTCATGGAAACCATTGTGTGTGAAATAAAATAGTAATACTACCTTTGGTACTCTAACTCAAAAACAATCTATAGTATCAATTCTGCATACTCTTGAAATATTGTCAAGAAGCCCCTTGACATTGACAATAATTTTAGAGAAATCCCTTAGATAGTGATACTCAAGATCTTTCCAAGCACATAAACAACTTTTCGTACCACGCCTGTACCAAGCCATTTTTTCACTTCTGGTAATTCAAAAGCGAGCCGCATTGCTTCGGTTTCGCTCGTATCAGCAGCAACTAAAATTATGCCACGAACCTTGCCATTTATCTGCACGGCGATTGATCGAGACATCTCCTTTATCACACGAGCATCAAATTCAGGCCATCTTGAAAGATGTATTGATTTGTCTGTACCAAACACTCCCCACAACTCTTCACTGATATGCGGAGCAAATGGCGCCAATAACTGCAACAGTGTCTGATACGTTTTAAGCACAACGGTCTCCTGCTTTTCACATTCATTTATACATATCATCAACTGACTAACCGCCGTGTTAAATTTCATCTGCTCGATATCCTCGCTGACTTTTTTTATCGTCTTGTGAAGCACTGCGTGTAACTCTGTTGCCTCTTCTCTTTGCTCTTTCTCAACTTTCTGTTGTAAATTCCATACGCGCTCAAGAAATCGGCGCGTACCTACTGCGCCATCGGTAGACCATGCAATCGCCTGATCAAACGGCCCCATGAACATTTCATACAAACGTAAACTGTCAGCACCTACTGTCTCAATAAGCGAATCGGGGTTGATTACATTTCCTTTTGATTTTGACATCTTCACCCCTCCTTCGGCCAAAATGAGACCGTGCGAGGTGCGTTTGCTATACGGCTCTGATGTAGGCACCAATCCCTGATCAAATAAAAACTTGTGCCAAAAACGCGAGTACAAAAGATGTAGTGTCGTATGTTCCATACCTCCGTTATACCAATCCACGGGCGTCCATTTTTTAAGTTTTTCTGCGCTTGCAAACTCTTCTTTATTTTTGGAGTCAGCGTATCGCAGATAATACCAAGATGAACCTGCCCAGTTGGGCATAGTGTCTGTTTCGCGTCGCGCATCCCCTTTGCACTGCGGGCACTTGGTCTGTACCCATTTTTCAATCCCTGCAAGGGGCGATTCCCCAGTATCTGTTGGCTGGTAGTTTTTCACTTTCGGTAAGGTTACCGGTAAATCTTTTTCTGGTATAGCCACCCACCCACATTTCTCACAATGAACAAGAGGAATCGGCTCGCCCCAATATCGCTGGCGCGAAAATACCCAGTCGCGAAGTTTGTAGTTAACCGCTTTGGTAGCCCATCCTTTTTTGACCAATGAATCAATGATGTCAGCACGAGCTTCATCCCACCTTCTTCCTCTAAATTCAACAGGTTCTTCCAAAATGCCATCTGGCTCACGATAAAATATTTCTTGTTTTCTGACTTTTTCAGCATGCACAGAATCTTTGGGGAAAAGAACGGGATGCAGAGGAATATCGAATTTCTTAGCAAATTTAAAATCGCGCTCATCATGAAAACTGCAATTCACCACACCGGTGCCATAATCGGCAACCACAAATGACGCCACCCAGATAGGAAGCGACTTCTTGGCAGGAGGATATTCAACATATCGTCCAGTAAAAATCCCGTCCATCTCGGCAGTTTCCTCATAGATACCCTTCAAGCGTTTTGCAATAATTTCCTGTGCTTTCTGCATTACTGGTTTTTCAAATTCGGTCCCTTTTACCAGCTCAACTAATTGTGGGTGTTCCGGCGCAATTACAGTAAACGTCTGCGCCATATGTGTCTGTGGGATTGAATCATACATTTCAAAATACATATCAAGATCTTTCACTTTGAATCGGAGGTTTACTCCTTCACTTCTTCCAATCCAATTGCGCTGCTGAATTTTTATCCGCTCCGAAAAATCAACTGTATCTAAATCTTTGTCGAGCCGATCGGCATATTTCGTGATCGCAAGCATCCACTGCTCTTTCTCGCGCTTCTCAACCGGAGTGCCGCATCGCTCGCATGCGCCGTCCACCACTTCTTCATTGGCAAGCCCGATTTTATCCTTCGGACACCAATTGATCGCCATTTTCTTTTTGTATGCAAGACCTTTCTTGAAAAACTGGAGAAAAATCCACTGTGTCCAGCGATAATACTCGGGATCGGTTGTATTTATTTCTCGTGACCAATCAAAAGAAAAACCAAGTGCTTTGAGTTGTCTCCTAAACGTATCGGTATTTTTCCTGGTAACTACTGCCGGTTGTATACCAGTCTTAATCGCATAATTCTCTGTAGGAAGTCCGAAAGCATCCCATCCGATCGGATATAAAACTTCAAAGCCTTCCATGCGGCGTTTGCGTGCAATAACATCCATCGCAGTGTTGGAACGGATATGGCCAACATGTAGACCGTCTCCCGATGGATACGGAAACTCAATCAGCCCGTAAAATTTAGGCTTTTGTGATGTATCCGAAGCTTGATAGATATGTTCTTTTTCCCACCGCTTCTGGATTTTCGGCTCAATTTTTCGCGGATCGTACGGCTTCATCCCGTTAGATTAGTAAATGGTTTTTGGATTAACCGGATACAGAGCAGGGTCTATAGTACGTTCAAAACAAGCTTTGCCTGCCTCATGTTTCCATGTGTCAAATTCTTTACCAGGATATGCCGGATACGATATGGAAGAATCGATTCCGTAATAACCTCCGCGACCAGTATTGTCTTGAGACGGTAGTTTGAAGTCGGCGCAAATTTCAAATGTATATTTGTCTTTTACCGTATATCCGTATGAGGCATCTGTCTCTGGATCAGCAGGAACCATGTAATTTGATATCGGATCTGAAAGTTCGGAGATAGACTTCGGCAATACCCCCTTCTTCTGCCACTGATTGATAATCTGCCACTGAATCCCTGATAGATCGCTAACTCGTTCGTTGTCAAAACGAATTGCACGCTGTTTTGCAGGAGAACCTACCGCGATAAAACCGAGAACAATTGAGGTGAGGACAAGAACGACTCCCAGCCACGTAATTGTTCGACGGGCCATCGTCGCCATTTTAAATTGAGGGTAAATGCTGTAGAAATAATACTTCCCTACCATGCCACCAACCAAGAGGACAACGAGAATCTTGTAGATAAAGCGAGCAGTGATCTCGCCATTGATGTAAGTATTGATAAGCGCAATCAAGTCGCCACCAACAAGCACTACTGCCAAAAACAAAGTCAGATAAACACGCCATCTGCGAATCCATACATTTGCCTTTTCCGGCGTCTTTGCAATATCTTTATTGATCAGCCATTCGAGCACATACAGAATCGGTATAAGTACCACGAGCATGGAGATCGGCCACGCGATCGAGCCTACGTAAAAATAACCTGCAAGCTGGTCAGGATTATAATAATTGATAACGCTAAACAAGAGATTGATCAACGCCCCTGCCGCCACATAAAGTACAATAGTCGCACCAAGATGCAGAAAGAAATCTTTAGGAGTTAATTTTGCTTCATTCATATGCGTGTTGTTAAATAAGTAGACGTTCATTATAACACAATATTACAGCAATATCCCTGAAAACAGGCCGCCCCGTCCTTCGGACGGGGCGATTGAAATCAAGACTGGTCAGAGATCCACCGTGGACCAGAGGAGCAAAATGCCGACGATCTTGCCCATAGCAAGCGGTGTGAATCGAGAGTATTTTTCGTAAGCTTCCGGATGCTCATGTTTCAAATGGAACTCCAAGACGAGGAGGAACAGTGCCGAGAACAAAAGCAGAGCGCCAGTCAGACAAAGAAGAGCGGAGGGTGTGGTTTTCATAGCTGGCAAACATCCTACCAATACCCTCTCTCTCTTTCAAGTCAATTATAAAACTTGACAAATAATATAATAGTGATATTATATTATTTGTGCAGGATGGATAGTAGAGTAGATCTCGAACCCCTACGCCTGTACACCTTTAATCCATATTTGGATAAAACCGCATCTACTTGGTCATTTGGTTGGGAGATAGGAAACTATCCGCCAGATGTTACTAGGGGTTTATGCGGGCACTCGAGGCCGATGCTGATCCCGAAATTTATTTCGCGAGATCACCGGCCTCTTTTTCTTTTATAAATTTTAACTCGGCAACACTTTTTGTCTCCATTTCATTGTGTTACCATCTCAATGGAGTTAATGGCAGAGTGTGGACCAACAGTGAAGGCCGGAGAGTCTCACGGCACTACCACTAAACTGCTACCTACTAGGATCTCCAGAAAATCAATAATACACCGTCGAGTGAGACCCTCGGTGGGCTACCCCTGGCACGTTCCCCAAAGAATACGGTCAGGGGTATTCCTTATATTCTAAACTCAATCACATCTCCATCTTTCACAATGTATTCCTTCCCTTCCGTCCGCACCAATCCTTTCTCGCGCGCTGCGGGGTAGGAACCGCAATCAAGTAGATCTCTCCAGAACACTACTTCAGCGCGAATAAATTTATCTCGAAAATCAGTGTGAATAGCGGTGCCAGCTATCGGAGCAGTTGAATTCCGTTTTGTTGTCCATCCGCGGGTCTCGTCCTCACCAGTCGTGAAGAATGTAATCAAATCAAGCGTTGCATATCCCCCGCGTATTAAATCTTCGATCCCGTCTCCTCCCGTACCCAAATCTTTCTTAAATTCTGTTTTCTCTTCCGTGCTCATTTCCTTGAGTTCATTTTCAAGCCCCGCATCCACCAATACATACTGCGAATTGGTGGATTTAAGAAATTCCATAAGTTTTATGAAACGCGAATCATTCATTTCGTCTAGATTCTTTCCGCCACTTTTTTTATTTAATACATATAAAATCGGCTTTGCAGTCAACAGGTGTAATTGTTTAAAAAAAGGTTCTTCTGGTTCTGAAGGAGAAACTGTAGAAGCAAGCTTCCCCGCTTCAAGTGCCTCGCGCAATCGTTTCAACAGCTCGCTCTCAATAATCGCTTCTTTTTTATTGGCTTTCACTTCTCGATCGACATTACCCGCGCGTTTTTTTACGGTCTCAAGGTCGGCAATTGCGAGTTCCAAATTGATAACTCCAATATCAGCGAGCGGATCAATTCCGCCAGCAACATGGATAATATCTGGATCTTCAAATATACGAACAACTTCAGCAATCGCATCGACTTCGCGAATATGCGAAAGAAATTTATTTCCTAAACCTTCTCCTTCTGCCGCACCTTTCACCAGTCCTGCGATATCGACAAATTCAACTGCCGCGGGAACTTTCTTTTTCGAATGGGAGAACTCATTGAGTTTCTCCAGCCGATCATCAGGCACCGCCACCACGCCAACAGAAGGGTCAATCGTACAAAACGGATAATTCTCCGCCGGTACACTCCGCTTCGTGAGCGCGTTAAATAACGTGGACTTTCCCACATTTGGCAATCCGACAATTCCTATAGAAAGTGACATAACAAAGACACTTTAGCAAAAATAATACTTTTAATACAGTTTACTTGACTTACATACCGAGAAATAACAGTATGGAAATGGACTCGGCAAAACGCCGGTTCTTCAACCCCGAACCCGAAAGAGTTCTATGATTATTAGCATGTCGTCAGGTGTCTTATTCGGAATTTGGTTATTGTTCTGTCTGCTCGCCCTAATCGGTGCACGGATGCTCTGCTACAGGAAACCAAAGGTAGCATTTGTGGGACTTTCGCTAGTCCTCAACGTGCTCGCAATGCCTTTCTTTACCCAGTGGGAATTTGGCAATAGGTGGATTGAACGACAAGGAGAATCGGACAAGCACATCCCCAACGGCATCTGGTGGCAATGGAAACACAACGCCTTCATCAAAGGCGCCAAGATCATTCCGCTTTCTGCGCCCAGCTACAAAATAGTCGAGACATTCGACGGAACCAACTACATCAGCATCGTTGCTGGGGTAAAAGATCTGCAAGGTCAGCGAACATTGTATGCATATCTCCAAACCAAATCGAGCGCTATCACAGTGAAATCATTGAGCCACTACTTTGATGACATTGTTCAGCGATCGTACGTGGTGCACCACCGCGACATACGAACACTTGAAGAAGATTTACTGACAAAAGGGATCTCCTTCTTTGAGATCAGAACTCGGAAAGAACCTGAGAATCCCAAAGGATCCGGCTTCTGAACAATTCGTTTCTCCTCTGCCTCCCCTCACTCGGGGAGGCTCTCTTTTTATGCTATTTTCCACAAATTTCCACATCTGTATTATCCCAGCGATCGCTGGGATAATACAGATTCAGGTACACGTTTTTTGTCCGTTCTCACTCGCTAGACAACAACATCTGTGTTACTGATCGGTACACACATCCACTTCTTTCATCAGAGAAAGCACGCGGGCGGGCAGTTGCGATAGTTCTCCTTTTCCTTGCTCGAGCGACTCAATTATCGGCTTTTTTTCTTCACCACAGGCATACACAACCGCATAATTAACTTCTTGCATCAAAAAATGAAGTGAAGCGGAAACTCGTGCGGGAAATTCTCCTTTACCTTGCGTATCATATCCAACCATCCACGCATGCGTATCGACAAACTTCTCTAAAAACCAATTCTTTCTTTCAGCATACGGAAGGACACCAGCCACATGACCATCAGACCCGATACCGAGAATCGCACTGATAATGCCATCGGGAAATGCGCGACGCCATTCTTTCAAGGAAAGTTCGTATCGAGTCGCACATTCGGCAGGATTTGCCGTTCCAGACATTTCAATCGGAACAAATGGCACTCCTTTCAGTTGCGTTTGGCGGATAAAACAAGTCTGATGCAATATCGGCCCATTCTGTTTTTCTTTTTCAGGCACATACCGCTCGTCCACCATACCAATTGAAAATGTTCGAGGCATGTTATCAATCGAAAGTGTCTGCAAAACTTCAAGAGAAGAACCTCCGGAAAGCAACAGGAGTACCGGATGCTCAATGGCGGTCAGTAAATGCTGGCGGAGCAAATCCGCCGCATGTGCAGCCGCTTCTACCTTACTTTGTTTATGAAGTATGCGCACGACCTAATTTTGTTTATAAAATGGAAGTACTCTTGTGGTGCGACCTAAGTTTTGTTTACAAAATTGGAAGTCCCTTTAGGGGTACCTGTAATGTCATGCCCACCAAACTGATTGCGCAAAGCTGAAAGCACTTTCCCAGCAAATGCCGGTTTCTTTTCGGACTGAATGCGAAACTTCAGAGATTCTTCTATTACTTTGACCGACACACCGAGTTTTTTTGCAGTTTCTATTGTCCACGCGCCTTCGCCAGTATGTGCCACACTACTTGAAACCTTTTTTAAGTCTCGGCCGTGTGTTTTAAATGCATCCGTAAGCCACCCCACAAGCCGCGATTCAATAACGCTTCGATGATTGTACAGTTTCGAGACTTTCTCAAGATCGAGATCAAACAAAGATTTTTTCAAGACTTCAAATCCTTCCGCAATAGCCTGCATCATTCCGTATTCAATTCCGTTGTGCACCATTTTTACAAAATGCCCCGCACCGCTCTTTCCTGTATACAAAAATGCATCTTTTGTCGCAATCTTTTTAAACAAAGGTGCAAGCGAATGTGCAATCTTCTTATCTCCGCCAACCATTACACATGCGCCTGTCCGAGCGCCGGACGGCCCGCCAGAAACACCAGCATCGAGCATCACAATCCCCTTTCGTGCTAAAAGCTTTGCACGACGTTGTGTTTCCTCATAAAAACAATTTCCCCCATCAATCACCGTATCGCCCTTTGAAAGCAGAGGCACCAGATCTTTTAACACCTGATCAACACCCTTGTGGCTTACCATGAGCCACACCACACGGGGCGCAGCAAGCGAAGCAACCAACTTTTCAATGGAATCAACAGTGTGCACCCCTTTCTTTTTTGCCGCATCCCGCCCCTCTTTTCCACGATTGAATGCAACTACCTTGATCCCCTGCTCCTCTAAATGTAAAACCATATTCACTCCCATTTTCCCCAGTCCGATATATCCAATCCTTTTTACATTCATGATTTTGCAATTAATTGTTCAAATGAAATTCCTTCGGGATACTCTAGTAATTTATTCTTCGTCCATCGTTCAATAATTGGCGTAATGAATTTCCACGCCGCCTCTGTTTCTTCGGTGCTGGCAAACAACATCTGATCGCCACGAAGTGCGTCAATGAGCACCCGTTCATAGGCATCTGGCATCAAGTGAGCATCAATCGAATCAGCATAATTAAATGAAAGTGTTTGCGCTTGCGGCACCATATCAAATCCGGGACGTTTAACCCAAAAGACAATCGAAATCCCTTCATTGGGCTGAATTCGGAACGTAAGCATGTTTCGATTACACTTCACATCTCCAATTCCGCAATCCACATCTTTGAAATGGATATTGATTTCTGTTTTTGTTTCCGACAACGCCTTCCCTGCAGAAAGTTCTACGCTCACCCCGCGCCACCGACTGTTGCGAATTCCTGTAGTCAAACTGAAAAATGTCTCAGTGTCGGATGCCACTCCAACCCCTGCCGCCTGCCGATAACCGGCATATTGTCCGCGTATCACTTTTCGGAGTGCCGGCCCTGATACGGCGACAAGCTGCTTTAATACACGCGCACGAACTTTGCGTATATGCACAGCATCTAATGTCTTAGGATATTCCATCATAATCAAAGAAAGCATCGCCAAAAGATGATTCTGCCCCACATCACGTAATGTTCCGATAGAATCATAAAATGCTCCTCGACTGCCAATATGATCTTTTTCAAACATCCGAATCTCAATCCGCTCGATATTTTTTCGATTCCATAAGGGCTCAAAGATCGCGTTTGAAAATCTGAATGTCAAAATATTCTGAATGGTTTCTTTTGCAAGATAATGATCAATCCGATAAATTTGATTTTCGGAAAATAATTTTGTCAGCAATCGATCGAGGCGTGTCGCTGTCTCGCTGTCTTTTCCAAACGGCTTCTCGATTAAAATCCGCGTCCATCCTTTTCCGTCAGCGCATGGAATTGTGAGTCCTGATCGTGCGAGTTGGCGCAAAATTAATTCATACAAATTTGGCGGGACCGCCAAATACGGAAGTTTGTTTGAACATACATTAAATTCACGATCAATCGCCCCGAGCCTCTCTGAAAGTCTCTCGTACGCCTGATTATCCTCAAATTGTCCCTGTACATAGTGAATACCTGATAGAAATTTCTGGCTTAATTCTACGCTTGCCTTGGTAAGGCGCTCCCCGAGTGCTTCTGATACAAATTCGCGATAAGAAGTATCCGTAAACTCGCGCCGACCAAACGCAAGCACTGCAAATTTCTTGGGCAACAGCCCCTTCACAAACAAATCGAAAAACGCCGGATAAAGTTTCCGTCGCGCGAGATCCCCCGTCGCACCGAAAATAATCAGAACGGTCGGTTCAATCATTTGTATTTTATTTTTTCCGTTTCCATTTGTCATATTGGTGGACCGGACGGGATTTGAACCCGTTGCCTCTCGCATGCCATGCGAACGCTCTACCAATTGAGCTACCGGCCCATTAGTATCTTACCAATTTGATAAAATTCCCAGAATAACTCACCCGAAAAGTAATCAATCCGACAAACCCCTTTATAGTGAGGCTTTTTCGATATCTTTCCTTTACTTCGCGGATCTACTTGAGCCTTATAGAACTGGCTGTTTGGAATTTTCGTAGTACGTGACCAAAATTTTTCCAGTAAAGGTATGTTCTGATCAGCTCTACATTGAACCGTACACCTAAATTTTGCTTCATCAATAGTGTAGCATGTTCGCAATAATCTCAAAAACAAACGTATTATATCTGGGTCAGAGTTTCCAAACATAATCGATCCTCGTCGAACTTTAGATCCCTCGGTTACATACAAAACAGCAAGTACAATCTTTGCCACCTCCATCTTCTCAAGGAATTTACCCAAATGCACATTTCTTCTAAAAATACCTTCAAGATACTTAATTCGTTTTTCTTTTAGAGAGCGGTGGGCAATAATTCTTGCTTTTTCAACGTGTTTTAACCTTGCTTTGATCAAACGTTGTCGAGCAGAAAAAGAAAGGGGCATATGCGTTAACCAGACTGACATAGTGCTTTTTGGGACATGCACTCCTAAAAGCTCTTGTATCTCTGAAAAAGTCTTTCCTTTTTTATATAAAGAAATTGCACTTTCTTTTATATTTCCCCATCTCTTCATGGAGAATATTGTACCATAGAGTTCATCCATGTAGTAACTGCATACATCCCCTGTCCTCATCTACAACTTGATTACCCAGTGGAATTTTATTCTTCATACGCTATAATGCCTTCCACGCACTCTTAGCTCAGTTGGTTAGAGCGTCCCATTCACATTGGGAAGGTCGGAGGTTCGAATCCTCCAGAGTGCATTTTGCTCTAGAAAGCATTTTATGCTTTCGTGGAGGATTCGAAACCTGATTGAGAATAATTTTGAGTCCCGAAGGGCGAAGAAATTATCCAATCAGGGTACTGACCCTGTAAGGGTCGAATCTTGCAGGGTGCACCTATAAAACGAAAGCCGCCCAAGTACACAGGGCGGCTTTACTAGCGGTATGCTTCAGTTGAAGACTCATCAGACCACATAAGTCCCGCAAGAGCAGTGCCAAGCCGAACGGTTCTGATTGGCGACAGAGATAGTGATTTGGGCCTCGTTACCCAAGTAACGACTGCAACGGGGACATTCCCCCCATCGCGCGCGAAACAAATCAGAAAGAGAAACGACAGGAATCCGCGGTGCGGCAACTGCAATTCCCTTACTTGCAGAGCCGTACACACCATTCGCCAACGCCTTCCATGCACAGATTTCAGCGAGAGTAGGTGTGCCATTTTGCAAAATGGACAACCAACCGAGCGTCGGATCGAAGGCGACATACCCAAGTGGTCTGCCGCGATCATCGACAAGACGGCGAATACCCGTTTCCCCAGCCACAGGGGGTGGTAATTGATCAACTGTAGTCATCATAGTTTGAAGTGGATTGGAATTTCAGTTGTCCTGATGAACAACCCATATTGTTTTACTCTCTCCATACTTTCCTGTCAATCGAAAGAAAAACTCGCGAATGCGAGTTTTTCTTTCTGTTCTAACTTTGAGCGAGGATATACTTTTCTAAAACCTTGCGGAGGCCAAGGGGCCGAGCAGAGAAAAATTCAGCAGAATTTTATCGTGTTTTAGAAAAGTTATATCCGAGCGACTGTTACATTGACGATCCGCCAGCCGGTGCTGAACTTGCACCCTTCTCGCAATTCTTACAGCGAGATTTGTGCGTTGCAATCTCGTAGATTGCCGAAGCGCCGACAAGAATATAAACGAGTCTCGAAAGCATCGAGCTCATACCTCCAAGGATTGAACCAATGTCCCACTGGAAGAGACCCACCAGAAGCCAATTAAGACCTCCCACAATGAGAAGAATGAACGCAATAGTATGCAATTTCATATATCTAATACTTAATTATAAAAAAGACTAAGCGACCGAGCGTTATTGCTCACTTACAGTATACTCTCCACATCTTCCACTTACTATAAACCCCTGTGCGTAAAATACTCGTAAAACGGCTAAGAAAAAGGAAAACCCTGCGCGGCACAATGTGCTACGCAGGGTCTCGTGACCAAAGAACCTAGCTCAACGCCTCATGATCAAGGGCCATCTAGCGCGCGGGCTGGCCGCTTTTGTACACCTCTTTGATCTGCCGCTCGAGTGCGGTGATCTTGTTCGGGTCGTACACATCGTCAGCATCACCTTCGATGAGCATCTTGTGAAGCAATTCGTCGGCCACCAAAAGGTCGGCCTTCTGACCCTCCGCAAGCGTCCCACGATTGTCTCCCTCGAACCGACCGACTGCCACCGTAGCGGCATCAATCGCATCCGGAAGTGACAACCGCTGATGTGCGTACTTCGCGTGCGTCGCCAAGTAAATGGCGTAGAGATTCGAATCCGGCATCCCATCCGTACCAGTCATCGTGTTGATTTCGGCATCCAAGATCGCTCGATGCGGGCAGATCCACTCCACCCGATCCCCAAGCCGATCCCGATAGGGAGCGTCCAGAAGAAAGTTCGGCTGCGGACACACCCACACCCCAAGGTCCTTTGCCATCTGAAGGGTTTCCTTCAGCGGCAAGGGTAATTCGAAGTGCTCGATTCGGAAGACTTGGGAAAACCCCCTCGTTGAAGCAAGTTTTTGCCACCGCTTCGCGGTAAGGAGTGCTTCTTGCACTCCCGAGTCACCAATCGCGTGCATGGCAACAGTGGTGATGCCATGTTTCGCAGCCTGACAGAGTGAATCCTCGACGTATTCCGGTGAATCGAACCATAGGCCTTTGCAACCAGTACCAAGGTACGGCTGCGACAGTGCCGCAGTTCGAGCACCGAAACTGCCGTCGGCGAAGAGCTTAAGGCCAACCATGCGCCGGAAGTCACTCCCCGTGAACAATCCTTCCGACTCAAGGTCGGGAAGGTTGTTGACGAGAAACGTGATGTGCTCTGGCCGCAGGTAGATCCTCGTGATGGGAAACTCGAATCCGTACTTCTCCTGCCACCGATTACGCAGGGAGAGAACAGCACGGATCTGCATTTCCGTCCGCATGCACAAGTCGTGCACACCGGTGATGCCTTGCTTCAAATACTTCAGAAGCAGAGCTTCAATCGCCATCTCAAGCTCCAGCTGGGAAAAGGCGCTCTCGCCGACTTCCATTCCCGCCAGTCCGCAATCTTCAGTCGCCCTGCCGTCTTTGGTAAGACAGCCAGCGACATGCGGACGCGAACGCAGAAGCTCTTCGATATCAGCACCCATCGGGCGCGACACGATTGCTCCATGGAAGGATGGGTCGTACACAATGACCTTCCGGTCAGGAAACGCTTCGTCAAGATCCCGACCGGAAAGGCTGGGCACGACGGAGTTGTTCCATCCAGTGGCAATGATTGAACCCGACAGCGGCGCTGGACGAAGACGGTTAATGATTTCGGCAACTGTCGTACACCCGTACAGCGAGACCGAACTCATCATCGCAAGCGATGCGTAAAGCGCCGGATGCGTGTGAGCATCGGTCAAGCCGGGGATCAAAAGTCCCCCGACCTGTTCGACGACAATTTTCGCATGATGATCTCGGCGTTGAGCGTAAACCCAACCCCCCACATCTTGCAGGGCGCCAGACTTGACGATCAAGCCAGTTGCATCCACCACGACCGCAAGGTCGTTGTAAGCGATGCCTCCACTGATCGCGATGCGAGGAGTGAAGACGCTCAGCCCGTTCTCTTTCGTTTTCATTCGTTTTGGTCTTTCTGTTGGTTTTTTCGTTCAGTTCGTCAGAAATTGACTATTCAATTTACAAAGGTCAGACATACGTTGACCCAATCTATATTATAACATTAATATTAGCCACTTGCAAGTCCTTTCTGTATTTATGTTCTCCCGTAAACCTGAACACCTGTTTTATAGACTGATCTAATTGATCCTTCCAATTCTGCGATTTTTGCTGGGTTCCACCCGATATCAGGATCGCCAGCGGCAAGCTGATTTATAAGTGTGGGATCAGCAACGATAATATCAGCTTGTTGTCCTTCTGAAAGCATTCCTCTATTAGTACCCTCGAATCTACCGGTTGCAACTGTAGAGGCAAAGAGCGCTTCTGGGAGGCTTAACCGCTGATGTTCCTCTCCTGCATGTGTTGCCGCATAAATAGCGTATAGCATCGAGTCCGGCATCCCGTCAGTACCAAGCATCATAGGCACTCCCTGATTGACCATCTCGCCGTGCGGACAAATCCACTTAACACGTTCCCCCAACCGATCTTTATATACAAAATCTAACAAAAAATTTGGTTGCGGCACCACCCACACCCCCATATTTCGGGCTTCAGCAATCGTCTGTTGCATTGGCAGTGGAAGTGAAAAATGCTCAATACGAAAAGAAGGGGAAGATGCACCTCGTGCTGCGATATCCTGCCATTTACGCGCGGTCTCAAGCGCGCGGCGAATTCCTTCGTCTCCAATCGCATGCATCGCCACGTTGGTGATTCCATGCTCGCGCGCAATCTGCAACGCCTTATTTATTTTTTCTATGTTATCAAACCAGAGGCCTCTCCCCTTCCCACCCAGAAATGGTTCTCCCATCTTTGCGGTGTAAGAGCCGAAGCTCCCGTCAGCTAAGAGTTTCATTCCGATCAAATCGGGCATCTCTTCCCACGAAATCAGTTTGAGTTTCTGAAGTTCGTCCATGTTTTTGCCTAAATGCTCGATCATTTCGGGACGCAAATGGAATTTGGTGATTGGAAATTCAATTCCCCGCTCATCTTTCCATTTTTTCCGCAATATAAGCGCGGCCTCAAGTTCAAGAGGTGTCTGGATGATCATGTCATGCACACTCGTAATCCCCTGTCGAAGATATCCGTCAAGTTTATTCTCCACCACCTCGGAGACCTGATCCACCGAAAAACGTGCTTGAGCTATTTCAAGCGCAGACAATCCATATTCTTCGCTGACCAAACCATCCTTTTTGAGATACCCTGCAAAATCTCGAGTCTGCGCCAGACGTTCAATCTCCCGTGCCATTGATTGAGAAACCACGCCCCCATGAAAAGATCGATCGAGGACTACTACCTCCCGCCCCCCGAACACTCTATCGATATCCGCACCAACAAGATCCCTCACCTTCGAATTGTCCATTCCGATTGCAACTAAAGGCTTGTCGCCTTCAATTTCTTTTGACGCTGTCCTAATCCGATCGAGCACCTCCTCTTTCGTCTTACAGTCGGCAAGAGAAATCGCCTTAAGAAGTTCAAGCGAGCCATAGAGAATAGGATGTTCATGTGCGTCAGTCAGTCCTGCAATTACATTTCCTCCTTCTTCTGTTCGCGAGATATGTTTTCCCCGCTTTCCTTCAGCGGCAAGCCACTCGTTAACATCATTTGTCCCGCCTGCTTTTATAATAGTTCCGATCTCGGGGTCAATAACTGCTTTAAAATCAGAGACGACTTCTTTTCCTACGATTGCTTTTTCGGGTGATAAGACAGTGTACCCGTCGGGAGATTCAGAGTTACCTGTTTGTGGAAATTGTTCAGGTGTTTTCATGTGTGGCGAATTTTTCTATATTCGGAACTGGAAATAAAAGAATTAGCTCTTATACAATAAACTTTATTATTTCACTTTGATATCAAGGAGATACGTAATCAGTGCCATCATCACTGCAGTCCAATCTTTGAGCATGGCGTGAGTTATACAGCGCGAATCAGCATCCGCTTCAGTCATATTTACAATCATTCTCCCATCAGTCATCGCACCGGGCATACCATATGAAAAAGAAGATTGCTTTCCAAGTAACGCAAAATCTTTCTTCCCCATAATCTGAAAATCCTTGTTATATGCTTCAAGATGCTTTGGGTCCTCCCCTGCCTGCGGCAACCCTTCGATGACAGAAAAATAATCCACTTCACCTATAAAATCTTTTACGGGAGCGGTAATAAATTTCGCACCAGATGCTTCTGCTTCTTTTTTAATATAGTCGGGCGTATTGAATTCAGGGATAACTGGATCGACATAAAATGTAGCTCCGTACTTCGCGAGTAATCGCGTGATTGCCTTTGATGGTCGTGACGACTTTACCATTCCGTACATACCAACTTTCAGGTTGTCCATTTTCCCCATTTTCTTCGCAATGGTATACGCCATGCCTAGTGCTCCTGCAGAATGCTCATCTCCCCCGCACATACCATTGATCAACGGAACTGTTGCTTTCTTGGAATAAGTAGCCAAATCAAAATTCTTATGCCGTATTCCGAGTATATCTGCAGAATCGGAAAGTGAGTTAAGAGTATCGTCCATTGATTCTTCTCCAATATTTACATAACTGCCCGCTGGCGACGGAATCCCGTTCCATCCTCCTCCAAGTCTAATGATTGCTGACTGTAATCCAGAAGCGGTTCGAGTACTCTCTTGGAAAAATCCAAGACCAAGCACTTTGCCAGGCGCCACGTGAGTGAAATCCTTTCCTTTTACATCAAAAATCTTCGCGCGGCGAAACACCTCGTCAAAATCCTCTTTGGTAAAATCGTTGACCTGTGAAAAATGCTTTATCTTGTTCATCGTATTCTATTAAAATAACTATACTCACAGTGTAGCACTTTATAGAAATGCAAGAAAAGTCGACTTGACCACATGGGAAAGAGGACGTAATATCCGAAACGGAACAGTCCGGAATTAACCGACTGTAACTGGAGAAAGGACCGTTGTGGCCTCAAAATTGAAAGTACTTGCCGTATGCGACGGAAACGCATTTCGGAGTCCGTTGTTTGCCGCGCTTCTGCTCAAAGCACTCGAGAAGCGAAAAATATTCGCGGTGGAAGTCTTCAGTGCCGGACTCAAAGAATCTCTCAAAACAAACAGGTCGTGCTCCGGTGCATGTGAGGAAGCACTCGCATTCGCAGCGCGAGATGAACTCGACCTCACTGCTCACTGCCGGAAACACATCAGCGAGATCTCCCACTTGGAGACATTTGGGATGGTAATCTGTATGGATCCGCGTCACTGCGGGCACCTCCAAGCGGCTGAGGTAGAACAGCGTCAAATCTGGATCGCGAACGAAAGTGCTGGAGGTATCGAGGATCCGCACGGGGAAGGCCCTGCAGAACATCAGAGATGTTTTGACTTGCTTCAGAGGGAAGCAGTGATAATTGCGGACCACATCGAAATAGAACACTTCGACCACGCGGAAGAAGTGTGAGTGTCAAAAGATTGATCAGACTCTGGAAGGCCCGTAGCGCTAGCGCTGCGGGCTCCTCTTTTTTTTACATTAAGACAATTTCCGCACTACGCCTCTTTCTGCATCAACTTCAAGCTGATCGCCATCTTTGAAGATCTCGGTTGCATTCTCAATTCCCACCACGCACGGGATACCAAACTCGCGCGACACGACAGACACATGCGCGGTCAATCCTCCTTCTTCTGCAACCACTGCTCCTGATTTTTTGATAATCGAAACAAAATCGGGACTCGTATTGGTTACCACCAATATATCGCCATCACGCAGTTTCCCAAAATCCTTTTTCTCTAGAACAACACGCGCTATACCGCGAGCGTTGCCACGCGACGCGACGCGTCCTTTGAATTCTTTTTGAGAACTAAAAGCGATTGACGCATGTTCTGCAATGAATTTCTCCGCATCATCCCCCGTCAAAAAAACGAGTTTTCCATCCGGTGCCCCAATACACACATTTTGACGTACACGTTCTTTGACAAATCCTTCATCAGGTTTTTTGCCGTCCAGTAACGCAAAAATTTCATCAGGAACAAGATCTTTAATATACTCGAGAGAGACTCCAGATTTTTTTGCTATTTCCGCAAGCACCCACTCTCCGCGATATTCAAGTTCATTGATCGCACACTTGTAATAATCTTTAAGATAAGTCGCCCATGATGCAACCTGCACAATTGCTTTCCCTTTTTTATCAAGCCCCTCTAAAAGCCGCGCCTGACTATGTTCTTCTTCAGCAATTTGATTTTTCATTGCAACAAGCGCGAGTTCAGGATCTTTCCCTGCAAAATCAAGAATTTCTTTTTCATAATCTGCAAAAACTTTCGGCGGTTCGTCAAAATATCCCATTTCACTCCATGCATAACTATCAACAAGTTTTTGAACTTTCTTTTGATACTTCGTGGTGCCTTTTACCAATGTCCCCCGAGCAACCCCTACAGATACATCAAGAATTGCTAAACGTTCCTCTGCGTTGAAAGGACACTTGATAGGAAGCGCCGCGATGGCAAGTGCAGTGTCTACGTCAGACACACCTCGAAAAAGGGTACGCAATTTTTCAATAACCGCACGGTCAATCATTCTTAAATTTCCCGCGCAAACCATCATGTTCCAATACAGATCCATGTAACTCTTAAGAAGAGTTTTGAGTTCTTCAGAAGAATAATCTCGGGACTCACGTGTAAATGTTTTCCGAGCAAAGACACGAAGACGAGAAAGGTGGGTCTCCATTTTCTCAAGATGTTTAGAGCTCTTGAGATATCGATCAATATAAAATCCTAAAAAATCTTCGAGCGTCTGTCCCTGTGGGGGAAAGAGGTAAAACTTAGTGAGATGGTTCTTTGATATTACCGATATTCCTATTTTATGTGGATACGTAGGGTGTGTGTGAGAGACTTGTTCACAGATAAAATATTCAAAAAAGGTATAGCAGGCACGCCCTCCTTCCGGAGAAAGTTCTATTTTTTCAAGTTCCTCGCTCGTAAAGCTCTTATAAGATGAAAATGTCTGTATCATGTGGTTTTGACCATACTAACCACACAGGGCTCTACGTCAACCCACCCACTTCGCGGTTCCGGTAAACTTCTATTCATTTTGTACGATATATCAAACAAATTATATTTTTCGAACAATACCCTTTTCTGCATCGACTTCAATCAAATCTCCATCATGAAAAACCCGAGTAGCAGTTTTGGTCCCAATAATGCATGGTTTTTTCATCTCCCGCGCGACAATTGAGGCATGCGAGGTAATTCCTCCCTCGTCGGTGACAAATGCCGCCGCTTTCTGCATGCCAAGTATGTACGAAGGTGCGGTAGTCGGCGCAATTAAAATATCCCCCTCCTGCACTTTATCAATATCGTGAGCAGTCATAACTACTTTTGCCCGCCCTTGAATTCTTCCTTTGAAGGCAATGGCTCCTTTAAGTTCCTTGGTTGAATTTTTTATTTCTAAATCAGCAACAGGGCCGTGCAACAGAGCGCTGTATGCTCCAAAAGAAATTAAACTCACATTTCCATATTCATATTTCTCGATTTTTCCCTCGAGAAGATCATGAATGCTGTAATCCCTTAAATCCTTAAAAGGTAAATTGAAATGAGTAGCGACTTCCTGAAGAATCGGACGAGCCAAATACATCAGTTCATAGAGAACATCCGTACGCAAGGTTCTATAGTAAACAAGTTCCTGTGCCACTGCCGCCAAAGTTTTAAGTTCATCAGGAATATGAGGTCGTTTAAACTCTTCCTTTGGTTTTTCCGCCTGAAGACGCTTCCGCTCGTCCTGTAATTCATCAATAGAAAAAGGGTCTGAAAACCCATCTCGCACTTTTACCCACGCAAATGTGCGTTCTACTTCCTCAATTGGCACACTGCTCCGAAGAGCTTCTTCAAAATAATTATGAACATTTTTCTTTGTCGGATAACAAATATCTCCCATTATCTTTTCAAGATCTCCCTGAAGATATTTGGGGATCTCTGCTCGAAGCTGTTTGATATACAGGTGTTCAAATCCATGCGCAAACCAAACATGTGCTTTCAGCAAAGTAAGCACTTCATATAATGCAGACAGCTTGGCGACTGGCGTATCTTTTGACTCAATTAATTTACTAATCTTTTCTATTCCTTCTGTACGATACGCTTCGCACTTTCTTACAACCTCAAAAAAAGTATTACCTTGATCAAGATACCTTTGAAGTTCAACAACAAAAAGATCCCAGATTTCTTCAGAGCGATACCAGACTCCTTTTTGAAAAAGCATCGCTGGCCACTCTGCACCTACTCCAAACTTTTGCATTCCCTCTCGCCGCGAACCACCGCGAAATTGAGAGAGCATAAAAGCCCCAAACGGTCTGTCTGCCCAATGCTCCCACTTATATTCTAAAATTTTCTTTTTTATCTCCTCCGGCGTCATGTTAGAGGATTGAGACCAGTCCGTGATCTGCGTTTACTTCCACCGTCATGCCGTCTTTGAGCACTTTGGTTGCAATTTTGGTACCAATTACACAAGGCTTATTTAATTCGCGTGCAACAATTGCCGCATGCGAAGTCACCCCTCCCTCATCAGTTACAATCGCCGCCGCTTTTTTCATCGCAGGAACATAATCAGGTCGTGTCATAACCGCAACCAAAATATCCCCTTCATTCACTTTATCAACTTCTTTCGCGCTCTTTATGATTTTCACCGTGCCCACCACCTTACCCATGCAAGCCGTCAAACCACGGAAATCATTCACGTGTGATAAATCAGTGGTCTTGAGTATAGTTTCTTTCACCTGATCGGCTTCTTTACCGACAAGCACCTCATGCCCTTCTGTATCCCAAAAGAATACGCAATTCTCTTTGCGTTTTTTAAAATCTTCACTAGAAGGAGTGATGTCAAAAATCTTTCCTACTTCGCGTGGACTCATGTATTTAATCAGCTCAAGTGATATGTTTGTACGTTTACCTATTTCAGATAGAATCAGCGACCCATAGTGCATGGTCCACAGCGTTGCTTTTTTACGATCATCCTGCCATTTGGTAAAGTCTTCCGAGACCTTGAGCAGGAACTCAAGCTCTTTATCCTGCTCCACCAGCGACCAATACTTCTTCTTCTCTTCAATATGTCGCGCGGGAGTTTCTTCAATTTTCTTCAGTGTTACATTTAAATCCTCCGACAATGCAAGCAACTTTTCAAGTTCTGTATTGAAATGTTCGACTGAAAGCACATATGCATCAACATAATTATTATGAATCCAGAAAAATTCCTGTTGATGTCTCTGGAGTAGTTTTGTTCTCTGTGCAGGATCTTTCCGAACCGCAAGCGCAATCTTAATGAGCGATACCTCTGCTTCGTTGATAAATGAAAGGTGGACTGGCGCAGTCAAAATCGAAAATAACTCATTGAGCCTCATGGTGTCTTTAAGAGGCGATGCGTCGTATAACTTTTTGATATGAGCCGCGACAATCTCGTCAGTCCCTAATGCAAACCCGTCTATGGTTGAACTTGAACTGTTTCGAGAAAGCACTGTCTCGACAAACTCATTGTGAAGTGTAATAAGTTCTTTGTCGGTAAGTTTTGCCAGATCAGTCTCTCCAATATGCTCGCACAGTGCATAAAAAGCTTTTTCATCTCCATCCCATTCTGCAATAAACTTTGTGCTATAAGAAATGTCGCCGCCACCATTTTTTATGACTGCTGTATATATTTTCTTGATATCTTCCATCTCCATATACCAATCTGCCTTGCCGTTTTCAAAAAAACAGTAGTGTACATCGAAATTCGTCCCTTTCTTCCTCTCAATATGAAAATCAATCTGTGCCTCGGCGATAAAATGGATAAAATAGGGCGACCCATCAAATCGCTGGTGATACCACTCTTTTCCCGTCCATTTGGACAACTCTTTTCGAGTCAACCCTTGTATATACTCCATAAATAAAATTATAGCATTTTCCTTACAACACCTCTCTCTGCATCAACCTCAATCCTATCGCCAGTTTTTAAAACTCGCGTGATATCCCGCACACCGATTATACAAGGCACATTGAGTTCTCTCGAAATAACCGCCGCATGACTGGTAACTCCACCTTGTTCTGTAACAATTGCTACTGCTTTCTTCATGATGGGCACAAACTCCGGAGTTGTTTGATTGGTTACCAAAATCTCTCCTTTCACAAAAGACTTCATGTCTTCAGCAGTACGTACAATATGAACGTGGCCTGTGGCGAATCCACGGCACGCGGGAACCCCCTTCCATTCAACTTCTTTTTTATGTTCTCGTGCACCTGCTTCGAAAAAGCCCTGTGCTGTGGCACCCTCGGCAATAAAATATCCTTCAGGAGTTACTGCGTAGAAAGTTCTTTCCTTTCTCTGTGCGATCAACTCGGCGACATCTCTTCCTTCAAGCAAGACTGCTTTTACTTCCTGAAAAATCAAGAAGGTAAGATCTGATTTTGAATATGAAACCCGACGGGAGAGCTCTTCGAGAAAAAGATCGTAATAATGCATGCCTATATATGATCCCTTTTTGCGTTCATCTTTCCATTCTGCAAAAAGCCATGCGACTTTGATCAATTCTCGAGTAAAATTCGACAGGTTAATCTTTTCGAAGGTATCATCGCGCTTTTTCTTAGCTACCTTTCTACCTCTGTTTCTCTTCTCCATAATTTCTACAAACGAAGATTTTGACGCTCGTAGCTCTTCAGACTTTTTTTGCAGTTCAGAATAAAAGAAATCAATAGTCAGAACTTCGGCAACAAAATAATTGTTGTGTATCCAGAAAAAAGACCGCGTATGAGCTTCTAATTTCTTATATAACCTCGGCTGCTCTGCCTGCATTGTCTCAAGCGACGGCAAGTCAGTTGGGTACACTTTCTCAATCGCAGTAGCAATTTCTATAAGTTTCCACTCTGCTTCTAATGTATATGAATCAATCAGGGGATTTGTCAGTGTGCGGACGATTTCTGGAACATCTTTGGATACAACGCCTTTAGCAACGAGTTCTTGGGAAATAACACTTTCAAGCCAATCAATCTCTCCAGTGGACATAAAAGTGTCCGCCATATATGCAACTGAACCGGCTAAAAGGTACCCGATGTGGAATTGTTCAAATAAATCACAGAGATCCTCATCTGAAAGCATCTTGAAATTTGTCTGGTCAATCTTTTCTCTGATTTCATCATAGGACTGCCAATCTTTCCGCCATCCAATTTGTATATTTAAAAAAGGAATGCTTCCTTCTTTCTTGATTTTATCGACAATCCAATCGCGAACTTGCTGTACACTGTCCCAATCTAGAAACCAATTCCCCTCATTTCCTTCTTGGAACCCGAAACAATATCCATAGTGAGGTGAAAACCGTTCTGAAAATGCATGGAGTTCACTTTCAGATGCAGCAAAAAGGGTAAAAAGCTTAGAATGGAAATTTTTATTAAAATCAGAACTCGTCTTCCGTACTAACTCAATCGGAAAATCAGAAAGTTTCTTTGCTAGAGGTTTAAATGTCTCCTGTTTTCCAATAACTTTTACTTCTATATTAGGAAAATGGGATTGCAAATCCTCTCGAAGTTCATGCTGATCATGCCCAATCGCAACAGCGTCAGGTTTGTGCTTCGCGAAAATTTCCCAACTTCCCTGCACTCGGTCACCAATAACAACTTGATCGACAAGCTTAGCGGCGGCAAGTGCCGCCGCCCGCTCTTCCATGGTTAAATTCGGTATTCTCTTTTTGAGTGTCTTGACTGCTTCATCATGCGCAACAACTGCAATTAGATAATCTCCTAATTTCTTTGCTTCACGCAAAAAATAATGGTGCCCAATATGTAAACCATCAAATGTTCCAAACGCCATTACTTTTTTATTTTTCTTCGGCACGTTTCAAAATCGTTACCACTCCCTTCTCCGCGTCCACCTCCACCAAATCGCCGGTTTGTAGAATTTTTGTCGCAATTTGTGTCCCAATAACAGCGGGTACATTCAACTCTCGAGCCACAACCGCAGCATGACTGGTAATTCCTCCTTCATCAGTTACAATTGCCGCTGCTTTTGCACATAAATGGACAATCTGTGGACGTGTCATACCCGTTACCAAAATCTCTCCCTTCTGAAACGCACTTACTTGTTCATTGTAATCAGATGTGACAAAACTGACGACACGAACACGGCCTATGACCTTTCCCTTATTTGCAACACTCCCTTTGAAGGTGCTGACAGCACTAAAATCTTCAGCTACCAGCTTTTTATATTTGTCTGCCTCTTCACCAGTAAGTAAAACAGCCCAACGATTATTTAAAATTGACACATATCCTGACTTACGGCGTCGAATTTCTTCCATATCAATTTTTTGTCCCGAGAAAAACGCAATCATTTCTTCTACAGTAGCAAACTCAAGATCAGGCTGTTTGCTTCGGAAAACTAATTCCTCAAGGATTTTCTTAAGATGATAGCGAAGATGCATGAAATGATACCTTGTCCAAAATCGCAAACAACCAAGTTCTCCAATAAGTCTCCCTAGATTCAAAATCTCCGGCGGAACTGGAATGTCAGGCGTCTTCACACCTTCTTTTACAAAAGAAAGAATCTTTTCTCTATAATGATCCGCATCAAATGGTTTCTCTCCTTCTATTTCATTAAACCATCCATATTGAGTCACAAATTTTTGGAGTAAAATATTCTGTGCATCAACAGAAAGAATCGACCAACGCTTGTATGCCTCTTCAATTTCTTTTTCTTCCTGTGCCCAAGGTAAATCTTCCGGCCAATAAGTTGAGGCGCGCAATAACTTGTCTTTTTCTTGGTACTTATCAAGAAGAGTTGTTATTTTCTCTTCAAGAGATTTGACGTGCTGCGGATTACTGATAAACATGCGGGCCAAGGTTTTTAGCATTTGATTGAAGAGTGTCTGCACATCCACAAGTAAAGCCAAGGTCTCTTTTTCTTTCCAAACTTGTTTCCATGCCCACTCTTCCATTTCCTTTGCTTCAGTAAACAGCGTCTTCCGTACATCGGTTAATAAACTTTTTATTCTTTCTGGATCCTCCCAGACTTTTCTGAAATACTCGCCAGCTTGATTCATTTCCTCAACGTCAAAATACGCCCGATTAGACATATCAGGAGAGACAAGATAAATCACATTCTTGTATTCAAACCCTGCAAAATCAAAAAAAGTTTTAGCAAAAAATCCTATGTGGGCAGCGGTATAGTACGGTCGAACAGCACGAGTTTCAAACATTCGCTTATATATTCTTTTTGCGTTCTGTTCCATACAGATGATACTACCTTATATTAAAACTGTTTGACAATAGATATTATATCGTGTTATAGTGTAAATCGATCACAAAAACCTCCTCCGCAGTAATGTGTGAGGAACAAACTGAAAGGAAGTACCTTGAGCACTCCCCACAAAATCCTCTGTCTCTGCCTCGGAAATTCCGACCGAAGCCCAGTCATGGCCGCCGTTCTGCACATGTATCTCACCAGTGCAGGCTACACTGACGTCATTGTCGAGAGCGCCGGAGTCGGTGATTACGCGAAAACAGGTGGCAAACCTGCCCCATTTGGTGTCGCCGCCGCGAAATTCCTTGGACTTCACATCGGTGGCCACACACGTCGTCACGTTGAAACACTGAAGCTCGACGATTACGATCTCTTTGTCTGCGCCGCAGATGACGTTGCCCGAGAACTCCTCAAGTTCTGCGGCGATCGGAGCAGGATGTTCAATGCCAACGTAGCAAACCCCTTCCCAGTCCAGTTCCAACAGGACTACGAACCGTGCATGATCGCCATCCTTGGCGGCATGTACCGTGTCGTCGCCCGCTACTTCCCTCCCCAATCCTTCGAGATGTAGCCGCCTCTTTCTTCATCAGCCCAACCGCTTGCGGTTGGGCTGACTCTTTTATTGCCTAGCGAGTGAGCAACCTAAATTTCAAGGAGCAAAGCGACTATGAAATTGGAAGCACTCTTGTGGTACGGAGAGAAAAAGTATCTTCGTTTTCTCTCCCGAACGAGCGACCTAGATTTCTTACGAGCATAGCGAATGTAGAAATCGGAAGTACTCTCGTGGTGCGACGGCAACAAAGGGTTTAATATCTCGCCCGTGGGGGGGTGAAAGCATTCGCGAAGCGAATGCTTTTTGTGTCTAGGATTTGACCTAGGGTTAATACCCTTTATTTCCTCTCCAAGATTTTCACCGTTCCTTTCTCGCCATCAACTTCAACAATATATCCATCTTTTAGTACATGAGTTGCGTACTTGAGTGCAACCACACAAGGAATCCCAAACTCACGCGAGACTACCGCAGCATGGGAAAGTAATCCTCCTTGATTAGCGAGAATCGCAGACGCTTTTTCACACGCAGGCATAAATTCGGGTGAAGTTGTTTCGGCAACCAAAATATCTCCTTTTTCCATTCTCTCAAATTCTTTTGCCAGCGAATCAAATGTCTTTGGATCAGAAACAATAACCTTAACCCGTCCAATAACTTTTCCTTTGCTTGCAGGAATACCCTTTAGAATCTGAATTTCAGAGGGAATTTCTTCTCCCGCCTGTTTTAATAACGTAAGAATATCGTCTTTGACTTGCGCTCCGGCATGGACCGTAACTGTATTACCTTCCCCAATAATCACCCTCGCTTCTTTCCTATCTCTGGTCACTTGCGAATCAACCTTCACTCCATCAAAAAGTTTGTAGATATCATTGACCCCGTAGTATTTGAGGTCATGTATACTCACACCAAACTGCTTTTCAAGCTTGCGAGACATCTGGCGGAAATATGAGTCCTCGCCAAACCAAGGATAGTTAAAAATCTCCACTCTCGAACGCTCTTTGAGTTTGTAATTCCTCATCAGATTTTCTTGCATCACCGGATTATTTACGGAGAGTTTATATGCCTTATCGGTATAGAAAAACTCGGTTCGGTAAAAGAACGATGTCGCCAAGCACCAATGTCCAAGAAATTTCTCAACATTTTGTTTGGTAAGTATTTCGGGTTTCTTTATCTCCGAATCAAATATTTCTAAGAGCTTGTTGAGATATTCAACATGGGCATTGAAATATTCGTTAAACCGTTTAGTGTCGGCAAAAAACTCTGCGCCATCATCAAGCTGTGCTTCAAGTACTTTTTTAGGAAGCCAGCAGTACCAACTGTCATCAATAGCAGTTTCCAGTGCATAGAAACCTTTATAAAAGCCCATCCATGCATCACTCATCAAAAAATCAATCCCCTCAAAGTGGAACAATCGTTGATACTGTTTTGATTCGTCTATGAATTTCATCTCTGTAATATTCTCACAATTCCCCTCTCGGCGTCCACCTCAACTAGGTCACCGTCCTTCAAAATCTGTGTAGCAATTTTACAACCCACTAAACAGGGGATTTTAAACTCACGGGAAATAATGGCGGCATGACACGCCATGCCTCCCTCGTCAGTAAGAATTGCTCCCACTTTATTCACCAACATAGTCATATTTGGGTTAGTCATTCCAGTAACCAAAACATGTTTCTTGTTTATCTTGCCCGCAATTTTATGAATTTCACTTGGGGTATCTACTTTTACTAAAACAACTGTTCCTTGAAACTTCCCTTTATGTGCAATTGTTCCCTTGAACTCCTGTAATTCTTGGGAGGGCTGACTTGAATCAAGTATCTGTATCTTTTTCTGTTCCGCCTCAACACCACTGACAAAACTTACGCCGTCGGCTTTATAGTGAAGCAGATATGCCCTTTTTCTATTCTGCAATTCTTGTCCTGAAAGCCAAACACTCGACTGTAGTAACCGAATCACATCTTCAACTCTTGAGAACATAACAAACTCTCTATGGGTTACTCCTGCTTTATCGGCAAGGTGTGAGAAGAACAGCATTAAAAAATAATGGGCTCCACCCCAACACGCTTTTAGTGTTAAGCGACAGAGAGAAGACTGCTGGATAAAATAAGTAATGTCTTCTGCTTCCTTAGATTTCAACAGAGTTAATATCTCTTGTTGTTCCTTTTTAAGTAACACCTTCCCATGCTTATAGTTTTCTACTTCCTTCTTTGCTTTCTTGAGCTCTTCTGGTGTAAGTCTATATTTAATTATCTTTGCACCTTCTGCTTCAGATTCAACATTAAAAAGCATGAGCGGATATTTCAAGGCGTGTTCTTGTATGCTCTCGTCAGTTGGATTCTTTGACAATAAAAGGACATCACATTTCTCTTGATACAGAAGATCGTCTTCTTTTGGTGTGGTAAGTGTAATATATGGTTGCAAATAATCATCTCTATATTTCTCTTTCACAATTTCTGCGAGTTGCTCTTCCACAGGAGCCATTACTTCTTCTCGGGAACACATAAAATATGCGAGTACTTTGCGTTCAACAACACGATATTCTTCAAAATATTTTAAGAGTTCGTCATTAGAAAGCGAGGGATTGAAACTTAATCGTATGTTTTTGATAACATTCCAATACTGGTGAGCAGCTTCCTTTGCATCAGAAATAGTTTTTGAAGCAAAGAGAGGATTAAGAAATTTCTTTCCATCTTCATATACCACACTCTCTACATCATCCACAGGAAAGTAACATTCGAGGTAACCCTTGAGACTCCACATAATTTGTTCAGAAAGAACGTTTCCCGTTATATCCCGATGGAAAATATACCGCTCCGTCTGAATATCATTTTTCAGTAACGGTTGTTCTCCTGTCCATGCTAGTTGAAATTTCTTCATTTGAGTATCGTCACTACTCCCTTCTCCGCGTCCACTTCGACCATATCGCCGGTTTTTAGTATTCTAGTGGCATTTTTGGTACCAACTATACAGGGCACTTTAAGTTCGCGGGAGATAATCGCCGCATGCGCGGTTACTCCGCCCTGATCGGTGACTACCGCCGCCGCTTTTTTCATAGCAACAACAAATTCCGGCGTAGTTTGATTTGCAACCAAAATTTCACCTTCCTTAAATTCCGCAATCTCTTTCGTATTGCGAAGCACTCGGACAATTCCTGTAACTTTTCCGCGAAATGCGGAAGATCCATGCAATTCAACCACTGCTCCTAATTTTGGAAACAAGTGATCAACTTTTATTTTTGAATTAATTTCATCTGCGTATAGAGGGTAGGAATCAGCCTTTGCATACAAAATCAAAATCCCTTCTGTATATCTTCGCGATACTAAATTCCAATCAATAGGAATTCCTTTCAAAAAGGCAAAAAATTCTTCCGGAAGCGTGTAAAAAATAAGTTTAGAATCAAAATTGTTTCGTTGAGCAATTAAGGCAAGAGACTCATAAAATATCGTGTTGGTGCGCAATACGCATTCTTTTCTTCTATCTTGAATATGACTGAACAATTCGGCAATGCGAAGTACGTTTTTCAAACGCTCTGAAACCCCGAATGTCTTGCATAACACCTCTTTTGCTTTGCGATGGGCGTTAGGCATACCCTGTTTTGCATGAAGAATATCTTCAACATCTGGTGATGACTCTGCGAGTTTGGTTGCTTCAAGACGAATATCAGAGGCACTCACTCGTTTGTAATCAAGATAATTTGTTCGTACCCAAAAATAATTTCTTTCTGCGGAACGAACCAGTGAAGCAATACTCTCTTCAGTTTCATGTTTTTGTATAGCTAGAGCAATACGAAGGATCACCATCTCAAAATCACTCACAAATGAACTAAACACCGAAGCCGTGAACGTGGTAATTACTTCATGTGTCGCCCTTTCTCCCAATTCCCCAATAATAATTTGCTGCAGCCAGTCATCAGTGCCTGTCGTAAGAAATGCATCAACTACATACCCGTATGATGCTTGTTCGACTTCAAGCTCATAGAGATGTTTCAACAAATACTGGAACTGTTCCGGAGAAAGCTCCTCCAAACACACATCACCGATAGTATTGAAATATTCAGTAAATGCCCGATATCGTTTCTCCCATTCAGAGAAAAATACAGGTGCAAACGAACGGTCAACAATTGCCGCATCAAGTAATAGATTCCGCTTGTCTTGCATCTCACTGGTTGACCAAAACCAATCCCAGCTATCTCGAGCAGTTTTATTTTGATAGACAAGCCCAAACGATTGCGCGTACGGAAACCGCTTTGATCCAAGCGAAAGTCCCATTGCCTGAATATGAATACCGAAAAGATACCCCGCATAACTTTTAGGGAACCATTCAGTCGACGTATTTATCTGCGCAATAATTTCCTCTTTGGTCATAGTATCCGTACAACTCCATGATTTCCTTTCACTTCGACCAGATCGCCAGTTTTCAACACTTTGGTCGCAACTTTCGTGCCGATCACACATGGTTTGCCCATTTCTCTCGCCACAATAGCGGCATGGCAGGTAATTCCACCTTCATCCGTAACAAATGCGGCCGCTTTTTTCATGGCGGGCAGATATTCGGGACGTGTCATCGATGCGACAAGAATTTCCCCTTCTTTAATCTCATTGAGTGATTCAAGTGTAGTGCACACTCTCACCCGCCCGCGCACTGTTCCTAAGGATGCAGCCGTGCCACGCAATTCATCCCCTTCGTGTGTATGTCCTTTAGTTAGAACTAAGACGGCTGATTCATATTCTTTACCCGTTAAAATCAAGATTTCTTCTGGAACCGCGACCACACACATACCCGCACGACGTTTTGACAATTCTGTCGCACGAGATGGGAGGGACTCATTAAAATCAGGAGGTAATCCATACCTCAAATCATTCAGAGGAATCACTGTGCGACGGGACAATTCCTCAAGAAGTGTTTCGAGCCTTTCAACTGCAAGCAGAATATATTTTTTCCGTTCATCCTGCCAATCAGTCACAAAAGAAAGCACCTCGAACCGATCCACAAGTTCGGAGGGGAGAGAAAGTTTTTCTATCCAATATTTTTTATCTTTCTCGTTTTGTATCTTTCCACCTTTCATACGAAGTAGAGCATTCGCCTCACCCGCAATTTCGTCAACTGTCATCCGCCTGCGACCCGCATATGAATTACGCATCCATCCCCATTTTGTAATATATTTTGATATCGCCTCCATTCGCTCCTTCTTTGGAAATTTTCCTATCGCTCGTAATTCTTCTTCTGCTTCTTGCGCAAAAGATAGTGAATCAGGATTTGTCAACGAGACAAACACCTCGCTGAGTTCTTTCTCATCTTTAGTAAAAGGCTTAAGGGCAACCTTCAAACGTACATCGCTTGGAATTGCAAGCGCTTCGATGATATGTGCTGCACCAACCGAATCCGTCAGTGCGCGCATGGTTTTCTGGATAAACGTATATAGCTCGGTATCCGACAACGTGGACAAATCAGTACGGTCTATCTCTTCAAGATTTTTTGTATGCGGTTCTTGCGAAACAACATAATTTTTGCGTACCTCCTTGAAATAATTCTTGTCTTTCTCCCATTTACCGAATGCAAAATCGTGCAATCGTTCAAGATCGCTGACTCGATAATAGAGATCACCGCCTTCAGTTTTTGAAGTAAACAACCCTGCAGAATACCCCACCCCCAATTCTTTTTTCATCTCAAAACCCGAAAACCACGCGACCATTAGAAACACCGGCGTAAGATTGCCGCTTTGGATATACCAATCATCTTTCAACAAAATGTCTAGTTCTTCTTTACGCATGTTTCAAAATCGTGACAATTCCTTTCTCCAAATCAATCTCTATCGTATCGCCGGTTTTAAGGACTTTTGTTCCAATTCGCGTACCAATAACACAGGGCAGTCCAAGCTCTCGAGACACAATAGCGGCATGACAGGCAATACCGCCTTCATCTGTAATAATTGCTTTTGCCTTGCGCATCAGCGGGACAAACTCAATACGAGTCATGGAAGTTACTAAAATCTCTCCTTCATTAAAAACTTCGGTGTCCGGCTGATGAATAATCCGAACAACACCAGATACACTCTTCACTCCACCTCTACTCGCCACTTGGCCTTTCACTTCTGTGTCGTTCGATAGTGATGAATATACTTTGAAAAGCTCGTGCGCATCTGCGCCATAAAAAAGCTGGCGTTTCTTTCCTTTTTCCCAAACCGCAAACACACCTTCATTCCTCTGATCAATAATCTCTTTCGACACGCGCTCGCCAGTCTCTAGAAAATGTGCAAATTCATCGGACATGTAGGCGCTTAATTCTGAATAGCGCATGCCAACCTGCTGTGCAACATTAGTAATAATCATCACGAGATAATAAAAATCTTTCATCATCCCTCGCTTGCGATAATCAATCCACAATATATTCTTCTCGGCAAACGCAAGATCTCTTTTGTCTTCATCAGTCAACACAATATCTTTCATGTGCGATGTTCTCTCCTCATGCAGACGCGCAAAATTTTGTTGCATCGCATCAAATTCAGCTTGTATTCCCTCTGCTCCTTTCTCGGCTAAATATTTTTGTGCATCAGACAGAAGCGAAGCGGAAGTTATTTCAACCGCCTTGTAGAAATCCGACTTGAACCAGAAAAATTCGCCAAGATACTTTTTTACCAAGGCATCAGTACTTTCTTTTCTGGATAATTTCAAACAGATATTCAAAAAATACTCGCGCTCTATGTTGAGTATCGTCTTTGTCTCTGGATGAGAGAGCGTATTAAACAGATGATCGGCATCCGAAAGCGAAAGATGGTGACGTTCTGCAAACTTTGGAACTATGTCCGTGTGAATCACTCCACCTTTATCTTCTCCAATCGCACCGTAGTACCACCAATGAATGGAGTATTCGAGTAACTCGCGAAAGATCGGAGACAATTCTTTTGGGGATGCTTTTCCTCTAACTTTAAAATATTTCTGCCAGACAAAATCAAGTCCTGCTTCAAAGTGCAAATGCTCTTTTATTTTTTCATCAAGCGTCTTTGGGTCTTTGCAATAGTCTTGATATAACCGCTTGCCAGTATCCGCAATAATATGCCGTGCAATAATCTGATGGAAAGCAGTCGCATCCTCTTTCCATAAGTAACAGAAGGAGGGAGAAAACGGTGAGTGATGAATCTTATCCGATTCTACGTATGCACCGAAAGCAATCTCACAAAACATAAAAGCCGCATTTGCCCGTGCAGAGTCAAATTCGTTACTTTTTAGATACGTAATTACCTCCTGTTTAGTCATGTTGAAACAATGGCTTCATTGTTCCGTTTTTTGACGATTACGTCAACCCCGTTAGAGATAGGTCGCGGTCAATTAGAGCCTGTAAATATGTGTTTTTCGAGCGGCCGCGATCTCTAACGGGATCAACAATACGGCCAAGATATTGACTAATGGCAATATTTCGTGCTATAATATAAGAAGTACGCAACTGAACCTTGAGAGCTAAATTGGGTCTTGCCGATCCGAGCTTTCTCTACCAAACAATATCTGAACCCCCAACCAACCTACTGAATGAACTCAAAACTGAACCAAACCATTGTAGCAAGACTCCTCCGTGGAGGATTTGCACTTACTCGACACAACACCAAATTCACCTTCCTCCGACACGCGCATGCGGTCGCCGCAGATGGTGGTCATGACTCGGACCGACGTATCTCGAGCAAAGGACAGAAGCAGTGCGCTGCCATGAAATCCGTCTTTGAGACACGGTCGTTCAATGTGACTTATCGCTCCCCGCTCATACGTGTGTGGGATACGCTAGTCGCACTCAACATCCAGAGCCCCGAAGATACCACGATTAAAGAACTGGTCATCGAGTACGGACAAGAAACCCGTCAGTCGGGTGTGCTCGACGCCGCCTACGAAATCATGGGGAGCGTCGGACTCGCTGATATCATGAAGCACAAAGAAGTCGCCACAGCGATGGACGAGTTCGCCGCCCATGCACTGGCAAAACTCAATCTGCAAATCCAAGATGTGTCAGCGGACCGCGGCCAGAAATTCAACGTCCTTGTCGCCGGCCACGGGTGGCTCAATCCCATTCTCGCATATTACATGGCGGGAACAAATGAGACAGCTCGTCGCCATCTCCTCTACCACCCAATGGGCGAGTGTGAAATCATCGAGGTGGGAATCACAGAAGATGGGAGTCCTATCTGGAACCACATCCCCTGTCCCGCCGTTTAACTCCGACCCGTTCAGTTCTCAAGAAGCCCGCGCGCGACCACCAATCGCCCGCGGGTTTTCCTTTTTTATAAAAACGCTCGAGATGCAAATGGATAAAAATACTCTTTCAAGGCATCCCCACGTATCTCATATTTGGGAGATTCCCGCACCGTGTCATCAATCACATCCTCTAAGAGAGAGAGTTCAGCTCCTCTTGCTTTCATTTCAGGCGCAGAGCTAAGTTGCTTGAGAATCACATGTGCTCGTACCAGACATTTCTCGGCATTTTCTCTATCCCCTTTTTCTTTCCAATCCAAAAGACGCGAGACTTCACTGCCTAAATTTGCGATCAAAAATCGTGGTGTGCGTACTACACTCATATAACTTTTGCATCTACAATTTCCTTTATTCTCTGCCGAATTTTGTCATCTTGAATATACATCTCTCTATTACCCAAAGATGGTTTGATATTGATAAGCGCCGTATATTCCAATCTCTCCTCTTTGGGTTTATTAAAGACAATATTGAAACCCCAAATATTCACCGCACTTGAGCCTGCATCAGTGAGTACGGTTGCCGCATCAATATGATATTCGCCTCCAAGCGCGACAACACCGTTTGCAATATCAATAGCTCCTTTTACCATATCATCATAAAACTCCTTGCCGATTTCTTTGGCTTCGTCAATCGATATGGTATCTTTTATAATTTTTATATTCACTCGGTTCTTTTTAGAACTTTAACTATACCATTATTGGCATCAACTTCTACACTATCTCCATCCTTGAGAACTTTTGTTGCGATCTTGGTCGAAATTACACAGGGTTTTTTCATTTCGCGAGCAACAATCGCCGCATGACAGAGGATACCTCCCTCGTCAGTGATAAACGCAGATGCTTTTTCCATTGCCGCAATATAAGACGGGAACGTCATCACGGTTACCAAAATATCTCCTCGCTTAACCTTATCAATATCATGCGGGGTCAAAACCACTTTTACGATACCCTGCACTTTGCCCGCAAACCCAACCTGACCTGATATCTCTTTAATATCTTTCAGATCTTCGTTTATAAAGTCTTGAATCTGTGCAAATTCATCTGCATCTTTCCCTTGGAGAATCAGCAATCCTCCTACATCTCGGAAAAGTGCCCAAGATTTTTTCCGCTCATCAATGCGTATCTTACTCAACAACTTTCCAACCCTCAAAGATTCCGAGATTTCTTCGGGTGATAGGTAAAGAATTTCTGCATAGCTGATCGATAGACGCTTAGCCGCCTCTTCAAGAAAAGGTATGGTATGAAAGAGAGCTTGATTAATGACATCTGTCCTATAAGTGCGCAGATATACATATTCTTTCACCATGTAAATCATTTTCCGATCGGTTTCCTCTACAGAAAACTTTTTGATGAATTCTTCAGCTAATTTTTCCACCTCAGCGGGCTTATGTTCTAACATCTTTATTTTTTCTGGAATTTCCCCTATATCAAAGAGATGTTCCATTCTTTCCATAATATCTTTGGAACTAGGAGGCTTGCCTATCAACCAACGTAGGGATAACCAGCTAAACCGTTTCAAATGGTCTTGAATACCCTTTAATAGCAATTTGTTTTCTCCTGTAATATCTTTTTTATCTCCTATAGATGAGAGTATCTTTAATAGCGAGAGTTGCTCAAACTGACCCTCATTAAGTTTGATTGGTTCAGACAAAACCTTCTTCCATTCCAAGATGTCACGGGAATCAGTGACATACTTTTTGATAATCCTTGAGAGCTCACTGTCCAGAAAAGCGTCAAGCGATAGTACATACAGAAGAAAAACTGAAAATGCCCGTTGTCTGTCAGAAATTTCCATGAGTACACCTGCGATATGCGTATGCGATTTCTGGCTTACGTCACTTGCATAAAGAGTGTTCGTATAAGCAAGGAGTTTGTTCCCCTCTTTCTCACATATATCGCCCATATGCCACAGAAACGCTGGTCCCTCCTCTCTTAATCTCTTTAACTGTACTTCAGCAAAAGCTTCTCTACTCCCTTTACCAAAATAATTGTCATCTTTGTAACTAGCGTAGATGTCATCAATAGGTACCGATAACACTTTATCTAGATATTTCTTGCAGGTATTAAAACAAGATGACGAGAGTGAAAAAGGCACATATGTCCTATTCACTATAAAATCCCATTCTCTTTTTTTCTTCCACGATTCCATCGGATATTTCTTACGCTCGTTTTAAGATTTTTACAATTCCTGTATTTGCATCCACCTCAATTTCATCTCCGTCTTTCAAAGCTTTGGTAGCAATTTTGGTTGCAACAATGCAGGGTTTCTGTAATTCACGTGCCATAATCGCCGCATGACACACCACACCGCCTTCATCAGTTACAAATGCTGCTGCTCGTTTCATCGCTGGTAGAAAATCCGGCAGTGTCATGGGCGCCACAATAATATCCCCTGATTTTATTTTGTCTATCTCGCGAACACCATATAAAACTTTTGCAACACCTCGAACAATCCCTTTGAACGCTGATTGCCCCTTAAACTCTTTGAGATCTGCTTTCACATTAATCTCCTCAAATTGGATGTTAAATTTCTCTTCAACAAAAGAGCGTGACGCACCTACATACAACTCATTGTTTGTAAAGAAATAACCTGAAGCTCTCTGTCTCAAGATTTCCAGAGAAGGCGGCGTATTATTCTCAATCTCTTTGATTTGCAAAACCGCAACTAAATCACCGAGTGCCGGATATAATTTTTCAAGTGATTTTCTAATCGTCGCTTCCGATCCAGGCACAAAACGTTCCGTTTCCTTGCGAAGCTTCATGAGACTCGAAAATTGTTCACCCAGCTTGTCTTTATACAGATCAAAAAGCGAGGACTCCCACCCCCACCAGACTGCTTCAAACCATGTCCACATGGATTCATATGCTTGTAGAAACTCTACAAGCTCTTTGTGCGACAAAATGGGTTCGTTTTCGTATATATTTTTTATCTTCTCAAATACTTTCCGAAATGGAATCTCAATGTAAGAAAAACTACCAGTGCGTAGAGCTTCATCAATAAGCAACTGTTCAACCCACCGAATACCTTGCTGGTTGTAGAAACCTTGGATTACCTTTCCCGTATACTCAAAAATAATATAGGGTAAAAAAGGTTGTTGTTTTGTTGTCCAAATTTTAGGGTTGACTGCTTCAGCTCTCCACCACACCTCGATTGTGGCGAGTGTAAAATCTCTGGAGAAATACTTCGTGTATACCGGCCTCTTATCCATTTGCTTTCTTGATTATTTTTACAACCCCCTTGTCCGCATCCACCTCAATGAGATCGCCGTCTTTTAGGACTTGGGTTGCTACTTTTGTACCAACAATACAGGGCTTGCCAAATTCTCGAGACATTATGGCCGCATGAGAAAGCAATCCTCCTTCAACCGTTACAATAGCCCCTGCTCGTTTCATTGCAGGCACATAATCAGGACCAGTCATAGAACAGACTAGTATCTCACCCTCCTTCAGTGAGTACGAATCTTTTGGTGAAGATGCAATTTTTACTTTTCCTATCGCAACCCCACGCGAAGCGCTTTGTCCCTTAAATTCCATAATTCCAGCCTTAGAAACACTGAAAGAGTTTTCTATCCATTCACTCAATGCTCGCCCTTCATCTCCACTTGCAATCATCGACTCACCCGAAAGCAGAGCGAAGGTAAAAGCGTCACCGCGTTCCTTCAATTCAACTGGATTGATTTGTGCTTTTCCCTGCAACGCTCGTAGTATTTCTTCTGAAGTCAGGTGCTGTAATTCACCTGTGGTAATACTAAGACGTGATGCGACAAGTTCAAGTAAGGGTTTGAACTGTGCCCCCGCTCTCATCGCCTCATCTACACCGGCGGTTAGCACCCAGCCCAACCTTCGTGCCCACGCAATGTCTTTTATGAGTGTGGAATCACTCTGGAGCACTGTGAGTAATTCCTCTGCTTTCTCTCTATTTTTCTTATGCATTTCTTGCTGAAGAGTAAAATCACGATGTGCCCCTTTCATAAGAGCATTCTTAATTTTTTCGATAAGTTCTTTCTTATCAAGCGGAGCAAGAGGCATGACAAAGTACGTCTTCATCCAACTATATTCATCAAGGTACGTGTTGAGCTTTTGTTGAAAAATACTATTGCTTTCAAAATCTTTCTCTTTTTCAGCGATACCCACCAGTTCAAAAAAATATCCTTGCTCTTCTTGAAAAGCTGCTTTTTTGACAGGAAAAATCAAGAGTGTTAGAGCATCCGTCAAATCGATAATCTTTTCAACCTCATTCTTATGCGAAATGAGTCCTGACTTAACACGGTCAGTAAGCATGTTGTATTCTGAAATATACCAAGGTATGTAGAACCATGGAGTAATACGTATGAATGCTGCGTCGAATCGAATCCACAGTTCACCTAACTCCGTGTCAGTGATGTGAGTTCTCTGTATTTCTTTGTTAAAAGAATTCATCTTTTGTCGAAAGAATTGCATCTGTCCGACAGAGTTTCTCAACACATATTCAAGATAGTCTTCATTAAGAAGAGCTTCCCGAAGTTTCTGGAGCAAGGGAGATCTTTGAGAAAGTTTTGTATAACCATGACTTGAATTTGTAAAGAGATAATCGTAACGAAACACCCCAAACTTTAAATCTTCTGGAAAATATTGATAGAGTCCTCGGGTGTGAAAATCAGACAGAAGTATGCAGTTCCCATTTCTTTGCTGAAATTCAAAATCCCATTCGCTTAGATTAAGGTCAGATTTTGTAAGTTTTTTCATTTTTTAAGGATTTTAACAACCCCCTTGTCCGCATCCACCTCAATGAGATCGCCATCTTTGAGGACTTTTGTGGCATTTTTTGTTCCCATAACACAAGGGATATTAAATTCACGACTCACGATGGCGGCATGACACGACAGCCCACCCTCATCTGTGACAATAGCGGCTGATTTTTTAAGAATGACCATGTAATCAGGGGTGGTCATGTTTGTCACTAGAATGTCACCGTGGTTTAACTTTCCGAAATCCTTATGACCCATAATCACTTTGGCAATACCGGTAACTTTTCCCTTGCAAGCAATCTGACCTTTAATTTCCTTGATATCCTCCTGTATAGGACTTTCAAAATATGCGCGAATTTTCTGGTAATCCTTTCCTGTAAGAAGAATCTCCTCACTGTTCAAAAAACCGTGGGCAAATCCCTCTCGTCTTTCCTGTATTACTTTTTTGTCTGGTAACGCTTCATCCGCAAAACCTGCGAGGACCTCCTGATAGGTAAGTGTATAAAATGATGGCAAATCTGCTTTCAATTTTTGTGCAAGCAACTGCGCCAAAGGTCTGAAGGCAAACCATATCTGCTGTGAAGATTCCTTGATTCTGTTTCGGCAGAAAATACCAACTTGAAGCCCGGTAAGTAAAAAGTGCTTTTCGGGTGAAGGCTTAAGTTCGTTTGAACCGACTTCGGACTTGAGCTCTGCACGTAAGTCCTCTTCAGTATAATTTTCTATAAGATTATAAGACGTTTTTATCCACGCAAATTTTTCAAGATGAGATTGTATTTCCTTATCTGTAAGTTTCCCCTGCATTTCCAATTTCTTCAAATTCCGTATTGATTCATTAATATAGTCTACATCGAGCTTTTTGTAAGAATACGAATATTCAAGAATGTCCGGTCGCTCCTTTGATAGCTCTTTCTCGCAAAAATTGGTAAGTGGCATTGCAAACACGTAGAAACCCTGAATTGTTTTCAAAACCGAGATGTAACGCTTGAAGAGCGATATAAGATCAGGGAGACTACTGTCCTCAAGAAACTTCACCTCATGAATAAAGCGATTATTTTCTTCTGCAAACTTATCAAATTTTTTGACAACAGTTAGAGGCCATTCGATGTCCTTGGAAAAAGCCTCTCGAAATTTATCAGAAAAAAGTTGAGTATCTTTTAAATCGATAAGATACTTATCCTGAACCCATAATGTGTTCACATACTTCAAGATCACACCGGAAGCGATTTCCTGTGGTTGCATTAGCGCTTCCATTACTATGGCCTTCGATTGAAGAAAACCGAAACGCGTTACCGCAGGATCCCACTCTACAGTCTTTATTTTATTGAATATTTCCTCTGATAACTTTTCAATCATATTAGTTACTTAACTATTTTCACTACCCCTGTATCCGCATTTACTTCTACTATATCGCCATCCTTTAACACATGCGTTGCGATTTTTGTTCCAACCACACAAGGTTTTCTCATCTCTCGAGCCATAATCGCCGCATGACAGGTAATTCCACCCTCGTCCGTCACGAAAGCCGAGGCTTTCTCAAGAGCAGGCAGCAGGTTTGATGTGGTCATCGTAGTTACCAATATATCGCCTCGTTCGAATTTTTCGACATCTTTGCCAGTTTTTATGATTTTCACCGTCCCGCGAGCGCACCCTGCATACCCAGTCTTTCCTGAAAATTCAGTTACGGCGTCCTTTGTCATGTCCAGAAACGGATGGCTCTGCACAAATGATACCACTTCGGCTCCCTCAAGAATCCTATACTCATCTCCTTGAACGTGATATATCAAAAAATTCTCCAGACGGTTCTTAACATGAGAAACGTAATCAAATTCTCCCTTAAGTGCAGTGGACACTTCATCCGCTGACAGACAGATAAGACCTTCGTATGAGATGTTCAGCAATTGAGCTATCTTGTCGAGCACAGGCCGGACAATCGCGGCTGATTCATGCACAAAATCCCCGCGCTGGGTTCTCAAATAAACTACTTTTCGAATAATATCGACAACGTGTTTGTCTTGAACACTAAAACTCGAAATTGCTTTCTCAATCTTTTGTTCTCTTTCTTTTCGGTGAGCGAGTCGAATCTCAAGTTCATGAAGTGCTTTGGTTTTATTGATTCCTTCCAACCGTTTCAAGACGGTTTCTTTTGTCCACGCATCACCGATAAAATACCGCACGCCCAGCCACCCGTATTTCTGTGCATGATTCTCTGCGACAATTGGCAATTCTTCCTCTCGTATACCTGCAAGACGAAGGAAATCATCTTGTTCATATTCTGCCGTAGTCAAACGATCCGCGACAGAGATGGTGTCATATAACTTTTGAGCTTCTTCTTTGTTTGCAGTATATTTCTTTACCAATTCCTCGGCAAATTCAACGAGCGGACGCTCAAAAAAAGTTATCTGATAAAATACTGTGTAATGAGACAGCGCTCGAGAGTAAACAAGGATTGCATCTGCAAGAACTTTTTTGTCTGCTGATTTGTCTCCAACATATTTTCTAAATAAGAGCGAGACTTCTCGTAATTTGTCTCCCGCTTGAAGACATTGCTCTATAAGACTATTGATATATTGATTATTCGATACATCAAATTTATTTTTTACTTCCGCTTCTATTTCGAGCAGGTCACCTGCGAATTGATAAAAATAATGATTGACCTGCAACCAACGCACAATAGTTTCCAATCCCAAAAGACTTCTGGATAATTCCCTATTTTGCATTCCCGAAATAATGGCGCTCGAGCCGAATGGCGGCTCTGCCCGTTCGCCAAAATACGTCAGGTCGCTTTCCTGTATACTTTCTAGGTCTATTTTCTTCATCTTATGATTCTCACGATTCCTTTATCTGCATCCACTTCCACTGTGTCGCCATCCTTGAGAATTTTGGTGGCAACACCAGTACCAATCACACAAGGTTTCTTCATCTCGCGCGCGACAATTGCGGCATGAGAGAGAATGCCGCCCGCGTCCGTTACAAATGCTGCGGCTTTTTCCATAAGAGGCAAGAATTCTGGACGGGTCATCCCAGTCACCAAAATATCTCCTTTTTCAAATGGAGCGTTGTATTTAAACGGATCAATAACCAACCGCACTATTCCACGAACATTTCCCTTATACGCAATTTGTCCTTTAATTTCTTTAATTCCAACTTTTGGCAAAACAATCTTTTCCATTTCTGATACCTGCAAACCAGAAAAAAGTAGTGACTTCCCAGACTCAAAAAATTGAATTGATTGTCCAAATCTCTCTTCCAGAACACTCTTATCTGGCAAAAAAGCACTTTTAAAGTACGCTCGAAATTCTTCTTTTGTTGTAGATAATACCAATTCCTTGGCAATTCCCTTTTCTTTACCAACTTGTTCTGCAATTCTCTCCATGAAATTTTCCTGTTCTCTAAATACAGGTTCTGAATACAAGCGTGCTTCTTCAAATATCGGCAAATACTTTTCCAAACCTTCAGGAGACAAGTAATCTACAATGTATTTAACACTTAGATGCGGGATGTAGTAGTCTGCAATATTTTTCCAAAATTCCTCGTAGATTTTCGCATCTAGTTTTTTGTCTTCATTCTGTTTAAAAAATAACAGGACTCGCTCCGCATGTTCTTTCAACGAATCGGCGAGCTTTTTTGCGTTATGCGAGTCTCCATTAATCTGTGTAACTAATCGATCTCCTAAATTGTCTTTTTCTGCTTGGCTGACCCAGCAATCCGATATGCCTTTCCGATGAGTGTACACAACAAGTCCGTAGGCTGAATCTCCTGATATACGATTCCCATCTGTCCATTCCCCTCCAAATTGTGAGCAGGAATGCAAACTCCACTTCCCCGACCATACTTTCACCCAGTCAGTGTGTTTTTTAAAAGAAGAAAGATCCATAGGGCTATTTCAACGTAGTAATCGGACGGGATTGGACGATGTAGAATTTGCCATCTTCGCGCGCCCATTCGATATCACAGGGGAATTTGTAGTGATTCTCAATTTTGATGACAAGATCGGAAAGGGCAAAGATTTCTTCGTCAGAGAGGACTTGTTTTTCGCCTTCGGATGAAGATATATCGCGCCATTCATTGCCGCCATGTTCACCAGATTTTTTAAAGAGACCCCGTTCTTGTGTCACTACATTTTTATCGAGAATCAACCGGTCACTTTTATGCACAACATAACTATCGGGTGTAATTTGCCCTGACACCACCGCCTCGCCAAGCCCAAGAGCCGCTTCAATGATGAGTTGATTTCGATCTTCTGTGACTGGGTGCACCGAAAATGCGATACCTGCTGCTTCGCTTTCAACCATTTTTTGTATCACTACCGCAACTGAAATCTTTGTATTATGCAATTCCTTTTCAAAACGATAAAAAACTGCGCGCGGAGTGAATAGAGATGCCCAACAATGTTGAACTTTTTCAAGGACATTCTTTTCAGTGGTATTAAGAAAACTGTCGAGTTGACCTGCCCATGCAGCGCTTGCAGAATCTTCGGCGGTTGCCGATGAGCGCACCGCGACAAATTTTGCTCCCAATCGCCCGAATTCAGCTCCGATAGTCGATGCAATATCCTGCGGCATTTTTGCTTCAAGTATCATCTCCTGAATCTTCTCTGACGCTTTCTCAACTGTATGAATTTCCTGATGATTAACGGTATGCAAAATCGCATCAATCTCAACTCCCAAATCAGTCTCGGCAAGAAAACGCTCAAATGCTCCTGCAAGCACCACGAAACCCTCGGGCACGGGAATTCCCGCTTGGGTCATCTCGCCAAGCGAGGCGCCCTTCCCACCTGCAATCGCGGCATCTCCTTTATTCAATTGGTCAAATCTACGTACAATTTCCATAAAAACATACCTTTTGCAAGGTTGCTTAATAGTACCTCACCACTGTAAATTTTCAATCTGTATTATGCCAGCGATAGCGTATAAAACACAGATTTGTTCGCAAAAAACTACCAGTTGATAGTTCGAGAATCATTACAAATTGGAGTACTAGATTTTGTTGGGTTGTAAGGAGTGCGCTTTTCGGTATAATATTCAGATTCAGTTATACGGGGTGTAGTATAGTGGTAGTATACACGTTTCGGGTACGTGAGGCCCGAGTCCGATTCTCGGCACCCCGATAGGGCCTGTAGTCTAGTGGTACGACGCGTCATTCGCATTGACGAGGCGGGGGTCCGATTCCCCCCAGGTCCAACATCTCGAATCAATTCAACTCGGTGAAAAAGTTACACTCCCGCTTGTATACCTCCGATTGCTGTATCAAAATTATGCTTGCTTGCGCGATCAATCAGTTCAGCAAGTTTTTGCTTCACCTTGTATGGATTGGCAATATGAATCAGCTTCACTTCGATATCATCTCCTCCAGCGGTATCGATCGCGAGTTGTCCTGTACCCATCACAATCTTCTCGACAAAATTCTGACTGGTGTGCACATCCGTAATTCTCCCGTAATCAACGCTCTGCACGCTCGTGGAAAGCCATCCCCGATGAATTAAGATGCGCTTGTTGGTAAATGCGTACGCATTTGATACAGGAATGTAAAAGGTGAAGTAAAAAAGCGCAATCGCAAAAATAAGTACTCCAAGCCCGTATATCCAGACCGTGGCAAGCGATAGAAGCATCCACGCCGAAAGATGTATATAAATGTAACGCCAGCTAATTGAGAACTCAAATTCAATATGCTCGTCCGAAGTAACTATTTTATTCCAAATTTTTTGGTATCGCATAACGGTTTTATAATACCACAAAAGCCATTGGGCTCGTCAAAAATTAAAAAGTACGCTACTATATCTTTTTAATGGGCCCTTAGCTCATCTGGTAGAGCGCCTCATTTGCAATGAGGAGGTAAGCGGTTCGAGCCCGCTAGGGTCCAAAACGTACGAAAAATACCTGCTCTGCAGCAGGTTTTTTCGATGTTTGGGAAGCCGGAGCTATGTTTTGCCTTCAAGCAAAACAGGCGAGGCAGGGTCGTGGAATTTTGCTTGCGGCGGCAAGCAAAATATCCCTGACCAAAAACAGTCCACCCACTGCGGTAGGAAGAGAGACCGCTAGGGTCCCACAATGAGCTTAATTTGCAAGTGCTAGCATCAGCACATGATCCAAAAACTCCGGTAATCCAGAGCCGATTGCACCAAGTGCTTTTGGCATCAGTGATTCCTGCGTCAGCCCTGGCAGTGTATTTGATTCAAGATAATAAATCCCGCGTTTAGGGGTAACCATAAAATCAGAACGGGAGTAGTGTCGAAGACCAAGCGATTGGTGTGCCACTGCTGCCAATCGCTGGATTTCACGCATTTCTTCTGGAGAGAAGTTGCCTGGGCAAATTTCCTCTGACCGGCCGGAATACTTCGCCTCGTAATCAAAAAACTCTTTATCTGCGGGTGGTCTAATCTCAATCGGCAAAAGTGAATATATATCTTTTCCGCGGAAACGTTCCACCACCCCACAGGTGGCTTCTTTTCCTTTAATAAATTCTTCAATCAAAATAACATCTGCATGTTTAAGGGCCGTGTATACACCTGCTTCAAATGTACTAAAATCCCGTGCCACACTCATACCCACTGATGATCCTAAATTTGCTGGTTTGATGATTACAGGAAGCGGTAATGATCTGAAGGTAGAAAGAATTTGTTCTCCAATATTCCCCTGCTCTTTGCGAATCACCGCATGCGCAGGAGTTTTAATGCCTTCTGTCGCCAGACGCCGCTTTGCAGAAATTTTATTCATCGCAAGCACCGATCCGAATACATCCGATCCCGTATATGGAAGCGAGAGTTGTTCAAGAATCCGCTGAACCTGTCCATCCTCGCCATACTCACCGTGCATCGCATTAAACACTACATCAACACCCGTCAGAGCTTGTGCAGGATTTTTTTTCGTTCCCACCACATGCCACGCGCCATTTTTATCAATCACAATATCTCGAGCTGTATATTTGCCAGCATGCAAATTATTCAGCACAGATTCACCAGTCTTAAGCGAGACCTCGTGTTCGCTCGACGGACCGCCGCGCAAAACTGCAACTGAAATTTTTCGCTCTGGTATCATACCGCTAGTATATCAGGAAACAAAACAACAAACAGTGAAAAACTTTTTTTGCCCGTTTTGTATAATTAGAAAATCACACTCAAAAGAAAGGTGACAAAAAATACAGTCGCCAAAATTGAATTAATAACCACACCAACTGCCGCACCCAGCACCCCGAGCGTTGCTGCGCGAAATGCATGTTTATGGTCATTGTGTATCAGAAACTCTGATGCAAGAATCGCCCCGAACAAGCCAAGTAACCCTCCAAATGGTGGGAGTAACAAAGTTCCGACAAAAGCTCCAATAATCCCAAACAATATAGAGCGAAGGGAAGCTCCCCCGTATTTTGCGCCTAAAGCTCCAGACAAGAGGTCAACCAAAAAAGAAATAACGTATAAGGAGACCAGAATAAAATAAACAGTGAGAGTAAGGTGCGTGAATTGATCTACAAATCCAAACAGAGTTGCAACAATAAGCATGTAGAGCATTGCGGGCACACTTGGAATGAGTGCGAGTAATACGCCACAGAGCAACAAGCAGGAAAAGACTACTATAAGAAGAATCTCCATGTGTGTATGGTCTCAAAGAAATACACGTAAAGCAACCGGCTGATATGTAATAGTATCTTGCAGGAACACACAGAAGGCTGTAGGATAAAAGCCGGTCTGGTCTTGGGGTTGGGAACAATTCTTGGTCATCTGGCTTAGGGGTTGGCAGTGGAGATGGTCCAAGATAGACGCGGAGTTCGCTCTTCGCGCGCGGCGGGTGGGCGGCTCGATTTGACGCTTTGTTTCTTTGGGGCGTCAGACGAGCCGCCCTTTTTTATTTGAAAATATTGACAAATCCTAGAAATCTGGTAATACGTATAGCAGACCTTACGGAACAACCTTTTATGAAAACATCCCTGAACCTCGTCGTAGCCGCACTTCTCGCGGTTTTCATCAACATACCCTCGCCTGCTTCGGCCGGCGGCGGGAAGTACCAACTCGTCCTTACCCCAGCAAACCCGTGGGTGGGGCAGTCCTGTTCCCTCTTCATTGATACCCCAACGGGGATCTCAACGTGGGGCGACTGGATCGCTCTCTACCCCATCGGCAAACCACTCCAGTCGCAAACCGTCTACAACTTGTTGGGGCACAGAGACTGGACCATTGGTACCACATTCCATACCGCGGGTGACTGGGTTCTCCAATACATGGGAGGCGATGGCGTCGGCTTGTCTGAACCCATTATCTTCACTGTCAGGTGGCCTGATAGGTCAATCTATCAGGTCTCGGTCAGCACCAACCGAGTTGTGGTGGGTACGCAAGTCCGATTCGCGTGGAAGCTACTGCAAACGAACTTCAGCCGCACAGGCGACACCGTCGGCTACTACAGTCACGCCGATCCCAATCGCGTCCTGACAGATGTCATTACGCGGGCGAACACCGAGGGGAGCTACTACTTCCCCATGTCTCGACCAGGGACGTACCACTTCGGGTACTTCATTGGCGGAACTGCTGATAGAATTGCCGGCGAACCAATTGTGGTCACCGTCTTACCAATACCGGTTCAACCCGCACTCGCCAAAACAGGTTCCACCACCACCATCGGGTGGTTTGGTCTATCGGGAGCAACTTACACGTTGCTCTCGACCACGAACCTGAACACACCACTTGGTGGTTGGGAAAACATCGCCGTGCGGGATGGAGCGGGCGGGAATCAAACCGTCTCACTCCCTTCGCACGATCAACAGCGGTTCTACACCGTGGTTGAGTCGTGGCCATAACCACGATCAGTTCTTCTTCAGTCGCCCAGGCTTTTGCTTGGGCGCCTTCTTTTTTACAGAATTTACTCTGTGCGATAAGAGACGCGGGTGGGTGCGCAAATGCCCTCGGGCGCGAGATAAAACTAATTTCACTGCATTAAGCGACTTGCCTGAAATCTTTGCAATTTCAGCAAAGGAAAGCTGGAGTCGATAATGCATCAATACAATCTCACGTTCATGTGGTGCCAAATCTGATACCGCTTTCCATAAACTTTCAAAATCCGAACGCTGTTCAGCTTCAATTTGGGTATCGTCAGGGATAAGTTCAGCAAATTCGATTGAAAGAGACGGGGCACGACGATATTGGTTCACCAATATATTGTGGGCAATGGTCAGCAGGTATGTAAGGTACAAGTGCCCGCGCGAAACATATGACGAAAGATGCGTCAGTGCGCGATAAAAAGTCTCTTGCATAAGTTCATCCGCTAAATCGCTGTTGCGATTTGTTTTGTACCAAAAATAATCAAAAACTTTTCGGGCATATTTTTTAAATAAAAGAGAGAATGCCGCCCTATCTTCCTTAGCGGCGCGCACAAGTTCCGCATCAGTTTTTGCCGCACGTGCAATCATTATCGCGAAGAAAAATTGTTGCGGCGGCGCGCAGACTTCGTATGTGCAACTGCCACATGTTTTTTATAGCGAAACACCGATGACGTCCGATAGGCAGGCTGGCCGCGACTGTTCCCTACTTTTGCATAATTCTTCATAGACTCATTCTCGCACACAACAGTTCTATATGCACCGAGAACACAAAAGCCCCCGTACGGGGGCTTTTGTTCTCAATTACTCTGTAGCTTCACCTTCTTCCTCTCCTTCTGGTTTCGTCTCTTCGTCCATGTTCGTGATTACTTTTGTTTGTGCACCACTTTCGGTGCCCGCTGGTAAATACGACCAAACAAACCTTTCACACAGAAATGCTAGCACGATACAAACGGGTTTCCAAGCCCTTAAAAGGAAGACCTTCTAGGCGAACTTAAGGTGTTATCCACAGTTATACCCTGTTTTGGATTACACTCCGCTTACTTAGATGTTTTTCCTTCCTGACGAAAGAGTACGTATGAATACACAAGAGACCAAACTACCGCAAGAACCACGAAAGCTATCACAATGAAAAAAGATTGTGCAGGAAATAAAATTCCAGAAATTGAGGAGAAAATACCGGCAATAATAAATAGTGCACCTCCAATCCGATGTGTTTCTTTCCACACATAATCAGAGGAAAGCGTCCATGGCGTTCGAATACCGAGAAACCAATTCCGCTTCGTCCGCGGAAGAATCGAACCAATAAGGAGAAAGAGGATACCGATTGCGGGAGCAGCAAAACGGCTGAAATTAAATTGCCATCCTAAATTCCAAACAATTGATAGAAGGTAAAAATATGCGAGAAGCAGTAAGATGGAAAAAACCATCAAATTATATTCTCTTCTAAAATCAGACACATTTTGTTTAAGCGGATCAATCTTGGGCAGAACTTCAAATAAGACTCCGAATACAAGTGCCAGTATCGGAATTAGAAAGAGCCCTATGAATTTCCCACCATAACCGTCCACTCCTCCCTGCGCATTCCAATGGATAGCAAGTTGATCAGGCATAAAGGGAAAGAGGTAGATCGCCGTCACCCACAAAACCAAAACGGTGGCCGCGACAAGTATATAAAAGAGTTTTGATGACATACAAAAATTATATCACAAACTATATCCGCTTGCGGGCAGATTTAGCGCCTCTGCAACTTAAGTACCGGCTGGATTCCCGACTCCTCGACAGAAAATGTGGTCCTACCAATCAAAGCCCCCGTCTCTGTTTCCACATCCACCCGCCACAACCCCTTAGTTAAACTAGTCCCAACGGAATAGCCACGATACCCCGCATCCCGTCCCCCAGAAATATTGAAAGAAACTTCTTCCATCGATATCCACACATCAGAAATTGGATCAAAACGAGACCATTGATGCGTAATGCGAGTGGTAATTCCGGAGGGTGCAAAAATGGAGCTAAATGCAACTGCCGAGGGAGATGTCGAAGAAGCTAGATGGAAAGTGGAATCAATCGTGCGGAAGGTATACCACTTTGCTGGTTCATATGTCAGCACATAAGAGCCTGATGTGTCCCGCGCAACCGAGTGATAAATTCCGATTTCTTTAAGCGAAAGTGGAAGTGGAGGAATCAAGTTCTGAAAATATAAAAAGTTAAATCCTGCGTATAAAAACAGAACGCTCATCCAAATCCCCACTCGACTTTGTTCAAATCTTTCTCGCGCAAAAAAACGTGTCAGCCGGCCAACCAGTATGATAATCCCAAGACTCACCAGTCCGCTTATGATGAACGCAACAGTGCCAACCTGATGCATAAGAATCGGCACCGCAAATGATGTGTACAAAAATACCGCCACAAAAAATGCTGAAAACTGGAGTGTGAGCTTTCCATATCGACTTCTGACTAATTCATTGCCAATGATAAACAAAACAATAATAACAATGAACGGCCAGCTGACCGAGAGCGATGCACTTCTAGAATAGAATACAAGCGATCCGCTGAATACCGCACCGAAAGAGAATTGCGCCACCACCGGCAACCACTGTGCTACTCGCGCGGCTCCCCGAGAGAAAAGAGATTCACGTTCACGTTCAGTATCAAACGAGTTATACACCACGAGACAAAACGCCGCGATGCACAGGTAACTGATGAGAATGATATTGTCGAACAACAAATCAACACGACGTAAGGTAAGTTGGTCGATAATCGCTCCTGCAAAGAAAGCGCCCGTTTCAAGATGACGCCTGTATTTTTTGATAAAAGATCTCATCGTAATAGATAGCAGTATCTTACCAAATAAATCTCACCTACCCTCTCGTCCTATCCCCACGGACAAGCTCGCGGGGTATCCTGCGAATCAATCTAGCGTGCATCCACACCGATTGCCTCGCTGATTGAGTTATATGTATCACGATCAAGTAGACGAACGAGACCTCTGTTTATTTCAGAGACAAGCTGCGGCCCGACAAATACAAGACCTGTAATAAGCTGTATAAGCGATGCGCCTAGGCGGATTTTCCGGTACGCATCTTCTGCACTAAACACTCCCCCACACCCAATGATAGTTAATCTCCCTTTACTTGCCTTATACGCCCGCGCAATGAGGTGATCCGAATGTTTCTGCGTTGGAATCCCGCTGAAATTTCCGCGGGGCGCACTATTAATCTCTGCCGGCACAAATGCGGAGTCTTTGCGGTCATGCAACAAATTGCCAACAATAATCCCCTGCACAGGGAATTCAAGAACCACTGCGATAAGCTGGTCAAATTCAATCTCTGTCCGATCAATGGGCATCTTGATAAACAGAGGTTTTGAAAGTCGGAGTCCGGTGACAGCCATCAACAGTTCGCGGAAATCCTCCGGCGCGTAAAATGAAATAGATGTGTTGAGATTCGGACAGCTTATATTCAATTCGTAATAAGAAAAAGGGGGGTTCGATTGCTCGGCCTTTCTAAATGTCGAAACAATATCAGCGATACCAGTCTCGAGTGTCTTTAAATTCGCCGTGTTAGTAATTCCAATACTTAAACCCACAGGAAAACGAAATCTCTTATTGGAAAGCCTGCCGAGGACTGCACTAATGCCATCATTTTTAAATCCTTTATTGACCAAAAGTGACCTTGATTTGACCAACCTGCCGAGACGAGGAGTTGTATTGCCTGCGTACGAAAGATTGGTGATAGTCCCAACAGTCTGGAAACCAAAACCAAGCGAAGGGAGCACTTCCATTAGCTCTGCATTGTAATCAAACCCAGCGGCTAAACCAACCGGACTCCGAAAGGAAATGTCTGCAATAGACTCTATGAGTTGTGGATATTGGGAAACAAAGAGAGACGACATCAGTTTTCTGGTGAGAGAAAAATCTCCAAGCAAAACGCCAAGCCGTACCATAAGACGATGCACTGCCTCTGAATCAAAGCGAAATAGTATCGGCCGAACTATATACCGGTATAAGAGTGACGAGAAAGTGTTTACCATTCTCTTAGGTTACCGCCAATACAACAAAAAGCCAACAAAACCGAAGGAAAATTGACAAGGAGGTGAAAGTCTTGTCCTATATTGACAAGTTTTTGGGGGTATGTTAGTATCTTCTCTTGTCTGGGGAGAGTGGCTCTGAAGTTCAGAGACCAACGTCAAACCAGCGTTCCTACAACTACAACCAAACAGAGGCACAACACAGCATACCGTATGAAACGAAACACACTGATCGCCATTGTCAGCACCGGCATATTGATGACTACCCTCGCCTTCGCCGGCGACGCTCCGACGACTGCACCGGCCACGACGGGCGCGAAGATTGAGACTCCGAAGCCTACGCCGCCCGCGAATCTCCAGATCGCCGCGACCCACTTGGACCTGCAGATTAGTCCCGAGATCGCCTTGCGCATCATGGACGTCGAGAAAACGACCGCCGCTGGCGTCACGGACAAAACGGCCATGAAAGGCAGCGCGGTGTACGTCTTCGCCCATCAACTCCGGCGCGTCAGCATTGAAAACGGTCAGCATTATACGCTCCATTATTCGACCGCTTCCAAGCCTGCGACGGCCATGATTGACCTGGCGAAACTCAACGTGAAGGACGCCAACGGCGCCGAGAAGCTTGTCGCGATCACTACGACCGGCACCATTACCATCGCCGACATGAGTGAGCGCACGAAGATGACCACGGCATCCACGGCGACTTCGCCGGCGAACCAGCAATTGGCGGCGGCACCGAAGACGGCCACCCCATAGTCCCTCTGTCCTGCCCCTGCGGCGCTTCCTCTGGAAGCGCCGCTCTCTTTTTTATAATCTTACTCTACCACTCACCTATTTATAAGACTCTCTGCAAATTCAATTAAATGAGTCCCTACCAATACTGCGTCTGCTGACTGATCAATATCAGCAACTGTTTGTATATTGCTTGCCTGACAAAGCCATTCAGAAAATTCCGCACGCGCATCTTTGAATGATTCTTTTTTAAGTCCGCCCGAAGCAAGATCGCGCGAGTTCCAAACAGCGCGCTGTGATAGCGGGATTGACTTGAGTTCAGCAAGCGAAAGAGGTTCAATCAAACATTTTGATGTGTAGACGCTTGGCATCCGTCCCACTACCAAAACAAAGTCCGCACCGCACTCAATTGCACGGCGTATATCAGAATCTTCTTTATGTATCCCCTTTGCTAAAATCGGCTTCTGGGTCAAACCTCGCGCTTTCTCAAGTAATTCAAAAGACCCTCCCCAACGCGGATCCGTGTGGATTGAAATCATATCTCCTATTTCTTCGGCAACTCTAAAGAGATCTTCCCAAGATCTGTCAGATATAAATCCAAACGGAGACACTGTTTTTACTTCAGCAATAATATCTATAGGATGCTGCTTCATCAAAAGAAGTATACCAAGGACGCCCTCTTTCTGTTTATAGGTTACATTCCCGCCAATTGAATGATTACATACAGCGTACCGATGCCAACGACAGTCATAAATGTTGTCCAGCGTACAGGGTGCTCATGATGGCTTTCAGGCAACAGATCACTTGCACCGATATAGAGAAAAGAACCTGCAAACAGAGCCAGCACGATACCCAAAGTCATTTCCGATACACTGAAAAATAATGTCGAGAGAATACCCAAGAGAGGAGCGCAGGCGTCTACCAAAAGCCAGCGAAATGCTTGTTTCGCTCCACCCCCATTTTTGAGAATAAAATTTACCGTGTTGATCCCATCAGAAAAATTATGTGCCAAAACAGCAACGGCGACCACCGCTCCAAGTGTCGTTGAAATTTGAAAGGCAAAACCAACACCAATACCATCTAAAAAACTGTGCAGGGACAAACTCAACGCACCAAAAACCCCTCTGCGCGGTCGAGTAGTTGCCTCATCGTGAGAGTGATCATGCAACAAAACTATCCGATCAATTAACATATACGCGACAAAGCCTATGGCAATCAAAGAACTCACCGCCGAGATTGAAAAATATGAAGTGCCAATCTCCATCGCCTCCGGTATCAGATCAAAAAACGCAACGCCAATCACTGCACCGGCGCTAAATCCTAGTATCAAATGCAAACGATCTTTGAGCCGAAGCGCAAACAATCCGCCTAATATCGTAGTACAAAATGTCGCCAGTGCAATGAGATACAGCATAAAAAATTATTTTGTTACACATTGTTTACAACGGCCAAAATACTCCAAAGAGTGTGAATTGATTTCTTTGAAAAACTTCGTGTGACGCGCAAGCGTCCGCTCAAGGTTCTGCACATGACAATCAGCGATGTCTTCAATCTTTCCGCACTCGCGACAAATCACATGATGGTGATGCCAATCACTTTCTACCAGTTCATAGTGGGTATGTGCATGTCCAAGATCAACTCTCCGCACCAGACCTGTATGGGTAAATGCTTCAAGTGCACGGTACAGCGTTGCTTGGTCAAGTTTTCCTTTCACCAGCTTCAACAATTGAATGATGCTCAATGGTCTTCCTGCTTCTTTCAACACAGACAAAAGCAACGTGCGCCCTTGGGTCGCCTTGAACTTCTTGTCGCGCAGGAGTTTTACACAAGCATTTTCATCTTTTCGCTTCATGTATCTAGTATTACATAAACGCGAAACTTATGCAATTAGGGTTATGAGACTCGCTAGAGTCTAAACTCTAGACATTTCCATGCAGCTATCGTATAGTCTCAAACGGAGGAATATCCTCTAGAAAGGAGGTGTGGTATGCACTTTGCATCAGGACATACCCGCACAGTTCTCTTGATAGGAGGGGTGGCAATCAAGTTTGCCAGTCTCTTCCAACCGCGTTACTGGTTACATGGACTGAAACGTCTCCGTCTTTTTGCACAACGAAGAGAAGTCGGGGGCAGACTTCGACACTATCACCCCAACCCGTTAGCGGGAGGAATTCTCTATTATTTCTGGGGAATGCGTTCCAATCTACTTGAACGAGATATCTGGAGGGACTGTCAACATTTGCCACTTGCCCCAACATACGTCAGTTTCTGGGGATTGGTGAATATCCAACGACGAGGAACACCTATTCAAACCCACGAACTGGCGCTGTGCCCCTTCCGTGATCTCGCACAAGAACATCCCAACTGGAGTGATTTGCATAAGCCGGAACACTTCTGTTGGATCGGAGACCGAATTTGTCTGATTGACTGTGGTGGACCGGAACTAGGTGAGGCGCTTCGTGCCTATCGAAAAATACCTGTTGCGACAGGGAGGTTGCGAACTCAAACAACGTAAACTCTAGCCCGACCTCCACAACGTGGTGGTCGGGTGTTACTTTTTTATTTTTTTGTCTTAGGAGATTTTACCGCAGGATCGGAAAGTTTTTCGCCATACACCCCTTTCAGGAGATGGAGATCCTTTTTAGTTGATGTAAGCAGTTCTATATTTTTTGATTCAAGTGCGCGTAAAAATGCGGATGACTTTTTATCTTTCGGCAGCAATTTCTCGTAGATTGTGCGGAGTGCGGCAACATCTTTTATAAAACAACTTCCACCTGCTCCCCGCCCACTCTTGTGCACTGGCTGCGCGTATCGATTTGAAATCAAAGGATCTGCACGAAGAGCTTGCTGGATCGGCGTCCAATCGGCGCCAAGCTTTTTAGCAAGATCGTACATCACGTTAAAGAAAATGATTTGCACATATCCACTTGCATTGTGAGAATACTTGATCACTTCTGCCTCTGTGCTGGTACACGTGAGCGAAAAAGGTGAAGGAAGCAAGATTGAGTGTACTTTTTTTGCAGCTGCACGATAATCAGCATTATCCACAGGTAAACCGACAATATTGGCAAAGGGATGAGCTACATCATATGCCGCAGTGGACTCGCTCAAAAATTCAGGCGAATAGAGAACCTTTTTATTGGGGAATGCCTTCTGCAGACGAGCGGTTGATCCCGGAACTATAGTTGACTTGATTACCGCAATTTTTCCCTTCCCGATAAGTTTGAGGCCTTCTTTTACCACGTCTAAACTAAATCCTTTTGGAGTAGTTGGGGTTGGTACTGCTATAAACGTAATATCGCAATCTTTGATTTTGCTCTTATTGCCAACATATTGTGGCTCAAGACCATAACGAACAGTTATAAAACCGCTCTGTTCGAACGCATCTGCATAGTGTCTCCCCACCCATCCCTGCCCAATAAAACCGATAGTAAGATTTTGTTTTTTCATAAAAAGAGTGCGAACGTCCATTCTACCAGACCTTTCTTTTCAGTCAAAATTCAGCAACTGACCCTTCCCCCATAGATACAAATTCTATACCATCTGACAGGAGCACATTTCCGACAGCTCGCACCGCAATATAAGGCGGCATGTCAGTTCGAATCATCCCATCATGCACGGGGAAACACTTCTTTGGCTTGATTGCTTTTGCATACTCAATCGCCTCGGAGATTTTCATCCATGGAGCAACAACTGGCAATGCGAGAATTTCAACTGGTTTTTCGGGGTTGTAAAAAGCATCTCCGGGATAGAACAAGCGACCATCAATTAGAAATCCAGTATTTTCAACGGAAGGAATTGTTGGATAAATAACAGCGTGATCATGTCCATGCCCTTCAAAAGAAATCCCCTCCTGCATCAGTGAATCACCGTGCGAGAGTTTTGTAAAAGTGATTCCCTCTTGTTCAAGAAGTTTTCCGACACTGGCATTAGAGATGACCTGTGCGCGGGGATTGTTCTTGAGAATCTGCTTGAGAGAATCGGTATGAAGATGATCTTGATGTTCATGTGTAATCAAGACGATATCAATATTCCGCTCGAGTGCCTGTTGTTCCACGCTGTACATTCCCGGATCGGTCATAATTCTTTTTCCACCGGTTTCAATAACAAGACAGCAGTGACTAATTTTCTTTATTTTCATAGATACAGTATAGCGCCAACAACGTGCAACAAAAAGTATTACCCAAGTAGTTTGCTTGCCACGAGGCCGATAAGCACGAGGCCGATGAAATTAAAAACCAGAGAAAGAGGAATGAAAACAGACATTCGTGCTTTGGAAAGCCCTAGAAGGCTCACCCCAAGTTCGTCTGGGAGCGGCGAAGCGATAATGAGACCTCCGGCAAGAAACGTCAGCCAGCGGAATAATCGCAGTTTAAAAAGTTTGGTAAATCTCCTGAATCTGTGCTGCTCCCTCCACAATTCAATAAGGTGTTCGGATAATCTATCTCGGATAAATCTAAAGATAACCAGATCGCCAATCAATGATCCAAACGCGCCGAAAAAAGCGGTTTCCCAAATACCGTTGGCATGTGCCATCTCTCCAAGTACTACCATAGCAGGAGCAGTGGTAAATACTGACGTGAAGAATAGGCCTGCGACAAAACTTCCGAGGAAACGAAATTCTCTCGTGGAAGCGATCAATTGATCAAGCGCTCCCGTCTGTTCAATCAAAATCGCAACGAGAATGCTTAGGATAATTATCCCAACATCTTGTAAGAGGAAATTATTGTGTCTTCTTCTTTTCATATTTTTTATTTCTCCATCAATTCAAGAATCTTTCTCGTGGTGTTAAGATTACGTACCGTTACCTCCTGATACACTTTCTTTGATGAGAGTTTGATCATTGCAGTCCTCGAAAGATCACTTGTCTTCGCCGACCAAAAAAGCACACCTTTCTTGTATACCACTGTCTCAATCCCCTGTTTGGGATTCAAACCTTCAAGAATCTTCGGCGTATCAACCGTGTGCCGTAAAAACAATACATTGTATTTCATATCTGATCCCGTCTCCCATGATCGTGGAATATTTGTGACAATCTGCTTCATTTCATTATACGTTCGTATGACTACTTTTGAAACACATTTGAAACGTCTTTTTACTCCTTTTTCTATTTTTTCCTCAAGTTTTCTCGAGTTTTTCTCATCTGTCTGGAAAATAACATTGCCACTCTGTATATAGGTCTGTACGCGAGAAAATCCAAGTTTCTCAAACAACTCGCCCAAATCTTTCATCTTGATAATACTGTTTCCTCCTACATTTATTCCACGCAAGAGGGCAACGTAAGTTATTTTGTTTTTAATTTCATACATCTTCGTCAGATGCATCTAATACATTTTCAAAGAAATTCAGACTTGCGGTTGTTCCCAAAAACTGACTAAATGTTTTAGCCAGTCCCGCTCTCCCTAAACTCGCTAGCAAATCATGTGCAACCCATTCAGTCATTATTTTCGGATTATTTCTAGCTTCTTCTGTAAATTGCCGACCACCAATTTTACTTGGTTCCGTAAATTGATCGAGGTAATCAGTAGTAACGTGCATGGACAGAAGCGGTGTGCATAATTCTCTCAACTCAATCGAACTTGATCTCAAAACTTCAGGGTCCCAGTTAGTCTCTAAAAGATCAGTTACTGCTCTAAATTTTGAGACAAACTTCAGCAAGAGTTCGCGTGTATCTCCTAATCCTGCTGCCTCGTAGGCTTCCCTCGACGGAAAAATTCTCGGTTTCGGAATTCTTGGCCCAATTTCTAGTGAGTTTTCGTTCATAAAAATTTATTACTAAACCCCCGCTGCCATAAAGCCGCCATCAACTACAAAATCTTGACCATTAACAAACGACGCTTTGTCGCTAACTAAAAAACAGAGCAGTTCGCCGATTTCACTAGGTTGACCAACGCGTCCCACAAGTGCGCTTTTGGCAGTCTGCCAAACCGCATCTGTCCATGTTTTGGTAAACGCAGTCTCGGTAAACCCCGGGGAAACTGAATTAACTGCAATGTGTGGTGCAAATTCCCTCGCTAAATCTGCCGATAAATTTTTAATTGCTGCCTTGCTGATTGAATAGGGAGCGCGATTGGTACCCCCAGCCATATCATGTCCGCGCACCGATGCGATATTTACAATTCTTCCTGATTTATTTTTCTGCATATGCGGAATAACTGCCTGACAGACATGAATAATTCCAAGTACATTTACATTGAATGCATCAAGCCAATCCGCATCGGTTGCTTCAAGAAACGGTTTAACCTTGGGAATACCTATGCAATTAATAAGTCCATCAATCCGACCAACTCTTTTTATAAGCGTTTCAATTGAAGCAAGCACTGCATTTCTATCTGTTGCATCAAAAGCGATAAAATCAACATTAAGTTCCTTAACAAGATCTTTTAACTCTGCACTCTCGGTTCGTCCATGCACAATGACACGTGCACCATAGGAAACCGCGAGCCTTGCCGTTGCTCCTCCTATTCCTCGTGCACCAGTTATTAAAATAATTTTATCCTTGAGCATACAAAAATTGTATCAGTCTGCACCAAATCTACCAACCTCCAGACGCACCGCCGCCACCTGATGATCCGCCACCAAACCCTCCAAAACTACTACCAGAGCCCCCAGATGTCCCTCCGCCCCCAATCCACCACGGGGCTTTGGCGCCGCGCGAACGCGCGGCGCCAAATGCAGATGAAACAATGAAATCAAATAGCAGCCCAAATCCGCCAAGCGCAATCATAAGCGCGATTGCTAATCCAATACCTAGTGAGAAAACATACCCTCCAGAAAGACCCGCGATTATGCCAAGCACACCTCCGAGCCACCAGCTCTTGCTCCTTCCTAAAATTGCGCCAAGCCACTGAAAGACAAAAACAATCGCAACGAAAAGAACAATAAAATTCTCATTCAACAATCCCCAAAATGATCCGCTAGGGATCTCGGTCGCAATATATTCGTACTGCGAAGCCTTAATCAGATTTTCAATTCCTGCCTGTATGCCTCCTGAATAATCATCTGCTTTGAACCGTGGGAGAATATCTTTTTGAATAATCTGGTTTGCGGTTGCATCCGGCACGGCTCCCTCAAGGCCATATCCAACTTCAATGCGCACCTTGCGATCGTCTTTGGCAACCAACAATAAAATTCCATTATCCTGATCTTTCTTCCCTATTCCCCAATCCGCAAAGAGAGAGACCGCATAGCCTTCTATCGTATCTCCTTCAAGAGAATTAATCGTCACAAGCGCAATTTCATTGGTCGTACTTGCCTCAAACGCACGCAATTGCGTTTCAAGCAGCTCTATCTCATCAGTAGTCAATAAATTTGCAAAGTCATTTACGAATCCAGTTGGAGTAAGGCTTGTGTATGCATGCAAGAACTGTGGCAACACAAAATATCCCAAAAGGATAAGGGAGAAAACCGGTAGTGTAAGACGTCCCCGCATGGGGTTAAATTTTTACCTGTGGAACAATTTCAGCTCCCGCCGCGGCCTCAAAATATGCTCGTTCATCAAATCCAAAGAGTGATGCGAGAATATTATTCGGTACCCTCTTTACCTTCAAATTGTATGTTCTGACAAGTTCGTTGAACCGGTTGCGTTCAACACTTACACGGTTTTCGGTTCCTTCAAGTTGTGCCATCAAGGTCGAAACTGTTTCAGAAGAGCGAAGTTGCGGGTAGTTTTCGGTAATCACCAAGAGCCGACCGAGTGCGCTTTCCATCTGACCTGCGGCTGCTGCTTTCTCGTCAACAGTCCGTGCACCTGCATACTGTGACCGCGCTTCGGCAATCTGACCAAACACCTCCTGCTCCTGTTGCATAATTCCCTTTACCGATTCTACCAAGTTAGGAATCAAATCGAATCGGCGCTGATATTGCGCTTCCACCTGCGCCCACTGGGTATCAACTCCCTCATTTGTACTCACCAAACCGTTATATGCAAAAACCAACCACAAACCAGCGACAACAATTACGATTAAAACAATCAGCCAAACCTTGCTAAATCCGCGCGAAGCGGACAGAGAGAAATTTTTCATGCCCTTATTTTAATAAAGATGTAAATAAATGCAACTTTAGAAAAGAGAAGAGCCCGACTGCATGCAGTCGGGCTCGAGGGAAAGACGGGCTGGAATCAGTCCAGCCTGATTCGGGGCTGGTTGTTCCCGTACCACCGCTCAGGGCGTGCGCGCGGCACAAGTTCCTCTTTCGCGAAAGGTCGCGTAGCCGCCAGAGCTTGCTCCGAAGGAAGCATCAGGGTTCCCAAAGCTTGGCGCTCTTGTGCCACAGCCTTGATAGTCCGCAAATTCCCTACACGTTTTGCCCTCCACGTATCGTTGCAAAAACAAGCAAACATGCGGCCGACCGCACTTTTCACGACCGCGACCGTCGGCGCCAACATCATGACCTCCACCGGAACAATACTTTCGTCCTGAAGAAGCTTAAGGTGGCGGGCGAGCTGTGCTCCGAATGGTCCCATCTTATTAACGGCGCTGCGGGCCGCTTGAAGCGCCTTCCGCGGCTCCTTGATTCCGTTGAACGGAAATGTGGGTCCTGCACCATGCCGTTGAGCGCGCCGCTCGGCATGCGCAACCACATAGTGTGGGGTTCCCGGTGCGAATTGGTTGACAGATCGTTGTTTCATATTAGAAATGTACTGCAATCTGAATTATGTCGGTATTGGTGATGTTGCCAAAACAAAAGCAACCCTTCGATAAAGGATTGTATCATAGAATATATACTAAGTCAATCTCTGAAATTTAACTTAAACCATTAGTTCGAAACCACTTTAAATTTGAGTACGTAACTCTCCGGAACAGGATCACTGCCGGATTTGCGAGGTGGGTTGATCTCCTCAATTGATATTCGATAGGAATCGAAAGCAAGTGGCACTTCGTCCGATGCCATATTTCTAGTTTCCGTATCAGTATTGCTCTTGAGAGTAACATTTACTGTAATTCCGCCACCTTCCATACATTGTTCATCAATAGGACAGCGGCTTTCCTGCACAACACTATTGAGCGTGATACGGACGCCATTAATCACCGCGCTCTTTCCTACTCCAACTTCGCCAATCGTGGGATCGCCTGCATCCCCTTCCAATAACTCTAATCTATCAACAGAAAAAATATTTCCTTCGGTAAAAGTTCCAAACGCTTTGACATTTTTTCCAACTAATTCACCGAGTGTACTGCTTTCCTTAATCACCAGAGGCATTACGTAATTGACTTCCGTTCCCCCTCCAATTTCCGGCGCCGGCAGAATTAACGTAAATCCTTCCGAATTCTGCCGAAGCATCCCTTTTATAAAGGGTTGCTGATTAGGACATGCACTAAACTGACATCGCGGTGCAACACGCCCGACATGTGAACCATCCTGACACATCAGTGCTTCCTTCGTGCATGTAACAAATTCGCCACGGGTCTGATCTTTAAATAAGAATGCGAAAAAAGCACTTCCTACTAGGAAGACACTGACAAATGCCCCAAGAATAATTTTGGTACGCAACGCAATTCTCATGCGAGATTATTGTACCAAGTTCCCAATGAGGAATCCTGAAAGCTCGCTTGCAGGACGCGGCTGCCCTCCATGTTGTCCTGAAAATTCTGCTGTTCCATCAGTTCCGCAAAGACTTTTAATCGCCGCTTGCCCTCCGGGGTGCCGGCTGATCCAAGAAGTCAGATCGTATACTTTTCCACTAATGGTCGCCCAGCAACTCGCGCTCGTATTATGTGTCTGCACTTGCGCAAATGTATACGTCTTCACGTTTGACTGTGTTGAAGAAGTTGATGTTGCAGTCGTTGTAGTTGCAGTGGTTTGAGTTGATACAGTCGAACTGCTGCCCGCGCCAAACAACGCGCTTAGCAATGTGAGTATGTTCGCGCGATTCTGCAGCACGTTGGAAGTACTCGTTCCTACTTGCACCTCAAGTGCCTCCCCGAGTGCTTCTTTGTTGTCATCTGCAGAAAGATTAAAGAAGAAACGATACCACGGGAACTTTACCTTTACTTTTAAGTCGTCCGAGACCGAGACGGTCATCGGAAGGTTTGAGTTAAACAAACCAAACAATTTTGCCGGACGATGAAATTCAACCTTCACTCCGCTGTCGTCAATCTCTACTTCTGACAATCGGTCATGAGAGAGCAGAACACCTTGTGCAAAATGTTCCAAATCCTGCTGTGTTTGAATTTGGAGCGTGCTTTTTAAAGCAAGCATTGCTTCCTGCTTCTGACTATCATCGAAACCGCGTACCGATCGCGCTTCTATCCTGATGTGATTCTCGTCTTCATCTGAATCGTCGGAATCAGAACGAGATGAGTCATTTGAATCTTCCACGCTGTCAGATGCGGAGCTACTTGAGCTCTTCCATCTCCTCTCCTCTTCAGATTTTGATACAGAAGATGAATTGCTGCCTCCTGCCTTCACTTGGACAGTGCCGTCTTCAATCTCGATTTCTACTTCAGTTTCTTGTTCGCCTTCAAATTCGCCACTAGAACTGCGTGTTTGAGCCTCCAAACCAGCCTGTACATTTAATTGTAGGTTGGTGTCATCCGACCCCTTGGCACTCACTGACAGGCCAAATCCTTGCAAACTAAAACTAAAAACTAATATAAAAAGTACCAATGAAATTTTACGCATAACTGTAAACTACTTATTAATGATAGGCATACAGCAAAGGGTATTAAACCCTTTGTTGCCGTCGCTCGTTCGGCAATAATACATGACGAACCATAGCTCTGTCTATTACCAAAATCTAACTCTTGCATTTAAAAGAGCCCCATCAGAATCGTGCTGACTCTGATGGGATTGAGGTTGTTGTTTTTACTTCACGAGCCGAAAGAACTTCGCAGTAGCGTCAATTGCCACTGTTGTGGAAACAAAACCATTGCCAACGGGCGCGGCCGAGTAACCGAAAGAAGTGTACGGTCCGGTAACTTCTGCCGCCCGCACGAGAGCGTACCCTCCGGAATACACATTTGTGTTCCATGAAATCTTCACACTACTCGGATTGAGTTGCACAATCGTGAAATTGGTCCCTGAAGGAACAATGGGGGGCGATAAAGGGAGCGCAATCCATTCGACAGCATCAATCCAACAATCGGCAAACCCGGCGGACCCGTGCGTCATGGTCCATACCAGTTTGATTGTCGAGTTCGTGATCGGACCAATGTTGTTGTAACTCACCTTCGTCCACCCGTTCTTCGGTGTGTTGATCGGGAGTTGGCCCAAAGTGGTATTGCCAAAGACAATCGCTGTACTCAAATAATCCCCACTTGACCATGATCCTTTGTACCAAAAAGAAAAGTTGTGGCGAAGTGGTATGGACGTCCCTGGTGAATAGTCATTGGGGCGAGTGATGTACAGATTTGCGCGATTGCCAGAACCGAATACCGACAAGAGGTAGGAATTGACCCCTAGGTTGTTGGTGTGGGAGGCACTATTTTGGGCTTGTTCATAATACACAGACCCATCTTGCCCAATCTGTGTGTTCCAATTTGGATCCGTCAGGATATTCCCTGTAAAAGGAGGGAGACCCAAGAACTGCGCAGGCCCAGGAGGAGTTGATTGAGCACTTGCTATCTCAGCCATCAGCAAAGTGGCAGCGAGCGACACGGCAAGTGGAACCAACCGTAATTTTTTCGTCATACAGTGGAGACTTTCTCTTGTTTCTTGTTTTTCCGTAAAGAATCCAGATTCTGAAGAACCCTGATTCTGTCATAGATGCCGTATGAAAGAAGCCGCCATTACAAAGACAATTAGCCTTGTCTTTTCAATTTTAAAAGGATTCTTAGCAATGACTGCCAGCAACAAAACCAGTCGTCCACCCGAGCTGAAGACTATATCCCCCCGACGGGCGATCGATATTGAGTACATCCCCTACTAAAAATAGATTGGGGAGTTTGCGGGATTCCATGGTTTTAAAATTGACTTCAGTAAGAGAAACGCCTCCAGAAGAAACAATCGCTTTCTCCGCACCAAGTAAACTCTTAACATGTAATGGAATCGATTTAAGCAACAGTGTGAGTGTGTTGCGATCCTCACTTCGCACACTGTGATTGACTGTCTCGCCGTCAATCTGTGCAATTGAAAGTAGAGGTGTTACAAGCGCCGCAGGAATCAGAGAGTTTAAACTATTCTTGAGTTTTTTATTACTCTCTGCCACAAGTAGTGCCTGTAATTTAGCTTTGAGCGCTCCATGATTGAGTTTAGGAAATAGATCCAACACAATTTGCACTTCGCCATACTGCAGAAGTTCACCGACCTCTCTGCTCATATGTAACACGGCTGGACCACTGATGCCAAAATGAGTAAATAGGAGTTTCCCTGTGTGCACTCGTCGCTTTTGCTTGGGACCTAAATCCTCTTGTTTTTGGCCGTCCTGAAAGATAGTTAACTTGATATCAGACAGCGTTATTCCTCCCAATTTTTTAGCCCATGCATCAAAAAGAGCGATCGGCACCAACGCAAAATTATTTTCAATAATCGTATGTCCAAGTTTCTTCAGCCACATAAACCCTTCTCCAGTTGATCCAGTCTCTGGACGTGAAGTACCGCCGGTTGCCACCACACATGATTTTGCAGTGGTTTCTGTTCCGTCTTTCAACTTGATGCGAAAATTTTTTGTAGTATGGTCAAAAGATATTCCCGAAACAACTGCATTGATTTGTACTTTCACCCGAGTCTCACGTATATAATCCACGAGTACATCCCAAACCGATTGTGATTTATCTGAAACCGGAAACATCCTGCCTTCCGCCTCTTCTTTGGTCGGCATACCGCGGCCATTGAAAAACTCAACGGTCTCTTTGACCGCAAATTGTGAAAAAGCGGAAAAAAGGAACTTACCATTGCCTTTATATTTTGCAAGCATCTCTCTGACATCAGTCTTGTTGTTCGTCACATTGCATCGTCCCCCACCGGTGATCAAAAGCTTCTTACCAAGTGTGGAATTTTTTTCAAGCAACACCACCGATCGGCCACGCTCTGCTGCTCGCCCAGCGGTCATCATGCCGGCAGGACCGCCGCCAATCACCACGACATCGTATATCTTATTATTTTTTTCTTGCATAACAACCATAACGACAACATCCTTAAATACTCCAGTTTTTAAGGGTGTTATTTCGTACAACGAAAAGACTCTAGAAAACGTGCGAATGTCTTTCCATATGGAGATAAAGTATGTTCGACAAACCTACTTCTGTATTTTTTATTAACTAATCCTGCTGCATAGAGACGTCTCAAATGTTCGCCGATTGTTTTTGGATTTGCCTCTAAAATTTCTATAATACGCATGAGGCTCACGTTGGGGTTATCAGCTATCGTTAGGAGAATTTCGATGCGATAGTGGTTTGCCATACCCTTAAGGTGTCGCTCCATTTGTTTTGCTGTCTTTAATTTCATTATAAGTTATATTACACTATATCCTTAAAAACTCCAGTTTTTAAGGATATGTCTTATTTAAAACAGGTGTAATCGGATTACAAATCAGGTACTTCGAGTACACATACGTGCTCTCCTCAGAGTTCCAAATCAAGAGTCTCGTCAATCCGAATCTTCTCGACAAAATCTTTTACGTGAGAAACGAGAATCATAGCACCCTGAAAACTGTCGAGTGCAGTGGCAATCAAAGGAATGTGGCGAAAGTTTATATGATTAGTCGGTTCATCAAGAATCAGAAGTCCAGGACGCTCAAGTACGAGTCGAGCAAACGCAACCAAGCCTTTCTGCCCTTCCGAAAGACTTCCTACCTTGCTACGAATTGCTTCCGCGTCAATGAGAAATCCTGCCGCGGTACTTCGCATTTTTTCCTCATCTGCTTTGGGCATTACTTCCATTAAAGAGTTGTAGACCGTATCCTCGAAATTAAGTGTCGAGAAATCCTGACGGTAATATCCAATTTTCACCTCCTCCGCAATCTGCACTCCTTTTGCAGTCCGCTTGGCGATTGATTCAAGCAAGGTGCTCTTGCCAATTCCGTTGGGACCACGAAGCAACAAGTGTCCTCCGCGGCGAAGTGTTACCTGCACCTTACGCGTCACCACCACATGCTTCTTATTCATCACAGTGAAAGAAGAAATATTCACGAGTTCACCTCCTATATCATCCTGTGCAGGAATGCTAAATGGCCTGATTATCCTATCCTCTCGGCGCACATCCACTTTCTCTTCTTCAAGAATTTCTGCCTTTTCCCTCATCCGTTTGGCAACCAAACGCATCTGGCCTCCTTTGTGAGCAAAGAAGTTGGCCTTGTCTTTATTTTCCTGTATTTCTTTTGCAAGCTGGGCATTTTTCCGATTTTCTTTTTCAATACGAGCAGAAATCTCTTTCACCACGTCTAAATAGTTTCCAGAATATTGCTCGACTTTACGCGTATGCACATCTAAATAGAGGACTCCGTCGCTAAATGCATTAAGAAATGCTGCATCGTGAGAGATCACCATAACTGTCTTTTTGTAATTAATGAGAAATTGCGTCAGGTGGTCAATACCTGCTTTATCGAGATTGTTTGTTGGCTCGTCCAATAGCAACAAATCAGGATCAGCAATGAGCGCAGAGGCGAGCAGAAGGCGAGCTTGTTGGCCTCCAGAAAACGATTTAACAATCCGATCGTGCACTTTTTCATGACCACGAAGATTCACTACCTCGAGCACTTCATCAATACGCGGATCAATATCGTACACTTTTTCTGCAAAGCACTTTTGGAAAAAATCGCGTACGGAAATAGTAAGATCTTCGCGCGGGATTACTTGGCGCGAGAGCGCAATCGAGAGGCCATTCGATATATGTATCTTCCCCGATTCAGGATGCAAGCCACCAGTGATCAACTGGAATATAGTGCTTTTACCTGCACCATTTTGACCCATGAACGTAATTTTGGTTCCTCGGCGTACAGTAAAATCAACCTCGTCTAATATAGGTTTTCGAGGTCCATATTCAAATGAGACTTTCTCAAACGAAACAACACTTTCTGATTTACCTTGGAGCTGGCGGTCAGGTTTTGCCATACGAGCCACTCTAACACAAAATCATGTTTCTGTGATCGGATGTGCCAAAACTAATACCGAAATTCGACACACCTAACTCTGGAACTCAACCTCAAACGGATACATTCCCATCCCACATGACCCTTTGAGGATCCCAAGTTTGCCGGTACCAATATCAATATCTGTCAATCCTGTTTGAGGAAGAATCTTTGAGATATTCATACTGGGAATCCGAATCGAGGAAGAACAATCAAATGTCCCGCTGGTGTTAAACCGAAGAATAGTGGGTATGCCAGCTTGGGCGACATTTTTACGCGGAAAATATCCGCCCTTAGCCTTAATCTCAATAATCTGCACGCCATCCACAATAGAAACATTATTCATGTTGGGCACTTGTTCAACAGAAGGATTGCTGTCAGCAAGAATATACGCCCCTCCAATCAGAACAATTGCGACAACAACTGATATAACCGTTGCTTTCATATAGACAAGTATACTAGAAAACGAATACCGGCGGTATGATCCCGATTACCACCAAACTATTGATAAGGTTGAAGAGCGCAAACGCGATCACCACCAGCCCCGCCGATTTGAAGAAAATTCCTGACTTCGAACTATTTTTCATACTAAACGAACTGAAACTCACCAGTGCGAGCACCGGAAATGTTCCAAGTGCAAATGCAAGCATAGTCAGTCCACCCGTAAGAAAACTTCCTGTGGAAAGTGTGTAGAGTTGCATTGATTGTGTAAACCCACACGGCAGAAAAAAAGTAGCTATACCAACGAGGAGCGGAGTAAATGTGTGATTAAGCTTGGATACTCCGTGAGCATATTTTGAAACAAACTTCGGCATTGAAGGCTGAAATTTTTTTGCCCACACAAATACATCCAAAAGATTAATACCAAGTATAAGCATCACAATACCCACAACGAGACTCAGAACAAATGTAGCTGATGTATTAAGCGTAAATACAGCGCCAAGTGCACCAATAACACCTCCAAGTACAAAAAATGAGATGATGCGGCCTCCATGGAACATCAATTGCGGTTTTATCCTGTCCCCCTCTCTTGCAAAAGTGGCCGACATCGAAAGCACCAACCCACCCACCACTGCCATACAAGTTGAAAGCGAAGCGATGATGCCTACGACAAACGCAGTGCCATAAGTTACATTGCCGGAATTTACGAGATTGACGATCCCCATCTTCTGAAGACCTACGAAGAGCGTAATAAAACCAAGCGCTATTGGTAGAGCGATTTTAAACTCCTGCCATCTCACTGTGCGTTTCTGTTTTTCAACGGAAATGGTATAGCCGTGGGACTTGAGCGGAATAGTCAATTCTTCTGCAATTCTTTCCGGTGTTTTTTCTCCAAAATCTCCTGTTACTTCTATAGAATGCTTATTGAGATTTGATTTTACATACGTAACATTCGGCAAATCTCCTATCTCGCTTTCGGTCATCAGTACACATGCATTGCAGTGCATGCCGTGAACGTGGAAAGTATATTTTTGAGTTTGTGTAGTCATGCTTATAGTTTTTTAGCTTTAATACGAAGTGAATTCGATACAACCGATACCGACGACATGGCCATGGCGAAACCGGCAAAGACAGGATTCAATAACCAACCAAAGACAGGATAAAAAGCTCCTGCGGCAAGGGGTATTCCTACGACGTTGTAGATAAACGCCCAGAAGAGATTCTGCTTAATGCCACGCATAGTGATCTTCGAAAGCTTAATCGCCTTCACGATCTTGGAAATATCTCCGCCAAGAAGCGTGATACCAGCTGACTCTATTGCCACATCAGTTCCGGTCCCCATGGCGATACCAACATCTGCTTGAGCGAGTGCTGGAGCATCGTTTACACCATCACCCGCCATTGCTACCACTCGACCTTGTGACTGAAGCTCTTTTATCTTTTCGAGTTTGTCTTTCGGGAGCACATGAGCTACCACATCATCAATACCAACGAGCGATGCAATGTATTTTGCCGCCTTTTCATCATCGCCGGTAAGCATAACTACTTTGACTCCTAGAGCATGAAGATTTTTTACTGCCTCGATTGATTCAGATTTGATTTCATCAGCCACCATTACAAAACCGAGAACCTTTTCTTTGGTAGCGAGAATAACTGGCGTTTTGCCCTGCGAAGTAAACTCGTTAAGTTTTGTCGCATCAAAGGATACTTTTAGATCACTTATGAGTTTTGCATTGCCGACAAAGTATTCCGTGCCGTTAATTTCCCCCTTAAGCCCTTTGCCTTGTATCCCTTCAAAGTCCATTGCTTCGGAGATAAAAATGCTCTGCTCCTCGGCATAGTTAACGATCGCATGAGCAATGGGATGTTCTGATTTTTTCTCAAGCGATGCCAGAATCGATACGAGTTCATCGTCTTTTTGGTTTGAAAGGTTTTGAATATCGACGAGCGTCGGCTTGCCTCGAGTTAATGTACCTGTTTTATCAACCACAACAGTATTTACCTTATGTAATTTTTCAAGAGTTGCGGCATCCTTGATAAGGATCCCTTCTCTCGCTCCCTTACCAACCCCCACGATTATTGCTGTCGGTGTGGCAAGACCGAGTGCACAAGGGCAAGCGATGACGAGTATTCCTACGAAAGAGACGAGGCCAAAGGAGAGAGCTTGTGAAAAACCTAGATACTGTGATCCGATAATGAGCCATGCACCGAGAGTTAGAAATGCAATCACTAGGACAATCGGTACAAAGACTGACGAAATTTTGTCTGCGAGAGCCTGTATCGGAGCCTTGCTTCCCTGAGCTTCCTCAACCATCTTGATGATCTGGGCGAGTAATGTTTCTGATCCAACTTTTGTTGCTTTAAATGTAAAAGATCCACTGGTGTTGATTGTTCCGGATACAACACTGTCTCCGATCTTTTTCTGCACTGACATCGGCTCACCTGTAACCATAGATTCATCAACAAAAGAACTGCCGAGAGTGATAACACCGTCCACTGGAATCTTTACGCCAGGCTTAACGATGATCAGATCACCTTGCTTGACGTCATTTACCGATATTTCTATTTCTTTACCATCACGTATAACGAGTGCGGTCTTGGCTTGCAGATTAAGAAGTTTTTCTATAGCGTCGCCCGTCTTTATTTTCGATCGAGCTTCTAAGTATTTGCCAAGCGCGATAAAAGTAATAACCACGATCGTCACATCGTAGTATTGATAATCAACATTTATAAAAGGCCGGAGTGTTTCCTCAAGGGCAGTAACTGCAAAACTGTATAAAAAGGCGGCTGTAGTTCCAATACCAATGAGCGTGTCCATGTTTGCCTTGCCGTATCGGAGAAATCTATAAAAACCAAGTAGGTATGGCTTACCAAGGACAAAGAGTATATAGGTCGCCATCAGAGGCAGGAGATGATGAAAAAACTCTTTTACCACATAACCCATTTCTGATACGACACCGTACTCCGCAAGAATATCCCAGCCCATGACAAAAGCGGCAAAAATCGCAATAGGGATGGCTGAAAACACTTTTGTTCGCATGCCCGTAACCTCGGCTAACTTTTCCTTTTTAGATTGATTTATTCCTAAATGAGCCGCATGTTCATCTGCTGACATACCCATCTCCTCTGCTAATTGACCGCCATCCTCATGTGAAGTTTCCTGATCCAAAAAGAGAGAGTAGCCCAGCGGCTCTATTTTCCTTGAAAGCTCCTGTACACTTGTTTTTGATTCATCAAAAGCCACTTTTGCTTTTTCAGTCCCATAATTCACTTCAGCAGAGTGGACCCCTTCAGTTTTCTTGAAAGTTTTCTCGATAATGCCTGCGCATGAAGCACAGTGCATTCCTTTTATTCTGTAAGTTTTTGTTGGATGATTCATATTTTTTATTTGCGCTTAAGACCATATACTTTAAGTATCTCTTTGACCGCCGTACCTTCTTTCCCCTTTTTCATTTGATGCACCACGCAAGTACTTAAATGGTTTTCCATTAACACATCTTCAATACCTGACAGAGCTTGTTTAACCGCAGATGTCTGTGTAATCACATCAATACAGTAGGTGTCTTTTCTAAGCATCTCCTGCAATCCTCTGACCTGTCCTTCGACAATCTTAAGGCGGCGGACAAGTTTTTGTTTAGTTGGACTCATGGGCATTAAAAATATTTAGTAATAATTCAATTACCACCAAGTATACCCCCTAGGGGTATTAGTGTCAACTGTGGATAAAAACCTTCTACACAGAGAGTTTTACTTCAAACCAGTGAAATTTTATCTCAAGTCCCCTACTTGGATACCTGATCTAAAAAACTAAAGAGAAATTTATTCATTTCAGAATAATCACATTTCCTCAACACTTCGGCAGTTTGTATAAAAGGCAAATTTTTATATTTTTCCAATTCATCAGCATTGTTCTGAATCATTCCTTCAATAGCTTCGGGAGTAAACTCAAAATGACACTGGAAACCCCATATCTTCGGCGTATAGCGGACTATTTGGCGCGGACATCCCTCGCTCATCGCTAACACTTGTGATTCGGGAGTAAGCCCTGGCATATCACCATGCCAGTGCCCTACCATAAATTTTACCGGAAACGTCGAGAATATCGGATCTTGTTTTCCATCTTCAGTAAGTGTCAGAGGAAAAACTCCGATTTCTCTGTGGGGGCTATGATCAAAATGTGCGCCAAGCGCTTCTCCAATAAACTGCGCGCCAAGGCATACCCCAAGCAAAATCTTTTTCTCCTTAATTGCTTTCTTGATAAAAGCAATTTCTTTTTTTGCATCAAAATGCGAACATTCCTCAAGGGTTGTAGCGGGAGATTGTGGTCCTCCCATCACTACCAAAAAATCAAAATTACACTCGGTGGGAAAAGTGTCGCCGTTATACAATCTGGTGTAAGTCATCTCGCAACCCTTCTTCTTCGCCCATGTTTCTATCGCCGCAGGAGATTCAAAACTTTCATGCGTGACGAAATGGATCTTCATATCTCACTCGGAATTACTTTACCTCTTCCCACTCACCTGTTTCATTTTGCACAGCAATTTGCTCTCCAAATACAGATGCTCCGCCCTCATAATACACAGCAGAAATGCAAGTGACTGTCTCTACGACATTCGGAAAGTTTCCCCTCCTTGTATATAAATATTCAGTTTTTTCACCTGCATTTTTACCTTTAACTTCTGCCTCAAGAAAATAGAGTCCTTCCCCATCAGACATCTCGCGAATAAATGTGGCCCCTTCGGCAAAACGTGAGATAGCTTCCATCACTTCGTCTCTCGTTAAAATCCGTTCAGGTGCCCTTTCAGGTGAGTTGTTCATAGATATATAGTATAACAAAAAGACTCGAGTTGAAATATGAAAATCAACTATACTTGTGCTACCATTCGAAATGGAAGGATGCCAAATGAAAACGACCAAAAACCGAGAAAAGAAAGCAGGTTCCAGAAAGTGCTCTGTTCGGAGCGCAGGAAGCGTCAACTTGTTCGCAATTTCCTGCATAACTCAAACCGCCGCGCAATGTCCTACTCGAAGAGCAAGGGTAGCCCGCTATTTTTGTCCCGAGCGCTAATCTTTGCTCGACCTCTCCAAACTCCCTTCGGGGAGTTTGTCTTTTTAATAGTTTAACTTATTACTCAAGCGTGTTAAGGACGGCACGAGTCTTTGGTCCAACACTCCCCAGAGGTTCAATCCCCTTTGCGTTCTGGAACGCAATAACCGAAACACGTGTGATTGCTCCAAAGTAACCTGTTGGTTCAACAGTAAAATATCCTGTGCTCTGAAGCAGAAGTTGAAGTTTGCGCACATCTTCCCCACGCGATCCCTGTTGTAAATTCATTGTGAATACAAACGATTGTCCTGCGATTGGATTACTAGACGCGTCGAGAGCCGCACGAGTCTTTGGACCTACCACACCAATAGGATCGATACCTTTCGCATTCTGAAATGCGATAAGTGATTTTTCAGTGAGCGGGCCGAAATATCCAGTAACCTCGGCTGAAAAGTAGCCTAAATCTTTGAGCTGCTGTTGCAATATTTTAACGGCTTCTCCGGTCGAACCAAAAGACAGACTCGAGGAATTACCTTTAACGGGGAGGGGTAGGAATTTTGCTGAAGCAGTAAGTGCTTTTCTGGTAAGTACATCGGCAATTCCACTTGGTGCGAGTCCTTTGGCATTCTGGAAGCGTCTAACCGCTTCTCGCGTCACAGAATCATATGTATCAGTAATTTCACCTGCATAATAACCAAGTGACTCTAATTCACCCTGAAGAATCTTAACCTCTTGATCGATCATCCCTTCTTGAAGAATTTTCGGCGCAACAACCTGTTCCTCCGCCTCTAGACCTCCTTCATTTGAATGCATGACATTCACGCTCGACTGACCTCGGGACTGGCCACCTGAAGCAGAGAGCAGTGTCTCATAGGGATTGAGGGTAGTTCGGTCAGGAGCACGTATCTCGAAGTGAAGGTGCGAAACTGTTGCTTCTGCATTTCCGCTATCCCCAACCCAACCAATAATTTGTCCTTTAGTGACTGCTGTTCTGCGCGCGAGACCTGATGCATATGCGTTTGACTCCCCTCCCTGTCCATCATCGGTCCCCGGAGTATCGTTATTGAGATGGAGATACCGATATGAATACCCTTCCGAATCACGAATCGTTATTGAATATCCCCACGATGCCTGCGGAATCGCAATATAAGTAATGGTGCCGTCAGCGACTGCTACCACCGGCGTCATCTTATCCGCAATAATATCGATGCCCAGATGCTCTCTTGCTCCACCCGCACGAGGCTCTGCAAAATCGTTTCTGAAGCTATACTCGCCACTTACCGGAAAGATGATGGTACGAACTTGTGCACGTGCTGTTGAAGCAATAGAAGAGGAAACAAGAAAAACAATCACCGCAAGGAAAAAGAGCGTGTGAAATCTCATACTAGTACAGACGTTTTGGTCTCCTGAAGCTTACCTGACTAATGCAAAAATCTTGTACGTTTATTGCCTAGCGAAGTGAGAGAAGTGAAAAAATCCTTTTTTCACTTCCGAACAAGCGACGGCAACAAAGGGTGTTCATACCCCGCCCCTTGGGGCGGATGAGGGCGCGCCCTGCGCGCTCCTCATGCGGGGCTTGCCCCGAGATAAATACCCCTTTATAGTGTTCCGAAACGGCGGCGATCAAAAAGAAGCGAGAAAAATGCGAGCACAGCAAAGATAAACGGAATCCAGTAGTCTGGTAAATAGAGACGAGCTATGTTCCAGTAACTTATCCATTGAATAGAGACCGTTCCGTTCACGGTGGCAACGTTATCAAGAAGTGTTTGATCTTGTGTTTGCACAGCTTTCTGCCAATCTTGTGCGTATTTGATATTCCGATCAGCCTCATTGAGCTGGAGCGTGTATGATGCATTTTCATTTACGAGCTGTTTCTTCAGCGATGCCACATTGTCGGATACAGATTGTATCTGGATCAATAGTTGAGGTGTTTCAGTTTGTGCGCGCAACGTTACTAACTGCTGTGTATCAGCGTCAATTTGTGACTGCAGCGACTGCACTTTGCTTGCATGCGCATTGACGAGCTTTTGGCGCGCAGTCTTGTAATCCGAAAGCGTGGTATCTGCCTGCTTTTGCTGTTCTTCAATATTCTGCTTTTGCGGCAAGAGATTTTGCGATGAAATATTGATTGTAAGAAAACGGCTAGGAACCAAACTTTCGAGTTCGGCACGAAACGCATCATACTTACCTTGCGGTAAGGCAAAACTGACCGATCCATATTTAGGAGAACTTGATTGCTGGTCAATACGGCCATCATATCCTCGCACGGTAGTTTCCACTCGGCGCGTCAATCCCTGCACATCACGCGTACTCATAGAAGTGTTGTAATACACTTTCAAAAATTCTCTGGTGTCGGTCACGGGAACATCGGGATTGGGATACGGGTACGGATAGTAGAGACTACCATCCCGAGTAGGCGCGCCGGCAGCGGTCGGGTATGACACACCCGAATTTGGAGAATCTTCCATCACTCCTACACTAGTGCCCATCGGCACCGCATACCGCATGCTCGGACGAGCAACTGCGACAAAAGTGCCAATCGCAAGAATGGTTAATACAATGGTAAGCCACGAAACACGTCGCGGCCAAAATTTACGAGGAGTATTTTGATTGTCGGTCATATAGTAATCCTAACACATAATTCTTTAGTACTTATCAAGACGTCCGATTGGAATCTTCCTTACAACGGATACTTTGTACCGTGAATTTTGAACTTCCTGAGAAAAGACTTGCCAAAACAATATTTTATGTTATTGTTCAATCCGAACAATATTCACTGTACGAAACGCCAAAGAACGTACAGTGACAACCAGCTCTTTGGCAAAACCCAGAAAGGACCCGTTGGTATGCGAAAAGCAAGACAACTTTATCTAAGTCCAGCCCAGGATTTCCTCGACAATCTAGCCCTCGATGATATCGCCAGAGTAATGCAAAAACTCTGTTCGGAGAGCGAGGCTCCGGACAAAAAAGGTGGAGTTCTCGCGGTTGCCATTCGAAACAGGCACACCGGGGACACCTCCTTTGAATCAATCACCGTCGGCGATGCTGGAAAACGTTGCGTGGAGTTCGCAAAGAACGCCGCGGAAAAAATCCATCGTTTGATGGGGCGGCGCGATGACGGATACAAAGACATCGCCGCCTCAAAAAGCGCCAATCCCAATCATCGGAACAAGCGCCTTCGAACTTACGGCGGATGTCTGGTCTTCATCGACGGTGGCGACGAATACTACATTTCTTTTTCGGGCGCCCCCGCTCACGTGGACGAAGTGCTGGTATTCGTCATCGGAGAAAACGAGGACTTAACTCCACCTCGTGGGTACAAAAACAGACTGATACCCCGAGCTCGTGAGCTCTTGGGAACGTTGGAATTTGATTGACCCATCACTCTTTCGCCGCGCGGCAACCTGTAAGGTTGCCGCGTTCTTTTTATGCTCTTGAATTTGTTGGATCTGACTCCAACTCCAGTTTGCACCTAAATTTGCACGAGTTCCGTCGTTTTGATACTGCCATCTTCTGCGGATTCGTCGTAGCGCTCAATGCTAAAGCCATGCCCCCGTTTAAAGGCGGAAAATATCGTGCCAGATTCGACAAAACTACACTGCACGCGTCCGATCACAATCCCCTCATTCTGCAGTTCACTGGTCGTGGTGCCTGTACAACCCATTGCCACTCCAAGATCATAGCGCTTTGACTTGCCGTCGTAAGTCGTAATATCGGCAGCGATCTTCTGCTCGTAAAAAAGGAAGTCGTCGGGATTTGTAATAGTAGGATCCGCCTTCTCGATGCTCCAGCTTACTTTGCGAACCGTCGTAGCATCATAATTTCGAAACGGATTGAGAGAACCACCAGTGATGTAGAAACCGAGTTGGCCTACAAGCCAGATCGGCGGCGCACAATCGTCCCCACCTTCCACATTGACTATAGGTTCTCGGTGGCAGCCATAGTGGATAGTCGAACCGATGAAACGCACGCCAGCAAAAAGCCCAAGTGCGATAACGACGAAAATAATGGTTTTAAGAGTTTGGTTCATATTTTTATTGTCTAGCGAGTGAGCGACCTAAATTTCAAGGAGCAAAGCGACTATGAAATTGGGAGCACTCTTGTGGTGCGGAGAGAAAATGTATCTTCTTTTTCTCTCCCGAACGAGCGACCTAGATTTCTTACGAGCATAGCGAATGTAGAAATCGGAAGTACTCTCGTGGTGCGACGGCAGCAAAGGGTTTAATACCCTTTATTTGAGGCCTTCTATTCCCATCGAACCTGCCGCGAGCGCCATAGCGATGACGAGAACTGTAGCAACAGCAAACGCTCCGACGGTTTTAAGGAAAAGTTTTACTCCCTCTTCGCGATGACCGTCGAGAAACATGATGACCGGTTGGTAGAAAAAGAGATATGCCATCAGGGCTACGGAGAGCACAAATACGGCGAGGAAGCTCATCGGCAAAAAGATCGTCTCGCTGACAACGCCCTCCAAGAAGTTTGAAGCGTTAAAAACCGTCGTTACGAGCACGACGATATACGAGATGGCAAAGAGTGCGTTGTAAATTGGATTTTTTGTCATAGATTCAAAAATTATTTCTGCTTAAATTCAATAATATCTCCCGGTTGGCAATCCAGCGCTTTGCAAATCGCCTCCAAGGTCGAAAATCGAACCGCTCTCGCTTTTCCATTTTTCAATATGGAAATATTGGCCATCGTGATCCCCACCTTCTCGGTGAGTTCCGTGACACTCATTTTTCTCTTAGCGAGCATTATGTCGATGTTGATGATAATTGACATGAGGGTTTTTAGACATACTCTTATACTGTGAGGTCATTTTCGGATTTAATATCAATAGCATTTTGCAAAAGCTTCTGTAGGACTGCAGCAAAAACACTGGTGATCAAGGGCGCAAAGATAAAGATGAGTCCAAACAGTACAGCACCAGGGGCGTCATCTTTATCGGCAACATAAATTATATAGGGCATTCCCGCGGCATAGAGCATGCTAATCGTAAATGCGTAGTACTTAATATTTTGTATGGCCTTTACCGAAAGCTCCGAAAATGCGGTACCCTTGTCGATGTAATTCAAAAGCAGAATACCCTGATAGAGTCCGATGAAAAAAGGTATGGCCGCTGCACTCATAACAAGTAAAACAGGAAAATACATTCCTGCATTTCCCGAGATCATCACTCCTGCAATGATCACACACAGCCCAAGCACAGCGAGCCCGATCAGATAAATTACTACTTTCAAGAAAAGTGTCGACCCCTGTTTCATAGATATAAGCTTAATCTTGTATTTATCGTTTGTCAATAAATACCTGCTCGTCCTACAGGTGCCCTTTTAAGCGAGCAGGTTTTTATTTTGAGAACTCCTCCGTTCTCAACGCGCCAAACGTCCTAGAGGGGCGCTGCTCTCCGCTACGGGAAAAGTCCCTTTTTCCCGACCCCTTTCCCCATCCCACATTCATACCCGCGGCAAGCCGTCGGGGTGCTCTGCGGGATGAATATATTATTATCGTTTATGGGGATATCTAAACGTAAATACCCTTTTGTGGAGTCTGACCCCAATTCCTTGAACTTTTTGACTTCGGTTTCGATACTCCTCGGAATGTGTAGGAAGCTCACAAAATTACGTTCTCTAGTTCCTGCACATTATCAACAATGTAATCCGGATTTCCTGCTCTCAATTTCAACTTACTGGTAAAACCCCAAGTAACAGCAATACTTTTAATTCCTACTTTCTTGGCAACATCTATCTCATGATTACTATCTCCAACAAAAAATGTATCTTGCAGATTTAAATTGTATTCTTTAATTATTTTCTGAACGGGTTCCAATTTATCATTTGCATCTGTGATAATTTCACTAAAAATATTTTCCAGCCCATACTCTTTTACCTCAGGAAGTAATGTCTCGGGAAAATCGGAACTTACGACGGAAAGAAAATAACCTTTGTCTTTAGATTTGTGTATGAGTTTTACCACTTCAGAAAATACGGCTACTTTGGGACAGTCTTTGTCTAATTGTAATTCCTGAAATAGCTTTGACCGCTCCTCTTCGTTATAACCTTCTGGTAAATATTTTTGATAAAAAAGAGCAGGTGGCTGTCTCCAATCTTCTCTGAATTCTTCCAAGGTTATTTCTGTAACTCCATATCTTTTGAATATCCTATTAACAATCCATAGCTGACAAGTTAAAGTGTCTCTTACGACACCGGACCAATCAAAGATAATATTTTTCATCTTGGATATATTTACCCTTAGAGGGTTAATTTTTTCTATGTCGTAGCAATGCCTCTAAATATGACACTTGTCAGAGTCCGAACCTATCTCAAACTGGCTGCGGGTCAGGGACTCGAACCCCAATAACTTCCTTCAAAGGGAAGTGTCCTACCATTAGACGAACCCGCAATGTTTCACTTGGGACTTGGATTTTCTAAGGTTTTTGAACCAACCTAAAAAATCAGTCGCCCGCAATATTTATCGTGTATTCCTCTGCTATTCTCTGCTCACTATTCGCTCTTCTTTACTACAAGATATAGCTTACTGGTCTCTCACAAAATTTGCAAAGCACACTTGCAATTTCCCTAACGAGTCGTAACATCAAACACGGAACAACGAGAACCTCAAACACATGGAGACCTCATATGGCTATTTACAAACACAACGGCTCAATAGTTGTGCTGAATGCCGGCAGATGTTTGACCAACTTAACCGTCAACACCCTGACGATTGAGAACACCAACTTGAAAACTGAAGGTATCCTTGCCTACAGGGAATTCGGGACACCGCATGAAATTAGGTGGCAAGCGGCCACCGAAGTCATTGGCGGCGAGATCGGACAATGGCGCCTGCGTAAACAAAACGGCGAAATGATTGCTTCAGGTCCGACCAACACGGCACTAGAAGGATTCATCACGGGCATCCTTAATACGCTAGCCCGTGAACATCCTCAAGTGGTAACAAAATCGGCTTCCTCGGAAACAAATGGATCAAAGGAACCCGCGCTGACACCTGAACCACCGCCAGACACTAGCTTCCCAAAGAACTGGGCAGGAAGAGCGATCCCAAACATTCCAACTCGTCGCAAATACAAACCAAGGACGAAAGAAGGGCACTCTGCCACTGGAAAGCGAAAAGAAAACTGTGCAGAAACCGAATCTGATGACTCCCCTCCCCGACGGAATCCGTTCGACGAAGCAACGGAGTCGGTACAGGCACATCACTATTCAGGATCGGCGGCTAGGGATGCTCTCCCAAAACACAACCCCCCATCGACAAATCATGAGGAGGAGGTTGAGGAAGAAGTGGAGCGCCCGAATAAACATCGGAAATCTCACGCGGCAGACGAAGGGACAGCACCGGCACGAGCATTACAGTATCAAGGACCAAAAGTTACATACCAAGGTTCATGTGTCTGTGAACAAGTTGCAGAAAGCAGTTCCCGAACACCCTTCGATTGGCACGCGCTCACCGAAGGAAAATTTCCCGCCCGATGTTTCGAGTGCAGCTGTGGCCGACATTGGTGGCAAAATTGGCCGAACGAAGTCTTTTGGGTGGAAGTTTTGGATGAAGACGCGTGGATTCTGTTGACGCAATACAGCGGTGTACTCGTCACCTCGATGGCTCACACACCTGATGGAGTGTACTTGCTTGAAACTCTGCTCCGTACAGGAGACGACAATTACACTGTACAGAGACCGTAACACTAGGCCGCCCGCGCACATGCGCGAGGCGGCCTCGAATTTTTATTCAGCAAAGTACACTTGCAATTTCTCTCACGACCCGTAGCATCATGATCAGAACGACAAGAACCCCTGATCCAATGAATCTCATGAAACAAATATTCGAATACCTTAATCCTCCCATCCTGCTTATCACCGGCGTCACACTACGCAAGGTGTTCGTAGAAGACATCCTGCAATCAAACGGATTTCTGATTGCGAACGGGTCGCTTGCAATCACCGACTTTGGCCAAACATACTCGTACACATGGACTGCACAGATATCAATCAACGGGTTCAAGGGAGATGACTGGTGGACCATCACACGGACTAAAGGGGGAAAACTCTCCAGTGATCCCGCCGCATCTAGTAAGTTAGCCGAGAAGATGAGCAAGACACTGAATCCACTCGCACTCAAGAAATTCCCCATCGAACTTGAAGGGATTGATTAGCATTTCGAGGCCGCCCGCGCACATGCGCGAGGCGGCCTCAACTTTTCTATCAAAAGACTCGTCTAAGAATACACAGCTCGAATTCGTTTGAGCGCCACGAGATATGCCGCCTCGCGCAAAGACACTTTTTGTTTTACGGATTCCTCATATACCGCTTCAGTCGCAAATTCCATTTTCTTCTGTAATTTGTTAAATACTTCTTTTTTGCTCCACTTTTCACTTTGCATATTCTGTTCCCACTCAAAGTAACTGACCGCAACCCCACCTGAATTTGCGAGTATGTCGGGAATCACCGTAACTCCTTGCTTGCTAAGCATCTCATCTGCCTCTTGCGTCAGTGGACCGTTCGCCATCTCAAGTATAATTTTCGCCTGAACTTTTGGCGCATTTTCTTTCGTAATCGCATTTTCAAGCGCCGCGGGAACTACGATATCAACTGGGAGCGTCAAAACTTCGTCGCTCGTAATCGTCTTTCCTTTTACTTTTTTCTGATTTGAAATGTCGCAAACCGAACCCACGCAATAACATCCAGCCAGCATCCCACTTTTTTCCTTACATCGCTCAACTTCATCAATACTCGAGATTCCTTCGGGAACATACATACCTCCTTTTGAATCGGAAAGTGCAACAATCTTGCATCCCATATCAAAAAGATACCGCGCCAAGAAACTCCCAACATTGCCAAACCCCTGAATCGCAACTGTCATGCCTTTGGGATTCTTCTTTAATTTCTTCAATATGACTGCGAGAGCATAACTGCCTCCAAGACCTGTCGCTTCTGTGCGGCCTTCCGATCCTCCATCTTCAATTGCTTTCCCCGTAATAACTGCGGGAGTCTTATTCCCCACATATACTGCATACTCCTCCGCAATCCACTTCATAATCTGTGAGTTGGTATTCACATCAGGTGCAGGCACATCAAGTGTCGGGCCAATAACCGGAGAGATCTTCCTTCCGAATTCTCGGGTCAGTCGTTCAAGTTCTCCTGCCGAAAACTCCTTCGGATCAACGATTACCCCTCCCTTCCCTCCGCCAAACGGAACATCAATCACGGCATTCTTCATCGTCATCCAAAATGAAAGTGCTTTTACTTCGTCAGTATCTACTTGAGAATGGTAACGAAGCCCTCCTTTATAGGGACCACGAAGATTGTTGTGTTGCACACGCATTCCTTCAAAGGTTCTAATCGTCCCGTCATCCATTTTCACCGGAATCGAAACCGAAATCACCCGATCGGGACTTGAAAGTCGAGCGAGGAGCAGAGGATCAAGCGCGAGCTTTTCTGCCGCTTTGTGCAACTGCCCCTGCGCCCTCTGCCACGGGTTATTGCTAGCAATCTGCTTATGTAAATCGTTCATAGAGGAAAATAGTATATCACCCCTTCACCATTTTGTTCCAAAAGAAAAGGCGGGTCCGAGAAAACGGAACCCGCCCTGCTTGCGATGCACAAATCAAGAAACGACCCTTTTTTGCGCATCTCTGATTTTCTTTGCCAGTTTGACCAACCCTTTGGCAGCTTCCTCAAGCTGTTTGCACATATCCGTCACTTCACGAGGAGGCCGGTTCTGCGCCAAACTGTCGAAGACATTTTCTGGAAACCCATTCGCGACGAGTGTGTCGGCAGTAATACGAGGAACAAGTCTCTCGATCTGCTCACGAACATCAGAAGGTTTGCGTGGCCTTCCGCGTGAGCGATCCGGCACCAACTCGTTGACTACTTCTTTCAGCTTCAATAATCGAAGCTTGGGTCCAGCAAACTCAAGTGCTTTCCTGTACTGCTCCTCCTGCTGTTCAGGAGGCAACATGGCAAGTTGCTGTCCCATTTGGAACGTTAACCGTTGCCCACGAGGGAGAGTTGGGTCAAGCAATGCTCGAAGAGGAAGGACGAGTTTGACCAAGCTCATGTGTGAGTAAACCCATGCGTCTGATTTACCCGCACAAAGCTTTTGGAGTTCAACGACACTTGCACCCCCTTCCTTCTCCTTCACAAGTCCCAGAGCAATGTCCAAGTGAGACATTGACTCACGTCCAACATTCTCTGCAAATGACTTGCGGTGCTGAACGCGGCTGTTAGGAATTTCTTCCCTGCTTCTGACAATTGCATCAAGGTACGGCAATCCAACTAGTTGGGCGGCACGCCATCGACGTTCACCTCCAATCAACTCGTGGTCGTGATCGGGATCTCCCTCGATCTTGATCACTTCCACCGGAACACGCTGTCCCTCTTGCCGCATACTCTCTCCAAGCTCTCGCAATGTTTTTGTCTTGAAGATCTTGCGCGGCTGACCTTCAAACCGTCGGATCCGATTCACTGGAACCCGAACGATTGTAGGTGGAGGCGGAAATGCAGGAGCAACAGGTCTCGATCCATTGCCTCCTGTTTCAACGGAATCTGTTAAGAATTCGCCCGCAATCCTAGGAGAAGGAGAAACGAGTTCGGAAATCTCTGGCGTCTTTACAACCAGTTTGACCGGTAGAGAGGGGGGAGCAATAGGAAATGCAGGTTTGGACGCTGGCTGAACGATCACAGTGCTTCTGCCTTTTTTCACCTCTGTCTTCTTTGGCTTAAACAGCTTGGAGACAACTGGTGCGCGATTCGCAATCGGCGACAAAGAGGAGACGGGGCGCTTTAGCTCAGTCGCGATAAGCGGGCGAGTGGGCGCAATGTATTCGTGAGTCTCTGGCGGTACTTGAGTAAACCCAGGTTGTGGAATCGGAAGACACAGTATCTTCCATTCGTCGAGTTTCTTTCCTTCGACCGTAAACTCCACCGCCTCTGACTTTGGGTCAGGTTTTCGACGATGCAATACGCGACCGTCATCCATGATGACCTCCTTATCGAAGTTCACCTGCACAAATATCGTGGCTCGAAAGCCGCGATCTCCATCACCATTTATGCGAATTCGATAGATATCCACCAGTGCTGCTTTCGGAACCGCGTATTGGTACACGGTCGACAGATCAGCACCCGACTTTTCGACAAAGTGCAAAGATCGTAAGGTGGAATTTGCGAGTGTGTCTGGATCTCCTCTCCTCTTGCTTTTTCCCGAGACAGAGAGAATTTTGAATTCGTCTCTGGATAGAGTTGTAACCGGCATAAAGCCTCCATGTTTGAGGGTTGTGGTTGACTGAAATTCAAAAGAAAATCATTTCGAAGAACGATTTCCTCTACAGACAATACAAATCACACATTGCATTGTCAATGAATTTCTCATTAAAAACTGTTTGATGAGAAAGGCAAGAATTACCCTGACCTTTCAAACCTTAAGCACTCAAAAGTTTCATCAGCGCAAGCTCAATTGGAAGCATGGGGGCTTGCGAGCGGCCAGTTTGATCGTAGACCTCAAGAAACGCCAACAACACCTTCTCGGTGATCGTTGATTGCTTATTCTCGGCAAGTTTTGATAAAAACGTAAAATCCTCATCTGATAGTTCTGTCTTGATAGTGTTCGAAAGATTGGGAGAGAATCGAAGAAGTAATATAAAACGCAACTTTCGAAGGAGAAGTTTTAGAAACACTTTCGGATCTATGTTTGTCTCTTCTGCAGAACTAACAAAAGACAGCGCGGTTTCAAGTTTTCGAGCATCTATTGCTGAAATCAAATCGTTAATCAATTTTCCACGCGGAGCGCCGGTTACCACCTCAACTTCTTCAACTGAAATCTTTTTATCCTTGGAAGAACTTATTACTTTTTGCAACACCCCTTGCGCATCGCGGAAACTTCCATCCGCAAGTACTGCAATCAAATCAGCCGAAGATGCCTCTAGCGAAAATCCCTCTTTCTTTGCACTCCGAGCCACTACTTCAGCGAGTATCTTCTGATTCGGCCGGTGGAATGTAAAACTCTGACAGCGGGAAATTACCGTTTCTGGAAGTTTTTCCACTTCTGTGGTTGCAAGAATAAAAACCACATGTGCCGGCGGTTCTTCGAGGGTTTTGAGAAGTGCATTAAATGCAGACTTTGAAAGCATGTGCACTTCATCAATGATATACACTTTATATTTTGAGGAAAACGGCAAAACACTTACCGATTCATTCAAAGCACGCACATCATCCACGCCAGTGTTGGATGCAGCATCTATTTCATACGTGTCTTCGGCAACAGTGCCGATAGAGTGCGCAAAAATCCGCGCAACACTCGTCTTTCCTGTTCCCCGTGATCCAGCAAAAAGATACGCGTGTGCAATTCGCCCAAGCGAAATTGCTCCTTCAAGTACTTTAGTCACCTGTTCCTGTCCAAGCACTTCCTTGAAGTTCTGCGGACGATATTTGCGATACAACGCTAAATCAGCATCTTTAGACATAAGAAAAGTATAACACCTCTTGGTCTCTCATCAATTAAAAATAAAAAGAGAGGGCGGTCAGCAAGTTGCACAAGCTGACCGCCCTCCTAGATCAAGATCACCTCCTCTCAACCGCGCAAAACACGCGGTTTGCAGACGTTTTCAGTTTGAACGTAAACGTTTCTGATTGAGGTACTGAATTTCATCGGGTTTTCACCTCCTTCCAATCCGAGATTTCAGTGGGAACAAATCCCACGCTCATGATACCCAACTCACAAAAAATAACAATGTGGAAAAAGAAAAAGCGGGGAGGGTGCACAAGGCGCAAAGTCGCACCTGTCTCCCTCCCCGCTCAACGTCACGGACTATCCCTTGCCTTATGGTTCATGAGCAATTCTCCGGTTGCAACAGACGGTTTAGGTGTGCGTTCGGATACTGCCAAGAGATGCGAGCCACGCATCCAAAAAGAACCTTATCAGAATATCCCAGAAATTCAAAGGGGCAGGTCACGATCACTCGCAACCTGCCCCTCCTTCGCCCGCCGCAAGCCTTCGCTTTCGGTTGAAGTTTCAGGGATTTAAGCAATGCTCCGGTCTAGAAACGGAACAATGCCCTTCCCGACGGTCTCATAAATACAGTGAGTTCATGGCGGTGGTGGTTGAGGTTCACAGCGGTTTGAAACGAGATCGTGCGCTTAAGCGCAAACCCGTTCCCTTAAGGACCTAGATTCATTCAAAACTAATTATATCATACTTACTGAATCCGTCAATACCCTCTCTGCAAGGTCGAACCTTGCAGGATAAATAGGCATTTAAATAAGGGTTTTAATCCCCTTCTGTAAAATACTCTTCACTTCTTTTTCATCCTTGGCCTCCATAAGAGTTATGCGAAACTCTTTAGCATTATCAAACCCCGAAATATATGCTTTGAAATGTTTTTTCATGATTGCAAAATTCTTTTTCCCTCTAAAATATGTATCGAACAACTTCACATGTTCCAACAATACAGTGAGTTTTCTTTTTATCATTTCACCCTCTAATTCATTCTCAAATTCTTGAGAATTTGAGAATAGCCATGGATTACCGAAAATAGCGCGCCCCAACATCACTCCGTCCGCACCAGACGCTTTTGCTTTCTTTTTTGCATCTGCAACATCAAGTGCATCCCCATTCCCCAAGATCAAAGTCTCACTTTTCAGCGCATTGCGGATAGCAATCGCATCGTGAACACGCTGCCATCGCGCAGGAACGAGTGACATTTCTTTTACAGTCCGCGCGTGAATCGTTACTGCTGCTGGATTACACTCAAGTAGTATTGGAAGCCATGTATCAAGTTCATCTTTGGAAAATCCCAGCCGCGTTTTAACCGACACGGGAATCCCTTTCGCGCCTTCTTGGGCCGCCCGTAATATTTCTTGCGCAAGTTTTGGCGTCTTTATCAGCGCCCCGCCCGAACCCTGTTTGACTACCGAACGATCAGGACATCCCATATTGATGTCGAGTCCGTCAAATCCAAGCTCTCTCACCAATCGCGCCGCTTCAAACATTTTGTCGGGATGCGCGCCAAACAACTGGGCAATAATCGGTCTTTCTTCTTTCGAAAATTTGAAATTCAAAAGCAGATGTTCTTTCCCTGCGCTACAAAGACCATCTGCAGAAGTAAATTCCGTCACAAACACATCTGGCTTGCCATATTTTGCAATTATCTTTCGGAATGCAGCGTCGGTCACATCCGCCATCGGTGCCAAGACCATAATCGGTTTCTTCAGTTTCCCCCAAAAACCCTTATCCATGGCCTCACCATAGCATAACAGATTGATGATTGACAATGGTGATACTATTATGGTATAATATACACAGAGAAGGTAACGGGCCAATCCCATACGGGGATTATCTCGGAAGCAATCACTTCCACACCTTCTTCACGCACATTGTGAAAAAAATCCTACTGTTGGCACTACTGACTCTAACTACAACACCCCTGTTCGCGGCCGACCGCGAACTCCCCACAATCCCCGTCCCAGCCGCCTTCCTCACGGAGGTACAACTCGGTGGGGAAAGTTACACTATCTCCACGAAATGGGGAACGAGCAAAGGGGAGGGAGGGTACGTGTTCGATGTCCTCACCGTGTCCGACTTCGACAAACCGACTACGGTGCATTCAATCCGACTCATCACGTTCGAAGAACACGGGACGGAGTGGACGTGGGACAACAACAAGTTGCAAGAGAGTCCCTTCCCCAGCAAGGAGCTGGAAAAGTGGCTCTCTCACGCGACAAACCTCGTAAAGAGGTTCATCGTGAGCGGCAATATTGCGGTTGACACGCTTCCGTGGAAGTATGTCGGAACAGCTGTCCGTCTCCAGAGTTACGAGCATGCTCAGGACCAGCATGTGTTCGAAAGAAAGGGACAGTACCTCGTCATCGAGTGGCGAGACTGGCTCGGCGAATCGCCCAAACAAATCGGCAAAGAAGTGTTCATCGCCGAGCACAAACAGAAACAACGCGAGGGGCGGTTTGAGTGCTCATTCTTCTCGGCCACGATCGTGGATGGAAAGGTACTGATGGGGGCGGATGTGGTCAACGCCATGGACAAGCTCAAGGAAATGAGGAGGCTTACCTCCGATGACCCCTTGAACAACTGAAAAGTGAGATTCGCACGCACCGCGCTCTGCAATGCAGAGCGCGGTTTTCTTTTTGCAATTTCTCCCAAAGCCCTTGATTCATAAGGAATTTAATAAGGCGAGAAAATGAAAGGGGCTGCCAGCGTCTGCCGGCAGCCCCTCGAAACTACGCTCGCTTCGCGAGTGCATCACGCGCACGGAGAAGTGCCTCTCGAGTATCTTCCCAACTGTCACACCCATCGGTAATTGACAAGCGAGGTTTGAGCAAGGAGAGATCTTTCGTGTGTATTTGCTTCCCTCCTTCAAGGTAGCTCTCATACAAAACTCCCCGAAGATGCGTGTTCCCATTAACTACTCGCCCAACAACATCAGCAAGAATCTCTCGTTGTAGACGATGGTCCTTTCCTGAGTTGGCGTGATTGAGGTCAACTAGTAGTTCAGTGGGGAGCCCCCGCTGTGCAAGTTGGTGAACAGTCTTGGCAACTGATGGCTCATCATAGTTTGGTCCTTTACTTGAACCACGCAAGATGAGATGACCGAACTGATTCCCTGATGTTCGATACTCACACAAAATGTCATGCTGATTAATCGCCAGAAACGCAGAATGGTGACGCGCAGTCTCAATCGCTTCAATAGCACCGGCAATATCACCTTCAGTTGGATTCTTAAAACCAACCGGCGTCGAGAGACCACTGGCAATTTCACGCAGACGTTGCGATGTCACCGTCCGTGCTCCAATCCACCAGTATGCTGCACATTCGTCCACAACTTGGCATGCATGTGCATCGAGTAATTCGAGACCTACCGGCACACCCGAAGTGACAATCTCAACGAGGAGTTTTCGGCCTTTACGCCAACCCTCATCTGCTTTCTTCGAGCCGTTGAGGTCGGGATCCATAAAAAACCCTGGCCACCCCAAACCCGATCGAGGCTTATCGAGACAAGTCCGCATCACAATGAAGAGCTGATCGGAAACCTCTGGGATAAGCGCAAGCAACTTAGAAGCATATTCGCCTGCTTCGTTTGTATTGTGTATCGAGCAAGGCCCGACCACAATCAGAAACCTTTTGTCTTCGCCTGCCAAGATGTTCTGGATTGCGACTCGTGCGGGACGTACAACACGATCAAACACTTCCTCCGAGAGAGGGATATCGTGTTTGAGGACACTTAATTTTGGCATCGGCGTCGCACTGGTTATGTTCCAATCGGACATACCTTCCGTTCCGCGTGGATTTCCATTCATAGGTTTTCTCCGTGTTTGTTGTTCTAAAAGTGCTAATTCGCCTTCTCCCAGAAGGGAGCGCGAAAAAAGAAAGAGCCCGTTCGAGGGCTCATTTCTGAAATCGTGTGTTAGATGCGCACTATATCAGAAATCAACCCTCGAATTTGGGGTCCAAAAGAAGCTAAAAAAATTATAGAATTTCTGTTGCATGTGAATAAAAAGATACTACCTAAGTAACAGGGGGAAGTCAAGTAATAGACTTTACTGCAAATCCGCAGCAATCAACTGCACCTTCTCCCCTAATTTGATGTCCCCCTTGATAATTTTATCGGCAATTTTCTGCTCCACAATATCTTGAATAGCGCGGTTCATCGGGCGGGCACCAAATTTAGGATCATTGCCAAATTTCATGAGATACGTAATCAAATCATCAGTAATATCAAGATCGATGCCACGCGCGCGAATGCGCGAGCGGAACTTCTCAAGCATCATGCGAGCAATGTCGCGCAAATGCGCATCGCCAATCGGGTGAAATAATATCACTCCATCAAAACGGTTTAAAAGCTCTGGACGAAAAATCCCCTGTTTGACCACGGCATCCACAATCTCGTCTTTCTTTTCATTAAGCTTCGCGCCCTGCTGCATATACTGCCAAATAAGATCACTGCCAGCGTTTGACGTGGCAATAATAATCAAATTGCGTGCATTCACTTTCTTGCCACGCATATCGCTAAACATACCCTCATCAAGAATCTGCAAAAAGAGATCCATCACTTCTTTTGTGGTCTTCTCAAATTCATCGAGAAGTAGCACACCGTAGGGATGTTCACGCAACATCGAAGAAAGCACACCCGCGGTGTTTGTTTGAAACGATCCGATAAGCTTGCTTAAAGAATCCGGCGAGGTGTATTCGGACATATCAAGACGCAATATCTTGTTTTCGTCATTGAAGAATGTAGATGCAAGTGCTTTGGTGGTTTCAGTCTTCCCCACGCCTGTCGGCCCCATGAATAAAAACGATCCCATGGGACGGCTTGGATTTGCAACACCTGCGCGCGAACGCCGCATCGCATTTGCAATCGCACTGACTGCTTCATCTTGCCCCACCACCCTCTGGTGCAACACCTGTTCGAGATTAATCAGCTTTTGTTGTTCATCCACACCCACCGTGCCTGTGGGAATTCCAGTTTTAGTACGAACAAAATCAAGCACATCCGCCCGTGTAATCTCTTTTTTCCCCTGCTGACTAGACTGACCCGCAATTTCATATAAGAGATCAATCGCTTTATCCGGCATAATCCCTTCAGTAACATATCGATCGGCACTTTCAATAATAAGTCCAAGCGTAGGCTGCGGAATAGTGAGCCCTTGCCTCCGTTCAATCACCGAAGCCTCATCCTGCAGGGTCTGCAGAACATCTAAAGATTCACCTTCCTTTAAAAGAATCGTATCGAACTTTGCAGTAAGCATCCCATCAGACTCTATAAGCTGATGAAACGGAGTAGGACTTGAAAGGCAGATAAATTGAATCGCGGAGCTGTTAAGATATGGAGACAGAAGTCCGACTGCATTGGAACCAAGTTGCAAAGCACTCTGCAAAAAAGCAGGGAAATCCTCAAAAACCATGATTACATTTCCTGCGTTCACGGATTCATCTAGAAGCTGTATAAATTCGGATTCAAATTTGGTCTTCTCGGCAGTCCCAGAAATAATACGATTCGAATCAAATACATACACCTTCTTGTGTTCAAGTTGTGGGAATACTTGACCTTCTTTAACAATAGATGCAAAACCATAGAGTACATCTTTCTTGCTCCCGCCATCCTCGCCCACCAAGAGCACATTGGCTTCGCGTGCCTTTGAAAGAATCGCCTCAATTCGTTCCACATTCTCCTGCACATATTTCGGCTTCGAGGAAAGCGAGGGTAATTCCAATCGAGTCAGATCGTTTGCATATCTGCGTAGCCGAAACGCCGTTCCATACGACCAATCTTTGGCAATTCCCTCAATACGTCCGAGTGCATCGCGGGACCACCACCGCATATGTTTCTTGTACGAAAGGACATCGCGAGAAACCCACGCTGCTGCATCACGAAACCCTTTTTCTTGTATTCCCTGTTTGAAGAGAAAATCCTTAAATTCGGCATCAAGTGTAAACACAGCCATTGCAATATCAAACAACCTCATTTTTCCATCAGCATTCGATGGGGTAAATGCTAATTGTTCCACTGATAAGCGATTGGTACGTACAGCACGAAACTGTTCAAGTACGTTTTGATCCACACCAGCACGAGCCATAATCATTCGTCCAAACGAAAACCGCAAAAATCCATCCGTGATATCGCGCGGATCAGCACTAAAACAAAAAGTGGCAATTTCATAACTGATGTATGCATCGGTAGGAGAAAAGTGTTCGGGAATCGTTTGTTCAAACCCTCTGAAGAAAAAAGAATTAACAAACGAGTGAAAAGCAAAAACCAAAAGTGAAAACGGTAATGTGAGGAAGAAAAATCCGCGCGAGAAAAGAACTATAGACCACAGATTAGAACTAACCCATGCAGGCGCATCGGCAAAAATAGACGGGAGAGCCACGAGTCCAAAAAGAAGAGTTAAAAACCAGAGCAGTTTGAGCACGCGAATACGAGATGTACGCGGAAACAATCCGTCAAATGCAATTGCCGGATAAAAACGCCGCGCGGCTCGTTCTATTTCCCAGTACGTCATATTTAAAATATCAGTGAAGACAACCCGTATAAAAAGGATGCGGGGATTAGCGCTGGCAACAAAAGCCACGCTCCATACAATAGAATTCCTCCCCAAAATACCACTAGAATGACGCAGGTGCCGATTGCAATGGTACAGAGACGAATCAGCGCTCCAACCAGCCGCATAATAGTATTTGTCATCAGTGTCTCTGCTATATCTTCAGGACTGAACCCCCCGCGATGTTTCTGTTCTTGAATGCGCCGCCAAGGTTCAAATAAGGTCTTCGCTAAAATCGGAATGGAAAAAAAGTTATAGAGAAACCAGAGAAAATTTGTCCAGACCCGCGTCATATCACGCAAGCCTTCCGTGTAGTGCCAAAGTAGATAACTCGGGAGAATAAAGAAATAACTCATGTATTCATTATACTATCACCTGCAAATAACGCTTATCGCAATTTGTAATATACTTTGTCAGCAAACCTAAAATCCACATAATCAGCCGTATCTAGAAAATGAGGCGTGGAGATAACTATATTCTGGCTGTGGAAAAAAACCGACATGTCTGCGAGTGTGGTATTTAAATCTCGCCTGCCGCTTACCAAAACATGTGTTCCATTTGACAGTGTAATCCTAAAATCAATATCGTTCCGAGATATCTGTTCTATATCAACTACCCGCGCCTCAAGACCCAAAGAAGCCAGTGACTCCAAAAAATAAGTCACTTCCTTGAAACGAACAGGGGTAAACAGACGCATACCAATTGGATTTATTTCTGTTGAAGAAGCTATCCCTCCAATAAAACGCATGTAGACATCGGTAGAAAAATGGGGAGCTTGAGTGAACAAAAAACCATTGGCATCCAAAAAATAACAGTCTTCCGCAGATACAGGGGTTCCAGATTTCCGGCACCAGAGCGCGAACGCCGTCCGTTCGCGGATCATAATGTCGAGAGAAGAGAGGGACGTCCGTTCGAGAGTCACTTCTTCAATTGCAGGGAAAGCATTCTTGAGATTTGCAGTCAATTTTCCTCTCGGAATCAAAAAAGCATTTCGCTTGGGAAACAAAGAAAGGTAGGAATTATTGAGCACGGTGCCGGCGAGCTGTTGAACTTGTTGAACAGAAGTTTGTTCAGTCCCCAATACTGCAATTTGAGTAACTAAAAATCGGCTCCGGTTTGCCGTCTGCGCCAACACGATAAAAAAGAGGCCTGTGCATAGAGTTATAAGAACAGCGTATATGAAATATTTTTCTCTCCGCCGATACGCCAGCCGCGAACCGCGCAAGTGAGTCCGTCCAAAAAGATCAGGCATGCGAAGAAATTAAACTGACAACTCCTTTTATTTCTTTCCAATACGATCTTGCCCCATATATTGAATCAACACCTTCGGAATCTTTATTGAGCCGTCAGCTTGCTGATTGTTTTCAAGCAGCGGGACGAGAAAGCGCGGAAGTGCGAGTGCGGTATTATTGAGTGAATGTGCAAAACGAAGTTTCCCCTCTTCATCTTTGTAACGAATATTCAATCGCCGAGTCTGAAAATCGTGGAAATACGAACAGGAATGGGTTTCAATATATCGTTTCTCCGCGGGCGCCCAAACTTCAATATCATATTTCTTCACCTGTCCGAGCCCTAAATCACCCGTGCAGTTGATCACAACGTGATATGGTAATTCAAGTTGCTGTATCATCTGTTCGGCATTCGAAAGCAATTCCTCATGGAAAGCAACGCTCATTTCGTGGCTCGCTTCGCACAACATCACTTGTTCAAATTTAAAAAATTCATGCACGCGAACCAATCCTTTGGTATCCTTACCGTAACTGCCCGCTTCGCGACGAAAGCAATCTGAAAACGCAAGCATCTTTTTAGGCAGAATATCTTTGGCAAGTGTTTGATCGGCAAAATACGACATCGCAGCGACTTCGCCCGTGCCGGCAAGATATTCCCTATCTTGTGTCTGATATAAATCCTCCTCTCCCTGCGGGAGATAACCTGTACCGAGAAGTGTCTCTTGCCGGACAAGTGATGGAACAATCATCGGCGTAAATTTCTTAGTGCGGAAAAATTCAATGACGAATTGCCACAGTGCAAATTGTAAAAGCGCTCCTTCGTTTTTGAGGAAATACCCGCGAAATCCAGCGACTTCAGCTCCTCGAGCAAAATCTGCAAGATCAAGATCTTCCATCAGCGCGATATGACCTTTCGGTTCAAAATCAAAAACCGGCTTATTCCCCCATGTTCGCAATTCTTGATTTTCCGCATCGCTAGTGCCTTCTGGCACAGACATGTCAGGGATATTCGGCACTTCAAGCATTAGTTTCCGCCACTTCTTGAGCACATCGGTAAGCTTGTCCTCTTCAGTCTTCATTGAATCCTTCAGAGTTTTCATTTGGGAAAGCATGGCAGATCGTGCCTCACCTTCGGGAGCTTTTGCAATTTGTGAAGAAAATTCATTCTGCTCTGCGCGTTTCTTCTCAATAGCTCCTTGTAGGGTACGGCGCTCATCATCCACTTTCAAAAAATAGCCCACGTCAAATTTCACCCGCTTTTTCTTTGCAGCAAGATCAATCAGTTCTTTATTCTCGCGTATAAATTTTATATCTAACATAAAAACCCGTGAGTGTGTTCTCAATACACATGATACCAAGGAGCAACCTAAAAAGAAAACAGCCAAACCGTAGAAACTGGTCTGGCATGTCTTCTTTTGGTTGACTACTTCACGTGTGCCGGAGGGGTAGTCAACTGTGGCTTTGGGTCTGCCATAGTATTTTGCGTTGCGGGGTATTATTTTCCGCGACGCGAGTGTTAGTATAATCCCTCTACAAGACGCTCTTGTATCTGCTCATGCAATTGACAAACCGTCAAAATATAGTATTCAGTTTTGGCCTATCTGCGTGCTTCCCCGCCATGGTGTAATACGATAATTTTTTTTGAAACAAAAATAGAGGTTTGTCTAGCAAAAACAAAAAGGGAGTGGTGCAAGACCTCTCCCCGCTCGTTCTCAATTCGGGATCAGGTAGGAAAATCCCATCTCCCGTGATGACTGACACTCGGACACTCTCTTAGTATCCGATTAAACAACTCCACCGCTTCAGACGGCAAAGTGTGGGTTACTTCTTCGGCAGGAGTTCCTCCTCGAACCGAGACGAGGTGTGAGTGGCAATGCTGATGCCGCAATTCCTGAAGTTGGGACACCAACTTTCCCCACTCATGCAAAGACAAAGGGGCTGTGTTCATGTTGTTTTGTTGCCTTCTCTTCACTGTCTCGCTAAACTACTTGTATAAGCATACCACTATGGAATCAATAGAAAAGCTATTGGAAAAAAGTTTTCCACCGCTCCTTTCTGAAATCCCCGACCCTCCGAAACAACTCTATTACCGCGGGACACTCCCCGACTGGGAACAACACAAGTTCCTATGCGTCGTGGGATCACGGAAATATTCAAATTACGGCAGAGAGGTCTGCGAGCAACTCATTGCGGGTCTCTCGGGCTTCCCGATAATAATTGTCAGTGGATTGGCACTTGGCATTGATTCAATTGCACACAAAGCGGCAATTGCTTCCGGATTGAAAACAATTGCTGTCCCTGGATCAGGACTCGATTGGAATGTGCTCTATCCGGCATCGCACGCACACCTTGCAAAACAAATCATAGAAAAAGGTGGCGCACTTATGTCTGAATTTGAACCCAAGTTCCGAGCCACACCCTATTCCTTTCCCCAACGCAACCGTATTATGGCAGGGATGTCACACGCGGTGCTCGTGATTGAAGCCGAGCAAAAATCTGGCACCTTGATCACCTCACGCCTTGCAACCGAATATAATCGCGAAGTACTTGCTGTCCCTGGATCAATTTTTTCAACTGGATCATCGGGACCTCATATGCTTATTCGACTGGGTGCGACACCCGTAACAAACTCAAGGGACATACTTACGGCACTTGGATTTGAAACTCTTTCAGATCAACTGCAAACTACCCGAGATTATTCAGACTGTTCATCAACCGAAAAATCTTTACTTGCTTTATTATCACAACCGCTCTCGCGCGATGAATTGATCCGCCAGTCGAAATTATCCACAAGCGAAGCCAACACAACACTCTCCATCTTGGAAATAAAAGGATTGGTAAAAGAAGTATTAGGAGAAATAAGAAGAACTTGATTCTTTAACCGTACGCGGTAACATCCTACTATCTCGGCAGCAATGTCGGGGGACGAGGGAACCAACGGACAGACGATTAACTTCCCTGTCGCGCATTGGGGATAGCGACCTGCTAAAACGCAGGGCCTTATACTCCGACCGTGCCTCGTTC
>Ga0154954_104_pt1 | contig 105281 bp, 108 predicted proteins | sample RifCSPhighO2_01_FD_105922 | JGI IMG/M metagenome (GOLD analysis project Ga0154954, IMG submission 105922) | Candidatus Taylorbacteria bacterium RIFCSPHIGHO2_01_FULL_46_22b
CTACACTGGCCAAGAGTGCCTACACTGGCCAAGAGTGCAATGAGGGAGGCCACGAGCATGAGTTCGATGAGGACGAGGCCGGAGGTGGAAGTTGATCGTGGTAAAGACATAGTATAGAGATTAGTTTTAACAAGCTTATTGTAACATTGGATAATGTCGGAAAACAACGTAGAATGTAAAGTATCTTTACTTATTTAATTGAAGACAATGAGCATTCACAGCGACATGCAAGGGAAAATAAAGGAGGCAATGAAAGCAAAGGATGCTGTGCGCCTTTCTGTCGTGCGCGGTCTGGTTGCCGCATTTATGAATGAATTGGTTGCCAAGAAACGGAAACCAACTGAATTATTGACTGATGATGAAGCACTTGCTGTTATTCAGCGATCCGTCAAACAGCGCAAAGATTCAATCGAGCAATTCAGCAAAGGAGGAAGACAAGACTTGGTGGAAGGGGAAACCGCAGAACTCAAAGTGCTTCAGGAATTTATGCCCGCGCAAATGAGTCGGGATGAAATCAAGAAAATGGTTATTGCCAAGAAATCTGAACTTGGGATTTCCGATAAAAAAGACGTGGGAAAACTAATGTCTGCAGTCATGAAAGAGCTCAAGGGAAAAGCCGATGGAGGTGACGTGAAAGCAGAGGTGGAATCACTTTTCTCGTAGAAACGGCCTTCTTGACCAAAATAAGAAAGCGGGTTAATGTGCCTGCTAGTTAAACCTAGAACACTCTAGGAGAAAGGCACGATCTTATGAAACTGAAAGCAGTTATGTCGGCAACCCTGCCGATTGGCCTCTACAAGGCTCTCATCACACCGACACTAAACACGTGGTTCATCGAAGAAGTGGCACGCAAGTGTCTGCACGCCACGGAGGTAAACCCAGCAGGTCATTACATCCAGTATCCTGACTTCAGTGTCCCTTGGGCAGATGGACAAGACGGCGTGGAAGTTTCATTCTCAAAACTGTCGGCTTCATTCAGCCGGTCAGGAAAAGACTTCCATGACGCCCGCTTAGCGATCGAAGCCAAGTTTGCTTGGATTATCAAACACCAGCTCCCGATTGGAAGGAAGTGCTGGCTTTTCGTAGGTTCCCAGACAGACCAACCTATCTTGGGTCCTGATGGCAGGGCACTAACTCTGCAAGAACTCCCCTACCAGCTTGTACAGGGGTCGGCAACACCAGATCCAGAACAGGATGTACCTTGCGGGAATTTCGCCCTGAAACCACTTGGCACATTCTCACCGACCGGACGCACACCTCACCCCATTCTGGATTGACGTCTGACAACTGCACAGGCCTCGCGCAACGCGCGAGGCCTGCTTCTTTTTTTAAGACCTCAAATATAGGTATTGTGATGATTTGACCATGGATATACAATCATGGTATAATATACATATGAGTTCTTCGAATCAGTTGGGTCTGCCTCTCCGCAAGGAGAGAATAGCTCGCTCCCGCGATACGTTCGCGGAGGGCATCGCCGCGATGCGGCAAGCAACAGCGTCTGCCACGCTTGACGTGGTGGAATTCAGACCAAAACTCGTCCGTGGCGACAAGCGTGGCACCGCTCTCTGCAAAGCGGTTGGACGTGACTTGGGTCGTTAACCAAGTAGCATCATTTCAGGGAACCTAGGTTGTCGTTTTGACCTAGGTTCCTTTTCTTTTTCCACAGTTGCAAAATAGTGTGACAGGAGTAGTATTCCTTTCGGCGCGGTACATGGCTGTATCGCGAAACTGTTCTTGTCGGTATAACTCCAAAAACTCCAACAGACGATGTTTCAATCAAGCATTGCAGAAAGACCTCTCATCATGACCGGAACCTCAAGCGCCCCCTCGGCGGCACCCTGTAACAAATCAGAAGCCTCACCTCCACCAGCCCCCAAGTACAAGAGAATCAACCACCGGAACCACGGTGGACATGCACAAGGCTTCCTTCGCGAAGGAGGTCGATTCAGAGGCTCGCTGCACGGTATCGGTGCACATCGGTAAAACGCTCTTTCTCGTCTTTCTGGCCCCCGCGACACTCTGTGCGCGGGGGCCTCTTCTTTTCTTACTTTTCTTTTAAAAGAAAACGATACAACTTCTTTGACCAAACTGGTCCGGCATAAGCGACACCAATACGCGGTGTACGCAATATATTTTTTGATGAAATAGACATGCCGCTTTCAATCCACAATCCTATTTTTTTTCCAAGCAGTTTGCAATTCAATTCGCCAGTAATTGAGAGCGCTTTAGTTAGGCGCGCCGGCCCGCTATATCCTTCTATATCTCGTATCAGAACTGCAGCAGGATAATCTTTTTTTCCGGTAACAATATTAAGCATCCAGTGCATGCCATATACAAAATAAACATAAATATATCCTGCTGGTCCAAACATGATCTCATTGCGCTTTGTCTTTCCGCGCGATGCATGTGATGCGAGATCTTTAGGTCCTTCATACGCTTCTACTTCAGTAATAAGAAAGCGGCGCGTCCGGCCACGGACGCGCCGCACTAAAACGCACCCAATCAAATCGTGCGCCACTTTCACTGCACTTCGATTAAAAAACGATTTTCCTAACATCACAGACATAGAGGTTTATTCATCTCTTACGATATATCGTAAGAGATGAATCTGAATACATGATTATCTCGGGTTCGATACAAGAATGAGTGCTCCGTATAGCCCGCTCTCCTCGGCAAATTTTGCCAAAAGAATCGGCGGGAAATCTTTTTCCGAAAGAGACAAAGATGTAAGATTCTTCTTTACCGCATCAAGAGAAATTCCATGGGGTTTAAAAAACATTCCTCCGCCGAGCACCACGACGTCGGGAGACCAGTAATCAATGGTATTGTGAATCCCGACCGCAAGGTCATGTGCTGCACTATCGAGCGCTTCCTGCGGGACATTCTTAACAAAATTCGATCCAAAACGCTTTATAAACCCTGCGCCAGCAACTCGATCCTCCAGAGTCTCTCCTGTTTCTGTATCGATAATCTGCTTACCTGGCTCAAATCCATGGCGATTATCATCAAGTCTTCCATCCACTACTCGTGCGCCTCCAAGACCGGTTCCCACCGTTAAATAGGCCACTATCGTACATCCCTTCCCCGCACCAATCCGCGCTTCTCCGATTGCAGCCGCAACAGCGTCATTTACCAAAATTGTATCCGCACCGGTTTCAGTTTCAATAAACTTTTTAAGAGGTTTCTTTTCCCAACCGATGAGATTTTTCGAAGATAAAAGCTGTGTATGCGCTTCGTCAAATTTTCCGGCAATCGCGACACACACTTTTTTAAATTGAATGCCTTTGGGAATCAAACTCTCAAGTGCTTTCTTCGCTTCTTCCCAAGTCGCAGGCGTATTAACAATGGTTGGCGCACCGTCAAAATCCCTGCCGTTTTTTGAAACTGCACATCGAATATGTGTACCGCCGATATCGAAAACTAAATAAGACATGGAGTTAGAATTTTGAATCTGGAATATGGGGTAAGTATAAGCCCATTTTCTTATCTTCATGGGTATTGACTAGGATGACCTCATTGTGGTATAATAGATATGTAAGTACAACAAACGTCTGGGAAATCACCTATAGCACACTGCGATATGAACGAAACTAACTCAGTCTGGCCCTATGTCTCGGTCTGGGCAATCTTCTCCCTGATTCTTGGCCTCGCACTCTGGTCGGCGAGCACACCTCCAAAGAAAAAACGGGAAGTAACCCGATCAAGATTGACTGCGCCGCTCGCTTCGAGCGGCGCGCTCTTTTTTTCTTTCTCTGTTTCTAAATTCAATTTTGATTTTTCTCTAATCGCTACTCGCTTTTCGCTATTTACCCTCTTTCACCCGCTTCTTAAATTCCTCGACTGCAGGATTTTCATCAGGATTCAGGTTGTACGCGAGTGCAAGGTGATATGCCGTCCAATCAGCCAGCACTAGCGAGGTAAATGCTTTTTCAAGGGGGTTTGCTCCGACAAGTGGCACTCGAATGCAGGGAATACCTTTTTCTTTCAACAAATCTTCAGTAATGTTCATACGCTTGCTTACGCGAGAATCGTCCTTATCATCCGTAAGCAATACAAGCGTAAAGGGAGCTTGGGGGGCAGATGTATCGAGCATGAAACCGGCAAGCTCATTGTGATTGAGTTCAGGAAAAACGTTCATAAATACCGGTATGCGCGCCGTTTCATTTATCTTTATCTTCCAGTTATAGGCGATGGTGTGATGTTCAAGCGAAGTATAAATCAGCGGTATACGATTTTTGAGCATATCCGCTATGCGCTTCCCTTCCCCTTCGAGTGTTTTTGGTTTGAACGTCTTTGAAACAATTCGCATTTCTTCAAGCAAGTGCACCTGATTCAAAAGCGTAAGTAATGCAATAAAACTCTCGCCAACCGCAACTCGTGGCTGAATAATCGTGTCTGGAATCTGTATATACGGCAGAGATTCTGCTTTAGCAAGTGATAACAGTTTTCCGCCAGATGCAATCACTGACGGACGAAAACCCTCTCTTAAGGAACATGAAAGAAAATCGAGTGTTTCTTCGGTATTTCCTGAATATGAGCTCGCTATCAAAACGCTTTCCACCAACACTTCATGAGGTAAATCGGGAAGACCATAACTGTTGTGTACAAAAATATCTAGATGCGGATTTGCAAAACGGAGCATGTCTGCGGCAAGGTGCGATCCTCCCATGCCGGCAAGTATGATTTTCTTTCCGGCGCTATCGACATGTCCGTTTTTAACTTCCGCTACAAATGTAAGTTGTTCTGCAAATTTCAATATGGAATCATACATAACACTATTGTACTAGAGCTCACTACAAATCGCATCTACTATTGCTTCTTTGTCTTAGCGACAAAATAGGTTTTCTTGCTATCAAGCAACTCATAGTTTCCAAATATAAGATTGAAATTCTTTTCGATGAATCGGCGAAGTCCGGCAATCGTTACTACATACAATTCCCCACCCACCTTGAGATGTTCGTGCGCTTCGGCAAGCAGAATCCAAAAATATTCTTTGCTGATTTTTGCCGGAAGGTTAGAAATAATCAGGTCAAACTTCTTTTCTTGAGGCACCTGATCAAATCCATTGCTCAAATAACTCTGTGTGTTGGACACGTTATTGAGCGTTGCGTTCTTCTTTGCATATTCCACGGCAACAAAATCTTTGTCGATCATATCCACGCTTCCCTGCGGAACAAGTTTTGCGAGGGTTACCCCGATTGCTCCATATCCGCATCCAAGATCAAGAATCAAATCCGTTTCTTTGGGATTAACTGCATTTACCAGCATCTCTGTCCCCTCATCTATTTGTTCAGGACTAAATAGACCCCACGTGGCATGGAAATTTAAATCCATCCCATGCAATCTGGTTTTTATAGCAATATCTTTTTTAAGTTCTGAAATGGGTATTTTGGGCATTTATTTTGTTTTTGTCTTCATTTTCTACCGTAAAAGTGATTTTCTAGTTTTTTCAACTGTTCCAAGGGTTTGTGGCTCATTGATGAAGAAAATTTACCTTCCTTTGTTTCAAGTATTACCTTGTATAAAGGTGAATCATTAAAGATACAGTCTGGTGTCAAAAAATGAAAGTGCCAATCAGTATCTTGTGCAAGTCCTATTTCTACTAATTTATCTAATTCAATTTCTTTCATACAAAAATAATAGCATAAAATGAGAACTATTTGAGATTCAGAATTTTTATTGTACTATTGCCCCACGGCCCTATCGTCTAGTGGTTAGGACACGGCCTTCTCAAGGCTGTAACCGGGGTTCGACTCCCCGTAGGGTCAAAATTTCCAAAGGAAATTGATGATTGTAAAACGCAAAAGTATTTGCGTTTTACAAGAGTCGAAAGCCAGAGCGCGGCGGCGCGAGGCGGGGTCGCACAAATTTTCAGCAGAAAATTATGGGTGACCGACTCCCCGTAGGGTCACAAAATGAAACTTGGTTGAAAAAGAAGTCCGCATAGGCGTCGTTTTTCTGGTTTGACACTCGATACACAGAGAGTTAGTCTTTACTCGGACAACGTATGTGCGTTGATCCGTCCTTCTCAACCTCAAACCCCGCAGGAGATTCCTCATGGCTAGCATCCTTGTCAGAGAACCAGAAGTGTCGAGGGACAATGTCCCTTCATTTCAAACGCTACCCAACTGCCAACGCCGTAAACAAACTCCACCCAAACAACCGTCCGAAACGCCGGATCGTGCACTACTTCGCCGCGCCGGCATTACGCCCTTCACTCCGCAATCCGTCCGCAACTATAAACGGGAGGTGATCCAAAAACACCGCAAAGAAAACCCGCTTGGGTGTGTCAGTCGTGCTATCGTAAAGCAGGTTGGGGGAGACCCTCGAAAGGAGGAGAGAGTTGGAACAGTCCTCTTACTTCTTTTCTGCATTTTCGCCCTATTTGCTCTTGTGGGTGCTGCAGTCACAGGGTACTTCCACTCTTGGGACGTCACTGGACATTGGGTTTGGAACAGTTTCATGATGCTGACTCTCACCGTGGTGCTGATCTTCTACTTCATGAAATTGGAGCACAAGGAAGTAGCCTCCTGGACTCGTATGGATGTGGGCGCCTACGGCCATGGAAGAATCCCCGCCAGAGTGGAGAGAACCCTCGAGGAAGTCAGATTTTTCGTGAACAGAAGCGACAAAAAGCGTAATTTCTCGCTCTTCGTTGAACAGCTTGAGTCACGAACGATGCCTGATCCGTTTCTCATCCTCTCCTACACAGATCCCGACACCAGAAAAACAACAGAGTCGCACTTCGAGGTTTGGGACGAGATTCAGTTTGATCCGAAAACGTGAACCCCTTGTGGTTCACTTCACGAATCAGGCCTGCCGCTTGCGGCAGGCCGTTCCTTTTTCTCCTTTTGTCTATATTCCATATTCTATCTTCAGTCTTCTTTTCTTTTCTTCCACTCCGTGTCTACTACGGCCTGCACCACAAGAGTGCTTCCAAATTTCTAACTCGCTTCGCTCTTAAGAAATTTTGGTCGCTGGCCTTTAGTACTTCCTCGCTCGACGCTCGGTCGCTGTCTTACTATCTACTTTTCCACTCTTGATCTTGTCTTACGAGTAGACGTCCACGTTCTTCGGGATGCAACATGATCATCTCGACAATTCGCTCCATACGAATCCCTTGCGATCCTTTTATTAGAAGCACATCGCCTTCTGCTACCATTTCTTTCATGGCAATCCCCGCCTCACGTGCATCATCAAATTGAAGAATACTCGAAGCAGGTAGATGAGCTTCAAGTGCACCGAATGCAATATCGCGCGCGCGAACACCTACCGTAACCAGAATATCCGTGCGAGTGGCAACCAAAGTACCCACTGCCCGATGTTCAGTTGTTGAAAAACGTCCAAGTTCAAGCATATCTCCAAGTACTGCAATTTTTCTTCCTTTTGCCGTAAGGGAAGAAAGTGCCTCCAACGCCTCATTGACTGCAACCGGAGAAGAGTTATATGTATCGTCAATAATCACTGATCCTTGTATTCCTTCGATTATTTTCATTCTTCCGGCAGGCCCGCTGTGTTCAGAAAGTGCGGCCGCAATGTCAGCAAGTGGAATACCCCGCGCAATGCCGACAGCTGCGGCAGCAAGTGCTGTTTGCCCCAGTTGTTTTCCTAACGCTCCGCGCTGTTGCACAACCACGCTCTCGCCCTTATGCGTTATAGAAAAATTTACACCCGATGGGTGCCGATGCCCCCGAGCCCCCTCATATTCAATTTTGTATTTTGAACCGAACACATCTGCCCCGCGAAAGAATCCGAATGTAAGTAAATTTTGAGCCCGAGAGCGATCTTTGAGCGCAAGCACTGTTTCATCCGTTGAAAGTATAAGTGTCCCATCAGGTTTGAGCGCCCGCACTAATTCGCCTTTTTCATTAAACACTTCTTCCGGCGATCCAAAATATTCAACATGCACCGGAACCGGCGCAAATTTGGTAACAACAACGATGTCGGGAGAGAGCCATTTGGCAATAGTGCGTATGTCTCTAGGTCGATCCGCACCGACTTCAAGCACAAGCCACTCGGGATACTTGGTCTGCACTAACACGAGAAGTAATCCTGACCAAATATTTGCAAGCCAATGTAGTGGATTATTCCACGCATTGGGAAGCCCTAGTATAGTGAGTGGCACACCGATTTCAGAATTAAAACTCTTGTCACTTTTCCGAACAAAGCCACGCTTTGAAAGCACGCTGTAAATTGCATCTTTAGTGGAAGTCTTACCGACGCTACCCGTTACTGCCACAATCCGCGGGCAATATTTTTTCAACACCCAGCGGGCTTGCGCGGTAATGATGATAACTACCGCTTTTTTGAATACTTGTTTCAACATGAGTTTAAAATCACCGATCGGGCGGAATCTGATAGTAGTTAATCAGAAATTTCGCCATGTTCACAAACGGATGGGTCAAAGTCTCTGACGCGTACTGCACATCTTTGGGATAGACAATATAGAAGAAAACGAGAAATTTGGCTTCGTAGCCCGGTAAATAGCCAAAGAAGGAGTGCAGATACCTATCCTTATAGTACCCTCCACCGGCAGGGTTTGCAATTTGTGCAGTTCCAGTTTTTGCCGCAATACTATAATTTTTTATTTTCACCGTACCATTGGCAAGTGCATTATCGTACACCGTAATTAACATTTTCGATATAGCTTCTGAAGTCCCCGCCTGCAACACCCGTGTCCGATCTTCCGGAGCCACACGGTGCGACACTCCAGGGGCATACTGCACTGATTTGACGATATGTGGCGTCACGAGCCACCCTCCATTTGCAAGCACCGACAATGCGCGGACTGTTGCAATCGGCGTCATGGCGATTCCCTGCCCGAACGAAGCAGTCGCATACTCAATATCTCGAGGACTTTTAAGGTTTTCAATCAGACCGTGCGTCTCTGACGGCAAATCAATTCCTGTTTCTTCACCAATACCAAATTTGCGTAAATAATCTGCAAAAATAGTATTTCCTACCTTGCGTTCAACAAATACTGCGCCCGTGTTAAGCGATTGGTTCAAAATTTCTTGTATACCCACCGTTCCTCGACTCTTTCCGTCAAAATTTGAAATCTTGTATCCATTTAATTCAAGAAAGCCTGCATCATAATATGTTGTCTCTGGAGTGACCACTTTCCTATCGAGACCGATAGACAACGTAATCGGTTTGATGATTGAACCCATTTCATACACGTCTTCAACCATTGGATTTGAAAATACTTTGGAATTCTTCTCCTGCGAGAACGTATTCGGATCAAAATTGGGAAGTACCCCCATTGCGTAAATTTCTCCATTTTGAGGATTAATGACAATTCCTCCCGCGATGTCCGGATGCCATGCACTCTCAATTTTTGCCAGTTCAGTTTCAAGAGTCGCTTGCACTTGGGGTTCAATGGTAGAAATAATATCTCCTTCAAGAGATTTTTGTTGAAGTGCGTCCTTAGTCGCCGAAAAAATCTGGACAAATAAATTCGTGTACGGATTATCGCCATCGCGAGACAACACATCATTATAATAACGCTCAAGCCCGTATCTCCCCGCCAGCAAATCTCCTTGATATCCCACAAGGCCGAGTACGTGCGATGCCAAACGGGAACCTGAATAAAAACGCCATTGTTCTTTTGAGAGAATTGTCCACTTTGCATTAAGTTTTCTGACCGCCGCAGCTTGAATCGTGTTAAGTTTGTGTGCAATCTCTTCATAGGTATCAGACTTCTTCCCTGCTTTGGTTAAAAATTCAGTTTTATCAATACCAGAAATTATTTTGGAAAGCTCTTCATAAGCACTTTTTGGGTCAACGATAAGAGAGGGGTTTATTGAAAGTAAAAATCCCGATGCAAGAGACGCAGCGGAAATGAGCTTCCCCTCTTTATCAGAGAAAAAAATACTGCCTCGGTTAAATTCATCAGCGCCGCTTGACGCATACTGGCGATCAGCCTGCCGTGTATATGTATCATGCTCAATAATTTGCAGCCAATATAATCGGCCTACAAAACCAATGACAATAATAAGCATGCCTACCCAAAGCACTCTGATACGCCAGACATCGTTATATCTCATCGCGCAGAGAAATACCTTTACCGAGTGATTTTCTAGATATAAACAAAGGGGTACCTGTCTCTGACAGACCAAGTGTGTGCGCCTTCTCAAGTGTCGCGGTATTTTGTAATCCCAAATATTGCTGTTCAAGCAAGTTCAAATCAGAAGAAACTGTTCGATTGTGAGATATCAGATGTTTAGTTTGAACTACCTGAAAAATGGCTTTATTTACAAAATAAGCGTACAGCAGGGCGCACAAAAGGCTGCTTCCGATCAACATCCAGAGGGTCAATGCCCGCACGGTGTTGGATTCTATTGCTTTTTCAACTACTTGTTTCATTTGAAGAACTAATTATATTTTTTCGATAATGCGCAACTTGGCGCTTCGCGAACGAGGATTCTCATTTGTTTCAGTCAGAGAGGGGGTAAGCGGTTTTTTGGTAATGAGATTCCCTAATCCCGCAACTGCTTGTGATTTGAAAAATTGTTTGACGATCCGATCTTCAAGACTGTGGAATGAAATGACTGCGAGCCGTCCACCTGAAGACAAGAGTGTAAAACTTTTCGCGATACCTTCAGAGAGTGCATTGAGCTCATCATTTACTGCGATACGCAATGCTTGAAACGTCTTTGTGGCAGGATTGATGCGCCCGTGCGCGTATGCACGTGGCACGCTCTCGGCGACAATTTTTGCAAGTTCGGCGGTAGTCTCGATTGGCTGGATCTTTCTTCTCTCGACAATTGCTCGCGCGATCCGGCGCGAATATCTTTCCTCACCATTCTGGTAGATGATGTTGGCAATCGCCTCTTCATCAAACTGATTGACGATCTCACGTGCGGTCAGTGTCTCTTGAGTCGGTTGCGTGAATGTCATGATTAGTGGCTCATCGTACCTGAACGAAAATCCCCTGCCCGTCGGCCCTAGCTGTTCGGAATTGAGCCCAAGATCAAAAAGAATTGCTGACGCACTCGTCACTTTAAGTTTCAGAAGTACCTGATCAATATTTCTGAAATTTTCGTGCACTACTTCTGCGTTGCACCCCGCGCTCTTCAGCACTTCACCTGAAGCGCGAACACGCTCTGGATCAGCATCAAGGCCAATGAGTCTAACACTTGATCCAAATGCTCGACAAACCGCGAGAGAATGTCCTGCACTTCCGACGGTTGCATCAACAAAGATGCCGCCGGCGGAAATATTGAGACCTTCTATTGCTTGCTGTAAAAGAACTGACGTATGCACTTGCTTCTGCGAACTTGGATCTGTCATATGTTGCATCTATTCGCTAATCGCTGTTCGCTTTCCTTAAAAGATACCTGCCGAATTAAGTTTCTCTGCCATCACATCGGTTTTCTTTTCGAATGACGTCCGATAGTGCTTCCACCGCGTCGCATCCCAAATTTCAACTCGATTGATGACTCCGATAATAATCGCTTCAGTTTTCAGTCCCGCGTGCGCACGGAGATGATCCGGTATCAAGACTCGGCCGATTGAATCGATCGAAGTCTCAACCGCACGGCCGATAATCAGACGATTAAAATTTCGGTTATCGGCCTGCAAGACTGAAGAGGAGTCTGGGCGGGAGAGACGGTCGGTGAACTCTTTCCAACTTTTGGTTGTAAAGACAAACAAACAACCGTCGATGCCCGGTGCGATCACCACTGTTGAACCGATCTCCTTCCGAAATTTTGCCGGAAGCGAAATTCGGCTCTTCTCGTCAAACGTGTGTGCATGTTCGCCGATGAGCATAATCTCAATTCTCCACTATTTCCCACTTATCTACTATTCTATACCACTTTGTATATCTACGCCAATCCCCTTTCCCACTTTACTGTGGATAACAGGTAGCTATAAAACCTTTTGTTCTATTGGTTATTTGCGTGAAAAAATAATTTGGTTGACAGTACGCAAAAAGAGACTATTGTTGTATTGAAGACTACAACCCTGAACCGAAAGACACCTCATGGATCCTGAATTGATTGTTCTTCTCACTTTTCTTTCCATTGTTTTTGGAGCGCTTGCTATCATAGGCCTACCCATCCTCCTCTTACAGCGCAGATACATTCAAACCATTCAATGTGAGAACACATCGGCCGCAAGTGTTCTCGCCGAGAAAATCCTTGAACAACGAGGTTGGCCAGAGCGACAATCGTCTTGGGTCAACGGCTCACAAATGGAGTACGTGGTTGTGCTCCACAGTGAGTATGATCCGCTCTACCATATTCTCTGGGCGCGAGTGCGTGTCGCAAAAAAGAAAATCACGGTCACTATCGAACACTCGTACAAAGCCAGCCGTGTTCACTTGGATGAAGCGCAACAACTCATGGAGGCATTTAAGCGGAAAGGAGTTGAGGCACGCGTGATCGAAGCTTCCTCGAACACACAGCCGACACCAAAAGAAACCGGTGCGCTGGTTGCTTACTAAAGCGCCGAAATAATTTGCACGGCCCCGCGAGAATCTCGCGGGGCCGGTTCTTTTTTTATACATCACAAATATTGACGAATCATATTTATAATGATATTATGTTTTTACCGTTGAATAGGAGTAAACGGTCCCTTAAAAACGGCGGGGTTACGCCAAGGGCCATGCGATGCATGGTCCGTCAGTTCCTTGACAACGATGTTGTCAATCAAATGGAAAGTACACCTATGAGCGCATATGGACAGTTTAGTATACGGATTGAAGGAGGTTCAGCAGTAATCACCAAAGACAATGATGAACATTTCTCTTTTATCGGAGCAAGTTGTCCGGTGAGCACAACCCCCTTCAACCACTACGCACTATCGGTAAGCGTTGCGCCCCAAAAAGGAACGCGAGCTGTAGTGGTTATTGGATCAAGCAATCAACCAGGAAAAAAGGCAACTAATACCTTTCTCATCAATCTTTCGTGGGAGGGAGACAAACTGATTGCTGATATGAAAAACCATTTCGTTCCCCTTCCTGACCGGCTTGTGGAGACTGGCGGGAAGCAATTCGGATTCGTCGTCACCTACAAGGACCAAAGATTCACAACCTTTGATTCCTCAGAATTCAATGACGCCGATGTGCCCCAGAAGCGTTGCCAGTTAGAAGACAAAGGTCTTCGAATAGTCGACGACCCTAATCTTCTCTGCCGGTTCTTGGTTAACCAAGCCACCTTCGAAGATCTCGAGGCGGCGGCAACACTCGACAAACGTTCGCAGACCGAGCGCGATCTTGCATGGACTCGTGCACAACTCGAAAAGTGTGAGGTCACCCTCTCTCAAGAACGGGAGGGCTCAATCAAACAAGGTCAGAAACTCCGAACGTGCCGAGCTGAATTTGAGGCATGTCAGCAACAGCGCGCGTTGACTCGTGAAGCTCTGCGCTCGGCAGAATCCGGACTAAGCCGCCTTTACGGAGAAGTGGCAACCTTGAGAGAGGAACGGCGCCGTGTCATAGACATTCTGTACAATCAAGGTGAGAGCAGAACCTTCTGGGGGTGGCGAGCTCGGGTCAAAGTGAGGAAACTCGAAGACTGCTTGGAGGTCCCAACCAGCAACTACATCCACGCATGACCTGACAACAACGTTCGCGGCGCACACCCTTGGTGTGCGCCGCTTTCTTTTTTTATACATTGACTCAAAATGAAATACCGAGTAGAACGGTATCAGACCAAAGAGCGTGCGAGAGAGATTCCTCTTTCTCATGCGGGCATAAAGCCCTTTTGTCTTGGAGAACCTTTTCATGAAAATTTGGACAAACCGTCAGAAATGGGCTGGCTGGGCGCTTCTTGGCGCACTCGTTGTGTTGATGAATCTGGGACTGTTCTCTGGGGATACAAAATCCTCTCGCTCCCTAAACACACCTGCCCCTCACGTCTTATCTTCTGCAACACAGGACACAAGCAATGCAGTACTTCTTTCAGTCTGGTACAACCTCAAAAATGGGGTCGCGACGAATGTCGTGTACAGCGCCAAGCGGAAAAAGGAATTCGCTTTCTACCACAAAGACACGGGTAGGGTTACGATTTACTCTGCTGATCTCTCTGATCCTTTTGGAAAGAGAACCGAAGCGGAGTGGAAACGCATCTTCCGCCAGTTTGAAACCGATGGAAGCATCCCGACTCTTCCCCTTTCGTTCCTGAGTGGCGAGTGTACTGTCATGAATGTCCACTCGACGGGAATCTTCCAACGAATAGACTTCTCGGAAGAATCTCGATTGACTCAAGAAATAGTACTCAAACTCTTTGGGGATATACCCACAGAGCGCGGTGCCATCTTTAAGGTTGCGAAAATCATCCACAAAGGTGAGTCAGCTCTTGCTCCTGTTGAACTTCGCAGGAAAGGAGTGGGTTATGATTTCTGTCTCTACCTGCGCTGAAAGGCGCGATACGCAAGCGGCGCGATGGGATTCCCTCGCGCCGCTTTCTTTTTCTCTCCTATATTCCAAATTCAATATTCTTCATTCAGATTTTTTCGGCCGCATCAGCGGGAATAACTGGACCTCACGAAGCGGTTTGTTTTCAAGTATGGCAAACAATCTCTCGCCAAATCCAAATCCACAAGTCGGCGGCATGCCGTGCTCAAGCATCTCCACAAATTCAAAATCAGGCATCATCGCTTCCTCATCTCCTTTTTCAATCAGCTTCTGTTGTTCGTCAAAACGGGCACGCTGATCAATGGGATCATTCAATTCTGAATACCCGCGGCCCACTTCACTGCCGGCAATAAGGGGCTGAAACATCTCTACCAATTCTTCGAAACCATTCACCCTCTTAGCAAGCGGTGCTACCAGAACGGGATGATTAATCAAAAATGCAGGGCCTGAAATGGTCTTGCGACAATGCTTCCAAAGCGTGTCTACCAAGCGCTCCTTAGTTTCCCCTTCGTAGCTAACTTTAAGCGACTCCAATACTTTTTTTATTTCTTTCTCTGATGCCTTGGTTATATCAACACCCGTCTGTTTTTTAATCTCTTCGCGGTAATCAACCATCTTCCATTCACCCGCAAGATCAAACTCATGCTCTTTATATGTAAATTTAGTGGTCCCATATATGCCTTTTGCAATCGCAATATACAGTTCGCGAGTAAGCGCCATTCCGTCTTTATAATTGGCAAATGACCAGTAAAACTCCATATTGGTGAATTCTTGCACATGCTCGGCGCTCGTTCCTTCATTGCGATACGCACGTCCAATCTCAAATACTTTCGGGAATCCTGCCGCCATCAATCGCTTCTGCCATAACTCGCCGATTGAAATACGTAAATAGACATCAAGGTCAAAATCGTTGTGATGAGTTTTAAACGGCCGCGCTTCTGCACCCCCAGTGGTCACTTCAAGTGTGGGGGTCTCAACTTCAAGGAACCCTTTCTCTTTCATAAAGACACGCGTAATATCCCAGAATTTCTCTCTGCGTCCAAAAAGCGCCCGCAATTCAGGCGTCATCAACAAATCAAGATAACGCAATCGAAAGCGCTCCTCGGGATCAGTGATACCATGCCATTTTTCTGGAAGCGGAAGGAGTGATTTTGCTCCCATTGTCCAAGAAACAACTTGGAGCGTCTTTTCTCCCCGCTTGGTTACAAAAAGAGTTCCCGTCAGAGAAACAAAATCACCAATGTCTACAGTTTCATTAAAGAGTTCGAGAGCCTCTTTAGGGGTCTCTCCGTCTTTAAGAAGAGCTTGGAACATGGCGGTGCCATCAGTGAAATTCAGGAAGATTAATCCACCCTGCGGACGCAAAGCCATGACGCGTCCCGCGAGAGAAACACTTGTCTTTTTTGACAATTCATCAAAACGCGTAATCGCTTCAGCAACAGAACAATCGCGTGGAACATTTGAAGGATACGGATTTACACCCGCCTTTTTCAAGCGTTCAAGTTTTTCGAGTCGAGTTTTGCGAAGTTCTTCGAGTGAAGCCATTTATTTTACTTCAAGGATAGTGTAGCTTACGATCCCACGCGGAGAAGTAAATTGAGCGCGATCCCCTTTTCGCTTGCCGATGAGCGCATTGCCCAAGGGCGAATGGCTGGAGATTCTCCCTTTTGCCACATCAACCTCTTCTGAACCGACTAGCATGAGTGTTTTCTTTCCCGAATCAGTTTCTGACTGGACAACTACCGTTGATCCAACGTTAATAGTACTGCCATGTTTTTCCGGCACAATCTGCGCTGATTGGAGAATCAATTCAAGCTTCGCAATTCGATCTTCGACATTCGCCTGCAACTCGCGCGCTTCGTGATATTCTGCATTTTCCGAGAGATCGCCAAGTCCTTTTGAATACTCGAGACTCTCTGCAACCTCTTTTCGCTTTTGAGTCTTCAAAAACTCGAGCTCTTTCTTTAATTCCTCAAACTTCTCTTTCGTCAAGAATTCCCCGTCTGTGCTCATGGTTGTTGTATAAAAAACTAAATGGACCTCCAGTATAGCAGTTCCCAAGGTTAAAATCCACTTATCTCATGTGCTTGATTATTGCAGATATTCCGGCGTATGTTGAGACATCCATTCAAAAAGTTGTCGCATGACGTACAATGCCCCAACCGTATTCTCATACGGACCGCGCTCCATAATCACCACAAAAGCATATCGAGGATTTTCATATGGGAAAAACCCTTCCACCCACGAATTTACCAATTGCTTCTTGCTTCCCAATTCCGCAGTTCCCGTTTTTGCAGCAATTGCAACTGCAGGTATATTTAAATTTCCTGCGGTTCCTAACAAAACAGCATCTCGCATCCCTTCTTGTATCACTTTCATATCATCAGCAGAAAAATCAAGTGCGCGCGCCGAATTTCTTCCTCGATTCCCATTCAGCAAAAGAGTGGGTTCAAGTAATATGCCGCCGTTTGCAAGTGCTGCGGTAGCTCGCACTGCCTGCATAGGAGTAACCTGCATACCATATTGCCCAATCGACGTGTTATATGTATCTCCTATGCGCCACACTTCACCGTCAAATGTCTTTGCTTTCCACGCAGGATCAGGAAGCGTTCCCTCAACCGCAAGCAATGCATTTTTGGGGTCAGAGGCACCAAACCCGAATAACTGCATATATTTTTTTATCCGAGCGATTCCAAGACCAATTTGGTTCTCAAACCCTCCGCCAATTTCATAAAAATACACGTCCGAAGAAACAGCGAGCGCTCGGCGCATATCAACCCACCCGTGCGCACGCCAATCGTTGAACACTGATTTCTTTGTGGAGTCATACGGATTCGGGATTGAAATAGAACCAGTACTTAATATTTCTTTTTCCGGTGTAATGACTCCTTCCTTAAGCGCGCCAAGCGCAAGAAATGGCTTAACAATAGATCCAGGGGTATAGAGACCGCTGACAGCCCGATCCAAAAACGGCTGGCGAGTGTCTGAAATATATTTTTGTATAGCGGCTCGATCGCTCCCTTCAGACATAATGGACGAGCTGAATTCAGGAAAACTAGTCATTGCAAGTATTTCGCCAGTTCGAGAATCCATGATTATACCTGCCCCGCTTGCAAATCCATTTGAAGATGCCAAACCTTTGATAAAACCGTAAAACGCTTCTTGCACTCTCGCATCAATGGAGAGTGTTAATGTTGCTCCGTATTGCGGAAACTGGATAAGACTTTCCGATTCAACTCCCCCCAAAGCATTGTGCTCTGCAATTTTCACTCCGTTTTTACCGGCAAGCAAATCATTGTAAAACTGTTCAACCCCGTCTTTGCCAGTGAAATCGTAACGGAAATATACACCCGAGGCATCCTGTTTCGGGTATTCCACGTACCCCAACAAGTGTCCGAATCCATCTTTTTTTATATATTCGCGCGAAGGATATTCAGGATGATCTTGATTTGCAACATTTGAAACCAGTTGCACCTCATTTCTATCTTGAATCAACCCGCGGGGGGCAAATATAACCGTACTTCGCAAGCTATTGCGCTCACTTAAAATCCGATATGCTTCTCCTTTCTTCACCTGCAATCCCCACGCCTGATACGCAAGCAGTACAAAAATCAGCGCAAAAAATATTCCCACAAGAGTAATCGCTCGCAAGGAAATTGGGCGTTCGAGTCGTCCCTCAAATTGGTAGACGTCAAAATTAGGGAGATTACTTGAATCAAGAAAAATCTCATCGGGCGCAACCTCGCGCGAAGCAGAACCGGTTACTTTTCGGCGTGAAAAAAAACGTCGCATCAAATCATGATACGTTACTCAAGCGATTTTTCAAACGCGCCTTCCTTTCCAAAACACAAGCCGTCTCTTTGCCATTGGAATACCAAGCAAAACAAGCAAGGTTAGAGCGGTGAACAAAAGAGGCATTCCCCATAGAAAAACTGGGGGGCCAAAAAATAAATCTGCCAGACATGCAGCGATCAACGCTTCATAAAAACTCTCAAAATATATACACCCGACCAGTACGAAGATACCGACAAACCACCACGGAGTGAAAAAAACTAACAAACAGAGAAATAAAAGGTAAACGCTCCTATTGAGTTGATGAGGCATGAGAGACAGGGAGACGTCCAATTGATAATCCAACGCTCACAAATTGTAGTTCATAGATATTCACCAAACTATGAAAACTTACCAACTGCAAAAAATCAACCTGTTGTGATTCAATTGAACCCACCACCCCAAGAAGTGGCGGGGTGATATCCGGAAAGAAAACTGCATCGCCGATAGCCACAGAACTTTCGCGAGGCAACAACACTGAAAATGAGCCTCCTCCGGTGCCGATAGCTGTTGCAGGTATATGATCATTTCCAATCGAAACCGGAATCTCAAGCCCTGGGGAAGAAAACAAGGTTACCCGCGCGAAATCTTTAAATACTTCAGAAATCTTTCCTATCACCGAACCTCCGGTCGAATATACATAATCTCCAACTGCAATCCCCTCCTGCACCCCCGCATCAATCACCAAACGATCATATGGAGAGAGGGGTGGACGGGACAAAACGCCTGCAAACACGCGCACCTTGTCATCTGTCCTGCCCAGAAGAGATTTGAGAAAGATGATTTCATCTTGCAAAGATTTTGCCATCACAGACTGTTCGCGGATGTTTTGCAATTCCGTTTTTAATAAAGTGTTCTCTGCAACCAAATAATTCTTTGATGCAAAATATGTTCCGAGTGCGGAAAGCGACTCGTCGAGCCAACTGTTTGTACGGACTACGGGCACAGCAATCGTGTAGATAATGTTAGCAAAAACAGAAGGCCAGATGAGATTGCTTATGGCAACCATCACCACAATAAAAAGCGTCACAAAAAGAGAAACTTTTGGGCGCCGGCGGATATTACTTTTGAATGGGGAGGTCGTCCTCATTGGCAATCAGTGTTTCTTTATAAAGATCCATATTCTCAAGTATAATCCCCGCGCCACGAGCGACTGCGGTCAGCGGATCATCAGCCACAAAAACCGGAATCTTGAGTATTTGTTCAAGATAGGGAGCAAGACCTTTCAAAAGCGCACCTCCGCCGACTAGATATATTCCCCGCTGCATAACATCGGCGATTAATTCGGGCGGTGTGGTTTCAAGTACTTCGCGTGTTGATTCAACAATCGTATCCACCGACTGGGCAAGGGCTTCGCGAATATCAACGTCAGTAATAATAACCTCCCGCGGAAGCCCCGTGATCAAATCTCTTCCCTTGACCGGCATTTCCATCAGCTGACCCACCGGCATCGCGGAACCAATCGTAATCTTGATTTCCTCCGCAGTCTTCTCGCCGATAAGAATTTTAAATTCGCTGCGAATATAAGAAATAATATCGTTATTGAAATGATCCCCCGCAACTTTGAGATTTTTTGATCGGACAATCCCGCCAAGCGAAATAACGGCTATGTCCGTCGTACCTCCTCCTATATCAATCACCATGTTGCCCGCAGGATCTCTGACAGGCAGACGAATACCGATTGCCGCTGCCATTGGCTGTTCGACAATATGCACTTCACGCGCGCCACTATTTCTCGTCGCATCACGCACCGCACGCGATTCGACATTTGTTACTCCAGACGGAACACCTACGACCACACGAGGACCAAGAAACCGGCGGGTCCCCTCTTGGCCTTTGTTCATTAAATACGCGATCATCTCTTCCGTAACTTCAAAATCGGAAATCACTCCTTCCACCAAAGGCCGTATGGCATTGATGTGCCCTGGGGTGCGCCCAAGCATCGCTTTTGCCTGATTGCCAACTGCGACAACCTGTCCAGTCTTTTCATTGAGTGCAACCACTGACGGCTCGTTGACGACAATGCCGCGACCGCGCACATAGACAAGCGTGTTAGCCGTCCCTAGGTCTATGCCAAGATCGTGAGAAAGCAGTCTATAAAAACGCTCTAGTTGTTCCTTAAAGGTGCGCATTGATGTGTGATGCAAGTGTATCCGGCGACACCATTGTATGTTTCCCCGAGCGGCGGTCAAGCACCTCCACGGTCCCGTCTTTTGTGGTACGACTACTCGCAATCACGCGCAAAGATACACCGATTAAATCCGCATCGGCGAATTTCTCGCCGGCGCGCACGTCGCGATCATCAAAAAGAACTTCGATATTCCCTGCGGAAAGCGCGTTGTACACTGTCTCGGCTTGTTTACGCGCCATGTCATCTGACGGATCAAGCAAAAGAAGGTGGACAGAAAATGGTGCGACCGCTGAAGGCCAGAGAATGCTTTTCTCATCGGAAAATGATTCGACGATAGTACCAATTAAGCGCGCAGGACCGATGCCATAACTCCCCATAATTACTAGCTTGCTTTCATTTTTCTCATCAACAAATTTCAAACCGAGCGCTTCCGAAAATCTAGTCCCGAGTGAAAAGATATTTCCCACTTCAACCGACTTTTTGACTGATAAATTCTTGTTACCGCAAGCGGGGCAAACCGGCTGGTCAGAAAATATCTCATCATTGACTGCAATAGAACATTTCTCGCAAAGGTGAATTGTATCTTCTCCTGCGTCGCACACAGTCTGAAATTCATGCGAGTATTTGCTGAAACTGCCACCTGATGCATACGTCATGTGTGTGAACGGACCCAAACCCACTCGGGAAAAAACGTTTGTATACGCCGTTTGCATGATTTTATAAAACTCATCATGTTCCTGTGCGGTTCGGGAAAATGAGTACAAGTCCTTCATCAAAAATTCACGAGTCCGAATGAGACCTGATTTCGCACGTGTTTCATTTCGAAACTTTGTTTGAATCTGATATGCATACACGGGCAAATCGCGAAAGCTACGAATGTGATCTCGCATCATTTGTGTTATCGGCTCTTCATGCGTAAACCCAAGTCCCGCTTCTCCGCCTGATCCAAGCGTGGTCTTAAACCACGAGTCAACTGCTTTATCAGACCAGCGACCAGTCGATTCCCATATTTCTTTATTTTGAAGAGCTGATAACAAAATTTCCTGTCCACCAGACGCATTCATCTCCTCGCGAATCACATTCATTACCTTGTTCAGCACTCGGAGTCCCAGCGGTAAAAACGAATAGACGCCAGCCATTTCCTTGTGGATGAATCCGGCCTTAATCAAGAGCTTCGCGTTCTTGGAAACCTCGTCTTTGGGTACCTCTTTTCGTGTTTTTGAGAATAGTTCAGTTTGGCGCATTTGTGTGCGTTAGAAATCTTAAATATGGCCTTAATCATACAGGAAAAAAGAAAAACACCCAAGAGAATTGACAAAGAAAAAACACATGGCAATATGGTAATTGAATTCGTTGAAACAACCTATAAACCTCAAACCCTAGGATTCAGTCATGAGCACAGGAATCAAAATCGGTCTCGGAAGCTCCCTCGGCGCGTTCATCTTCGCCAGTATCGCATGGTGGGGAAACTACGCATGGTGGGCACTCGGCACAGGTCTCTTCCTCGGTACAGTCACTGCTTATCTGACACATGATCTCCGGCTCGTCGGGGTCATTGCGGACAAAGAAATACGGCAGTGGGTGGCGTCGGGATTCTACCGATTCATTGTATTGTCCGGCGCCATTGTCTGGTTCACTATCATCTTCGGGACAGGAATGTACTTCCTCACACTGGTGGAATCGTCCGACGGGTCGGTACCGGAACACGCCAGAATCATGCAATCCCTCCTCGTGGGAGCGGTCTGCTCTTTCGTCCTAGTTTCCCTGTTCAACAACCTGATCCTTGAAGACTGTGACGGGAAGAGTGCACTCAAATGGAATCCTGTCGCATGGCCATTCAGTTTGCTCTTCTACATCGTGATTGCAATCCTTTTTATGATCAGGATCTTTGTCAGGGAAGTCCATTCCGAGGAAGCTCTTCAGTCGAGTTTCTACGCATGCATCGGCGGAACAGTCGGCATCCTCGCAGGAGGATTTGCCGGTGTGCTAATCGGTACCGGCACAGGATTTCTCCTCGGTTATGGGAGTTACAAACTCATCAACGTCAAGCTCCTTGCCCGTGCGCCTGCGTGAGCATGCTCTTTGTACACCGCGCCGCCTTGTCCTTTGGACAGGCGGCGCTCTTTTTTTCCACACCCCCCACCCCAACCCCCATACCCTATTTTAAATCAAATGCATCACGTCTTTATAGGTCACTAAAATAAGTAAGCCGATCAGAATCATAAAACCAATACCATTTGCATAGCGGACAAATTTCACCGGCAGAGGGCGGCGAATCACTGTTTCAATCAGGAGAAAAAATAATCGCCCACCATCAAGTGCTGGGAACGGAATCAAATTTATCACGGCAAGATTAAGTGAGATAAGCGCCGTAAATGAGATTAAGTAAAACCAGCCCAAGGCCTGCGCATTTCCCACCATCGTGGCAATACCCACCGGTCCTGAAATTTGAGAGAAATCAGCTTGGAAAGAAAACATTTGATAGAAAAATATGCCGATGGATTGAGCAACAAGTATAAAAAGATCTATCGTCCGCTTAGCCCCTTCCAGTAACGCAGGGAAAAAGGAGAGTTTGAGTGTTCCGACCTCGTCCATGCTGATACCAATTGCGGCACGATCATTAACTATTCCCGCTTGAGGCACCACAGATAAGGAGAGGGGCGCATCTTTACGGATAATGTTCACCATGATCGCTTTTCCCTCATGTGACGCGATAAATCCTTGTACTTCTTTCACACTTGGTTTAGTCACCACTTCTGTCCCAGCACTCACTTCAAGAATTACATCCCCTTCTTGCAGGCCTGCATGTCCTGCGGGAGAATCTGCAAGTACGCTTAACACCATCAACTGTTCATTGTGAAGCGGGGTTCCGGTATATTGCTCTTTTGATACTGGAGCTCCAACCATAAATACAATTGAGAGGAGCACCCATGCAAATAGTATGTTGGCCGTAATACCACCTACGAGCACCAAAGCTTGTTTGAAACGGTTTTTCGCTGTAAGGCTGCGGGACGCATCGGGATCAAGATCGGCAGAATGATCGAGCATATCTTCCCCGTAAATTTTTACATAGCCACCAAGAGGAATTAGATTAATTGAATATTCGGTTTCTCCAACTTTCTTTGAAATAATCCGTGGGGGAAAACCAATAGCAAATTCATCCACGCGAATGCCAAACCACTTAGCGAGTGAAAAATGACCAAGCTCGTGCGCAAAGACGAGCACGCCGAGTATCACAATAAAAAGGAGTATAGTCACAAACGTTTATGAACGAATCTCCTGTTCCTTTTTCGCAAGTAATGTATCAAATTCCTTTGACGCATCGTCAATGGTCTTTTGCATGCTGTCTTTCAGTCGGAACTTATCATCTTCGCGAATCTTGCCGTCACGCTCCTGTGCCTGTATGTCTTTCCACACCTCATCGCGCGCATTGCGCAAATGTTTTCTCGCTTCTTCAATTTTCTCTTTTGCTACTTTTATATAAGCCTCTCTTCGATCAGCAGTAAGTTCAGGAAACACTATACGGACACCTCGATCATCAACAGACACTGATAAGCCTAAATTGGACTGCACAATTGCTTTCTCAATATTTTTTATCTGGGAAGCATCGTACGGAGTAATGCGTAATGATCTCGCGTCTTCAATATTAACTGACGCAAGGTTGGCAACCTTCATCTTTGCGCCATATGATTCAACCAACACCGTATCAAGAATCATCGGAGTTGCACGGCCTGTGCGGATTGCCGAAAACTCCTTGCGCAGCCAATCGCCTGTCTCTGTCACTTTCGCTTTCAAGTTTTTAAAATCATATGCCATAGTTCCTTTATTTTATCGTCCGGAAGCCGGCAACACAAGTGCGAGGTGTTCAAGCAACATTTTTATGGAAGCAGATTGATCTGATAGATATTTCCTGCATAAGGCAATGTCATCAAATACAGAAATAGGAATTTTCTTTTTTCCCTTCTCTTCCCACAACACGAGTTCGATTCCTGACACCAACGTAATCACCGATTGTTTATCTGTCTCCCCTTCAGACACTGATGTTGCGAGTGTTTTTACCAATTCCAAACGCTCGGGAATGGAAGCATCAATAAAAGAGCGTGCTTCTTTGTTAGACGCAGATCTCGGCGCTTCATCGATGATAAACAGACGAGATCGGAGTGTGGGAAGGACTGTGTCAGAGCTTGGCACGAGGATAAAGAAGTGTGTATTGGAAAATGGGTCTTCCAAAAGTTTAAGCAGTGCATTCTGTGATTCGCTCGTTGCGCGCGAAAAAGACAAGACAAATATCTTGCGCGGCCCGAATGCTTTTTGTCCGGCAAGTGTCCGCAATCGCCGTGCATCATCAACGGAAAAATTATCGAAACGAGAAATATGCATGTCAGGATTCCCTCGCACTTCTGCTTTCACCACCTCCTGTAAAAAGGCGAGTACGTCAGCAAGCACGGCCGTATGTTCTCCAATGATCAGATACGCATGATGCAATTCAAGCGCCTGTTTACCTATTCGAGATAAGGTGGTTTTTTCCATATCTTTATACATTCAAGTGCCTCCAGTTATCGTTTAGCCGTAATCGCTTTTTTGTACATATCCAAGTGCTCAAGTGCCACTCCGGTACCCCGCGCCACGCAAAACAGAGGATCTTTAGCAAGTGCGGCCGGCACACCTGTGCGGCGATGCACTAATTCAGGAAAATTGCGAAGCATTGACGACCCGCCAGTCATAATAATGCCTCGCTCGATGATGTCTGCAGCAAGTTCGGGAGGTGTTTCCTGCAACACATCTTTCATTGCCTTGATCATTTCGCGCAATTCGCGGCTAATTGCTTTTACAATTTCATTTGTTTTGAGCTCGGTCGTGCGCGGCAAACCGGTTACAAAATCGCGTCCTTTTACGGTCATGCTTAATTCTTCTTCAATAGGAATCGCCGAACCAATTTGAATTTTTATGTCTTCAGCCATCTTGTCGCCAATCGCGAGATTGTAATTTTTCTTTATATAATCGGCAATCGCCGCATCTACCCGATTACCTGCGCATTTCACAGAATTTGAAGCAACGATGCCGCCAAGAGATATCACCGCCACATCAGTCGTGCCTCCCCCAATATCTACGATCATGTGACCCACCGGCTCCTGAATCGGAATGCCCGCACCGATTGCCGCAAGTATCGGCTCTTTGACTACGTACGCATTTTTCGCTCCTGCCTTAATGGCCGCCTCGATCACTGCGCGACGCTCGGTTGAAGTGACTGCCGCAGGAACGCTCAAGAGGACGTCCGGCTTCCAAATATTCCATTTGCCTAATGCTTTCTGAATAAAATAGCGAAGCATCGCTTCGGTCACCCGATAGTCAGCAATCACGCCATCTTTCATAGGACGATACGCAACAATGTTATCCGGTGTTTTTCCCACCATCTTTTTTGCCTCAATACCAACTGCAAGAATCCGGCGATCAAGTTCTGAAACCGCGACCACCGAAGGTTCGTTTAACACGATTCCTTTCTTAGGAAGAAATACAAGCGTATTTGCCGTACCCAAATCAATCCCCAATTTTGTAGAGAAAAATGCCATACCAGTAGCGTATAGCGTACAGCGAATAGCGAATAGTGGCAAGAAAAAAGAACTCGTACAGATTCCATCGAGTCTATAGAAAATCCTACTACAAAAGCCATCCGAAAATGATTCATATCGTCTCTTTCCTTCTATATAGCACATATGCTATAATCAATTCCTCGGAGAAAACCTCGGGATTGATTTTGAGAACCCTCGGTTCTCAACGTCCCGAAAAAACAGTGCGGGACTGCTCTCCGAAACGGGAAACTCCCGTTTCCCGACCCTTTCCCCCTTACTTCTCAAGGAAGGAGAAGTAAGACACATACATCTAACCTATATCGATTCCCATGACCCAAACAGCGAAAAAGCAACTCTCCGCGCTTGGAATCTTGATTCGAAATCTCCGCGAAGAGCGGAATATCACCCAGAAAACGTTTGCCGAGCGACTTGGCACTACGCAAAGCGCCGTAGCGCGTATTGAAGGAGGCGAGCAAAACGTCAGCGCCGGCCTTTTGGCACGCATCAGCGAAATCTTGGGAAAAAATGTCATTCAAGTTTCTGATGGTGCAATCAACGTAGAAATTGAAGGAGGCTATCCTCTTTCAGGATCCGTAGTTACCAAAACATCCAAGAACGCCGCCATGGGGCTTCTTGCCGCATCTCTTTTGAACAAATCAGAGACGATGCTTTTCAACGTACCAAAAATTGAGGAAGTACACCGCATGATTGAAGTACTTCAAAGCATCGGTGTATCTGTTAAATGGAATCAAAACAGTCTCTCGATTAAACCACCGACAAAATTTCGCATAGAAGATATTGATGCTACCGCAGCCCAAAAAACACGTAGTATCCTTATGCTTATCGGATCGTTAATCCATATCTCAAAAGCATTCTCTATTCCCCATCCGGGGGGATGCAAGCTTGGCAGCCGTACGGTCCGGCCGCATTTCTATGCACTTGAAAATTTTGGAGTCAAAATAAAAACATCTCATACCAATTACATCATTACCACCGGTGCAGTAAAACAGCACGAGATTATCCTATACGAATCAGGCGACACCGTAACCGAAAATGTCCTGATGGCCGCCGCCCGTATTCCTGAAACTACGGTGATTAAATACGCGTCTGCAAACTATCAAGTGCAAGAAATGTGCTTCTTCTTGCGCAAACTTGGAGTGCAAATTGACGGAATCGGAACTTCCACCCTGACGGTGCGCGGAGTAAGCGATATTGATGTACCGGTAAGTTATGCGATCAGCGAAGACCCTATTGATTCCATGTTCATGCTTTCGGCTGCAATTGTCACCAAATCCCGCATCACCATCACCCGCTGTCCTATCGACTTTCTTGAAGTGGAATTGCTGAAATTAAAAAAGATGGGATTTAAGTATCGCATAGGAAAACGATATAAATCACAAAACGGAAATACCGATCTGGTGGATATCGAAACAATCCCTTCAGAATTGCGCGCCCTAGAGGAAAAAATCCACCCCAGTGTCTACCCCGGCCTAAACATCGACAATCTTCCTTTCTTTGCTGTTATTGCAACTCAAGCAAAAGGACAGACGTTTATCCATGACTGGGTTTATGAAAATCGCGCCATTCATTATAAAGAACTCGACAAGCTCGGAGCGGAAATAATTCTGGCGGATGCACACCGTGTCTACATCACCGGCCCAGTGGAGCTTAAAGCAAATGAAATTATCTGCCCTCCCGCACTGCGTCCTGCTGCTATTATCCTCATTGGGATGCTTGCAGTAAAAGGAAGATCGGTGCTTCGAAACATCTATAGCATCAACCGCGGGTATGAAGACATAATTGATCGCTTAAATCAACTGGGGGCACATATTAAAATCCTATAAGCATAAACTCTTATGGAACCACAGATAAAAAAGAGCCGAAGAACATTATTCATCATCATACTCTGCATCTTCGTGCTTGGTATCGGAGGCAGTATTAACTTCATGACGGGAAGCCAAAAAGTCGGCACCGTATTAGTCCATTATATGGACGACCAAGCAAAAGTGTTTATAGACAACGATCGCCAAAAACTTCCTGTGATAAACGGAACTCAAACGATTCGTGTTCGCGCGGGAGTGCGAGATGTCCTTGTGTCAAAAGAAAATCACTGGCCGTGGCTCAAACAAATCACTGTAGAAAGTGCCAAAACGAGCGAACTTTCCCCCTTTCTATTCCCCAAAAATCCTTCTCTTGCGGAAATTACCGGAGATGATCCCGAGTATGATCTGCTTATGCGTATGGCAAAACAAAACACATTTCCCTCATCTCCACAGATGCTTATATCGGCGGACGGGACCATGACTGTTTGGAATACGGGACAAACCCTATACGCCCGTTTTCTTTCTTCCAAAACTCCACCTGCATTTTTCTGTATAAAAGAATGCCAGACTGAAATCAGTTTTCTTCAGGCCAAAGCTCCGATCAGTGATATCGAATTCTTAGGCGCACGAAATGATGTTGTTCTTGCAGTAATTGGAAGTGACTTGTATGCGCTTGAAATTGATCCTCGTCCCGTCCAAAATTTCCAACCTATTTATAGGGGAAGTGCACCGCTCTTTACCCAAACAGCTGAAGGAATCATTTATCTCTTAGACGGAAATCGTCTCTATCAGCTTACTAATAGCAACTAATGAAGCTTGTCAGCGTCCTTCCGCTCGATAAAACAGTCCGCGCGGAAACACTCACTTATTTTAGTGCACTCGAGGTTGCCGAGGGAGATCTCGTTGCAATACCATTTCGGAAAAAAATTCTGCACGCGCTAGTTACTTCGGTTCAAGACGCGCGTGCAGAAAAAGCATCGATAAAATCATCAAAGATCGGACTGCGAAAAATATCTCGTATCATCCGCCACCACCCTTTTCCTGATGCGCTAATTGTCGCAGCAAGACGCACCGCTGAATTTTATGCTACCGATACGGGAAGCGTGCTTTCTGCGGTAATACCCACTGGAATATACAAATCCGGAATGACCCAAGACCCAATTCGCCCTCGCGCAAACAATGAAACACTCGTGATCCAGACTGATGACGAAGATCGGTATACACAATACCGCACACTCGTGCGTGAAGCATTCCATCGTAATGAGTCAATTCTCATTCTAGTACCTACGATTCAGGACGCCCAGACAACTCATGCGGCGATTTCCAAAGGAATTGAAACCTACGCACTTGTACTGCACAGCGACATATCATCACGAGAACTCTCAAAAGAGCTTAAAAAAATTCAGGAAGAAAACCATCCTCTGTTAGTAATAAGCACTCCGGGATTTTTTGCCGGCATGCCGCCTCGTACCAGCATTCTTATTATTGAACAAGAGCACGCGACTGCATACAAGCAGATGATGCGCCCGTTTATTGATTTTCGTTTTTTTGCGGAACAATTTGCGCGTGAAGCTAAAATCACTCTTGTGCGCGCTGACGCGCTTCTGTCGGTCGAGACCATACAACAACTTGAAGCAGAAACGTATCATGAACTTATCCCGCTTAAATGGCGTAGCGCAAGTAAAGCGTCCTCTAAACTTGTTGATATGGCAGCATACAAACCAAACCTGCGGGGACATATCCGATCAATCAGCGCCGAGCTTGAAGCTCTCGTAGCGCACACCCGAAGCACATCGGATCATCTGTTTATATTTGCGGGACGCAAAGGGCTGGCTCCTCTAACTATTTGCGGTGACTGTGGCACCTTGTTGACCTGCGATCGCTGTAAATCTCCCCTCATACTTCACAAAGCTGGCACGAATCGAAAATACATTTGCCGGCGCTGTGGAAAGGAAAAAGACGCACATGTTCGCTGTACACATTGCACCAGCTGGAAATTGGTGCCTCTGGGCATTGGGACGGAATTGATTGAAGAAGAATTGCAAAAATTGTTTCCTAAACTTTCGCTTTTTCGTGTTGATCACCAAACGGTAACTCGACGAAAACAAGTGCGCGAATTGGTGCACTCTTTCTACGAAACCCCAGGGAGCGTACTCGTGGGAACAGAATTTGCTATCCCCTATCTTGATAAACCAATCGGCAATGTTGCAGTCGCATCCATAGATGAACTCTTTTCCATACCTGATTTCAGAATACATGAACGTATCATCTATCGCTTGCTTGCACTTCGTTCGCTTGCTGAACGAATATTCTTAATCCAAACTCGGCACAAAGAGCATCCCTTGATCAGTGCAGTGCTCGGAGGAAATATCAGCTCTTTTTATCAGGAAGAACTCTCTATGCGAAAAGCTCTTTCATATCCCCCATTTTCTGTCCTCATAAAACTGACTGTCTTGAAACAAAAACGTGCCGACTTGGACGCCCTCATCCAAGCAATCGCGCCCTATGAATGCGAGCTATTCCCTATGTCAATTGTCAGAAAAGGAAAAATATTCACTTCCGGTATCGTAAAAATACCTCGCAAAAATTGGCCTGATCAGCGAATGCAACAAATCTTGCGCGCCGCTCCTCTTTCTATTGAAATAGCAATCGATCCTGACACACTTTTATAAAGGGTATTCACCGGCAGGGCTTGCCCCGCGTGTGGTGCGCGCACATCACCCGCCCCAAGGGGCGTGGTATTATACCCTGTGTTACCGTCCTAGCTCGGGAGATAAAAAGAGGATACTCTTTCTCTCCGCTCGTTCGCTAGGTAATAAAGACCTGCAACTCCGTGTATAATTAACACCATGGCCGAAATCGTTCAAAGAGAGAATATCGTTCTGCGGCAAAAAGCTTCACCTGTGCCGCAAAAAAATATCAATTCGCCAAGAATAAAGCGGATTATATCTGCGATGAAGACTGCGCTTGATTCGCAACAAGACGGCATTGCCATTGCGGCTCCACAAATCGGAGAGAGCGTACGGATTTTTATTGTTTCCGAAAAAGTGTTTGATTTATCAGAGAGCGTTGAAGCTCGACAAGAGCAACAAGAGTCTCTTAATCCGGAGAAATACCAAAAACTTGTTTTTATCAATCCCACTATCACGCGCCTGTCACGAACCAAGGAATTTATGGAGGAAGGATGTCTTTCTGTACGGTGGTTATATGGGAAAGTGAAACGATCGACCAAAGCAACCGTGCGCGCGTATGATGAGAAAGGAGAACTGTTTGAACGTGGCGCAAGCGGCATTCTTGCACAAGTATTCCAGCATGAAATTGACCATTTAGACGGGGTTCTGTTTATTGATAAAGCAATCGATGTAACCGAAATGAATCCGACCGAATAATCTCCATGAATCCACGCATTGTTTTTTTTGGAAACTCAAAATACTCGGTCATTGACGCAGAGGCCTTACATGCGCGTTTTACACTTACCGCCGCGGTTACCCTCCCCGATTATATTGATAAGAAAAACACGAAAGTCGTGCAAAGCCCTGTTAAATTGTTTGCAAACACCCACACCATTCCCGTACTTGAAGTTCAAAAAATTACCGCCGAAATAATCGAAAAAATAAAAGCTTACCAGCCTGACTTCCTAATAGTAGCCGACTACGGACTCATCCTTCCCGCTACTCTACTCTCAAGTCCGGTATACGCCTCGCTCAATGTGCACCATTCCCTTCTGCCCAAATATCGAGGCCCAGCGCCCGCACCAGCAGCAATCTTAAATGGCGATGAAGTGGCGGGAGTGAGTATTATCGTCATGTCGAAACAAGTCGATGCGGGCGACGTTCTTAAACAAGTGACCTATCGCTTAAAACAGGACGAAACAACTGACTCTCTTTTAACCAAACTGAATACATTAGGCGCGCAAGCAGTCATTGACGTTATCCAACAGTACCTATCGGGAACCGCTTCTCCTGAAAAACAAGACGAATCTCAAGCAAGCCACACCACATACATGAAGCGCTCTGATGGGTTAATCTCGCTTACTGACTCTCCCATACTTAATTGGAGGAAAATCAGAGCGTATGGAGAATGGCCCGGAACTTATTTTATTGCAAAACGAAACGGATCCGAGATACGAGTAAAAATACGAGAAGCCAATTTTGCGGATGGAATTCTCTCTATTTTGCGTGTCATCCCAGAAAATAAAAAAGAAATGTCGTACGAGGATTTCATGCGTGGCATGTCTTCCCAAAAAAAGTAAAACTCTTAACGCCGATTGCGATACGGATATTGCAGTTCAGCGGTTTCAGCCGTAAGTGATGCCGACTCGTACCACCCTTCAGCTACCGCATTAATTCTGGTGGCAAAATTGAATATCCACGCAGTGCCAATAGCCAAAATAAGCAAACAGAGCAACGAGGTAACATTTGAAAGACGGCGTGTTAAATGTCCCATAGCAAGATTATTATTCCATTAATTTCTCCACCACGGAAAACCCTTCAAAATTGCCTTCACTCGCTGTCCTCCACGGCGCACCAATGAAAGCCGTTTTTCTTTTTCAGAGCGTAATTCCTCCATCATCCGATCTTTGGCAGCGTCAATCGATGTGTACAAATCGCCAGTTTCTTCAACAGCGCGAAAATCACGATGGCCAGCATGCACGTTAATTTCTGCGCGATACACGTCCCCTGTCTGATGATGGGCACTTGTACGTCCGATTTCAACATCAACAATCGCCGATTCAAACTCATGCGAAGTTAATTTCTCAAACGCGGACAACCGCTTCTCCAGATAAGCTGAAATATCAGGGGTCAGGGTGAGATTAGTTGTTTTAATATTAATTTTCATGCCATTAGTATATACCAGAATATCATTTGATGGGAGTGATGGTAAATAGTTTCGATGGACGATCCTTTCCTCGCACAAAACGAACATTGAACTTTGCTCCAAAATAATCCTGTAGTAAAACAAGTATTTGCCTGTTTGCTTTCCCACCACGGGCTGGCTCTCGGACAGAGACATGGAGGGTATCAGCAGATACTTGTTTCAGTACCTCCCGCTTTGCCGAAGCCGTGACTTTTACTTTGATATGCACGGACAAGCGAAAATTAAGACAACTGCTTAGGCGATTTTTCTAAAAACCAAGCTCGTTCTTTTTTAAATATCCATTCCGCTAAATGGAAGATGCTGTACGTAATGAAAAATGCTGAAAAAACGTCAATGGAGTAATGCAAGTGCGTCATCAGGACAACCGCCCCAAACACAATCGACGAAGCAAGGAAGATGATGCGCAACTTAACTTGTCGCCAGAAGATAAGTGCCATTAAAAAAGGCAGACCGGTATGTCCCGAGAAAAATAAATCTCCACCAAAAGTAAATTTTTGTATCAGATCGCTTTCAATTTCAACTCTTGTAGGAAATTGGCCGATATGAGTCAAATTGATAAATCCTGCGCGGATAATAATAAAAAGAGAGATGCTATGCAGTGTAAAAGGAATTTTCTTTATATCCCACACACACACGAAACAAACAAATATCCAGAGTGCAATTGCTCCGTATACAAAAATACCATCGAGATCAAAAACAGGTATATTACTTAAAATAAGATCCGTCACCGGACTGCTCTCCCGACGAGTCGCATATGTTCCCGCGTAATAATTAATGACAAAACTGACAAGTAAAAGTGCGATAGACAATATAGTTGTCCACACGAATTTCTTATCTTTTACATAAAGACTATTCTCTCGAATCCATTTCTGTAACATGGCTAGCCATATGCCTATAATCGCAAAGTTAAGCCACTTCAGTGTATCACATCCATAACAACAACCAACTCTACCTTATATCAGAATACCGCTTGGTAATTGGACGATGAAAAATAAGTTCCGCAGCAGCATTAATAGCGTATAAAAATGCGCTGCGCCACAACCCCTGTCCAATAAGTCGCCGGCCGGAAGTGTGCATAATAAACCCCAGATCAAAACGCATCTTTCCAAATTGGTGTGCTCTTCGCGCCAAATTGGTATCATCGCCGAAAAAAGCAATCGACGTATCAATACCTCCCATTTGGAGAAGCGTGTCTCTTCGAATAACTACATTACCAAACACGGCCACTGAATGACTGACCAGATACACGGGAAACGCAAGTATCCGCCAATAGATCCACACCAATACTTTTTGAAAACTTGATATATCGTAATATCGATAGGGACCACTCAAACATACGAGTTTGGTGTCATGGGTAAATTTCTGTAATGCATAATCTCCCCACTTTTCAGGCATCAAAGTATCAGCGTCGATAAATGCGACTAGATCCCCTTTTGATTCCTGTACACCCCGGGCGCGGGCAAACATGGGGCCCTTGCGCTCTTCCGTTACCACTCGAACTCCGAGAACACTTGTGGCAATTTCGCGGGTGCGATCAGTGCTTGCATTGTCAACAACAATAATTTCAAGAAAAGGGCTGCGGGATCTCACCGCGTGCGCCAAACATGCACCAATGTATTTCTCCTCATTGAATGCTGGAATAATGAGGCTTATGGTCGGTATCTTTTGATTCATACGCGGGTTGTAAGAAGTATATCATGCGGTATGCACGCTTTCTTATTAGACTGATTCGTCCTACAATTGAGACATGCCTCCTCCAGAATTAATGGATCATATTGCTGCATTCAGCGATCAGTATAAATATCTTTTGATTTTTCTTGCGACAATTTTCCAAGGACCCGTAGTCATGATGGTCAGCGGTTTTATGCTACACCTCGGATTAGTAGACTTTTTTACTGTCTGTATAGTTTTAATACTCGGAGATCTCACTGCAGACGTTGTGTGGTATATTGTCGGCCGATCTTTTGCCGCCCCGCTTATACGCAATTATGGATATTTGTTTAGCATTACTCCGGAACTGTTTGAGCGAACTGAAGGACTCTTCCAGAAATATCATGCCAAAATCTTAATTATTTCCAAACTCACTATGGGGCTCGGCGCCGCCATTGTCGTGCTTCTCGCGGCAGGGGCGACTCGAGTCCCCTTCAGAATCTACATACTCATCAATAGTATCTGCGAAATTCCGTTCATGCTACTTCTCTTTGGAATCGGCTACTTCTTTGGGTATCTCTATAACTATGTCGCAGGAGGATTGAAAATTGCGTTTCTGCTTCTTATCGCAATAGCAATCTTTATGCTCTTGCGCGGTCTCGCCAAATTTATATGGCAGAAAGCTCTCAAAACATGATTTCATTCATCATACCAACACGCAATGAAGAGAAGGTGCTCAAACAGCTGTGCGAAAATCTTCGGCAATATTCGGGATCGTGCGAAATAATCGTTTCTGATGGTAACAGTACCGATCAGACACTTTCCATCGCGCGGCAACATGCAGACATAGTGATTACACACGAACAAGCGATCCGTCAAAACATTTCCGGTGGACGCAACGCTGGCGCAAAAGCCGCAAAGGGAGAATATCTCATTTTTATTGACGCGGATGTCACTATTCCTAACATTGATCACACAATCCAAACCATCATTGACCGGTTCCAAAAAAACAGTACCATCGTTGGAATTACCGTTAAGCTTGCCGTGCTTCCGGAATGCGCCACATGGGCAGACAAACTCGTATACCTCTACATAAACGCATCGGTAGTATTCTTTAACGACTGGCTCCATATCGGACACGCCCCCGGAGGTGAATTTCAAGCAATACGCTCGTCAGCATTCAAAACGTTAGGAGGCTTCGACGAGCGTTTAGTTGCCGCCGAAGACATTGATATGTTCCGCCGACTGTCAAAAATCGGAAAAACGTATTTCGACCGCAGTGTCTTTGTATACCATACCGCGCGCCGCGCGCATGCAATCGGTTGGCCAAAACTTTTAATACAGTGGAGTGCAAATGCAATATCAGGGTGGCTGTTTAAACGATCTGTCAGCAAAGAATGGAAGGTAATTCGCTAAGAAAACTTTCAAATACTAAAATAGCGAGACGAGATACTGATCAATTTCCCGCTGATCTAAATCATAGAAATTCTTGTGTGCAGAATACAGTGTCGTTGCTAAACTTACTCCAACATACCGCCAGTGCCACGGTTCAAACTCATAGTAAGCATTTCCTTCTGGGTATGAAAGTACAAATCCGTACAAATGGGCATGATCGCGAAGCCACGGGTACGCGAGTGTGCCAGCAAACTTCTCAAATCCTGCACCGAGCTCTGTAGTGGTGAAATCAACCGTAGTGCCAAGCTGATGCTCGGAATACCCCTGATCTGCAGAAAATTGGTTTGCCGTCCCCGATCCATAGACAAATTTGTATGTTGATTTAAGACTCGACTGTTCAGTAAACGAACGAAAAGCGGAAATCACTTGCAGGTGCATTCCATCTTGCGTAGCAGCTTGCAATAAACGCTGAAGGTGTGGCCAAACGTCTGCATGTATCTGAATGACTTTATTTTGTTGATGCACAAATGTGGATGTACTGATGTCGGTCAAAGATGCCGGTGCATAATTTTCATTCAAAAAGTAAACCTTTGAATATTTCGCGAGCAATTCTTTGTCAGTCTTGCTCAACTTATCCAGCACCCCCACGGTTCCCGTGATATTCTTCAGTTGAAAATCGAAGTAATCATTCTTTCCTTTTTCTGTGCTTAAATTCTGGGCAAGTTGAGCATTAGTCTGTCGTTCAGCTAAAAGCTGTCCCTCAAGACCAGCGACTCGTATCAAAAATTCATTCGTTGAGGAAGCAAAATCTGCCTGCACAAATGCAAGTTTTTGCGAAAGACGGTAATAGCAGTATCCTCCCGCAGCAAGTGCCAAACCAAGCACTATAGCCGCGCCCGAAAGCACTTTCATAGGGGTCAACGCATGTCTTCCGATCTTCATAAATATCATAGTAGCACATATCCCGTTGCGTCTGAACTTGCAACAAAAAACGCCCCGAGTGGGGCGTTTTTTGTTGCTTAGGCCTTGTTGACTTTGACCGCGTTCGGTCCTTTCGGACTGTCCGCGACTTCAAAAGTCACTTTATCGCCTTCACGAAGTTCTTCGATTTTAACATTCTGGAGCTCGTTCGAGTGAAAAAAGAGATCTTTTCCCCCGCTCGTTCTCTTGATGAAACCGAAACCCTTGTCAGCAATAATGCGAGCAATTGTTCCTTCCTCCATAAGAATAGATTTTAGTTGGAATCACGCTAGTAATACATCAAGCAGTGGGCTTAAAACGAGACTCGATCCTGCTTCTCGAACTTAGCGCTGTATTGATAATAGAAGAATAGCATATACCGAATATATTGTCAAGGATTCTGTACTAAGTTATCAACATCCCCTATTCCCCTAAGAATAAAGGCTTAAAAATGAGCTTAGACTTTAGAGAGGCAGACAACGCAAGAAGTCTGGTTCTCACGCGTTTTGAGATATTTTGCCCCGCACAGACAGGTCAAAATCTTGGATATTGTTTTCTGATATACCCATTTGCCATACCCATACGATCGTTTTTGTCTGGGTTTCTGATCCATAATTATGCAATGAAGGTAAGTGCCTTACCCCGCTTGTTTCCGCGACCAGTTCTTCCGATGCGGTGCACGTAGTCATCATAGGTTGCCGGCAAATCATAATTAATCACGTGGCTGACATCCGCAATATCAAGACCGCGCGCAGCAACGTCAGTCGCCACCAAAATCTGAATATGACTCTCTTTAAAAAGACCGAGTGCCTGTTGTCTTTTTGAATGAGTCTTGTTCCCGTGGATTGATTCAGATTTAAAACCACGTTTCAAAAGCTCTTTGGAAAGCTTCTCGGCTCCATGTTTGGTTCGAGCAAACACAAGCACTTTGCTGAAATCTTTTTGGTTGAGCAAATCATGCAACGCGTCTATTTTTCCTGCTTCCCCCTTCACACGCACAACATCCTGATCGATATTTTTTGCCGTCTCGCCAGTCTTCACTGAAACGCGTACGGGTTCTTTACAAAATTCTTTGATCAGTCTTTCAATGTCAGACGAAACAGTCGCAGAAAAAAACAGTGTATGACGTTCTTTAGGCATCAACGAGACCACGAAACGCATGTCATTTACAAATCCCATATCAAGCATTCGATCTGATTCATCAAGTACAATCGTCTTGAATCGAGAAAGCTGGATTTTATTTCTATTCACCAAATCCTTGATGCGGCCAGGGGTACCAATAATAAAATTGTACTGGCGGCGGAGTTCGGACAATTGCTTGCCGATACTCACCCCTCCAACGCAACACACTGAATATATTTGCATGCCTTTTGAGAATCCTTTGAGTTCTTGATCAATTTGCAATGCCAATTCTCGGGTCGGCACAACCACCAAAACATTTTCTGTTTTATTAGAGAGAACTTTATTGATGAGCGGTATAAGAAATGCTCCGGTCTTCCCTGTCCCCGTATTTGCAATACCCACTACATCAGAACCTTTGAGGATATAGGGAATTGTCCGATCCTGAATTGGAGTTGGAACTGTGTACCCTTTTGCGATAATCGCTTGCTTGAGTCTTTCATCAATCTGAAAATCCTTAAACTCATGTTCAGGGATAAAATGTTCGATCGTTTCGGTAATTACCGCCTTATGCACAAATCGTGAAGGATCGAGATGCTCGCCTCGAAAACCGCCGCGCGATCCGCCGCCCCGCTGATTTCTATTATTTCCGAAACGCGAAGCAGCCCGTCCTCGGAATTGGGAAGGTCTGCGAGAGGGTCCAGACGGACCCCGATAACTTTGATTTCTTGTATACATACGTGGCTTATCTATGGGTTTCCCCAACAACTCCCGAGATTAGAGTAAAAATTTACGGGTCTCGCGAGTTTTTAGATTAAGCCCAAAATTTGAGCGTTTCTAGGAGAATTCCTGAAACAAAACCAGTGAGAGTGTTATGAATACATAATATAGAATAACCTTCAATTTGTCAAGCTTTGACGCTTTTAATCTAGGTTCAACTTTCATAAAATCAGTAGCCGGTTTACCTTTGGTAAACCGGCTGAAGGGTGTAGTCTTTCTTTCATGTTTAAGCGCGATTTTCTCCCTCCTCACAAATCACTTAATCCATGACCTGTGAGGAAGGTCCGTCCCGCAAGACACTTTCGTGCTGCGGGACGGAGTCGGGTGAGTATAGCAATCATCTCGATTTTATGTGCGTTTTCTTTCACCCTTTACCCCCAAAGGTCTTGCCGAAGCAAAAACTTGGAGGAAAAGTCTTGCGAGGGGGTGTAAGTCAAACTTCAGATGAAGCAGGTTGGTCTCCTCCCTCGCATCCCCCGTCGAACGACTGGGGAAAATTGATGTGCGGTGGTGTAAATCCTTATTCAGGTGTAAACCCAGTCATCTCCACCGCACACTCTTCCACCTCGCGGCAGAAGAAATTTACAAAGAACTACGGAGCAAGTATATCGAGGTCGTCTTTTTATCCATTTTTTCTCTCGCTCCGTCCCCCATTCGCTTTTCAGCGTGGGGAAATTGGTCGGGGTGGGTGTAGAGTTTGCCTCAAGATAAACAAGCTTCTCTCCCACCCCGTTCTCGCTCGCGTGAGCGAACAAGAAAATTTTTGTGTTTGACAGTGTATCTACCTAGTCGGTTTGAAGAAGTACTTCTCTGCCGAACACATATCCTCCAGCTCGCGCTGACGGAAAATTCTCGGATGCAGTGGTGTACGAGACTGCTCAAGTGTAGGCTTGATTTCTCCACTACATCCGAACCCCGTGTAAGGGGGAAAATCAAGCACGCGGCGTAGTCGTAGATTCAAGTTGAACCCTTTTTTTCTCCGCGCGCTTTACCCTCCGTCTTTCAACGGAGGAAATTGTTCCCGTCCGCTTGCGCAAACGGGCGGTGGTTTATTCATCAACTCAGACTTTACGTTTTCATTCTCCACCGACAGAAAACCATAACATATTTACATGCATCACGCAAATCTTTCAGTTTCCTGAAAGTTGAACTCGAGGGTTAAAACGCACTACTTAATCAGCGTCTCAATGGTGCTTGATGCACGTAGCAAATTAACGTAATTGGAAATAAGGAGTTGCTGTTTCTGCTGGATAATCTGATTCTCAACTTGTGTACGCACTTCTGAAAGCGGTGGGACATTTGAGCTCTCTAAAGCAGCTTGATCGTAGAACGATCTGATTTCTGCATCTGTTGCTTTTGCGGAAGTCAGGTCAACATGCTTAGAGAGATATTGCTGGACGATATTGTTGCGCACCAACGCATCCTTGAAAGTCTTTTGAGAAAAACCTTGATCCTTCAAGGCCTTCTCAAAAGCCGCTGTATCGCCAAACTGCGTCTTGTTTTGAGAAAACAATGCATCAATCTCCTCATTGTTCTGTTTGATACCTTCCTTGCGAGCAGCTTGCAAAATCAATGTCTCGGAAATCAGGGTATCAACAACTTGCTGCTTGATTGCAGTCTGCATTTCAGTTGTAGTCGCTGATCTTCCTTGCGAGACAATGCTTGCTGCCAGTTGCGCATAACGAAGATCATACTCCCCTTGCGTAATCTTCTCACTGTTAACAATCGCCACCGCCCCGTCAGCTTGCTTCATGAAGTAAAAACCTAAAAGAGCTATCACCACAATAATGAGTATGATGACTACAAACCGAATTCCGCCGGAACGCCTTTTCACTGCTACCTGCTCCCCTCCTGTTGTTTCTTCAGACATATGCTTGTGTTAAATTACTAATTAAATATTGTCGAACTATTTTAGCACACATACTCTGTAAAAGAATAGTACGACATACAGGGAGCGATTCGTGAGAATCGCTCCCTGTATTAAATCACATAGATCCTTTTTTACACCTGCAAATATTTGTAGAGATTCATCCCAACAATCGAACCGACAATCGGGCCAATAATGTACATGGAGCCGAATGATCCGATACCCAGCGCAACTGCTGGATTCAATACACCGTTTGACCCAAAAAACACGGCAAGTGTAATACCTGCAAGAAGCGAGCCGCCGATTACCACTCCAGACGCAGCTTTCTCAACTTTTCCATAGATAACGGAAGCAATGCCAAACGTAAACAACGCAGTTCCAATCCCCTCTGCGATCAACACGCGCAAACTATCAGAAACGGCAAGTGCAGGTATCGGATTAAGTCCTTTAGTGGCAACAAGAAGCGCGATACCTGCACCGATAAACTGCGCGATGAGATAGTAAAGTGCTTCAAGTGGTTTAATCTTGCCGATAGACCACGCACCGATTGTTACTGCAGGATTAATGTGTGTGCCAGAGATGTGTCCGATTGAATACACAAACAATCCGAGAATCAAACCTGCCAAAACTGGTGTCGGGACTGGAAATGTCCCGTTAAGCGAAAGTACGACCGTAAGTGCAAGTGCACCGGTGCCAATCGCTTCTGCAATATACTTTTTCATAATAAATAGGAAAACGAATAATGACCGACCTGTAAAGTCTATCGCCTCTATCTCTGACGAGCAACTACAAAAGCCCTTTGTAGAGGGCATTTGTAGACTCATCACTACTAGTTATTAAGGTGTATTTACTGTCCCACTCGTGTCCGGAGGAAGTGTCACGTTTATAGTGGTATCTCCTGTTGGTGCGGGTGTAGGAGTTTCAGGCGCTGTAACGTTTCCATACTGCATCCACACATACACGCCTACAGCTACAACCACCACCAATATAATAACGGATACTACCCATCCAGATCCCGAATCTGTGTGTTCTATGGTCGTTGTCTTTTCGACTGTATTGGTTGGAGTCGGGTTGTTTATAACGGTTGACATATATTCTTCTTTTAAATATTACTAATTGCCTACTCAAGCCGGAGTGCAAGCCTTTTTATTACACATTATGCGTTCTGTAATCCTTCTTATCTTTTCACGGCTTCAAACTAAGCAGGTCGAAACAATATATTAGTGAAATTAAAATTCATATAAAAATGACCGATCTAAAAACAAAAGAGATGACTGCAGAAGAAAAAAAGCAATTGGAACAAAAGGCTTCTGGTGCGCATAAAGCGCCTCCAGAGGAACCTAAAGCTGAAGAGAAAGTAGCTTCTCAAGCTAAATAAATTAGCAAAAAAATAATCTATATCCAAAAACTAGACTGCCCTTCGCGGGCAGTTTTAGTTTTACGATATGCCTCAAATAAAATTTATTAAAAAGAGCCCCGCCGCAACGTGGAGACGGGTCTCGTTGTTGCGGCGGGCAAATGGTTATTGAACGACAACAGTGGTGCCGGTGACAGTTGCTTTCCCTCGCGCCACACTCCAGCCAGCGCCATTGATTTCGGAAGGATCGTGGATGTGGACTTCCGCTGTTGCAAAAAGAGTTCCAGAACTTTTTTTGTAACTGATCCACATGGGTTTTTCCGGATGAACATCGGCAAAGATTGTCACCCCTCCTTGCATGAACAGATCGTGGAAAACAATCTTGCGATCCCGTCCCAAACTCATCGCGCTGTAGTGAAAGGGCGGCTCGTGTAGAAAGATCCGCACCACGTTGGTAATGAGAATTTCCGGACGAGTGTCATTGGTGTTAACACCCTTCGACACCTGCTCGGAAACCAGCGTTGCATTTTCCGGTAACGGCTCTTCCTCGCAAGAGGTCGTAACAAGCAGGAGACAAACACAGGCCACACCACAGAGAACGACTCTCAAGTTCTTCATCATGTTCAGAAAGGAGTTGGTTGTTAGTGGACATCAATTAGGAAAATCCTAGTCCAAAACAACGTTAGCATAAAATTGCAGTTATGTCAATCTTTGTAAAAAACTCCTAAAGAAAGACGCCGCCTTGCAAGCAAGGCGGCGTCGTGCAAACAACTTTTCAAAGGAGGAAAGTCTTCCCCTTCAACATCAGCATGTTCAGTGCATTCATATCGGCAAGGTGTCCCGAACATTGAGAGAAAAGAGAGAGCGAGGGAAATCCTCCCTTAACTGGAGAAGGAAGGAGCGCAACCGCACCGAGTATATCATCTACCCGATGCCTGATTATCATTCGAAGAGCGTGTTCTGGATCTGCTCTCCGCGCCCAAAACATCTTTCCTGCATGATGCCACAGGAGCCTCGCGGGAGTTTCAATCCACGCAGGCCGCCCAAGTGCAGGCGCGGAGAGAACTTGCCTCAATCGATCTTCATTCGGGAATTCAAACCGTTCAGTGCGTTCCCCTATCTCCTTGAATTTGACGGTCACGCAGATTTTGAGACTGCGCTCTGGATTGGGTTCAATCAAGGTAAACGCTTCGATCCCTCCGCGTGGTTTGGGATACTGCCAGCCAACGGCGCCATCGACAGTAAACCATGGAACATCTCTCTCCACTTCTCTGCTCGATGCAAACAATGTCTCAAGAAGTGCGCCTGTGCAAGGAATGTACGGCGGCGTCTGTCCAGAGTTATTCACTAAGTACAACCCCGGAAACAAAAACCGAAGCGCGCTGTAATGCTCGACAGCACTAATGTTGACACCGTCAATCCGTGAGACTATGCGTCCAACTCGTGCGACAAATCGCCAGTTTCTGGTCACAGCCGAATTCAAATCAATTTGGCTCGGCCGACCGTTCCCAAAGTGTGCGTAGAGCGGATCCCACCCATCAATACGTGCAGGCGGGATAAACGTTACCGTTGTTTTCTTGAACCCGCTCGTTGTCCTTCCTGAAAACGAGACGGGTTTAGTCAGTGTGAAGAACTTCATCTGCTCCTTTCGGATTTGGGGTTAGTAGTTGGTTTCTAAATGAAATTAACACACCGACCCAAAAAGTCAAAAGGATCAGGAGTTAGAGCGAGTCGATCGTATAGTCTTTAAATTCAACATCCATAAAATCAGTCCGAATGCCGCCTGAACCAGCTTTAGAAATGACCTCCCCGCCATAGACCTGCCCGTTGTCTTCCACTTCTGCAACTAACACCCACACTCCAGAATTTTCCTGATCCGTATACAATTTGATACTAACCACGCCATTTGCCATTGTTTGTATCTCGCTTCTCAACCCCATCCACACATTTTTTGGCAAAAGATTCGGGTTACGCAATCGATCATACGCTAATTCATCACTAAAAGGAGTTTCTATCATCGTGTAGTACGTTCCGTTTGTTTTCTTTTTTATCACCACCGCACCGTCAACACGCACACCGGTATAATACAAATTCTGACTATCTTGGTAACGATTGAAGAGAAAAACCCCGTTTGAAGCATTCCTATTGGTACTAGAACTTAAATTATCCTTGATAATCCGGAAATACACTTCTTGTTGGCTATCTTGTAGCTTCTCTCGAGTTACCAATCTAAAAATATTCTGCGGATGATACCCTGTATCGGTATCAGTCGGATTATTTTTTGCGTAGAGTAAACGCCAATGTGAACTGGTGGCAATCTCACCCTGTAGGGTCTGTATCAAATCACCATCAAGATAAACCGATCCACCGGAACTTAACCACCATAAGTCATTCTTGCTGCTGTTAGGAAGATCCGTTTCTTGAAGAATTTTATCGTCTATCTGCTGTGGTGTAGAAAAAAAATTTGAGGTTGCAAATAGCAAGACGCCTACTGCAACTAAAATAATACTGACTATAGAAATAATCTTCCTCTTCATCTGATAAGCATATGACTAGTTTGCCTTTGGTTCAACTAGCACAGTTTTTATTCTGAATTTTGTACTAATAGCAGGATCCCACGTCTTTATGCCAATACCACCGGTAGAAAGTAGAGCAGGTAGTGAGTAATTGAGTATCTCCTCGCCGTTCATCAAACAAGTGAGTTTGTTTCCTACCACGCGTATCGCAGAAGAGCGATCCTGCCACGGCATGAAATACGGAGTCGGAAGCCGCGGCGAACTACCCAGTTCAACCTCAACACCGTTCAATACATAGTAAGCACGAACATACGTTCCGTAGAGAGAGTATGAGCACGCGGCATAATTTTTTATATCGTGATACCGAGCAACAAGACCCAAACTCTTTCCGACATGCCAATCAGCAACTATATTAAATTCATAGTTGGTCCACTGCTCGCTTCCGGAGAGAGTGATCAATGACGCACCCTTATCCACCACTGAACCAGTTTCAAGCTTCCCGTCAAATATACCGAGATTTCCGTACCGCGAAACCCAAGGCGCAGCTTGAGTAAAATGAGTCATTTGATAATTGATAAAATTACCACTCGGGTCGACTAAAGGTATAACGACAGGGGTAAAATTCTCTTTTTCTACTTCAACTTTCTGTACACTGCTTGTTATCTTATTTGGTACGATTTTTTCTACCAAAAGGGGGCTCGGAATAGTTTGGGTAACTGAATAATTCGGCAGTGTCTGAATGAATTCACCTAACTGCTTGTTTCGGCCAACACGAACTTCATCGACTTCAACGGTTCTCTGTTCACTAGCTGGTTGCCATAATTTAACGCCGATACCGCCTGTAGTGAACCCTGCATCAACACGGGCACTTGCAACCAGTTTATTTCCGGCAAAACACTTCACCACAGAGTCGGCAGCAGAAGCACCAATCCAAACCGAAGAAACTGGCAACTCAAATCGTTCCAAATTTTGAGCAATAGTCTCCTGATTACCATCTGACCATTTCTCAATGGTTGCTTTATTCTTCGAGAAAGAGCAAGAAATATAGTTATTGTTATCCAGACGCAAGACAACCAGAGACATGCGCCCGTCGGACAAAATCTTGGTTTTGGTAAAAAAATAATAATCCTGAAAAAGATAGGAGCCGTCCAGAAAAACCGCCGCGCCGTCAGCCCCATCATGTATCGATAACTTCAGTGTATTCCCTAGTTGCACACTACCCCAAGAAGGTAGCCACTCTTGCCCGAAATCTGATGATTGAATAAATGGAAGGACTTTTGCTTTTCCTGCCTCGAGTTTTTTGAGCAAATCTTTCCCGTTCCATTCAGGAAGAACGTCTATCCGTTTGGTAAGAGGTAAATCGAGAGTCGGATAATTGAATGAGTCTCCTTGAGACGGCCAAACACTGTATAATCCGACATCATACACTTTTTTTATTGACGAAATAATTATATCTTTAGCACCAGAAAAATTATTTTGTTCTTGACCATAATCCCCGAAAGGAAAAGCGTATGTCTTGACCGGCTTTCCAAAAGCGGAAACAAGCTCATCTCTTGAAACGATAAGATCCTCTAAAATACGGTGTTCATACTCATAGTCGGTTTCATGACGGTCAAACTCTGGTAACCACAACTTGTTACTCATAAAGTGCTCCAGCTTCCCATCTGGCTCAATTTGATATAAATCATGATCATTTTTTCCATGAGATTGCAATTCCCATCGTCCACTCCTGTCTAACATGTTGAGTTCTGATTGAGAGAGGTGGAAAGCTACTTTTCTGTCATCGACAAGCGATCGGCTTGTTATCACATACATCACCGCGGTATAACCCAAATCTCTCAATATAGGATCAGCCGGATAGTAGCTATCTCTTCTGCCATCATCAAAAGCAAGCACAAATGATCGGTCAGGAAGCGTTCGTTTCCCTTTCATAAAATCCACAAACTCTGCAATGGTAACCGTCTGCCAACCAGCACGTTTGAGAACATACATCTGATCCATAAAGTTATCGAGGGACTCATTTAAACCATCAGATGTATCAAGTATGCCGTGATAAGTAATAACCGGAACAGATTGTGCAACTGGTGCAACGAACTCTGCTCCACTTTTGTCTTGGCTCGTGGTGCTCGTCAGTATGGCGCTTGAGGCAAAAATCTCGGGACTGGAATATTTCTCGGAAATGATATGGAAATATGGCTTGAGATAGTACCATCTAAAATTTCGGATTGCATCCTGATTTATACTCCAGACACCAAGTCCCAACAAAAGAAGAACAGCAAGTATCATGCCGATAAAAAATTTCTTAATGAGAGCGGTTTTGTATATAAACTGATTCATGCGACTAATTTAGCGAGTTCCCCACCGGTTATCGCGGAGGTTAATTATCGCCCACGGCAATTGCCAAATAAATGTGAGAGTAAACACTATTGAAAATAAAACGCCGTAAAACCATTTCCCATTGAGTGTCTTTATGTGATAGAAAAGACCACAAATCAATGCCGTTGTAGTCATTCCTAAAATATAAAACCAAGGTACATTGCCGGTTACGTAGGGATACCAGATAAAAGCTCGAACGACCACGAAGGGGGCAAGCAGAGGCAATATAAAACCAAGGTAGAATGAGATGCTTAAAATAGGGTGCTTTTTCCAAATAAATGTCGATGCAATCAAGTTTTCTCGAAACCATGATTTCTTCCAACGCAACTGTTGACGCATTAATTTCTTTAAGGTATTCGGAACAATCGTGTGACAAATCGCTTCTGGCGCATACATGGTCTTGTAGCCTTGTCGGAGGAGAAAGTTAGTCAGACTACGATCATCTCCGTACGTACAAGTAACCCCAAGAAATTTCTGTTTAAGCCACGGTTCAAGTACTTCTGAAACAGCACTTTTACGATAGGCTGAACAACACCCGCTGCAACACATCACGGAATTAAAAAGTGCTTCTGATGCTTTGTAAGCTCTGAAGGAAACGAAATAACGAATTGATTCCATCTTAGTTAAAAAGTTTTCTTCGGCATTTGCCACAAAAGTGTGACCAGCTACTGCAGCAACCTTTTGATCAGTGAAATATTTTACTAACTCACGAGCAGTATTATTTTCAACAAAACTGTCTGAATCTATAAAGATAAGAATTTCATGTAACGAACGCTTCACACACAAGGCCATTCCCTCACGCTTGCCACGATTGCGTTCAAAAGATGCAATAAACACAGATACTCCCTTTTTTTCGGCAATACTTTTTGCAGCAAACATTTCGGCAAGCGTGTTATCGGTAGACCCATCATCAAGTACAATTATATTGAACTTGTCTTTGGGATAATCCGTATCAGCAATCCGCAGTATGGTCTTTCTAATATGCTCACCTTCGTTTTTAGAGGGAACGCAAAAAGAAACGGTTGGTTCAAATCCATCCTTCAGCGCTGGGAGCTTCGGTTCATAAAAATACGCGAGGGCAAATCTACTCAATATGTATACCGAAATCGCTAAACTGTAGATCCCTAATAGGGTGTTACCGGCAATACTTTCGTATGAAAGATACTTAATTACCAGCACTGCGTAAATAAGTAAAAAGAAAGCCGACCAGAGAATTATTTTTCTCGTTCTATACGTATTCGCATTCTTGAGTAAATGACTTTTAATGGATTTGTTTTATTATAAAAAAACCAATGCACTCTAAAGAGAGTGTTTCGTAAAACCAAGCAAGAAAGGGAAAAATGCCTTTATATGTGGTCTTTTCTTTTCGCCTTTGTCGTAACACTACTTAAAGGCCGAAATAGGTCAAGCGATATTACGGATACACCATATATATAGTGAAAGCTCCATGTGCAGTGTCATATTAATTAAAACACACTTGAAAATTGACAAATCTTAATCATTATTTAATGATACAGAGGGTCTGTCCTTTAAAAACAACGATTTCTAGGGCAGCAAATGACCAAACCGAAAACCAGAAAAAGTACCGCACATGAAAAGACTACTGATTGCACTTGCTATCGCAGGCATTTGGAGATCAACAACGGTCGAGGCAGGAGCGCTCGACAACACAGCGGCGATATTCTCGCCGGCAGCAACACCAATCAAATCGGACATCCACCGGATTACACCGGAGATCGTGAAAGTGTCGTGGGCTGCCGAAGCGGGCAAGCCATACATCATTGAGCACGCGCCAACGCCGATCGGGCCGTGGCGAACATTCTCGGTGGAACTTGGGGTTGAATCATCAACTCGCCGGTCAATGGTGATTGCTGACACATCCGGATTCTTCCGCATCTTGAGTGCCGCCAAGTTCCCGACAGGTGCAAGTGTGGATTGGAAACTTCAGTTCCCCGCTCTTTCACCTCAAACAGAGCACTCGTACACAGCAACGTGGGTATGGGACAACGGCGGGACATCCAATGTCACAGGTGGTGGTTGGAATACACCGCTCACCAAAACCTACCCCAAAAGTGGCGTGCAACAGGTGAATGTAGTCGTGCGTGACACCAATTCGTCAGTGGTGTTCTCAAGCCAATGGGCGATTGTAGTTACGAACAACCCTTCAAACTTGATTACCAACGGGAATCTCGAAACAACGGGGTCACTTCCGACGGCATGGACGAAAGATTGGTGGGGTACGAATGGCCGAACTTTCACGTATCCGGTCGCAGGACCAAGCGGCAACAACGATAAAGCCGCGCAGGTCTCAATCACCAACTACCAGAGCGGCGATGCCAAGTGGCGCTTCAGTCCGGTGCCGGTCAATCCAAATTCCTTATACGTTTTTGAGGATGACTACAAGGCGAACGTCCCGACGGAAATTGATGTTGAAGTGATAACCACTGCGGGTACTTTGTATCCGCCGATCAGTTATCCTCCTGCATCAAGCAACTGGGCGAAGGTACGTGCCGAGTTTGTGACGCCGTCAAATGTCCTATCCGTGTCGGTGACTCACTTGTTAACCACCAACGGGACACTCACCATCGATAACGCGAGTTTACGTCAATCTTCCACGCCAACCCCTCTGACGGAGGGAATGGTGTCGTTTGATTTTGACGACGGATGGCGAGCAACGTATCTGACAGCAACCAACACTCTTGGAAAAGCGGGTTTGCGCGGAACGTTTTACATCATCACGTCGCGGGTGGACATCGATCGTAATTTTGTGACCTCCGACGACCTGCAAGAAATACAACGGGGAGGTCATGAGATCGGCAATCACACGACAGGTCATTTGGATCTGACTACCCTCTCGACCACGCAGTCAGAACAGCAGGTTAACCTTGCTGGACAATTCCTGATCACGCGCGGTGCCAGAGTCAGTGCCTTCGCCTACCCTTTCGGAGCTTACAACGCCGAGTACATGAGGTTGGTACGTGAAGCCGGATATGGCGTCGGGCGCGTAGTCTGGAAAGGTCTGAACGTTAAGGGGGGTAATCTCTACGAACTCAAAGCGTGGAGTCTCAAAAACACCGACACGTTCGAGGGAATCAGGTCACTCATCGATCAGGCAAGAAACAACAAGGAGTGGTTGGTCTTGGTCTTTCACCATGTCAACGACAGTGGCGAAACCTACGCAGTAAAGCCCACTCTCTTCAACAGTGTTGTGGACTACGTCGCCACGAACCACGTCAAAGTGGTCACCGCGAGTGAAGGAGCTCGGCTTATGTCAGCGCCGTAACTCCCCTTCAAATCGTTGGAATACTCGAGCGCCCCACCATGGTGGGGCGCTTTTCTTATAAAAAACCGCGCCCCGAAAGATTTGGGGCGCGCTTTTCCGACTGATGATTCGTCGGTTTCGGTGGTTATGGAAGAAAACTGACCAGCCATCTGACTGGCCCATCACTCCCGTCTTTGAACCACGACAGCGTGGCGCAGAGAGTGAACATGCCGACGAAACAGAGAATTTTGCTGGATGTCTTCATTGTGGGAGGTTCAGAATTTTTGTTGAGGACAACGAAATTGACCGAACACAACAATAACATATTTAGGATTCTATGTCAAATCCTTTTGTGTTATTTTGTCTTCAGTGTTTCTTTCTGGAAATTAAGCATCCATTCCACTCCGTATTTGTCGGTCACCATCCCAAATATCGCGCCCCAGAATTGCTCCTCCGGAGCCATAAAGACTTCTCCACCTTTTTCAAGTTTTGAAAATATATCTCTAATTTCCTGTTCGCTCTCGCAATCAAGAGATACGCCAACATTGTCACCAACGACTGCCTTGTCGCGCATCATATCGGATCCAATGAGCACCCAATCCCCTTTCGTAAGCGTTGAGTGCATAATAAGATCTTGTTTCTCGGCAGGCATGTCTTTTGCCATCGGACTTCCTTTGACAGTCATAAAATCAAGTGTGCCACCAAGACATTCTTTGTAAAAATTCATCGCTTCGCGGCACTTGCTATCGTTGAAGCGCAGAAATGGATTCAGTTTTGCCATAGTTTTCTTATTAAGGTTAAACAACTATTGTACGGTTTCCAGTGTAGATTTCAAAGTCAGAATTCTTACGACAGATGCGTTAATTCTTTCTTCGGTGATTTCACCATCTACTACTGCTTTTTTAAGTCGGTCAAAAATCTCTATCTGTTTTTCTGGCGTGTACGTGCTTATAATCATATCCACACCGGCCAAAACAGCATCTACAGATGATTGACCTATTGATTCACCTGCCGAAACCATTTCCATATCGTCAGTAATAATCACTCCCATAAAACCCATTTGATCCCTTAAGATTTCACTCATAAATTCTGAAGAAAGTGTTGCGGGTTTGTTACTGATATCGGGTATGACGATATGAGCAGTCATGATTGCACTCGCGGGATTGTTCGCTATTACTTCTTTAAAAGGAATCAGGTTTACTTCAAGCTCCTTGGAATCAATTCGCAATGTTGCTTGGTTTGTGTGCGGATCAAGAGAGAGGTCTCCGTAACCTGGAAAATGTTTCGCAATGGGCACCACACCCCCAGCTAGATAACCTTTCATCATTGCATTACCTAGGACGCCACTTGTATTCGGGTCTGCACCGAACGTTCTGCTATAGAGATACGATGTGGTACTAGAAACATAATCCAGCACCGGAGAAAAGTTCATATTAACACCGAGCTCCCGAAGTTCTTTGGCCCTTGTAAAGGCAACTTGTTCTGCCTGCGAAGCAGATTTGATTTGTATTTGCGGTGTCAATTCATTTAGAAAACTGAAGCGGACGACTTTTCCCCCTTCTTGATCAGTGGCAATGAAAAGCGGTATGGCGGCTATTTTCTGCAAATCTGCAGTCAGCTGTCTAGTTTGCTCTCTATCTTTTATATTTCTTCGCAAGAGGTTGAAACCACTTACGTGATATTGCTCAATCATTTTCCGTGCATGAGTATCAAGATAGGCATGTTCAAAACCGATGATCAACATTTGCCCAATTTTTTGATCGAGCGACATTGTATCCACCTGCGAAATAATCGAATCTATAAGATTCTCGTCCTCTTGTTCAACTGGTGCAACACCAATTTGCGTCCCTGTAGCAGAATAAACAATATACAATGTCGCCCCAACAGCAATAAAAGCCACGGCAAGCAAAACGGTGATTAAATTTTTTGACATCACGGTTAGTTTATCACAAAGATTTTAGAAGAAAATTTTTTAGGAGACGCAACTTTCTGACTTCGGCATTTGCTGTCATTGAAGAGACGAAACGGATTTAGTTTTGCAACATGAGGAAGTTTTTTGGCTTAGTTCTATTTTATAATGGGGAAAGAAACCTTAAAAGTGTGTCCCCCATCTTTTTTACCCATTACGGTTATTGTTCCCTGATGTGCTTCGGTAATCCATTTGGCTACTGCAAGGCCTAATCCCAATTCCTCATGATTTTTCGTGAGAGACCGCGTACTGCTATAAAATTTATCAAATACATGAGGCAAATCTTTGGGGGATATGTCCATGTGGTGAGCAATTATCTGTATGTGAACTAGGGTCTTCTGTGCTGATCCGCTAATCTTGACCGAAGTATTTTCTTTTCCATATACGATGGTGTTCTTGATAATGTTGCTAAACAGTCTCTCCAGATACATTTCGTCTCCTAGAATACTAGAGTGGGGTACACGCAATATTCGTAGAGAAATATGCTTTTTATGGGCGACAGATTTACATCTCTGCACTACTTTGTTAATTAACGTATGAAGGTTTACTTCATGTTGGACGATTTCTTCACGAAAAGATTTTTCCGAACTCATCAGTAAGGACAAGTCTGAAACAAGCACTGACATGTGTCCAACTTCTTCGTTTATTACATGTAAAGCTCTCACTGTCTCTGTTGAGTTTTTTGCCTTTGATTGAAGAGTAAGATCCACCGTACCTTTTATGATTGCAAGCGGCGTTCGAAGTTCATGTGTAGCTTGAGTAAGAAACTCTGTTTTTGACCTCTCTTTTTCATTAATTAAGAGACGGCGGATAGTGATCGCATCACCCACTGCGTTCCCGATAAACGAACACAGTATCTTCTTTTCCCTAGCAAACGATTCTTGTTCTCTAAAGCACACCACCATATTCCCATATACTTTTTCATGGTGAGAAATCGGAATTATCACAAAACTTTTCATGTACTTGCTTACATCGTATTCATCAAGTCGTTTTTTGACCCTACTAACATAATCAGGTGTACGGCTCTTGATAACTGTGTAATTGCGACCTTCTTTTCTGGGAGCATGAGGTTTATAGGGAGTGGCGCGACTTTTATACACTAGTTTTAATTCGCTTGATTCAGATGAATTAAGCCAAACAAAACCAAAATCACCTTCGAGTACTTTGATTCCCAATTCAGCAAAAGACTTGATTACCTTATGTTCATCAAACTCACCTAAGCATTCAAGTATCGTCTGATTGAGTAAGGATATTTTTTCGAAATACATATAAAAATAGAGTTAAGGGGGGTGAGCAATCGTAGCTTCATCCCCCCTCATGAGATTGACTCTGATGCAGCTACGCAGGTCATAGCTGTAACGGTCTTCGTGAAGTATTGATGGTGCTGATCATTAATTATCTCGACTCGACGGCCCGCACCAATCGTGAGGTTTTTGGTCAACGATCTTTGTGTGTGCAAGAGACTCGTCTGACTCGCAAAGTGAGCATTGTAATCTTTCATTGCATTGATGATCACGACCGCATTGCTACGATACGGATCACCGTCACTGGCGAGTGACTCCCATCCGACTTGCTGTAAGACTGCCCTGAACGAGGGTTTGGAAAGACACCCTAAGAGTCTACAGAAATACCAGAAACTCACGCGACCGAGATCGAGACCTACCGATTCCGGATCCGCAAGAATCGATTGAATTTCCCCACAGACAACGACAGGTTCGAGAGGTGACTGGGCAGAGTGCGAGATCTGTTCCTGTTGCTTACCTAGAGATTCTCTCGCCAATTCACAGGCATAGTCACTCACGTCAATCCACCACGTCTGGAAACCAGCTGAATGGGCTGCCGCTAACCACTCTGAATCGTATCCTTTGCCAAAACCTACTGCCACAATGATTCTCCTTTCTGCCAGTCGGCGAGCACGAGTACGGGCGGTTGTCTTTTGTGAAATGGTCTCACTAAAATAGCGCGCCGCGAAACTCCCCAATCGTACGTTTTGTTCTGTTGCAACCTGTTCGTCCACCCCCCGTTCTAATTCATCACTGGGAACGAACACGAGAGGGTCCAACAACCTCCGATTCCAATACTCTTGTAAACCTCGCTGTTTTCGCAAAGAAAGAGAAGGGATGGTTGCGAGACTTTGGCACTGTCTTATCGAAATTGTTCCCATAAAATATCTCCTCGCTGTTTGTTTTTTCTGACTTTCTTGCTTTTTTATATCACATTATTTTTAAGCAAACAACCAAACTTTGAATTCTACGTACTATTTCAACGATGAGTACAACCGGCCCAACAACACGGTCTGCGCATTCCGCCCTTAAGCTTCGAAAGCGCTTTCTCAATCCGAATACTTCGAGTCTCGGTTTTCTTCCCCGATATAACCCAGCAAATCCACTCATTGCGCGCAAGTGGCGTAATATCTTCCCATACTGCTCGCGCCGCAGGCGTCTGAATTAGAGCTTTTCGCAAATCTGTCGGCACAGTGTGCACCACACCAGTTGCAATCTTGTTTTTGGACATACTTTTTATATTACCAAATCTTTCCAATGAAGCCCAAAGAGTCATATCAGAAATCGCTGTAATGCTATATTATTCACCTCGTCTATAATACCGTAAGGTCTTTGAAATAATTCCAACCTGTCAAATGGCTGGTTTCGTCTGGACCGAATAAACTCCTCTCTTTGAAACAACACAACCGAAAGGTATCAGAGTGAAAACAATCAAACTTATTGTGGCAGGAATTTTTCTAGGCAGGAATCTGCTTCTTGCCCAGATGTTCCCCGGCTACACCATCAGTGTTACACCGACAAATACAGTGGCAGATGGCGTAGGTGGTGAAGAAACATATGTCCAATGGGAAGCTCCTTTCGGAGCAATCACTCTCGCTGACTTCATTCGCTTTTACCTACTTCCCGAAGGTGGGGGCCAAGAACTCATCTGGTTCAAACAAGAAATACTCCGAGCCGATAATTCGCAATATGCGTTCACTGGCCCAGGAGAATACAAAGTCTTGTACGCACACTTCTCGTTTTTCCAGTACTACGAAACCGCTTCGACACATGTTTCGGTTCGGCCTACCACTTCGCTCGTCCAAAATGCGCGTAACTATCCACCTAAACAAGGCCCTATTGTCGCCTTCGGAGATAGTCTAACCGAAGGAGTCGGGTCAACACATTCAAACCTCGTGAGTTGGCTTGAAGCCTACACGGGATACTCAATCATCAATGCGGGTGTAAGTGGCGATACGACCGGCGACGCGCTTCTACGCATCGAACACAGTGTGTTGGCACACAACCCCAGCTTGGTCATCGTTTTTCTTGGAGGAAATGACCTGCTGAATCAGTTGCCATCTTCGCAGACGTTTAGCAATCTCCATCAAATAGTTGCGCGAATTCAAAATCAAGGAGCTGTCGCTTTGGTCATCGGCATCTACAATGGACTGCTCGCAGACCGCTATCGCGAGGAATTCCACGAACTCTACACCAGCACTCGTTCGGTCTTCGTTCCAGATATCCTGCAGGGAATCTTGGGGAATCCATTCACCATCGGTGGCACACACCCCAACGACGAGGGCTATCGCCGAATGGCCTTGCGCATCGCTCCCCTCGTGAGAAAAATAATGGGAACGATGCTCACCATACAGAGAAGCGGAAATCTGATGAGTGTCGAATGGTTTGGTAACACAAACACTGTCTATGATCTCCTCTTTTCAGACCAGCTAACCACCTCCATAAGCAGTTGGAATGTCCTCAACACAAGTACGGGTGCGAACGCTCTGATTAGCATTCCAATTGTCACCACTAATTCGCCAAGATATTTTGGGGTGCGAGTAAGATGATCCGTTTGCACAATAACGCCACGGGCGTCGCGAAACATCCGCGGCGCTTTTCTTTTTCACCAAAAGACGATAGCAAAATCAGTTTCTCCAAATTAAGAAGTTTTCTTCCTGCTCTTTATTATGCCTACAACACCTACAATCACTGCAAGCAGACCTAGCAACTGTCCCCCCGGACTATCATCAATCTCACCATAGATAAAGAAAAATACCCCAAATAATATCGCGAAAATGAAGCAGAGTATTTTAATTTTATTCATACAAAAATACTAGCACAATTATGAGGGCTGTTAACAGAAATTTGCTCCGCGGGTAAAAAGAAAAATGATCCCTAAGCTCCGGAGGCAGGATTCTCGATTACCATGCGCGGGTACTTTTCTCGTTTCGCTTCGCTCAACATAGAAAAGTCTTTCGAATCCTACACGGAAGCAAAATTGTTTGCTTCCTCCGCGGAGCAAATGAAAAATGCCCTGTGTAAGGGCACTTCTCATTTTCATTTGCTCGCGCTGGCGGACAACTTCCGAACAGCAATGGTTGGGGTCTATCCGCATTAGCAAACGACTTTGCCACAATTGACTGGTTGAAAGCGTACCCGTTCCCTAGTGTGGCACTGGGGCAAATAGCTGAACTTTTGAAATAAGAGAAACTCTCCTGTTTACCTTTCTACTTAGCCGTGCTCAAAAAAGAATAATCTAGATATTCTTTTTTGAGTCCCTCTCTCCCACTTGCGGTTAGAGAAGAGCCGAGGGCGTCTAAATAAAACCTCATACCTTCCATAATAAACCTAAACTTCTCAATATGTCTTTTCAAAAACTCAGCAGAAGAGATAGCCTTTCGTAACTCTGAATGACGATTCCCTTCTTCCGTGTAAATCGTAGAGATTGAATGTCCGTGTAGTAGCTGATTACGTATTGATGAGAAATCTTTGAGCTTTTCAATAATTTGATGATACTGGCTAGCTATTTCTAGCTTCCCAGAGAAATCAAAATTTGATGTGTAAACAAACATCGTAACCTTGTCACGGAAAGAGACGTTATCTAAGTTTTTCATTATCTTGAACTCATCGATTTCTTTTTTTATGGTCGGAATAACTATATGTCTAAACAAGGCATTGATCCCAATCTCCAGAACAAGATGGAGGGCGATAAGGAAATCTATTATTTCCTCCTCTGCTAGGGTCTTCTTTTGTAAGAGTCGATGGCACCTCTCTCGGTTAGAGTGTAAAAGGTAGACATGTTCCGTTCTTGCTTTCACTGAGACATTTATTTGGATCATTGTATTGAGTCAACAATTCTAAGGAGAGTATTCGCAATATGAATGATGTCAGCCGCCTCACGTGGATCGGTAAGATTCACATAGCGGTGGCTTGAGGGATTCTTGTAAGTACCTATCGCTCCAGAGAACAACTCCATACGAGCTTGCTGTTCAGCAGGATGTGCAGTTTTATCGACAAGCGGAGCAGAAGGAGGACCAAACGCTTTCCTCATGAGGTCAACACCAATCTCTTTTTCTGAGAGACCTGCCTTTGTTCGTACGCGTACCTCTACTTCCTTGAACGCCTGAAAGATGGCAGTATCATAGTCACCTCTTATGAATGATTGTTTTACTTTCCTCACAAGGATAGAATCAAGACCATCTGATGGAAGTAAATATCCTTGCCGGTAGGTATCAAAATCTTGAGAGTCAAGTACTTTCTTGCCTCTGTGTGTTATAAACATCCAATCATTATTTCCTGGCTGTGGTGCAATAAAAAGTTCTTTTTCTAGCCACATCCATGCAACGGAAAAGCGTTCAAGAACCGATTGTCCTTGTTTATAGGATCCAGCCCAATCAACAAACTCTCTATCTGTACCTAACAAGAAATTATGACGATTGAGTTTACCTTGTTCTGCCCTACCAAGATGTTTTAGGACAAGAGGAGCAAGTTCCTCCGGCTCCATCTCAAGGACAGCCTCTGGAAGTGGATATATTTCTGAATAAAGTGACATTTTGGAATAATACCATTCTCTAGTATGTGGTGCCTTTCAAAATCCTAAATATCTTTGAAATTACAACCATCTAGCTACGCCCCCATGATGGGAACAGGTGCCGCGTCTGCTTTGGCTGAAGCTGTAGGTCCCATCTCGGCATTGCGCTGTCGCACCTGCTGGGATGGATGGAGCGTAGGCTGGAGAATGTACGGTATTGCCTGCGCTATTGGTGTAGTAATTGTCGTTTGAAAGAGGTGTTTGTTCTGAAGGTTCTGGCTGATTCGGAGCGATCTGTTTTACCGGAACAGAAGGACTCGGTGCTACCTGACTTACTTGTGCTGTATTGAAGGAGTTTATTGCCGCCGTAGAGTCTTGAACTGACCTAGTTTGGCTACTTGAATCGCCAAAGGCTCCAAGGAGCACTATAAGCCCGAAAAACGCTATAGGTATGATATAACGCTTCTTTTGGTACCATTTCCTCGTTTTTCGATCCTGTGTAGCCATAATGCTTTTGCAAGCACCATACTAGGCATGGGGAGAGAAAAAGCAAGAACTCTTAGAGTGGAGATAAATCCTCCAATTATTCAGAAAAGAAAGAATCGCTTATTTCATCGGCAATAAAACCTGAAAATCCACCCCCGCGCATTTCAATCCGAGTTGGAAACATTTCCAGAGAATCTTTGATATGTTTTGCAATTCGCTCTGCACTTTCAATAGTACTAGAAACTACTAGCAACTTATAGCCCATTGAAGGAAGAAGCTTTTTTAGATTTTGAAGTAAGAGCTGATCACCGGCTTTCCAGCCAATGACAAGAATCCGGTCTACTTGGGGTAAATCGATAAGAAGCCGCTGAATATGTTCGGGGTGACAGATATAACGATCTTTTCCAAGAAGAGGTATTGCAATGGCTGGAAGTTCAATGAAATCATTTCTTTCACTATGTTCTTTTAGCTCATCTTGGTGGTAAAGCCCAACATCTTTTTTCCGGTGTTCTTCTAAGAAATCAGGATTTTTTATACACCATGAAAAACCGTCAATTTCCTCCGGTGAAGTACCGTACTCTATATTGGATTTTCGGTGTATATACGCCCAATCATGCGACCCGTGGAGTTTTATAATCTTTAGACCACCCTCTAAATAATCCCGCATCCTCTTGAATGTTCTATGTGGAATGCTCTGCTCAAACAAACTATCGTAGTTGAATGTCGCAACAAGCGCTTTTCCGCTCGTATGGGTGTTTATGCGGTTTACAAGAGATTTGTAGTTATTGACCTGCCGCGCCTTCTGGAAATCTTCCTCGGAAAGCGGAGATAAACCCCTATTAGAAATTTCCTTGAAAAGTGCCTGTAAATAAAACTCCAGCGCAACGAAATGCACTCTCATCTGCTCAGAATGTTTTGTGCGCTCTTTTATTTCAGTAAGTACCTCTTCAAAGCCACGTTTCTTTTCTTTTACTTGAAGAAGTATGTCTGACAGGAGATCGCCAGCTCCGGGGTACTTTCCAAGTAACGTATGCAAGAGAAAGTGGTCCTCCACTAAGTCTTTCGTTAGAGGTCCAACTTTTGCTATCGGTGAATAATCGTATGAAGCTCCAGCACCGAGGATAATAAGTGGGTAAGCCATTACATTGGCTATATTACTCCTTAGAGAATCTCCCGCCAAGCATAAAAGCAGGACGACTAAGTGACTAGGTTGAGAAAGTCCATCACCGCGGCCGGATCCTCGTTCTCGTCCAGCCGGCTCGCCACCCTCTTCAAAGCTTCCTGGTACTCTGGTTTCCGGACCTTCGCCAGCAATTCCTCTATCTCCTCCATTGAGGGAACGTTCTGTTTTTGTATCAATTCTTGCATCTTTTTTACTCCGACATGTCTAGCCAATCCTGAATCGCCTGGCGCGCCTCCGGAGACGGGTTCCGTCCCGCTTCGTTCACCCTCTCGCCGTCCTTCTTGAGCAATTCTCTCCGCTCGCTTGGACTGGGCTTTTCTAATTGCATTTTCTCTTTTGTAAGTTCTGGGTCGTATGTTGACATCTTATCCGTCATCTCTAGGTACTCCTTTACCCTCGCCCTTGATTCTGGGGAGTGGAGTCTCTCGGTATTCCGACGAGCTAACTCGCGGGATTCTGATTCCGTCATTCCGCCCTTGTACACCTTTTCGTTTTGTTCCACCTTTTTCGCTTCTTGAGGAAACACAAACCCAAAGTATTCATTTACTCTTCCTTTTTCAATTTGTTGTTCTTTTGGTATCACTCCTATCTCAATCAAAAAATGGTAGACTCCTATTTTCTCAAGGGGATGCCATTTTTTACTTACTATCTCAGATAACACACCCGAAACATTTCTCTTTTCTAAAATACATCGAGCAGTTTGTTTGCCCTTTGCCAAAATGCCCGATCTAAATATACGTTGAGCCTTTCTCTCTTCATGCTCATGATGTAATCTCTCATTTTCCTTTTCTATCATCATCTTATAATGCTCTTGTGTAGAGAAATATGCCAAAGCTATACCGGTCCCAAAGACGATACCCATTTGCCAGTTTGTAATTGCCAAGGACAAAGAAATGACAGTAGCTATAGCAAGAGCGATAAAGAAGATTACTTTTAGCGCCTTCCACATAACATTATCTTCTTGCACCATGTCCCCAATTATCTTCGACCGGAACGTCTTTTTTTACCTTTGATACCCACTCAGCATGAAGAAAACTCTCAGCAAAATAAAATAAAGTCATCAAGATCGTTATACGAGCCATTGAAGCTGTAAAACCGACTGCGCTTACTATAAAGGTCGCTTCGCTACGTCCAACGAGTAAAAAGATACTGACTAGAAAGAATATCCCACCTAGCAGAGCACACAACAGACCTTTCTTATAATATTTACCCTTCACCCAAGGAATATGAGAGAGGAGAATATCTAAAATAACCAGCACGCTTATACCGAGCGGGAGGGCTAGGATAATACCCACGGTATCATTGGGGGCGATTAGTATTCCAAGTAACCAGATTGGAGCACTCCATGTCCAAACTTTTTTCCAAAGGATTTTCTTATTTTTCATGGGAGGCATATTACTGATAAACCCCCGCGATCAGGCAACAAAAAGCCCACCACGGGTAGTGGCTTGCGCCACTCATACCGGTTTCCCGATATGGCCAGATACAGCGACCCCATGATGGGTTCTTTATGCTGTATCTGGTCTTTTCGCCATGCCCGGACAAGGGTTTAGGCTACTTTCAATATTCAATTGTTACTTCATAATAGCGCAAAAAGGGCTTCTGGTCACTTTCTTTACGTTTAGAAATTGGGTGTTGCGAAGAGGTATTACCAACAATCGGAAAATCATTGACATATCGTCATAAATATGATAAGCTTAGTAAAAGTATAGGTCATTGTAATCCAAGGTTCAAAACTATGAGACGAGTCTCTTGGTGATCTCTGTGAGGTCTTCAAAATACTCGTCTCATACCAGAGCGAGTCCCAACCACCTGTTGGTGTCAACAAAACCCGCCTAAAGTCGAAAGACAAAGGCATCAGTACAGTACAGAAAGAGAAAAGTTATGAATACAAACTCTGATCGCGGTATATTCGCTCTGAGTGTTTCAGAGCTCGGTCCGACATTGGGAGCGCTTCAAAAGCATGGTGTTACCGTGGCACATCTCGATATGCTCCGTGCCAACAACGGCGACAACGACTACGCTAAACGGTTTGCCCAAGCTCTCACCCTCAAGGCCTTCGAAACTTCAACCGACACCCGCATCGCGCGGCTCGTCCTCGGCAAGTCATTTGTTGACGTCGCCGACTGGGTGACCCTCTACGGAGCTCGGTTCAGCAGGAAGGAAGTGCACCAGGCGCTCAAGTTCCCGTGGCACGAAGATATTCTGATGGGTCCTTGCCCCTTCAATCCGGGCAAGCTCGTCAAGGACACACACACCGCGTTTCTGGGGCTAGAGAAACTCAACGGCTCGCCGCTCAATGTCATGAAGTGGAACGAACTGCACCCGAAGAAGGACGACCTCCAGCCTCGGATGTACTGCGACCCGAACCCCTGGTACGCAACCGAGAAACACACGACAGAAGTCCTGCTCCAACCCCGCTGGTACCTCATGCTCACCGAAATCGTCCCGGACTCATGGAACAAACTCCCTGAAGAGCAGGAACAAATGCTCCCCAAGGAGTACGAAATCCCGACGACCGTCGCCGAAACCACGAAGGACCTCCTGGTTTTCCGAAAGACCGACATACGTCCTAACCCGACACGTTGGGCACGTTGCGCCGAGAAGACCTCGGTCGGCCTCCTCTCGTGCGTTGGCGTCTTCGACGAGTGTGGCCTCCTCGTCGACTTCTGGCTCGGCTACCGCCACGACTTTGTGGGCCTTGGTGCCTCCCGGAAGTTCTGAACCTCGAACACTTGAGGGCTTGCCCCTCTTGATTCCCTTGAGCCCTCGCGCAAATTTTTTGCGAGGGCTCTTTTCTTTTACATGCTACAATAATCGCATCCTGCTAATGCAGATTGGATTACGGTTCAATCTCGCGGGGTGTCTCACCTTTGAGATTCGCCAGAATGCCCTTGGTTTACGGATCAGGACAGCGTGCGAGGAAGGATGAAGATTTTACTTCTTGTTCGTTTCTAGCGGAGGTGTTTCCGAAAGGAAACTGCTCCCGAATAAAATTCAGGACTGAGAGGATATAGGTGGGCGAAAGCTTGCGGTAAACCTCAAGGTTCGGTGCCTTGGACGGAAGCGGACAACATTTCGCGACTCGGACGGCAACCTCTCGTGCGTTGGCAACTTCGACGAGAATGGCCTCAACGTCAACAACTGGAACGGCAACCGCAACGACAATGTGGGCCTTGGTGCCTCCCGGCAGTCATCTCTTCGCCGAGAAGAAGCCTGCCATGTGGCGGGCTTCTTTGTATCATCGCTCTTTAGATGATCTTATCCATCCTCCGAGCATCCTGCCAATCTCATCAAGGCTCACCTCAATGGAGACGTACCGCTTCCCGTCAATCGCTTTGACGTCCTTTGCAAGTCGGACGAACACACGCAAGAAGTTGAGTTTGAGACTCGTCTTCTCAAGAATAGGAACTTTCTCTGCTTTACCTATTTGGCTTGCCAATAGGATTCCCTCCAACACCTCAAGCAACAGCTCCTCGCATTTCTGCCAAACGGTGTAACGGTCCTGTTTGGGGATGCTAGAGCGATAGGTGTGGAAGGATTTGTATAGATCGTACGTTTTCTTGAAAATTGGGATGTCTAAATCATGCATGGTATATGAAAATTTATAGGGACGTATATGCGCGAATGATCTCTCCAGAAAACCTCTTTCGGGCGTGGAAGGTATTCAAGGAGAATAAGCGCAACAAAGTGGATGTAATGGAATTTGAAATAAATCTTGAGAAAGAAATTTTCAAGTTGCACCGAGAACTGAAAGACAGGACGTACCACCACGGTCCTTATAGCGGGTTTTGGATTCGCGATCCGAAGTTGCGACGCATACATAAAGCGACGGTACGCGACAGAGTTTTGCATCATGCGGTGTTTAGAATTCTCAACCCGATTTTTGAGCCAACATTCATTGCCAATTCGTTTTCGTGCCGCATCGGTAAAGGGACACATAAAGGGATGAGGAAGGTTGCCGAGATGATTCGCGCGAAAAGTGGTAACTACACACGGGAATGTTTTGCGTTGAAATGCGATATACGAAAATTCTTTGACTCTATCGATCACGATATTCTGCTCCGGATTCTTGAGAAGAAAGTTGTGGACAAGAGGATGCTGTGGCTCCTGCGCGAAATCATCGAGAGCTTCACCGCGAGCAGACCGAACCTCTTTGACCGACATGGTGTACCCATCGGCAATCTGACGTCTCAAATATTTGCCAATATTTACATGAACGAATTTGATCAGTTTATAAAACATGCCTTGCATGTAAAAGACTACGCAAGATACACGGACGACTTCGTGATTATTTCGAATGACAGAAAATATCTTGAGTACCTGCTTGAACCCATACGTGAATATCTTTCGCATACGTTGCACATTGAACTTCACCCGCACAAGATTCTGTTGCGAGAGTGTAAGCGTGGTATTGATTTTTTGGGTTACGTTATATTGCCACATCATATTGTAGTGAGGAAGAAAACAAAGCAGAGAGTTCTCAGAAAACTACGGGAACGCGTCGCTCAATATCGAAACGGAAATATCAAAGAAGAAACCCTCTGGGGATCGCTTAGCTCGTACCTAGGCGTTCTCTCTCATGCGGATGCCTACAAGTTGACAGAGGAGACACTAAACAATTTCTGGTTTTGGCTGAAAGAGTGATATTCGAAATACAAAAACCCACCGAGGGAAGAGATTAGCATTTATCACACCCTATGATGGATTTGTGCTATATCTGGTCTTTTCACCATGCCAGCGACTTGCATCGCGGTTTAGGTCGTAGCATTATTCATTTGTAAACTCATTTTACCACAAAAGAGCTGATGAAAAAAGAGCTGAAAACGAGTAGGGCGGAAGAAGTCTATCTTGATGCAATTGAACGGAAATCTTTCAAAACAGACTTAGATGCTTTCATGAAAAGATTCCGGGTCCCGAATCCCAAACTCCACACAGAGGAGAAAATAGAAGAATGGCTTTTGGGCATGTTTCAAGTGGCGTTGGAATACCGCTTCCCCTCTCCTTTTCTCAAACCAAGAAAAGACAATAAATATCCAAAAGCATCTGAATATATCCCAGCAAGAATTGCTTTTCTAAAGAAATATAGGTTCTCTGTGGACATGAACGGCAATGCTATGGACGAAATCATAGGAGGAAAGGTCCCGGCATACACAAACGTTGATCTTGAAACCCCGATTGAACATGAGGAGAGAATAAACGGAAGACGTTCTTTGAAGATTGTTGTTTATGCGGGAGCCACTCGGGAAGAGGTTCTCAACTACATCAAGCGATGGTGGAAATATCTGAGGAAACATCTGGAAGGAAGCCAGAAGGTAAAGAGGGTCCGGGTAAAAACCAAACGCAAAGAAGATGCATTGGCAGATTTCTACAGTCGGAAACCTGTTCGTGAACTTATGGTTATCTTGGGGGAAAAAGTAAAACCCGAATATAAAGCAACTCTGGTTGAGCGAATCCTGAACGAGATACATGGTTACCCCTCCAGAGATTATCTATCCCTCAATAGAGCTGTATACCGAAAAAGAGCACGAACTCTATCTGACAAATAAGTAGGCCTATTTTATTGTCTTATACAACGTGGCTCTGAACCAATATCCTGGAAACACCAGGGTATTTTTATGTCCAGAGCTGATACAAAATGCGGGGAGAAGTTTACAAGCGATCTAGCGTCGTTCTTTGACTTTCTTGCGCGTTTTGATTTTGAGGACAAACAAAAGGAGCAATCTGCACTGGGCTCCGGTCCTTTAGTTTCAGCTCCTAAGGGACCGGGGTCGAGTTCTGATTCTCAAACATATAATGGAGCTGAAACTAAAACTTAGATTCAAGAGGAATAACGGCTGGTTCTTTATTCACAACAGAGAGGCTGAAAGAATTGGCAATGCTTTTGGCGCTATTGGCTTAGCGGTGTATATTTTTCTTTGCAGGAGATCTGATCTCAAGACACAAAAGTGCCATCCAAGCCAAAAGAGAACTGGCAAAGATATACAAAAAAGTGCTAAGTGCGTCCAAAAATACATAAGACTTTTCCAAGAAGCTCGAATAATAGGTATTGAGAGAGGAAAACACGGAGGGAGGTGGCTAAATAACACCTATACCCTAATAGATATGAGCGAGTGGCTAATACCAGAGGAAATAAGTTCCTCTGGTAAGAGCAAAGACTCTCGATCTCCACCAGAGGAAAATAATGCCGCTAACCAAGGGCAATACATTCCCCGTAAGGAGACTCTAATAAATAAGGAAAACAATGTATGCAAAAAAGAAAATCAAGAGTTGATAGAAGGAAGAAGAAAACTAGCGCAAAAGTGGAGAACGTCCTAAAGAATCCTAGATGGGAACTCTTCTGCCGATACTATTCTGGAAATCCTGAAAGTATCGGGAACGCAACAAAGGCATATATGCTGGCATATAACCTTCCCCAAAATACCTATGGAACTGCCAACAAGAACGCATATCGGTTGATGGTAAATGAGGGTATTTTGAGGCGCATAGAAGAGCTCCAAGAGGTGTACATGAAAAAGGTTGATTTTGAGCTAGCGTTTGTCATTGGACAGAGAAAAAATCTTGCCGCAAAAGTTGCCGCTCTCAAGGAGTTCTACAGGAAATCTCCTAGGGTCAATGGGGGTATAAAAAAATCGCAGGAAGTCACTTTTCGATGGCTTGAGGATAAATAAAAGCAATCTAAGATAAAAAGAGTAAAATAAATCTATGAAAACAAACTGTGTCATTTACTGTCGTGTATCATCACGAGAACAAGAGGAAACGGGATATTCGCTTGACGCACAAGAAAAACTCCTCAAAGAGTACGCGAGTAAGAAAACTTTCGGGATGGCTAAGACATTCCGGATTACTGAATCAGCAAGCGGCAAACAAATCCGAAAGACGTTCAATGAAATGCTTCAGTATGCGGTCCGAAATAAAATCAACATAATCCTCTGCGAGAAAATAGACCGGCTCACAAGGAACTTGAAAGATGCGGCAACCATTAGTGACTGGATCAATGAAAATCCGGTCCATGAGATTCACTTCGTAAAAGAAAACTTCGTAGTCAATAAAAATACCCGGGCTCATGAAAACCTTGTATGGGATATGAAAGTGGCTATAGCCCGCTTCTACACCAACAACCTGTCGGAGGAGGTCCTAAAAGGTCAGAAGGAGAAAATATCGCAGGGCTGGCTTCCCCAAAAACCACCTCTTGGGTACCGAACTATCGGAGAGAAGGGACATAAAACTCATACTCTAGACGAAGAAAAGGCAATGTATATCCGTAAGGCGTTTGAGTACTATGGAACAGGCAATTATTCACTCAGGGCGTTACGCGACAAGCTTTATGAAGAAGGATTACGAACGAGAGGTGGTAATATGCTCTCAAAGAGTCGGCTGGCGGAAATCCTAGGAGATCCGTTTTACTATGGAGCGATGCGATGGCGCGGTATCACATACCCAAACGGCAAGCACACTCCCCTTATCAAAAAAGAGCTCTTTGAGCAGGTCCAGTACTTGCTTACCAGAAAAGGTGCACCCCATTACAAACGCCACATGTTCAAGTTCAGTAAGATGGTGAAATGCGGCGAATGCGGCGGAACTATCAATGGCGAAATACAAAAAGGGCACGTGTATTACTCATGCAAGCACAGCCGAAAAATACCCTGCACCCAAAGGGGCATGACGAAGGAAGAGGACATGGAGAAAATGCTCATGGGGGTATTTCATTTCTTTGAGAATGTAACGTCCAAGGAGGCTGAAGAGATATACCAAAAAATCCGTGCTGACCACCAAGGGGAAGCAAACTATAAGGAAACAGCTTTGCATGCCTTGAATACGCGTTATAACGCCCTCCAGAAGCAATTGGACATCCTTTACGATGATCGGCTCGCAGAGAGAATCTCACAGGAAAGATGGGAAAGTAAGCAAAATACAATCAATACCGAACAGGCAGAAATACAGGAACAGGTAGCGAAGATAAAGAGCGAGGAGAGCAAGTATTTTGAGCTCTACATCAATATCCTAGACCTAGCCCGCAGAGCACGAGCGATATACGAAAAACGGTCCCCAGAGGAACGCAGACTACTCTTGAGCCACTTATTCGCAAACCTTACTCTAAAAAATCACAACGTAATTTACGATCTCAAGGAACCGGTCCAAGTGCTGGCAAAGCGCGTGCAGGAAAAGCTAGACGCCGAGAAAATATTCGAACCAAAGCAAAACACCGCCGAAGCCTTTGCTTCTAGCGGTGATTTGCCAAACTCGTCATATATCCGTTCTGTGGGGCCTTCGGAAGTCCGAAATGATATTCGAACCTCAAGAAAGTCCCCAGTAAAGGCGCGACCCGGGCACTCTGGTGCCCACTTCACGCCCTCTGCTCCGCGGGTAGGATTCGAACCTACAACCAACTCCTTACACGTTTCCTTCTGTTACCAAAAGGCGTGGACTATATCATCACCGGTTCTCGGTGTGAGGCGCTTCCCCCACTAATCATTTTGGGGTACTCCCTTTCGGGATAGTCTCTGAACCTTTCCCCGCCACCGCGGAGACTTGGCTGCTGATTGCCCTCCTTTCTTTTTGAAGGGTTTCCAGCAATTCACCTCATTATTCATCCCTAGATTCCTCTAAGGAGCTGCCTACTGACAGGGAGCTGCTCTACCGTTGAGCTACCGCGGAATGTGTTCTTACGAACAAGAGTATCCTAGCAAAATTTGTCACACAAGAAAAGTGCTACTTTTGCAGTCATTATCTCAAACTCAATAGAACCGATTTCTCCACCGATCTCAACCTAAAAAACTATTGACTTCCCTCTGTGCTGACTTAGTATGTCTCGTAGAACCTCAACCTGCGATTCTTTATGAACATTTTTCCCGACAGTGTTCTTATCGGAGATTACGCGCACTTGCCCCGATTTACATTTAACTTTGCGCCACTGATTCACGATTTACCATTACTCGCGGAACAAAGAAAATCGGTGTTCCTCATGATCACGGGCCACACCGTCCGTGGAGTCTCATGGAAAATCAAACAATCTCTCCAGTTGTGCATACATCCAGATCGTATCCAAGGATTCACTGAAAACAATGCTGAAGGGAGAAATTCGGTATATCTCACCTTCCAAGGATACGTAACTGGATCGATGCGCCCGTGGTTCCACCTCTACGAAAACTGGCAGGGTGTTGTCTATCCCGATCGGTGTGGATTCATGATTCGACACCAGTCCGGCAAACGGAAACCGCAACTCGTTTGGTAACTTTCACGGCCGCCCGCACTTCAGTGTGCGAGGCGGCCGGATCTTTTTTACAAAAATAAAGAAAAAGAAGAAGGCGTCTCTCAACTCTTGTCGAGAGACGCCTTCAGTGGAAAAGGTCCTTATCCGCTCATGAGTGAGCAGGGATCGGAGAGGATGATCTCCCCGCACGGCTCCGAGCACATTCGGATGTGGGCGGGTGTTGTTGCACCGGCATTCGTACGACCAATGTGGCCGGCTGCACCTCGAGACAACAGAAAATAGTCAGCGTCACGTCTCTGCCTTCAAGCACAAACTTGTACTCGGGGTCTCCTTCTCGCCGCCGATTGAGCTTTTGCGTCTCCAGAATGCGCCCACCAGAGACAATCTCGATTGGCGCCTGATCGGGGAAAATCCGGCGTGAAAAAGTGCCTTGATTCACTCGCCCGTCGTCCTGAACCTTCAGGACATAGCTGTTCTGTGTACGAACATCAGGCACCGCCTCCTCAGACAAGCGGTGTGGCGCTTGATATCTGGGTGGTACAAAACCAAACCGTGACAGAAATGCATTCGCAACCGCATCAGGATATCCACCGCGACTGCTTTGTGCAGACACAGAACGAACCGAGAACGTGGCTGGGAGTGTCGGAAGTGAGTAGGTAGGCATACGGATTTTGGAGTAGACCGTGTTTGGAGTTTTGGGGGAGATCTGAACGATGTCGAAAAAGACGCGTCCGTTTGAGAGAATACTTCTCTATATAGAAATTGTCAAAGAATCTTTTCCCCTATTTAATGGAAATCCAACGGGGGGGGTTGAAAAAAATACCATAATGTGTTTATATAAAAAGGTCATGCGCAAAAACAATCTTATTTTTTCATTACTTATCACAGCCCTAATTGGCTCTCTTTTTGCAATACACACAAGCCATGCAGCCGCACCTGAAGAAACCATTCCTGAAGTGCAAATCACTCGCGAAGGGTTAGTGAAAATCAAAGGGCTCGAAATCCAACAGCGTGCAAACACCACGTTTTTTGCACGTACCAGTTGGGATAAATCATTAATACGCTGGGTCATCAAAACTGACAAAAACACTGATATCCGTAAGCGCTTTGGTGACAAAAAAGATATCACTGAAATCAAAGAGGGTGATTACATTTCCATTGAGGGTTCAATTGAAGGAGGGACTTCCCTTTCGGTACTTGCAACCAAAGTCATTGACTGGTCAGATTTCACTTCACAGGGTTCGTTCTCTGGAACCGTGGGCAACATAACCACTCCGGAAAAACAATTCACCCTAATCAAGAAGGATGGTGGCACTATAGAGATTTCCATCAATGCAACCACCACCGTGTATCGAAACCGTCGTGAGGTACTCCCAAAATTCATCCGGACGGGCGACCGTGTTGATTCAATTACGGGAACCTATACATCAAACAATAATCAACTTCTTGCCCAACAGATAACTATCTCGATCGATCCGACGATCTTTTCATGGAAAAATTATGAAGGCACGTTAAAAACAATCCCAAGCACGACCAAACCCGTAACCTTCCAAGTGGTAGTCGGGGGAAAAGAATATACAGTCGTACTCTATGATGATGCTCTCGTATTAAATACTCGCCGTCAGAAAGTAACCTTTGAGCGATTCTTAGCAGGCGACACCGTACGAATCTGGGGGCATATTCGAGCGGATAATGACGAGCTAAATACTATCAACGGTGATGTGCTCCGCAATATGGCATTTTAATTTCCACACATGACCATCCTGAAACGCACTATCTTTATCATTCTTTCTCCGCTCTACATACCAGCAGCTGTTTTCCTTTTTCTCACTTTTGAATGGTGGAGCGATTTGTGGATGAAATCTGGCGACGGCGGACATTAAAAGAAAACTCTCGCGAATGCGAGAGTTTTCTTTCCTAAGAAACTTGAAGAGTCTCAAAAGAAGGAGGATGGAGGCGGCGCGCTTCGCGCACCGCTAAAAATCCAATATACAAGGAGTAGGCGCAACCAGCAGCCGCAAGTACTTGTAAAGAGACTTCAGTGTCGCGAATTGCAACATAGAGGTAATTAAACAGCGAGGGTATGCCCGTTACTGCTTTCATGTTTACAAAAACATCGTTCACCGAGACAAATACTCCTCCTACAACAATGACGGTTGCAAAAAAAGCAACTTCAACAAATAGCAGTACTCCGAACCGCCGCACCAAATAAACCACCTGCACGCGGCGCATAACCTTTTCCTCAAACGTGTAATCAGTTAATGCAATCATAGTTAGTTAAATGAGTTCAAGACGAATCTTTTCAAACGCTTTTCGCGCGCGATGCAAACGCGTCCGGACGACCGAAACACTCACCGACTCCTCTTGTGCAATGTCTTCAGAATTTCTACCCAATACTACCATCCGATGCAAAAGCGACGAAACAGCTGACGGCAGACGGGAAAGCACCGAAAGAAATTCATCGCGCGATACATGCTTCTCCCACTCTGTATTAGGTGTAACCAGCAAAGACTCATCAAACTCTTCAGCAGAAAGATGAGTTCGTACGCGTGAATTCGTTCGATACATTGTCAAGCAAGTGTTGATGAGTATCTTGTACGCCCACGAACGAAATGATGCACCTGCTACTTTTTTGAATCGTCCTCCTTTTATATATATTTTAACGAACGCTTCCTGAACCGCATCTTCTGCTTGCTGTTCATTCTTCAAAATTACCTGTGCTTTCCGCAAAAAAGCTGCTTTGTACCGAGAGACAATCTCTGCAAACAACTGGGGTTCGGACTTGAGCGCGCGATGCAAAATCTCCTCGTCGGACAAGTCTGCCATATTTTTCTGCCGAGATTCCGGCAGTATTGTCAGGTAGGACATGGTGGAAGCACTGTTACCCCTTTTGTTGCCCCGCCCGAAGGGCGGGGCGCGGGGGGTTGCTAAAAATCGACCTGTTCACTTTATATAACTTTCGTATCTCTATTGTATTACACCTCTAAAGAATTAGAAAACAAACAAACGAACCGCGCAATGATACTCTTGAAGAAAAATCACAAAATCAAAATGCCCCCGCCAAAGGCGGGGGCAATTTTGATCACGAGAGTTAGAACTCTCGGCGAGGACCTCGCTCTTCGCGAGGACGTGCCTCATTCACGCGGATGCGGCGGCCATCGAGTTCCTTGCCGTCCCACATCTCAATTCCCTTCTGTGCATCGGCATCCTCCATTTCGACGAAGCCGAAACCTCGGGATTTGCCGGTCATTCGGTCGGTCATTACCGTTGCCGAAGTCACGGTGCCAGCTTGAGCGAACGCAGTGCGCAAACCATCATCGTTTGTCGCCCACGCAAGTCCGCCGACATAAAGCTTTTTAGCCATGAATTGACTTACTACCTAAACTAACACTCATAGCGCGACCTTCCCAAACTCGCGCCAGAGAAATCCACGGCCGAATTGAGAAACACTACGAAGAACCGATTATAACCTGACAATCTTAAAAAGCAAGTATGCTCTAAAGTGTTATTATCATTATCGGGTCCCTCGTCAAAACACACCGAAGAGTTACCAACAAGGATGATGGAATAGCTGGTTGTAATCTAAGGAAGGTTGCCACCGCGAATTTCGAAACCTACACTCGATGTGTGTTTTGTTTTCTCCCCGCAACCGGTTGTTTCCGGTTGCGGGGTTTGATTTTTAAAATATATAAAAAAGAAGTGCCCCCCGCTCATCTAAGAGTAAGGGGGGCGGTGGACGAGTGCCCACTTATTTGTGATTTTGTTCGAATGGCGAGTGTAAGAACGTCGCCATACCAAGCATATGCTCATAATAAATAAATTGCAAGTGTAAAACGAAAGCCCGCTCACAAGTGAGACGGGCCTTTAATGCCTTTCGGCGAGTATTTTTCTAGGGAACACGATAACCCTTGAGAAAGAACAATGAGCGATGGATGAGAACGGTGCTAGGATTGCTTGCCTCGCACCGCCACGATTTTCCGAAACGCGGACTCGTTGTTCTCCATTGCCTTTCAAGAAAGTGGCACTAAGCCGGAACTGGGGTTGTGTTTGGGATGAGCACGCCGTTGTAGAAATTCCCAACTAACGACTCGTCTCCATCCTTTTCAAACCGGAACTGCCGCCCATCCTTTGTTTGGAGGGTGAAGCTGAATGAACCAGCTTCGATGAGGTTTGCGGGAAACTGTTTCCCTGCTGTGGTGACCACTGCATCCTCTTCGTTCTGATTGCTGGCCGGATCGAAAACGGAGCACTCAATTTTTTGATATCTCCATTCTGCAAGCAAGCGCTTGCGGTTTGTCCCGTACCGACCAAGCAGTCCCTCGACTGCTCCCTCTAGGATGCAATTACGCACCCCACCATCAATGCTCACGGCACCAGTGGCCTCGGCAACCTTAGCGAAAGCCTCTGCTGTCTTCTTCGCGGAAGCATAGCAGCCTTCGTGATCACCAGTCCCACCTGCCGGAAAAAACTGAATGGGAGAAGTCCAAGTGTTGATTTCACGGTTGGGGTCATCAATAAACTGACCCGCTACAAACGTATAACCCGCGTGCTGAAAGAAACCGAATTGATTGAATACAGTCATAGCAATGGAGTCTGCACTTTGGTCGGTAGTGCGTTCCGCTGTTGATTTTAGTTGGAAAGATCAACAGTCTAACTTTCACTACCTTACGAGATAGCTTTTTGCATGCCTCTGTTTTAACTGAATGATTCGGAGAGGTATGCAAGAAGCTATCTCGTAGTGCCACCGTTTCAATGTTCACTATCCTAGATATAATTATATCATAAATTAACATATTGTCAATGATGCAGTCTGTCAAAAAATGGCTTCGTTAAGGCCTATTCAGCCCTATTTCCTTTATGATACAATTTCGACATGTCCGAGAAAAAAAATAAAGTTTCGACTGAACCGTATAAAGGCGTGCGGGATTTCTATCCGGAAGAAATGGCTGTTCAGAATTATATTTTCTCTGTGTGGCGATCTGTAGCAGAAAAATTCGGCTATGCAGAATACAGCGCTTCCCTGCTTGAATATGCCGACTTGTATCGAAGCAAAGGAAGCGATGAAATCGTCAACGATCAAATGTATGTGTTCACCGACAAAGGCGATCGCGAAGTGGCTCTCCGGCCTGAAATGACTCCATCTCTTGCACGTATGATTGCGGCAAAACGCAAAGCACTTAAATTCCCCCTGCGCTGGTATTCCATCCCCAATGTTTTCCGATATGAACGTCCACAGAGAGGTCGCCGGCGCGAACACTGGCAACTCAATTGTGATCTGATGGGTATCGCAGGGATTGAAGCGGAAGTTGAAGTCATTTCCCTTGCCCATGCAACCATGAAAAAATTCGGGGCAAAAGATGAGGATTTTCAGATTAGGATAAATGACCGCCGTCGTTTTGATGAAGCTCTGAATGCTAGTGGTGATGTCTCAGAGAGTACTCGAAAAGCGGTTATGAGAGTCATGGATGGATGGGAGAAAAATGATAATTCAAAACAAGAATTAATCAGGAATTTAGGAGAAGAAAAATCTGAACAGTTCTTGAGTTATTTGGAAAAAAATAAAAGTGCGAAATTGCTTGATGAATTGGTCAGTCAACTAGATTCTAAGGGGATAAAAAACTGCGTTATCGATATAAATATAACTCGCGGCTTCGACTACTATACGGGCATGGTTTTTGAAGTCTTTGACACCAACCCCGAAAATCGCCGATCTCTTTTTGGCGGCGGACGCTACGATAACCTGCTCGAAATGTTTGGTGTCGATCCGGTTCCTACTGTTGGCTTTGGTATGGGAGATGTAACCATCAAAGACTTCTTGGTTACGCACAATCTTCCATTAAAATAATTTCCCATGCGAAAAATCGTTTTTGATATTGAGACGAGTAATTTTTTCGACGAAACGGGAAGTAATGATCCCGCCTCCCTTTCAATCGCCTGCGTGTGTATTCACGATTCGGAAACTAATACCTATCAGAGCTTTACCGAAGAGACACTCACTGATCTCTGGCCGATACTGGAAAAAACAGACGTCTTGATTGGATTCAATTCCGATCACTTTGATATCCCGCTTTTAAACAAATACTATCGTGGCGACCTCACCAAAAAACTCAAAAGCATTGATCTGCTGAAAGAAGTAAAAAAATCGCTCGGACGGCGATTAAAACTCGACACGTTAGCCGGCGCAACGCTCGGACGTAACAAAACTGCAGACGGTGCGCTTGCAGGAGTCTGGTGGAAAAATGGCGAGCGAGAAAAAGTAATCCAATACTGCATTGAAGACGTCCGAATCACCAAAGATCTCTACGACTACGCGCGAGAACATAAACACCTTAAATATCGAGATGGGCAAACACTCAAAGACATTCCGCTCGACCCATCAGAATGGGAGACTATTTCCGCAACACCCAACACTGCGTCTTTGTTTTAAGCTTTACAGAATGGGTGCAATTTGATAATTTTCCCTTGACCGTACACAACGTGCGAGACCTACGGTTACCGTCAATCGGTCTTGCACTGGTTTGCCCACATGACGTCCTACGGTCGGGCAATACTACAAACAGAGGCACAGCGGGATAAGACCTCGTCCCGGATATCCTGTGAAAAGAGGTGGCGTCGGGAAGACCTTGTTTCAAGGACGACCCTTCGAATAAGTAAACTGGTTGAGAACGCGCGCTTCAGTGCTGCCGATATCTCAACCAGTTTCCTTTTTTATATACACACAAAAACCAGTATCGCCAATCCCACTCGATACCAGATAAACAAATTAAGATTATGTTTGGAGAGATACTTGATAAGGAAATGAATGGCAAAAAATCCCGATACGAAAGCAATGAGGGAACCGAAAAACAATTCTGATCCAAATGACGTCAAAAATCCGGCACTGCCAAGTTCAAATAATTTCTTTACACCCGAACCGAGCAAAATAGGGAGCGCGAGCAAAAAACTGAATCGAGTTGCCTCAACACGCGAAAGGCCGTTAAGAAGTCCACCTGCAATTGTTGCACCTGAACGAGAAATCCCCGGCACCAGCGCAAGGGCCTGAAAAAAACCAATGAGGCCTCCGCGAAGCGTTGAGAGTGGTTTATCTTGCTTACCGAAACGATCGGCGATATACATCAGCAGTGCGCCGATAAGCAACGTCCAAGCAACTACCGCGCCGGATCGAAATACAGTCTCCATATATTTCTCAAGCAATAAACCCAAAATAACTGCAGGAATCGTGCCGATAATTATTGCCTTAAGAAGGGTCCGGTCTGAAAAATCAGTTTCTGCGCGAACCAACCATCGAACAGACGTACGAATGAGAGCGGAAATTTCTTTTCGAAAGTAGAGCACCACGGCAAATGTCGCTGCCAACTGGAGGACCGCATCAAACGCGAGATCTTCCGGCCCTGCAACAATACCAAACAACTTCCGTATCAGTATCAAATGCCCCGAAGATGAAACCGGTATAAATTCAGTGAGTCCCTCCGTCAATCCCAAAATACCGCTAAACAAAAAATCCATATACACATCACTATAACATCAATACTTTCCGTCTGAAATATTTGTCAAAAGAGAACGAGTTGTATACAATTGCCCTGTTATCTATCTCATAAAAAATATATGGATGAACAGTCTGTACAAAAGAATTCTCTTACCGTCCCGATCGCGATTGTAATTGCCGGAGTGCTCATTGCAGGTGCCCTCTATCTTTCACGCGGTGGCAGCACACAACCAGCAACTTCTCAAGGGCAAGATACCCAAGCACAACCGACAGTTAATCGAGAAATTATCGTCAGGCCCGTGAGTACACGAGATCACATACTAGGAAACCCAGATGCGCCAGTCGGATTCATTGTCTATACCGATCTTGAGTGTCCTTTCTGTAAATCATTCCACAACACCATGCACAAAATCACAGATGCCTATGGAAAAGACGGGAAAGTCGCTTGGGTATATCGAAGCTTCCCTCTTCCCCAATTACACCCTAAAGCACCTGCAGAAGCGGTCGCCACAGAATGTGTGAGTATGCTTGCCGGCAATACTGCCTATTGGAGCTACGTGGACAGTCTTTTCCAAATCACCCCTTCAAACAACGGACTTGACCTTGCAGAACTTCCTAAACTTGCAAAAAACCTGAACATTGATGAGAGTAGATTCACTGCATGTTCTACTGATGAAAAAAATACCGCTGCTGTCCAAAAAGACTACGAGGAAGCGATAAGTGCTGGCGGACAAGGAACACCTTTCTCTGTGATCGTTTCTGCTAAACCACTGAATGTTCTCACCCTCAACAAGATTAAAACGCTGACTACTCAATACCCGCCGGACACCTTTGTGTTTTCAACTGACAACAAGCGAATCGCCATGAGCGGTGCACTCCCATATGAAACCGTTTCGCAAGTAATTGAGGCGATTCTCGCGAACTAAACAACAAGTGATCGAAGAACGCAAAACTCGCATTCTCTGTCGTCACAAGTTTGATCCCAAAAAGCAAGAGATCTGATTTCTTCGGCTACTTTGGTAACCTCACCCTGCACTGACAATGCATCTTCGGGAGACATAAAAAACCTTTCAGGGGCGTGCAATTTTCCTTTGTTATCAGGTTCAACAAAATCAATTCCTGCGGACACCATCTCATACTTCCCCTTCTCATGCAGATCGAGCAAAAGCCGATAGAAATTCAATTGGCGTTTGATATCGCCGCTTGCATTCTTCGTATTTCCTAAAATCTCATTCCGAGTTCTGCGAGCACCCGTTTTATAATCAACAACGTGCACTGCCCTCCCTTCCAATAATTCCAATTTGTCCAGCCGACCCCGTAGCAACAACTGTTTGCCATCAGAAAGTGCTAGGAATACACCGCTGATCGGGTATTCTGCAAGCGAATTATCGTGCCAATGGGGGGCGCGCGCATCAAAATACATCTCGAGCGTCTTCTTTCCTTTTTTATTTAGACGCCCTAAATCAGACTTGGTAATTGGAAGACGAACCAATGTGCGAGTAAAGACTTCAAAAAAATCTTTCTTCAAAAATTTAACTCCAGTGCGACGCGCATCTGCAAATGCTTTCAATGCGGCGTGCACTGATGTTCCAAAATAGAGATACGGTGCTGGAATATCCGGTAAACGAATAAGATTCTTGAAAAAATATTTCCACGGACAAGTAAGGTAGTTATTAAGCGCAGTGGCATTCATCCCCTGCTCTAAAAACAGTTTCTCAAGAAATTCTCTGTCCCATTGCCGCTTCAAACTTGGCATTGCCAGCGTACTTTTCACTATACGAGCAAATCGTTCAATCCCACTGTAAGCCTTTCCTTCGATCCGTTCAATCCCCTCCGGCGGCAATTCTTCCACAAAGCGAGAGGGGAGACGCTCACGGCCATTTTCATCAGCATGAGACAGCGTGATGGTCGCTTTTTCTTTTGCCCGTGTCAATGCGACATAAAACAATCGCCGCTCATCTTCATCTGTTTCACTTTCTCCTGCAGAAAAAAGTGGAGATGGAAGACGAAATGACCCGATGGATCGGCGATTTCCCCAGACTCGATCTACTGCATTGCTGATATACACTTGTTTCCATTCGAGCCCTTTTGATTTATGCGCAGTCATTACCGATACCCCTCCTGACGAAACAAAAGAACGAGAAAACTTCAACGGACTTCCGTGCCGGATAAGCCGATCTATTGAGGTGACGAAGTCTTTCAACTTTGCATCTTTATGTGTGCTCAAAAATGCTTTGATGGCATCGTAGAGACCCGCAAGCTTAGCAAGTTTTTGCAGAGAATCCTGTTTTCCAACCAGATATGACTCAAATCCCGATTCTCGAACTACCGTTAAAAAGGCGTCAAGGGCGCTCTCATTGTGAGCACATTGCATCCATCGAACAAATTTTTCTGACAAGATCTGCGCCGCTTTTTCATCAACTAATATCGCTCGGTGTTTCTTGCTGTTTAGAATTTCAAGCGGGGAACGCCTCTCCCCTGAAGCTTGGCGATTTATATGCACCGCATCAATCGGATGTATTCCTAAAAAATCAATGAGAAGCATACCTCCCACATATTCATCACGATCCGGAAAAATCACTGCATGAAAGAGAAGAAACAACTTGTGCATGTCAGGATCTGCTAACACGTCATCATCAGCAAAAAGAGTAAACGGAACTTGGTGCGCCGCAAGAACCCGCCCAAAATCAGATAGTTCACTATTAGTTCTTGCAAGAATCACTATATCTTCCGGTGTAACTTCATTCTTCTTTATTGCATCAGCAATCAGTGAAACGATTCCCTCACGCTCATCTGCAAGAGTCTCATAAGAAATCACCTCCACACGGTGGACAGAGCGCGCACTCGTCGAAGCCGAAGTCAAATGCGGACGCAGTAATGGATCAACATCGACATGAGAAGACATCAGCGCATGGGACGCATCAAGAATACGCTGACTTGAACGATAATTAGTATCGAGAGATATGATTTTTGCTTCCGGAAATTTCTTGCGGAAATACAGAAAATTTTCTAGAGACGCTCCTTGAAATCTATAGATGGCCTGCTTTTCGTCTCCCACAATAAAAAGATTCTTGGTATCGCGGTAGTCGCAGAGAAGTTCGAGCACTGTATTCTGCGAATTGTTGGCATCCTGATGCTCGTCTGCAAGTACATACAGATATTCCTCCTGCAATGTGCGCAACAAATTCTTGTGTTTCTGCAATCCTTCAACCAATGAGAGAAGCATGTCTTCAAAATCATAGAGTTCTCGTCGGCGCAATTCCTTTTCATATGCACCATACAGAACTCCTAATTCTTTGTTTTTTGTATTGTTATGCACATCATCTATATATTCTTTCTTCAGTTCGCCTTTTAACCTTCCTTTCTCATGATATTTGTCAGTAGCCTTCAAGAGATGTGCTTTTTCTTTTGAGAGAAGTGCGTTAAACGCATGTGGAGCAATACCATCGCGTTTCAAATCAGAAATTACCGAAAGCGCTTTGCGCACATAGAGTGTCGGTTTCCCAAAAGGACGGATAATTTCAAAATCGCCTTCCGAAAGAGCTTCTTCAATAATTTCAAGTTTCTCGCTCTCGGATGCCACAGCTCCGCCAATAATTCGCGGGAAATATTCCGGAAAACGGGATATGACTTCCTGCGCAAACCCATGGAAAGTATAGAGAGGCACTCGATATGCTTCTGCACCAATATATTCCACTAATTTCCTCCGCATCGAGTGGACACCGGACTCGGTAAAAGTTAGTCCTAAAATGCCATTAGCGGGCGTATCAGTCCGACGTAGTATATTAGCTATCCGAAGCGTTAGAATGCTTGTTTTACCTGTTCCAGGGCCTGCAATTACCATCACCGGCCCTTCTATGCTGTCTACAGCCTCTTTCTGTGCGGGATTAAGGGTTTTGTACTTCTTATCGAAGGCGGAAATCATGCCAAAAGTATAGCATGTGGCACTCCTATATTTCCGTCTATTTCATATTGCTTTTACGATAAAAAAGAATAGTATTCTCTTTCAGAACACATCAACCGCAACCTGCAGCATTCCAGACGCTATGAAACCGCACGTTTACAAATTCGGCGGGTCTTCACTCGCCAACCCCGAGAGAATTCGGGAAGCCATTCAGATGGTGCGATGCGATCCGAAATGTCTCTCGGTAGTCGTTTCGGCCTTTGGTGCTCGCTTCAAAGGAGACCTGAAAGCAACCGATCTCCTGTTGCGATACGTGGCAAAGATCGAACAACCTCGTCAGCAAGCAAAAATCCTTACACAGGTAAAAGCCCGATTCGCAGAAATCGCCGCTGGGTTTGAGGAAACTGCGAGTTTCGATACCAACAGGTACTGGGACCACATGGCGAAAATCTTCGCCGCCAACAAGCATGCAGACTTCTTTATTACTCGCGGAGAACACTGCATGGCAAGACTGATGGCTCTCATACTCGGATTCCGGTTCGTGGATGCAACGGAGTTCATCAGGTTGGAAAGAGGGTGTTACCTTCTTGAGCAAAGCAAAAGGCAGGCGAAAAAAATTCGCCTTGCTGAAACGCCATCAGTCGTCCCTGGATTCTATGGGCTCACACTGGGAGGGTTTGTACAAGCTTTCCAGCGTGGCGGATCGGATATCTCCGGAGCAATGGGAGCAGAGCTCCTTGAGGCAGAGACCTACTTCAACTGCACTGATGTCAACGGAGTTCTCGATGCGAATCCGGATTTAGTCCCGAATGCGCAGACCATTCCGATCATGAGCTTTGATGAGCTCGGCGAAATGGCCAGTCGAGGAGCAAGCGTGGTGCATTCGTACGCGCTACGGCCGGTACGCAGAGCCCGCATCCCAGTCATCGTCAGAAACACCCGAAATCCAGAGCATCAGGGAACTCTCATCACACGACGAGAAGACATCCCAACCCGCATCCCAGGGAGCATTCTTGGACTTGCGGGGCGTAATGGGTTCCTGCCGATAATCATCAGCAAAGACGGCATGGATGAGGAAGTCGCGTTTCTAGCCACCGTCACTCGGATATTTGCTGACCATGGGCTTAACATCGAACACATACCGGATAGCAGAAATGCAATTACGGTTATTGTGAACGGAAAAGCATTCAGAAGGGTTGAGAAAGCAATTCGAAATGACTTGGCAAAAAAGTGCCATCCCGATTCGATCTCCATCGGAAATGAATTGGCTCTCGTCTGCGTAGTTGGAGCCGCGATGAGGGAACACTCCGGCGTTGCCGCGCAAATCCTCAACACACTTGCCAGCGAAAGGATAAGTGTCTCCACCATCAGTCAAGGAGGGAGCGAGATCAGTATCGTGCTGGGCATCTCCAACGATAAATACGAAGCAGCCATGCGTGCTCTCCACGCAGGACTACTCTGAACAGTTGACTCAACCAGCGTCCCGCCTTGGCGGGACGCTTTCTTTTGTGTGTATTTCCCACTATTGACGTAGAATTTTAAAGAGATATTCTATTGTCTGGTCCAATTTGCACCGTCCAACTCATACTGTATTCCCGCAACCCATGAACACACCTCAACCTGACTCCCCCACTCCTGAACCAAACACTGTACAAATCTTCTTGGCAAGGCAGCATATCCGCCCACGAAGAATGCGGAGCTCCTATGGACACAGCGCGTTACAACTCATTGCTGCAGCTGCGGCAGCAGCAATCTACGCCACTCCCCCAACAGAGCAGGGGAAACCCAAGCCGGATGGGAAATAATCTCTCGTCGCCGGACACATACTGCAACCCATCGGGGGTTGCAGACTTTTTTATAACACAACTATTCTTTTTCTTCCTATTTACTACTCGCTTATCGCTATTCGCTGTTTGTTAGTAGCTCTTTAATCTTGCTGACTTTTCATGCTGGCGAATTTTTTCGTGCGCTTTGGCTTCAATCTGGCGGATACGTTCGCGCGTCACCCCGAATTGCTGGCCGACTTCTTCAAGTGTATGTGTGACTCCGTCAGTTAGACCGTGGCGCATCTCGAGAATCCGCCGTTCCTTTTCAGACAAATCACCAAGAATTTCCTTAACCTGATCTGAAAGAATACGGCGAGATGATTCCTGATCAGGAGGCAAAATCTTGTCATCAGAAACAAAATCTCCCAAAGTTGATTTCTCATCCCCCTCATCCCCCACTGGGCTCTCAAGCGAAACAGTGTCCTGATCAATCTTTTCAATGTGATACACCTTGTCTACATCCAAACCCATTTCAATCGCAATTTCTTCGGGAAGTGGGTCGCGGCCTAGATCTTGCGACAAGCGACGCACTACTTGTTTGTATTTTGCGATAGTCTCCACCATGTGCACCGGAACGCGAATCGTGCGTGATTGATCCGCAAGTGCGCGGGTGATTGCCTGTCGAATCCACCACGTTGCATAGGTTGAAAACTTATATCCTTTCGTCCAATCAAATTTATCAACAGCTTTAAAAAGACCTAGATTCCCTTCCTGAATCAAGTCGAGCAAAGTCAGATCAGGAGAACGGCCGACGTATTTCTTTGCAATAGAAACCACCAAACGAAGGTTGGCGCGCGCCAAAAGGTTTTTTGCCTCGATATCTCCACGTTCAATTCGCTGTGCAAGATTCCGCTCTTCTGCTGCACTGATAAGCGGATATTGTCCAATCTCTTTGAGATAAATTTGAATAGAATCATATCCCCCATCCGTACGCCCATACCCAAGTTTCTTCGTGGTCTCTTCAGGATGCAGATCGAGCATACCTCCACTTTCTAGCACATCAATACCTGCAACGCTGAACTTGACGTATAAATCTTCAAGAAAAACAATATTCTCTTCAATGGTAGGAAACTCCTTCAAGATTTCATCATAGGTAACAAAACCACGCTCTTTTCCATGCACCAAAAGACGGTCCACTTTGTCAGTGAGTGCTCGAGCTTTTTTTGATACTTTTACTACTGGAGCTTTAACCTTGGGTTTCCGCGCAACCTGCTTTTTCTGCTTTTTGACCTTTCGCACCTTCTGTTTCTTCGACTTCTTATTTTTTGTCTTCTTTTTCATAAATGATATACAAACTGTCTGAACGGTACCTTATTAAACACCTAACTCCTTAAATCGTGTCGTTTCCCTTTTAGTGAATTAAGTCGACCAGTAATCTCCTGACAAAGACCTAGCAATTCCCGCTTCAACTTTTCATCTTTTTTCTTTTCAGCTTCAGTAAGTTTTTTCATTGCTTCAGTCAAACTATCCTTCAGAGTATCTTCCTCAAGCACCGCAACGAGATCGGCGCAGGCATTCGTAAGTGTCGTGTTTCCTTCATAATAGGCTTCTGCTTGATACACCAACTCGTCGGCAATTGCCTTCGCTTCCCCAAAAAGATCATCTGCTCGATTCGCAAGCACGCGCTTGATATCGGCTCGTAGCGCGACAACATCGACAAGCGGTTTGGGTAATTTCTCCTGCCAAAGCACAAGCCCTATCAGCAGACGCTCAACAAGATGCTGGCGCGGACTCAACTGCCCAACCTGTACTTGTTCCTCGGAACGAGAAGGAGTTTTGTTCAAGAGTGTCTGCAAATCCTCGCGTATTGCTTTCTCATGAATTGAAGTCTGTGTAGCAATCTGCAAAACAAAACGATCGCGTTCGATACTACTCTCAAGCGCCACAACAAACGGCAAGAGACGATCGTGAACAGCCCGAGCAAGCGAGCGCTCATCTGTATGTTCTCGAACTATCTGGGCAAGATAAAAATCAATAATATGCATAGAATTCTTGAGACACTTTTTCCATTCGGGAAGATTGTTAAGGATCATTTCAGCGGGATCACTACCAAGTGGTAATGCGGCAACTTTCACCTCCATACCCCCCGCAAGTGCAACAAGCGAGTAACTGCGCAGTGATGCCTGCACGCCAGCCTTATCTGCGTCATATACCATCAACAATCGCTTGGAAAGGCGCTTCAGAAGGGTTAACTGTTCTGGTGTAAATGCAGTGCCGGATGATGCGACTGCATTAATAAACCCCGCCTGATGGCACATCAACAAATCCATCTGTCCTTCAACGAGCATGGCAAAATCTTTCCGCCGAATTTCCAATTTAGCCCGATCAAATCCGTACAAAATTCTTGATTTCGAGAAAAGAGTCGTTTCAGGACTATTGAGATATTTCGGAATGTGATCGCTTTCCTTTCCCAAGATTCTCCCAGAAAATGCGATCGGCCGACCACTTGCGTCAAAAATTGGGAACATAATCCTCGAGCGAAATCGATCAAATGTCTTCCCATTTTCACTCTTGATCAAGCCCACTTTCTCAAGTTCAGATCTCGTATATCCTTTTTGGGTGCAGTAAGTCAGACATGAATCCCACGCATCCGGAGCAAAGCCTACTCGCCATGAGCGGATACTTTCGGCTGATAATCCCCGCTTGGCAAGATATTCTCGCGCTACAGAATCTGCTTGTAATTTCTCTTCGAAAAATGTCGTGGCAATTTCAAGCAAGCTAAACAGACGCTCGCGCTCACTGCGCACACGAGGATCCTCACGAACCAGTTCAACGCCGGCACGTGCAGCAAGCGTTCGTAGAGCTCCTACAAAGTCCGATCCCTCGAATGCCTGCACAAACGAGAAAATATCACCTTTTGCGCCGCATCCGAAACAATAATAGCTATTGCGCACCGGCGAAATGAAGAAAGAGGGTGTCTTCTCATTATGGAACGGACACTTTGCCTTGAAGTTAGCTCCCGCCTTCTCCAATTTAATGTAGGAACCGACCACATCGGCGATACTCAATCGCTCTTTTATTGATTCGACTGGCGACGGCATAAATTTTGTTACGCGTTGCGTTCCTCGGTATCTGTGCGCTCCACCCGCTGCATCTCTCGTTCAATCTCCTGCTGCAAAACAGCTTTCTGGGCTTCGACTTTTGCGATCAATTCCCGCTTCGGGCTGCCCGCAAATCCGGTACCTGCAGGGATCAGGCGGCCAATAATAACATTTTCCATCAATCCAGTAAGATGATCTGTTGCTCCACGAACTGCGCTTGAGATGAGTACCCGTGCGGTATGTTGGAATGAAGCCGAAGCAAGGAAACTGCGCCGAGACAGCGAAGCCTCCGTGATACCCATAACCACTTGCAGAACCTTAGCTTCTTCATTACCCTGCTCTTTTGCAGCCTCATTTTCAATATTAAGTTCTGAAGCAGTGACCATGTCTCCAATTGAGAATGAAGTTCCCCCGACATCTTTTACGCGCTTGCGTGAGAACATCTGGCGGACAATCACTTCAATGTGTTTACGCGACACAGTCTCTCCTTGCAGTTCATATGGCTTAGTCACTTCAGAAATAATATAGTTCTGCGCTTTCTCAATTCCCCCATTTTCAAACAATTCATCAATATCAACTGATCCGTCGGTCAAAATATCTCCGCGTTTGACCGCATCGCCCACCCTAACGAGAGGCATGCGCTTGTAGTGCACAGAATACTCGACAACCCCTGTTGATTTCTTCTTAGTCTTGGGTCGGTGCTCCGGATCAGCGAGCACAACAATAATTTTTTCTTTTCCAACTTCTTTAATTTCAGATATGGTGCCGTCAACGTGCGAGACAATCGCAGGATTTTTCGGAGCACGTTTCTCAAAGATTTCTTCAACGCGAGGAAGACCTTGCGTGATATCACCTCCAACAGACGCGGTTCCTCCTGCATGGAACGTACGCATCGTAAGCTGGGTCCCCGGTTCACCGATAGCCTGTGCAGCAACTGTTCCAACAGCTTCACCTAAATCAACCAATCGGTTCTTGCCAAGATCCAACCCGTAACACGTTGCGCAAATTCCGTTTGCAGTCTTGCATCCAAGCGGTGATCTAACTTTGACTGCAGTGATTCCTAATTCCTCGATTTTTCGAGCTTCTTCTTTGGTAAGCAGTGCTCCTCGCTTAAACAACGTCTTGCCGTTATGTTCAAGATCTTCCGCAAGGAATCGTCCGCGCGCATGTTTTGCAATTGAAATCTGCACACCTGAAGTACTGCCGACTGAACTGATGATAATAGATTCTTTTGATCCGCAATCAATTTCCGTCACCACCACATCTTGCGCCACTACGAACAGTTTTCGGGTCAAATATCCCGCTTTTGCAGTGTTAAGCGCAGTGTCAGTCAAACCTTTACGCGATCCGTGGGTGGTAATAAAGTATTCAATCGGGGTCAAACCTTCCTTGCTACAAGAGAGAATTGGGAATTCAATTGTCTCGCCGGCAGTGTTTTGAATGAGACCTTTCATACCGGCCATTTGGGTCAATTGCGAGAGTGAACCTCGAGCACCTGACTTCCACATGTCGTAAACCGATCCATTCTTATCCAGTGTTTCAGGAATAAGACGTTCCACCTCATTTTTTGTACCGTGCCAAATTTCAACATTTTTGCGCATGCGCTCATCCATGGAAAGCAAGCCATCGTTATACTGTGTCTGCACTTCTTCTGACTGGATTTTTGCCTTTTGGATTATAGCTTTCTTTCCTTCTGGGATTTTGATGTCATCAATTCCCCAAGTAACTCCGGATCGAGTCGCGTAGAAAAAACCGAGCTGTTTGATGCGATCAAGAATCGGCGGAACATTTTCAATGCCATACCGATCAATGATAGTCTCAACAATCTTTGCCATATCCTTTCGATCAATTTCCTTATTGAGGAATGGGTAGTCTTCCGGTAACACTTGATTAAAGGTGATACGTCCAACGGTAGTCTCAAAGCGCTGACCTTTGAACTGACTGTAACGTGGCTCATCCGGTGCAATCACACTGATCGGCTCGCGGAAATTAATCGCGCCAAAATCAAATGCGAGTGATGCACTTTTAGGTGATTCAAAATAACGGGCGCGTGCTCCGGCTGCAAGCGGAAGTATCTTGGTCATCCAGAATGAGCCGAGAACGATATCAAGCATTTTAGCGCTGACTGTCGGATCTCCGCTTCCTGGCTTGAGGATGTTTTTGTCAGCAGCCATGATGTTGACGGCCTCGGTCTGCGCTTCTTGGGATAACGGAAGGTGAACAGCCATTTGGTCGCCGTCGAAGTCTGCATTGAATGCCGTACAAACCAAGGGGTGCACTTGGATTGCACTTCCTTCAATCAAAACCGGTTTGAATGCCTGAATACCAAGTCGGTGGAGAGTCGGCGCGCGGTTTAAGAGCACATACTTGTCTGCGATCACCTCTTCAAGAATCGCCCAAACTTCCGGCACATCGTCATCAATAAGACGGTTTGCGCCACGAATGTTATACGCGAATTCGCGTTCGAGAATCTTTGCGATTACAAAAGGACGGAACAATTCAAGTGCCATGTGTTTTGGCAAACCACATTGATGAATTTTGAGTTCAGGACCAACCACGATAACCGAACGTCCGGAATAATCCACGCGCTTTCCAAGTAAGTTCTGACGGAAGAGACCGCGCTTGCCCTTGAGGTTGTCTGCCAACGATTTGAGTGGCCGGCGCTGTGCCTGATTGAGGGTCGACATAATACTCGAACCATGCCGCAGAGAGTTGTCGATCAGCGCGTCCACTGCTTCCTGCAAAATGCGCTTTTCGTTGCGCAAGATAACTTCCGGCGCATTAATTTCTTTGAGCTTCTTGAGGCGGTTGTTGCGGTTAATAACACGCCGATAGAGATCGTTGACGTCAGAAGTTGCGTATCGTCCACCATCGAGAGGCACCATTGGGCGAAGCGCAGGAGGGATTACTGGAATAGTCGTCAAAAACATCCATTCTGGGCGAATACCAGAGACAATCATTGCACGCAAAACGCTTAATCGCTTGTTGATGCGCTCGCGCTCTACACTTGATACTTTGTCATAATCAGCTTCAAGTTGTTTGACCAGAGTCTCGAGATTCAATTCTTTGCAGAGATTATAGATCGATTCAGCGCCAATGCCCGCTTTAAACAGGGTGCTGTATTTCATTGAGAAGTTGTGATAAGCAACCTCATCAAGCACTGCCCCCGGCTTAATTGCTTCGATTTCTTTCTTGATGTTTTGGAACATCTCCTTCAGAGCCTCTTTGGTTTTATCGTCTTGAACAGATTTTACCTTTGCTTTGAATTCAGAATCCAAATCTTTCAAAATCTCCGTGCGGGACTCTTCAGAAACATGCGTCACAATGTATCCGGCAAAATAAACCACCTTCTCAAGATCATCAACAGACATGCCAAGAATAAGTCCGATACGCGACGGGGTGCTCCGCAAAAACCAAATATGGCTTACAGGGCTCGAGAGTTCAATGTGTCCCATGCGTTCGCGGCGAACGATTGATCGAGTGATTTCAACACCGCATTTTTCGCAGACAATGCCTTTGTAGCGAATGCCACGATATTTACCGCAGTAACATTCATAATCACGGTCGGGACCGAAAATCTTTTCATCGAAGAGACCGCTCTTTTCGCTGCGCTGTGTACGATAGTTGATTGTCTCGGGTTTCGTAACTTCGCCATAAGACCACTCGCGGATACGATCGGGAGATGCAACGCGCAATGTAATCTTGTCGAAGTCGGTAGGAATTCCTTTTTTGTTATTTTTCAACATAGGTATAACGTTACATTGCTAGTAATCTCGACGGCGAGGGCGGCGGGGTCTCGACTCTCTCACTTCAGGAACTTCCCCTCCGATTTTTTCTAACCCGATATCAAGTGCCAATCCACGCAAGTTGTTCAACAACACATTGAATGATGCAGGTGTATGGGTCTGACTAATGTCTTGTCCGCGAACAATAGAGTCAAATGCTGCAGCACGACCAACAATGTCGTCCGATTTAACCGTAAGCATTTCGCGCAATGTATAGGCAACGCCGTGACCAAGTAGTGCCCAAACTTCCATTTCTCCAAAGCGCTGACCTCCACCTTGTGCCTTTCCACCAAGCGGTTGTTGAGTAATAAGCGAGTACGGACCAATAGAACGCATGTGGATCTTGTCTTCCACCATATGGTGCAATTTCATGATATACATGTAGCCCACAGAAATTTCTTGTTCGAAGGCTTCGCCGGTTCGTCCATCTTTAAGTCGAATCTTTCCACTGGCGCTGAAACCTGCCTTGACCAACTCTTCTTTAATTTCAGATTCGGTTGCACCTGCAAACGGTGGGACAACGGCCTGATAGCCAAGTGTTTTTGCGGCTAGCCCAAGATGCAGTTCAAGAATTTGACCGAGGTTCATACGCGATGGCACACCAAGCGGAGTTAAAATCATATCGATCGGACGGCCATCCGGCATAAACGGCATATCTTCTTCCGGAAGGATTTTTGAGATCACCCCTTTGTTTCCGTGCCGTCCGGCAAGCTTGTCGCCGACAGACACATTTCGGATTTCAGCCACTTCAATATGAATGCGCTTGATGATGCCTGATTCAAGTTTGGCACCCTGTTCGCGAGAAAATACTTTTACGCCGATAATGCGTCCGCGCTTTCCGTTCTCCATACGCTTTGAGGTATCTTTCACGTCACGCGCTTTCTCACCGAAAAGTGATCGCAAGAGGCGCTCTTCCGGAGTCAGTTGTGTTTCTCCTTTTGGGGTAATCTTTCCAACCAAAATATCACCGGGGCGAACTTCGGCACCGATGCGGATAACTCCATCTTCATCCAAATTTTTGAGCTTTACTTCGCCGACGTTAGGAATATCGTGCGTGGTGATTTCCGGACCAAGTTTGGTATCACGGACGTTGACCACAAATTCCTCAATGTGCACAGAAGCAAAACGGCTCTCGCGCACCAATCGTTCTGACAAAATAATAGCGTCTTCGTAGTTTGCACCTGACCATGACATGAATGCAATCAAAACGTTTTGTCCGAGCGCCATTTCCCCGTGATCGCTCGACGAGGTATCAGCTAACACATCTCCCTTCTTCACCTTGTCGCCCAAATTAATAGACGGACGCTGATGAAACATAGTAAAGCCGTTGGTTCGCGAGAAATTCACCAGCGGATACACATGCTCTTTTCTTCCTTTGACGATAATTTTTCGTGCGTCAACATACGTGATGGTGCCCTCTTCTTGCGCCAAGATTACACGTCCAGTATCTGCTGCTCCTTTTCGTTCGATACCAGTAGCAACCAAAGGTGCCTCGGGAACGAGACATGGAGTTGCTTGTTTTTGCATGTTCGAACCCATGAGCGCGCGGTTGGCATCGTCATGGTTAAGAAACGGAATCATGGAAGTGGCAATCGAGAATGCCTGATTGGTTGCCACGTCTATATACTGCACATTCTCCTTTTTGACCAACCCCGGTTTGCCATTGATACGCACTTCTGCTTCAGCTTCGAGGATCTTCCCGTCTGTCCCGTATTCAGTCGCAGCATGAGCGATGTTGAATGTCTCTTCTTCGAGTGCATTTAAATATTGAATTTCTTTCGTAACGACTCCGTTTACCACTTTCGCGTATGGAGTTTCGATCATGCCGAATTCATTGATGCGCGCGTATGCGGACAAACGCAATATAAGACCGATGTTTGGACCTTCCGGCGTATGAATCGGACAAAGGCGTCCGTAGTGCGAAGGATGAACATCTCGCACTTCAAAACCGGCTCGCTCGCGTGTGAGACCTCCGGGACCAAGAGCCGAGAGCGTTCGCAAGTGTTCAAGTTCAGCGAGAATGTTTTCCTGCGCCATGAATTGCGAAAGCTGGTTGGTGGTGAAAAATTCTTTGATGCGGGCCTGTAGAGGCTTCGGAGAGATAAACTGAACCGGCAAGGTTACATCTGAATCAATCGTGGACATGCGATCCTGAATATTGCGTTTGATCTGTGACATACCCACGCGGATTTTCTGCTGCAAAAGTTCACCGACAAAACGGACGCGGCGGCTTCCCAAGTGATCAATATCATCCTCCATCGCCCCAGGAGTTGTGTTGAGTGCAACAGTGTGAGCAATAATCAATATAAGATCATCAAAAGAAATCGTACGCGCTTCGAGATCTTTATCAGTCAAACCTAAATTAAAACGCTTGTTGAGCTTGAAACGGCCAACTTTTGAGAGATCGTAACGGGCAGGATTGAAGATGCCAGCAATAAATTCTTTGGCATTTTCTACTGAACCAATTTCACCATCACGCAAACGCTTGTGAATCTCAATATATGACTCATCAATCGTTTTCGCATGATCTTTAGCAAATGATGCTTCAAGATAGGCCTTTACGCTTGAGTGCTTGTCGAATGCTTTCAAAATTGCCTTATCATCAGTCTTCGCGAGTACGCGCAAAAGAGATGAGATCGGGAACTTGCGCTTACGATCGATGCGCACATAGAGAGCACCGTCAGCTTCCGTCTCAATTTCAATCCACACGCCACGGGACGGAATGATTTTCGCTCCGAAGTAGCGTTTGTCTTTAATATCAGTGCCCGTAAAGAAAACTCCGAATGAACGGGCGAGCTGCGGAACAATAACGCGCTCAACTCCGGAAATAATAAATGTGCCGTGTGCGGTCATCAAAGGAAAATCCGCCATGAAGATTTCTTGTTCCTTCACGGTTCCCTGCATCTTGTTCTTGAGGCGCACCTTCATTTTCAGAGGCGCTTCGTAGGAGAGTTTATTGTCTTTGGCGTAATATTCGTCGTACTTGGCTTCGCTGACCGAAAATCCGGTAATATCCAATTCAAATTTCTTTTCAGAATAATCTCGAATCGGAGAAAATTCTTTGAACACTTCCGCAAGCCCTTCTTTCATCAGCCATGCAAATGAATCAACCTGCGCCTCCACCAAGTTCGGGAGCGGAGCAAGTGCTTCTTTGAAACGACTAAAATACTTTTTTGGCAAAATCTCTGCGGACGCTGATTTTGTTGCTGTCGCCATAGGCGTTAGTAGTATTTACTTACGTTAATAAAACCTAGCTCCTCATGCTTCTAAAAAAATTCTAGGGGGTCATTGGCGAGCTTGTTTTATTTTAAGAACCTATCGGTTCTCAACGTTCGCAAACTCACTGCTCTCCTCCACAGGGAAACTCCCGTTTCCCCGACCCCCTTCCCTCTGCCCTTATTCACTTCCGCGGCAAGCCGTCGGAGATGAATAAGGGCAGAATTAAAATATTTCCCACTCGCCAAACATTCGCACTCTTGTAAGACGCAAAAAACAAAAAGCGACCTAATTCCTTGGTCTCTTTTTTATCTTTGTGGCTTAATTTATGCTAGGTGCAAGAATGTGGCGCAAATTAACTCTTTTTTCCCCTAGAACTCAATCTTGCTCACGTGAGGGGCATCTTACACAAAATGAAGATTTACGTCAAGTACCTCTTTCCCACACCTGTGGATAAACTCTCTTATCAAGGTGCGACCTTGATAAGAAACCAGCCTTGGGCGTGGGAGCCCAAGGCTGTGTGAGTTTGTGCAGCGGCCATGTTCATTTCTCCGACCGCTCAAGTAAATTGATTCGCGATTCGTGAGTAAGCAACATGAACCGAATGAAGTTACCGTCAGTGACAAGTTGACGGGAAGAAACGTGAAGTTCAGGGTGTTCCTCCTCCCACCTCTTAACACCATGGAGAAAGGCGGCAACGTGGTTGCTGGATGAAAGAAAGAGTTCTCCCTTTCCTACTTGGACGTACGTCATGCTCCCCACAGTGATAGCCACAGAGGAACTAGTCCTGACCTTTTCGAGCTGAATGGCTTCGGCTTTTTGTTTTGCCTTTGCCAGCTGGGGTAAAAGCATACCTGCCAATATCGCGATGATCGCGATCACGACCAAGAGTTCAATCAGACTGAGCCCTGTTGTCCAAGACCGACGAGTCAGTTTAGTGTTCATGGGGTACTCCTTTCAGAATTGCGCCTCCGAAGCGCGGTAGGTGTTTTCTTTCCATAGGTTGCCAACAACAGTCCGATGATGGCAACAACAATCATGATCTCGACAAGGGTAAAGCCCGAAGTAGACAGGCGAAGACGATGGGAATTCAATTTCATAAAGAACTCTTCTTCCAGAAATGTTGCGCATACGATGGGCAGGGGTTGGTTTATTTCTATAATGCCAATAAATTATCAAAAGTCAAGGCCTGTTCCGCGAAGGCGGAACAGGCCTGATGTTTATTCGAACTCGGTTCTGCAAGGCGGTTTGTCGGCTTCAAAATATCCGACATTACCTACCTCCGGATTTCGGAGAAGTGTGCGAGTTAGCTTACGTCGCGTCTCTTCTTTAATCTGAAAACCTCGCCCTGTCATGAAGTCTGAAGTTACGAGACCACGAATGGCGATCGTTGGCTTATACGAACGCCCGTCACCTCGCACACCAGCGGTGTTTACACAGAGAAGCGCAACGACGAGTTGCGACATCTGCTGGTACTCTCCGCTTGCCTGCAAGATATAAGTGACATCACGATCAACAAGGCGCAATAGTGCAAGACGTTCCTCGGTCACTGGCGCTCCCACAATCCGAACAAAAAGTCCCGGACCAGGAAACGGCTGACGAGTGCAGATATCTGCAGGAAGTCCAAGTTCCTGCCCAAGTGCACGAACTTCATACTTGAACAATCCCCTGAACGGATGCACTTGGTCCAATCCATCAAACGTGAGACCGACATTGTGGTGAGACGCGATGTTCGCACCACCAGTCGCACCCGATTCAATAAAGTCGGGAGCCAAGCTTCCTTGCATGACAACAGATGCACCGTACCCACGAGCAAGAGTTTGAAACGCATCGCGATAGACAACCCTGAAACGCTTGCGCTTTTCTTCAGCATCTAGGGTGTCGGAAAGTGCCCTGACAAAAGGAGCGCTCGCCATTGAGTGGCGATCAAACACCCCAGCGCTCTTCGCGGTTTCAATGATTTGCAGAATCTCACCTTCGCGCAACTGGCCACCGTCAATGGTCACTGCACGCAAGCGGTTACCGAGAGACGGCGCCATGAGTGCAGTGAGCGTAGTCGAGTCCACGCCGCCACTAAACCCAATGATGGCATTCCGATCACCAATAACGTGAAGCGTTTCCTCTCGAATCTCGTCGGCAAGGTTGCGCGGATTCCAATCCTTCTCGCACCCCGCAATACGCAAAACGAAGTTCGAAAGAATAGTAGATCCGTGTTGCGTCTCATGAACCTCCGGATGGAATTGAACGCCCCACATCTTCCGCTCAGAAGACACCATCGCCATAACTCCGGCAGTAGTGGACGTCTCCGGCCATGCAATGCGCGTGAATCCAGGTGGTAGGTGCGTAACCACATCTCCATGACTTGCGTGAACTACAAGCCAATTTGCCAAGAGACCATCCAGCAACCCCTGATCAAAGTAATCATGGGTTAGATGTATCTCTGTCCTGCCATAATTCCCCTTTCCTGTACGAGAAATGACTTGCCCGCCCAATCGCTTTGCAAGCCACTGCATCCCGTAGCAAATCCCAAGAATTGGGATGTCTGCAGTGAGAATTACTTCCGGCGGAGCCGGAGGGTCAGGATCGTTCACCGAAGCATCAGAGCCCGAGAGGATGATTGCTTTCGGTGTGTTTGAACGGAGCCAATCATTGGCTCTCGCGGGCGGCAAAATTGCCGATCGAACTCCAAAGTCGCGTAATGAGCGATCAATGAGATCTGTGTACTGCGAACCGAGGTTGATGATAAGAACTTGCGGTGCTTTCATTGTCTGTCCTTTCTGTAGTTCACCCAACCCTATCACCACAAAAATGTGATTGCAACAACCACCCAATTTTTATAAAAAATAGGAAAAGCTCCCGAGGATTGCTCGGGAGCTTGATGTTGATATGGCTCATCGCTCGAGATGCTCCACTCTATTCGTGCGAGGTCGGTGGGTGACAAACGCTCCCGTTATGAATCCTCCTCCCACCACAATAAATTGCGTTGAAAGAACCTCGATATCTCTGTGTTGATGCTCCCAGAGAGACATCCCCACAAAGAATCCGTGCATCAGGTTGGTATTATTCTGATCGAAAGGACGAGGGGCATAAATGTACGATCGGTTGCCATAGGTCACCGAGATAGGACCATTGGTGAGTTGCAACAAGCTGGTCTTCTCATTTTTCTTTTGTTTCGCGAACACAACATTGCCAATTGCGATAAATCCCAAGAGTCCGACAATGGCAACAACAATCATGATCTCGACCAAGGTGAGACCCGAACGAGACCGACGAGTCAGTTTAGTGTTCATAAGAACTGTCCTTCCAGAAATGTTGCGCATACGATGCGCAGGGGTTGGTTTACAAACACACACTACAAGAAAAAACTAAAATGTCAACCGAGATATAGTTATCCTCTCTTTTTCTTCCATTCATCAATTTTGGCGTGATGGCCGGAGAGCAATATTTTTGGTACGCGATACTTTTTGCCTTTATGTATAAAAACTTCAGGTCGTGTATACACTTCTGAAGAGGAAACTCTTCGTTCTTCCACCGAGTCAAAATTTCCGAGCACTCCCTCAATCTGGCGCGCCACCGCATCCACCACAATCATCGCGGGCAATTCCCCACCGGTTAAAACATACGGGCCGACAGAAATCTCTTGTGCCTTAAAAATCTTCTTTACCCGCGTATCAATCCCCTCATAGCGACCACAAACAAGCACCACATGCTGTTTCTGATCAGCAATCTTTTTCGCTTGCATGTTAGTGAATTCTTTTCCTCCGGCAGAAAAAATTAGTACCAGTGTCTTCTTGTTTTTTGAATTCTGAATCGCCTTTTCGATCGCCTTCACAAATGCCGGAGCTTCAAGCACCATACCCGGACCTCCCCCATACGGACGGCGATCAACTCGCGCCCATTTGTCAGGGGTAAAATCTCGGGGATTATAAAACTTGACTGCAATGCTCTTTTCACGAATTGCGCGCGCAATAATAGACTCCCCTAAATAGGATTTAAACGCTTGCGGGAAGAGGGTTATGACGTGAAAAGTAATCATAGGGTTCAGGGTATAGGGTGATAGAAAAAAAGCAAGCCCTTCTTCTCTTACGATATATCGTAAGAGAAGAAAAGACAGAAACTCATTCAAGGAAAAAATCAAATAAAAGAGAGCCGCCCCCGACGAATCGGAGGCGGTTGAGCAAAAGGGTCTATTGGATTTTCAAATTCCCCTTCGGACTGCCTGAATTGGTAGGTCCAAAGACCGGAAGTGGAAGTGTTTCCTCCAACCCAAGAACGTGCTGCATGTTGAAGAGTCCTGGCTTTTGACCAACGACCCAATGCGCAGCACGAAGTGCACCATCGGCAAACGTTTCGCGACTCGTCGCTCGGTGTGTCAACTCAAGTCGTTCACCTTTCCCAAAAAAATGAACTGTATGATCGCCGATCACATCACCCCCACGAACGCTATGAATGCCAATTTCCGTCGGGGTGCGTTCATCCTGACCACGTACGCGGCCCAATCGTTGAACTAGCACGGTCCTATCAACTTCGTATCGGGCCTTCTCCAGAATTTCAGACAGAGCTCGGGCAGTCCCACTTGGCGTGTCCTTCTTAAACCGGTGATGCATTTCCACAATTTCAAGATCGAGGGAGGGACCGAGAATCTGCGTCGTTTTGCGTGTGAGCCAAAAGAGCACGTTTGCTCCCGGCGAGAAATTGGGAGACATAACCACAGGTTTCGAGCGAGAGTAGTTTTGAATCAGCTCTAGCTGTTCATCGGTTTGATCTGTCGTGCCAATGATCAGACATTTGTGGCAGTATTTAACGAGTCCTTGCAAAAGTGCCTTCAATGCATCGTGGCTACTGAAATCCACAATGACATCGACATTGGTCCTTAAGAAGGACCAATCCACATCGCGACGAATATCGAACGTGTAGTACGCATCAACCGAGTTGGTTTTGATGGCGCAGGCATTTCGCAATGCCTCGCCCATCCGCCCATAACCATGAACTGCAATTTTCATTGTCGTCCTGCTGTTTGAGGTTTCTATTCTCTAGACTCTAGATTATTCAATAATTATGTGTTGTCAACACAAAACACCCCGCTTTTAGGCGGGGTGTTTTGTTAAAAATCTTTAGAGTTGCAAATCTGCCATTGCTTCGTCAACCGTCTTCGTCGTTTTTTCAGGACGAGGAGCGGCGCCTTCCGGCTCATTGATCTTCAAGTTCACGCGAGCATTATTCTTCATGCCCACTACCCGAAGGAGAGTCCGAATTGACTTTGCGGTGTTGCCCATACGACCGATGACTTTGCCCATGTCGGCAGGATTGATGGAAAGCTTCAACAGCACTCCCATCTCGTCGACCGTCCGCTCGATTTTTACATCGTTTGGATTATCAACCAACGCTTTGACGACATATTCTAGAAACTGAACATCCGATTCGTTCATATCATTCTTTGAATCTTTTGGTAATTCTGCAGTTCGACCGAAAGGTTACTGCTTGTTGTAATGTACCACAAACAACAAAAGGGGTCAAAACCCCTCGTTGTGCATATAAAATTAAAGGTATTTAAGCGACTGGCGCTTCAACTGGCTTTGGAGCTTCTGGAGCTGCTTCTGCTGGTGCAGGGGTTGCTGCTACAGCAGCGACAGGTGTGCCTGCGACCGGAGCAGTTTCTTCTTTCTTAATCGGTTTCTTCTTTGGCAATACGTTTATTTTCTTTCCTTCGATGATTTTCTTTTCAATAAAAAAGTTGTGGAGCGTGCCAGTCAATTGAGCACCCATGGAGAGCCAGTGTTTAACGCGATCGGCTTTCACTTCTTTGACATTATTTACTGCATCGTATGATCCAAGCACTTCCAAGTATCTCCCGCTTTTGGTTGAGTTTTTTGAGTCAGTCAGGACAATACGAAAGGTAGGGACATTCGTCCGGCCGGTGCGTTGTAGTCGAATCTTTAACATAGATTGGCATACTAACAAACATACAGCCATGCGTCAACGGCCTTCGTATAGGGAAGAAAGTCCTTTGACATGGCTGTATTTGGTGATATCGTGGAAATGTAAACCGATTTCAGTTCGTTCTTTCAACCCTCAACCCAAAGGACTTACCTATGGTACACGGTATTGTTTTCCAACCCCTCGACTGTTTACTTACACTCTCGGGTGGTGAACCAACATCAGAGCCTATGCAGGCCACACAATTGCCTGTGGGAGCCACTATCTGGCGGCTATTTATCCCCGCCATGAAACTCCTCGTCCGATGGAACGGGAAATCGCTGGTATGTGAACCTGTCGAACAGTTACTGGTGCCAAATGAACAAATCATCTGGCAAGGATCCCTGCATCCTCAGCTTGTTACGGCAATTCACCACTGCTACGTCAAGCAAAACCTTGCGTTGAGGGAAGTTCTCCAACTCCAAACCGCAGTTGAGGAATTGTGCAAAGCCCAACAAGCAGCTCAATTCATGTGACTCCTTCGAACAGAAGAAACGCGCTCGCCCCGAGAACCCTCGGGGCGATTCCTTTTATGAAAAATTATTTCGCCACCTTCACTGCCTCTTCAAATTGAATAGAAAGTAATTTTGATACTCCATCTTGCCCCATAGTAACCCCATACAGAACACCGGCACGGGACATGGTCTCGCGGTTGTGTGTAATCAGCACTAGCTGGGAATATTGTGAAAGATTCTGCACCATATCACCGTACTTTCTTGAGTTTGCCTCATCAAGCGCCGCATCGGTCTCATCAAGCACGATAAACGGAGGCGGGTTTACTTGTGAAATCGCAAAGAGAAGCGCAATCGAGGTAAGCGCGCGCTCGCCGCCGGACAGCATCTCAAGGCTTTTCACCTTCTTGTGCGGCAAGTTCACGCTGATTATAATTCCCTCCTCTACTTCTTCCTCTTCACTTGTTCCTTCTTCAGGAATCTCGCCAGAAAGTAAGATTTCTTCTTCAGATCGGCGAGATTTTTCTGGCTTGACCACCGAAAGTGAGGCCTGTCCGCCGCCGAACATCATTTTGAAAAACGCTTCAAACTGAGTATTGATATGGTGCACACCTTCTTTAAATTCAACGTCCAGTTTTTCGGTCAACTCTTTTATCAATTGATCAAGCGAAACGGCAGATGTTTCCAAATCAGTAATTTCACGCTCCAAAAACGCATCGCGGTCAGTTGCTTCCTGATATTCTTTCACCACATCATCTCCTGTTGACCCACCCAGCTCTTCAAGACGGATCTTGAGCTTCTCAAGTGTGCGGCGGCGCTCGTGCTGAACCGTCCTTTCTTCAGCCTGCAAAGCGCTTGTATCCGCCGCCTCTGCACGACGCAATGTCTCGGGGCCAACGAGCGCCGCCGCCTCGCGCCGTTCGCGCTCATATTCGTCCGCCTCGATTTTGAGCGAATCTTCTCGACTCTTTAGCAAATTCAAATTTCCCCGCACTTCATTCTGCGCCGCCATAATCTTGAATATCTCTCGTTCGGCATCGCGGCTCTCATCTTTCTCTTTCTCAATGCCGGCGCGCAGCGTTTCATACCGCTCTTGCGCTGATTTTTCTTCTTCTGCGCAAGCATTTACCTGTATTTCTATATCTTTTTTCTGCCCCAGCAATCGAGTAATTTCTTCTTCTGCTTCTAGAAGTGCGCTCGAATCAGCAGTGGTCTCAAATCGTTTGATGAAGTTCTGAAACACTTTCCTGATTTCCGAAAGCATATTCCTGATCACTCCAATATCATTTATTCGATCTGCTTCGACAACACGCTGCGCAATTTCATCAGAGAGTTTCCGGACTTCCGGCAAAGAAACGGTCTTATGTTCATCGGTGTGGGCAACTTCGCGCAATTTCTTGAGCCGTTTTTCTTCTGCAGAGAGTTCTCCCTCAAGACGGCCTTGATCGTGAACAAGAGTGTCGCGTCGCGCTCGCACTTCTCGGATTTCTTTTTCTGACGCAAGCAATTGTTTACTCTTCTCATCCTGTCCCTCGGATTTTTCAAGCGCGCGGCGAGCATGTGCCAGCTCTTTTTCAAGCGCCGCTAATTTCTCTTTTGGTTCATATGTTTCCTGCGCAAACGTGTCGCGCGCATGCGCCAAGTAAAATTGCTCTCGTTCCAAATACGCTTCATATAGAGTTATAAGTTCTCGTTTTAGTTCCTTCGCTTTCTCTATTTTCTCCACCTGCTTTTTAAGAAAACGAAGGTGTGGAGCGAGCTCACGACGCAATGATTCCACTTGCGATATATTCTCACGGGTCCGCTCAAGTTTACGCTCGCTTTCGTGTCGTTTGTATTGATAGATTTTTAAACCAAGCGCATCCTCAATCATCAAACGGCGCTCTTTAAGATTTGCATTCAAAATCCTATCCGCTTCCCCCTGCGAAATAATATGGTGCCCAGTCGGCCCCATATGCGCCTGCGCCAAGAGTTCTACCACATCCTTCAGACGCACTTGGCTTCCGTTAATCAAATATTCGTTGGCATTGTCTCGATGCACCACGCGCTCAATTGAAACCTCGTCAAAATCAATATTCAAAAGACGTTTGCCATTTATCGGTGCATTATCAAGCACCATTTTTACCGATCCGCGATTCTGTCGTCCGATAGTCTTTGATCCATTGAAAATAAGATCCTCACCGCGCTTGCCGCGTAGAGACTTGATGGATTGTTCACCGAGGACAAACCGAAATGATTCAGCTACGTTTGATTTGCCGGAACCATTCGGCCCCACAATGGAAGTAATCGGCGTCGTAAAATCTAATGCCGTCTTTTTGGCAAACGATTTAAAACCAGAAAGTTCTAGAGATTTCAGGTACATACGATAAAGTTGAAGGTTATATCAAAAAGACAAGGTTAGTTAATTGTAACAAGAATCTAAGGGATAAAAAAGTCGCCCTCCCGAAAATTCGAGAGGGCAAAACGAAAAATGCATCTCAGCCCGTATGGACAGGGAAAAGAGGAGAGCGATCTAATCTCCTTCTTCGTGTTTGTGGTGTGTCCGGCTCCACTACCCGAAACTCAATGACCTGTGTCGGTGCAATTAACGCCCGAAACTCCATACAGGGTAGGAGTCTGTGTGTATTCAGCTTTTGTTTCCGAAACAAAGAAAGACGGATATCGAGTACATCTTTCCTTTCAGCCTCCAAAGAAACACGTACCTGTAGGCGAGTGATAGAGGGCCAAACACCCATCAACCGATTTGCGGCGTCACAGTCAAGTGCGAACCAAGACTTCTTTTCCCTCTTTAACACCTCAAAATCAATACAAACATCATGCTCAACGTACACACCATGCCCGACTTCTCCGAGCACCGACAACATTCTTGGTAAAGCGAAGAGGTCATACAGAAGCTCTGTGTGCTTCTTAAAGAGAGGAGACTTTTGATCTTGGCTTGCTCGACGTACTTCACTCGACACAAGCATGGTTAGCTTTTTGATCATACTTTGATCCTTTCGGATGGGGCGTATTATGGCCCATTGGTTTGTGACGGAATTGCACCGTCGTGCCTTCTCGCAGATTATCATGTACCAAAGAAAAATCCAGTGACTGCTCACTGGATTTTTCTTCTCGAAATTCTATATTCTAAATTCCAACTTCAATTTTTTACTCCCACCCTTTCGCCTTCAGCCCCGCCCGTGCTGCAGACTGTTCAGCATCTTGTTTTGATTTTCCGCTTCCCTCTGCAACTTTGGTGGTATTGAGATACACACCTACTACAAATTCTTTGTCATGATCCGGTCCTTCTTCGCGCACTGTCTTATAGAGCGGCGTCACTCCCACAATCTCCTGCGCTTTTTCTTGAAACAAACTTTTTGAATCGGTCCAGAGTCCTTTTGCCACAATCTCATCTAATAGATGGAAACTGCTTTTTGCTACAAAATCTCGAACAACTGCATAACCCTGATCAATAAAAATCGCCCCCACCACTGCTTCAAACGTATTGGCGAGTATGTAACGGCGAGCACGTCCGGTGTCTTTTGCCTCGCCATGCGATAACAAAAGAAAATCATTCATGCCAAGAGCGCTTGCTACTTCAGACAAAGTATCGGCATTCACCAAAGATGCACGCAAAGAGGTCATATCCCCTTCAGTGTAGGCAGGATATTTTTCAAATAAATGTTCAGTCACAATCAACTCGAGTACCGCATCACCAAGAAACTCGAGCCGCTCATTGTGCTTGAGTGCCGAGTGCTTATGTTCATTTAAATACGAACGATGAGTAAACGCCTGTTGGAGCAGGTGTATGTCTTTGAACACAACGCTAATGCGCTGCTCGAATTCTTTGAAATTTTTCATGATTCAAGAGATTTCTCGAACTATGAAGTATGAATCATGAATCAAGGTAACACCCTCATTCATTATTCATAATCCCTAATTGAGCCTTTTAATAGGTGCTTTCTTGGCCACTTTCTTCTTTCTGGCCAAGAGTATAGTAACTGCTTTTGTGACAATTGGCAACATGTCCTCGTAAAAGTTCAAATCAACGATATCGGCGAGCTTAAACCAGCGCGCGTCATCAAGTCCGCCCTTCTGTTCAAGGTGTATATCTTCGAATTTGGATTCCACCAGAAAATAATTGACATGTTTGAGCAATTTCCCCTTTTCCGGATGATTCGCACGGTATTTATTCTCTCCCAATTGCTCAACAATCTTGAGGTGTTTAAGCCCAAGCTCTTGAGTCAATTCACGCAAAGTTCCTGCCTCCATGTCCTCGTTTTCCTCCACCCCACCTTTTGAAAGCGTCCAGTGCCCGAACACATCATGCACGAGTGCGACATATATTTCATTTTCATGTTCGGCAAATACAATCGCCCCGCCAAGGCGCTGAAGGGTGACCACTTCTTTTTTGCGTTTAGACTCCTCGTCTTTCCCCGGTTCGCCCAGTTCTTTGTAGACACTGCCCAATACTCCGTTTACAAATTTACCGCTGTTTTCGCCGCCGAAGGTTTTTGCAAGTTCGATCGCTTCATTGATCGCCACCTTCGCCGGCACTTCTTTGCGATCGGAAAATAAAAGTTCCGCAAGTCCTATGCGCAAGACATTGCGGTCTATCGTTGATATTTTATCCAGCGGCCAGTCAGGCGCAGCTTTCTCTATAATGGCATCCAAATTCACGCGTTTACCCAAGATGGTTTTGAGCAATCCTTCAATAAATTCAGTATCTCCGATACTCGGAGCAAATTCATTGATATTGCGCGCAACAATAGCATCAATATCCGTGCTCTTTAATTTGCGCGTATCCCACTCAAACAAAGTTTGAAGGACTATTGAACGTGAAAGGTGCCGGTTTGCCATTTTCCCTACTAGTATACAAAAAAGGGCTGGTATATACCAGTCTCCCTACAGTGGATAAACAAGCCTATGTTAAAGGCCTTTACTGCTTCGCCGCAGTCTCCTTTTTTTGTTTTTTCTTCTGCACACGTTCTGCAGCTTTTGCCAAATCAACCACTACTCGCCCCCGATATTTCCCACACGCAGAACATACACGATGGCGAAGGTGGAGTGCTCCGCAAGATGCGCAAGTCGAAAAACGCATTTCATTTAGTGCGTGATGTGAGCGGCGGTTGCCGGTATGACCTCTCGTTGATCGCATTCGTACTACCATAGAAAATGCAGTATACAGGATCAACCCTTATTTGTAAATATTAAGCTTAAACACGGCGGTCAGAAAACTTCGGCGATGTATTTTGGACAATCCGTGTTTCTTGATAGCCCGATAATGGGCTGCGGTGCCATATCCGACATGCTGATCAAACCCATAACGCGGGAAAACCCCTGCATAATGACGCATCCATCGGTCACGGGAAACTTTTGCAATAATAGACGCGAGCGCGATGACGGGGATCTTCTCATCCCCACGGATTATGGTTTTTTGGTTTCTAAACTTTTTGGGAGCATACAAACTTCCATCAAGTAAGATGTGTGAGGTGCGTGAATCAAGTTTAAGCAAACGCAAGGATCGGGAAAGTGCCGCGCGCAAAGCGCTCACAATCCCCCGCTGGTCAATAAAATCCGCACTCGAAGATGCGACATGATAATCAATAAGTCCAGCTTTGCGCGCGGCGCGCGCACGTCTATACCATTCCTCTCGCCTCAAAGAAGAAAGCGCTTTTGAATTTTTGATACCTTTGAAAAATCCCTTCGGAAGCTTTCTCTTTATAACCACCGCGCACACGCTCACGGGTCCTGCAAGCGGCCCGCGACCCACCTCATCAATACCAACGGTAAGAAGATTCATATGCACGAATCGCTACCAACCACACCCTCCAGGAGTACATACCTCCCAACCCCACGTTGATCGATTGAGATCGTAAAACGGATCACTTGAACCCCACGTAGTCCCTTCCATGGAACAATGCGATAACAAGTCATAATCGGTGCCGTTGGATCTATAGAGGTATGCGGACTTCCACCCCCAGCCCTGACAAAGCGTTGCGGAAAATCCTCCCTTTGGATCGCGCGGCAGTGAACTCAAATACACTGGGGAAAGATTCGGAATCCACGCGCCACTGTTGTAATCCCCGATATCTCCTTGTTCAGAGGAATACCACGCATCGCCAGTGGAAGGATATGCTCCGTTTTGATCACGATACAACTCAAGAGAAACTTGTAATTGCTTCAGGGTTTGGCGTCGTTCATTGTCGCGAGCGTGCGCTGCTCCTTGCCGCACAGAAACCATGCTGATAGATGCAAACATAGAGATAATCGAAACGACAATCAAGAGCTCGATGAGCGTAAAGCCCGATGTTTCTCCCGAATGGATAGACGTGGATGACTTGAATATCTTCATAATATGTTATGGCTGACAGACGGGAAACGTATTTGTCTGACCATCATAATTGCTTGCATACCTCTGTATCAAGTTATCATCAGAGGAATCGACAATGCCACTTCCATCCACATCAGCGCGCCGCCTCTGTTCTTCAGTTAAATCTGAATTCACTGTGCCTAAATTGATAATTCCTCTGATAAGCTGTGCATCCTTATTGGTAGTTAGTCCATCATTATCTACATCCCCCATAGAGTCGCACGGCGGCTGTCTCAAACTGCAAGCAGGAAGAACGTTGGAGATATTAAGCAATACTCGTTGAATCAAAGCCAAGTCAAGTGAGGATGCGGTACCACTGAAATTAACATCTGCACGGCGATCTTGTTCTGCAGTAAAGGTGATACTTCCAAGAATCCTACGTTGGATAGTTCGCAAATCTTTTGTGGTCATTAACCCATCGCTATCGACATCTCCCATAGAATCGCATAATGGGGGACGAAAATTGCAAGCAGGAAATGTATTAGTAGTACTTGTTCCATCCAAAAAGCTGTTGAACAGAGCTGTGTCTCGACTATCTAGTATTTCATCTCCATCAACGTCAGCTCTTCGTTGTTGTTCCGACGTCAAGTTGTTGTAGTTAGTGAGACGATCATCTTCGCTCACCCACCCATCATTGTTGACATCTCCATAGGAATCGCAGGGAGGAGCTTTAGCTCCGGGAGGAGGTCTTTGTCCTCTGTTGGAGATTTGGGTC
>Ga0154954_107_pt3 | contig 92761 bp, 104 predicted proteins | sample RifCSPhighO2_01_FD_105922 | JGI IMG/M metagenome (GOLD analysis project Ga0154954, IMG submission 105922) | Candidatus Taylorbacteria bacterium RIFCSPHIGHO2_01_FULL_46_22b
TCGGTCAGAAAAAGCCTATGAGAACCTCACACCTTGTCGTTTCAGTTCTCTGGTGCGCGGTCTTCGCCACGTTTGGCGATGAACCGGTTGGACAGTCGCTTGTCACCAATGTAGTACAGGCGGCAGTGGCAGGAACAAACACATCAGTTGCGAGTACCAACTCCACTGACGTGACACGGGAGGTGTCGGTGATTTCTACGAGAGCAGAACGACCATCTCTTGATGGTTTTTGGAGGAATACCTCTGCAGAGAGGATCTTCTCACCCGATCGGAGAAGTGTTCGAGATCAATTTAGGTTCTTTCCGGAGACCGAGTTCATGAAGGGGAGGGTTTTTCTCGGATTGAACGACTTCTATTCGGTTTCTGCAGTTGGGCGTGATAACAGCCCGTCACGAACGATTGTCGCAGGGTTTTCGTGGAAGTGGGGAAGATGATTTTGTTTCGATCTGCGGGCGACTTTCGTCGCCCGCTCTCTTTATATCCAAATTGAAAAATGAAGCGCCACATAGTAGTATGATGCAATCATTGTTTATTGATAAGCCAATGTAGCTCAGATAGTAGAGCAACCCCATGGTAAGGGGTAGGTCGCCAGTGCAATTCTGGCCATTGGCTCCAACACCCGACTTTTGTCGGAAATGCCAATCGTCTCGTGGGCGTGCCGAAGGCACGCCCACTGGTTTTCCCCCGCAGAATTCAGAATTTTTGGCGCGCTTGCGCGTACTAATTTGTTTTGGAGGAGAAGGTTCGAGCCAAAGATTTCTTTGGCAGCAACCTTTTTAGCAAAAAGGTTGCTATCCAATGCAATTTTTTCCATATTTCCCGCGTCCTTGATCCACTTTTCCATCGGTTCGAGCCAATGTTTCTGCTTTTGTTGATTACGAGATATCTCCTCCTCCAGCGACTTTTTCTCGGATAACAATTTAGACTTTTCAGCACGATATACTTCCTTGTCTATGTCTTGGTCTAAATAGCCGTCTAAAAGTCGCTGGAGCTTCACCACGATGTCTTGTATCCTTTTCTCGTTCTCTGATACCAAAGCAGAAACAGACTGGGCGGATTCCACTTTATCTTTTCCAAGTCTTGTATTCAAATAGTCCGCCCAATTTTGTGGCAAAGAAACTTTTTGAAGAAGTGATGAGATTTGCGCGTCCAAAGATTCTTGGCGAATACAGGGTTCAGGACATTTTTGAGTTTTTGATTTCTTGGTGCAGTGATAATAAGTGTAAAAATGTTCCGTACCATTTAGCTGGGTCTTCACCCTGTATTCGCCAGTGATTTGCATACCACATGACGCGCACGAAAGGAGTCCGCAATATGCTTGTGGTTCGTTTTTCTGTTTATGACGCGGACGACTTCTTCTTTTCATCACTTCTTGCACTTGGTCCCAAAGTTTCTTTGCCACAATTCCCTCGTACTTACCTTCGTATATTTCGCTGTTATATCTAAAATGTCCGTAGTAGAACGGATTGGAAAGGATAAAGGTAGCGCGGGAGATGTGGATTCTCTTTCCATTTTTTGCAAAAAGATTATTTTGCGCCAAAAACATACCGATAGTATCAAGCGTTTGATTACCCTCTGAATACATTTCAAACGCTTTACGAATCACAGGCGCGGACTTTTTATCTATGTTAATAGTTTTAGTGCGAGAATCATTTATGTAACCAATCGGAGTTAGTCCAGGATATTCTCCGCGCCTGACTTTTTGGCGCATACCTCTTTTTGTATTTTCGGAAAGAGAATCCACATAGTATTTGCTTTGCCCGAAAGCCATGTTGAGCATAAATTTTCCCTGCGAAGTGCTATCGCACCAAAAAGTTGGAAACTTTAAGCTCGCAAGTTTCTCTGTGTCGAGGAGATATATTACTCGTCCACCATCAACAGAATTGCGAGCGAGACGATCCGGATGCCAAGCGAGAATATTTCCGCCGAGTTTTTCAATATCATCTAACATTCTATTAAACATCGGACGACCTGGAATTTTCGCGGATTGTTTTTCTATAAACTCGGCGGAGATTTCAATATTCTCTCGCTTGGCATAGTCTCGCAATTCTTGGAGTTGTGCTTCAATCGAAAGAACCTGCCTGTCCTCGACATCAGTTGACTTGCGAGCATACAAAAAGAATTTTTGATTCATATATTTTTTGTAAAGCAGAAATGGCTATTCAGTGTTGAAACCTTAACGCTAGTTAAGATAGCTGAATAGCCATTTCTGCTAACTAGCTAATAATTGGTTTCAACAAAGTAAGTATAGCAAAAAATATTTCTATAACGAAAATTCTTTTTGCTGGGCAAAGCAAATATTTAGGAAAAATTGCATTGGATTTCGAACCTTCTCCTCCAAAACAAATTAGTACGCGCAAGCGCGCCAAAAATTCTCAATTTCGCTGGGGAAAACCCGTGGGCGTGCCTCAGGCACGCCCACGAGACGATTGGCATTTCCGACAAAAGTCGGGTGTTGGAGTGTTTATACGATTCCGCTCGAACCTACTTTATCAAAAATTCGTGAAGATTCCTAATTGCATGCCCCGCGCGTGTGGTAGCTTGAAACCTAATCGTACGCTCCGATTTAACCGAAGTTTTAAACTATTTCCTTAATCTTACCCGCCCGCCGAAAGCGGGGGCGGTGGACGGGCAAAGGTTAATTAAATCAACTTCTGTTTTGCAGGGGGGGTGCTATACTATACCTATATGGACCTCAAGGAATTCCACTGTCAAAAGTGCGGAAAGCTCCTCTGTAAAGGTAGGTTGACCTGCAAGGACGACCTCTTGGAAGTCAAGTGCCGAGGTTGTCAGAAGATATGCTTTTTTTCTGGGCCGGATGCTGATATAATAAAGAAACGAAGCGTGCTCATAAAGCAGGGATTGATTCCTGATTCTGAAAAAGACTGATGCACATTTATCATATCAATAGCAGAGGCTCTGGAAGCCTATTTCAAAAACAATGAGCTTATTATTTTATAAAAAATCAAAACAGACTGAATACAGGAAAGATAGAATATTTTTTGCGGCAGGGGTGACTTTATTTATAGTCATCGGGTTATTTTCAGTTTTAGAGCCAAGCATCGCTCGCGCTTCCTCAACAAGCGGTACGATTGACTCCACGAACCGTTACGCCTGGACCGAAAACGCTGGTTGGTTGGATTTTGGTGGAAGTCTTGGCGCGGTAACAATCACCGACTCGGCGCTTACCGGCTACGCTTTCGGCGAAAATATCGGCTGGGTGTCGCTCAATTGTTCTAACGACAATTCTTGTGCGACTGTTGATTACAAAGTTTCAAATGACGGCAACGGCACGCTTTCCGGTTACGCCTATGGCGAGAATGTCGGTTGGATAAGATTTGACCCTGCAAATGGTGGAGTCTCCATCAATTCTTCGGGCGAGTTTACTGGTTACGCCTATGGCGAGAATGTCGGTTGGATTGTTTTCAATTGTTCTACGACGAGTTCTTGCGGAACCGTTGATTATAAAGTTTCTACCGATTACCGACCACAAAATTCTCGTCCGGCCTGCAACAACTCGCTTGATGACGACAGCGACGGCAAAACTGATTATCCCACTGATCCGGGCTGTACCTCTGCGGACGATACAAGCGAAACAGATGCCGTTTTAGGTAATGGCGCGCCGGGTGCCGGCGGGGGAGGCAGTCCGTCATTTTCTGGCGTTTCCGTCCCTTCTTCCGGCGGAGTCGCCGCTGTTGGTTCTGTTGTCCCAGTAACCCCTATTTTGGAAAAAGTTGGAGAAGCTATAAGCGCACTTATCCCCTCATTTTTCAAGCCCGCTCCAAAAGCAGAAATGCCGGTGGCCGAATTACCGCTTGAACAAACCCTATCAAAAACTACTCCGCTAGCTTTTAGCAATACACTGGACTTGATTTCTGCCTCCACGGTCGGTCGTTTCGTCCTTGCGCCGCTCCCGAGCGAAATAACAGCTTTGACCAAAAAATTTCCCGAACTTGGAAAAACACTCACTAAACTCGGTATAACGAAAATAAGCGACCTTGATAAGCTAAAAGATACAAAGTTTGTCTTACCAGGCCTAAGCGAGAATGTCGGCGTCAAAGACCTAAGCGGTCTGTCACTTCTCGATATGACCCTTAAACAAAAACAGGCTTTTCCTTCGGAAATTGTTTTCGCCAAAACGGGTGACCTCATAGACTACAACATCCATTTATCTATGACTGACGCCGGCAATCCCGAACAAGTGATAAACACTATCGCCGGAAAAACACTGGATTTGATCGTCAAACCAGACAAGCCGGCCAAAAATGTCAAAGGTTATCTAGTTGTGAAGAATATAGAAAGACAGCTTGGCCGAACAAATGTTCCGCAGACTTCTCTCATGGCGGCGCCGATCATGGCCGTGCTAGGGACATCGCTTTCCGCGAGCGAAAACGTCAAAATCGAGGAGAAAATGGTTTTGGATAAATTTGAATACGAAGATGAAAATGGCGACGGTATTTACACTACCTCTATCCAAGCTCCTCTGGTTCACGGCGAATACGAAGTCATCTCAATTATTGAATATAAAAACTCGGCGTATGGAAAAAAAGAGCTCCGCTTGACGGCAGTTGTCGATCCTGAAGGTTATATTTACGAAAAGAACGGCAACAAAGAAACACGCATTCCTGACGCAAAAGTTTCTCTGATGTGGAAAAATCCAAAGACCGAAAAATTTGAACTCTGGCCTGCCAAAACCTACCAACAAGTCAATCCTCAAAAGACCGACAAGAGTGGCACCTACTCATTCCTAGTTCCAGAAGGAACATACAAACTCACTGTTTCTGCGTCCGGCTACAATGATTTTTCGGGCCAAGAATTTGATGTCAATGAGGGGCGGGGAGTGCATGAGAATATCTCGCTTCAACCAAAAAATTGGTTTCGCCGTTTACTTAACGCATTATTTTAAATTAAAAATTAAAAACAAACAATAAAATGCCAAATAATAAAAAAACCAGATTGATTTTAATAATCGCTTTCGGAGCCCTGCTTATCGTGGCCGTTTATTTTATACTCAAAACATATTCCTTATCAAAAGCCCTATCAATAGCCAAAACCGACATCGCTTCTGTCCAAAAAAACGACAAGGTTATCGATTTCACTCGGGTTTTCATCGAAAAAGTGCTGAACGCCGATAGGGAAGTGGATTTTAACACTCGGCTACAACTCGAAAACGATGTCAGAAATCTGAAAGACGACGAAATCCTCGCTGGCTGGCAGAAATTCACCGAGAGCAAAACAAATACTGAAGCGGCCGATAACGTGAAAGAATTGCTCAAAATTTTAATAATGAAGGCCAGTTGATCCTTTATCAATAACCCCACATTTAATATGAACAAAAAAATCAAAAATATAAAAATCAAGACAGTCCTTCGTGAGACGGCAATCATTGCGCTATCACTCCTCGCCGTTCTTTCGGTCGCCACGACCGCTCATGCTGGTTCGCTCACTCCGTCCGCTTCGCCGACCGCCCAAAGCTACACATTTTCCGATATTTTGGCTCGGCTCGTCGCTAACACCTCCGCTACTGCCGGCAACCATTCTCTAAACGCCACCACTACTCCTCAAGCTACTTTTCCGACTCTCACGCAACTTTATAACGCCATTCCGACTATTTACGCGGGCGACTTTCTAGCCAGTTCCACCTATTTCGGTGTGACAGGTTCTGTAGCCGTCAAAACCGGTAACACAGCCGTCGCTTCGTCTTCAGCGCAGAGCACGTCGCTTATTTTCACCATTCCAACGGGATACTATAGCGGAGCCGACTCTGTCACAGTCTCCACTACCTCGGCGAGTTTTATTGCCGCCAACATTGCAAATGGCACCTACCTCTTTGGTATCACGGGAACGCTCACCGGCTATGCCTATGGAGGCAACAGTATCGACCAAGTGCTCACAACAGCGACTGGGACACCAGGAAACTATAATCCGAGCAACCTCATTGCGAGTAATGTGAAGAGCGGTATTACATTCGGCACAAGCACCACCGGCTCGCTTCTTCCGTCCGGCGGCACCGCTTCTCCTTCAGATGTGACTTCCGGAAAAACATTTTTTGGCTCTTCCCAAACTGATTGGAATCTGCAAACAGGCACAGCTTCGATTATCGACTACTCTTTGTGGAATCTTCAGACCATAGACGACTGGCTTTGTTCTGGTGCGACCAGTTGTACCTCTCCGACAAGAACAGAATATACCGCTGAGGAAGGAACATGGTCTAATGTATCAGGTTCGCCATTTAACGCCGGTTTCGCGACCTCATCCACCCCTCTTAATTATTTTCCAGTAGGCGCCCAGGTGTATCTTATGAGTGGCGTTGTCAAGCAGGATAACAGAACAGGCCTGTGGTGGTCTGACGCCGCTTCTACCGGCGCGGTTACTGCCGTCGCGACATCCACAACCAACATTTTCACTTTGACGGGTTCGGCCGGAGTAGGCGACGGCACGAGACCTTGGGATACGGCGACGACCACAGTAACAAACGGCAATTCTATAAATTTCTGTAATGCCTTGAATGACATAAGTTTTGGGGGTCACACCGACTGGTATCTCCCGACCCAAAAACAGCTAATGCAAGCATATATCAACGGTTCTGCCAACAATCTGCCTAATCCAGGCTTCAACTTCTGGTCGTCTACCGAGCTCTATAATAATACGGCTTACGCATGGACCGTCTACTTGGGCTTCGGCACCACTAACCCTAACACCAAGGCTCTCAGCAACTACGTTCGGTGTGTCCGTTAAGGCAAGGTTATTTGGTCATTTGGGCATTTGGATGATTTGAGTTCGAAAAATTTTTACAATTAAACACAACATGTCATTACAACAAAACAATCAGGATTTGCCGAGAGAGAGAGAGAGAGAGAGAGAGAGGTTAAAACCTCACAAGAAATTTTCTCGTACAAAAATCTTTTGAAGTGCTATTATGAGTGCCGAAGGAAGAAAAGATATACCATCAACGCCTTAAAATTTGAGTTGAATTTTGAGACCGAGCTTCTGAAATTACAAAAAGAGTTGACTGACCATACATACAAGCCCGGCCAGTCAATATGTTTTGTGGTGACTAAGCCCAAACCCCGTGAGATTTTTGCGGCTGATTTTAGGGATAGGATTGTCCACCACGTTCTCGTAGGTTATCTGGAGCCGATATTTGAAAAGAAATTTATAGATCAGTCCTATGCTTGCCGAAAAGGGAAGGGCGCTCATAAAACTATAGAGGACTTGAGGCGTTATATCAGAAAAGTTACAAAAGGGGGAATGGAAGAGGCGTGGTATCTACAGGTTGACATCCAAAGTTTCTTTGTCAGTCTCAATAAACATATTTTGTTTGAACAGATAAAAAGGCAAATAAAAAATCCTGAAATATTATGGCTAGCGGAAACTATCATTTTCTATAATCCCACTCGCAATTATTACCGAAAAAGCCAAATGTCGCTTTTTAATTTGATTCCTGATCACAAGTCGCTTTTTAAGGTCGCACCGGATCAAGGATTGCCTATAGGTAATCTAACCAGTCAATTTTTCGCTAACGTCTACCTCAACGAGCTGGACCAGTTCATAAAGCACATCTTGAAAGCTGAGCATTATCTGCGATATGTGGATGATTTTGTCTTGCTTTCAAAAGATAAGGAACAACTTATCGGATGGCGCGAGAAAATCGATGATTTTCTGAAAAACAGATTGAGTTTAAAACTACATCCAAAAAAACAAATCCTACAGACGGTTGATAAGGGTATTGATTTTGTAGGATTTGTCGTCAATCCAAGTCATGTCCTGATTCGTCAGAGGGTTGTCAGGAGTTTGAAGGAGAGGTTATGGAGGTCCAATCAAAGCACGAAAGTCATTTCCGAAGATGAAATGGAAAAAACGATGTCAGTAGTCAATTCGTATTACGGTCAATTCAGTCATGGAAAGACTTGGAGTCTGCGTTCAAAATTGTGGCGTAAGGATTTCGGAAAACTGTGTGATTTCCTTGAGCTGGTCGATGCCAATTTTAGCCATTTTAATATCAAGGAATGTGTGCGGCTCCGCCAGAGAATCTAGAATTCTTGGATTTTGTGGCGGGGCCGGAGCTTGCGAGCTTGATCTTTATGGATCGCTTGCAGGGAGAGCATAAAATTTATTGCGGTCCTGTTCAGTCGCCGTTAAAGGCGACTATAAATCCAAATAGTTTGTACTTTGCCAAGGCAAAGATCGAGCTATCATCACCCAAGTAACGGGACAATCTGCCTAATCCAGGCAACAACTTCTGGTCGTCTACCGAGAACTATAATAATACGGCTAACGCATGGAACGTAAACTTGAACAACGGCAACACTAACAATAACACCAAGACTAACAGCAACTACGTTCGGTGTGTCCGTTAAGGAAATGGATTTTATGCTTATGCCCCGTCGCCTGCTTCTAAATATTTATGGCTCAATATTCACATTTACCGATTTTTATTAAGACTTATGAATTCATCAAACTTGTTTATAGAATTATCCAGCAGTTTCGCAGGGAATATAAACATACACTTGGCGCGGAATTGCAGGCAATCATCTGGCAGGTTTTGGATGAAATCATCGTTGCAAATTCTTTGCCGATCAGGGAGCGAGCTCAAAGTATTGATAAAATAAGCTGGCTTTTTGATAAATTTAAAATCAGGTTTCGTTTCGCCTTTGAGCTTGGTCTCGTCAATGCCCATAAATTTGGCGTCGCTCAAAAGGAGATTGAAGAAATCGGCAGAATGATTGGTGGGTGGCGAAAATGGGTGGGGAAGTAATAAGGATTATTTACGCGATTCTTTATGTTTTTCGTTGCTGTTTTTCGCCTCAGGTATTTCCACTGGGGCGTCCGTGACTAAAGGACGAGCGCCGACACTATCTTGCAATGTAGAAGTTTAGTAGCGAAAGCGATACCACAGAGGATATATTGAAAGTGAGGAGTGGGGTTGTGCGAGGGCGGACTCCGAAGGCACGAGGAGGAGCCCGAAGCTGGGGAGAGGATTCCTTCCTCTCCCCAAATAGGTGTCCTGCCCGTAGCGAAGCGAAGGAAAGCAGGAATCCTAGGCATCTAGGCGCTCGTAGCCCTAGCGGAAATACCTGAGGCGAATGCCGAGGGGGCTCCCCTTTAGTTGTGGACGAACAAATGTGGGGGGAATGCACGAAACCTTTTTTGTTTTTTTAAGATCCCCAGCAAAACAGAAGTTGATTTAATTACCCTTACCCGCCCGCCGCCCCGCTTCGGCGGGCGGACAAGATAAGGAAATAGTTAAAAACTTTGGCCAAATCGGGGCGTACGATTAAGTTTCAAGCCACCACACGCGCGGGGCATGCAATTAGGAATCTTCACGAATTTTTGATAAAGTAGGTTCGAGCGGAATCGTATAAACACTCCCGCATGTTGCGGTTTGGGGAGTGAGTTTAGTGTGCCAGCGTAGCTCAGTTGGTAGAGCACCGCTTTCGTAAAGCGGGGGTCGTCGGTTCAATCCCGACCGCTGGCTTTGGATAAGAGAAGGATAGTTACACATGCCGCGCAGGCGGCATGTGTAAGGGATTGAACGCCGTAGCGATGCCGAGCCGAGAGGTGCGGATAATCCCGACCGCTGTCGCCAGTTTTTTGAGGACTTGCGTTTTGTATTAGGGGAGCTAGAATTATTATTGAGTTGCCTCGTCCCCTCCTCCCTCAAGGTGACTCACAAGCCTGCGCGAGTAGGCCCTACGACGGTCGCTGGAGGCCTCCTCCCCTAGCGACCGTTTTTTCTTTGTCGAAAATGTTTTTTCATGTTATCAAGAGTAGGTGGCTACTGAACAACAAAAACAACGAATTGTTGAAATTGAACAGGAGATGCAATCTTCTGATTTTTGGACTAACAAAGAACACGCGCAGAAGTTGATCAAAGAGCATCAGACACTGAAGGCCGAAGCGGAAGGGGGGAGCGTGTATGACCGTGGAGATGCCATCATGACGATATTTTCCGGTGCGGGAGGCGATGACGCGGAAGATTTTTCAGCGATGCTGATTCGTATGTACCTCAAGTATTTTGAACAGAAAGGATGGAAAGTCGCTATGATTCATGAAAATACCAATGATCATGGCGGCTATAGGAATATCACCATAGAAATTAGCGGCAAGAATATATACGGGACGCTCAAAAACGAATCGGGTGTGCATCGATTGGTTCGCATATCGCCATTCAACGCTAGTCAGAAACGACACACATCATTTTCTATGGTGGAAGTTATACCTAAATTTGAGAAAGTGTCAGAGATAGATATCCCTATTGATGAACTTGAGGTGACCTTCGCCCGATCATCAGGTCCGGGAGGCCAGAACGTAAACAAGAGGGAGACCGCAGTAAGGCTGGTGCATTTACCGACAAAAATTGCGGTACATGTTGAGACCGAACGATCGCAAGCACAAAATAAAGAGAAAGCTCTTCAAATTTTGACAGGGAAACTATATAAGATGCGTGAAGATGAACGAATGGCCAAAGAAAAAGGAATGTATATTTCAAAGACCACGAGTGTGGAATGGGGGAATCAAATTCGTTCGTACGTCTTGCATCCCTATAAAATGGTAAAGGACCACCGAACTAACGTTGAAACCGCGCAAGTTGATAAAGTTTTGGAAGGTGATCTGGGTAAATTTATTGAAGCGGAACTGAATCTAGGGTAGATGGAATAGGATTTAGGGTGTAGTGGCTTAGTGGCAGAGGACGATCAAGCCTCGGCTTTTCTTTTATGTTTTTTTCATCTACAATTACACCTGTAGCGGGCTTTTTTCTTTTGTCTTCTCTTTACCCTCCACCCTGTATGCTCTTATGATCTATTTCGACAAAGTAACCAAAAAATATGCTGACGAAACCCGAGCCCTTGATGGGGTGACTTTTACTATAGAACCCAAAGAATTTGTCTCGATTGTTGGGCATTCAGGTGCCGGCAAAACTACAATTTTAAAGATGATTCTTGCAGAGGAAACTCCTTCAACCGGATCGGTTTTTTTTGAATCGGTTAATATACACGATCTGGCCCCGCGCCTTCTCAACGGTTACCGACGTAAGATTGGAACTGTTTTTCAGGATTTTCGTCTCCTTCCTCATAAGACAACATTTGAAAATGTGGCGTTTGCGATGGAGGTAGCAGGGCACACGGATGAAGAAATTGAGTCGGATGTACCACACGTACTTGAGCTTGTTGATCTGGGACACAAATTATGGAATTTTCCGCACGAGCTTTCCAGTGGAGAAAAACAGCGTGTTGCGATCGCACGTGCAATTGTCAATCAACCCGACGTACTCATTGCCGATGAACCAACAGGAAACCTTGATCCCATCAGTACATTCGAAATTGTGCAGATTTTCAAGAAGATCAATGATTTGGGGACCACGGTCATTTTGACGACACACAACAAAGGAGTGATAGATTTTTTGAAACGGCGAGTAATTACCATGGATGCAGGAAAAATTATCAGGGACGACAAGCACGGGCATTACATACTATAATTGATATATGTTCTGGGTAAATGTAAAACGCGTATGGCGTGCAGGGTTGATAAATTTCTGGCGGAATGGATTTGTCTCCGTTGCGTCTATTCTCGTGATGTCGATCACTTTGTTTGTGGTTGGCTCACTGGTGTTCAATAATGCGCTACTGCAATCATCCCTTGATGATCTCAAGAATAAAGTGGATATCAACGTTTATTTCATTACCACAGCTTCCGAGGAAGACATCCTCACATTCAAGAAAACGATTGAATCATTTCCTGAAGTTGCATTAGTCGGATATGTTTCGCGCGACGAGGCACTTGTCCAGTTTAAAGCGCGACATGAAGATGATCAGTTGATTTTGCAGGCACTTGATGAAGTGGGGGAGAATCCTTTGAATGCTTCGCTCAATATCAAGGCCAAAGATCCATCACAATACGGTAGCGTCGCCGATTTCCTGAAACAGAATCCGCTAATGTCACAAGAGGGCACGCCGCTGATTGACAAGGTGAATTATTCGCAGAATAAGGCTGCAATTGATCGACTGAACGATATTATCTCTTCTTCGAGGAAATCGAATCTTGCGCGTACCCTAGTGCTTATACTCGCGTCTCTTGCAGTTGCCTTTAACACTATTCGACTGGCGATTTATGTGACACGTGAAGAGATTTCGGTCATGCGTCTGGTTGGCGCAAGCAAAACCTATATCCGCGGACCGTTTATTGTCGTAGGGCTTATTTATGGCTTGGTATCGGCTTTACTCGCTATTATTGCATTTTACCCGATTACCTATTGGTTTGGACCTCTGTTTTACCCCTTACCGGTATTTCTCACGAAGGATGTAGTGAGTGAATTGCACTTGTTCCAATACTATATTTCAAATTTTGTTCAGATAGCGCTCATTATTGTCGGTTGTGGACTAGCTTTAGGTGCAACCTCGAGTTTCCTTGCAGTGCGGCGGTATTTGAAGGTCTAAATATATCGCGTTAGCACGCGTGTTTTATGTCTCGTCAAGTATGGCGGGACTGCTTTCCTTTGGTTACAATACCAGCATTAGATTTTACGATGAAAAACCATAAATATATTTTTGTGATTGGCGGGGTGATGTCTGGTGTCGGCAAAGGGATAGCGACTTCTTCCATCGGCGCACTATTGCAAGCGAAAGGTTTTACGGTCAACCTAATGAAGGTTGACCCGTATCTTAATGTGGATGCAGGTACAATGAATCCGACCGAGCACGGAGAAGTATTTGTACTTGATTCAGGGTTAGAGACCGATCAGGATATGGGAAACTATGAGCGATTCTTGAATCGTGATCTCGCCTCTGACGACTACATGACGAGCGGCATGGTATACAAACATGTGATCGACAAAGAACGCGCACTTGGCTACAAAGGGAAATTTGTCGAAGCAATTCCGCACGTAACGAATGAAATCTCACGGCGATTTGTCCGTGCCGCTGAGGTTTCCAAGTCGGATATATCAGTTATTGAGATTGGAGGGACGATTGGCGACTATCAAAATATTCTTTTCATTGAGGCGGCGCGCGTGTTGAAACTCAAAAATCCGGGCGACGTTTTGTTTTTCCTTGTGTCGTATCTACCAGTGCCGGGGACAATTGGTGAAATGAAAACACGTCCGACACAAAATGCAGTGCGTATGCTTAACTCATACGGCGTTCAGCCCGATGTAATTATTGCGCGCGGTCCAGTGGCACTTGACCAGAAGCGAAAAGAAAAAATTGGTTTCTCATGCAGCATCCCTGCCAACCAGATTATTTCGGCCCCTGACATTGAGAGCGTCTATGATGTTCCTCTAAATTTTGAAAAGGATGGATTAAGTCAAATTATGCTTCGTTTGCTCTCTCTCAAGCAATCAAGTCGCAAAGATGGACTGCTCACATGGAAGAAATTTGTCCATTCAGTAAGGTCTGCAAAAAAAACCGCGCATATCGCGATTGTGGGGAAATATTTTGATACGGGAGATTTTGTTTTGTCAGATGCATATATTTCAGTAATCGAAGCCGTGAAATATGCTGCGTATACTGTAGGAGCAATACCCAAACTCGCGTGGCTTAATGCAAAGGATTTTGAAAATGGCAGTACTTCTGTTGAAGAACTCAAGCAGTATGACGGCATTATTGTTCCTGGGGGATTTGGCGAAACGGGAATTGAAGGGAAGTTGAAAGTCATTCAGTATGCGCGGGAAAACAAAATCCCATATTTTGGTCTCTGCTATGGCATGCAATTGGCCGTTGTGGAATATGCGCGTAATGTACTTGGGCTCAAAGATGCCAATACAACAGAAATTAATCCAAAGACACCTCATCCGGTGATTGATATTATGCCCGAACAGAAGAAACATATGGCTGATGGAAATTATGGCGCTACGATGCGTTTAGGTGCATATCCTGCCAATCTTAAAGAGGGGACTATTGCGCGCTTCGCATATGGAAAACCCAAAATCAGTGAACGTCACCGCCATCGTTATGAAGTAAACCCCCAGTATGTGAAAAAAATTGAAAAGGAGGGACTGGTTTTTTCAGGTACTTCTCCAAACGGTGTTTTGATGGAAATTGCAGAGCTGCCTCGCGAGATCCACCCATTTTTCCTTGGAACGCAATTTCATCCAGAATTTAAAGCACGTCCGCTCTCTCCCCACCCCTTGTTTGTTGAATTTGTGAAAGTTGCCGTTGAAGGCTCGCACAAAGCAACAGAGTAAATGCTCGGTTTCCCCAAAGAGATTGTAATTTTTGATACCGAGTACACCTCATGGGAAGGGGCGATGGCACGCAATTGGAGCGGGCCGAATGAATATCGCGAAATTGTCCAGATCGGTGCGATTCGTGTTGAAACCAATACGCTTGAATTTACAGAACTTGATTCTCTGATGTTGTATGTGAAGCCGATAAAGAACCCGATTCTCTCGGATTATTTTAAAGATTTAACAGGGATTTCGCAGGAGATAGTCGAAGAAGAGGGAACGAGTTTGTCAGAAGCGGTGCAGAAATTTTATGACTGGACTGACGGCGCAACCTGTTTTTCATGGGGATTGGATGGCAAAGATATCGAGGATAACTGCGCGTTGATTAATATCCCGTTCCCGTTTGCAGAAGGGCAATGCAAGAATATGAAAGATATTTTTGTCGAACAGGGAATCAAAACTGAAGGATACATGAGTTCAACCCTTGTTGAAGCTTTTGGGATTAAAAAAATACGCCGTGGACATGACGGGCTTGATGACGCACGGACGATTGCTGATGCTCTTCGGTTGTTAGCAAAACAAAAGAGAATTTCATGAGCATATCAATTGGTATAGGACTTGCGTTTGTGGCGATGCTCTGTTGGGGCTTCGGTGATTTTCTGATTCAACGTTCAACTCGCAAGATTGGTAATTGGGAAACATTGTTTGTGATTACGGCGATTGGTGCTCTCGTGCTTATCCCTTTTGTCTGGAAGAGCCTGCCAGAGTTGTTTATGAACAGCGATCGGACTGGACTTTGGATTCTAGTTACAGCTTCGACAGTTTTGTTTTTTGCGGCTCTTCTTGATTTGGAAGCGTTGCGCAGAGGGAAATTGTCAATCGTTGAACCCATTTGGTCTTTTGAAATTGTGTCTGCAGGATTTCTCGGTTTCTTTGTTTTGCGGGAACACATCTCATGGATGCAATTTGGATTAATTGTTCTTTTGATTGTCGGTCTGGTGCTCACGGCATTTAGAGAACGGGTTATACGAAAAGAATTTCTCCTTGAAAAAGGAGTTATGGTTGCGCTGGTGGCTGCGCTTGCCATGGGGTGCTCGAATTTTCTCCTCGGATGGGGTGGACGGGTGACCGATCCAATACTGACGAAATTTTTCAGCGACTTGGTACTTGCCTTGCTGTCAGGAGGATACCTTTTATTTCGCGGGAGAATTCGGAATGTATACCGCGATTTGAAGAATCATTCGGCACTTCTGATCCCCATGGCTATTTCCGATAATGCCGCGTGGATCGCGTATATATTCTCCATGTCTTTGGTTTCGATTGCGGTCGCCACAGCGCTTTCAGAAAGCTATATTATCATTACGGTTCTCTTGGGTTTGTTTATCAATAAAGAGAGATTGCAAACTCATCAAAAAATTGGCTTAGTTGTGGCACTTACTGCCGCGATTGTACTTGCAGCGATTACGGCGTAATATAGAAACATGGCTATCATCAAGAAAAAGATTCATCCAAAATATTTTGATTTGGTTGCAAAAGGGCGAAAGAAATTTGAATTCCGTATTGCCGATTTTGATGTCAAAGAAGGGGACATGCTTGTACTTGAAGAATGGGATCCAGAAGCCCGAGCGCATACGGGTCGCTCGCTCATTAAGAAAGTTGGGTATATAAAAAAATTTACAATAGCCGATCTCCAACAGGAATTTGGTCTTACAGAGAAGCTACTCGAACAGCATGGATTTTATATTATCCAGCTCGATTAAGTTCTACTTAGCCAATGAATATATTAAAAGGGATTGCAGCCAGTCCAGGGGTTGCTGAAGGAATGGTGCGATTGGTTTCTGGTGCACAGGATGTACATAGTTTTAGTAATGGAGATGTTTTAGTTGCGGATGTTACTGAGCCATCCATGGTGATTATGATGAATAAAGCAGTCGCGATTATAACCGATCGTGGTGGGATTACTACTCATGCCGCTATCGTCTCCAGAGAGCTTGGAATTCCTTGTGTCGTTGGAACAAAAACCGCAACCAAAGACTTAAAAGATGGAATGAGGGTTCGGGTTGATGGAGGGAAAGGTGAGGTGACTATTTTATAACCAATGACTAAAGAGTACCCAGCTTGGATTGATGAGTTCGCGGTGGCCATGCATCAAGCTCTTTCTAATATGATCCCAAGTCGCTGGTCTTCACTAGATGGATTAAAAACGATAGCAACCCTTAACGGGGTGTTTCTTTTGCGCATAGCTGAACTCATACAAACTCATGAGCGCATAGGTACTCCCATTGAGAAACTATGGAAATTATTTGCTCACCCTTCTTCACTTCGATCAGCTTTCCTATACTTGATTTGGGAATATAGGCACCTACCCGACAAGAGTGAGTTTTCTTCTGTCGCAAAGAAAACCTTCGATTTTATGGACAAGGTTCTAGACTATGGGATGCAGGAAGATAAGTGGGTGTTGAATTCCAATAAGATACATTCTCAAAAAGAGATTGAAGAAATACTTGCTATTACTCCTTGGGTGACTGCCACGCCCGAACTTACTCGTTCTGCTGGACAGTTATATGTTGCTACTGCCTCAATTGGATTTGCTCTCTACCGAGATTTTTTTCCACAAGAAGCCCACGAAATTTTTGGATCCTATGATGTTTCAGAAAAATTTGGAACGGGCGCAAAACTAGTTATCAAATATCATCCTAAATTGCGACCAGTCGAGTTTTGGCCAGAAGTAAAAGATTTTCCCTATTCTTCTATTAGGATTTATCAAGTTTTTCACAATGTGAATTTTCGCTGTGAATTTATTGGGATGCATTCTATATATGATGGGCCTGTTGTACCCAATACCATGGCAATTGCAGTTGAAGTTGATGGAAAGTTTTTGACATCGGAAGAAATTAAGAAAACTACTGACATCATTGCTCATTTTGCAACAGAGTACTCTCATCTATATGAGAAACTTTCTATATCCGAAATGAAGAAGAAATTTATGGAGTGGGAATGCTATCAATTTGTTGAGCTTTTTAAAGCTGCGGGGATGGATTGGAGACCCACAGAGGAGATGATTCAAATACTTGAGCAAGCTGACATTGGAGTAGGTTTCGGCATTGAGAGTTTACCTCCGTTTGAAGAATTTATACAGAGCGAGGAATGGGAAGTAGTTTGGCTTAAACGACTTTATCAAGAATCTTGAAAAACATACTTCAAAAATTTTGGGAGTGGTATGAGAGACACTATGTAGTAAACGTCGGCGTTGCTGCAGGTCTGTTTCTCTTGCAAGCGGTGCATCTCGTATGGCTCTTCGGGGATATAATTATTCCCAGACTTGGGGGGAGTGCGTTGTTTGGCGTATCTGGTTTTTGGGAATATCTGCTCATTATTGTCGATTACACAGAAATTCCCGCGCTTATTTCAGTTTCAGTCCTCTACATTCACGAGCTTTGGAAGAATTTCTCATGGAAGAGTTTGCTGTACCTTTGCTTCTTAAACATCCAATGGGTGCATCTTTTTTGGATTACCGATGAATTTGTGGTGCAAACCTTTACCGGTTCGGTGATTTTGCCGTTCTGGCTTGCGTGGTGCGCGATTGCAATTGATTATCTTGAGTTGCCGGTTATTGTGGCGACCATACGCAAATTTTTCCAAGCGCTTAAAGATCGCCGCGTCAAACAATTTCTCCAGACTGAATTGCGTGATTGATAATAGCGAACGGAGGGAACAAAAGATATAATTGCCGCCATGACCCAAGAGCAGGCATTTTCTGTATTAAAAACTGGAGCAAACGTATTTTTGACGGGCGAGCCGGGGAGCGGAAAGACGCATACTATCAATCGCTATACCGAATATCTCCGCTCTCATGGCATAGAGCCGGCGATTACCGCTTCTACCGGTATCGCCGCGACCCATATTGGCGGAATGACTATTCATTCATGGAGCGGAATTGGCATTAAAAAGACACTGACCGAGCAGGATTTAGACGAACTTGGTACACGGGAGAAATTGGTGTCGCGGATCAATCGGACGAATGTTCTGATTATTGATGAAATTTCGATGCTTGATGGAAAAACGCTTGATACCGTTGAGATGGTGTGTCGGACATTAAAGCGCCGGAGCGATCCGTGGGGAGGGATGCAAGTTGTATTTGTCGGTGACTTTTTTCAGTTGCCGCCTATATCGCGCGCTGGGGAGCCTGCAATACAATTCTCTTTTTTAGCGAATGCATGGAAGAATGTGTCGCCGATTGTTTGTTACCTTTCCGAACAGCATCGGCAGGACGACGCGGCATTTCTTTCGGTACTTTCTTCAATCAGAAACGGGGAGATAGACGAACACGTTCATGATGTGCTCTCGGCAAGAAAAATGGAGGGATCATCTGAAGACATTAATCATCCTCGTCTGTATTCGCACAACGCAAATGTCGACAAGGTAAACGATGAAAAACTTTCTTCGCTTGATGGAGACGAGAAAGAGTATGTGATGGAAGGGCGCGGATCGGACACGCTCGTGATGGCGTTGAAGCGTGGATGCCTTTCTCCGGAGGTACTTCGTCTGAAAATTGGTGCACGAGTTATGTTTACAAAAAATAATTTTGAGAGGGGATTTGTAAACGGGACGCTTGGCGAAGTAACGCAATTTTCCGAAAGCGGAATGCCGATCGTAACGACTTCAAGGGGGAGAGCTATACCAGTCGAACCGATGGAATGGTCAATGGTGGATGGGGCACGGACGCTTGCACGAGTTATCCAGCTTCCGCTTAAATTGGCGTGGGCGATGACGGTGCATAAAAGCCAAGGGGTAACGCTGGATAGCGCAGTGATTGATTTGACGCAGGCATTTGAGTATGGACAGGGATATGTGGCCATTTCGCGGGTTCGTTCGCTTGCGGGCCTTTTTCTTCTGGGATACAACGAGCGGGCGCTGCAAGTCCATCCCGAAATTTTAAAAGCCGACGGAGCGTTTCGAGAAACAAGTGGTGAAGCAGAAAAGGTATTTGAGAAACTTCCCAAAGAGGAGAGGGCGGTTATGGAGCGTAATTTTATTACTGCCTGCGGCGGAAAATTAGAGGGCGGGGTAAAAAAGAAGAAAGGCCGCGCGCGAAGCGCGCGCGGCGTCTCCACCTACGACGAGACACTCGCGCAGTTTAAAGCGGGGAGCAGTGTTGATGCAATTGCAAAAGCTCGCAGTTTGACTGTCGGGACTATTTTCTCTCACCTTGAAGAATTGTTTATGGGCGGGAAGATTTCGGTAGCTGATGTAAAAAAGGTAATTCCCAAGAATCTTCTTAAAGCCCTCCCAGAGATCAAGACAATGTTTTCAGAGTTAAAAACAGAAAAATTGACCCCAGTCTATGAAAAATTCGGCGGAAAATACTCATACGAAGATCTTCGCCTCGCACGGCTTGCCATCAGCGCAAAGGTTGAATAATCACCACTTTTCTAGTATCTTCTTTAGACAGCTCTTAGTTTAAGAGCTAACAATATTGCGGGCGACTGATTTTCTTAGGTTTAATCAAAAACCTTGGAAAATCGAAGTCCTGAGGAGTCAACGACGAGGGGATCATCTAAGTAGAGAAAAATAAATATTGCGGGATCGTCTAAAGGTAGGACGTCGCTCTCTGAAAGCGAAAATTTTGGTTCGATTCCAAGTCCCGCAGAAATTAAACCGTAGGTAAATTTCTGTTGGAAGGAAGCGACAAACTCGCTTCCGTCTTGGAATCGAAGCACGATTGAGTATATTATATGAGCATGGCGACATATAATATCCAATCGGGGTACTGAAGCTGTAAGCTTCGATAAATGTCCTCATGGTCCAAGTCCCGCAGCCAGTTTGAGATAGGTTTTGGCTTCGAAGAATGTCAAAAAAATGAATACAAACAAAAAATTTACCATCAGATGTCGCGGAATCATCTTGCATGATGGTAAGTTGTTGCTAGTGCGTCACCAGAAAGCCCAATTTTTTGCATTGCCGGGCGGGCATTTGGAATGGGGCGAAGATGTAAAAGAATGCATGCGCAGAGAGATTCTCGAAGAGCTTGGCGTAGAGCCGAAGATTGGGAGATTGCTCTATGTAAATACATTTAAACAAACGGATATGATTCAGCCCACGGAATTCTTTTTTGAGATAACCAATGGATCAGACTATGTAAACTGTGAAAGTCTCGCTCGATCGCACGCACATGAGATTGAGGAAATACGGTGGGCGGCTCCTGTTGATGACATTAAGATTTTCCCTAGAAAGATCGAAGAAGATTTTAAGAAAGGAATATTAATTTCAGATCAGGTTAGATTTATCCGAGGGGACTAAAAAACATGAAGCCTTATAAATTTAGTCCAATTGAAAATCAAAGTCAGCTTCTAGAAGCCATACAATATACACATGTAAGATGTTTTGAATTGTGCAAGAAGATTTTTGGACGATACCTTCCGGTCGCAGGGAATATTGGAATATTCTGTCATTACGATGATGAATATATATTTCTCACAAAATTACGCGAAGAATTGACGGATATATCCGACAATTGGAATCAAAAATATTATCGTCTGCATGCGCCCATTACCATTCCTGCTCAAGGTGATATACCGGAAACTGAATATACCTATCTTTACATTCGTAAGCCAGATCAGCACAAGGAGGTTGGCGATGTTGATTTTGTTTTAGACAAGAAAGAATATACTGAACTAAAAAATGCTTTATCAGAAGGCAAAAAAATCCAAGGAATGAAGATATTAGACCGACCTGATCTTGATTTGATTAAGCTGTTTGATCCAGATATTGACGTCCTCTCTTTTATCGGCACAGAATATATAACTGAAAACGTAAGGGGTTGATGGTAGAATGTAAAAGACCGATGAGATCAGCTATGTCCAGTCGCTATTTATATACAGTATTTCTACCACTACTCTTTGTGGGATGCACCCTGCTTCCTTTTCTTGCGATTGCACAAACTGGAAGTTCTGACCCGACGGTTGAACCTGCTCCTGTTGAGACTAAGGCTGTTGCTCCCGAGACCATCGCAACCTCAACAGACACAGGAAGTTTTGACTTATCTGTGGAGACCTCATCGACAACTGTCACCGAGACTAAAGCAACTTCGACAGTTCCTGTGGTGTCTACGCCGCGAGAGACAGGATCTCAAGTTTCTGCACCAGCTGTACCACGCACCAACCCCGCTCTCACTGAATTAACACCTTCGGCATTTGCACCGGCTTCGAGTTCAGATCAAGATACACCCGATACTACGATGCTTTTTGTGGCAGTCGCTGTTTTAGCGATACTGCCTTTCGGTTACTTGGTAGTGCAGTCACTCAAAAAGAAAAGTAAAAAAACAAAAAAAGATACTGACGTATGTTTTGATATAAAAAATCTTTTGGAAGAAAAATTTAAGGAACTCACTGATTTGAAAGGCAGACTGGCGGGCATGGCAAAAGAAAAAGCGAGAGATGCCCTACGGGAGGGTGTGAGGGGAACATCCGCGGGAGACACACTGGCTCTTCTTGAAAAAGCAGAAAAAGAATATGGGAGACTAAAAAAATTATATGAAGAATGCACACTCGAGTTTGGGAAGCGTGTGTTCAAAGGAACTATTGTTGAAAATAGCTTACGTAATAAAGATATTCTAGAGAAAGTCAAAATTGAAAAGACATATCATTCAAATGATTGGAAATTGTATGATGTTTTTGTCGGCGAGAAACGGATTTCTGAACTCCCAAAATATTTGGCCGATGGCCCGTGGTATATCCATCTTTGGGAGGAGGGGAAAGATGAGGTGAGAATCATTTTTAAGGACAAGAGTTTTACTGTACAATCTTCAGATAAGTCTACATGGGTTGATGCGATTGCTTATGGGAAGTCCATCGGGATTCCAGACGAACAGTTAGATTTTTATATTAAGTAATAACTATTTAAAAAATATGAAATTAAAAATTCTGATAACGATTCTTATCTTTGTGGCGATAGTGTTTGGCTATGTCTATTTTTCAAATCAAACGACGACGCTCACCGACACTGATTTCTCTGATTCGGTAGAGTATGTCTGCGCGGAAGGGAAGACCCTCGGAGCAGCATTTGCTGATGGAATCACCCGTGTCTCTCTATCTGATAAAAGAGTGTTTACGCTTGAGCAAGTCTCAACAGACGATGAATCTGGGACAAAATTTGCAAATGATGGAGATCAGATTGTTTTCTGGGTAAAAGATGATAGCGCATTTCTAGAAGAAGTTGGCGCGACTACTTATGCTGGATGCAGAGTCTCGACCCCCTCATATTAGATACGTTTCGTTGCCATATCAGAAATGAAAAAATTCTCCCCAGAAGAATATTATAAAAGTCTGCCCAAGAAACGCATGGGTTCCGGTGTTCTGTTTTTTAATGGCAAAGGAGAAATTTTGGTAGTAAAACCAAACTATAAAGAAGGTTGGATTCTTCCGGGAGGAACGGTGGATGAAAATGAATCTCCCTTAACGGCAGCAGTGCGGGAAGTAAAAGAGGAAATCGGACTTGATATATCAAAACTTACTTTGGCGTGTGTTGATTACACTCCCTTAGTGGGAGGAATAAAAACGGAAGCGTTGCAATTTGTGTTTACTGGTGGAGTTTTGGACGATAAGCATATTTCACAAATAAAGTTGCAGGCGGAAGAACTAGATACGTTCAAGTTTGTTTTTCCAAGCGAAGCGCTTTCGATTTTAACTCATGGTTTGAGAGCAAGACTGCCCGATTGTCTAAAAGCGATAGAAAAGGGGACCGTAATATATCGGGAATCCTAACGTCCATAATGAATGAGATGAGGATTTACAATTTTGGGGCGTATACTGTTAGAGACAAGATTTGATATATGAACAAAAAATTTATTATCGGAGGAATCATCCTAGTGCTCGCACTTAGCAATGCGTTTGTAATATTTTCTTTTTCAAAAAATAGAGCAAGTTTGACTCAAGAAGACGCTATACACTCTGTCATTGAGCTATACCCTGACTTAGCTGCATATCAGACTATATCCCTTCCACCAAGTTCGATCGAGGCGAAGCAGACAACTTCAGGATGGTCTGTTGGATTTATTCAGCGTGGGAGCGGTGTGGTAGGAATATTAAACGCAAAATGTTATCAGGTTAGTGACACAGGAAATGTAGTCTTGATTGGGACTTACCTAGGACAAGGCGGTCAGATTGCACAGCAAATCGAACTTGAAACATGTGAGCCGGTGTTTGGAGAAATATCAGAACCGCCGTTTGTTTCTTTTCTGTCCTACGGGAACGTTACGCTCAAGCTCAATGAGACCGCACCATTTAAAGACCTATCAATTCGTACACTTTCCATTGAAGAAGATAGCCGCTGTCCGAGTGATGTGCAGTGTATCCAAGCGGGGACGGTGCGCGTGAAGGTGCAGGTAGTGTCGGGAATGGGGACGAGTACCAGCGTTCTTAAGCTTGAAGAAGTGTTTACCACGGAAGCTGAAGTAATTACGTTGACGGATGTCAGGCCATACCCAAAATCTACGCAGACGATTGCTTCTGCAGATTATCGTCTGGTGTTCAATGTGGTATCGAGGGGAGCTTCAGAACCTCCAGTTTCTATCGGCAAATGTTATATCGGCGGATGCTCATCACAGTTGTGTACCGATCAGCCTGATGCAGTCTCAACTTGCGAATACAGGGCCGAATATGGGTGTTATAAATCAGCAACGTGTAAAAGGCAGCCAAACGGCCAGTGTGGATGGACACAGACGGCAGAACTTAGAGCTTGTCTTATAACACAATGACACAATTTGTATATACTAGAAGTAGTTGCATAGGTAAGTTTTAATAACTAGTTTGTAATCTATGGAAGTCAATTATGTTTTGATAGTAGTGGCGACAATCGCGCAATTTATTTTAGGAGGTCTCTGGTATTCGCCACTTCTATTTGGAAAATGGTGGATGCAGTTTATGGAGTGTGACCATCTTTCGAAAGAAGAGTTGCAGAAAATGCAGAAATCGATGATGCCGTTTTATGGATTGCAGCTTCTCTTAACATTTTTCACGACTGTTTCCTTTGCAAATCTCGTTCCTTACATCAGCGCGTTTAGCATCTATCACATTGCCTTCTGGATCTGGATCGGGTTTATTGTTCCGACACAGATTGCATCAGTGGTTTGGGCAAACACCAAAAGAAAGTTCTGGCTCAAACAAATATTTGTCATGGTGTTCTACCAACTTGTTGGTATTATGCTCACCGCGTGGATATTGTCGTTCTAGCTATTTGTAAACAAAGATGGAATCTCGCTCTGAACACAATCAATTAGATTCAGATCTTGCTCCTGAAAATGTACACGACAAACCTCCTCGTATATTTCACTTGCAAATTTCTGCTGAGGAACAAGAAGCGCTGACAAAAAAGTTTGAGTTTGATAAACCGAGGGAACGATCTTACGTGTATTTTGACACTAGTGCGGATTCAGAACATGCGATGTTGTTTAAAAACAAGGTTCGGCTGCGAATAAAAACGAAGGGGTTAGTACATACCTTGGAATTGAAAACGCGGGGAAATGTAAAAAATGAAGTTGAGGACACTCTTTCTGCAGAAGAGTTTCAGGCTTTGCTTGAAGGTGTCTTTCCAGATGGAAAGGTTAAAGATACACTTTCTGAACAGAACTTATTTTTTCCGGTTAAACCGATTGATAGCTCAATTTCTGTACGACGAGGACTTGCATTTCATGGCGGAAAATTAACGCTCGATCAGACCACGATTAATCATCGGCCAGAGGCAAATTATACGCTTGAATTTCACTCAAAAGGGACGTTCTCTGATGGAGAGATACAGGCTCTTTTAGAGGAGCTTGGAGTTTCCAATAATCCGGTCAAAAAAAATAAATTAGAAAAATTTTGGGAAGGGAGATAGTGGACGGAAACCCCGTACTTTGTCGTAATATTTTCAGTCCTAAAATCGTGGTAAAATAGAATTACTATGAAAAAAGCTATTATAGCGGTTATTGCCATTATTATTATCGCCGGGGGCATTTATTATTTCACTCGCAGTTCTTCGCAGGATACGACGCAAGATCAGACAACTAACACAGATACAACCCCAGCACCGATAGTTGATAAGACTAAGACAGTTATCGGGAAATCTGTCCAAGGAAATGACCTAACGGCATATCACTTTGGCACAGGGACGACCACAGAGGTTTTGTTTGTCGGGGGTATTCATGGCGGATATGAATGGAACACGGCGCTGGTTGCATATGAGCTCATGGATTACTTGAAAACAGATCCTTCAGTTATTCCGGCTAATGTTTCAGTTACCGTTATTCCAGTATTAAACCCGGACGGGTTGAATAAGACTGTTGGCACGACCACTCGTTTTTCAGCATCAGATGTTCCATCATCGCAGGAAACCCAGATTGCGGGACGCTTTAATGCAAACACCGTAGATCTCAACCGGAACTTTGACTGTGATTGGCAGGCAGAAGGGAAGTGGCAGACAAAGACCGTGAGCGGAGGGACGGCGGCGTTTTCCGAGCCGGAGAGTCTTGCAATCAAGAATTATGTTGAAATGAAGAAGCCGGCGGCAGTTGTCGTCTGGTACAGCTCTGCAGGAGGAGTTTTCGCGTCAAACTGCCACACAGGAGTCTTACCCGAAACAAATAAAATCACCAAAGTATATGCAGACGCTTCAGGATATCCGGCATTCCAGAGCTTTGATTTCTACGAAGTCACTGGCGACATGGTGAATTGGCTCGCAAAAAATAATGTTCCGGCAATCAGCGTACTTTTGACCAACCACACGAGCACCGAGTGGACTAAGAATCAGGCAGGCGTAAAAGCACTCCTTCAGTATTATGCTAAATAATGCAGACGGTTTCTACGAAGAAAGTTGTCGCGATAGTCGTTTTGATTATCGCGCTTGGGGTCGCTGGATTTTGGTTGCTTAGCCGGTCAAAACACACGCCCGAAGCCGTAAAAGTTGAGACGCCAAGACACACGGTGATTGGAAGATCTGTTGAAAACCGTGCGATTGATGCGTATACATATGGAAATGGAGGTGCGCAGATTTTATTTGTCGGCGGAGTTCATGGCGGATATGAATGGAACAGCGTGCTTCTCGCATACAAATTTATGGATTACCTCGATGTATATCCTGAAATAGTTCCTCAAAATCTGACTGTTATCGTCATCCCATCTCTCAATCCTGACGGCGTCTATAAAATAGTTGGCAAAGAAGGACGTTTTGCTCTGGCCGATATTCCCGTGGATACAGACCAATCTGCAGGGCGATTTAATGCACACGAAGTGGATCTCAACCGAAATTTCGATTGCAAATGGCAATCAAAGAGCACATGGCGCGACAAAGTGGTGAGTGCAGGATCGGCGCCATTTTCAGAGCCTGAAGCGGAAGCTCTCAAGGATTTTGTTTTAGCAAATCATCCCTCCGCTGTTATTTTCTGGCATAGCCAGTCTAATGCGGTCTATGCATCGCAGTGCGAAAATGGGATTCTACCAATCACACTCGATATCATGAATGCATATGCGAAAGCAGCGGGATACCCTGCAGTAAAGACATTTGACGCATACGCGACCACAGGCGCCGCTGACGACTGGCTCGCCTCCATAAACATTCCCGCGATTACCGTTGAACTCAAAACACACGAGGACATTGAATGGGAAAAGAATCTTAAAGGTATACAAGCGCTGTTTGAGTATCTCGAGGAACACGCTAACATATTGCCGTAGCTTTAAAGTTTTAATCTATCTAGTTTTGATATACTGGAGTTATGGATTATAAAATTATAATCAGCGTTATTTCTGTTGCTCTCGTATTCATTGGGTACGGTTGGTATATCAGAGACATCTTACAAAAGAAGACCACTCCCCACGCTTTTACTTTTTTGGGGTGGTCGCTTGCAAGTTCAATTGCATGGGCACTTCAAGTGTATGGAGGAGCAGGTGTTGGCGCATGGATAACTTTCTGGGTAACTGCCGTTTGTATATTCATCTTCTTTCTTTCTCTCAAATACGGAGAAAAAAACATCACTACCTTAGATGTTATGTTTTTGTTACTAGCTCTATCTTCCCTTTTTCTTTGGATAGTTGTAGATCAACCAGTGTGGTCAGTAATATTGGTTGTGCTCACTGACGTATTGAGTTTCGGGCCGACTTTGAGAAAGTCATGGAACAAACCACACTCGGAGACACTTTTTACTTGGTGGGTTGCGGCATTCAGACACGGATTTGGGATCCTTGCGTTGCAGAAGTTTAACATCCTCACGCTTCTCTATCCGATAGCGTGGACAGCGGCCAATGTTTTATTTTGTTTAATCTTGATTGTTAGGCGCAAACAGATTAAACAGGTCCCATTAGTATGAGGTTATGTATTTCGTCTACATTATTCGGTGTTCGGACGATACGCTGTATACCGGCATCACGACAGACGTTGAACGCAGATTTAATGAGCACAAAAATGGAAAAGGTGGGCACTATACTAAATCGAGAAAAGCGGTAGAGTTGTTGTATACCGAAAAGAGTCCTGATCGCAGTTCGGCACTCAAACGAGAAGCAGAAATCAAGAGTTGGAGCAGGGAGGAGAAGTTAAATTTGATTAATAAAGAGGAAGCGTCGAAATCTGTTTCAGAAATAGGACAAGACAATCAGTCCTGAAAAATAGAGATAGAAAACAGAAGCGACAATCAGGAAGATATTGGTGATAATCCCCGGCCGCAAGGGCTTGGGGAGTTTAAAGTTGTTCATATAGAACAGAATGGGGGTGTATATGGCCATAGTGAGGCCACCGAGCACCGCGCTAATGGTGAGCAAAATCAACGGTTGTTTGAGAGGAAGTAGAAGCGCACTCAAAAATACAATGATTAAAATTAAGCCGTAGTAGAGATGGCTTAGAGAGATTTTTTTGAACGGGGATAGAATTTTCTGAAACGGTCCGGTTTGGGAATTGACGTAAATAATGTCCGAGACAATTCTCGTGAACGCATCTATCACAGTCCACATTACGGAGAAGAGCATCAGAAATGCCATAATCAAAAACAGGTTGAAACCGAATGCTCCCCAGTTTTCACCGAATATATGAGCTTGGACGACGGCGACGTCCAAGCCGTCTGGCACGAGTCCTTTTGGTCCGAGCACGGCGTATGCGTTTAAGCTCAACAAAACAAGTGTGATGAGACCCAAGAGCCAGAAAATCAAACCCTGATCGATTTTGATGAAGTGCATCCATTTTTTCCACCGGACGAGATTTTCAGGGCTGGTTTCAAACGCATACCCTTTGTACGACACGGATTCTATTTTTCCGGTTATCGGATTGATGATTCTCCCGACATATTTCCCCATGCCAACTTGTTTGTCTCGATACCAAAGGGATATACAGAGATTGAGAAGCCCTCCGGCACCGGCAAAGACAATTGCACCGAGCAGAACTTGAATATTGATATCTTGGGGTAGATAGCCGAAATTAGTGATGCCGGCAAGAAGCTCCTTTAGATTTTCTATCGAGAGTGTCATGAAGCTCGAGATTACGAGCAATATGAAAAATGTCGGGACAATAAATTTAAGCGATTTTTCAAGGAGCGAGTAGGCGACTTTGCCGCTGAACGTCAAAATTAAAACTAACAAAAGACTCATTACTGCCCACCAGAGATAGTGTCCGAACCCGAACAATTCTTTGAGTGTTGTGCCGATTGCAGCCGCCCATCCAGGCCAGATGTAGAGTAGGAGTGCCGAGAGCATCCAGAACGGTGCAAACCATTTAAAGATACGTGAGGAAGAAGTGAAGAAACTTTCGCCAGTGGCAAGTGAATGCCGTGCAACCTCTTGATTGATGAAATATTGAAACGTGATTCCAAGGAGCGCTGTCCAGATGATGCCGAGCCCGTGTTTGGTGATCAGATGCGGCCACATAATAAGTTCGCCTGTGCCGATTGCAAGTCCTGTAACCACCACACCGACTCCGAGCGCCTTCGTCCAATGAGGGGGTTTAGGTAATTCCCTGATTTCTCGTTCGCCGTAATGCTGATCCATGAGAAAAGTATATCAGGTTTTGGATTTGCTATACTAGATGGGAATTTGGATAAACAACTAACTTTCCAAGTTTTCAACAAAAAACAGCTATGAATATGTTCAAACCAGTTAAAGCGAAATCCATCAAAGCATATTTCGAAATGCTTCCGGAGGAACGCCGAGTGCCGATGGAATTTTTGCACGCCTTTATTCAGAAGTCATCGCCCAAACTCAAGCCTATTTTTTCCTACAACATGTTAGGGTACGGAAGTTTCAAATACAAAAACTACAAAAAAGAGATTATCAATTGGCCGGTCATCGCGCTTGCAAGCCAGAAAAATTACATAAGCGTGTATGTTTGCGCGGTGGATAAGGGGAAATATATCGCCGAGAAATATAAAAAGGAATTGGGGAAGGTAAGCGTTGGCAGGAGTTGCATTCGTTTCACGAAGCTTGAGGATTTAGATCTCAAAGTTTTCAAAAAGGTCATACAGCTTGCCTCAAAATCACCAGGACTTGTAGAAAATAAATAATCTCTGGCGGGGTGTGCGACGGGCATTGGGAGTGGTTTAGGAAAGACGGCACCAAGATGCGTTCTGGATACTTTAAGAAAGGCAAGCAAGTCGGAAAATGGACGACATATGACGGGAAGGGAAAAGTGTATAAAATTACTCAAATGAAATAAGTTGTCTCGCATATATGCACAAGCCGAAAATAATAGAAAAAACAGTTTATTTTGTCCGACATGGACAAAGCGAAGCAAATGTTTCCCACATATTCCAGCCTGTTGATTCGCCATTGACTGAAGTAGGGAAACAACAGGCAAAACAAATTGCGGAGCGTATTGGGAAACTTTCTTTCGAAACGCTCATTGTCAGTCCATTTCCGCGGACAAAAGAAACTGCGGAATGTATCACACAAAAAACGGGCAAAGCACCTGAATATTGCGATTTGTTTATTGAACGGGGCAAGCCGAGTGGGCTTGGTGGGAAATCATATGACGATCCGGAAGCAGACGGACTGTGGAAGGAATGGGAACACAGTTTGTATACATCTGGGGTGAGAGCAGGAGATGGAGAGAATTTTGATGATATCATCGCGCGTGCAGACAAAGCATTGGACTTTCTTCGACAGCGCAAAGAAAAAGTTCTCGTGGTGGTGACGCATGGATTTTTCCTACGAACGATAATCGCACGCGTTATTCTTGGCACGTTGCTCACTCCCGAATCATTTCGAAATTTTCATGCTACGGTTGGTATGGAAAACACCGGCCTTTCTGTACTTACGTATGGCACCGTATATGAAGGTACATCATGGCGTTTGTGGATATATAATGATCACGCGCACTTGGGTTAGGACTTAACGAGGCGATCCAGCAGAATAAATACAGAAAGTCTCCATAACAGCCTATATATTTTGTGATACTATGGGGATATTCAACGCTTCCATTATGTATACACGGAAGACAAAATACGGTTTTACACTCATTGAACTTCTGGTGGTAATATCCATTATCAGTTTAATGGCTTCTATCGTATTGGCTTCTGTAAATTCCGCACGGGATAAGGCGCGGGTTGCCGCTGGACTCACTTTTTCTAATCATATTTTTCATGCCTATGGGGCTGATGCGACTGGCGTATGGAATCTTGATGAGGGATCAGGTTCAATTGTATACAATACTTCAGGATATGGAACAAATAACGGTTCGATCACTGGTGCGACATGGACAACCGGCCCGAATAAAAAGCCCGCGTTGCATTTTGTGGATGGTAACTTTGTCAATGTCGGATCGGTAACTTTGCCGATTAATGTAAGCGTTGCTGCGTGGATTAAGACTTCATCAAGCGTGCAGAAACCCATATTTAGCAATCGCGGTACCGGCATTTATTTTGGCATTACCGGTGGGAAATTCTTTACCTATTACACGACTGGTTCGCCTCAAAACATGGTTTCGGTCATTTCGGTAAATGATAATGGGTGGCATCACGTAGTGTGGACATCAAATGGGTCTGTGTCTCGTATGTATGTTGATGGACGACTTGATTCAAGAATCAATCAATCGAGAGGTGCGCAAACAGGTACCGCCTATATTGGGTGGGACGCGCCCAATTTCAATGAGTATTTTGCAGGTGATATAGCTCAAGTTGCAGTGTATAATAATGTATTGAGCGCAGGGGATGTAGAACAGCTGTATGCTCAAAACGCGGGACGATTTCTTGCGGATAGGACTATTAAATAATAATGAAATATCATTTATATGAGTAAAATAAATATTATAGGAGGAATTATTGTTGTTCTTGCCGTTGTCGGTGCGGTCTATTACACGAATCGACCGGCAGAATATCCAATTGATCCGGTTACTGCTACTTCCACAACAACGCAAAGTGGTGAGGAACAGAGCTACACATTTGCGGAAGTAACAACGCACAATTCCAGCGCAAGCTGCTGGAGTGCCATCAATAGCAATGTCTATGATTTAACGAGTTGGATTGGCAAACATCCGGGTGGCCCAAGCGCAATCAAGAGTATTTGTGGTAAAGATGGATCTGAAGCGTTTAATGGACAACACGGCGGCCAACCACAGCAGGCGAGCGTATTGGAAGGATTCTATATCGGGAAACTCGATACACAGTAATGGAAACATCTCTTGAAAGGATAGAGAAAAAACTTGCCGAGCTTGAGGCCACTCTCGCTGCTGTGCATCAGTCATCTGAACAGATGCGCAAATATTTCTTGTGGACACTGATTGTTACTGTTGCAGTTATTGTGTTGCCACTACTCGCCTTTCCATTTGTGATCCCAGCATTCCTGCAATCAGTAGCTTTTTAGGCAGGGATGTTTAGTTTTATAAGCGTAATACAGATTTCATGAAAAAGAAGGACATCGTTTTATTATCGGTGGGAATACTTGTGGCTGTAGGCGCTTTGTTGTTTGTTATTAAGGGTGATGAGGATGCATGGCTGTGTATTGATGGAAATTGGGTGGCCCACGGCACACCACGGACAGAACGCCCTGTAAGCGCGTGTGGGCAAGTTGCCGGAGGGAGTTTTGAAGATTGTGTGAGCGCCGGTAATCCGATTATGGAGAGTTATCCGCGCCAGTGTCGTGATACAGAAGGACATCTTTTTGTCGAATCACTGGGGAATATTATCGAAAAGCAAAATCTCGTCCAATTAACTTCTCCAGAGCCCAATGCATTCATCCAGAGCCCAATTACCATAACCGGACAGGCACGGGGCGTATGGTTTTTTGAAGCAAGTTTCCCTGTGTTTTTGGTAGATTGGGATGGGAAAATTATTGCACAGGGGATTGCGCAGGCAAAAAGCGATTGGATGACTGAAGAGTTTGTTCCGTTTGAGGCGGTGCTTACATTTGAGAAACCGAGTTATGGAGAACGTGGCGCGCTCATCTTGCGCAAGGATAACCCCTCGGGTTTGCCCGAACATGATGATGCGCTTGAAGTTCCAATTAGGTTTAAGTAGAAACTTTTGTGTCGGATTCGCACCCATTTTCGTTTTCTGATCCTGCGGTGCTCAAAGTGCTTCGCGGCGCTTCGGGCACAAGTATTAATTATATTGGAAGCGCACTCTCGCATTTTCAGGCGGAGCCCGTAATGTATGGAACGGATCAGCATATGCTTCCTCCTGTTTCTGACTGGGAGTTTGAGCTTCGGCGAAGTTTATCAGGCAGGCCATCGCATATCAAAGCACCAAAACAATTGGAAGAATTCCCGCGTTTTCTACAGAAGAAAGACTTGTATCTTTCTCGTTCGCATGCGCTCGGTGAGACCATGTTTCGGTTTTCTTTTGATTTTCCTCGTCTCTCGCCACGCGCGGGCGAGTTCAACCGGACTCTTATGCGCAAATATGTTCAGTTGTTGGCGCGTGTCCGAGCAAACGGCCAAGAACCCATGGTGACGCTGTACCATTTTACACTTCCGCTTTCACTCACACGCCGTAACTCGCAGGATGGTATTAGTCATGGCGCGTGGGAGGACGATCGGATACTGGAGCATTTTCGATTTTATATCGGCGAAGTGGTTAAGGCCTTGCGTGATACGGATTTTTTACGCAGCGCAATGGATGAAGAGCAAATAGGTCTTGATATGCAGGAGCGTTTTTTGTCGGAAGGATTAGTGCGGTATTTTATGACGCTCAACGAACCTATGAATGTGTTTGTGAATGGTTATTTGACTGGCTTATTTCCACCATTTCGGCGTCTTAATTTCTTCCGCCGGCGGAAAATTATAGATCGGATGGTGTATGCACATGATATGGCGTTTGCTGAACTCAAAAATTTGAGTATGTCTTTGCCGATTGCGCGTCAAGTGCAGGTGGGCATTGGTCACAGTTGGCAATATTTTGATGGAACATTTGGAGGCATTCTCCATAGGTTCGGCAATGAATATAGTTTCAAGCGGTTTGAACGTAACGGATTGTACTCTGATTTCTTGGGCTTGCACTACTATTTTCGCTTTACCGCATCAGTTTTCAACTGGGATTTCAAATCGAGAGATTTCAGCAATCGGCCTGATTTCGGTGACGTCTACCCTCCGGGGATTCTTTCTGTTCTTGAGCGAATGCACACTGTACACCCATCAAAAAACATTATAGTTTCTGAATTTGGTTTTGCAGGACGAACAGATCGCCGCCGGCCGTACTGGCTTTTAGAAACATTGCGATATGTGATTGAAGCGAAGCACCGCGGTGTGCCCGTGACAGGTCTTTTGTTGTGGTCACTCGTGTCCAATTTTGAATGGGATGTGGGCATGGGACTCGCGAAATTTGGTTTGTTTAGTGAAAAGGAATTGAGTGCACCACTTACGCCTCCAGAGACAGGGGTACGTAGTTGGGAAGTGTGGTGTGCAGTCACACAAGCTCTGACACACCCAACACCCGAATCGCTTGCGGTGCTCGAGACTTACTATAAGAAAGCCAAACAGCAATATAATGAGGCGAAATCACACAAAAGCTAGAGCAGGTCTAAATTGACACCTACAAGATTTTCCTGTACTATAAGTCTCTACCGCCTCGTTTCGGGGCAGTTTTTGTTTAGGAAAATAACGTAGCGAAGCGAAGTATATTTTCCTTAATCCCGTGTAATAGACGATAACAGGGTGAGGGGAGATTATAGGGGTTTGATGTCAACATAAATTAGCGCAGAATTACGAAAATTAAACGGGGTTTTTAAAAATGGAAATTCGAAATATAGCTATTATTGCCCACGTCGACCACGGAAAAACGACGATTACGGACGCGTTGCTTCGCCAGACTGGTGTTGCGGCAGAAGGGGTTTCAATGGATTCAAACGCGCTCGAACTTGAGCGTGGCATTACTATTTATTCAAAAAATGCGAGCATCCCCTACAAGGGGACAAAGATAAACATTGTGGACACTCCGGGGCACGCCGATTTCGGTTCTGAAGTCGAACGCGTTATCCGTTCCATTGACTGTGTGCTTTTGGTAGTGGATGCACAGGAAGGACCGATGCCGCAGACACGTTTTGTATTGAAGAAATCACTTGAACTTGGTTTGCGACCGATTGTAGTTATTAACAAACTCGACAAACCAGCGGCAGATCCGAAACGCTGTGAAGAGCAAGTACTCGAGTTGTTTCTCGAGTTGGGTGCTTCAAATGAACAAGCTGAATTCCCAGTGGTATACGCGATTGGGCGCGAAGGAGTGGCAAAACGGCATTTGACGGATGAATCAAAAGATCTCACTCCACTTTTGGATATGATACTTGAGAAAGTGCCGGTTGCGTCGAAAGCGGATTCGTCTGCCGTGCTTCGCTTACAGCCGTTCAATCTCGCTTACGATAATTTCCTTGGTAGGCTTGCGGTGGGACGCGTGTATGAAGGCACTGTGCGTGCAGGTATGAACGTGTGGGTAAAAAAGCCGAACGGCGAAACGCGTACGGGGAAAATTACCAAAGTATTTACGTTTGAGGGCTTGCGCCGCATTGATGCACCGGAAGCGACTGCAGGAGATATTGTGCTGATTGCCGGCCTTCCTGATATTGATATTGGAGAGACAGTGACGAGTGGTGCCGAGGCACCAGCACTTCCGGCAATCGCCGTAGATGAACCGACCATCACCCTGAACTTTTTAGTGAACAACTCGCCTTTTGCAGGACGTGAGGGAAAGTTTGTAACCTCGCGTCAGTTGCGTGAGCGGCTTGAACGCGAACTTGAAATAAATGTGGGATTGCGCATTGAATTTGGAACAGGCGATGTATTCAAAGTGTCCGGCCGCGGAGAGCTTCACATCTCTATATTACTTGAGAATATGCGGCGCGAAGGGTATGAAATGCAGGTGTCCCAGCCGCACGTGATTATTCGTGAGGAAAATGGCGTAAAAATGGAGCCATTTGAAGAAGTGGTGATTGATACCCCGCAGGAATATCAGGGAGTAATCATTGAGCGCCTCGGTAGCCGAGGGTTTGTTATGACTAATTTGATTTCTCATGCGGATACTATGCGTATTTTCTTTGAAGGTCCCACGCGAGGGCTTTTGGGGTATCGCAATAAGTTTATTATTGATACCAAGGGCGAGGGAATTTTGTCCGCGCGGGTAATCGGATTCCGTACACATATCGGTGAAATCAAAAAGCGCCCAGAAGGATCAATGATTTCGATGGCGACTGGGAAAGCACTAGGATTTTCTCTGTGGAATTTGCAGGAGCGTGGAGTGCTCTACATTATTCCTGCAACTGAAGTGTATGAGGGAATGGTAATAGGTAATACCACCAAAGGTGAGGAACTCAATGTAAATCCGACCAAGGGTAAGACGCTCTCAAACGTTCGTGCATCAGGCACAGATGAGGCGATTATGCTTGTACCTCCTTATATCTTGTCGATTGAGCGCGGACTTGAAACGATGATGGAGGATGAATATTTGGAAATCACACCGAAAAGCGTTCGTCTGCGCAAACAACAACTAACCGAGACCGACCGCGCCCGTTCCCGCCGCACCCTTTAAGCACACAGTCTCCGCTTGCCACTTCTGAATATGGTACAATTTAGCCCTTACGAGGGATTACATTATGTAACTATTACAACCATGACTTCACACACCAAACGATCGGGATTTACCTTAATTGAACTCTTAGTGGTTATTGCTATTATCGGGATATTGGCTTCGGTGGTGCTTGCATCTCTCAATACTGCGCGAGGAAAGAGCGCTGATGCAGCGGTCAAAGCTGATCTCGATGCAATTCGCAAACAAGCAGCAATTTTTTCTGATGATCATAACGGTTACTTTACTGATGACACCACTGATTGTGCAAGTGGAATGTTTGGTTCAGATGCTACGATCTCATCTGCGGTGACTCATGCCGCCACGGTTTCTGGGGGAACAGTGGTGTGTATTGCTGATGACGGAGATGTTGCAGACGGCACGCAAGCAACGAGCTGGGCGGTGTCAGTTCCCTTGAAGACCAATCCTGCGCAATCGTGGTGCGTGAATTCTGAAAGTGTTGCAATGATTGGAGTTGCGGATAACACCACTGTTGCCAACGTCGCCAGTTGCTACTAACTATTATCTTGGGTTTTTGCCCCGCGCCGCTTTGCGGCGCGGGGCTTGCCTTTATATGGGGTGTCGGTAGTATGAAGCCAGTTTAGAAACAGCGCTGATACGCGCCGCTCATACGGCGTCCCGTATGTCAGTTGAACATCGAAAGAAGAAAGGGTTTGGCTATGCCAATTATCCCCGAAGCTGTAAACAGTGTTGGATTGCCTGGACTCGAGAGAGTCTCCCAAGGCAAAGTCCGAGAAATGCACAGGCTCAAGAAGAAAGGGCACCGTTTAACGGTGACGTCACCTCGCGTGAGCGGGTTTGACTTCGTCTTGAACGCTCGCGTCCCAAAGAAAGGCGAGGTGTTGTGCGCGATGAATCACTTCTGGGTTGAGCAGTTTCGAAATTTCTGTCCGCAAGACGTGCTAGCGGTGGGAAGTGGGGTTGATGCGTATCTTCCTACGGCGCTTCGTGGCAACCCCGACCTATGGAAAATTGCGTCGGTCATTCGGGTTTGTGAACGGGTCAATTTGGAGTCCGTGGTTCGCGGGTATCTCACCGGCGGCGGGTGGAAGACCTACCTGAAGACCGCTCCGCGTCATCGTCTCTGCGGCCACCGTCTCGAAGCAGGTCTTTCAGACGGCGTTCAGTTTGAGACGCCTCTATGGACGCCGACCACAAAGTCAGAAATTGGGCACGACCTCGACATTCCTGTTCAGCGCGCCCGCCGATCTCCCTTTGGGAACAAGGTTGAGCACTTGTCGCTTGCACTCTACAACCACGCACAACTCATTGCGAAAGGGCGCGGTATTATCATCGCCGACACAAAGTTCGAGTTCGGGATCTGGAATGGGAAGCTTGTCCTCATTGACGAGCGATTCACTCCTGACTCGAGTCGGTTCTGGCCGGCTGATGAATGGAATCGCTTGCGGGGAAGCGGAAAGAGTCCGTCTTCGAAAGACAAACAATGGGTTCGAAAGTTCCTTATCCGCTACAACGTGGATTGTCTGGATCCGGAAAATCCCGATCACGTGAAGCGAGTGCATGCACTCGAGATTCCCGAAGATGTCATCCAGCAGACGACGCGCATCTACCGCGAGATCTTCTGGTGGCTCACTCGTGTGAGGCTTGAGCAGTACCAACAGGTGAACTTCGGAGTCAAGTTGTCGGACAGTGTGCCACCTCCTGTGGAAGTACTCCTTGGAAGTGAGTCAGATCTGCCACAGGTTGAGAGTGGATTCGCAGAATTGCGGAAATGCCACGTTCCGTTTCGGGTGCACATTGTCAGTTGCCATCGCAACCCTGAAGTACTTCGGCGGTATGCTGAAGACCTATCACCAAACACAGGACTGGTAATTGCCGCTGCAGGCAAGGCCGCGGCACTTCCTGGGATGCTTAACAGTTGGCTTCGGCATTTCGGTAAATGGTACATTCCAGTTGTCGGGGTGGCCTTGCAAGGCAATACCCAGAACGCAAATAACGCTGCCCTCCTCTCCATATCGGAGTTACCGGGTAACCCCTGTCTTGGTTCCCGAGGATGGTGTGTACTTCGGCCCCGAGGGCTTCTGGCAGGCCTGCTACGATACTGCTCGCAAGGAGTTCATTTCGCATTCGGGATCACCAAAGCCGGCGCAGATGAACCTCATTGTCAACGAGTGAATTCAGGGCCGACAGCGCGCATGCGCGCTGTCGGCCCTCTTCTTTTTCCCGCATTGCACACGTTCCTTATTTTGTTACACTGTCCTCATCTATGGCGGACAAAGGCAAATTTGTGGTTATCACTGGACCGTCTGCATCAGGCAAATCAACATTGGCTGAAGCTCTACTTTCCCGCCTCTCTGACGCGGTACGATTGGTAACGCTCACGACTCGCACTCCTCGTGTGGGAGAGCAAAATGGCGAACATTACACTTTTGTAACAGTTCAGGAATTCAATCAGAAAATTGATTCGGGCGAATTGTTCGAGCACGCCGAAGTATACGGCAATTTATACGGTTCCTCTCGTCTGACACTTGAACAACTCTTGTCGTCTCATAAATTTGTGCTTGCGGTGGTTGATGTGCAAGGAGCAGTGACTATGAAAGAAAAAATTCCTTCGGCATTTGTGCTATTTGTAAAACCCAGCTCGCTTTCCGATATTGAGCGCCGGTTGCGCACCGAGCGTCCGGACAGCAGCCTCGAAGACATTACTCGTCGTTTAGAGACCGCACAAAAAGAAATGGCGATCGCAAAACAGTTTGATGCAACACTTGATAATATCGAAGGACAATTTGATGCAATGGTTGAACGCGCGCTCTCATTACTCGAAAAGAACTAGATATGAAGCCGCTTTCTCCTAAAAAACGAGAAGCGATACACTTAGTGCCTTTTCGGAAAGATAGCGAATCTGTATATTTCTTTCTCCAGAAGCGTGATGCCCATGCGAAATTGCTTCCCAATTGGTTTGGTTTTTTCGGTGGCGGACTTGAATTGCCAGAGGCTCCTGAAGAGGGGATACTCCGAGAAATAGAGGAAGAACTTGCATTTATTCCCGATAGACATGAGTTTTTCTGCTACTATGAATTTTGGGATCGCATTTCCCACGTATTTATACTTGAAGTTGATGTGGGTTTTGAATCTAAAATTGAGGTGCGCGAAGGTCAATATGGCAAATTCTTTTCTGAAAAAGAAATGCAGAATGAACCATTGCTTCGTGATGAAGCGAAACTTATTTTGAAGCACCTAGCAGAGCACGTTAAGCAAAAAGGTATATGACATTGCAAGTTGGAGTGAAAATATTTTTGAGAAACCCCGAAGGGAAGTTTTTACTTCTCAAGCGCTCCGTTGCATATGGCAAGACGAAAGGAAGTTGGGATATTGTTGGTGGACGCATTGAAGCAGGAACGGGACTTATCGAAAACCTTCGCCGTGAAGTCTTGGAAGAAACAAAGCTGACGATTACTTCTGAACCAAAATTACTCTACGCACAGGATATTTTCGTGCCCTCAAAAGATTTACACGTTGTTCGACTTTCGTTTGTGGGAGACACCACTGGTGAACCAGTACTTGATACAAAAGAAAACACCGATTACAAATGGTTGTCACTTGAGGAACTTTCCAAACAAGAAGATTTAGATGTGTATGTCAAAGAGATTTTGGACAAGAATCTCCTCGTTTGACTTTTGAGTATATCTCGAGCAATATCGCTCTAGGTTCGCGGGATAACCTCGCGACGAACAATAAGGACATTGAATGAAGACTGCTCTACTGTCAGCATTCCGTAAAGAGGGATTGCCTGACTTCGCACGGCGGCTTGTCGCCCGAGGCTGGAATCTGCTTGCTTCAGGTGGGACTGCAAAATGTCTCGCTGAGGCCCGCATTCCAGTTACGGATGTGGCTACCATTGTTGGTCCACCCATCTTGGGGCACCGTGTAGTTACACTTTCGCGGGAAATCCATGCGGCGCTTCTTGCCAAGGATACGCCCGAAGACGCCGCCGAACTCACTCGGATTGGCGTTCCTCGTATTGATCTCGTGTACGTTGACCTATATCCGTTGGAAAGAGAAACCCTGCGGGAAGGTTCGACACTTGACTCGGTACTCGAGCAAGAGGATATTGGAGGACCGACGATGTTAAGCTCTGCTGCAAAAGGCAAGCGCATCGTCATCTCTGATCCTGCTGATTGCGGGCCTGTACTCCAGATGCTCGAATCCGATTTGCCGTTTGACACCGAGTACCGTGAACATTTAGCGGCGAAAGCGGATTTCATTGTGAGCCGCTATCGTATGCTCACGGCACGGTTCCGCGGTAATGGAGCTTTTGAGGCAATTCACGGCATACTGCATCTTCCGGTTGCTTATGGTGAGAATCCCTGGCTGGCTTCCCTCGGGTTATTTTCAACTCAAACGGATTACCCACTCGCACTCGATAAATACGTGTTGATGAACGGGGAGGACATACTCCCGAGTTACAACACGTGGGGAGATCTCGATCGTGCACAGTTAACCCTGCTTCACATCATGGCAGGACTCGAACGAAACGGACTGTTGCAATCAAACAACTTCTGCACCGTAGGGGTCAAGCACGGGAATGCCTGCAGTGTTGGGATTGGCAACGATTCTGGGACGTCTCTGAAACGGGCGATGGAAGGTGACATTACCTCTATCTTTGGCGGCTTGGTGATTCACAATGGAGGTATTACCGCTCAAGGTGCAGAGATCTTGCTGCATCACGTGGAACCGTCGGGCAAGAGAGTGTTGGATGCAGTTGCTTCAACTGTGTTTTCCTCTGATGCAATTGATCTCTTGAGGCGCAAGACGGGGAAGTGTCGCATTCTCCGAAATCCCGCACTGTCTGCTGCTTCCTTGCGTACATTGGTGCCGTCGCTGACGTCAAAGAGGATCAAGTCGGTTGCCGGTGGATTCCTGCCACAGGCCGACCGAAACTTCGTCCCGTGTTTTGGTGATGGAGGTGGTATTGCCATTCACGGTTCTGTTAGGCCTCTCCTGCATGCTTCAACACGTATCGCTGACCTCGTTCTCGCATGGGCGATTGGTTCTACTTCAACGAGCAACACAATCACGTTGGTGAAAGACGGGCAGTTAATCGCCAACATGGTGGGACAGCAGTCACGGGTACGTGCGGCGAAGTTCGCGGTGTTGCTTGCCGGTGAGAATGGACACAGTACTCATGGGGCAGTTGCGTACAGTGACAGCTTCTTCCCGTTTCCTGATGGCCCCAAAGTCTTGATTGACGCAGGGGTGAAGGCAATCTTCACCTCAAGCGGATCGATTCGGGATCAGGAGACCATTGACCTCTGCCTGGAGAACAATGTCGCGCTCTTCATGGTTCCCGACAAGGTTGGCCGTGGTTTTTACCATTAGCCGTTTCTTTCAGTTCAGCCGCCCCGTATCCTCGGGGCGGCTTTCTCTTGCGAAATCTTTTTAATAAGCGCATACTATCGGCATACTTTTGGGAAATGTATACATTATAAGTTTGTAAGCAATTTTTGTATGAATAAAAATGTGCTTGGTATTATTGTTGCGATAGTAGTGATTGGCGGTGGCGCGTGGTATTTCAGTGCGTATGCGCCGACTCAAAATGAGTCAGGAGATATGACTGCAACCACGACCGATTCGACTGCCACAACGGCATCAACTTCGTCGACATCTTCAAGTGAAGTATCGTTCCGCGGTTCAATGAGCGAATTGATTAAACGAGGAGGAAGTTACAAGTGCACGGTAACGTTTAACAGTCCTGCAGGTAATTCTGATGGGACTGTGTATGTATCAGGCGATCGGTTGCGCGGAGATTTCAAGACTGTGGTTGCAGAGGCTGGTTTGACTGTCGAGAATCACATGCTTGGGGTTGGCGGATACCTGTATAACTGGAATTCAATGACGAGTCAGGGGTTCAAGTCAAAGATGTCGACTGATAAAGCGATCGATGAGAGCAAGCCAACTAGTGCATCAGAATCACTTGATTATAATCAGGCGCTTGATTACAAGTGTGTGGCATGGGACGGAGACGCATCTCTCTTTGAGTTTCCGAAGGGGATTGTATTCAGCACGATTTAACTTTTAGTTTCACTATTGAAAATAGGCTGCGCCGCGCATTTTGCGGGGCGCGGCCTATCGTGTAATATAGCCATATGGCAATTTTTCGAACACGAATCAAGAAAGAAATAGTGTCTGAAGTCTTGGCGCCTAACCGTAAATCACGCAAGGTGGTTATTCTCTGTATTGGCTGTCCTACAAATCCTGCTCGGCGGGAATCGATAGAATTCTTTGCGAAAAAAGGGTTTTGGGTCTTTCTTCCTCGATATCGAGGAAGTTGGGAAAGTGATGGAAAATTTCTTAAAAGATCTCCGCATCTTGATGTTATCGATGTGATTGATTCTTTACCGAAAGGTTTTAAGGATCTCTGGAGCGGAAAAACATACAAAATTAAAAATCCAGAAGTATTTGTTATTGGCGGGAGTTTTGGTGGGACGGTTGCGGTGTTGGCTTCGCGTGATAAGCGAGTAAAAAAAGCAGTCGCATTTTCGCCCGTAATTGATTGGACTGTTCCCAGCAAGGAAGAGCCGATGGGAAAGCTTGGAAAATTTATGCAGGATGGTTTTGGGAACGGCTATCGTTTCAAGATGTCAGATTGGAAAAAACTCTCACGAGGGGGATTCTTTGATCCATCCGCAGAAGTCAAATCCATTGATGGACGTAAACTCCTTATCATTCATGCTAAAGATGACGGCATTGTTCCGTTTGTGCAGGTTCCGCCGTTTGTCAAAAAGACCAAATGCACACTCATTTCTCCTCGCACTGGGGGGCATTTTGGTGTTGCAAAATCAATTTCCCCACGCTTTTCCAAAGCGGTTCTTAAATGGATTCGATAACATGATTGAAAAAGTAGTATTTGGCGGAGGATGTTTTTGGTGTACCGAGGCGGCTTTTTCGATGCTCAAAGGGGTTACATCAGTTGTCTCTGGGTATGCAGGAGGAAAACGAGAGGCGCCCACGTACGAACAAGTAAGCGGCGGGGGAACAGGACATGCCGAAGTAATTGAGGTGACATATGACCCTTTAGTTATCACCTTCGATGATTTGCTCGCTGTCTTTTTTAATGTACATGATCCGACACAGTTGAATGCACAGGGGAATGATATTGGAACTCAATATCGATCGGCTATTTTCTATACAACCGATTCACAAAAGATTTCAGCGGAGAAACTTGTCAAGGAATTTGCTGAAACAAACGCTTATGATAAGCCGGTGGTGACTGAAGTTATGCCACTGGAGCAATTTTATCCTGCGGAGCAATACCACAAAGACTATTACAAACGAAATCAGGATGCGCCGTATTGCCAGATTGTTATTACGCCAAAACTTGAGAAATTGCAACGCCGTTTTGCCTCTCTGATCCAATCTTGATCCACAGAGTATATATTTAGATTTTGCTAGGTTATAATAGAAATCTCTCGGAATTTCCGAGGTATTAGTATTTTATATATATATCGTATGAATTCTTCAGAAAAATTGACTTCTTTCTTGCTCCGCGCAGGCCTTGCGGTAGTATTTTTATACGCTGCAACCGCATCATTATTTGATCCGATGGCGTGGGCCGGTTTTATGCCGCAGTTCTTCAAAGACCTTGTTCCGGTGACTATATTGCTGACTGCGTTCTCGATATTTGAAATTCTACTGTCTTTGTGGCTCTTGTCAGGCATTAAGCCCTTTGGCGCTGCGGTGATTGCGTCTCTTGCACTTTGTGGAATCATACTCGCGACGATTTCATTGTTTGATATTGTCTTCCGCGATATCGCAATTCTCTTTGCCGCACTTGCACTTGGGACACTCCATTACAAACGATCGACTGTGTAATTTTGCCGGACGCTGGGCGTCTCCCACTACGTAGATGGATTTTTCAGTTACATTTCTCATTCTCACACTGCTCGGCCTTATAAATGCCGGCCATCTTGCGTATACGCGCATACGTCACAAACCTCTTGTCTGTCCGATGGATCACGATTGCACGTTGGTAACTGAAAGCCGATGGTCAAAAATGTTTGGGGTACGTAATGAATACCTAGGCACACTGTATTTTATCGTTATGCTTTTGGGAGCTCTCATACTCCTTATCTCGCCGGCTACTATTCCACAACTGGGAATTATCCTCTTTGTCGTTTCGCTTTTCGGTGCACTGTACTCGATCTTTCTGATTTATCTGCAGGCGTTTGTGATCAAAAACTATTGTTTCTACTGTATAGTTTCAGCGGTGATCAGTATTATTTTATTCTTAAACGGATTGATGATCCGCTAATATGGCCACTACGCTTTCAGCTCAAAAATGCGTTGCCTGCGAAGGGGATATGCCCCCTCTCAATCCTACTGAAGCAACTATCCTGATGCGTCAATTAAAACCGGAGTGGAAACTTTCTGGCAACGAAATTGTCCGTGATTTCAAATTTAAAGATTTCAAACAGGCGATGGTATTTGTAAACAAAGTTGCTGATATTGCCGAAGAGGAAGGTCATCACCCTGATATTTTTATTTCCTACAATCGCGTCAAAATAACACTTACGACGCACGCAATAATAGGGCTTTCAAATAACGACTTTATCGTCGCGGCGAAGATAGATTTGCTCTAAAACGAAACGCCGCTGTGTAAAAACAGGGCGTTGTTTGGGTGCACGCGAAGTGCAAGCCCTTACCAAGGCCAGAAGCAACTCGCGTCATAGCGGAAATTCGGTAAGGACTCGAATTCAAGGATTCTGTCGGTGGGATTTGGGTCGTTGCTGATAGTCAAAGCACTTGTCGTGCTGATGGTCCCTGTTGGGTCTCTCCAGTTTTCTAACGGTGAGATGGGCAAGGCTTCAGTGATAGGCACACAAAGTGCGCCTTTACGGAATTGAGTGTGCATAGTTTCTCCTATGCCTAGATTATGAAAAAGTAGAGTTTTGTCAATCAGCCAGCACGACGAGATACTTCCCGTCGGTGTATGCAAAACCGCCTGCGATAGAAAAGGTTTGTTCGCCTGTTTCTGTATGGACTGCCATCTGGCCAGATTTAAGCGCAGTCATTAAAGGTACGTGGTGGGGGAGAATTCCTATAACACCGTCTTCCGCGGGAAGCGTTGCGGATGCGACAGTTCCCTCATAGAGCGTTTTTCCAAGGCTGTAGACCGATACGTGCATATTATTTTCTGACATCATCAATACCGCCTGCCATGTAGAACTTATCTTCCGGCATATCATCAAGTTTGCCCTCAATAATTTCTTTGAATCCGCGCACCGTTTCTTTGCGAGAAACGTATTTTCCGGGGCGACCGGTGAATGCTTCGGCAACGGAGAACGGTTGCGAGAGGAAGCGTTGAATTTTTCGTGCGCGCTCTACCAACTGTTTATCATCATCAGACAATTCCTCAATTCCGAGGATGGCAATGATATCCTGCAAATCTTTATAGCGTTGCAAAATGCGTTGTACTTCGCGTGCGACTTGGTAGTGTTCCTCACCAACGAGTGCTGGTGTGAGTGCGGTTGAAGCGCTATCAAGCGGATCAACAGCAGGATAGATACCGAGTTCTGAAAGGGGACGCGAGAGCACGATAGTTGAATCGAGGTGTGAGAAAGTGGTTGCCGGAGCAGGGTCAGTGATGTCGTCCGCGGGGACGTAAATTGCCTGTACTGATGTAATCGAACCTTTCGTGGTTGAGGTGATTCGCTCTTGCAGTTCACCCATTTCAGTCGAAAGAGTTGGCTGGTATCCAGCGGCAGATGGCATACGACCAAGGAGTGCCGAAACTTCTGATCCTGCTTGAGTGAAGCGGAAAATGTTGTCGATGAAGAAGAGAACATCTTTTCCTTCGGTATCGCGGAAATACTCGGCCATCGTCAGTGCCGCAAGTGCGACGCGGAGGCGTGCTCCAGGGACTTCGTTCATTTGGCCGAAGACAAGAGCAGTCTGTCCCAACACGCCAGAATCTTTCATTTCATGATACAAATCGTTTCCTTCGCGAGTTCGTTCGCCGACTCCGGCAAAGACCGAATATCCTTTCTGTACGGTCGCCACATTTCGGATGAGTTCTTGAAGAAGGACGGTTTTACCGACTCCGGCGCCGCCGAAGAGTCCGACTTTCCCACCTTTGATAAAAGGAGCGATAAGATCGATAACTTTGATTCCGGTCTCGAAGATTTCAACTTTTGTTGATTGTGCTGTGAACGGAGGGGCTTTTCGGTGGATTGGCCAGCGCTCTTTGACTGAAATAGGGCCTTTATTGTCGATTTCCTCACCAAGGAGGTTAAACATGCGGCCGAGAATTTCTTTGCCAACGGGAACGGAAATAGGTTTGCCTGTGTTGACGACACTCATACCGCGAGTGAGACCTTCGGTCGGCCCCATGGAGACGCTTCGAACTTGACCACTTCCGAGTTGCCCTGCGACTTCAAGCACGATTTTCTTCCCCTCACGACTTGTGATTTCGAGTGCCGTGTTAAGTGCGGGAGGATTCTCGCCGAATTCTACGTCAACGACTGGGCCGATAATCTGGACTATGCGGCCTGTTGTGCTGGTAGACACTTCTTTTTTTATTTCTATTGAGTGCATGGCTTTTGGTAATTGAATTATGAATTTTGAATAATGAATGTGGGATTATGATATAGAATCCTAAATTCTGGATTCGTTATTCTATATTCATGTTGCTAACGCTTCTCTCCCTGCGGTGATCTCGGTTAATTCTTTGGTGATAGCCGCTTGGCGTGTTTTGTTAAACAAAATGTTGAGCGTATCTACGAGTTCCGCGGCGCTTTCAGATGCATTTTTCATCGCCATCATGCGCGACGAGTGCTCGGATGCGTTTGCTTCAAGAATCGCATGGAAAATTTCGACTGCGAGCAAGTGAGGGAGGAGTCGATCCAAAAGCACAGTGGGGCTTGGTTCAAGTAAAAGGGTGCTTGATGGCGCTTGTATTTTTTCAAAAGAGCTTGGCATGTTAGTGTATTTGCCGCGCAACGGGGTGATGCTATCGATAATTTCCTGCAGAGATTCGGATGAGAAAGGGAGGAGTTTGCGGACAACAACCTCCTGCTTGAGAGCGGAGAGGAAGTTGGTATACACGAGCACCACCTCGTCGCACTTCTTTTCCGTAAATAATTTCACTAGAAAATCGGAGATTTTTTTCGTTTCATCAATCGCACCAAGGTCTCCGGTACCCAAAAATTCAGCCACAGGTTTTTTACCGCGGCGGGTGAAGTAATCGCGGCCTTTCTTTCCAATTGCCACGAGTGAAACTTGGGATTTTGTTGACGCGAGTATTTTTTCAGCTTTTTTGATAACAGATACATTAAATGCACCCGCAAGTCCTTTGTCGCTGGTGACCACCACAAGACATATCGTCGAAAGAGGACGTTTGAGTGTTAGTGCTGAAGGTTGTTCCATGCCACCAGTTGCTTTCTGTGCTTCGCGCAAAATAGCGAGTGCAGTCAGGGCGTAGGGGCGGGCGGCAAGCGCAAACATCTGGCTTCGTCGCATTTTTACTGCCGAGACCGCCTCCATCGCGCGTGTCATCTGACGGATGTTTTTGGTCGAGCGTATTCGGTTTTTCAGTGCTCTAGAGCCGGCCATATAAGTGTGAATAATGAATGACGAATAAAGAATTTAGGACTTTTTGAAATAATTTTTGGCAAAGTCGTCGCAAGCCGCTTTCAGTGCTTCATCAACTTCCTTAGTGAGTTCTGCACCTTCGCGCAGTTTCTTCATTAGTGCATCATGGCGTCCGCGCAGGAAGGCGATAAGTTCTTTCTCAAATCGTTGTACATCTGAAACTTCCACTGTGTCGAGCACACCGCGCACTGCAGAGAAAATAGAAGCCACTTCCTCTTCAAAGGGCATGTTGTGATACTGGTTTTGCTTGAGCAGTTCAGACAATCGGCGTCCGCGATCCAGCTTTTGTTTGGTTGACGCATCAAGTTCTTGGCCGAATTGCGCAAATGCGGCGAGTTCTCGATACTGTGCGAGCTCAAGACGCATAGTTCCTGCCACTTTTTTCATCGCTTTGGTTTGTGCAGATGAACCGACGCGAGAGACGGAGAGACCAACGTTGAGTGCAGGTTTGGTTCCCTGATAGAAGAGTTCTGGTTCAAGATAAATCTGGCCGTCGGTGATCGAGATGACGTTTGTGGGGATGTAGGCCGACACGTCAGAAAGTTGTGTTTCAATGATCGGAAGGGCGGTCAGCGATCCTCCGCCGTGCTCCGGTGAGAGACGAGCGGCGCGTTCGAGGAGTCGTGAGTGCAAATAGAAGATGTCTCCAGGGTAGGCTTCGCGTCCTGGTGGGCGGCGGAGAAGCAAAGACACTTCGCGGTAGGAAACTGCGTGTTTTGAGAGATCATCGTAGACGATGAGTGCGTCACGGCCTTGATCCATGAAATATTCGCCGATTGCAACGCCAGTATATGGCGCGAGGAATTGAAGGGGAGCAGGAGCTGAAGCCGGTGCGGTGACCACGATAGTATATTCCATCGCTTTCGTCTTTTTGAGTTGCTCGACGATTTGTGCGACTTTTGATTCCTTTTGTCCGATTGCCACATAAATACAGATGACCGGTTTACCGCCGCGGACATCTTTTCCTTGGTTGATAATGGTATCAATTGCAATCGCAGTTTTTCCCGTCTGGCGGTCGCCGATGATGAGCTCTCGCTGTCCGCGGCCGATCGGGATCATTGCATCAATTGCCTTAATGCCGGTTTGCAGAGGAACGTTGACTGATTGGCGGGTGATAACCCCTGGGGCGATTTTCTCGAGAGGATAACGCTTCATGGTCTCTGCCTTGAATGATGGACCTCCATCGACAGGATTGCCTAAGGCATCAATCACGCGTCCGATGAGCGCATCAGAGACAGCCACGGACAAAATATTTCCCGTTCCTTTTGCGGTTTGACCTTCGCGCACGGCTTCGCGATCTCCTAAAATAACGGCTTTGACTGAGTGCTCTTCGAGGTTGAGCGCTTGGCCAAGTACGGCGCCTTTTTCTGTTTCAAATTCGATCAATTCCGAATACATGACCTGTGAGAGTCCGCGGATTTCCGCGACACCGTCAGAGACGCGAGTCACGGTGCCCACATGTTCAAGTTTGGGACCTGCAGTGATGCCGGTTATCTCTGATTTGAGTTGTTCTAAAATGGTGTCTTTGTCGGTCATGATTTTTTCTTTTTATTATCCTTTATTTTGAAATTGTTCCTTTCATATCGGAGAATCGTCTCGACAGGGTGTTGTCGATTCTCCAGTCTCCAACGCTGATACGCACTCCTCCTTTCACGTTCTCATCAATTTTTTCTATGAGCGCAATTTTAGTCCCCACGAGTTTTTCGATGTCTTTTGGGTGTACCGCATTTTTAGTTGCTGATACGACGGTGACCGGCGTGATCTCTTGGTGTTTATACCAGAGCCGTTCGAACTCGTTCATAATGTCACGCAACTTTCCCGCATGGCGATTTTTCACCAAGAGGGCTGCAAACTTTGCGATCAGCTTTTCGTGACCCTCTTTTTTAGAGAGAAGTAGATCCAAGAGTGCCGCGGCGTAATGTGTAGGGGAATAGGTCATGTTCGTGCAGTAACTTGTACTTTTTGCATCGCCTGTTCGACCAGTTTCCCTTTAGCTTTTTCATCAAGCACGTCTCCGACACTCTGTTCCACAGCCCTGATGACCGTGGCGCCGAGTGATCGGGTGGCTTCCTGCATCAGTGCATCATGCTCGCTCGCGAGCTTTTTGCGTTCGTCAGCAGCGATACGTTTTGCTTCTGCTTGTGCATCTGTCATGATCTTTTCTGCTGCGCCAGTTGCCTGCGTCTCGGCTTTTTTGATCATCTCGGACGAAGTGGTACGCGCTTTGGCGAGCACTTCTTCTTTCTGTCGCTCGATTTCAGCAACGAGTTTGTCTGCGGCCACTGTTTTCTCCGCAGATTTTTTGATCTCATCTCGGCGGCGGTTGAGCATGCCCAACAGCGGTCGGTAGAGGAACTTGGTCAGCACAAAAACAAGAATCGTGAAATTGACGATTTGTGCCACGAGTATCTTCCAGTCGATACCGAGATTGTGGAAGAGATCCTCCATTGCTTAGACGAATTTGATAATGAGCGCAACGACGAGCGCGTAGATTGCGATTGCTTCGGTGAACGCGATCGCGAGAATCATCGCGGTTTGAATCTTCGGAGCTGCGTCAGGATTTCGTCCAATTGCTTCCATTGCTTTTCCTGCAAGGATGCCAATGCCAATAGCCGGACCGATGGCGCCAAGGCCGATCGCTACTGCTGCTGCAATACTGGTGAGATTTTCCATATGTGTTTTCTACTAATTACTAACTGCTAATAATACTGATAAAGGGGGTCAACCCTGCTTGATCACAAAGACAAAAACAGGGGCACCATGCCTCATGTGGGCTATCATACTACAAGCCTGCTGCTTGTTCAACGGCCGCTAATGGCTATCTGCCCTCGTGAAAGAGGAGAAGGCAACCATGGCGAGGACGCCAAATATAGCGGCTTGAATGAGGCCAACGAAGAGCTCAAGTCCAAGGAACGGTATAGTCGCGATATAGGGGACGAGAGATCCAATAATGATGAGCAATACTTCGCCTGCAAAAACGTTTCCGAACAATCGGAACGAAAGCGAGATGACTTTTGACAGTTCCCCAATAATTTCGAGTATGCCAGTGAAGAAGAGCACAGGTCCTTTGAAGGTGATGAATTTGCCAAGATGATGTCGGACACCGACGGTGATGAGTCCGTAGACATGAGAGAGCACCACGACGATGAGTGCGAGTGCAAGTGTCATGTTCAGATCGGAATATACCGATCGGAAGAGGGGAACGAATGCTTCGTGTCCGTCGTGTCCCACGGTGTGCATGCCGATAGAGCCAACACCGGGGAGAATCCCGAGCCAGTTTGAGGCGAGGACGAAGAGGAAGATGGTTGCAACGATCGGGAAGAATCGCTCGGCGGTTTTACGATCGCCGGCGATGGTTTCAAGGAAGCCTATAATAATTTCAATAACGGCTTCTGCGAAGTTCTGCAGTTTACTCGGGATGTAGCTGACGCGTCTTGAGATGATGAACGCAAATATGATGAATCCGAGCGAGACAATCCATGCCGTGAGCATCGTGTTAGTCACGGGCAATGGTCCGATGTGAAAGAGAGTGTCTGCTACTATTGATATGTGGTCCATGTAGGCCGATATGGTAGCGTATTTTTCCGTTTTTTGCCAGTCTTCCGATTGGTTGCTTGACAGAATGAATTTTACGAGTATACTCTTGTGCAGTATTGAAAACAGCAATGTCTACCGCTTTGGTCCTCTGCACTGCAGAGGGTTGGGCCTTGGCGAGTCTCCCTTCGGGCGAGACAGGACGATTCTTGCAAATCTCAACAGAGAGGCGTGAGAATCCGGCATCCTCCGTAATCATAGGAAAACCGATGTCTTCTCGAAAGAGAGCCATGAGTCGGTATGAGGTCTGCTTTTTGAGCAGATAGAGCAAGGTGGCACCGCGGAAATGAATCCCGCCCTTGTTGCACAATTTTTTGTGCATCGAGGGCGGGATTTTTACGTGTCCGCTTTTCAACTCTAAACCTCAAACCAAGGAGCTTTATGACAGTCTCACGGAGGACGTATTTCTGTCCGCTCTGTCGCAAGTTTACTCGTTTGTCTCTTCCGACCGAGATTCGGTCTTGTGAACACTGCAAGGCATCCTTGATTCCTCCGTATGCGGAGGATGATTTCAAGGATACAGACGATCCAGAGGTAATTCGCCGTTGGGTTGCTCTGACCAAGACTCGGCACTTTGGATTACGCAGGTAAGCTTTCTTCATGTTCTTTAACAAAAACAAACAACCTTCAACCCAAGGATTTGTGTGAACACACAGACCAAAGAAAACAGGTTGTCGGCAGTCGACCTGAGAATGAAAGAAAACAATCTGCCGGTGATCAATTGGGAGCGAATTGAGAGATCTCTTCGTCAACAGACACGTGCAAGTGGGCAAGAGGATGCATGTCCTGCGTTGCTCGGCACACTTCGATCAATCGTTTCTTGTTGTGGGAGTTTTACTGCCAGCAGGAAGAAATTGCTTGCCATCGGTAAGGCACTGTTGAATCCGGACAAGAAGATTGTTTGTCCGATTTGCCTCGATCCGAGCGATCTTTTAGTGCCAAACACGGTGCCAGAGCTTGTGAGAGAACATGAACGTTTTCTGGAGAGTATCAGCGACGCGTTTGGCAATCCGCCGGTGATGATGCTGGTTCCGACACATGACAATGTCTCGACGAGAAAAGAGACGCTCGAGCTTGTTCAGACCATTCACAGGCATGTGCAATCGAGAGGATGGCAAGCTCTGCCTATGGAAGATGTTTTCTCCAGCGTCCACGAGCGTGAGCATTTTTGGATGCAGACGCTTGGAGATACGGAGGATTCTCGGCGCTGTGTGCGAGCTTTTGCTCGCGCGCGAGCTGCAGCAGGTCTCTATGCGCGGAGAAATCCGGGGGCATCGGAGACAGAGATTGTTGATCTGGCTCTGCGCACTAGCGCGCAATATTTGGCGCTTGGCGAATTGGTGCGTCAGAACAATTGGTTCATTTGCAATCACACAACTCTTAACCTTTCGTGGTACGGGAAAATGGAGGTTGCACTTCTTCACAACCCAATCAAGTTGTGATCAGGACGGCGGCGAGTGTTTTACACTCGCTGCCTCTTCTTTTTATTTTAAAAACTTGGAGACTTTGCGAAAGACAAGATAGGTTGAGGCGACCGCGGCGAGAATGACGCCGGCGACAAGAAGCCATGGGGAAGTTTCGAAATATCGGTCGGCGTAACGGCCGAGAAGTGCAAACGCAACAAGCGGGATGGCAATTTGCCAGCCGAGCTCGAACGCGAGTCCCCACGGGTTGAATTCTTTCTCTTTTTGATCTTGCAGTTCGGGCATGTGTTTACAAACTAATACTATCTTTTAGTAGTTTCGATTTTAGTGAGTACTTTTTCCAACAATATTTGAAATAGTTACTGATGCATGACCTGGTGCAAAAGAATCAAGGCGAAAACCTACTACATGGGTCTTATTGTCAGGTCTTGTGCTCGTGGAGAAAAAGAAAGTTTTATTTTCTGTAGATGTATTCAAAAACCTACCATCTATTTGACCAATACTTTGGCTATCCCAGTATACTGTTAATAATGATTGTGTCACCGAACCATTTGAGAACGTGGCATCAAAACTTATCCCTTGCCAAGCTAAGGTACTTGTAGGAGTTACGCTAAGTGCTATCCACGTCACTCCTGATTTCACCCCTTCCGTTTTCGATGAAGAGAGGAGTATTTTTGACCCATCGATTTTTGCAGTCCCTTCCCGATCCAGTACAGCGTCCAAATTTACAGGATATCTCTCTTCAATTGGGTAGCCGCGTAGGTTTATGTGACACTGGGTTTTTAGGAACTCATCTGAAATCTTGTCACACCAAAATGAATCTTTATTGCTTTCCGCACTATAGTAGAGCGCAGTATCGGAGGGAACTATTGGAATTTTCCTTACGGAAGAGACAATTTTTCTTAACATAGAATCATCTTCTGGTTGCATGTCGATTCTGAAAAGACGATTTGGTTGTGGTTTGCCAAATATCGGCTCAGTGGGACGGAGATAGTATATTTGTATTGTACGCCCGCCAGTATTAGTGAAATCGTAGATAATTGCTGGGAGATTTTGACCCTCAACCGTGTATTTGGTGAAGGTTTCACCAATCCCACGAGATTTAAGACCTTCTGTGGTAGAAGCAACAACAGTCTTTACTTGTTTCTCTAAAGTATCGAGGTCTCTAGGGACTACAGGGAGTAGTACTACTTGCAAGTATCTTTTTATGGTAGAAGTACCGATATCGGCGATCTCCAAGAGCTTACTGGAATAACCAGATTTTTCATACGGTTCCTGTGGAACGATGTAATGTTCTGGGCCTTCCAAATTTTCCTTTGCACTTAAGAAATGATATTCAAGAGGGTAAGAGATTTGGAATCCCCACTCAGTGTCGCTATAGGTTTTCCAGTTGTCAGGCACCAGAGATGGAGGAGTATCAGATTGGGTCCTTGTTATTCTATTTTGGTTATACAAAAAATAGACACCTAGAATTATTCCTATAGTTATCAACAAAGATATTGAGACTAAAACTAACTGTTGGGAAGATTTCTTCGTTGGTAATGAAGCAAGAGGTTCCCGAATTTCCCCTTGAATTTCCGGATCTGTTTCCATAGTGATCTCTTTATTATACATTGAACCGAGAGCATAGAATAACAGGAACATAACATCATTCTTTGAATGTAAACCGTTTTGGCGGTATCGTTTATTGTAGGGAAATCTATTCGAGTGAATGGATTTCAGAACAAGGAGAACAGAGAACATTTACAACCGAATACACTGTATGAAAAACACACTGACCATTAGTATTGCAACTCTCGTTGGAGTGTTGCTTTCCGACACGCGGCACATCGTCGCACAATCAGTTACACCAGTACCGAACATGATTTGGATCAACTCTGGAACGTTTGTGATGGGAAGTCCGTTGAACGAGGAAGGTCACACTATTTATGAAGAGCAACAAACTCGCGTTACGCTGACGTACGGCTTCTACATGAATAAATTCGAGGCCACACAGCAGGAGTATCTCGATTTAACAGGTCTCAATCCAAGCACTACTACCAATCTCGATGCGCCGGTCACCAAGACTTCGTGGAATGGCGCAGTGAATTACTGCTTCTTGTTGACAGAGCGAGAACGTAGTGCAGGACGTATCCCAAGCAATTGGGAATATCGTTTGCCGACTGATGCCGAGTGGGAATATTGCTGTCGTGCGGGGACAACCACGCGATACAGCTTTGGCGACGATCCGACCTACACACTCATCAATCAGTACGAGTGGTACATTGGGAATACCGGAACTAACGGACTTTTTCCGCGTTCCGTGGGAATTAAATTGCCCAATCGGTGGGGTCTCTATGACATGCAGGGGAATGTTTCGGAGTACGCCCTAGACTGGTTTATAGACAATCCTTTCAGAGGAAGTCTTCCGGGCGGATCTCTTGTTGATTCGCATGGGCCCACAACTGGAGTTTGGCGCGTGTTTCGTGGAGGATCCTTTTTTGAAGGGGTCTCATCTTGTCGAGCGGCAGTACGAGGAGGTATTTCGCCGACTAGCACTTCAGGTTTGATTGGTTTTCGGGTTGTGCTTGCGCCGGCTACGCCTGAATGGAGACAGGTGATTGAGACGCAACTCGAAAGACCGAAGTATAGTTCGGGTCCAGTTAAGGAAGTTGGGAAGAGCAAATTGGTGTTGGTGACGCATGGGTGGATTCCTTCGTGGGATATACCTCAATTATCAACGGCATGGGTTGACGAGATGACAAACAGCATTGATCGATATCTAACAGATAAGGGTCTGGACGGATGGCAAGTGGTTGGATACAAGTGGATTGAGGGAGCACATCCTTTGGACTTACTTTCTATTGCTTTTCCCACTCGTGCTGCCCAAACAGCGCTCGAAAATGCCAAGAGAGAAGGAAGAAAACTAGGGGAGTATCTTGCTGGGCAGGGGTGGAGTGAAATACATTTCATCGCACACAGTGCAGGCTCTGGACTCATCCAAGCTGCAACGGAAGCAATCAAGGATATTTCTCCTAGCACAATTGTTCATGTTACCTTTCTTGATCCGTTCGTGGGACTCGACTACTCGGGTGTCAGTAGTTATGGCAACAGGGCAGACTGGGCAGAAAATTACTACAGCAGGGATCTGGATACTGGAGGTGAGAATTGGCCGTTTACACAGGGACTTTTCGATTACTGCTACAATATCGAAGTCACTTGGGTTGATGACAACAAGATCCTCGGACCTGTTTACATCAGCACTCCGTTGGGGACACAGAGGTGCACCCAAACGGTGTCTTCTCACGGATGGCCAATTCAGTTCTACCAAAACACGATACCGCCCAATACCCAGCTAGGTTCTGCAGGTTTTGGTTTTCCGCTAAGCAGGGCGGGTGGGAACTGGGACTATGCCATCAGTAACTACATGGTTAGTCCCAATGCGCTCTGGGTGCTCGGGACACCAGATGATCCGCAGTGCAACCAGCTCTACACAAGCACCCCGCCTATGATTGGTGAAAGGGTAGACTTCAGTAATTCACCGATCGAAAAGAGTTCAACTGGAGAGGTGAAAATTCACGGAATAGATTCCTTCTCTCTAATCACTGGTTCACCTGTGTGGCTTGCAGCAGTCATCAACCCCACTAATTCGGTCAACCTCGTATCTTTTGATGCGAAGTTTGTGAACGCCAACGGATCCGAAGGGTTGTTGTCCTTGTACTGGGATACCAATAGCATTGGGTCTGTGGATGAGCCGGCTATCCAACTAGGATTCAAGCGCTACGCATTCATGTTTCCTCGCGCGGCAAGTAATACCTTGCACATACTTGGATTTCGTCTCGATGCGTTCACGAATGTACCCTCTAGTGTGTTGGTGACAAACGTGTCGCTTGTGTCCATGGGAGTGTCAGAACCGTTCACGCTTTCGTTTGCGGGAGTGTACACGAATATGTTACCAATCTTCGAGCTCACTGGACCAACCGGTGTTGTGTATACCATTGAGACCAGTTCGAATCTTGTTGATTGGACAACATCAGTTGTCCTTGTGAACAATAGTGGAAAAGTCAGGTTTTCGGATCTGGCATCAACAAACGCCCTGCAGAGGTTTTATCGTGCGGTTGCGCCTTGATCTGTTCTTCAGTTCAGAGCTCGCTACACTTGTGGCGGGCTCTTTCTTTTTACTAATTTACCGTATACCGATCCTAGTCCTGTCCCTATGATAATTGCAACGAGGAAAAGAATAATTTGTTGAGCTTGCAACGGCAGATTCATGTTTATTCCCAAGATAGCGTAAGGAAGACCAAGCAACCAAATAACAGGCCACATGGGTACGGTTAATGGCCAGAGGATTAAAGCAGAATCTTGTCCAAGTAGTTGAACGAATATGAAAGGGACGTAGAAAATTAAACTTATTACACCGCCTTTCACCCAATGTGGCCACTTGCTGGAATTCATGTTAGCTACTGTGCAAACTTTATTTTTTTGATCCTATCAATGAAAATACCAATTATTGAACCGATTAGAAAACTCAATAAAAGACTAATAAGAGTTATCGAAAAGAGAGGAGGGTAGTTATTGAGAATTGGAAGAACAGAAAGAAAGATACCAGAAAAAATCATTGGACTTATATTAATACAAAGAAATCCTCCTACAAATAGATAGCACAGTAAAGGAGGAATATCCAAGATAACGCCAATTATAGTTCCTATTACTCCTCCTCTTAACCAGTATGGCCACTTGCTAAATTTCATAATGGTTTTATTGTACTCCCTTTAAGAGAAGTGTTATACACAGTAAACAGGTTTGAGACTAAAACCCAGTTTAAGAGGTTTTTTCTGGTATGATATAAGGTATATCCTAGGATTACTATCTTGAAAAGACATATTGTAGTTACTAAAGGCATTGGAAAAGCCAACACAGAGCTTTCAGCTTTTGATAAGGCTCTTATTGATGCTGGGATTGCCGATCATAATCTCATTCATTTGTCGTCAATCATTCCTCCGAAATCAGAAATAAGAAAAGAGAAGTATGAATTAAAGGCAGAGGAATTTGGTAATAAATTATATGTTGTTATCGCAGAAATGAGAGAAAGTAGAGTAAGTAAAAAGGCGTGTGCAGGTCTTGGGTGGGTGTTATCAGAAGACGGAAGTCAAAAAGGCCTTTTTGTAGAACATGAAGGGGAGAGTGAGGAAGAAGTCCAAGGTTTAATTGAAAAGAGTTTGTCAGAGATGAAGAAAAATCGTGCTGATAATTTTGGTCCTGTGCAGTCTGAAATAGCGAGTATTTTGTGCGAAAGTTCTCCGGTGTGTGCTGTAGTAGCAGCTGTGTATAAGAGTGAAGCTTGGTAGTAAGATATGGATACATTCATTAATCATGTTTGGAACATAAGCAACTCGCTTTCCAGCGAGTACAACCTTGATGTTCAATGGTTTTTTGTTATCTATCTGATTTCATTTGCCCCCTTCTATTTTGGCTATTTTTTGATGGCTTATGGAACCACACGCAATCTCAAATTTACTGATCTGATACACTTACGGTTTCGGCATAAACTCCAGTGGCACTCCTATTCAAACTGGGGCTTGTTCATACATCTATTCGGTCGAGTGATGCCCTATGTATATATTTTAATTATTGGCAGGAATTTACCTCTTTGGGTTTATTTTCTGATTGTCAGTATTATCGGATTTTCTGTCGGATACCTTTTATATAAAATCTTGCAAAAGGGGAATCGTAGTGAAACCAAAAATGATTTTTCTGTAATAAAAAAGGATAATATTTCTGATCCTGTCGAGATTGAGACAATATGGGAGATTTATAACCATACATTTGAGAAAGTAAATCGCTTAAGTCCTTGCCGACAGAGTTTTGATCATGATCATTTCGTTGAAGCACTTCGGGATTCAACGATACATAAATATCTTTTGCAATCAACAGTTGATGGCACGGTTGGAATTGGTCTTATAACTAATGACTTTAAGAATGCACCGTGGATTAGCAGTGATTATTTCAAGGCTCATTTTCCAGAAGCGTTTGCAAAAAACACAATTTATTATTTTCTTGGACTGGCTATAAAAGAGCATTTTAGGGCTAGACGCTTATCTCTCTTATTGATTGAAGATATTATTGATGAAATTCCCCATGATGCTATTATGGGTTTTGACCACTCGAGAAATATAAATCCGCTTCTCCATCATTTTACAAAAGTGGTTCGTCAGGCACGCTCACTCATGAGAACTCACATAGACAGGCAACATTACCATATTGTGCAACGCAAATGACGTTTTCTATCTTCAATATTTTTTCGATTATGACACTTGGCTTGTCACTATTACTGGCATCCTATGTGTACGAAAACAACAAGAATAGTAAAGTGAACAGGACGTTCTTGTTCTTGATTTTCAGCTCTATGTTTTGGATCTTTGCCAATTTTATGACTGATTTGGCATCGGATTTATTTTCGATATTACTGTGGAGTAAGTTGACCCTGATAGGACCTATCGGTATCGGCTACTTTTTTTATCGAATGTCGATTTTTTTTCCGAAAGAGAAAAAGGTTAATAAATTGTATGGGGTGTTTGCTCTCTTGGGCGGGCTGCTCTTACTAGCATTTGTTCCAACGAGATTTAATATTCTTAGTGTTTTTATAGGAGAAAATAATATCCCTGCAATTATTCCGGGCCCTTTGTACTTTTTCTTTCTCCTATATTTTCTGACAGTCCTTTTACTTTCATTTGTAAACTTATTTCGTGGGTATAAAACTCTTAATCATCTCGAAAGGCTTCAAATATCTTATATCTCTCTAGGAGTTGGTTTGTCAGCTTTGTTTGGGAGCATTACTAACTTGGTGTTGCCGTTGCTAGGTTATTCAGAATTTGTTAATTTTGGGCCGTATTTTATTCTTATTTTTATTTTCTTTAGTTCGTACGCGATCATTAAATATAAACTCTTTGATATCAAGATTCTTACGACTCAACTGCTTGTATTCTCTCTTTCCATCTTTATTTTCTTAAGGGCTCTCCTAGGGGATTCTCTGCAAGAGAAGATAATAAACGGAGTGCTATTTGTTCTTGTTGCAGTTGTGGGATATTTTCTTATTAAGAGCGTGTTTCGCGAAGTGGAGCAGCGAGAGAAGATTGAGACATTGGCGAAGGATTTGGAGGAGACGAATGATCGGCAGGAGAAATTGATTCACTTTATCGGACATGAGGTGAAAGGGTATCTGACAAAAGGCGAATACGCGTTTTCGGAAATGGTGGAAGGGGACTATGGAGAGCTCTCACCTGACGTGAAGGTGCTCTCAACCACTGCGCTTGCTGAATTGCGCAAGGGGGTGGCGTCGGTGACGGATATTTTGAAAGCGGCGAACCTGAAGCGCGGGACGGTGGCATATGAATTGAAACCGACTGATTTGAAAGGAATCGTTGAGGAGGGAATTATTAAATTGAAACCTTCGGCAGAAGAGAAAGGGCTTAAGCTTCTAACTGCGGTAAGTGAAGGGGAATGCATGGTGAATCTTGATCGTACACAGTTTGGTGAGCATGTGATCAGGAATTTGATAGACAACTCGATTAAATACACGCCGACAGGAAGCGTAACCGTTGGACTCTCTGTGAAGGATGGGAAGGCTATATTTAGCGTGAAAGATACTGGTGTGGGAATCACGGAAGAAGACAAAGCACGTCTCTTTACCGAGGGCGGCCGCGGGAAGGATTCGCTCAAAGTAAACGTGCATTCAACCGGATATGGCCTCTATATCGCCAAACAACTGGTCTTGGCTCATGGCGGGAGAATTTGGGTAGAGTCTGAAGGTTCGGGGAAGGGATCAACATTTTTGGTGGAATTACCTCTGACGTCTTCTGTTCCAGTTTCTGTTGCAACTGCACCGGTCATGCCTCCTGCGCCGCAGGCATAAAAAACAAAGAAAGAAAGCGCGCGAGGCAGGAGCCTCGCGCGCGGATTTGTTTCCGATCTTACTGTTGTTCACGCGTCGCTCGCCGGAGAGCATCGAGTGCTCCACCAAGCGGGTCGAAGAACCAATGACGTCCTGTCTCCCATTCATCAGGGTTTTCCAAGCAGACTTCCTCGATGATCCAGTCCTTCCTGACGATCAATCCGAACGCGGTTGGACTCATGGGTCGTGGGAACTCATCTCGAAGAGCTTCCTCAAGGAGAGACAGCAATGTACGGAGCTGTTCTCCGAGGAACTTTGATTGAGCCACCTTATCCCCAATGTCCCCAATGGTTTGCTTGAGCAGCCATTGCTTGAACTCAGGTTCTCCTCGCGGAACCAGTTCTTTGGCAACATCGCCAAACACTTTGCATAGGCACCACAGTGCTTGGGTGCGCGGATCCCTCACCATTCCCAACGTCTTCCGTCTGGGGTTGTGGTGGGCGGTCGGACCTTCTGTGTCGGGAGTGGAGAGGTTTCGAGCAATTTTCCCCAGCTCAGCAAAGAGTTTGTTGCTCATGTGGTCGGCAGGGAAGATTGATCGCGTGTCCCATGTGTTGTGGGCAACGACCTGCCAATCTTTGCGGAGTGTTCCTGTGGCGCCAGCGAGGGTGAGGAAAGAATTGCCTACTCCCCACCACGTCAGTTTTCCGAGGAGATCACTTCGTTGTTTGAGGCGATCCAGTTTCTCGCACAACTCACGATGTTCCTCGTGGTGTGATTCGAGAGCCTTTAACGAATTGCATCGGTGTACCAGCGAGTTGTGTTCTCTGACGAGTTGGCAGTGCAGTCTCAAGAGAGATCTTGTTACCGAACAAACAAGTGTTCCGAGCACGACCTCTGTCTCGGGGACTACCTCGTGGTTTTGGAGTTCAGCCGGCGGCTGATCAATGACTTCCTGTTCTGCCGCACTGAATGCGATTTGCAGGATATCGAGGATGGGTAAGTGTCCGACCTTTTGGGGTGGCATAGGCTAGCGGTCTTGGGTTTGGGGTGATGTGGAGAACGGATACAAAAGCAGGATGCCTTCGTTTGGACCTATATTAGCGATAAATTGACTAGAGTCAATACGGGTATATTGACTAATTGTTATTTACATGATAAAAATCCATTTTAGATTTTTAGTCTCTCAAACCGTTATGCCGCTTGACATTTCGGTCACGCACTTCAACCGCCTTCTTTAGAGACAGGAGGCATTTACGGAGGATTCAGATGACCTTGAAAAAGTCAGAGAATTTAGTGGCTCGCAAACCTGCATCCTATCCCACCGGTCGTCTTGGCTGTGGGATGCATGTGGCAACTGCAATCGCGGATGGATTCGATAAAGGGAAGGTGAATGATGCCCGATCCCTGCCAGAACGTGTGTCGGGGTTCACCCGACCGGAAGTGCTTGCGGGAATGCTCTACGCACTCGGTTTTCCTGCCAAGATCCGCCGACTGGGGAAGTTTCCGGACGAAGTCCTGATTGGAGTTGTTACGCGTCAGATTCGTAACGCCACCCCGATCGTCCTCTTGGTCGGCGCCGGTCCGTGGAATAGGGCTCGGTCGCTTGCGACCGAGCCCTAATCCATTTTTTTGGTAAAATAAAGCTAATGAATATTCTTGTGGTCGGCGGGGGAGGAAGGGAACATGCGTTTGTATGGAAACTTAAACAATCTCCACACGTTGAGAAAATTTTTGTAGCATCCGGAAATGCGGGAACTGCAGGCATTGCCACTAACCTACCTATTTCAAAAACAGGCGAGATTTTACAGTGGCTCCAGAAAAACCCAGTTGAGCTTGTCTTGATTGGTCCTGATAACTATTTAGCCGAAGGAATTGTCGATAGTATTCAGAAACTTGGTATACCAGTGTTTGGCCCCACAAAAGCGGCGGCAGAAATCGAATGGTCTAAATCGTTTGCAAAACAACTGATGCGTGATGCAAGAATTCCTACCGCGTCTTTTGAGACGTTTACTGATTTAGAAATTGCTCGCACATATGTACGCAAACAAGTATATCCCTTAGTGATCAAAGCGAGCGGGCTCGCTTTTGGGAAAGGCGTGGTGATTGTAGAAACTTCTATCGAGGCCGAAAAAGTTTTGGAAGAGATCATGGGAAATAAAATTTTTGGTTCAGCGGGCAGTGAAGTTGTTATTGAAGAGTTTCTGCAGGGAACCGAGATTTCGATTCACGCATTTTGCGATGGCGAGGATGCAGTGCTTTTTCCTTCATCTCAAGACCACAAAAGAATTTTTGACGGGGATAAAGGGCCGAATACCGGAGGAATAGGAACTATTGCTCCCGTTCCGCGCGTAACTGCTGAACAAATGCAAGAAATAAAAAATAAGATAGTTTTGCCGACACTTGCTGCACTGAAAGAGAAAGGGCGGGAATTTAAGGGACTGCTCTATCCGGGGATCATGCTTACTGCTAGCGGTCCGAAAGTTATTGAATTTAATGCGCGATTTGGTGATCCTGAAACTCAAGTCTACATGCGTCTCCTTGAAACGGATTTAGTTGATATTCTCTTTGCGTGTATAAAAGGAACGTTGCAGAAACAGAAAATTGTCTGGTCAAACAAGTTTACCTGCTGTGTTGTTCTTTCTTCTGGTGGCTACCCCGACTCGTATCAGAAAGGAAAAGTGATTAAAGGACTGAATCACTCATTTGAAAAAGACATTGTTATTTTCCATGCAGGAACGACTATGAAAAATGGGGAAGTAATTACTAATGGTGGGCGTGTTCTTGGAGTGAGTGCTACTGGTAGCAACCTTTCTGAGGCACTGTCGAAGGCATATGACGCGATTACGTATATATCTTTTGAAGGAATGCAGTACCGAAAGGATATTGGAGCTAAAGCAGTAAAGCGTTCCTAAAACTATTTTTGAGTGGTATAGTGATGAATATGACACGAACGCATATAGGAGATTTGAAGGAGAAAATAGGACAAGAAGTCATGATTTGTGGCTGGGTTGACGTGCGGCGCGACCACGGCAAGCTTATTTTCATTGACTTGCGCGACGCATCCGGCAAGGTTCAGATGGTTGCGCTCCCAAACCATGCCGAAGCGCATACCGCTACGAGTGCCGTTCGCAGTGAATGGGTGCTTGAAGTAACTGGAAAGGTGAACGAACGACCGTCAAGAATGATCAATGTAGATGAACCGAATGGAACAGTTGAAATTGAAATTCTTGGAATCAAGGTCTTGAACGAAGCGAACACTCCACCTTTTGATGTGCGGAGCGATGGAAAAGAAATTGGTGAAGAGTCGCGATTAACACATCGTTATCTTGATTTACGCCGTCCGCGCATGCAGAAAAATATCCGCAACCGATCCAAAGCCACGAAATTTATCCGCGATGAGTTCACCAAGCGCGGATTTGTAGAAATCGAAACTCCACTTTTGTCTGCAACCACTCCAGAAGGGTCGCGCGATTATGTCGTGCCATCGCGACTTGATAAAGGAAAATTTTACTCGCTTCCACAATCACCTCAACAATATAAGCAATTGCTGATGGTTGCAGGATTTGAAAAGTATTTTCAGATTGCGCGCTGCATGCGCGACGAGGATACGCGTGGCGATCGTCAGCCGGAATTTACCCAGCTTGATATGGAAATGAGTTTTGTTGCGCGCGAGGAGGTGATGCAAGTCAATGAAGAGATTCTCATCAATCTCGTGCAGACACTTTATCCAGAGAAAAAGATACAGGAGATTCCGTTTCCGAGAATTTCATACAAAGAAGCGATGGAGAAATACGGAGTGGATAAGCCGGATTTGCGCAAAGACAAAGAAGATCCAAACCTTCTTGCCTTTGAGTGGGTGATTGACTGGCCATTTTTTGAGAAGGATGAAGAATCCGGCGGATGGACGTTTTCTCATAATCCGTTTTCTGCTCCGCAACCAGAGCACATGACATCGTTGCTTGCGAAGAAAGATATTCCAAATATTTTGACAACCCAGTATGACATTGTGATGAATGGCAACGAAATCGGTGGGGGAAGTATCCGCAATCATCAGCCGGAGGCGCTGAAAGCAGTTTTCCAGATCATGGGATATGACGATGAGCGAATCGAACGGAATTTTGGTCACATGCTTGAGGCCCTTTCCGCGGGTGCCCCGCCGCACGGCGGGATTGCGTGGGGGTTTGACCGACTGATGATGTTGCTTGAAAACGAACCGAATATCCGCGAGGTTATCGCATTTGCAAAAACTGGTGAGGGACGCGATCTGATGATGCATGCCCCGTCCGAACTTGATTCAAAGCGTTTGAAGGAATTGGGGATTAGCCTTACGAAAGGAAAGTCCTAAAAAAAGATTGCCCACCCAGCTGAACACTTGCTGGGTGGGCGTAAGTCGGCTGGCGGCCGACGTGCAGGAGGAACTTCAATCGTTGTGGTTTCGACAAGTATCATAATTCTTTTATTTAATTTGTCAATAGAGGTGTTTGATTTCTAGTTTGGCCAAGTGTTATTTTGTTGAAATTAACTTGTAATAAAAGGACTTTTGACAAGATATGTCATTTAAGGTGCTAGATAATTCAATAGATATTAAAAAAGTCGCCCGCTTGGTGCATGAGGGCGAGATTGTTGTGATGTCAACCGACACAGTCTATGGGGTTGTTGCATCGGCATTGCGTTCTGATGCAGTCGAACGTGTGTATAGTCTGCGCGAACGAAACATGCATAAACCCTGTATTGTATTGATTGCGAGCATCGAAGCAATCAAGTTGTTTGGAGTAGTTGTTGATGTTGAATCGGAAAAAAAGATACATGAGATTTGGCCTGCGGCAGTGAGCATTGTCCTATCTTGTCCGGATGAGAGATTTTCGTATTTACATCGAGGGACACAGACGATTGCATTTCGAGTGCCCGAAGAAAAAGCACTACGTGATTTTTTAGAGGAGAGTGGGCCGGTGATTGCTCCGAGTGCAAATCCAGAAGGGAAATCTACGGCAAAAACGACTGCTGAAGCACGTGATTATTTTGGTGGAAAGATTTCTTTGTATATTGATGGTGGGATGCAGGATGGAGAACCCTCTACACTCATTTCAATTAATAGAGGAGAAATTTCGGTATTGCGGCAAGGTAGAGTTAAGGTATGATGACACTATGCATAAAAAGGACACTTCATGGAACGCAGTCGCGCCGTGGTACGACACATTAGTGGAAGGTGCAGGTAGCTATCAGCAAGAAGTTATTTTGCCAAATATTCTGCGGCTTGCAGGAGATATAAAAGGAAAAAAGATTTTTGATCTTGCCTGCGGCCAAGGGTTTTTTGCACACAAATTTTCTGCAGCCGGTGCAGTGGTAACCGGTCTTGATGCATCTGATAACCTCATAGAGATTGCAAAGAAAAGTTCAGGGGGAAAAGGTGTTCCGCATTTTTTAACCGGAACTGCTGAATCTCTTCCAAAAGAACTCATAACGGGATCATTTGATTTGGTTGTTTGTATTTTGGCGCTACAGAATATTAAAGAACTTGATGCGACCTTGGGAGGAGTGGCGCGAGCACTTTCTGCCAAAGGGAGATTCTTAATCGTATTGAATCATCCTGCATTTCGCATTCCGCGCCGAAGCGAATGGGGAGTTGATGAAAAAACAAGCACGCAATATAGGCGCATTGACGGGTATCTTTCTGAATCAGCGGCTGAAATCAGCATGAACCCGAGCAAAAAAGAAAGCGCCGTTACCTATTCTTTCCACCGTCCGTTGCAAGTGTATATGAAGATGCTTGCAAAGCACGACTTTTCCATTACACGCCTAGAGGAATGGATTTCGCATAAAACGAGCGAATCAGGGCCGCGAAAGCAAATGGAAGACCGCGCGCGTAAAGAATTTCCTCTCTTTCTCTTTTTGGAATGTACTAAAGGCAAAATATAATTTTGTTTCCAATACTTGCCTATGAGTCGTTTTTTGTGTTCCACTTTGTTTTTTTGACTTATACACACTTGAAACCAAAAAACACATCTATATAATTTGTGCACGACGAATTATAAGTAGAATCTGTAATTTGAATCTCGTATGCAGCATTACGTGTGTACCGGAGATTGTGGGGGTGAGTCGGAACGTTCCAAAGTGTGTGAATCAGAAGGGTGTAAAAACGAAGGCCAACCACTCTCGGAGTGCTCGTGCACCGATGGTTTCCACAAAGGGGTTTTAGACACTGATCATGAAATTGATCTTGCCGAACCCATGGACGATGAAGACGCACTGTAACAAACACCGTTTAGAGAAACCCCGCCTTCCTGAAGAAGGCGGGGTTTTCTTAATTACCGAGTATCGACAAGTTGGAAAGATTTAAATACTCCATAGAGCATAATGACTGCAAGGATAATGAAAAGATATTGGATTCCTGAAAAGGGAAGTAGTACCGTTGCGACAATCGGTGCAACAATGTATGCCCACGGACGTGTCGTGCGGAAAATTCCGATAAGCGCCACATCGCTGTCGTGTACGTGCTTGAAAAAATAAGTCTCGCTCATCACTTCTGTAGTGGCAGCGCCGATACGGCTCACAAAGAGCAATCCCATCCATATCCAGAATTCTGGAGTCGGCAGAAATGACATTACTCCTGTCGCGATTGCCATAATAGAGAACCCTCCTATGAGAAACTCTTTCTCTCCGAATTTGCGATCGGCAAGTTTCCCTAATGGTCGCTGAATGAGGGCAAAGGGTAGAAGCATAACTGCAAACAAAATGGCAATTTGATTCCACTGAAAGCCAACGTAATTATATAGATACAGCGGGGTGTAGATTACCATCCATGAGTAGAAGAAGCACAGCAAGAAATTAATAATATAAATTGAAATAACTTCTTTGCTATGCCCGCTTGTTTTTTTGAACAAAGTCAGTATTTGCAATGCACGATAGTGGGGATCGTGAAATCTCTTGAAACGATTCAAAATGACCATCATGGGAAGCGCAACGAGAGAAGCGACTATAAAAACAGTGTTGTACTGATTATTTGCAATGATAAATACAAGTAAGACTTCCGCAATGACCCACGCTATGCTTCCGAACATCAGGTAGGTGCCTCGTATTTCGCCAGTTACCTTATTTCCTGATGAGTGTTCAAGAAAGATATCAAAATTGAATGTAAGTACTGACGTAGCTAATTGGTAGAGTATGAAAATGACAATGACCAGAAACGGTAATTTGATGAATGAGAGGAGGGCTATAGCCACAATTGTGCAGGTAAGAAATACTCCTGCGGTTACAAAATTTCCAAATCGGCGTAATATTGCTGGAAGTTTTGAGAACAGCCAGATGGTGAGCAGAGATGCGATTGAGAAAATAATCCCTATGTATTTCTCGGGAAAGAATTGGCTTAAGAAACTTGAGAAGAGATATGCGGGGAGGGCGACATGGAGAGACAAGAAGAATCCGAGTGTATAAATTGAACTCACTGAACGGGGAATGTGCTGTCCAGGCTTGGAAAATACCTCTTTTTGCATGTCTATTTATACCCCGATAAGCACTGGGATGACAATAGGACGTTTTGCAGTCTTCTGCATGAGGAAACGACTCACGTTGTCGCTGACGTGATCTTTGACATACTCAAAGTCAATTGGACGCATGCCTACAGTGATATCCTCGATAGTTTTCTTGATAATGAGGCGAGTTTGTTGGAGAAGTTCTTGTGATTCACGCAGATATACAAATCCGCGAGAAATAATGTCTGGCGACTTCTTGAGTTTCCCGTTTGAAATATTTACGGATGCAATAATCACAAACATGCCGTCTTGTGAGAGCATTTGTCGGTCGCGGATTACCACTTCCTGCACATCGCCCACGGAGAAGCCGTCTACGAGCACTAATCCCGAAGGGGCTTTTTCTTTCAAGCGGACGATATTTTCGCCTTTGTTTTGAATTTCAATAATAGATCCGTTGTCGGGGATAATCACATTTTTTTCCGGTGTGCCCCGAGCCATTTCAATTTCAGCGTGTACGCGTAGCATGTAATGGTAGCCGTGGACAGGAATGAAGAATTTCGGATTGATGCGCGAGTGAATCCACGCAGTTTCGTCACGGTTGGCGTGTCCCGACGAGTGCACATCGGCGATTTTGTAGTGCAGAATTTTTGCTCCTTGGCGTGAGAGCGAGTCTTTCAATTTTTGGACTGCACGTTCGTTTCCGGGGACTACTGAAGAAGAAAGAATAATAGTGTCTCGTTTGGTGATATGCACATATTTGTGCGTTTTGTTTGCCATGCGCATCAGTGCCGCGAATTCGTCTCCTTGTGCTCCTGTAGCCACCATGACAATTTTCTCTGGAGGATAATCATTCATAGCTTCGACGGTGATGATTGTATCTTCTTTGGTTTTCACCATGCCGAGCTTTTTGATAATCTCGATGTTATTTTTCATACTGCGCCCCTCCACGACAACTTTTTTCCCGTATTTTTCAGAGAACTCAAGGATTTTCATGATTCGTTCAAGTAGGGAAGAGAATGTTCCGATAATCAATCGGCCGCGCGAATTTTTAATAATCTCTTCAAGATTTTTTTGCACAACCCGTTCCGGAGTCGAAAACCCGGGGACATCCGCATTGGTTGAGTCAGCCATTAACAGAAGTACTTTCTCTTTTTTGAATATCGAATATTCTTTTTCTTCTGCTTCGGTGGGGACTCCGTTGTCGTGATCGAGTTTAAGGTCGCCGGTGTGGACGATTGCGCCATACGGCGTTTCAATGATAACTCCCATGGAATCGGGGATCGTGTGGGTGACAGAGAAAAACTTGATTTTCAGGTTTCCCATGGTAACTAAAGAGTCTTTTTCAACCACTTTTATATCAAGCGGAGGTGCATGAGGAAATTCCTCTTGGCGTTTACGGATCATCACCGTGGTGAGCATGCGGGAATAGAGCGGAGGGTTTCCGATTTTCTCCATGATATAGGGAATGGCACCGGTGTGGTCGAGGTGACCGTGGGTGACGATCAAGGCGCGCACCCTGTTTTTGTGTTCCTCGAGGTATTTGGTATTAGGCAGAATATAATCGATTCCGGGGGTGTCCGCGTCTTTAAACTGAAGTCCGGCATCAATGACAATAATGTCATTTCCGACTTCAATTGCGGTCATGTTTTTTCCGATTTCTTCTACGCCGCCCAGCGGAATGATGCGGATGGACTCACCTACCGATGGGATTTTTACGGTGAGAGGAGATTTGGTGTTGTGATGAGAAGTGTGGAGCGGCGGACGCGAGTCTCGCATGCGCGAAGGCGGAGCTCCTCGATGATTGGGGCGGGATTTTCTATTTGGTCGCTCAAAGGGCTTTGAGAATTTTTCGGGGCGTGCGTGATATGGCTGCCGTCGGGCGCTGTGCTGAGAAGCTTTAGGAGATTCTTTTTCTTGCATAATGAATTAATTCTGTTCTGTTTCGTCTGGTGCAAAGATGTTCCAGACACGATCGGTTTCGATATACCATTCGTTGCTATTAATAAAACGATCTGAAGGAATAGTGACTGATGAGAGATTGACTCCCGATATATTTTTTGGCAAGACGTATACAAAATCGGGAGAATATACAAATGCGGCCGCGTAATCTTTTTCGATTTCTTTGGCAAACTCTTGATAGAGTGCTATTTGGTCAGTACGCAATGCAGTCGAGCGAGCTTTTTCTAGGAGCTTGTCTGCAGTAATGTTTGTGTATAGTGCAACATTTAACCCAGGGTCATTCCTTTGCGAGGAATGCCAGAAAGCAAACATGTCGAGATCTCGTCCCACTATTTCTCCAAAATACAATGCGTCATACGAACGGGGACGAATCACATTTTGATTGAGATCACTTGCGTCAAAATAGGTGACCGAAACTTTCGCACCGACACGCTCCCAGTTTTCTTTTATAATTTTCGCACCTGCTTTCAATTCGGTGGTATTTGAAGTGGCGATAGTGAATTCAAGACGCACCACGACTTTCTTGACCGTTTTCTCAAAGACGCCGTCAGTCGCGTTTGCCTTCCACCCGTTTTTTTCGAGGAGTGCGCGGGCACTTTCTATTTCTGCATTCAGATCACTTTCTGTATTTGTTGCCGCCCCGAAAAGACTTTGGGGAAGTGGAGAAGAGAGCGGTGCGCCATACCCGCTCAATACTTCTTGGACAATGCGATTTCGATCAAGCGTTTCAACAAGCGCTTTGCGAACTTCTGGGTAGGTAAATGCGGGGACTTTGTCTTGGTTAAAGAATACGGCAAATACGCGTGGCAAAGGAACGCTTTCAACGCGGGCTCCTAGAGCTTTCAGTGCAAGTGCGCTGTGCGGAGAAATACTGTTGATGCTGTTTATTTCCCCGCGTTCATATGCGTCTATCAAACCATCTTCGTTTGTATAGAATTTTGTCGTGATGGAGCTTATATACGCTTTTCCTTGTACATAATTTTTGAATGGTATCAGCGTATATGAAAGTGGAATACCTCCGGCTGTGCGTTTAACCGATGCTACTTTATAAGGTCCGGATCCAATAGGTTCGATATTAAACTGGCTGAACGTAAATTGGGTTGCGTCCACATTCTTCCAGATGTGGGAAGGAAGGATGCCTATAGTGGTATTTTCAAGAAACGGAGGATAGGGAGTTTTCAGTTTTACGACTACGGTCAAATCGTTTGTTTTTTCGATAGCGACCCCTTCCCAGCTGGCGCGGCGCGGGGATTTGATATTTGGATCTTGCGCTTTTTTGATAGTGAATACGACATCTTCGGCGGTAACTGGGGTGCCGTCCTGAAATGTAGCATCCGGACGGATGTGGAATGTATACATCAAATTATTTTCGGAGATCTCGTAAGATTCGGCAAGATCGCCGACGAGTACTCCGGCGCCTGACACTTTCATGAGTCCCGAGTAGACCAGCGCGGTGAGATCTCGATCAGCATCAGAAATGGCAAGCAATGGATTGATGAAGCGGGGGACACCGATAACGCCTTCGGTCAGAGATCCTCCGTCTGTAGGGACGGGAATTGTCAAAGCAGTGTTGAGTTCAACCAATAAAAAGAATGTTGAAACAGCAAATATTCCTGCAACCGCGATAAAAACAATTCGTTCGGTAAGGGAAAAGGCGGTCAGCGCACGTGCCGCTTTTTCGAAACTACCGATTCGGTAGCGCATAGAGACAACTTTTTTAAACTGGTCGGAAATCACAAATACGCCAGAGCTAAATTACTTACGAATTTCTTTCAGATGGATATAAGCGCGCTATCGGAGAAAGAGAGCCGACAGAGCAGTAATTGCAAAGAGAATGGAAAGAATGATGGTGCTGTAAAAAAGGATTTTCTCCGCACCGCGGCGCGCGTGGAAAAACGAGCTGAAATTTGAGCTATCGCCGAAGGCACCACCGAGTCCCGCGCTGGATCGCTGTAGGAGTACTACAGTTACCAAGAGGACGGACAGTACGATTTGTACGTAGGGCAGAAAAGAGGCTACCGTTTGCATTGGGAAAGAGTATAGCAGAAGGTTTGAGATTGCGCAACCGTGTCTATTATAGATGAAAAAAAGAAGGCCGCGGTTCGCCTCAAGCGAACCGCGGCACATGTGCAAGGAAGGGTATAAAGGATGTTCATGTATGTGTATGAATTCTCCCTCCTCTTGCAACTCTCCCCGTTGGAGAAAGGGGTTGCAGTTCGCCCAAGGCGAACTGCAACAGTGGAAACAGGTGTACCCCGTCCCTCAGTTGTAGGTTTTTACTCTCCTGTTCGCACAATTGGGGATGTGTATACCTAGGAACTCGTTTTAGTGGCGTTCTCTCACATCCCCGAAATTGAGGCGCGCGGTGCATGGCATCCTTCATGCGTTAATTTACTCCTCTCCGCGCACCTGAAAGAATCCTCGGATCCAATGGTGTAGGTGTCGGTCAAGGTGAGTTGAATTCTCTCCATTGAATCCGAGAAAGTATTTGTCTCAAAGAACTACGGAACGAGTATGATTTCTCTTTCGAGTTAATGCCGTTTTCTCTCGCTCCGCCCTGTCTGGTGACAGGGGAAATTGTCCGGCCAGATTGCTCTGACCGAGGAGGGTATAGTGCGCGAATCACTTTAGGTCGTTGTTCTCCCTCCTCAAAAACCACCAGTATTTCATTCTTATATTCTCAAGAATATGAGAATGAGAGTTTTCTACGGTGATGATCTGTGAGGAGGACCCGTCCTGCAAGACATTTTCGTGTTGCGGGACGGGAACGGTGAGTGTAGCGGTGCCCTCAATTTGAGCATGTTTCTCTCTCACCTATTTGCCTTGTCGAATGGCAAGGAAAGTCTTGCGAGGGAGGTTTAGCATGAAGCTCAAGCTGTAGATTCATCGTCTCCTCCCTCGAGTCCCCGTCTTGCGACAGGGAAATTGGTGTGCGGTGGTGTAAGTTCATTTTTCAAGGGGAACTCTCTTATTCTCCACCGCACTTTCTTCCGCCTTTCAGCAGAAGAAATTTACAAAGAACTCCGGAGCGAGTGTACGAATTGTATCTATTCAGTTTCCATCTCTCTCGCTCCGCCCCGTCCGGTGACAGGGGAAATTGGTCGGGGTGGGTTTAGGGTTTACATCAAGACAAGAAACCTTCTCTCCCACCCCGTTCTCGCTCGTGTGAGCAAACGAGAAAATTCTGTGTTCGGCGGGGCATAGTGGCGAGTTCAATTTGAATGGTTGATTCCTCTGCCGAACACATCTCCACCAACTCGCGCTGATGGAAAAATTCTCGGATGTGGTGGTCTATAAACACCTTCAGTTGAGCGCAAGCTTCTCCACCACATCCGAAAGGTTGGTGAGGTTGATGTAAAGAGCTCTTCGATTTTCATCTCATGCTTCTCCAACCTCACCCTTGCTCGGTTTGCACGAACAAGGAAATTCAAGCGCGCGGTGTACGATCACCTTCAAAGGTAAATCCTATCTCTCCGCGCGCCTGTCCTCGCCGTGGGCGAGGAAATTGTGAAAGAACTCCGGAGCGAGTGTAAGCAGATGATCGAATTTATCATCGGTTTCTCTCGCTCCGCCCACTCGCTTTGGCAAGAGGGAAAATTGTTCGGCCGAATTGCTCCGACCGAGGAGGGTGTAATTGCAGTCTCGGATTACAATGAAAGCATCTCCCTCCTCACAAACCACTCTATATTGAATGATCTGTGAGGAAGGTCCATCCCACAAGACACTTTCGTGCTGCGGGACGGACAGGGCAGGTGAGTGTAGTCGTCCTCTCGTTTTTGAGTAGTAGTAGTATCTCTCACCCAAAAGTCTCGCGAGGGAGGTGTAGTTGAATGATCAAATGAACAGTCTTCTCTCCTCCCTCACATCCCTATCTTTCGACAGGGAAATTGATGTGCGGTGGTGTAATTTACTACCTCAAGTTGAGTCGCGGTCTCTCCACTGCACACACTCTTCCGCCTTTCAGCAGAAGAAATTTACAAAGAACTTCGGAGCGAGTGTACGAATTGTATCTATTCAGTTTCCATCTCTCTCGCTCCGCCCTGTCCGGTGACAGGGGAAATTCTGGATGCAGTGGTGTACATCACAACTCAAGTGTAAAGAACACGTCTCCACTGCACCCTCCTGAAACGCTTTCGCGAAACAGGGAAATTGTTCCCGTCCGCACCTCGGCTTGGTAACCTTAGTACTTCCTCGCTCTACGCTCGGTCGCTTGCGCAGACGGGGTGGACGTTGGTGTAGACCCGCGTGCCTGATATAAGGATATATTCTCCAACGCCCGCGATACGTTAACACATAATTTGCCTTACCGCAAGGGTTTTGACAAAGGAGAAAATACCGTTAGTATTAGTCCCACGTTCTAGTTTTAACCGTTCCCCTTGCAAATCTGCATAGGGGGTAATTTTTGAAGTCTATGAAAAAGACCAACACTAAAAAACCTTCTTTTAATGTTAAGCCACTTGGCGATCGAGTTTTGGTGCGAGAGATAGAAATGACCGATGGAAGTCAGACTAAATCTGGCATTATTATTCCCGAGACCGTACATGATGATAAGGGTTCAAAGAAAGGAACGGTGGTTGCCGTAGGCGCCGGCCGGCGTGAAGATGGGAAAGTAATTCCGGTTGGAGTTTCTATAGGTGACACCGTTTTATTCCAGTGGGGAGATATGATCAAAATTGACGGAGTGGAATACACGATTGTTTCCGAATCAAATATTATCGCGATTATAAAATAGAATATAGAATAACGAATATTGAATCTTGGAAGAGAGAAACCTAAATTCCAAATTCATTATTCCAAATTCTCTTTACTACAATGGCAAAACTCATCAAATATAACGAAGACGCGCGCAAGGCGCTTTTGCGCGGTGTGGCGACGGTTGCAGACGCGGTGAAAATTACAATTGGTCCGCGTGGACGAAACGTCGTGCTTGATAAAGGATACGGAACTCCAACGATAACGAACGACGGTGTTTCGATTGCAAAAGAAATCACGCTCAAAGATAAATTTGAAAACATGGGCGCCGAGATTATCAAGGAAGTTGCGGAGAAGACCAATGACACCGCAGGAGATGGAACTACTACTTCAGTTATTTTAACTCACGCGATTGTGGCAGAAGGACTTCGCCAAACCTCGATGGGGGTCAATGCAATGGTGGTGCGCACCGGCATTGAACGTGCCGCAGAGAAAGTAGTGGCCGCACTCAAGGCAATTGCAAAACCAATCAAGACGAAAGAAGAAATTCGGCAAGTAGCTACGATTTCTGCCGAATCAGAAGAAATGGGAAAGATTATTGCCGACACGATAGATAAGGTGGGGAAGGATGGCGTAGTGACAGTGGAAGAATCACAGACATTCGGAGTAGAATCCGAAGTAGTTGAAGGATTGGAGTTTGATAAAGGATACGTGTCCCATTACATGATCACCAATCCCGAACGGATGGAAGCAGAGTATCGTGATCCTCTGGTGCTAATCACTGACAAGAAAATTTCAAGCGTGAAGGAAGTGTTGCCGATTCTGGAAAAAATCGCGCAGACCGGCAAGAAAGATCTTGTGATTATTGCAGAAGATGTTGATGGCGAAGCGCTCGCGACATTTATCGTGAATAAGCTGCGCGGAAACTTCAATGTGCTTGCCGTCAAAGCTCCCGGATATGGAGATCGCAAGAAAGAATTGTTGCAGGATATCGCGGTGACCGTAGGTGCATCCGTAATTTCAGAAGAACTTGGAGTTAAATTTGAAAATGCAGATATTGAGACTCTTGGACGTGCTTCGCGCATTATTGTCAGCAAAGACAAGACGATTATTGTTGGCGGCAAGGGAAAGAAATCTGATCTTGACGCACGCGTTTCGCAACTCAAAAAACAGCGCGAAGAGATTACATCAAAATATGATATTGAGAAGCTTGATGAGCGCATTGCAAAATTGACCGGTGGAGTCGCAATCATTCGTGTAGGTGCTGCCACTGAGACCGAAATGAAATATCTCAAACTCAAGATTGAAGATGCAGTGAACGCAACCAAAGCCGCTATTGAAGAGGGTGTGGTAGCAGGTGGCGGAGTCGCACTTATCAAAGCAGGAGAAAAAGTTGCGGCAGGTGAGAATTCAGGCAAGAAACAAGAGACAGGAACACTCCCGCGAGAATTGGCGATTGGATTCGATATCGTACTTAAAGCACTTGAGGCACCACTTCGACAAATTGCAATCAATGCAGGCAAGGATGACGGATCAGTGATTGTTGATCGGGTGAAGAACGGAAAGGGGAATGCGGGATATGATGCACTGAAAGACGAAATGGTTCCAGACATGATTGCCGCTGGTATTATCGATCCAGTCAAAGTTACGCGAAGTTGTGTCCAGAATGCAGTGTCAGCAGCTGCGATTCTTTTGACCACCGAAGCGGCGATTGCCGAAGAGCCGAAAGAGGATAAGCCAGCAGGCGGCATGCCATCTGGTATGGGGGGTATGGGCGGGATGGACTACTAAAAAGACGAAGCGAAAAACAACTAGAGACAAGTAATTAGAAAAAAGAAAAAACACCGCAATCCACAGCTTTGATTGCGGTGTTTTTTCCAGAGCGTACAATATAGTCATGAGAAGAGAAACAGATAATATGGCAAAAGTTCTACTTTTGTCAGTCGTTCTGATCCTGACGGTGTTTGTGATTTCCTACATCTTCATCACAGGGACGATTTAGGTCTGATACACAACAACAAATTAACCCCATTTCGTGGGGTCTTTGTGCTATAATATAGAAAATTACCAATAAACATTGTTATATGAATTCCTTTTATCTTCTAGTGGTTGTTGTAGTCATTTTGTTTGGTTGGGTGGTGTTTGTTTATAACCGATTTGTATCGCTCATCAATCGTGGAAAAGAGGCATGGGCCGATATTGATGTGCAGTTAAAGCGTCGCTATGATTTGATTCCAAACCTCGTAGCTACCGTTAAAGGGTACGCCACACATGAGACCGGTGCGTTTGAGAAAGTTACACAGGCTCGTACGGCTGCCATGGGAGCGCAATCGCTTGCAGACAAAAATCAGGCAGAAAATATGTTGACTGGTGCACTCAAGTCTCTCTTTGCAGTTGCTGAAGCTTATCCCGATCTCAAAGCAAATCAAAACTTCCTTGAACTTCAGCGTGAACTTTCTGATACTGAAAACAAAATTCAGGCTGCTCGGAGATTTTACAACGGCAATGTGCGCGATCTCAATACGGCAATCGAATCATTCCCCGGAAATATTATTGCCAACATGTTTAAATTCGCGAAAATGGAACTCTTTGAACTTTCTGATGCAGATGCTGCAGCCAAAGAGCCAGTGAAAGTGAGTTTCTAACAATCTTTCTATGGCGGACAAGGTTTTACACAGAGATCTCCATCGAGTGGTCGGGACGGTCATGATATATCGTCCTGATAGGACTTTCTTGATTACCAAACGGAGCGAAAAATTGAAGGTGCTTCCCGGAAAATGGACCATTCCCGGAGGAGGTCTTGAAGTTGATGACTATGTTGATACGCCTCCAACTAATGGAGAAGGTCAGTGGTATAACGCACTTGATCGCGCGATAGAGCGCGAGATCAAAGAAGAGACGAATCTTACCGTGGGAAAGATTGAATATCTCACCAACATTGCGTTTATTCGTCCTGACCAGAAAGCAGTACTTGTCCTAAGTTTCTTTGCTCCCTACGTTTCCGGTGAAGTGAAATTAAGCGAAGAGGATACAGATTTTGCGTGGATTAAAGTTGCGGACGTTGAAAAGTATGATTTGATAGATGGGATTGGCGATGAAATCCGCGAAGTCGACCGTATACTCGTTCACCGCTCCAAGTTCTAAGTTCACCCTCTAAACTTTTTACCTACACAGTATGCAATATGTGTATATATTACAAAGTAAAAAAGATGGCGAATTATATATTGGATGTACTCATGATTTAAAAAAACGCTTGTTATTGCATAATGCGAAAAAAATTACTTCAACAAAGAAACGAACCCCATTTATATTGATATACTATGAGGCGTTACTAGACCCGCATGATGCGTTTGAGCGTGAAAAATTTTTAAAGACTGGGTGGGGTCGAACACACATTAAGAAGATGTTGAGTAATTTTTTTAATAGGTAAAAAGTTTTTAGGGTAAATGGCCACTCTTTACACACACATTGATTCAAATATACGCAAGACATGGATTTTGATGTCAGTGTTTTTTGCGTTGGTGGTTGGCATCGGATGGTTTTTAAGTTTCTATTTTCAGAGCGTCGAGATCCTATATTTCGCACTTTTTATTAGCGTGGTTACCAATATCGGAAGTTACTGGTTTTCAGACAAATTAGTAATCGCAATGACTCGCGCCCGTCCGGTTACCCGCGAAGAGAACCCTGTCTTGTGGAATATTGTCGAGAACCTCTCTATTACTGCAGGTTTGCCGATGCCCCGACTCTATATAGTAGAGGATAGTGCGCCGAATGCGTTTGCGACAGGACGCAACAAAGAACATGCCGCGCTTGCCGTTACGTCGGGGCTTTTGACTTTGCTTGATCGCACCGAGCTTGAGGGAGTGATTGCTCACGAACTTTCGCATATCGGCAATAGAGATATTTTGGTGTCGACGGTTGTGGTGGTGTTGGCAGGATTAGTTGTTATGGTGTCTGATTTCTTTCTTCGGTTTCATCTTTTAGGAGGGAGGTCGAGAGATTCTCGCGGTGGACAAGCAGGAGCGATTCTTTTTGTGGTAGGTATTTTCAGTATGATTCTTGCACCTATTATTGCGACCGTAATTAAGTTAGCTGTGTCTCGCAAACGTGAATTTCTTGCTGATGCCTCTGGATCACTTCTCACTCGCTATCCCGAAGGTTTGGCGCGCGCACTTGGAAAAATTTCGCAGTACGGTGGGAAGATGCAGCACGCATCAAACGCAACCGCACATCTCTTTATTGCAAATCCCTTTGGTTCTGCAAACACGGGCCGCGCCGGTTTCTTTCAGAAGTTGTTTATGACACATCCGCCAGTGCAGGAGAGAGTGAAAGCATTGCTTGGCGACCACGGCGTATAATAGTAGAGTAATACTATATGGAAACTGAAATTGATAAACCGACAGTTACCGATCGATTCTTGGGCTGGATACTGCTCCCACTGATTCCAAGAAGCGTTACTCCCAATCAGATTACGGCGTTCCGATTTGGAACGATTCCCTTTGTGATTTATCTTCTCGCTGTAGGGGAGTTTCGTTGGGGGCTTTTGTTATTTATGGTTTCCGCGTTTTCAGATGCGGTTGACGGTGCGCTTGCACGCGTACGTGGCCCGATTACCGCATGGGGGAAGATGTATGACCCCCTTGCTGATAAACTTTTGATCGGTTCGGTCGCGGCATTGGTTGTCTCGCGGCTATTAAGCCCATGGCTTGCGCTCACGATTATTCTTTTTGAAGTGGCGATTATTGCAACTGCATTTTGGGCGCGCAAATACCGTGGCGTGGAAATCAAAGCGAAACTGGTGGGAAAGATCAAAATGATTCTCCAGTCGTTTGGTGTCGGCTTCTTACTTTTATACACTGCTATTGGGTTTCCTATTTTGGTTTCAGTCGCGTGGTATACGCTGGGTGCTTCGCTTGCGTTTTCAGTTATGTCCCTTTTTATATATCGATCTATATAGTTGAAGTTCTGGTGAAGAAAGTTTAAAGTGATCATTGGTTTTTTTGCAAAGAAAATTAATACAGTGGTCTAGTGCTAATTTATTATTTTGCACTAGAACTATGATACACTCTTAGTAATGGCCGATGTTAACTCTCTCAAGTATCCAAGAAAAAGTCATCGCAAAAATGTTATTTTGCCTAAACATTCAGGAAGATTAGCTGAGTTTTTTGGGATTATGATGGGTGATGGCGGTATAAATAATTTATGGCAAGCAACCATTACTCTTAACGCTCTTTCAGACAGTCAATATTCTCGCTACGTTTCTGATTTGTGCAAAGTAACTTTTGGTATTACACCTGCAATGCGCAGGCGAAAGAGTGGTAATGCTCTTGTGATATCACTTGCAAGTACATCAATTATAGATTTTCTTGTGGCACAAGGTTTAGTGCGAGGCAACAAACTTAAAGGAGGACTGCGAATTCCTAAATGGATATTGGGAAAAAGTTTATTCCGTAAGTCTTGCGTGCGAGGACTCATTGATACTGACGGTTGTTTTTTTGTCCATACACACAGAGTGCGTGGTAGAATCTATAAAAATATTGGCCTTTGTTTTACAAGTTACTCACCAGAACTTATCTTTCAAGTCCGAGACATATTTGAAGAAAATGGAATTATAGGGCATATTACTAACGGTGGTCGTCGTATTTACTTATACTCGGCCAATGAAGTTACTAAGTACTTAAAGGTATTTAGTACCTCGAACGAGCGTATTCTATCAGTCTATAAGAAATGGAGAGATGCGAGAGTGGTTTAATCGGCAGACCTGGAAAGTCTGTGTGTCAGAAATGGCACCGAGGGTTCGAATCCCTCTCTCTCCGATTTTCTAGGGGAAAAGTCTCTACATAACAAATAACATGGAAATAATAAACTGCATAAACGATAAGAACTGGCAATGTCTTGGGAACTGGAGCATTTCTAACATCCTTTGGTACTCTGTGGAGCTATTGATTCTAGGCTTGCTTGTAAAGAAATTAGTCTTTCCCCTTTTTGAATCCGTTTTCATTGCGATAAGAATCCTAAAAGGCAACCGAGGGGTTTTGGGAGAGGGGTTTGGAACAAAAGCAGCGGATGTGTTTTTAAATATTTGGAAGTCGGACATCAACTATGAAAATGCAGATACGGAGACCCTCGGAACTAGTACGAGAACGTCTATAGCAGGAAAAGTTGCGGAACGATATCTAGTTCCTAAGTTGGCTGAAATATATACTGATAACAATGGGATCAAGAAAGTGCGGGCGATAAAGAACTTTCGGAATAAATCCGTCAGGTTTATTGTGTACACTATAAAAAATCTTGTACCACGCATCTAAAACTTAGTAGGATCATTCACAAAAAAATATGAAAAAATTTCTCAAGAGTGATGACGAGTGGAAGGAAAAACTTTCGGACGAACAATATCACGTGATGCGCCAAGGTGGCACCGAAGCTCCCTTCAGCGGAAAATATGTCAATGAACATGGCGCAGGAATGTATCGCTGTGTTGCGTGTGGTGCAAAACTTTTTAATTCAGATGTAAAATTTGATTCTGGAACTGGCTGGCCATCTTTTTCGGATGCGATTGATGGAAGCATCACGTATTACGACGACACGAGTGGAGGAATGCATCGTAAAGAAGTTCGGTGTACAAATTGTGGAGCACACTTGGGACACGTGTTTGACGATGGACCAAAAGAAAAAGGAGGGAAGCGCTATTGTATTAATTCAGTTTGCTTGGATTTGCAAAAAGAAGAAGATCAGAAATAATAATTTCTGAAAAGTTTTGTCTGTATAACTCTCGTATGAGAAAATTTTCCAACACATACACTTTTGCGCTCACTATTATTGTGGCAATACTTGCCGGTTCCATCTACTGGTACTTAGATAGTGCCACTTCGTACTTTATCGAGATGCCTGCTGACGGACAAAAGGCTCGCACGGTGTTTGTAACACTAAATAATCGGCAGATTGTCGCCGAAGTTGCGCAAACAAATACAGAATTGACGAAAGGACTTGGTGGTAGATTATCACTTTCCTCCAGCGAGGGGATGTGGTTCGATTTCGGAAAGGAAGATCGGTGGGAAATATGGATGAAAGACATGCTTTTCCCCATCGACATCATTTGGTTTGATAAAAATCTGAACATTATTAAGATTGCAGGCGAGATTTCACCTGATACCTATCCACAGGTCTTCACTCCAGATATTGATGCAAGATTTGTACTTGAAGTGGAAGCTGGTTTTGCGAAATATTCGCATTTGAAGGAAGGAATGACTGTTACCGTCAAATAACAAAATCTCTCTTGGTGGGAAAATTATTTTTGGACACTGATTTGGCTATTCACCCTCGGCTTCCTTTAGTTACTCCTCTTTACAGGAGTTTTTTTTCATGGCTCGGATAGTTTTGGGACATGTTATCCCCATTTTTTTACTTCCCGAGTGGAGTAGAATTGTAGAGCACTATAATTTTTAATCATTAACGTACACTTGTATGGTCAAAATCGCGAAGGAGTTGGGCATTGTCAAAAAAGTACAGAAAAGAGACGGTTCGGTTGTCGATTTTGATCTGCAGCGCATCGTCAATGCCATCCACAAGGCGATGATTCAGACCGGAGAAGGGTCTCCGAAAGAGGCGGAGCTCGTCGGGAGCCAAGTGTACAGTGAACTAGTGCGCATTTCAAAGAAGCACAAGAATTTTGTGCCTACTGTCGAGGGTATTCAGGATAGCGTGGAAAAGGGATTGATACTTTCTGACTATGTTAAGACCGCGAAGTCCTATATTTTGTACCGCGAGAAGCGAACCAAGCTTCGCGAGAAGGGTTTGCAAGTTCCAGCGCAGATTAAAAAACTTGCCACTGATAGTAAAAAGTATTTCCGCAACCCCTTGGGCGAGTTTGTGTACTATCGTTCATATTCAAAATGGATTCCTGAAGAATCGCGCCGTGAGACATGGATCGAGACTGTCGATCGCTATATTGCATTTATGAAACAGAATCTCGGCAAGAAATTGAAAGACGCCGAGTACGCAGAAATTCGGGAAGCAATTTTGAAACACGAAGCAATGCCATCGATGCGCTTGTTGCAATTTGCAGGAAAAGCAGCGAGTACGACAAATGTTTGTGCGTACAATTGTTCGTATGTCGCTCCGGAAAAATTCGAGGATCTTGCAGAAATTATGTATGTCTCCATGTGCGGTACTGGGGCGGGATGGTCTGTGGAAAGTCAGAATGTACAAAAATTTCCCCAAATTAATTTGCAGACCGGAAAAAAACTCCCCACCCATGTGGTCGCCGACTCAAAAGAAGGATGGTGTGATGCATTTGTGCTTGGCATGAAGGCATGGAGTCAGGGAACGGATGTTACATTTGATTACTCTGGACTTCGTCCGGCCGGCGCGCGCCTCAAGACTATGGGAGGAAAAGCGTCAGGGCCAGATCCGCTTCGCCGTCTCATTGATTTCACTCGAGATCGCATGTTGAAGAAGCAAGGGAAGCGTCTTTCAAATCTCGATGTGCACGATATCATCTGCATGATTGGAGATTGTGTCGTTTCAGGCGGCGTGCGCCGTAGCGCAATGATCTCGCTTTCTGATCTTGATGATGATGAGATTCGCCATGCAAAAGACGGACAGTTCTATATGACAAACCCACACCGATCGCTTGCAAACAACTCGGCTGTCTACCTCTCGCGCCCTTCCAATGAGCAGTTTTTGGAGGAATGGATTGCACTGATCAAGTCACAGTCCGGAGAGCGTGGTATTTTCAACCGCGGAGGACTGGTGAAACAGCTTCCTGAACGCCGTCTGAAGGTTTTGCGCGAGTATAAGGGCTATTTTGATGCTTCAGGTAATCTGATTGGCTCTATTGGCACTAATCCCTGCGGCGAAATCATCCTTCAATCGAAGCAGTTCTGTAATTTGTCGGAAATTGTCGCTCGAGCGGAAGATACAGAAGCAACATTGATGCGAAAAATGAAAGTCGCCACAATTTTGGGGACGTATCAATCATCTCTGACCTACTTCCCTTATCTTTCAAAGGAATGGAAGGAGCACTGCGAACGCGAACGACTCTTAGGGGTTTCTATTACCGGCCAGTGGGACAGTCCTGTAGTGCGCAAAGCAGGAATGCTTGAAAAACTTCGCAAAGAAGCAGTTCGTTTGAACCAAATTTATGCAAAACGTTTCGGAGTAAACGCCTCGACTGCGATTACCTGTGTGAAGCCATCGGGGACACTCTCGCAAATGGTTGATTGTGCATCAGGTATGCATCCTCGCCACTCGCAATATTACATTCGTCGCATTCGCATCAGCGCAACTGACGCACTCTTTAAGATGTTGAGAGATCAGGGAGTGCCATTTCATCCGGAAGTTGGCCAGAGTGCAGAGAGTGCGACAACCTACGTTCTTGAATTTCCAGTCAAAGCTCCTAAGGGATCAATTTTCAAGAATGATGTTTCTGCACTTGAGCACTTGGAGCACTGGAAAGTGGTAAAGGAAAATTATACCGAGCACAATCCATCAGTGACTGTTTCAGTCGGCGACAACGAATGGATCACTGTTGCAAATTGGTTGTATGAGCATTGGGATATTGTTGGAGGACTTTCTTTCCTTCCGCGTGACAACCATGTCTATCAGCTCGCGCCGTACGAAGCGATTGATGAGAAAAAATACAACGAACTGGTAAAGCGTTTCGCGCATATCGATTATTCAAAGATTATTACGTACGAGAAGAGGGATGAGACAGAGTTGAAGAAAGAGCTCGCCTGTGTTGCCGGTGTCTGCGAGATCGTGTAAGAGTATTTCTAAAACTTTTTCAGAGAATCTAAAATCAAAACGCCACCCTTTAGGGGCGGCGTTTTGATTTCTTTGTGCACATTCCTGTGCCATCTTGGACACGAGGAATGTGTCAGAGGTGTCAGGAGAAGGGAAGTTCTCCTGATGAGGAGAGCAGGCCGGCCTTTGGCGGGACGTTGAGAACCGTGGGTTCTCAAAGCACAAGGTACAAATGAAAAATTCCGCCTTTAGAGCGGAATTTTTCATTTGTACCTTGTGCCTATAAGCCGAGTTCTGTATCTGTCTTGCGACAGACGATAGCCATTTATCTAGGATGTGTGTTGCCACACATCTCAAGCGGCACTCTCCGCCAAAGGCGGAGCACGGCCTTGCAACCAAGTAAGGATTTTGCCGTTTCACTCTCTTTATTACTAAAGAGCTCGCCCGATCTTTCGATAGGGTGGTTTTCCCCTTTCGGAAAAAACCGTCTCTGTTCGCACCTCGTAGGTTTCCCTAGACGGGCGTTACCCGTTACCCGTTTATTACATCTTTCGATGCAATGGTAGCTCGGACTTTCCTCACCTCTGCTTACGCAGGGCGCGACTATCCGGCACAGGGTTGAGAAATAGTACCATATTTTTTTTCAAATGCAAGGCGTTTGTGTGTTCGAAACGTGCATTGTAAGGGTATGAGGGATGCGTTATACTTTTTGTACGTTTGTCATTTAATTTTGAGCACATTTGTCTATGGAAAAACTAAAAGTGAGAATTGAGGAGTCTCTCGACAAAGTTTCTTTGCTGGAGAATATTGCCTACTACATTCTATTAGCGACAGCATTTCTTCTCCCAATTTTTTTTATCCCCTCATCCTCATTTCAATTTCAGTTTAGTAAAGTAGTCTTCGTTTCTTTTGCTGTTCTGATCTCGTGTGTCCTGTGGCTGATTGCTCGTTTGAAAGATGGCCGATACCTGTTGCCAAACAATTTGGTGTTTTTGCTTTCGGGCGTAGTGTTGGTCATAACGTTACTTGCAACTCTTTTTTCACCTTCAATTCACACCTCTTTCATTGGACAGGGATCTGAAGTTGGAACATGGGCGAGTCTGGTGGTACTTTTTGCAGTACTCTTTATGTTTTCTGCTCTGTTTCGACCAAAAGAACGAGTTTTCTATCTCTATCTCGCTCTCTTTGCTTCCTGTTTCTTGATCGTTGGATTTCACGCTTTGCGGTTCGCTTTCGGCGCCTCGTTCCTTTCATTCGGGATTTTCACGGATATTACCTCGAATCTTATAGGGAAGTGGAATGATCTCGGAATATTCTTTGGTTTGGTGACACTGCTTTCTCTGATGACGATTGAACTCGTGCAATTAAGCAAGGCTTTTCGCACATTACTCTGGGTGGTGTTGGTGCTCTCAATTATTTCTCTCTCGATTGTAAATTTCCCGACGCTCTGGTATTCGCTTGCATTCTTTAGTTTGCTTTATTTTGTGTATGCATACGCATACAAGAAAGATTTTTCTGTACCCTCACAAAACACCGATTCGCTAGTGCCTTCTTCTGTTGAGTCAGTACGAGTGTGGAAGAAAGTAAAGAAAGGAAGCGTAGTTGCGGCTGTGCTCATTGTGATTTCCATAGTCTTTCTCATTGATTACTACACACCGAACAGAAATTTAGGAACGTGGGTGAGCAAGCAATTCCAAGTATCCAATCTTGAAGTTCGTCCCAATGTTTCTTCGACAGTTGCGGTAGGAAAAAGTGTCCTAAAATCAGATCCAGTGTTTGGTGTTGGTCCGAATCGATTTGTTAATGAATGGTTGAAAAACAAACCTGATGGCGTCAATCAAAGCGTCTTTTGGAACACTGATTTTGCCTCTGGGATTGGTCTGTTGCCAACTCAACTGGTAACTACAGGCATTCTAGGATTTCTCTCGTGGATATTGCTGATGCTCTCGATCATGTATCTTGGAGTGAGGTACTTGCTTACCCCAATGAATGACAAACTTGGCCGTTACCTCTCTGTTTCTTCTTTCTTTGCGTCATTGTTCCTTTGGTCTTTCTTCGTGTTCTACATTCCAAGCACGGTGATTCTCGTGCTCACGTTTCTTTTTACCGGTGTGTTTGTCGCTTCGCTCTATAATGAACGCCTGCTTAAGCCGAAGACAGTTTCGTTTGGTGATGAACCAAAGGTGGGGTTTGTGTCTGTCCTCGTACTTACGGTGCTTTTGATCGGTGTGGCAACTTTGACATTTGCATTTGGACAGAAATTTCTCTCATCTATCTTTTTCCAGAAAGCCTTGATAGCGCTCAATGTCAGCGGAGATATAACACTTGCTGAAAAACATTCCCGTCGTGCACTTGCCATTTCTTCAAGTGATCTCTATGATCGTTTACTTGTGGAAATCAATCTCAACAAACTCAATACACTTCTTTCTTCCACTGCCGCTGATGTATCGGCAGAGACGGTGCGGACAGAGTTCCAGTCCTTGATGGGGGAGACCTTGCAGTATGCGCGCAATGCCGTTGATTTTGATCGCACCGATTATCAAAATTGGATTTCACTCGGCCGCGTGTATGAAGCAGTCGTTCCTCTAAAGATTGAAGGGGCGTACGACAATGCAAAATCTGCGTATGGGGAGGCTCTCACGCTTAACCCGCGAAGTCCCGAAATGCACCTGATGCAAGCGCGGCTTGAAATTGCTAATGGAGATCAAAAGAAAGCCCGCGAAGAAATTACTGCCGCACTTGCGCTCAAGCAAAATTACACCGAAGCAATCTTTCTCCTGTCTCAAATTCAAATGGATGCTGGACAGACTCGCGAGGCAATCGCATCTGTTGAATCTGCAGCAGTTCTTGCACCAAATGATCCTACGGTATTCTTCCAGCTTGGACTTTTGAAGTATAACAATCGGGATTATCGCGGAGCAGTGGAAGAACTAGAGAGGTCGGTTCTCCTCGCTCCAACCTATTCGAATGCCAAATATTTCTTGGGTCTTAGCTATGACAAGCTTGGAAGAGAAGAGGATGCATTGACGCAGTTTAATGATATTAAGGTCTTGAATCCAAATAACACGGAAGTTCCGATCATCATTGAAAATATAAAGGCAGGACGCGATCCGTTTGCCTCCATCAACACTAGTGAACGGCCTGACCAGCGCGATACGCTTCCCGTTGAAGAAACCCCTATAACTCCGTAAGGATTTGCTAGCCGACCTACATGGTTAAAAAACTCTTTGCAGTGCTTGGCAGGGAAATACGCGGCCTCCATGAGGCCGCGTATATTCTCGCGGGATTTGCAATCCTTTCGCAGATACTTGCACTGGTCCGCGACAAGCTTCTTGCTTTTATGTTTGGCGCAGGGCATGCGCTTGATATCTACTACGCGGCATTTCGGATTCCCGATCTCATCTTTGCTTCAGTCGGGTCTCTGGTTTCAGCTTCAATTTTGCTTCCGTATTTTATTTCCCGATTTGAACGTGACACAAAAGAGGGGAAAGCCTTCTCAAATGAAATATTCAGCGCATTCTTTGCACTCATAGTTATTGTAAGCGCGATTGTGTATGTTTTCGCTCCGCGCATTATTCCGTTAGTGATCCCCGGATTTGCCGGAGATCCAGCATTGCCTGAACTCATCACTTCGATGCGCATTATGCTACTCTCGCCTTTTTTCTTGGGACTTTCAAACTTGTTTTCAAGCCTCACTCAAATGAATCACCGGTTTTTGGTGTACGCAGCAAGTCCGGTGGTGTATAACGCAGGCATTATTGCTGGGGTGCTGTTTGCATACCCTCTGTTTGGGGTTACCGGACTTGCGCTTGGAGTTGCGGCTGGCGCATTTTTACATATGGCGATTCAGATTCCGTTTATCGCTCGTGCGCGTATTTTGCCTCGCTTCACTTTTAAAATTCACTGGAGTGACATTCGCCGCATTGTGCTGACGTCTTTTCCCCGCACGGTTACGTTGTCTGCAAACCAATTTGCTTCTTTCTTCCTCGTATCTCTCGCGTCCCTGATGAGTGCAGGTTCAATCTCTGTGTTTAGCTTTGCGTTTAATCTCCAGTCAGTGCCGCTGACGATTATCGGCGCAAGTTATTCTTCGGCGGTGTTTCCCACGCTCTCGCAACTTTTCTATAAAGGAAACCTAAAGGAGTTTCTTGAAAAGATGATTGCATCAGCGCGCCATATTATCTTTTGGTCTATGCCGCTTGCAGTGCTTTTCGTGGTGTTGCGCGCGCAAATTGTCCGCACCGTGCTCGGTGCGGGAAAATTTGATTGGGCAGATACGAGGCTCACCGCGGCGCTTTTGGCACTCTTTACTATTTCAACTGTTGGCCAGAGTTTAATTGTGCTTTTTGTGCGTGCATTTTATGCGGAAGGGAAGACAGCTCGGCCTCTTTTGATCAATGTGATTTCTGCCGCAATAATTGTGATATCAGGATGGGGGTTGGTGAAAGCGTTTGCCGAGTTTCCGCTGTTTAAGTTTTTCCTCGAAGATCTATTGAAAGTGAGCGGGCAGGGTGGGACAAGCGTCTTGGTACTGGCGCTTGCTTATACCATTGGCGTCGGGGTGAATACCATTTTGCATTGGTATGTGTTTGAACGCGCATATCGTGGATTTACACGACCGGTACTGGCAACTCTTTTCCATAGTTTTTCTGCTTCAGTCATTACGGGTTACGTGGCATTTTTGAGTTTGCGTTTCTTTGCAATACTGTTTCCGCTTGAAAAGGTCTGGGGAATTTTCATGCAAGGGTTATGTTCAGGACTCGTGGGTATTGTAGTAGGAGTGCTCGTATTAATTCTTCTTAAAAATAGAGAACTTGCAGAAGTATGGGCGACATTGCATCAAAAGATTTGGAAAGTGCCAGTTCCGCCGGCTGAAGTGGAACATATCTAGAAAAGGGGATGATGAATACAGAATAATGAATTTGGCAAAAAGACTTTTGTTACGATATATCGTATGAAATGATGAAATACGAAACCGGCGGCCAATTGCTTGGTCGCCGGGAATTTTGAACGAGATTTTTTGTTGGGTACCCGTTCGTTTGACCTGACTTTTCAAAGTCTTGATCTTGTCAGTTGATTGGATCTCGCGCACGTATGTCAGCTAATTCTTCCTCGGCTGACGTCGGCTGGAACGAGTTCCACTCTTTATGCAAGATCTCTGCCATCTTGGCCACGATTACGGTGCACGCGATTTCGGTGACGAGGGTGCGCCCATTGTCGTGTTTGTCGAGCCATGTACCGCAATGCACGCTGTACATTGGGACCTGTCCCGGTTGGTATGTGTCGTGATAGTCCGACAGACCAAGATCCGCGATCCGTCCCCGAGTTTCAGGATTCATCCTCAAAAGCTTGGCCTTGATCTCTTCGCTAAACTTTTCATAGATGTCATATGCTACTGAGCCGGGAGCTGCTATCTCGGGTGAGACGTGCAGCTGCTGGATCATGGTGGTGGCGAGATTGTGAAGGTACTGTTGGTTGGTTCTCATGTTTATCTCCTTTCAAGAGATTTCCCGTTACCCTTTATGGGATCAATGCGACCGAGTCATTCGGAAGCAGTTGATGAGAATCCGAGAAGGACTCTCTAACGGCCAGACGAGCTTGTGACTCATCCATAATTCAATTGTATCATATTGTATGACTAATGTCAAATACGGCCCAGAATAATGGGATTTTGATGGCGTTTTGGTCAAAATATGCTAGGATAACGCAATGGAACTGAAACTGATACGAAATTTCAGCATTATTGCCCACATAGATCACGGGAAATCGACACTTGCCGATCGGATGCTTGAAATTACCCACACCATCCAAAAACGCGAAATGCGAGAGCAGTTTTTGGATTCAATGGAATTGGAGCGCGAGCGAGGCATTACGATCAAAATGAAGCCGGTTCGCATGAATTTCACTACAGGTGGCATACAGTATGTAATTAATTTAATTGATACCCCCGGACACATTGATTTTTCATACGAGGTTTCGCGCGCACTCAAAGCGGTTGAGGGCGTAGTGCTTTTGGTTGATGCGACGCAGGGAGTGCAGGCGCAGACTTTGACGACGCTTGGCATGGCGCGCGAAGCGGGTCTGACCATCGTTCCAGTCGTTTCAAAGATTGATTCGCCACTTGCGCGCACTGAAGAAGTTAAAAAAGAAATAGCAAAGGTGGTGGGATGTACGGAAGAAGACGTTCTGCTTGTTTCCGGAAAAACTGGCGAGGGAGTGGAGAACTTGCTTTCAGAGATTGTCACACGTGTTCCGCCACCCACTTCGACTGAAGTCGCGGATGTGGGTTTTCGCGGACTCATATTTGATTTTCATTATTCAAATCACACCGGCGTGATCGTGTATATGCGCGTGTTTGACGGGACGGTGACTGCAAAAGATATATTGAAATTCTGTGCAGCCGATTCAAAGTTCTCGCCGATTGAAGTGGGGATTTTTTCTCCGAATGAAATAAAAACTGATCGTATTGGTGCTGGCGAAATCGGCTATTTAGTGACGGGTATCAAACAACCAGGTATTGCATCTGTCGGCGATACCGTAACTACATTTAAAAATCCGCTACCCGCACTTGAGGGTTACAGCCAGCCGCGGCCGGTGGTGTGGGCGAGCGTGTATCCAGAAAGCCAAGATGATTTTGATACACTCCGTCAAGCGCTTTCACGTCTGAAACTTTCGGATTCATCCCTGACGTTTGAAGAGGAGAGCTCGGGAGTGCTCGGACGCGGGTTTCGGTGTGGATTTTTGGGAATGCTTCACCTTGAGATTGTGACCGAGCGTTTGCATCGCGAATTCTCACTTCAATTGGTGGTGACGATGCCGAGTGTGACGTATGAAATAACGCGAAAAGACGGCAAACAGGTTACTGCCTATTCTCCGATTCAATTTCCTGAAAGTGGTCTTATTGCGTCTATTTCAGAGCCGATTGCCCATGTTTCCATTATCACTCCGCCTGATTATCTAGGTTCGGTTATGCAACTTCTCTATGATCATGAGGCGGTGGTGCGTACCACGGAGACATTTAGCGATAATCGGACGGCGCTTAGTCTCGAGATGCCGCTGCGCGAACTGATGCGAAACTTCTTCGATGATATAAAAAGCGCCACCTCGGGTTTTGCCTCGCTTTCTTATTCGCTTGCTGGAATGGCAGATGGAGATGTCGCGCGGCTAGATATTTTTGTGGCCGAGGAACTAGTGCCGGCATTTTCGCGTATTGTTTCTCGCCGGCGAGTCGAACACGAAGCCGAAGCGGCAGTAGAACGATTGCATTCGATTTTACCTCGGCAGATGTTTACCACGAAGATTCAAGGATTTGCGCTTGGGAGAATTATCTCTTCGCGCACACTTTCAGCGATGAAGAAGGATGTCACCCAGCACATGTATGGAGGTGACATTACGCGCAAAATGAAACTCCGAGAAAAGCAGAAAAAAGGAAAAAAGAAAATGGCTGAACGGGGGAGAGTGAATATCTCCCACGACGTATTTCTCAAAATGGTTAGGAAAGATTCTTAGAGAAGGGCGGGGAAGTACAGAAGGACCATACTGATGATGATCAGGAAACAGACGATTGTCCAAATCGCGTTGATGATTTTCCGATGTTTTTTGTTCGTAAACATAGAGGTTCTGATATAATAACATATTATGCAGGAATTCAAACTTCGTCGGCGCACCAAAGCTTTCCTCTATTCTCCGCTTGCATTCTTTGCACTTGCGTTCATACTCTTCTTTCTTGTGCGCGCCGTATGGGGGGTGTACAAGAGTCAGGCACGGAGTTCTGCTGAACTTGAAATTGCGCGGAAAGAAGCCCTTTTTCTCGATGAGCGTAGCGAATTTTTGAAAGATGAGATAGATGCATTGTCTTCCCCGCAGGGACTTGAAGAAGAATTGCGATCCAAATTTCCAGTTGTCAAAGAAGGAGAAAAGATGGTTATAATAGTTGAGCCTGACGAAGTGGCCACCAGTAGCTTGCTATCTTCCCAAGGCGGTTTTTGGAAAAGCGTGAAGAATTTCTTTGGGTATTAGAAACGGCGTTATGCACAAGCGGGTATGGTTTAGTGGTAGAATGCGACCTTCCCAAGGTTGAGACGCGGGTTCGATTCCCGCTACCCGCACCAGAATTAAAGTAAGGTCATTTTTAGAAATTTTTTCTTTGGCGTTCGCCAAAGAAAGCCAATGGTTTTGGGCAATTCCGAACGCTCCGCGTTTTTTTAAGGTGAGGTT
>Ga0154954_101_pt2 | contig 47928 bp, 43 predicted proteins | sample RifCSPhighO2_01_FD_105922 | JGI IMG/M metagenome (GOLD analysis project Ga0154954, IMG submission 105922) | Candidatus Taylorbacteria bacterium RIFCSPHIGHO2_01_FULL_46_22b
CGCGCGTCCTTTTTTTACATAATCAAAGAAAAGACCGCACTGCCCTGAAAGATTGCTCTTCAGAACAGCACGGTACTGGTATGGGAGACTCCGTAGAGTCTCGCGCGTTAGGTCCAAAGGACCTTACAGTTCGCGTTTAGCCCCGCGTTTGGGCACCCGTAGGCTGTTTCAAAGATTACTCCCTAATAAAATAATTGCAAGAGGAAAACAGAAAAATTACTTCCCTGCTGGTTTGTTGTTTGCATCCCGCAAACCCGCAACGGTGAATTCGGCCTTAATCGTATCGTGAGGGTCGTACCCCTCAAGCTTGACCTGATCAAGGTTAAAATCATTGAGAGATTTCAGATCGGAGCTGATAGAGAGAGTGGGAAACGCTTTTGGTTTTCTTTTTAATTGCTCTTTCGCCGGCTCAAAGTGATCTTCATAGATATGGACATCGCCAAATGTATGCACAAATTCCCCCACTTCTCTCCCCAAAATCTTGGCGACAATGTGACAAAGTAAAGCATAACTCGCAATATTAAATGGCACACCTAAAAATATGTCTGCACTGCGTTGGTAGAGTTGGAGCGAAACCTTCTCATTTTTGATATTAAACTGATACATGTTGTGACAAATCGGAAACCGGTTCGCATCCTCTGGTTTTGCCATCGTGTAAAGATATTCAGGATTCCACGACGTTACGATTGCATTGTGACATGAGGGATCATTTCGAAGTTCCTCAATCGCCCACGCCAATTGATCTATTCCTTTGCCATCTTTGGTCGGCCAATGCCTCCACATGTCACCATACACTCTCGGTAAATTCCCAAACTTCTTTGCAAATTCCGCATCCTCTTTTATTTTTCCTATGAAGATCTCTTTTTCCATCTCCGGAAACTCCCCTTTCTTTGCACGCTCCTGATACATCCTATGCGGATAGTCATCCCAAATATGCACATCATTGTCAACGAGATATTTTATGTTCGATTGACCTGTCATAAACCAAAACAGTTCATGTCGAACTCCTTTCCAATACACACGCTTGGTGGTCAACAATGGAAATCCTTTTGATAGATCAAAACGAATCTGACGACCGAATACCCCGAAAGTTGCCTTGCCGTGGCCCTGATCGACTTGCCGATCCCCTTTCTCAACTGTTTCCTTGAGAAGATCGAGATACTGCTGTTCTGGATGAATGCTCATAGAGTTAGCGCCCCGCGCGTTTCTTCGCCGGCGCAAAATTGTTCCAGTTATTTTTTGCAAATCGACCGATTTTTTTATAATTTCTTTTGGGAGGAGACGAGAGTTTCGAGAACGTAAGTTGGGCAATATCCATCCCCGGATGGAGCACAATCGGGACGGTGTTCTGATTAGTCAGTTCAAGCGTGACATTGAGAAAATGACCTGGATTAATAATACCTGCGGTGTTGTGAATCATGAGACCAATCCGTGCGAGAGACGATTTCCCACCGATTTGGATAAGAAAATGGTCGGTGCCAAAATACTCCTTTGATGTTCCAAGCACTGAAATCCCTGGGTGGAGTACAAACTCTGCTCCATCGGCTATATCAACCTCGCGTGTTTTGGCAAAAATCTTTTTTACCGGATCAATCAAATAGGTCGAGCTTTCATCGTTGATAATAAATTTATTTCCGAGACGAATATCGTAGCTTGCCGGCTGAAGGCGTGCCACATCAAAAGGCTCGAGTGTAATCTCTCCTACTTTCACTGCCTTTTCAATATCAATGTCTGAAAGATACATAAAAGATGTTATTCAATAGTAAAAATTTTGTCAGTCCCATAGTATTCCGGCCAGTGAGCGTTGTAATGTGCAAACATCCGCTCCAATCTCTCCTGTGACAATTCCGAAAGTCCGAGCTTCCCCATAAACTGCTCTAGTTCTTTTTTTACTGATGCTATCTCTTTATCTGAATCAATCAATCGTTCAAATTCTGCAAGATATCCGTATCCTGCGTTGCGATCAATACAAATGTTTGTATTGCCTGATTTATACTCCTCGCGCTCGCGAGACCATTTGGCTTGATAGGTAAGACCTGCAGACAGGAGTATTTTGTCTAATTCATCCAAGGTCTTTTCAACTGCTGATTCAAACTCAATACGGGAAACACCATTTGAACTCGTGTGATCATCAACCGATGCTTTCACGATAAATAATATCTTCCCCCGTGCAGAACGAGAACGAATTGATATGGTCTTTGCATCAGTTAACAACTTACTAAGTGCTACCTGTTTTTCTGTGGGGAGAATCGGCAAAATTGCATCGAGTAATTGCTTGCGACTTTTTGGTTCAGTGAAATAATGATTGAGCTCGCTGTGACTTGAAGTGAGCGCGAGAGAGGGATCAATCTTTTTTAAACCAACGCGAAGCTTCTCGGCATTCTCCTTGCTACCCAAGAGTGTTTTTATTTCAATTTCATAGTGGGACGACATAGGATAGAATGTAATTACGTACTAGAAGTATTACACAAGCCGCCACATGCAACAATCTAGACAAACCAATAAAAAAGCGCGTATTAGCGCTATTGCAGCGATTGGTGCCCAAAATCGCGTATTAGGCAAAGAAAACAAACTCCTCTGGCATATTAAAGAGGACTGGGATCGGCTCAAAGCACTTACGCACGGCCACCCCATCATCATGGGCAGAAAGACATTTGAATCTATTGGCAAACCGCTCCCCAAACGAACCAATATTGTCGTCACGAGAGACAAATCTTTTTCCGCAGAGGGGTGTGTTGTCGTCCATTCGCTTGAAGACGCGGTCAGGAAAGCGCGCGAAGTTGATCAGAATGAAATTTTTATATTCGGCGGTGCAGAAATATACAAACAAGCCCTCCCCTTCACCGATCGGCTATACCTGACACTTGTAGAAAGCGAAGAATCGGGAGATGCCTTTTTCCCTGCCTACGCGGAATTTAAAACTGAAATCGAACGAGTGCACCATGAAGGAAATCCTGCGTACACGTTTCTCACTCTCGAGCGATAAAGATTCCTCGGGAGAAACCTCGAAGAATCTTTGTTCGCATCGCTCGTTCGGAAGAGAAAAAAGAGGATACTTTCTTCTCTTCGCACCACACGAGTGCTCCCAATTTCATAGTCGCTTTACTCTTTGAAATTTAGGTCGCTCACTCGCTAGCGAATAAACAAAAGGCGCCCCGATCGGGGCGCCTTTTTTATTACTTCACATCAATACCGAGTGACCGCGCACTTCCTTCTATAATCTTCATAGCAGCGGCTACATCGTTGGCATTTAGATCCTTGAGTTTCTTTTCAGCAATAGCTTTTAGTTGTGCTTTGGTGATACTCCCCGCTTTCTGTTGAGCGCTCTTGCCCGCACCCTTCTCAACTCCAGCTGCTTTCAAAATCAGATTGGTTGCAGGCGGAGTCTTGAATACCAGTCCGAATGTTTTGTCTTCATAGACGGTAATCTCAACCGGAACCAACTCCCCGCGCATCTCTTTTGTTCCCTCGTTAAAACGAGTGACAAATTCACCAATATTTACTTTCGCCTGACCAAGTGCAGGACCGATAGGAGGAGCTGGATTTGCTTTGCCCCCTTCAATCGTCAGTTTAAGTCTGCGTACAATCTTTTTTGCCATAGTAGTGTATTAAATCTTTTTTACCTGCAAATAATCAAGCTCCACTGGAGTCTCGCGACCGAACATCGACACTAGAACTTTCACTTTTCCTCGATCTTCGTCGACTTCCCCAACTTTCCCTTCGAAATCTTTGAATGGACCGTCAGCAATAATGACCGCATCGTCGATTGAAAGATCAATGGTGTGCTTCACCGTATCTGAATTCATCTTCTTGAACAAACCTTCGATCTCTGCTTTATTCAGAGGAACCGGATAGATACCTGAACCAACAAATCCAGTCACGCGAGGCGTATTGCGCACCACGTACCACGAATCATCAGTCACAATCATATCCACGAGAATATACCCTGGGTATACTTTCTCCTGTTCTTCAACACGCTTGCTTCCTTTTACTTTGATTTTCTTTTCAGTCGGGACTACAACACTGAAAATTTTGTCTTCCATTCCCAACGATTCAATGCGCTGGCGCAAATTTCGGGCTACTGCATTTTCATAGCCAGCATACGTGTGTATTGCATACCAATTCCGTGCTTGTTCAAGTTTCTGTTTCGACATGTTTATTGAATCAATTTTTCAAGACCCAAAGAAAATACATAATCAAAAAAACCGAGAAGCAATGCGAACGCAAGTGACACACCAATAACTGCAAGTGTGTAGCCCACTGCCTGTCGGCGAGTTGGCCAGTTCACATGCTTCATTTCACCCTTTGTTTCCTTTATATAATCAACTATTTTCATATGTTCTAAAAAAAACCGCCCCCGTGGGCTTGTCTAAATATACTATTCCTATAGAGAGAAAAAGTCAACTGCAAGACTTAACCTTGCAGGAATCAACGGATACTGACCGAGAGGCCCGCGCGGAATCCTTCCGCGCGGGCCTTCTCTTTTTTCCATCCCTATATTCTACATTCATTGTTCACTTCCCTCTGTCCCTATCGTATCTCGTACGTGATACTCACATTCGACTGATACTTATTCTCTCCAGCTGGCAATTCAGGTGTGGGTGCGGAAGCCGTGTCCCCTCCCATACCAAATGCGGCATTCTTTGCATAATAGATCGGGTAATTTCCACCTTCAGAAAATCCGACAATTCGTACCAATTTCACCCCGAGTGAACGGGCAAGTTCTTTGGCGCGAATCTGAGCATCAGTAATTGCCTTGTCACGTGCCTCTTTGAGCACTGCATCCTCTTCTTCCACAGTAAATGAAAGACCGCTGACCTGTGTTACCCCAAGTTCACCCATACCCGCAACAAGTTTCCCTGCATCTTCAATCTCTCGCACTTTGACATCAATTGATTGTGACACCACATATCCAAGAAGTGTCTGCCTTCCTGATGGGCATGGATATGCAAAACACTGAATAGTCTGGTAATCATACTTCGGATAAATATTGTACGCAGTAGTCTTGATATCTTTCTCGGCAACACCGTTTTTCTTCAAAAAATCGAGAGCTTCTTTAGTCAGTTCGGTGGTTGATTCTTGCGCCTTGCTTACCAGAAGTGACTCATGTTCGATTGTCACAGAAAATGTAGCAATGTCAGGAACTGCTACCGCTTCGCCATTTCCACTGACAGTAATCGAGCTCATGGCCGGCACATCACGTCCAACATACGGAAGTTTTTTAAATGTCTCTACTGCCTTTGCCAATACAAAAACTGACACGACTACTGCAAGCAACGCAATAACTTTACGTGTTCGATCAGTCCACACCCCCCCGACTATATTTGAATCCATGATTCTTCAATTATTCTAATAATTAGTAAACTATGCTGATACAGACGGATAAAACATCTAAGTATTACCGAGCGCTCGCGCCGTGCCGCCGAGCCGCTTCAATCAAGTTTTCAAACAATGAAAGCACGGTCATCGGACCAACCCCGCCGGGAACCGGAGAAATCGCCAAAACCTGATCTTTCACTCGCACAAAATCGACATCCCCGATGAGTTTCGGAGCACTTATTTCCTCGGCAAGAGACTCCTTATTTGAAACATTAATGCCAACATCAACCACTACTTGTCCTTTATGCACGTGTTCTGGAGTAATGAGCAGAGGGCTGCCAGTCGCCACGACCAGAATGTCCCCTCGTTTGGTCACTTCTGGCAGATCTCGGGTAAACCGGTGACAGATGGTAACCGTCGCATTTTCATTGAGAAACGCGAGTGCCGTTGATTTTCCTACCAGCAATGATCGGCCCACCACCACCACTTCCCTCCCTTCAATCGGCACTTCGTAGTGTCTTAAGAGAGAGAGCACTCCTTTAGTCGTCGCAGGTAAAAATCCCTGATGATCATTTTCAAGTAGAGACTTGAGATTACGAGCAGTCAATCCGTCTACATCTTTTGTTGGATCAATGGCTTCAATAACTACCCGCCGATCAATTCCTTGAGGAAGCGGGAGTTGGATAATAACCCCGTTCACCGCGGGATCGGCATTGAGACGTCTTATTTCAAATAATACGTCTTCAGTGGAAACATCTGCTGAAAGACGCACTTGTTCTATTCTTGCTCCAATCAGCTCACCAAACCGAATTTTCTGGATAACATATGCTTCCGATCGTTCCAATCTACCAATCTGTACAATCCCCAACACAGGAGCAAATCCAAGTTCCCGAATTTCACGCCGAAGTTCGGGAACTCTCTGATCTCGCACTTTTTTTCCATCAAGAAGTATCATGGGGGCTCTTAGAAAAGTTATTGTATCACAAAGACAGAACTCTCCTGAAGCGCTCTTTATTACTCGTACCGCAATGCTTCAATTGGAGATTTCTTTGAAGCTTGTCTAGCGGGGTACCCTCCAAATACAAGGCCAACAAGAGACGAAACAAAAATACCGAGTGCAGCTCCTGAAAAAGGAAACACGAATTTCCAATTAAGTCCGAGTCCTGCTGAAAGACCGAGGGAAATGATAAATGAAAGCCCCGTGCCAAGCAGAATCCCTATCATCCCTCCAATGGCAGTCAGAAATACCGCCTCAAGTAAAAATTGAGTCAATATATCCCTATCAGTCGCGCCTATCGCTTTTCGCAATCCAATCTCGCGGGTACGTTCGGTTACTGAAACCAACATAATATTCATAATGCCGATCCCGCCGACAAACAATGCAATGGATGCCATAGCGATCAAAAACCATGTTAGAGAAGTGGTAATCGTCGAAAGTCGAGCAGCTAAATCCACTTGTGTCTGAATAAAGAAATCATCATCGTCCGGATTACTTATACTGTGATTCTCTCGCAAGGTATCTTTGATATCAGCTACCGTCTGTACAATTTTATCTTCGTCAGAAGCAGAAATGATAATTCGGTCAAAATATTTGCGTCCAAAGAGATGTGTTTGCGCAGAAGTATACGGCACCAAAACCATCTCATCGAAATTAAAAAATGAAACCTGCCCTTTTTCTGAAAGAACCCCAATAACTTTAAAATTCCTTCCTTTAATCTTAATCCTCTGACCAATGGGATTATCAACTGAATCGAATAATTCTTCTCGCACCTTATTCCCTATCACTGCCACATCAGCGCTTGCTTTAACATCCTCTGTGTCAAAAAAAGACCCCTGACTTGGGAAAATATCAAATATATCTGCAATAATATTATTGCTCTCCGCGCTTCCCCCACCAAGCACGGTCGTCTGATAAGTCTTGGTACCGTAAGAAGATTGAGCAGTTCCAAAAATTACCGGCATTATGTCTGCGGCAAAAGGAACATTTGATTTGCTCTGCAAACTTTCTACATCTCGAATCTTCAATGAATCAAGAAAAACATTTGCAAAATCACTCGGTCCTTTAGGCTCGCGACCAGGGATAACCACAATGGTCTTGGTTCCTAAACCTTGAATCTGATCTAAAACGAGCTCCTGCGCCCCTGCTCCAAGCGACATCACGAGCATAATCGCCGTAATGCCGATGACAATGCCAAGAATCGTTAATGCCGATCGTGATCGATTTGATCGAAGACCTGCCAACGCTGTTTCTATAGTTTGTTTGAGTTTCATATCATTTGCTAAACTTCTCAAGCGAAGCCCGCTGTGCCACCTGTGTGTCAGATTCAATCACTCCATCTTTGAGACGAATGATACGCTTGGCATTTTCAGCGGTGTATGTCTCATGCGTGATAAGTATCACGGTATGTCCTTCGTCGTTCAACCGGCGGATTATTTCCATAACAATCTGTCCTGATTTTGAATCGAGATTCCCCGTTGGTTCATCGGCAAAAATAACCGAGGGATTATTAACCAAAGCGCGCGCGATAGCTGCCCGCTGTTTCTCACCACCTGATAGTGTAGAAGGTTCTGCATTGAGCCTATGGAAAAGATCCACAGATTTGATAGCGCTAATCGCACGTTCATGCCATTCCTGTTCCGGCACTGAAGAATAACGCAAGGGCAAAAGTACATTCTGGAGAACGCTCGTGCGCGATAATAAATTAAATGCCTGAAAAACAAACCCAAGTCGTTCATTTCTAATACGGGCAACCGCATCAGGTGTATAGGCAGATATATCCTTTCCTTCAAACACGTAACTCCCTTCCGACACGGAATCTAGGAATCCAAGAATATGCAGGAGGGTTGATTTCCCAGAACCAGAAGGTCCCATGACTGCCACAAATTCGCCTTTGTGTATTTCCAAAGAAATATCCCGAAGTGCAATTGTCTTGGTTTCTCCTTCGCCGAATATTTTACTCACCCGATCTATCTTAATGAGTGCAGGCATATGCATAGTATACCCCTTTGTCTCAAAGAAAGAGGCTCAAGGACACGGTGGTATAAAAACTATCGATTGGTTACCACCATGTCGCCCTCGGCGAGTCCCGAAAGAACCTCGATTTGTCCATCTGAACTCTTAAGACCGACCATAATAGTTTTTTCGATAAGAGAGCCGTCCTTGGCAGGAACACGAACAATTTTGCTACCATCTACATCAGACACTGCACGTATAGGAATCATGAGAACATTTTCCTTTTTTGCAGAAAGCACATCAATATTTGCGGTCATGCCTGAACGAATCCGGTCATCTTTCCCAAGAAAACTGAAAGTTACTTTATATGTTGCGACATTATCAATAAGAGTTTCTGCTGGATCAATGCGATCAACAAGTGCATCAAATGCCGTGTCGTTTCCATACGCATCGAGAGTCACCGTAGCGCTCTGCCCCGCAGAAAGTTTAGCAATGTCAGCTTCGGGTACATTTGCTTCAATTTGGAAACCCCTATCTCCAATTATTGAAACCAAGACTGAATTTGCAGAAACCACTTCCCCAATCTTACCGTCCTGCCGAGTCACTACTCCGGCAAATGGAGCGTGAATAGAAGAAACATATATTTTGTGCCTCATGCTATCCACATTTGCCTGATCCCCTGCAACCTTGGCGGCAGCTGCATCTATTTCTTCGGGCGCCGAACCTGCTTCTGCCACTTTAAGATTTTTCTCCGCGATGGTTCGATTGGAAACCGCTGTATTGTAACTATCCAAACCACTTATCACATTGGTAAGCGCCGTATTTACCGCTGATCGGGCAGTAGAAACGTTGGCGCGGTAAGCAGTGATTGTTGTTTGAGAAAGCGGTTGTGTCGGCGTAAGTGAGTTGACTATAAGCGCAAGTGTATCAAAAAAGGCGCTCACAGTGTTTAGATAGGTGCGAGCGGTCTGCGCAAACAAAAGAGTGTCGCTTCCCGAGTTCAGAGACGAAAGCGATGTATTCCATGTGTTTAAAATCTTTTCTACATCAACCCGTGCAGCATTCACTTTGGTTCGAAGTTGATCGTCATTGACAGTAATATTGATTGCTGGAAATGAAGAGCGGGCGTTGTCAAAAAATTGATCGCCGTAGTTGTGCACCGCGTCATCAGTTTTCGTGTACGCATCCTGTATCTTATTGGTAAGATCCGATCTCGCATCCAATACCGCTGTGTCAGCGGCCAACGCTTTTGATTGCAATACCGCGAGATCCGCTGGGCGCGTACCTCGCTGTAACTGTGCCAACACTGCCTGATCAGCAAGAAGAGTCGCCTCGGCTTGGCGCAAGCTATAAACATCCGATGATGCATCGAGGCTTAAAAGCGTCTGGCCTGAAAAAACATGGTCGCCTGCGCGCACTGGAACTGCTGCAATTCTCCCTCCATTTTCAAATGAAAGTTCAACGTGATCAACTGCTTTGACACTCCCTGTAATACTTACCTCCTGTATCAAAGTGCCCGCCTTTGCTTCCACCAAATCATACTGCGGAGCTGAACGATGAAATACGGCATACAAAATAATCACCAACACAATAGCTGCGGGTATATAAAATAATTTTCTACGAATGATTTTTTTCATACAATAGTTCTTAAATTACTGCATTACCGAGATAACAGGAAATGCCGATACCCCATAAAAGAAAGTGCTCCAAGTGCGGCGAGGAAGAACCCAAACCAGATGAGCAGTCCGACATACGGGACAAGACCAATAATACTCAAGCCCAGTACACCAAGCACGGCACTCCACCAAGAAACTACCGGCCCCATGGGTTTGCGAAAAACTTTCTGTTGGACGATAGAGGCGAACAGTACGCCGGCATACACTTGCGCAATTAATATCAAAAGTCCCCACACGGCCATCATGATGGCAGAAATAAGTCCTCCAAAAATCGTAATCAAAATAATGATGCTCGCAAATGGAACCACAATCAGCACCACAAATCCAACCAACACCATTTTCCAAAAACCAGCTAAAGAATTATTGACGAGACTGACAGAAACCCTTCTGAAAACTAACACAAAGAGTAGCGCCGCAGTCATCAACAACAATATTCTGATTACAAACGCAACACCAAACAGTCCTGCAAAAAATCCGTGCACATCGCGAGCGGATAAGAGCGGCGCGGAATATTCAAAATGAGTTTCTCCGGTAATAACCGCCTGTGAATCAATGAGAGCTTCTTGGGAAGACTGGTAAGTTATATCACCGTCAATAACAGCATTCGGGCCAATGCGCACTTGTCCAGCAGCATATACGTGTACATTTCCAGATATATGCCCATCAATAAATACATCCCCTCCAGCTAAATAGGCGCTCTTCCCGACACTACCAAGTAAAGAAACTTGTCCGCCAGCAATGAGCGCATCTCCTAAAATTTTCACTGTCGGCAATACCGATATGTCTCCGCCAATTAGGAGCGTGTCTCCTGAAACTGAACTTGTAAGTGTTAACTTACCGCCAACCGCCCGTATATTTTCTGAAACAGGTCCCAATACTTCAACGGTTCCACCTGCCACAAACAACGTTCCTGAAATTGGTCCCGAAAAAGTAGCTGCCCCTGCAGCAACAGTAACATCGCCGTCAACTGGCGCAGATACAATAGCAGTTCCAACTGCCATATAGACATTCGGATTGACTATTTCCCCTAATGGAAGTGCTGCTTCCTCTCCTACCCGTACAGTTGCAGCAGATACTGAAAATGCAAACGACAGAGAAACAAACACTGCCAATACTATGGCGCGGCGTGCAAATACTGAAATCATGGACACAGTATAACAAAATAAAATCGACTCGTCCTGTCTATACAAAAGTGAAGAAAAAACTGAAATAAGCTGTCGAAACTACATTTCCGCGGGACTACGAGAAATCTGCAGATACCCGAGAGTTGAAACAATAAACACGAGACTAGAGGTAAGCACAGAAAACATGCAGTAGATACAGGCCGCATGGAGCACAAATAATTGTACGTACAAAAGCCACATCGAGAACAGAAACGCGGGGATTGCAGCAAAGAAAATCAGCTTCAGAGCTTGGTTGTTTCTCCGATCAAGAAAGATAAGTGTGAGCAAAAAAACCGCGAAATAAAAGAGAAGTCCGAGCAATGCGATTGGTATCGGGCCGATAGTTGAGTAGCTACTCGAGGTCACTGTATCGCATCCAGAAAATAGAACGCAGGGGGGAATCTCTCCTTTGAAATGCTTAACCGTCAAGTATGCGGTATCGGCAAATCCAAACAAGCTAACCAAAAGCAGCGCCCACGGTCCCCAGCTAGTTACTTTTCGCAATAATTTCATCAATCTGTTGTTTAAACGACGCAAGTCCGGTAGGATTCTGCAACTTATACCCGTTCATAAAGAATGTCGGGGTGGCGTTCACTTCGGCAGCAACACCCCCGCGATACTGTTCCATTACCTTGTCCGCAACTTCAGCTTTCTCTATGTCAGAGCTAAATTGAGTCGCATTTAGACCAAGGCGGGCTGCGTACACTGCAAATAATTTCTTAGCGGCAGATTCATCGGCAGCTGCTACCCATTCCGTTTGGTTCTCAAACAAAATTCGATACATCTCCCAAAACTTCCCTTGCATTCCCGCGGCTTCTGATGCCGCAGACGCGCTGGGCGCATACGGATGTTGAGCAAGAGGAAAATGTCGATACACAAATTTAATCTCTCCTGAATACTCTTTGACTACTTGTTCAACAAGCGGGAAATAGCTTGCACATGCAGGACACTGAAAATCGCTGTATTCAATAAGTACATTGGTCGAAGTTGCAGAACCAATAACCCAATCGCTTTCTGAAACAGGCGGAAGCGAAGCAACAGGCTTAGATTCAGGTGCTTCCCCTGGCTTTGCACCCGCAAGCAAAAAAGCTCCGATTATCACAGCAGTTAAGACCAGAGCCCCTCCCACCCAAAGACCTATGCGTTTCCCTGATAGTTGGTTTGCATCCATATATCCTATAGTTAAAAGTTAACACGGCCAGTATAACACAGAGGGATTAGAGAATCAGCTTCACATATCTGAAAGAGTAGCGTCAGACATCCCCCACCTTTTGCAATAAAAACTGCTGAAGACGGTAGGTCTTAGCGTGACTACAAAGGCCGAGGTATGAGGGAAGGTTTTGTTTGCTCACCTGCGCAAACATTCTATGTTTTGTTCGTGTACGCACAACCGTTCGATGTGGCAAAACCACATAACCCAAGAAATCAACGCCACTCTTAATTTTCCGGAAAATAACTTTTCGGTCATGCAACTCAAGATGGAGACGCTCTCGCACATCTCTTACGATATATCGTAAGAGAACGTCTAATTGTTTCCTATCGGTAGAAAGTAAGACAAAATCATCGCAATAGCGAATGTAATATGCAACTTTGAGTTCGTGCTTAATAAATTGATCAAGCTCGTTCAAGTAGACATTTGTGAATAATTGACTCGTAACATTGCCGAGAGGTAATCCTTTTCCAAACTCTGTTTCAAACGAATCAATGATTTTATATATTAAACTGAGCAATCGTCCATCAGTGATCCTCCGCCGTATTAAACTTTTTAGGACACTGTGATCAATTGAATCAAAAAATTTCCGGATATCGCACTTAAGCGCGAATCCTAGCTTTCGATGATTTAAAGTTACCTTTCGGGAAAATTCCTCAAGTCTCTTTACTGCTTTATGTGTCCCGCCATTTATCCTAGAGGAATACGAATCAAAAATGAAAGTCGGGTCAAAAATTTTATACAATTTTCTATACACGGCTTGAAACAACACTCGGTCGCGAACGCTGGCTTTGTGAATTACCCGTGGCTTCGGGTCATTGATTCGAAACGCAACATATGGGTCAGGCTTCCATGACTGATGGGCGAGTTCATGATTCAGTTGAAATAAATTATCTTCTAGAGTAAGCTCAAATCTCAAAACATCAGCTTTCTTATGCTTCCCTTTCCGAAATTCTTTCCACGCCAACAATAAATTATCAATCGAAATTACATCATTAAAATTCAAACCATGACGACCCCCCCCCAACGACATTTTGCCGATTATCCATTGCATTAGCATACTATATAAAGAACTGTATGCTACCGCAGACAAATTTCCGAAACAGCACAAGCTCGGTATTCATGCTGAAATATTGCGTCAATCTCTAAAAATCCTATCGCTCGCCGTTGAGGCGGCCTTCAAATCAAAATTTTTAAAACTGCCTATATTGGAGAAACTGCGAATAGAAATTGAGATATTAAAACATCTTGTCCGCACTGAAAACGAATTGAAAATTATAGACACCAAAATCTATCTCCGCCTATCCGAACAGCTCGTTGAGATTTCCAAAATGACGAGCGGGTGGCTAAAATTCATAACGCAAAAAGGAGTTTGAAGCTCCTTTTTGCGAGAAACTTCACGAGAACGAAGGTTCGGATTCGCATTCTGCAGATTGTACCTGTTCACGTAGAACTTCTCATTGTCTGGATTCCAGTTGACCTTCACCGCATCGCCGTCAACATCAATCGAACCTTGTTGCCCGCGTCCGTCCACATCTCCGAGAATCTTTTGCAAAACTCTCTGTGTCCCACTCAGGGTACTTTGATCATAGTATAGACGCGGGCAAGCAGTTTCTTTGTTATTGGCAAATTGTTATCCCAATTGTCGGAACCAATTTCATAGCCGGATTAAATAGTAACATAAAGAAAATCCACGGCGAAAGCATTCGCCGTGGGTGTGCTAAAGGGAACAAAGCCCAAGGTTAAAGGGAAACTGCACGAGAACGAAGGTCCGGATCCGCATACTGCAGATTGTACCTGTCCACGTCGAACTACTCACCGCCTGGACCCCAGCGGACCCTCACCGCACCGCCGCCAACATCAACCGAACCTGTAAGTGTCGCGGTAGCTTCGGGGTCAATGTGCTTCTTGTGTTCAGTGTAATGCTGATCCTCGAACAAGAGAGCCTCAGTTGCCCGCATCATTTCAACGCGGTCGCGGAAGTTATCTTCCCACGAACGATTCTGAAGTTCCACATCTGCTTCCTGTCGCCCACCGTGAAGCAGAGCGTAGTGCCCAAGACGACGGCGATCATTCGGAATCAGATGGTTGAGGGATTTGCTTTCGTCCCACTTCCAAACCTTGAATTTCGCCTCACTCTTCCATTTACTGAAAACATCTTCCGGTCCGGCGAAATATGACGGCAGAACAAGAATGGTCTTCAGGTAGCCTTTCGGCCGTGGAACGTAGATGGAGCCGAACTCGTTGTCGCCGTAGGAAAGAAGCCAGCGTTCGCGATAGTATTTGAGTTGCGCCTCGATCTGTCGCGAGTACGCTTTTGCTGCATTCTCGAATGGGTCTTGGTGGGCGTTGCAACGCGACAATTCGTCGAGCGATAACGCCTCCGATTCCATTTGAGCGATGGTGTCTCCGAGCAATCTAAGCGCCTTTTTTGTTTCGGCGGGAAGAGTGCTACCAGTAGTTAGAGCGGTTGTGCTCATGGTACCAGCCTTTCTTTGTTTTAGTTTTTACCAATGAACAGTCGAAATCAAGCCCGAAAGCTCAACTTTCTGTCCAGTAGCACTTTACCATAATTGATAGGGTTTGTAAAGAATATCAGTTATTTAAACCTTCCATTCAAAATAATGTTCTTGTATTCTTCCCTTCGCATCGTAAAAACATCTGCCAAAACCAGTAGTTTCCATATCTTACGATATATCGTAAGATATGGATATGCCGCATATATCAAAACGACTACTTGAACAGAAAAAATTTCTTGATATCCACAAAGAACTCTTCAAGGTTATTACGCAACTTTCTCGTTCTGGAAAGACTAGCGTTGCGCTGGGCACACTCCTCACCAAAACCGAAAAATTAATGATTGCGAAACGATTAGCAATCATCTGCATGCTCGACCAAAAAGAATCAACGTATGCTATCGAACAAGTGTTAAAAGTAAGTCCTTCGACAGTTGCTAGAATATTCCTTCAATACGAACGGGGTATTTATTCAGAACTGCTCAGAGAAATCCGAAAACAAAAGAGCTTTTGGATACAACTCGAGAAGATCATTCCCCCACGAGTCGGTAGAAATCGTTTTAAAAATTTCCTACAATTCTAAGCTAACTACATCGTAACAACCTAACTGAAAGATCCCGCTCTATCTCTTACGATATATCGTAAGAGATAGGTATAGGAACAAGAGTAACAAATATTTACTCCTCTCGGCCAGAAATTCGACTCTTACAGAGTCAGTACCCCGATTGGTTTTTCTTTTCGCACAAGTGCTCAAGAAAAAGCTCAATCGGGCTTCGATTCTTGCACGGACGCGCTTAGGCACGTCCTCGAGAGGATTATTCCGTTTCACTCCACAATCCTCTCGGCCAGAATCGAACTGGCATCGTCTCCTTCGGAGGGAGACATCCTATCCATTGAACGACGAGAGGTTGTCTTATAACTTCCATACAATAGAGGGTATCTGGATATCAGGCAAGCATATTTAAACTCTATGCATCAAACCGATAATCGGCAATTGAAAACAGGTCAACACCATAATATTTTTTGTGGACCACGGCCTGATCTTCAAACACCGCTTTCTCCCACGAAAGTCCCAGAAGTTCGGCTCCCTTTCGTACACCTGCTTCACTTGGCGCTTCGATCTCAAGCACCATAGGAATTTTGGGCCACTCATCAATGTCAAATGTCGTATCACCATGCGTAAATGTCTTCCGTTTTTTCTCCTGAAAACGAACAAGTGGCAGGCCTATTGCAGTCAAAAATTTCACCGCATCCTCTGCAGAAGAAATATTCACCTCAACTTCTTCAGTGCTATCAACTCCCCATGTTGGATTTGCTTTGTATGTTAGCCAGTGTGTCTTGCCATCCGTGCGCACGCGCACCCGCCGGAACTGTTTCATCCATTCAGGGTGCGCAAAAATCCATTCTCTAAAAAAGAAATCACCAATTTGTTTTGCTCCAACTTCAGATAACTTCTTGAGAAGCTCTTTCTGATCGAGGTCAAGCCACCGCGCCTCTACTTCTTTGTGTTCGCTGTTCGACATAAAGCGCGATTCGTTTATTAATTACACACTCCTCCTTTTGGTACTGTGATGAGTTCTTTCACAGTAATTGCATTTTTATAATCCGCACCAAATCCATCTTCTGGCGCCGGAACAATTTTTCCAGAAATCACTATATAAACAGGGGCATACGGATCTGTAGCAGTCGCCGCATTTGTATTGTAGGCACCCGTTAAATCTCTATAGGCAGGAGAGTCTCCCATCACCCAGTAATCAGTTTTTTCAGCGCACGACTTAAATGTCCGTGCTTCATGTCCCATAACTAAATTTCCATAGAAAACCGACTCACCTACCTCGAGTGGTTGAATTTCAGACAACACGCCGTATTTAACAAGAAGGTATTTGGTCACCCCTAAAGAAGGCTTTGCGGTCATGGGTTCCGAGGGTTTGCGATCTGCAAAATTCACTGCCGCAAGACCATCTTGTATCGAGATTGTATTGGGGGTAATTCGATCACCGAGTAAAATTGCATTCGTACCTTGGAAACCTCCTTCGCTCTGTATCGCAGCAACCGCATAAAAGAATGAGCCACTTCCCCCTCTCTCTTGCGTCAAAAATGAAACCGCGTCGAGCAACCCATCCCCCGTGACATCACCCAACACTGGCTCGCCAAATAGACGAGTGGTTACTACTGATGCAGAACCGAGCGCTGCTTCATGAGTTTCAATTCCATCTTTCAAAGTAACTGACTGTCCATCAATGACGTACGTCGAGTTCTTCGGACTATCAGCCAGTTGTTCTTTCACCTCATCAGACGATTTAGGTCCAAGAACAAACAGGAGGGCGATAACCACACCGACAAATACAAGCACTCCAATGATTTTTTTCATATACGAAAAGTTATTGATTTCCTCATCTTAACACGCCCCCCAAAACAGAACCTATTTCAGTACTGCAACACCAAACTCTTGTAGCACTTCTTTCAAAACTTCTATCGGTAAGCCAAGTATATTAGTCTCGCTCCCCTCTATACGCTCAACGAATTTTTTACCGACGCCTTGATACGCATACCCACCTGCCTTTTCGAGAGACTCGCCGGTTTCTACATACTCATCAATTTCTTTTTCAGAAAAAGACTTAAACCAGATCTTCGTTTCAACCAATTTTGTAATTTCCCTTCCCGCATGAATAACCGTCAAACCTGAAAGCATTGCATGAACAGATCCACTTAACAATTTCAGCATCTTTCTTGCATTTTCTTTGGTAAGAGGTTTCCCCAGTAGCTTCCCTTCATACACGACAAAAGTATCAGCGCCAATAACAATGGCCTCTGGATTTTTTTGAGCAACATCTTGTGCCTTTCCTCTAGACAAATGTGTAGCAAGTTCATGTGGCAGAAGAGGCAAGGTCATATCTTCTATGTAGTTGCTGGGAAAAACTTCAAATACAAAACCAGCATCTTCCAAGACTTTCCGTCTCCCTAGAGACTGTGATGCGAGGATTAATTTCTTCATAACGTGGGTGCCTACTGGGATTCGAACCCAGACTAGAAGCTCCACAGGCTTCCGTGCTAACCATTACACAATAGGCACCATGTCGTGAACCAACAAGTACAAATTACACTAAAAAAGCTGAAATCGCCACTGGCGTCTCACTCATACTTCGGCGGTTCTTCAACAACACCTGCTTTGAAATTCGCGAATCGTGCAAGTGCGTAACAAAGACTCGAAAGCCGGTTGAGATATGCTCTGGTGTGTTCGCCGATAGAAATCTCCCCTGCCTCAATCGCGCGAATCACGGTACGCTCGGCGCGGCGCGCAAATGTTCGCGCTACATCGAAACTTGCTCCCATTTCTGTCCCGCCGGAAATAAAGAAAGTTTTTATCGGCGGCATCTCCCGCTCAATCTCATCGACAAGCACTTCGATCTCCCCCACTTTGCTCGGTTTTATCGTTTTCTCTGCACCAGCAATCTCGGCCTGCACAATAAAAAGATTTCGCTGTGTCAGTGCCAGCATCTCCGCAGCCGTCTTTCCGTCAATTTTCCATTTCAATGCTTTTGCTTTCACCTTACACAAACCCAAAAACGAATTGAGTTCATCAAGTGTCCCCAGAGCTTCCGTGGTGCATGACGCTTTAGAAACCCGCTCACCGGATTTTTGTTTGAGCGTCTTGGTTGTTCCTCCATCGCCTTTTCGGGTGTAAAGCATACCCTAAGCCTACGCCTCTCAAGAAAGGTCGTCCAGCAAACTATCCTTCAATATTGAAACCGGAAAATCCCCCTGTCGATTCCTTATATTCTGCTTGTATATTTTGGACTTTTGAAAAAAATGACCCTTCTTTTAATTTGCCTAAAAATTCAATCAAAAGAGCAGGATCCCCTTCAGCAATGACCTCAACTGATCCGTCCTCCAGATTTCGTACAGTGCCGGTAATACCAAGTGTTCGTGCATGTCGCCGTGCGAATGCGCGATAAAAGACACCCTGTACGATTCCAAAAGCTTTTGCTTCGAGTCGCTTCATAATCAACTTGTATTTAAATAGTATATCTGCTAATTTCTTCAATATATAGTTCCCAACCCTCAAAGAGAAAGGCTCACTATGAGCAAGGCGAACCGTGACGCAAGACGGTTGACTGAAAAAGCCGACAGGCAAGCGCAAAAAGACCGACAAATGAAAAAACCCGATGGCACCAGCGCCTATGCAAAAAAAATCAGAACAAAAGGGCGTTTTGCGTGGATGGGACAGAACGCAGAAGGTGAGGAGCAGCAACCTCCACCACCGCCAAAGGACTGGACACCCAAGACGTCTTACCAGAGCCCCGCGCTTGTCACTCTGCCATCGGGTCGGAAAGCGTGGATTACCAGCAGTGGTTGTGATCTGAAATTTGTGGGATGACGATGTCGTCTGCGAAAGATGGAGGTCTCCTCCATCTTTTCTTTTACATGTGGTGCAAGAGAGAGGAGAAAGGACTTGGTCACGAGTTTTTGGTCGACCATCGTCTCCCAAAACTCTCGACCCCGACTCGCCCGTTTTGCCTGCTGGCAAAACATGGCTCCGTCTTTCAAGTCCTCACGCGAGCAAAGCAATTTGCTCGCTTCCCGCAACAAAATCAAAAACCCCTTTCGGGGTTTCGATTTTGTGCGCGGGAGAGGACTTGAACCTCCACGCCTTGCGGCATACGCACCTCAAGCGTACGTGTATACCATTTCACCACCCGCGCGTCCGGCCATTATGCCAAAAATTGAGGAATGTTCAAGTAAAAGAAAGCCGGACATCGTTCTGATGGCCGGCGAGCGAGAAAACGTGTAGAACTTACGGGCACACGCATTTGATGTCAAACAGTTCACCGAGCGTGCGAGGCGTCCTGCAGTGAGAACACTGCACATAGTAGTCCTGCGGACATCGGGCACTATGTCTCCCGATTTTTTTGACTGTGTCTGTGAACACTCGCCGACACATCGGGCAGGTGATATCTATCACTTGTCTCCCAGATACATCAGTTCCATCCTTCCAGACGAACTGGCACAACTGACTAAGCAATGCGGACTGGTACACGTGTTGACTCATAGGGATTCTTTCGTTGAACTGGTTCATTGACGAACTGAAGCAGGAATACAACCACTCGGTTGTATTCGGCAGCGGCCATTTTCTGCCGTTTTCCCCTTTTCCATTGAAATCCTCTACGAGCAAGATCGAGGAGCGCTGTTTGTTCAGGCCTATTCGGTTTAGTGCGCTTAACAAGCTCGATTACCTTCTGCGCATCAACATCACGACCCATTTCGACATAGGTCTTGAGCGCTGCGCAGACATCCATCGAAATAACTGATGGGTCATTCGCTAAGTCTGTAAAAGACCTGTCTTGCATGGGTTTCCTTTCTCTTTCGAGTTCAAAAACTAAAATACCATTAAAAATAACTTGCGTCAAATAACTTTCGAGAAAATAACACCGCGCGCCCTCGGGCGCGCGGTGTTATTTGAATTTAAATTTATGAGGATTTGATTGTCTCGACTTCTGCAACTGCTTCCTTATTGACGACTGGGTCTAGTTTTTCCGCTGGCGGTGCTTTTATTACTCGCAATTCGCTTTTCATTTTGCGGCGGATTTCTTTCGCTGCTTTCTCGCGAATGTGATAGAGCTTTGCGCGGCGCACGCGTGCGCGGCGGGTAATTTCTATTGTATCAATCAGCGGAGTATAGAGCGGAAAAATGCGTTCAACGCCAACACCGTCAACTACGCGCCGGACCGTAAATGTCGAACCTGCTTCAGTGCCGTGTTTGACGGCAAGCACCAGTCCTTCAAACGCTTGCAGACGAGTCTTGTCCTTCTCCCCTTTTTCGGCATTCCCTTTATCGACAACTTTCTGCATCACTCGGACGGTATCACCCGCGCGAAGACCAAGAAGCTTGCGCGCTTCAATATCAACGGATGAAATTTTGATTGTTGGGGTGGCCATATAAAACAAACTAAGTAGGAGTAATCTAACATATCCACCTGTATCAGGCAAGAATCCGCCCCAGTCGAGACTGGGGCATGGATGACTTGGCGAGAAATCGCCTAGGGAGCAAATTGGAACGTAAGCTGGTTGAGTTCTTCCGGTTTGCAACTGGGAATTTCCAACTGTGTCCAGCGCGTGGAAGGAGCGGTCGGTGCGGATGCAAGGACTTGATTCACTCTTCGGATGGCTAACGCCATTGTGCACAGAGCAAGAAAGTCTGTCTGTTGTGTTCTCTCGGTTGCTGCAAGCAGCGGTTCAAACATGGTGTTCATAATCTTTTGGTGTTCGGATCCTACACCCAGACTACCACTTTTACTCTGATGTGAGAAGTTTAATCGCGTGTTCAAAATCTGCTGGATATGGCGCGGTTGCGGAAATCTCTTTTCCTCCTCTTCCTTTAAACGTGATCTTATACGAGTGAAGCGCGGTGCGGGAAAATCCGAGCGCGGGAGCGCGCTTGGCGGCATACAAAGAATCAGAAACCACCGGATGATTAACTGCTTTAAAATGCACGCGAATCTGGTGAGTTCTTCCGGTCCGCGGCTGCGCTTCGATAAAACTAAATCCGTCTTTGCGCTTCAATACCTTAAACCACGTGATCGCTTCGCGCATCACTCCTTTTGCTCCGCGACCTGCAGACTTCTGACGAAAATCGTTTGCACTGCGGCCGATTGGACGATTAATAATTCCCCGATCATCTCTAAGTTCACCGTAGACAAAAGCGCGGTATATCTTGTGCACCTGCCTATCGGCAAATTGCCGTTTCATATACAAAAAAGATTCGGGGTTTTTTGCAATCACCATCGCGCCGCTCGTCTCGCGATCAAGTCGATGTACAATCCCCGGCCGCGCGATTGCAGTTCCATCTGCCAGCACAATGGGTTCGCCTACGCTCTCAATTGTAGGGTAATTTTTTACAATCCAATCAACCAGTGTGGGTTCCACCGTCCGCCGATCAGCATGCACCACAAGTCCTGCTGGTTTGTTGATCACCAGAACATCGTCATCTTCATAGAGCACAACTACTTCCATAACACATTGCTAACCTCTGCAGAAAGCACCGTCACCGATGAATCGGAAGCGCGATAGACATAATATGCAGAGACTAAAATAAGAATCATCACGCAAACCGAAGCGACATGGTGTGCACGATGATCATGTCGGACAAAAAGCACTCCGCACAATACAATCAGCAAGATCAGACCGATGATAGCGTATACAAGTGCAAGCAATTTGCTCGGACTTGCGACAAATCTATCTATAAATGATGAGTACTGTGTGAGAGATGATGCCCCAACTGCCGCAATAGTTTCAGGAGAGACATCAATAGCATTAGCATTTTTCACTGCCACAAAACTCTGTGCATCCGTTTCTGATTCTTGTATTGCCACAACAGGCACTTCTGCCTCGATTGAAACAATTGAAACTTCAGACTCGGTAACTTCTTCTGCAGGTGGAGAAAATTCAGAAGGAACCGGAAGTACTGCAGATGCACTTTGCACCGGAAGCTGGCTGCCAAACATCTGTACGACAAATACTGTTCTGCGCCCGTTGTGTATTCCCTCCGCAGTGGCAATGCCAATTTCATTAAAATGTCCACTCAAAATATTTGCGCGATGCCCTGGCGAATTCATCCATGCGTCATTGACTGCAGCAGAATCGTCAAAATCAATGGCGAGATTCTCTCCCGCGTAGAGAAACGGATACCCTGCCTTGGTAAACCAGTGCCACGGAGTAACGCCAGTCGGACTCTCGTGCGCAAAGTATCCGTGCAAAGCCATGTCTGCGGCTTTCAGACGCGCTGCTTCAGAAAGCAGCGGATTAATTGTCAGCGCTGAAAGTTCATATGATGCACGATCACTGTTTGCAAGATCAACCAAGACGCTAGGCAAAACGCTTGCAAGAAAATTATTGGTCTTCAGTACGATCCGATATGTCTGTGAAACAAAAAGTGTTCCCAACACAAAAACAAGGAGCGCCAATACACCAGTCGCACGCAGAATATGCGGGCGAAAATTATTTTCTTTGTGCGGGATAAGAATTTTCTTCACGAGACGTCTCATGACGAAAATTAAAGCATAAAAATAAGGAAAAAACAACCCCTTATGAGCTTGGTGTTCAAAATATGGCTCTAAATCAGAGTAAATTAGTGCTCGTACCCGATTCATCTTCCCAGATGATGAAGGTTTATTAATAGCGCTTACTTCAAGGAGCTTCAGTATTTACAGGAACTTCGGGGACTGTCTCGACAGGCATAACAGTCTCTTCAGGAGAAATACTCACTTCAGAAACAGGGTGGGCTTCCTCTTGCGACTCTACTGGTGTGTCGACAAAAAGTGCTTCGGGCACATCAACAGGAATAGTGTCCGCTACAAATGTTTCTGACAAAACTTCTTGCGTTTCTACCGGCTGTGTGGATTCTGGAATCGGCTCGGGAACACTGGGAGTAGATGAACCAGCCTGATCGACAATAGAATTGTGTTCGGAGATTATTTCCGTGGGAGTAGAAGTTGCCTGTTCTTCTTCAAGAATCGGCAAAACAACAGGTTCTTCAAATTCCCCGCCGGAAGATACACTCTCCAAAATTATTTCAGGAGTTGAAGTAGTGAGAGTGGTTGAAACGTTCTCATCTATTATTTCAACAATCAACACAGCCGGCACGGACAACTCCGCCTCGGAAAGTGTGTTTGCATATCCTGCGGTTGGGATAGGATCAATGTGCGCGCCCAGACCATCGGGAATACGCGCATACGATTTGTTCGGCGGCACTGGGTCGCAAGTACCTCCAGAACTTGAAATAGCGTTTGCTGCACCTGCAGTTGGCTCATGTTCGCACACCTCGTGATTTCCATAGATAAACATATCCACCAATACATCTGACGCACTGTAGAGCCGAATTTCATCCGCATCGTTATCCAAAATCTCCTTGTTCATATACACCACGAGCCACCCATGTGCGGGGATAGTGGTCGCCCCAAATTGCGTATTGGCTCCGATGATAGGAACTTTGTTTTCTGGAAGTCCGCTCTCATCCCAAATATAAAATCCGGAAAGATTAACTGCAACCGCACTGTTGTTGTACAACTCTACCCACTCCCCTTGCGGTTGAAGACTGAAATCATCCCCAAAATTAATCCCATATGCTTGGCCTTCTGGATTGGGCAAAAATTCATTGATAACAATCATGCGAGCGTGAAGCGCAAGGTGTACTCGTTCTTCATCTCGATATCCTTCACCTTCATTTGCTCCATCTCGCCACCCGCGATAAACGAGATCCACATAACAAACATCTCCCTGAAAAACCCCGATTGCATCTCCCGACAATGAAAGTGCGAGTGGCCATGCGCCAACAGTTGTCGTCGCGCCAGTTGAAATGGAAAGTAGCGGCCCACTGTATATAAATGGCGAAGTGGTCGCAGTTGCAATAATCGCATTGCAAAATGCGTTACTCCCCGACTGTTTTTCAGCAGTCACTCGATACCGCAAATCAAAACTCTCAACTGTCGGAGTCACCACAGGAATAATCACCTTACCTCCTCCTGCTTCAGAGCCAATATAGGCCTCTACAGAGCCATCTGAAGAAATTGAGAAGTCGAGCGAACCAGCGGAAAGCACGTTCGCTTTTGATGCATCCTGATCAATAAAATACGAGAGTGTGTGACCGACATTCCCCAAAGAAAGGGTCAGAAGCGTTGCTACTGCAAACACAAAGAACAGAAGCTTCGCAGGATGTTTTCCGCGAACAATATATGCACCTGCTTTTGAAAAAGGGTGCGGCGCGAACACACCATCTGTCATTCGCTGGCGCACATACACTAAATTATTTTTTTGCTGGACAGATTTCATAGATCAGTTTCTTTTTTGCGTTTGCGCCGCAGCAACATGACCTCGCGGATAATGCGTGTCGACTCATCAAGAATAATGAGACTCGCGGGAATACCAATAAGCAAGGTGAATCCGATCGGCTTGCGGGCAAAATCGAGCACAAACCCGAGATACGGAACATCAACAAGCACTTTGCCGATTACATCACTCGCACTGGTTTCAGTCGGATCGGCTTCTTCATTGGCATCTCCTTTGGTTAGAAAATAAGTCTGCCCGCTTGATTCACGGATAGAAACAATCCGGTGCGTGGTTGGAATCTGTCGGGGAGTATCTTCGCCAAACGTAATCACATCACCGACTTTATACAGAGTTTGCGGCTTCACAACCACTACGGAACCAGTCAGTATCGTTGGCTCCATGGAACCTGATTTCACAATCTTGATCTCAATGTTCCCCGTAATAGGAAGAAGCGATACGAGAAAAAGTCCTGCCACGCCGACAAGCAACACTACAAACAATCCGTATAAAATTTTTCCGATGATGCTCATAAATTATCTTCGGCCGAATGAAAAGAAATTCCCAAAACTACTAAAACCTTTTTTCTTTGGCACATTGATATTTCCCCAGTACCCTCCCTTATCCTCATCCTTGTCTTTGTAATCTTTATCATTGTGTCCATATTGATTGCGGTCATAATCTTTCTCATGATGATTATCATCTTTTGAAAGCGGGCAGTACGCCGTGTTCTTTTCCTCAAAATCGTTTTTCAGAGTTTCATAACTCCCTGCCGGATATACTGCGTTGAACATCGAGATCACTTGCGAAGTTGTATAGGGATAATCTACATTCGTATGCGCAGCATTGAGAAGCGCGGCAACCGTCTGCCGGCCGAGCGCATTCAATCCTCCCCCACCTAAATTCAAGACTTGTAGGAGAGTCTTTCCAGGGAACGCATTCTCAAAAATGGCTGAAAATAAGGTGTTTTTAGTGTACCCTTTCCAATTACTTGTGTGATTTTTCCAATACCCAAGACTGCATCCGCTGTCATTTCCTGTTTTACAATTGAATGATGGATTCGATCCTGACGGGACAGCGCGAATTGAAACGTCCACCGACATCGAGTCGGTTTGTGCCGCGTTGCCCAAGGCACTCCCATCGCACGTGATTGCCGCTGTCTCCAAATTCACATTCAAATCTCCCGCGCACCAATACACACCGATATACCGGTCTTGGTTCACCCTGCAGGAAGATCCGTGATTGATATCCCCGATTGAATACGTCTTGTTGTTGAGTACCTGTATCGCAGACTGTGTTGTGGTGCCAAAGAGAGGTCGTTCACCGATTTCAAATATATTATCGCCATCATCAACCCATGAGAAAAATTCCATACCGGCGGCAAGTTCCCCGTCCGCATTTCCATTTCCATCAGCAAGCGCTTCCGGTTCATTCTGACCATTGTCTGCGCTCTGCAAATTCTTGAAATCAACACAGAGCCACGCATCAGACTTTTTCACATGCATACTAATTGTGTTCTCCCCGTAATCCCCCGGCTTGATATCATCGAAGTTAAAGAATTTATCAACTGCCGGAACAAGGTTCTTCAATGCCCATGTGCCAGAAGGGCGGGCCACACCGTTGTATGTCGCCTCGCTATCAATTTTGAGATCAATCCCAGATGTCGCAAATGTTGTTCCCGAATCGACTCCTTGCACCAACGCAGCTGACACAGCAAGCGCGAACACTCCTAGGATAAGGAGTGTTCGCGCCCCAATTTTTATCAGCGTCGCGTTCATGCGCTCTCTAAACTAGGGGTTCTTTGTGTTAGTAACTGTACAGATAATCGCCTGCCCTTCGTTGAGACTCACGTTACCAGGGAGTGTCAGCGGACACGCAGCTCCCGAAACACCCGTCAATGTGTACCCGGCAAATGCGTCTTCAGTGATAGCGTGCGGTGTGTTTGCGGTAACTGCATACGAAGTGTTCTGGGGTACCACCGTCCCATCAACTCGCATCGTAAACTGAACGGGGAAAGCAAGCGGTGGTGTGCCCGCAACATTCTTAATCAGTGTGATAGAAGGAGAAATGTCGTCGTTAGTAATCGTACACGTCTTATTGTCTCCTACGGTAAGCGTGATCTGACCTGACACATCACAATCCCCGCTGTAAATTGCTTGATACCCGCCGATTCCCGATTCAGTCACCATGTAGGTGTCTGGAGCAACTACGGTAGGAACGCCACTGGTCAGCGGGATCACTACAGAATTAACCGCAAAAAGTTGGAAGTCAGCGACAACATTGTTTCCTCCATTATTGTTCGTAATCTGTTTGATGACCGTCAGAGTTGCAAGTCGTGGCTCTTCCTCATTACAGAGATAGTCTGCATTGTGTCTCGCCTGAACCGCACGAAAGGCGACATCGAGAGTTGCGCCATCGGTTTGTGTCAGGTTGTTGAGAGAAGTTCCATCACAATTTACACCTGAAGCAACTGAAGGATTCACCCCTTGACTAGCCGCGACTGGGTTAAGCGTTAATGTTCCAAAGCACCATGCCTTTGCGATGTAGACCGTCTGCTCTGCAGGGAGTGGCCCCGAAGTTCCCCATACGTTATGTGTTGAGTCCGCAAGTGCGACAGAAAATGGTGTGCTGGTGGCAAGGTTGTAGAGCGTCCTTACGCCACCTGAAATAGTATTCTCATTTTCTTCATATACATTGTCTCCATCGTCAGCCCACCAGAAGAATTGCAGATTTTGTGCAAGTTCTCCATCCCACGTGTTGTTGATATCTTCCAATGTATCTGGGGTCGAGAGTTCCGGCTCGGTGGACGAACGATCGTCGTTTGAAGTCAGAGAAACGTCCATACACGCCCATGCTTCGTTCTGCACGTGTAATGAGATAGTGTCTTCACTCTCATCATCAGGCTTTATATCGGTGAAATTGAAAAAGAGAAGCCCGTTGTCGAGATCGTCGAGCGTCCAACTTGTCGTGCACGCAGTCCCAGCAACGGGATACGCGGCACTACCCTGCCATTGCCAGACATGAATATCGTCCTCTAGATTTAGGTCAACATCTGTACACTTGTTGCCGTTATAATAGCTTTCGTTGTCGACCAGAAGATCAATCGCACCGGCGGCAAATGTGTTGCCGGTCGAGGTCTCGGTGTCAGAGAAAAACGCGCCAGTCACCCCTGATGCAATCACTGCACCTGCACCAAGTATTGTGATGAGTCCAAATATAATTCGTCGCATAATATTTTTTTACTCCCTTTCTTTCCCAAAAAGTAGGAGTGAGTTAATAAACCGAGGTTAATAAAAGATCTTCTATGCTGATCGGAAATCCCTCACAGCCCGCCGAGCACCATCACAAGTGGTGCTCGGAACGGCTAAGAGAGACTAGTTGTGCGGATATATCACCAGAGTTTCCGGTGTGAAATCTGCTTCAAGTGATCCTCCTACTTGAACAGCGCCGGTGAGATTCCAGAAGTTGTTTTCTGCAAACACATCTGTCGGGAGTACACCGTACGTATTCAACATCGTTCCACCAAGGAAGTTGTTGAACTCTACGTTACCTCCGTCATACGCTGAATCAACGCCGATTGCTTCCTGTGCCGCAACAGAGTTATTGAATTCGTTAGCTCCGACTACCGCACCATTCAACTGACCAATACCGGCAAGGTTATTGTCGATATCGTTGTAACGAATGAGCCATGGGGTTCCAGCACCAAGATCAGGATTTGTGTAGATACCTGTCGTCCATTCCTGAATGGTGTTGTTCTCGACAAGAATGTCAGAAATTGCTACACCGGCTACGTTAACAACGCCACGACTTCCACCCGATGTGGTAACGTCATTCAAGCCTGGACCATCGATGTCGTTGAACACGATGTCGAGATTATCAACACCCGACTTGATGTAGAAACCTGCAAAAGTTCCTTCAGCATTACCACCAGTCACTTCAAGACCCTTCACCGTTACATTGTCAGCATCGATGATAAATCCACCATTAACGACTGCTGAACCAACTACACCAAGTCCTGCGATCGTTACACTTTTGTTGACGTTAACAACTTCAGGATAGGTTCCTGCGGCAACACAAATAGTTTCACCAGCTGTTGTACCTGCATCATCAATTGCCGCCTGAATAGTTAAGAAGTTTGGAGCAACAGGACTCGAGAATGAATCGTCCACAGTTGCATCACAAACTAATGGCGCAACATATGCCCCAAGCACTGCTCCTACTGGGCGTGCAGCTTGTTCCCCTCCCTCAAACGGAGGCAAACTTGAACAAACAAATTGAGCGTTGTTGCGAGTTTGTACTGCTTGGAACGAAACATCTATGACGATGCCGTCAGTCTGTGCAATGTTGTTGTCGCCAGAGCCATCACAGGTAAAGCCTGTACCACGAACGAGCGGGCCAGATGTATTAACACCATCCTGCGCAACCACTACAGGCGTCAAAGTCCCAAAGTACCACGCTTTGCCAATGAAACGAGTTGAACCACCAAGTATTGCCGAGCTGGTACCTGTCGTCGAATCTGCAATAGTGTGCCAGTTTCCATTAAAGATAGTGCCAGCTGGTCCCGTCAATTCGGTAATAATTGTCTCCCCTGTCTCGTAGACGTTGTCTCCGTCATCGTTCCAGAACGTGAAATTCAAGAAATTCTGAAGTTCACCATTGTCGCCAAGTGCTGGGCCAACATCGCCCGCGTCTGATTCTGGATCAACGAGTGTATTTTCTGGAGTTGCGGTGATATCTGCCGCCATACATGCCCATGCATTATTGCTTCCCGCGTGAACGGAAATAGTATCCTCGCCAATATCCCCTGGTTTTACATCAGCAAAACTGAAGAACAATTGGTTAGTGAGATTAGAAATCGCCCACGTATTGTTCGGGCTTGCAACAAGCACGCCTGCCGCGTTAGTAACGTAACTTGTGTTATCAATCTGAAGATCAATATCACCTGCCGCGAATGTGTTTCCAGTCGAAGTCTCGGTGTCGCTAAAGAATGCGCCCGTGGCACTCACTACGAGTGCGCCGATAAATACCAGTGTCCCTAAACTAAGTAGTATTTTTCTCATACTCTATTATTTATTTTATAAACTGATAATTTTCTTCTAATAGTTCCCCCCGACCACTCATCAAGACTCAATCATCTTTTAATTTTCCCTTGATTCAGGACTCTAAAGCCCTGATCAGTGCGGGGGTTCATACTGTCTTGTATTTTTTTATCGACCAAAAAAATACCTGTCCACACATAAGCCGAGAAACTCTCGATTCCCTTACAAGCGTATGTGTGTCATAGACGGAAAAAGCTTTGCATCCCAGGATGCAAAGCTTTTTCCAGCAACGACAAAAGACCTTTTCAAAAAGGTTTTCAAACAGAAAAATTCCCAGATTAAAAAAGAGTTGTATCAAAGCTGGTTTCCCAAACAGCTATTAACGCAAACTAGTGTAACTGAATCTCTAAAAGTCCATCGTTGATACTGTTAAAAACACTGTGGGTATCATGTTGGAATGTTGTCGGTTTCCTGTGGAGAGCACACTTGCACAAGACTTCCCACTCTCGCGTCAATAGCAAAGCCCGCTCTTTTCAGAGCGGGCTTTGCGTTGAGATTTTAGAGAAAATCTCCTGTCTGCTTTAGTTTCCCTGCATTGCTTTCAACTCTGCTTGGAGTTTAGCAACTTGTGCGAGGAGTGCCTGAAGCTGTGCTAAGAGCGCATCAGTATTTACTGTTGAAGCGCCTGCGACAGTTCCATTACCTGCATTGAGCGCAACACGAGTCTTCGGACCAACGATGCCAACTGGATCAAGACCGTGTTTCGTTTGGTAGGCCTTAACTGCAGCTTGTGTTAGAGGACCGAAGTAGCCAGTGATCGGACCAGTGTAAACACCTTCTGCGGTCAAAATCTTTTGGAGCTCGGTAACATCAGCACCGCGTGATCCAAGAGAAAGCGTTCGGGTGAAGTTGAATGCCGCTGCACCCAAGACCTGTCCTTGTGTTCCTGCGCCAGAAAGTTCAATACCGGCCGAAGCAGTTGCGATTACGCTATTTCCTAATCCGTAGCGGACAAAGACTGTCTTTACGCCGCTTCCTGAAGTGAGTGTCCATGAAACCGTATTAGTCAGCGTCGTCCATGCACCGTCTGCAAATGAAGCGTCATTTGAAATCCACATCTGGTTTGCCGCGGACGGAGCAGCTAGCGTCAAGGTCACAGTAGCAACATTCGTTTGAGTCGCTCCGTTGTTGATCTTGAGCGAAGCTACTTGGGTGAATCCACCTCCACCGCCACCGCCTCCACCACCGCCAGCTGGAGCAGCTGCCGCTGTAGGTGCATTTTGAGTTTCTTTTGTCACTTCATTACCAACTGTCTCTGGAGAACCATGAGAAACAGGTCGAAGGAAGTAGATTGTTCCCACAGAAAGTCCTGAAACGGTTACCGAGTGAACGGTTGTAGTTGCAGAATCCTCAACAGTTGAGAACGCGTAACCGTAGTTCGGAGCAGAGCCGGTCACCGGATCATGCGAAACTGTATCGTAGATTACGCGTGAAGTTGCGCCGTGATCAGTCGTCCAAGTAATCGTAATCGAGTTTGTTGTTGCGGTCGTTGCTGCTTCGCTACCAATAACCGGAACCACGTTTACGGTGCGAGTTACTTGTACTGCTGCGTTACCAGAAAGATCAGAAACGTTGTAAGTGATTACATAGCTTCCCATCGTTGAGGTAGCAACCGTGTCGCCACCAATTACGATGCTTCCGGTCAGATCGCCGTTGACATCATCGAGTGCGGTTGCACCGGCATCTGTGTAGGTGTCACCGACATGGAGAGTTACCACTGAACTACCCGTGAGTGTGATAACTGGAGGAAGAGAGTCAACTACATTTACTGTTCGCGTGGTGCTTGTCGAATTGAGTGAAGCATCGGTCACGCTGTAGAGAACGCTGTAGGTACCAAGTGCTGATGTATTTACTGCAGACGCATCAATCGTTGCAACAAGTCCACTGTCGTAGTTGTCGCTCACATCTGCACCGAGTTCAACATAGGCGTTGGTAACCACAATGATCTGCGGATTAGCGCCGAGGATGGTGATAACTGGAGCCTGTGTATCTACCACGTTTACCGTACGAGTCTTCTGCACTGCAGTGTTGCCTGCGGCATCAATTGCATCATAGGTCACCGTGTAGCTTCCCACCACTCCCGTGTTTACCGTTGTAGTTGAGATTGTTAGTACCGGACTTGCATCAAGTGCATCCGTAACGGTCGCACCAAGTTCGATGTATTCCGAACCGACTTCAATTACTTGTGGATCATCTCCATCAACCGTAATGACCGGAGCGGTCGTATCAACGATGAGTGTTCGTGAAGTGTTTACGGTCGTATTTACTAATGCATCAGTTGCCTGCACAGATATCGGGTATGATCCGTCTACAAGCACGGGAGTGGTAATCGTCCATGTGCCAGTCTCTTCACCGTCTGCGTCGTAGTTGTTGCCGTCAATCGTTACGACAACAGTTGCATCTATATCAGTTGTACCGGTGATTGCTGTGGCGTTGATTACCGGAGCGTCAACCGTGAGTGTCGGAGCGACTGCGTCATACGGCATGGCAAGCTGTGTTGCCTGTCCGTTTGGATTGAGTGCAACGTCAGTGGCGACTCCATAGGCGACATCAGCAGTTACAGTGAACGGCCCTGCATTATCTGGTGTGATGTCGAAAGTGTATACCGCATCCGAACCTGCAAAGTTGCCAATCGTTCCGTTTGAGACGGAAATGTCAGAGCTGTCAAAACCGGTAACTGGTTCAGAGAATGTAACCGTTACTGGGATTGGAGAAATGTTAGTTGGATTTGAAGCTGTGGTGCTCAAGAGAACAGTAGGAGCGGTGATATCAACGGTGAATGAAATAGTCTCCACATCGCTGTTGCTCAACGCATCAGTCGCGGTAATTGAGAGTGAGTGTGGTGTTTCAGAGAGAGCAGAGAGCACGAGTTCAACAGCTGATTCACAGGCAATCGGAGTGGAATCCAATTCACAAACGAGTGTTGTGTAATCGCCAGTAACATGGAATGTTACTGCAGTGTCAGCAGTGTTGATGAATGAAGCCGGAGCGCTGTCGATGACTACTTCAGGAGCAACCGTAACCAAGAATGATTGGTCGACATCGACTGCTGGATTGTAGTTTGCATTTCCAGCCTGTGATGCGCGAACGGTCACGGTGCCTGCACCAGTGATAGTCAGCGTATCCGCGTCAACTGTTGCTGGACCAGAAATAATACTGAATGAAACCGGAAGGCCAGAGCTTGCGGATGCAGTGAGTGCAAACGGAGTGGCATTCGTTGCTTTGTTAGCAAGCGGATCAAATGTAATGGTCTGATCAGCAGGATTGACAGTGTGGCTTACTCCACCTGAAACATTTGAGTTGAAGTTTGCATCACCATTGTATGTGGCAATCAAAGTCTTCAGACCTGCTTCGGTCGAAGTAACATCACACTGGCCGGCTGATACGTCTGCGGTACATTCGCTACCTCCCGTCACGGTTACCGTGCCAGTCGGAGTTCCCGCCCCCGGACCTTGAACGCTCACGCCCCACTTCACAGCGTATGAGCCGTTTACAAGAGTCGGAGTTGAAAGTTCTACCTCATTTGTTATCGCAACTGATACACCTGCCTTGTCTACCGTGTGAGAAACAGCGCTTGAAGTACTGCCCGTGTATGTGCTGTCGCCACTGTAGGTTGCAACGAGTGAGTAGGTGCCGACAAGTGTTGCGACAGAATCACTAACGATACAGCTGCCATTCTCAACGTTGGCTGAACATCCTGTTCCACCGTTTACAGTTACGGTGACAGTTCCGGTCGGAGCTGCAACCCCGCTAATCGGAGTTACTGACCATGCGACTGTGTAGAATTCGCCAGTTACCGTCGGAGTTGCGAGGGCAACATCATTAGTGATGACGGTTGCAGTGCCTGCCGCAGTGATTGCGAAGTCTGAAGAAACAAAGGTGAGGGTGTAATTTGAACCAGCAGTCAAAGTTCCCTGCGTGATTGCGTATGTGCCAACCGCTTCACCAGCAACTCGCGAGAGTTCTCCGGTGAATACATCGAGGCCAACGAGCGGAGTTGCAGAGTAGGTGAATACCGGATCGACAGCGCCATATACTTTATTCTGGCCTACCGTTGCAGAAACGGTAATCGCTTTTGCAACCACATGCACTGTGCGAATTACTTGCACTGCTGCATTGAGTGCAGAGTCGGAAACATTGTAGGTAACAGTGTAATCACCAAGGACAAGTGTGTTTACTGGATTGACAGTAACAATTGAGCCCGTGAGATTTCCATCCACTGCATCAAGTGCAGTTGCACCTGCGTCAGTGTAAGTAAAACCGTACTCAACTGAAACTTCAGCATCACCGGTGAGAGTGATAACCGGAGCGCCGTCAGTCACTGTTACAGTGAACGTAGTCGGAGTTGCGTTATTGCCGCTTGCATCAGGACCAGCATTGCACGTTACGATAGTCGGACCGAGAGGAAATACTGAACCGGAAGCGGGAAGACACGAAGCAATCAAGCCGACATCAATGTTGTCAGTAACAGACGGCAACGTATAGTTGACCGTTGCACCTGCTGGCGAAGTCGCATCAGCAGATACGGGGTCGTGTGCGGCAATTACCGGAGCGGTATCAACTACCCCGATATCAAATGTCTTTGAGACAGCGAGATTGCCACTCGTGTCAGCTGCGGTACAAGTGACAGTGGTCGTGCCAAGTCCGAATGTAGAACCTGAAGCGGGAAGACAGAATGATCCGAGTGTTGAATCAATATCATCTGTTACAAGAGGTGCGCTGTACACCACTGGCATACCTGAAAGCGAGCTTGCGTTGAGTGTCATATTTGACGGCTGAGCGATAACTGGAGCGACTGCACTTGACGCAGGGGCGCTCGGCATCATCGCAAGACCTTGAGACACCGTAATCACCGAAGCGCTGGAAGTCTGAATGTGATCAACTAATCCGTCAATGTTCTCTGTCGTGGTGCAGTAATCATATTCAGCAGTTGCCGGACATACCGTATCCTCCACTTGATGGAACATGAAAATGAGCCATGTCTTTGTTGCAACAGCCGTATTTACTTCAGCGATCATTTCCGCGAGCGTGGTAGTATCAGTCACTTCAAAAATCTTGAGTGCGTAGCGATCTGTGGACTGATCGTTGAATCCTTCCTGCGTGCTGCGACCGCCGCTAAATCCGGCTGCTTGCAAACGTGCGATTACAGAAGGAGCATCGTATCCATCACCGAATGTGTATGCATAGTTGTCCACCGGAACACCCATAGAAGTGATGAGATCGAAGCGTGATCCATCAACTTCGTGCTGAAGCACGTCAGCAGGAGTTGAAGCAGAGAGAGCAACTGTGTGCGTGCGAGAGTGAGCGGCGATATCGTGACCAGAAGTTTTCATGCTCAATACTTCTGTTTCATTCATGTAGATATCTCCGTGCACCTGATTCATTGCGTCGCTGTAGATATACTGCGTGCTCTTGTAGCCTGCAGCATCGAGAAGCGGAATGGCGTTGTCCAAAATAGACTGCCAACCGTCATCGAAGGAGAACGTAACAAATCCCTGATTGAATATGTCGGTATTGATGACGAATTCAGGAACTGAAAGTACGTTGCTCGTATTGTTTGATGCATCCTTAACTGCAACGGTGCAGTTTGCGTACGTTCCGTTTGCAAGTGAGTTAAAGGTGATCGTGTTGTTCCCTACTACTGCATTGGTTGCAGGGATTGAACATGATCCACCAACTACAACAGAGCCAGCTTCATCAGTGGAGAAGGTGTAGCTCGGTGTGCTGTCGTTTGTCGGTGTCGGCACTGCAGTTACCTGTGAGATTACTGGAGCGATAGCGTCAGGAGCAGTCACGGTAACTACCGGACTAACTGCAATGTTAGTTGTCCCGCTAGAACCATCTCTTGTTGCCGTGGTGAAGGTATACGCACTAGCAACTGGCGCAGTAAGATTTTCATAACGAAGATCAAACGAATCTCCATTATCACAGTCATCAATGTTAACTGTAACAACGTTCGAAGAAACCGAAACATCGTTATTACCATTTTCGGGATCATTACCACACGTACTACTTGAAACAGTCACATAACCAGCATTTCCCGAAGTGGTTTCCTGAGGATTTGTCCAACCAGCAGGTATCGTAATAGTTAGGTCTGAGCTGTCAGAAAAATTTCCACCACTGTTATTTGTGAAGTGGAACACAAAATCATTGTTTGTGCTTGCTGACAAAACAGAAGAGGGAGCAACCGTCATTGTTCCACTACCATCCATAACCGGAGTTACGTTAAGAACTTCTGTGGGATCCGTGCTATCGAAAGAAACTGCGGCAGTTAAGGTACGGTTACCGGTAACCGTATCTTTGTAGTAGAAACTAGCTGAGTGTGAAGTGTCACTCCCACCAACATTACTCAGAGTTACCGTTGTGACCGGAATCGTTCCAGCAGCGTCGCTGTAGAAAGTACCATTCGCCGCTCCATCACTTAAAGTTACAACAGCATCGGGAGCTGAAGAAAGAGTACAGTTCGACACAAAGAAGGAATCACTTGCCGCAACTGTAAACACTGTGGTTACCTGTCCAGTTACAACAGTTGAGGGTGAAGAGGAGAATAACAAATTATTGCAACCCGAAGCTTCTGCTACACCTGCAGGAACAAAAAGAAGCGAAAACGCAAAAAGCGCAACGACAAAAGCGCCACCCGTTTTCTTGTTGATAAAGGAGGAAACAAACTTACCAACGCGAACATGCGCGCCGGACCCTATAAAAATAGACATAGAGCTCTGGTTATTTATTAACTAACAAACTAAAAGTACGTACTTGAAGCAGTTTCCCAGAGCTACTTGAAGTAATTTGCTATGCTACTCGCCTGACTTCAAAATACAAGCGAAAAAAATTCCACGACATATTCGAAAATTGATGTCAACTATACAATTAATTGCAGAAGCGTAGTATCACGCACGAACAGCTCCTTTCTTTTGAGAGGGGTTTCATTTTTTGAGAACAGAAACGAGATCAGAGCGGGCCTAAAAACTCCAGCTTATAGCTGGTTTCCCAGGGTTTTAGGCCCGCTCTGATTTTGTTCCGGTAAATCACGACAGGACACCGGACGTATCCACAGTATACCTGCAAAAAACACGGTCAGATGTGGAAGAAAACGGGGGTGCACAAAATAGGTGTACTTTTTTTCAAATAGATAGTAGACTCGAACCAAGTCGCAAACCTGAAAACAAAGGGCGCGCGACACAGGGAAACCAGCTAAGCCGCAAAGGCTATGGCTGTTTTATTTTTGTCAAAAACAAATACTGCTGATATCAAAAAAACCGCGCTGAACCGGATCGTATTCACCTATCACCCATGCCGGTATTTTTAGACAGCACCAAACGCCGCAAGACCTATTTTCGAGTTGCGGTAGTCGCATGTTCGGCACTTCTTGTTGGAGGTGTCATTGGTTTTTCTCTGCTCCTTTTCCGAGGCGAACAAAAAAGACCTGTCGTTCGATATGAAAATACGGCAGACTCGTATCTCTATTACTACAGCGGCGCGGGAGCAAAAAAAGTAGCGCTCACCTTCGACGACGGACCACGCTTTAAAATTACAGAAGAGTTGATGGATATTCTCGAGGCGCAAAAAGCTCCGGCAACATTCTTCTTTCTCGGACAACACATACTCCTCCAGCCACATATCGCGTATGAAACTGCAAAGAGAGGTTTCATAATCGGCAATCATTCGTTCTCACATCTTGAAAATGTACACAAGACGCAAAAGCGTCTCGCGCTTGAACTGCGGTCAACTGGCTATCTGATTTCAAAAATTACTGGGACAAGTCCTGAATACTACCGGCCTCCTTTTCTCCTCGGCATCGGAGTCGATCCGACAGTAAATCCATACCTCCCGATCCCAAAGGATGTTCTCTGGACACTCGAAAATGGATATGTGCCTGTCGGCTCCGACATTGATGCACGAGACTGGCTCGCCACTTCATCAGAAGCCGTACTTCTCGGAATCAAACAGGCAACAGAAGGATCCGCGCAGGGGCATATTGTGCTTCTACACGAAGAACGACATACCGTCGAAGCTCTACCTTCAATCATCTCGTATCTACGAGCAGAAGGGTACACCATTGTACCTCTGTCAGAATTACTCAACCCGCCCAAGACACTTGTACTCACCGATACACTGCAAACAGGAGATACTGATGCAACAACAAACGGACAAGTGTCTAAACTCCAGTGGTTTTTGTATAAAGCGGGCGAATTGGATCCGTATCTCATCACGGGAACATTCGGAGCGCAGACCATGAATGCCCTCGGTCGATACCAGCTCCGCACTGGCATTGTCGAACCAACCAATATTGATCCCTCACGTTTTGGCGTTACCGATCAGAGGACTCGCGAGGTGCTTGCCGAACACGCGACAGAAGTTCTTGCGGGAACATCTGCACTCGCTCCCTCCAGCGCCACAGCCAACGTATGGCAAAACTCACAAGCATGGGTTGGAAATCTCGCAAGCAAGGCGTACATCAACCTGTTCCCCATTTTCAGAAATATTCTTGCATTCATGGTGATGTTTACGCTTCTTCTTGTAGTACTTCGAATAACTCTTCTCCTCACACTAATTGTCATAGGAAAATATAGGAAAGTCCAACCGCGTACTGAATATGATCATGACAAGAATCGAGGAATCTCGGTACTCATCCCCGCATATAACGAAGCCGAAAACATCCGGTCCACAGTCGAAAGCGTTCTCGCAAGTGAATATGAAAAGAAAGAAGTCATTGTTATTGATGATGGATCAACTGACGCAACTGGAGACATCGTCCGCGCGACCATAGCCGCGCACCCCGAAGCGAATCTCAAGCTGATTCAGGTTGAAAACGGCGGAAAAGCTCGTGCGCTCAACCAAGGGGTTGCAGCGAGCCGATACGATATTTGTGCAGTGCTTGATGCCGATGCCGTGCTCCATTCCGAAGCTCTTCAGTATTTCGTACAGCATTTCAAAGACAAAGATGTCGGTGCAGTTGCTGGAAAAGTGTATACAACCGGAAGCAAAAATTTGCTCGACCTCTTCCAAGCACTGGAATATGCTATGGGCCAAAATATCGACAAGCGCGCATTTTCAGTCATCGGATCAGTCGGCGTAGTCCCCGGCCCTGCAGGCGCATGGCGGAAAGAATATGTCCTTGCCGCGGGCGGGTTCAGCACTGATACACTGGTTGAAGATCAGGACATGACATTAACGCTTCTTCATCAAGGAAAAAAAGTACACTATGAGGAACGGGCAATCGCCTACACCGAGACCCCTCACACACTTAAAAATTTCCTCAAGCAAAGGTTCCGCTGGATATACGGAACTATGCAGTGTTTCTGGAAACACAAGAGTATTTTCATAGAACAGCCTAAAAGCATGATGAGTTTGGTAGTGCTGCCCAATGTTTTCTTTTTCAACATCATCATTCCGCTCACCTACCCGTTTGCAGACTCCGCACTCTTGTTCGGACTCATATTCAAAGACTGGACGAGTCTTGTGCTCCCTTTCCTCTTGTTCACTGTGTTTGATCTTACCTATGCGTGGTTCGGTGTAAGAAAAGAAGAGAAAAATTGGCGACTGCTTCTGATGGTACCCTTGCAACGTATTGTTTATCGACAACTCTTGTATATCACTGTCGCTCGAAGCGTTGTGCGAGCAATCGAAGGGATCGGATCGGGATGGAATAAATTCCCCAAAATGGGAGAGACGCAGCGTTTTTATTTCTCGGCAGTTTCTTCTGGGACCGAGTCATACACAATGCATGAACCAATCGTAAGCTCCGTATTTATACCCACCAGTCAGCCGTCAGTGATTGAAACTCCGCCAAAGGCAGAGAGCGAACCACAGGTATTTGCAGAACTTCCTGCGCCAAAAGAAATTTTGCTTGAAACAAACCCTACCGTATGGGCTCCTGACACACTGGCGCATCAACCGGACGAGCAGACAATTCATACCGCCTAAAACACAAAACGATTGCAGTTTCATTAAAAAAGGATAGAATGCTTTCTTTGTAATGAAACAGGATAATTTTTGGAAAATCTTTTGGTCAACCATGCTGACAGTACTCGTGATATGTACGAGTGCCTTGTTGTGGCTGAAAATCGGATATTTGCGGTTGCCGGAAGATACCGCGCTTGCGGCGGCAGTTGGAGTGCGATATGACCCCGCACGCGATCCCTTTAGAAAAGAGGTGGTACCTGAAGAAATGGTTATACGAAAAATCCCTCTTTTGGCAGACTATTTGTATCGAGAATCTATTCCCTTCGGGTTTGAGGATTGGTCGTGGGGAGTTGCGTCAAAATGGAGATCGAGCGAGCAAGCATTTGAAGGAACCTTCTCACTGCACGCAAAATTTCAAGAACCATGGGCGGGTGTGCGCTTGAGTGCCCCGTCAGTCGATATTACAGAATACCAATCACTTTCGCTGTCTGTATATCCTGACGCGAACATCACTGATTTATATTTAGAACTGTATAACATCTATGGACAACCTATTGAACGTCAATCACTCTCGTGGTACGCACATGAAAACAAGCTGACGCCAAATCAATGGAACGCTTTGAGAATCCCTATCTCGAATCTCATCTCATCGCGGGAAAACATAAAAGAAATTACTGGATTTTCTATCAGTGCAGGAGAGAAAACCGGATCTGCTTTCATTGATGCAGTCCAATTTACCCGCACCGCAACCGTATACCCGCGCTGGGAAATGGCAAGTTCAAGCGCCGGAGGATGGGGAGCAGATATATTTGCAAGCACCACGCAAGTGTCTCTTCCTTATTCGCTCTCGAGAACAGAAAGCGATCTTCTGAATTGGCGTCCGATTTTTGGAACATTTAAAAACAGTGAAAAAGGAGTGTTGGTTGGACCGACAGAAAAGAAAACCACTGGGTCTATGGCAGTATTTGGAGGCGGAAAAGAGTGGGGAAACTATCGCGTAAACATGGGGATTTATTGGGGGATGACCAGTACTTTCTCAATCTTGGTCAGATTTGCTGATGACGCAAATTTTGTCGCCTGCGCATATTCAAACTACGGTTCATTCATTCAGATGTATCAAGTCAAAGACGGAGACTCAACACTGGTTGCACAATCCCCTCTGCTTGCAATCCGAACTCTTGAACCGTGGAAGGATGCTTCTCACGGAGCTGAAGTTCGGGGCAATAAAGTCTCTTGTTTCTTGGACGGCGAACGAATTGTCTCTGCCGATTTGCCTACTATGCCTTCTCGAGGGACTGTGGGAATAGAAACATGGAGTGTGAACTCGGATGATTACCCGCACACGCTCCAGTCTCTCACTGTGTCTCCGCTATAAATTTTTTACTCTTCACTTCTCGAGCAAAAAGGAGCGCGCATCGCGCGCTCCTTTTTGGGACTTTGTCCCACCGTGAATGCCCTTTTTATTGGGTTACCGCAGTATTTCCGTATTGCTGCGTGCACGATCCGTTCTGGAATACCGGTCCTGCAACCACCCTATAGTTGGAAGCGGGATTTTTTATGGCAACATGCACTTCTCCGTTTAGATCGGTAACTGCACTTGCGCAATTATCAGCCTGTGCATTTGTCCCACTTTGCCCGTCGATCCACATATCAAGCCATGTAGTAGTTCCTGAAGGAAATCCTGTATGACATGGCCCATTTTGGGGAGTGTTTCCGTCTCCACAGGTATCTTCAACAATGAAGTATCGGCGGACGTTCGGAATATAGAATTTGGTACCGGCAGGATAATCGAGTATATCTTGCCCACTGATAATCGAATGCCCTACAGCAATCGTAATTGGATCAGCATACGTACCCGTGCCTCCGGCTTTTTGATGGATAATCGGATGTGAAATATCAGCACTTCCGGGAGGAGTGTTGTCATAATACGTGTACGCAGTGGTATACGCGTTCAAGTAGATCTCACCTACTTGCGGAGAGGGCGGAGGAGTCGAGGTACCACTTAATCCGGTGATGATAAAGCTTGAAACAGCGAGGGCATTGCTTCGATTCCCGAGCACATCGGTAACTCGTATGGTGCAGTTTGAATGCGTTCCGACTGCGAGCGTGGAAAAGACAATGGTGTTATTTCCAGAAATCGCAGAAGAAGTTCCGCTCGTACAATCTCCAGCATAGGTGATAGTTCCTTTTTCGGTCGATTTGAATGTGTAACTCGGAGTGGTATTTGTTCCCGTCAGAGGAACTGCCGTTATCTGTGAAAGGACAGGTGCTGTGTTATCAAGCACCACAGAAACGGTAATTGTTCCGCTCGTATTTCCTGCTGTATCACGCGCCTGAACGTGCAGATAATATGTTCCGGTTCCTGTGGAACGAGTCGCTGTCGTTACCGAACTGAAGCTTCCGCTCGGAGAAGAGTTAGAAGTAGTGTCTATCAAGAATCGGAAAGTCGCACCGCTCTCTGAATTCCAACTCCATGTTTTACTTTTGCGGACAGTGATGTCATTCGAAAGTCCGCTGATAACCGGTGGAGTGGTATCGGATGGATTTGTCGGGACTGTCGTGGTTGCACGTGGTTTTTTATATTGAGAGAATCTCTTTTGCAATTCAGTAGTCTGCTCAAACGCCGCATTGACTCGTGCCTGAAGCGTTTCAAGGGAAACAGCCGCAGTTGTTGTCGGTTCGGATGCCACTACGTTACTTGAAACTGCTGCTGGAGTATTAGCCACTAATAATGCATTCGCTTGTGTTCGAGACATGGGGCCAAAATATCCGCTGACAGGATTGATATCGTACTTCTGCTGGAACGCCCGCACACCTCTATAGGTCAGCGAGTAAAAATTTCCGTTAATGGGACCGCTGTACACTTCCTGCTCGGTAAGAAACTCCTGCAATTGTCTCACCTGATCGCTGTCTTGCATGCCCCAACTTAGATTGCGCTCAAAGGAGAAATCGGCTGCATAAACTGTAGTAGTAACTAAACTAGTTAAGAGAATAAACGTCACTAGAACACTTTTATATTTATTTGTCATGTAATGAGTTAACGATCTTGCTAACAAAGATGGCCAATATAATGCTAATTACCCTTCTCTCATAGTGAAGACTGTTGTATCGAGGAGTCCTTACAAGAAAGGAGCTTAGAGCGATATTAGCGGCTTAAAGCCAAAAGTAAAGATTGACTAATCTCGATTCGGTGCGCCCTAAGAGACTCGCTGACTACATCGGCAGGTGAGTTTCGACCTCGCCTCCCTTCGGTCGCGAGGTAACGAAACTCCTTTCGAGTCTCTTACGGAAGCACGCAGGTGCTTCCTAGGTCGCATTTCTCGCTTCGTGCCACAAAGGGGTACTTCTTGTTTTCTAATTCCCTCTGGTCATAAGAAAACAAAGTTGCTCGTATGCGCCCTAAGAGACTCGAACCTTACAGGTTCAGTAACCCAATTGGATTTTCTGTTCGCAGAAGCTCCAGAAAATGCTCAATCGGGCTTCGAGTCTCTTACGCATCGTGCATAGGCACGATGCTTGGGCACACCTCGAAAATTCGGTGCGCCCTAAGAGACTCGAACTCCTGACCTTCCCCGTGTAAAGGGGCTGCTCTACCAACTGAGCTAAGGGCGCGCATGCTCACAATAAATGGTATTGGGTCTTAAGGCAAGTCTAGTAAACCCACCGTATCTCTCTTTTTGCCGTGCTATACTAATATCCGTAGATTATTCGCCTAAGAATATACTATGTTGGGAGCGCATTAATTTACTCGACAGAGAGACACTCGTTGCCTCTTTGTCGAAATGAAAACCCGCCCCTTTGGGCGGTTTTTCATATAGAATTAGACATTATGCACAGACCCCCTGAACCAGAGGCAAAGTATGGCAGCGTCAAATGCGTTTTTTGCGGAGACAGTCCGGTCTCCCATATTTCTTCCTACATCAATGAGACACTTCTCATTTTGTTTCATGCGGCAGTTTCTAAGATAGGTTTAGAAAGAATAGTCAGGTGGATTGATCCAGTTACAGAATTTTCCGCACGAAGTTTTATAAAAATATCACGTTTGTTTTCACTCATTACGATAAGTGAAAACCCCGAAACTATCGCTTCCCTGCGCTCTCGCCTCATCTTTGACGAAGCCGTGCGACGCAATATTCCCATCCATCACTTTTTTTTTATGGGGAAACCAGTTGATTGGTTTGAAGCGTATGTAAGAGGCCGGTGGCACTGTTTCCCCAGCATCCCCTTACCGCCCGAACTCGCACGCGATCCTTTTGAATTGATAGATGATAAATATCGTCTGAAACAAGAACTCGCAAAAGCCCGAATAGCAGTTCCTATCTCTTTTTCAGCAACGACTATATCTTCCGCAGTGAATGCGTTCAAAAAAATTGCCGCGCCAGTTATCGTCAAACCGCGCACGGGTTCGCGAGGGCGACATACCACAGTCTTTATCACTAAAGAAAAAGAGTTGATAGAAGCGTTCCGCTGTGCCCGAAAACTAAATCAATTTGTGTTGATTGAAGAATATCTCACCGGTAGCGTCTGCCGTGCAACACTCGTAAACGGAACACTGCGCGGGTTTCTCAAGGGAGATTCCCCATACGTAATTGGCAACGGCACTTCATCAATACAAGAACTCATCGCGGAGAAAAACAAAACTCGACATAGCCGAGTCGCAGAAGTGTTGATCCGACCCGAACTTACTATGTTTACTAGACGCCAAGGATATGAACTCGACGATGTTCTTCCGAAAGGCACCGTACTTCCTGTTCTCTCCCGCACTGGACGACTCTTTGGAGGCAGTACTCGGGAAATGTGTTCAGAAATTCATTCGAAACTTGTCGAAAAACTGGAACAAGCTGCGCGCGTTGCAGGTGGCACTGTTATTGGTTTTGATGTGATAACCCCTGATCCAACAAAAGATCCCGACACAGTTCACTGGGGAATTATTGAAGGAAACAGCGTTCCATTTATTGATCTGCACGATTTTGCGCTTGAAGGCAAGCCAGCCAATGTCGCCCAGTATATTTGGGATTTGTGGAAATAGGTTTCTGAATCTAAGAACTATTGAGAATCGGGTACGTGTTCCGAATACGACCCTCGCTTTTCATCAGGCAATAGAGCTGCAAGAGAGCGCATCAAAATCTCGGACTGTTCTCGAAGAGAACTAGAAAGTTGTTTGAATCTCGCAACCTCTTCTGCAGACAGTTTTTCTCCGTTTCTTCGCTTATCAAAAATTTCTTGATACTCCCCTATTCCTTTGATAGAGGTAAGTTCAATCGGTTTCCCGATTAACACATCCACATCAGGGCGTTCGCGAATCTTATCCAACATATTCTTTCCGACAAGAAAGGGTTCTTTTGATTTCATATCCACCGCGACAGGAAGAAGCACTGCATCAGCTATTTGTGACAAATAGACTGCACCAACACCACCCCGAGTTAATCCTCCCGTCTCTGAGGGATTATGCGCAGATACCACAATTTCTTTTCCGCTTTCCATAGCATCCCGCATCGCGACGAAATTATTAGGATTGAACCGAGCATCTTTTCCTCCCACTCTCTTTTTATAATCAATGGGGAAAAAATTTTCCTTGCCCGCAACAGTGATACTTGCATTACCCATAGGGTCTTCAAAAAAATGGTGGTGCGTCGAAACATCCGATATGGCCATATCAAAATCAGACCCAAGTGTCTTAACCACCAAAGGGATGTCCAAATCTGATATATGGGTCGTAGCAACAACCACCTTTCGATCTGGTGGCAAAATTTCTAAGTTTTCTCTACCCGAAACAGAAATCTCACCAATGAGCGGTCGGATATTCACTTCAAGTGCGAGAAGCAACCGCTTCGGAGTTCCTTTCTTCTCCTTTTTGTGTTCAGAGTTATTTGGAAGAGAAGCGGGATATTGTTCGGAATTCATCTTCTGTTTTAGTGTGATACCCTCTTTGAAAAATCTAGATACCTTGTGTCCTCGACTGACGTGCTCGCTGGATCAATTCGTCTCGAAGTTGTTCAGCAATATCTTTGGAAACTGCGGGAAGTCTTCCTTCTGCACCAGCCCCCATTACCCCATGACGCGACACGGTGGCACTTGCGCCTGCTGTCTGAACATTAATATCAGAAAGTCCGAGAAGACGAGCTAAAATCCCTCGATAGATATCAACATTTTGAATCCGGTCGTACGGGATGGTGACATATTTCTTGTAAATAACCCCCGACTCCTTGCGGAAACCTGACTCAATAAGTTCGTAACGGTAATAATGATAGGTAAGCTTGGCCCAGATAAAACAAAGGATGAGAAACGCCGGAATAATCACCCACAACCAGTTCAAAAAACCGAAAGACATCTCAACTGTATTGTCCTCTACTGCATCACTAACCCCTCCTAAAAAAGCCGACAACCAAACGCTCAAAATTACGATTGGGATAAACGAACGCAAAACAAAACTGAAGAAGAAAAACCATACTGACTTGGGATCAAGTTGTTTCATATAAATATATAAAAATGGTATAGAGAGACCGCCGACCTTCCTTATTATACATCATGTAGAAAAACTCGGTAGGAATCGAGGCTTACAGCTTCAGTATCCCGATTGAGCTTATTTAGATATCAAGCCTGAGGCTGCTAGGTCGGGGTCAAATTCTAGGAATTTCTCTTAAAAATGTTTCTCCAAAAAAAGTATGCGCGATTTGAGCTTGGTTTTTAGCTCCATTTTCATCTGGAATATTTACAGTGGTGCTTATAAGACGTGCAAGTTTAAGATCAACCGGTGTATTTGTTCTCCATTCTTTTAGAATTTTTGCATCTCTAGGATCTTCATTAATCTGCAACAACTGATATCCAACTTCTATCAAATCTTTTGCTTGATAAACGATTATATATCCATTGTCATAAATAATACGGTCTTGAGAAAACGCACAAACCCCGAGACCACCGGCACCAACTGTTCCTGAGCGTATTGCCTTCTCAAGAGATTCTCCAGATATCGCATGCACCAACAAACTATCCGATTCTATTGGTCTGTATACTCCGTTTCCAATCACACAATTAAAGATCCCATCTTTTGAATGTGTTTCATAATAGCTATTAGGTACTTTCAGTAGATCTCTCTTAACTTGCTCCCCTCTTTTCTCAAGTTGAGAAGTATAATAAGTATCTTGTTCTAATGTACTTACCATATCGGCTACATATTTAACACTCCACTCTTCAAACCCAAACTTTTCTTTTTGAAACTCATTTTCTTGGCTATATACAAATTGCAAATATCTATTCCAACCATCGATATCATTGGACAAATTATTTTTAGATATGGTATCTGGAGACAGATTACTAAATTCTCTCTCCCACATTTTACTTAAAAAACTCTTTCTTTGCTCTCTTGCATGCTCAATAGCTTCGGTACGATTTAAGTTTGGAATATTGGAAATAAACCCCTCAATATCTATTGGATGTTGCTCACCATATTTAAACTGTGGCGATGTTTCTGACATTATCTAATTCTAGCTCGTAACGGATAATTTGCGTAATTATGACCACCTCGGTCTATCTCACTAGCGTGTGCCCTCGGTAGGAATCTCTCCCTACGGGAGCAGTATCCCGATTGGTTATTTTATTTCGCTTCGCTCATAAAATAAGCTCAATCGGGCTTCGATTCCTACACGCAAGCACGCGGGTGCGTCCTTGTAGGAAATACATATCGACCCTTACAGGGTCAGTATCCCAATTGGTTTTTCTTTTCGCGAAAACGCTCAAGAAAAAGCTCAATCGGGCTTCGATTCCTACACGCAAGCACGCAGGTGCTTGCTCGAGGGCAAAAATCTCCCTTCGCTCTATTTTTGCCCATAAAGGAATTGAATTGGAACGGAATACTCCGAAATATCCGAGAGATTAAAGACCTTTTGACGGTCGTCCTCCCGGAGGCAGGCATAATTCCGGACTTTTCAACCATTTATGCCTAAACACATGGAACCTGCCTTTTACAACCATCATTTTAGCAGAAAAATATGGATCATTCCAGACCTCATCGGCTCCCAATTAAACGCCCCGATTGTTGCCACGTGTGTGCCCTTGTGGCGAGCTTTGTGCCAAGAGTAGGAGCTTTGCACCAATTGAGACACTGACGAGCCGTAAAACCAAATTTGAGAGCGTGGGACGATTTGCTTAACTTATGTAATGTTAAGCAAATTATGCCGAGTCATATTTGCTTAACAAAACTTCTTATCCAAACACGAGCACTTTATCCGACTCTTCAACCATCTTGAGTAAATCTGTCATGGTAGAAA
>Ga0154954_109_pt1 | contig 6697 bp, 7 predicted proteins | sample RifCSPhighO2_01_FD_105922 | JGI IMG/M metagenome (GOLD analysis project Ga0154954, IMG submission 105922) | Candidatus Taylorbacteria bacterium RIFCSPHIGHO2_01_FULL_46_22b
TTATTATAAATGAATGCAAAGACATCATCGTGGAGAGATATGGATTGTTGTTGGTATTCTTCTTGTGGCCTCGTTCTTTAGATTCTATCAGCTTGACCCATCTTCGTTGTCAGCCATATTTGGAATTTTAACCGTCTTGGGTATTTATCTGTTGGCTCGAGAATTGTTTGATTGGCGAGTCGGAGCAGTGGCAAGTTTTCTTTTAGCAATTTCATTTTGGCACGTCAGTTTTTCTCGCGTTGAAGCCAGAGAAATTATGTTGCCTCTTGTTTTGGTTTACGCTTTTTATTTTCTCTGGCGCGGATTACGACGATCTCATTGGTGGGACTTCTTTTGGGCCGGAATTTTCGGCGGACTCGGATTTTATATTGATACTACCTATTATATCGCACCGCTAATTGTAATCTTAGTCTTTATTAACTACTGGCTATTTTTAAAAAAAGACTACCATCACGAAAATTACGAGCATGTCCGCAACCGCTTCTTGGGTGGCTTCTCTCTTTTTATGATTACCGCCTTTTTTGTCGCTCTCCCGTTTGTTGTTTATTTTTTGAAGAATCCAAGTAACCTTATAGACTGGGCCACGCGACTAGTATTTACACCAACACAATCATTCCAAATATTCCAGAATCTCGGTTGGCCGATTACTATTTTGTTCACGATTGGATTTTTGAAAGAATTATATCACTGGTTACGACGAAAGCGCGGTCATCTTTCGCCTGTCCACACCCTGATGTTTGTTTGGTTTTTTGTAATGTTGCTTCCTAGTTTCTTTTCAATTGAAACATCCTTCGCTTGGCGCGCAATCGGCGTGCTCCCTGTCGTCATAATCTTCGCCGCTAGAGGATTCCTTGGGTTATTCAACACCTTGGAAGAATGGGAACTTGTTACTCATCCATGGGAAAGTCGAGAACATAATAAATTTGTCGTACCGATTTTGGCGGCGGTTATACTTTTGGGTGCTATCGGATTTTTTGAATATAGTCGTTATTTTAACGCGAGGCCACTAAACCAAGTAACCGCTCCGACGATATATCCTTGATGCGGAAATACCCATTTATTGCTGGCGTAATAATCACGATTGCGAGTGTTGTCGCAGTTGCTAGTGCTTGGCGTGACTCGCCTATTGTTGATGAAATTCCCCACATCGGCGCGGGTTATTCATATACTACCGGCCAAACCTATCAATTTAATCCCGAACATCCCCCGCTGGCCAAAGACCTTGCTGGTTTAGCCATCCTTCCGCTAGGCATCAACTCTAATTTTCTTGCAAATTACAACACGGCTCATCCTAATATTGTAAATGACCAATGGAATTTTGGTCGAGCGTTAATTTATCATTCCGATGTTGATCCAACCACCCTTATTCACCTGGCCAAACTCCCGCTTATTTTATTTTTTATTTTTTCCGGTTGGCTAATTTACGCGTGGACGCGTCGAACATACAATTCCCGCGCCGCTCTCCTTGCGATATTTCTTTTTGCGTTCTCTCCGACCATTATCGCCCACAGTCGTTTTGTGGCAACCGATGTTCCCGCTCTGTTTGGTATTTTATTGGCGACTTATTTCTTTCTTCGCTATCTCAAAGAACAAAGCGTGGTTAATTTTTGGTTGGCCTCGGTTTCATTCGGCGTCGCTTTGCTCACAAAATTTTCGACCTTCCTTCTTATCCCATATTTCTTAATTTTGGCGCTTATCTGGGCTTGGTCAAACCATCAAACATTCTTCAGACCGACCATTCGTCTAATTACAAGGGGCACCCTTGTAATGATCATGGGTTTTATAATAATCGTCGGACCGATTTATCAATTGCATGTTTTTAATTACCCTCCAGCCCAACAAAAAAATGACACAGAGACGATTCTTAATAATTATTCGATCCCCGTTGTGGCCAGTGCTATTATCTGGGCGTCAGATAAACCTGTTCTTCGACCGTATGCTCAATGGGGCCTTGGGTTGGCAATGGTCTCTCAACGAGCTGAGGGCGGAAATCGCACCTATTATCTAGGTCAACTCTCAAGCACATCATTCAAGTCTTATTTCCCTGTTGTTTATGTGTTAAAAGAACCGATTCCGTTTCTGGTGCTACTTTTGGGCGCAGTTTGGCTCGGTTGGCGAACTTGGCGAAATGGTCGTGAACCGTTCAAAAACAAAATCCGAAATCATTTCCCGGCATTAGCGATGCTTCTCTGGGTTTTTATCTACGTCGCCACCAGTATTAATGCCAATCTCAACATCGGTATCCGCCATCTCATCCCGATTTATGGTTTTATCTTTATCTTAATTGCCGGTCAAATTGAGGGACTCGTATCAAGTATTAAGTATCGAGTATTAAGCGGTCGGCAGTCCCTAATATCTAATACTAAATACTTAATACTAATTGGGTTGCTCATTTGGTATTTTATTGAATTTATTTCCGTTTATCCGTCGTATTTAACTTATTTTAATGAATTTGCCCTCCTTCGCCCATCCTGGGCTTCAGACGGGCAAACAGGCTGGATTTCGGGTGGACACAATTACGTCGTTGATTCAAATCTGGACTGGGGTCAGGATCTCTGGCGTTTAGGTGATTTTGTGAAACAAAATAATATTCAGAAAATATACCTTGACTATTTCGGTTGGGCCGAACAGTCATTCTATCTCGGCAATTCGTTCCAGTGGATGCATGCTGGCGATTTTACAAGTGCTGAACAGTTCTTAAAAGAAAATCCGGACGGTGGTTGGCTCGGTATTTCGGCCAGTTACTATCAAGAAGCCAATGTCGGCCCCACCAAACCCTATGGCTGGCTCGAAAATATAAAACCAACGATGGTAATTGGAAATTCGATTTTTGTGTTCCATATCACTCGGCCGTAAATATCGCTCCGCTTACTTCATCTTCTTTTTAATTTTGTGCAGATTGAGAAAAAGTTACTACGGCCTCACTCTTTTTTATTGTTTTTTTTGTAAAAGAAAAACCCCGTCGCATCGCGATGGGGCATTTCCGTCTCACATCAGACCTTCAAGGGACACCTCCTTGGAAAGAGCGGACGGAACGGGTCACGGGTCCGGACGGCACGGCGAGGAGACTTCGCGTCGTACCGTCCGGTCGGTCGCGACAGTTGTCACCCAGGGTTCAACCTAGACAAAGGCTCCTTCAGCCACTCGCCCAGTCGATCGAGATCAACTGCCCGACTTCTGGTCGCGACAAGCGCGACTTTGTTTTTTGGGTTGTCGAGGCCTTTTTTACACTTTCTTTTTCTGTTTTCTTTCTGTTTTCTTTTTTTTCTTTTTTTACGGCCTCGACAACCCTATTGAACTTGAGAACCCATCGGAACGGGCTCGCAAAAACCAATACTTACTCGCCCGTCCGTAGTTTTATACGGAGGAGGGCTTACGCTCGCTATATATACGAACTTATCTATGTTTCTATCGGCCTTTCTACTAAATATAGTGATGATGCCTGAAAATAGCGTATTTACTGGTTTTTGCGAGCCCATTGCTGGGCTCTTGTAAAGAACAAGCTTATGCCAGCCATTGTATCACCCCGTGCCAAAGAAGTCAAGCCCCCCAAAAAAGTCGGGGGTAGTGGAGAAACTAGCTATTGGACCCAGTAGCGGAGGGGGCCCCTCTGGGGGAACCGACGGGACTGGTTCCCTGGGTCTGGGGCCAATGCTAGTTTTTCCACTAAAATTATTTATAATAAATCCGGCCATCAAAACGTAAATCAACATACTGTGGGTGGAACACGCCATTAGCCATTTTTTGGGTTCTGAAAATTCGAAAAATATCGAGCTGATTTTTAATATCAGAATCGAGACTGAATTTAATTAAATAGGCATCGCCTGTTAAAATATCAAACTCAGTGTATGTGCCGACGGGAATGGTAATATTTTTAATTTTGACATCTTGGCCCGTTAATACCGGCACGACAGTTTGAATGGCTTCTAGAAATCTTGGATCAACTGTGGTTAAAGAAGTTGAAGCTGATGCAACACGCAAGTCATTAACGTTGAGTAAAAGCACGCCCGAAGATTGAATGGCTTGACCGAAGGTTACGCCACCGTGATCAAAATATCGGCAATCGGGACTTGATTGTGTCGCCGCTCCTTCGGAGCGAGCCTCGCCCAAAGGGCGGGGAACAAAGCACCACACTCCTTCCGCTTGGCGTTCAGTTGCGGAGATTTTAAGGGTATGGAAATATTTTTTCTGAACCGAAACACTTTCGATAAATGAAAACTGGGAGATTAAATCAGTCTCTAACGGACCGGAACGAACAAAAAATATGTCTCGGCCAATCGGAATGCCTAATATCTTACGACCCAAAGCGCCATCGACAACTTTTTGAACATCGTTCTGGTGCCCACCAGTTAGTCCCTCGAAAGTAATATTAGTAACTTTCAGCCAAGACGCATAGAAAAGCACGTAACCGATGCCTACTATAACCACAACAACCGCCACACCAATCAAAACCGCCTTTATATGAAAACTCCGGCGCCTTTTTGACGCCAATTTATCCTTATATTTTAACTTTTTGACATCAATTGGTCGCATAATCGTTCGTTTATGCCTCTCAAGTACCGATAGTCGGCTCGTTCCAGCGACTCGCCGCTATCTAGACGCTCGCCCCCCTCACCCAGCACCAAGCTTCGGGGGTAAAGCCGGCCACAATCTAGGCAGGCCGGCCTGCGCAACTTACTTGGAGAGGCACAAGTTCGCTTACTTTTTTAATTTTATCTCTTTGATTCCGCCCATGTATTTTTGGAGAACTTTGGGAATCTTGATGGAGCCATCTTTTTGTTGGAAGTTTTCAAAAATGGCAATTGGAAAACGACTATTTACAACGGCCGTACCGTTTAAAGTGTGTACAAAAGACGTTTCGCCGTTTTCGCTTCGATAGCGAATATTTAAACGACGGGCTTGGTAATCCGTGCAGTTGGAAGTGCTGGTGATTTCGCCGTAGCCATTGTTCATCACCATCCACGCTTCAATATCAAATTTGCGGTACGCCGGCGCACCAAGATCTCTCGAAGCAGTATCAATGACTTGATACGACAGTTCCAAACCGTCAACAATTTCTTTTTCAATTTTTAATAACTCCTGATGTAAGGCTTCACTTTCTTCGGGCTTGCAATAGACGAACATCTCTAATTTTGTAAACTGGTGAACTCGATATAATCCTTTCGACGCTTTACCATAAGTCCCGGCTTCTTTCCGAAAACAATGAGAGATACCGGCATATTTTAAAGGCCCTTTTGATAAATCCAGAACTTCTCTGGCGTGATATCCGCCGAGAGTTATTTCAGCCGTGGCAATTAAACTCAAATCCCCTTCCTCGGTGGCATAAGTATTAGACTCCGGCCCACGAGGCGCAAAACCAACTCCGCTTAAAATTTCATTCTTCACCAAATCTGGCGTCTCCATAATCACAAAATCGTGTTTACGCAAAACGTCAACGCCATACTGAATCAGGGCGTGATTCAGTAAAACCAAGTCATTCTTCGTAAAATAAAACTTCGCGCCGCTGGTTTTAGTTCCCCGCTCAAAATCAATCACGTCCAACGCCAACATCAGTTCTTCATGATCCTTGGGTTTAAATTTAAATTCCGGGACTTTGCCGACCGTTTCCAGCACTTTGTAATCTGCTTCCCCGCCAATTGGCGCGTCGGGGTGGGTTAAATTGGGGACAGCTTTCAGTGATTTTAAGTAATCAGCTTCAATGGTTTCCAATTCTTTTTCGAGTCGAGTAATGTCATCACCAACCTCACGCATCTTCGTAATTTCCTCATCGCTCGGTTTACCCTTAGAACCTTGGTTACGAGCCGAGCGAAGTTGTTCAACTTCAGAGATTTTTGCCCGACGTTTCTCGTCAAGCTCAAGCAACCGATCAACATCGACTTTGATTCCCCGATTCTCACAATTCTTTTTTACTTCTTCCGCATGCTCGCGGATATATTTAATATCAAGCATGTTTTTTATTTAAAGTGGCTATCGCAAAATGATCAAAATAACTTTGAAGACTTTTGAGAGAACTGCCGTATTCTTTTCCCCCATAGACAGCGTCACAAAAAACTTCTCGGGCCCGACCGATCTCTTGGAGCCGGCCACGCCACCGTAAATCAGACAACGTCAGATCAAATAACTCAAGGGCGCGATCAACGGCAACTTCAAAACGTTCATTGTTTTTGCCTTGCGACAGATTAGCTCGACTCACTTCACTGCCGATATTACCCATCTGTTCAGAAAGGTTCATCTGGTACCACCGACCAGCAGCAAGGTCTTTGTGTGCAAAAACTCCGTTCATATTTGAATTAACTCTTTAACAATGGCCATCACTTTTTCACGAATCTCTTGGTTATCAATGCCCCGCGAACGATTACCAAAAGACGGTTTTAAATTTATCATGGAATCAAACTGAATAAAATCCTCGCCCAGACCGTCAGGATATATATTAATCCCCCAAACATCCTGCTGTTTCGAATTTTCTTGTTCTATTAATAACACCTGCTCATCCACATGAAGCTCTCCGCCAATAGCCATAATTTTTTGCTCAATATCAACTGCCGCCTTCACTAAATCACCGAATCTTTCTTCGGCAATTTTTTTCAACTCACTTCTGGAAATCAGATTTTTTACAACTCTTATCTCCATATTATTTATCTAATTTAGGTCGCATGGTCGGGAACAGAATCACTTCGCGGAGGGAATGGGAATCGGT
>Ga0154954_111_pt1 | contig 5778 bp, 4 predicted proteins | sample RifCSPhighO2_01_FD_105922 | JGI IMG/M metagenome (GOLD analysis project Ga0154954, IMG submission 105922) | Candidatus Taylorbacteria bacterium RIFCSPHIGHO2_01_FULL_46_22b
ATTTTCGTGGCTATTTTTATGATTTTGTTCTATCGTTTGCCCGGGGTTATTTCAGTGGTGGCTTTACTCATCTATATTCTTATTGTCCTTTCCTTTTATAAACTAATTCCTGTCACTCTGACGTTGGCCGGTATCGCTGGTTTTATTCTGTCGTTGGGCATGGCCGTCGATGCTAATGTTCTTATCTTTGCGCGGATGAAAGAGGAGCTTGCCGGAGGCAAATCATTATTTGTGGCAATGCATGAGGGCTTCTCGCGGGCATGGTTGTCAGTTCGAGACAGTCATGTTACCACTCTGATTGGAGCGGTCGTGCTCTATGCCACCACTAGTTCTATTGTGAAAGGTTTTGCTCTTACGCTTGGGATCGGCGTGCTGACCAGCTTATTTACCGCCACCATTGTTACTCGCACTTTATTAAATCTTGTGACGACCAAATGGTTTGAGCGTAAACAATGGCTATTCAGATAAAATAATGCTTCCAAAAATCTACAAATTTATGTTCTGGTTCTCGATCGCACTCGCAGTGGCATCGATTGTCGCCGTCGGAATGTTTGGTTTGAAATTGGGCGTCGATTTTCAAGGGGGAAGCGTTCTCGAACTTAACTTTAAGAACCGACCTGATATTGGCCAAATTCAAAGTATTTTGACACCCAAGATTGGCGATGTGGAATTAAGCCCCGAAGGAGATACGGGTTTGATTGTTCGGGCTCACGAATTGACCGAAGTTCAGCACCAAGAGGCTTTGAGTGCTCTCAAGACGGCTTTTTCGGTCGCCGGTTTGGAAGAAAAACAGTTCAGTTCCGTCGGTCCGATTATTGGCGATGAATTAAAACAGAGAAGTTTGTTTGCTATTTTTTTGGTTCTTTTTTGCGTGGTTGTTTATATCGCTTTTGTTTTTCGAAAGCTTGGCCGAACCACTTCGCCTTGGGCCATGGGTCTGGCGGCTATTATTGCCTTGATTCATGATGTGGCGATTCCGGTGGGCGTGTTCGCAATTCTGGGTCATTTTTACGGCATCGAAGTGACGGGGGTGTTCGTAGCCGCGGCGTTAACAATTTTGGGTTTCTCGGTATCGGATACCGTCGTTATTTTTGACCGCGTTCGCGAAAATATTATTCGTGGGGGCCTGCCTGCCGGTCGGCATGGAAACAAATCTGAATTTGGAGCGCTCGTTCATCGGAGCATCATGCAGACTTTGACTCGTTCACTGAACACGGTCTTTACGGTGCTCTTGTCTTTATTCGCGATTTACTTTTTTGGCGGAGCTAGCATTAAATACTTTTCATTAGCGCTGATTATTGGTATCTTCTTGGGGGCTTATTCTTCGATTTTCGTCGCTTCGCCTTTATTGGTCTGGTGGACCCCGCACACAAACAGATAAATTCTGAAGCCGGCAGGCAGTATCTGTTTGTGTGCGGGGTGGACCCGTTAGGCCTAATGTGGATAGCGGGATTGACGGTTTTTTATAAATAGTATATAATTCAATAACTACATTCTGAAGCCCCAAAAGCCTAGGAATAGAGCCACTTATGATCACCAATACATCAGTCAATATCAAGAAAACTGTTACCGACTTGCTCAAGAACACTTCGGTTCGCAATAAGGACATTATCTCCCGTCGTTTTGGTTTGAAAACAGGCCAAAAAGAAACTCTCGAGTCAATTGGTGCTTCTTACAGTATTACTCGCGAACGTGTCCGTCAGATTGAAGAATCAACCTTAACCCAACTTCGTCTCGCCGCGGTCGACCATTTGGACGTGAAACGTTATATTGTTTTGGCGCAGGATATTTTAAATGAACACGGCGGGGTTATCAAAGAGCGCGATCTTTTCAAATCTTTCAGTGGTAGCGACAGCGATAACATTAACAACAGCTCGCTGGTCTTTCTTTTGTCGCTAAGCAATGAGCTGGCTCGTTTGCCGGAAAACGACGATTTTAATTCTTTCTGGGCCGTCAGTCATGCCACTCTGACTTCGTTTACCAATACCACCAATTCTTTAATCAAAGTTCTCGAAAAAGCCGATCGCGTCGTTTCCAATTCCGATTTTTCTTTTTTGGCACAGAAACATGACGTGCCCAGCTTCTCGACGAGCGGTAAGCCGTTGTCGGAAGCGGACATTAATCTAGTGATGGCCATTTCCAAGAATCTTGGTTCTAATATTTTCAATGAAGTTGGTTTGGCTTCGTGGTCCGAAATTAAACCCAAGGGTGTTCGCGATAAAGCTTTCTTAGTACTTAAAAAATCAACTAAACCCCAACACTTCGGTGACATTGCTTCTTTGATTAACGCTTCCGGTTTCAGTAACAAGAAGGCCAACGTTCAGACGGTTCACAATGAACTTATTAAAGACGATCGTTTTATTCTGGTCGGTCGCGGAATGTACGCCTTGTCAGAATGGGGTTATCGCGCCGGGACAGTCAAAGATGTTCTGGTGGATGTTCTAAAGAGTTCAACCAAACCGATGACCAGAATCGCTCTCATTGCTAAAGTCAAAGACGCGCGCATGGTCAAAGAAAATACCATTTTGCTCAATCTCCAAGATTCCAAAACTTTCGTGAAGAATTCTGACGGTACCTACGATCTCAAAAAGTAATCTCAATATGAAAAGGAGTCGCCATGGGCGACTCCTTTTCATATGCTATCAAGAAGTAGTATACTAATAGTATTATGGATTTTATTCTAAACACTCTTGGCTCTATCTGGATTGCCTTGAGTTTCGTGTTCGCCTATTGGTGGATATGGGCGCCGATTATGCTAATTATTGTCTATCTCGAGGCCCTGACCTCATATAGTTGCCGGGTCTATCTAGCGGGTCTTAAATGGGTATTACTTGAACTTCAGCTTCCCATGGATGCTCATAAAAGTCCCAAGGCCATGGAACAAGTTTTTTCCGCTCTGCACTCAATTGGTGGTATCGGTGATCCGCCGGAAGGCTTACTGGCGTCTTTTAAGGCGTGGCGCGGAAAGGTATTTGAGGGTAAAGTCCCCGATTGGTATTCGTTTGAAATGTTCGCCACAGGTGGAGAGATTCATTTTTATGTTCGCTGTCAAGAAAAGCATCGTTCTATTATCGAGGCTCAAATATTTGGCCACTATCCTGATTCCGAAATTACTCCTGTGGCCGACTATCTGGCCCAATTACCTCCCAATATTCCAGATGATCAATATGATGTCAACGGAGCGGAACTTGGTCTAATTAAGGAAGATATTTTCCCGATCCGCACCTATCCCGAATTTGAAGAAGAAGGTCCTGGCAAAGAAGATGTTCGGCGCATTGATCCGTTGGCCCCACTGGCCGAAGCCATGAATGCTTTTTTGTTGGGCGAATATGGCGCGATTGAATTTTTAATTCGTTCCGCTAGCGAAAAATGGACGAAGGCTTGGATCAAAGATTCAAAAAACCAATCAGCCCTAGACAAATTAATGGGTAAAGAAGAGAAAAAAACAGCCACCTTCGCCGATTCGGTTTTTGCCGGAATTGAAGGCGGGGTTCGTTCCGTGACTGGCAGTATTCAGGAATCGGCCGAACCAAAGAAAGAAGAAAAGAAAAAAGAAGAAAAACCTTTTAATCAGTTAAATCCTGGGATTCAAGAAGTCATTAAAACAACCGAGAAAGCGCTCGCTAAACTTCAATTTCAAGTCGGAATCAGAATTCTCTATGTGGCCAAAAGGGACAATTTTGTAAAAGAACGTCTGGCGACGATAACCGCTCCGTTTCGTTTATTTTCCAGTCAAGCCATTAACGGTTTTAAAACTGCTTTTAGCCCCGAAGTTAAAAAGGGTTTTAATAAACCAATCAAAACTTTGGCCAATAAGCACAAACTTTTTGGACGTTATCGATCTCGGGAATTTCCAGATAAACCTTTTGTTTTAAATACCGAAGAACTGGCGACGGTATTCCACTTCCCCGATGTGGGTGTTAAAACTCCGTCTTTGCCTCGCATTGAAACTAAAAAAGGCGAAGCGCCAGCTGGAATACCGACCGTTTAAATTATCCGCACATGACATTATCTGAAGACAAACAAATCCTGATTCTGGGTGAAACAAACTTCCGAAACCAGAAACAGCGTTTTGGAATTAAAGTTGACGATCGGCGCCGGCATATGTACGTGCTTGGTTCGACCGGCATGGGTAAATCCGAGTTTTTGAAAAACATGGCTATTCAGGATATCGAAGAAGGGCGGGGGTTGGCTTTTCTGGATCCGCACGGCGATGGGGCCCAAGCTTTGATTAATTTTATTCCCAAACATCGCATTAAAGACGTCATTTATTTTGATCCGGCCGATTTGGTTCATCCCATCGCTTTTAACGTTTTAGAAAAAGTCGAATACGAGTATCGCCATTTAATTGCCTCCGGTCTTTTGGGGGTATTCAAAAAACTCTGGGGCGCGGAAGCTTGGTCGGGCCGAATGGAATATATTTTAAACAATACTATTTTGGCTTTGCTTGAATATCCGGACTCAACTCTTCTTGGTATTAATCGCCTGATGGCCTCCAAAGAATACCGCAAAAAAGTCGTGGATAATTTAAAGGACCCAATTGTTAAGGCCTTTTGGACGGAAGAGTTTGCCAAGTACGCCGATAAATTCGCGACTGAAGCCACGGCGGCCATTCAAAACAAGGTTGGCCAATTTACCTCCAACAATGTTATTCGCAATATTATCGGCCAAGTCGGGACCAAACTTGATATTCGCAAAATCATGGATGAAGGCAAAATTCTTATCGTTAATTTATCTAAAGGCGCTATCGGTGAGGACGCTTCCCGTCTGATTGGCGCTTTGTTGATTACTAAGATTCAACTGGCGGCGATGTCTCGCGTGGATACGCCGGAACCGGAGCGTCGGGATTTCTATCTTTATGTTGATGAGTTTCAGAATTTCGCGACCGAATCATTTGCTAATATTTTATCGGAAGCTCGCAAATATCATTTGGGTCTGGTTGTGGCTCATCAGTATATCACTCAAATGGAAGAAGAGGTTCGTGATGCCGTTTTCGGCAATGTTGGTACGATTGTCACTTTCCGGGTTGGTGCGGAAGATGCTGAATTTCTAGAAAAATGGTACGCGCCGGATTTTATGGCGGCCGATATTGTTAATCTGGGCAAGCGCGAGATGTACTTAAAACTTATGGTCAACGGCATTACCTCCAAAGGTTTTTCCGCTCGGACCAGTGATTCATTAAAATCGATGGAAGAATCTCACCAAGACGAAGTGATTGCTTTTTCGCGTGCCAATTATGCTTCAGACCGAGACGAAGTGGAAAAAAATGTCGCTCAGTGGGCCACGCCGATAGAACCGGTTTTGCCACCCCGTCCGTCCTATCAAGGTTCTCGACCGTCTGGACAAGCAGGCCCGCGTAATAATCCATCTCGGCCCCGAGAAACCAGACCCGTTGTTTCCTTAAACGCTCTCCTCGACGGCGATCCCGTAGCTACGGCGATTGATTTTCGCAGTCAAAAATCTAAAAACAAATTAGGCAACCAAAACGATTCTCGCGGTCCCACCAAAAAAATTGACACTGCCGAACTGAAAAAGATTTTAGAAGAAGCACTCAAAAAGTAGTATGAATTGGAAAAAATTTCATAGAATATTAGGAGCCCTTTTTATAGCTGTTGGGGTAATTTTTTGGATAACTCCAATACCGGGAACCACCCTATTGATTATTTTAGGTTTTGTTTGGTTGGTAGGCAAAAATAGAACCTTATATTTTTTAAAAGAAGTTCTGGGTAAAAAAATATTTGAGTTTTTAAAAGTAAGACGTATTATTAAAAAAATCTA